>Ga0080006_1172203_pt1 | contig 211215 bp, 198 predicted proteins | sample RS3BMetagenome_FD_69209 | JGI IMG/M metagenome (GOLD analysis project Ga0080006, IMG submission 69209) | Ferric oxide microbial mat and aquatic microbial communities from Rainbow Spring, Yellowstone National Park, USA - RS3B (SPADES... ...
TGCGCGTTATCTTTCCCAGGTATTCGCCTGATACCTTCCTCGCCCTGCGCTTTTCAGGGTCATATACGCTTGACACCCTATAGGCATAGTAGCTGCTGCCGATGCGCTTCACCTCTATGGGTCCGTACCTTCTCTTCAGCTCGTTAGCCACATTGCTCAACCATTCTTCCATATTACCTATTAGGTAATATAATTAATAAAGGTGTCTGCGCTGAGTCATGGCCTCAACGATCGCCTCCTCCCGCCCGTAGGAGGTGACCTCGGCACTAGGCCGAGGGCCGGCCGTTCGATTCATATAGCATTACATGGTTAAAATGGGTCGTGAGGCACAGCATATATTACCCAAAAATTGGGGAGTTAAGGTTTAAAATTGTATAACTTAGAGAGCTGGGCGTCATAGAAAGCATCCACAGAGCGTGACAGTTCAAAAGCCTTTTTTGCTGTGCAGACGTCGTCGGAGAAAGCATTTAATTCTGTGGACAATAGCTTGGGTCATGATGAAAATCGGGATATTGGGTTCGGGTTTCGTCGCCGATTTTCATATGCAGTCTTTCAGAGAAATCGGCGACGCAAAAGTTGTGGCGGTGGGTTCCCGGAGCCGGAGCGACGACTTCGCTGCTAAATGGGGTATTCAAAAGGCTTTCAAAGGCCCGGATTTCATAGAGAAGGTTTGCTCCGACTCCGACGTTGAAGTAGTGGACGTGGCTCTACCCAATTTTCTGCATCTCTCAGCGGTCAAAACGTGCGCGGAGAAACACAAAGACGTCATAGTGGAGAAACCTCTGGGGAGAAACGCTTCTGAAGCCCACGAAATGTTGAAGGCGGTCAACGCAAGCGGTGTACTGCACGCTTACGCTGAAAATCAACTATATGTACCACAGATTCAGAGGGCTTGGGGACTCATCAGAAACGGAGCCATAGGAAAGGTGTTTCATGTTAGGTCGAGAGAAGCCCATTTTGGACCACACAGCGACTGGTTCTGGGACAAGAGCCTGTCAGGGGGCGGAGCGCTTTTGGATATGGGTTGTCACTCAGTCGAAGTAACGAGAAAACTGATCGGAAAGCAGCCCACAGAGGTGTTTGGTTGGACGCACACCTACGTTCATGAGAAAAGAACCAAAGCCGAAGACGAAAGTTTAACCCTAGTCAAGTACGGAGACGGCGAATTGGGACAGGCAGAAAACAGCTGGACGGCCCACGGAGGGCTGGATCTAAGATACGAAGTGTTTGGCAGTGAAGGGGCCATATTCGTGGACGTGACCCGGGAAACGGGGATAAGGACTTTCTCTGTTGCATCGGAAGAAAAAGTGGGCTACATAGTCGAAAAAGCAGAAGTGGGCAAGGGCTGGCTGAACCCCACTTGGAGAGAGTTTGAGCTATTCGGCTACCTTGACGAACTCAAAGACTTCGTGGATTCATTCAGAAAAGGAGAATTACCAAAAGAAAACTTCAACGACGGACTCGAAGTGAACCGAATACTGGACGCAGCGTATAAGTCGGCTTCAAGCGGACGCTGGGAACCCCTGACCACGACTTCGCTTTATAATACCACCCACTGAATAAAGCTAAGCTATGCACAGTTACCAAAAACGCGGACTGTTTGAACTCAACCTTTTAAACACGACCTCACTCGTGACGTTCGTGGTGAGATTTCTTTTCTTCTTCGTTTAGTTTTTCAAAGCGAGCTATCCAGTCGCCTTGTGTAAACGGCTGGTTAACGACTCCGCCCCCCGGCGACAAAACTCCGGCTCCCGTGCCCCTCTTAGTGTTTCGTTCAATCACGGGTAATACGCATAAAGAACCGTAAAAAGCTGCTCCAAACAGTGGAAGGCTCAAACCGTAAAGCAAGTATCTTAAAGAGCCGACGATGTGATATGTGTCCAACCAAACGAATGCAAGGTAAAGCGAAGACAAAGAAAGCCCGACAAGCATTGCGCCCAAAAAGTAACCTCTTTTCCTTCTTTTTTCCAATCTTTCTTCTTCCCTTCTTAGACGCTTCGTGGATGCGTGCGGCATTACACGTAATCTAAACCGTCCGCACATTATTACGTGTTTCTCAAACGCATTTCCAAAACAAACCCGCTAAAGATACGCGGCTTAATACAACCCAGTCTGAATGTTTGGCGAATCAGAAACCAACTTCTTCCGTTGATTCGCAATAGAAGCTGGCACCTGTTCCAAGCGGTGGTACTTAGTATCAAAGATTTTCAAGCTGGGGTACCGACACTGTCGTCCAATCGGAGATAAAGTTCTCTAATTTACCTTGCACATAAGTGAATAAAGTGCACATCCCAAGGTTTGCATTAGTGGTGGATATATTTGGAGAGAAGCTCTTTGCTTTTTGAAACACCCTCTTCGTAATCGGCGTTTCCTTCGTATTCAAGAGATACCCAGCCGTTGAATCCACTCCGTCTCAGAATCTCAAAGATGGTGTCATAGTTCAAGTCCAGCGAATACCAGACCCCTCCACCGAAATAGGTTTTCGCCTGAACCATCGCCGCATACGGGGCTATTACCTCCATTTGGTGATACGTGTCCTCAATAAAGTTTCCAGTGTCGAGTATTGCTCTGAAACTGTTCGACTTTATCGCAGAAAACAGTCTCACCATGTCCTTGGCGTTCTTGCTTACGCCCCAGTGGTTCTCCATTCCTATTATTACGCCCAAGTCCTCTGCTACGGGAACAAGCTTTTCTATCGAATCTTTGACCCAACTGAACGCGTCGTCGTCAGTGTAACCCGGCAAGGGCGACTCAACCCCCTTTTTCGCCATCAACTCATCGAAGTTCTTCGACGTTTGCCACCTGCCAGAATTCACCCTTGCTATTGTAGCGCCAAGAGTATATGCAGCATTCAGCATGGTCTTCACCTTCTCCAGTTCATTGTCACGTTCTGCCACGGAGGGTTTCACAAAATTATTGTGTATGGACACACTGTAAATTGAAAGGCCCAAGTCAAAAGCTTGTCTGCGCAAACCCTTTAAATAGTCCGCCGAAAGGCTTTCCAAGTGGTTTTCAAGTATCTCCACACCGCTGAACCCCATGCGACTGGCCAACTCGATATACTTCTTTAGAGGAAGTTTGTCTCCTTTGAAATGCCAAAAAGAGTAGGTTGACACACCCAAATTCATAGCGTTTCACTCTGATAGCCAACGACCCTGTAAAAGCTCTTCGCCGATAAACGCGACACGAACGAGCCAATTATCAGTCCAAGGCCTCCGACAGTGGATGCAGCGGTGACATGAAAATTAATCGTGGGCGTTGACGTGTCTGTAACTCTGCGAAACGTTTACCCAAAACGTATAAGTTTGAGGAGAAACGAGTTAATGAATCACAATGAGCAGTGATAAATTGTCTGAAAAATATGAGCTGAGCCAGGCGAAAACTCTGCTTGTGGTTCAGCCGCACCCCGACGACGCCGAGATTGGCGCGGGAGGAACGATCGCGAAACTGTCTGACGCAGGGTCAAGCGTGTTCTATGTGACCGTCACCGATGGAAGCATGGGTACTCTGGATAAAACACTTAGCCCTGAGGAGCTCGCACGCAAACGGATGAAGGAACAGGAAGACGCGATGAGGTTGCTGGGAGTCCGAGAAAATCGGTGGCTTGGTTGGAAGGATAGCGAAGTGACTCCTTCCCAGCACCTCAGAAACCAAATAATGCGTATCATACGAGAGGTCAGACCAGACGTAGTCATAACGGTTGACCCGTGGCTACCCTATGAAGCTCACCCTGATCACCGACACGTCGGGATGATGGCCTCAGAGGCCGCGCTTCTTGCAAAATTTCCCCTTATAGGGTCCGAACACGCAAAAGAAGGCCTCAACGCCTTTTCTGTTCCAGCTGTAGCATATATGATAACCGCGAATCCAAACACATTTGTGGACGTGACCAATACATTTGAAAGAAAGCTGAAGGCAGTACAGGCACATGTCAGCCAATTCGGAGACGATTGGACAACCTACAGGTCTCTTCTAACGTCTCACGCTGAAAAGAATGCCAGGAAAGCGGGTCGGACAGGCGGGTTGTTCGAAGCCTTTAAAGTTCTACGCCCAGCACAGCTCCACGTAAACGACGACGCAGAAAACGAGTGACACCATCATGTGACCACACCGCATCCATTTCATCTTTTGATCTCAGCATTTGGGTAACCGTCCAGTTAAGGTTAAGGACAAGTGCGAGAATTAAGGTAGGGCGCGACCGATTATGGTCAGACGGCCATCAAGATGTGTTCTGGTATAATTCCGCATGCCCTTTCAGGGCTTTGTCTGCCAAGAAACAAGCGACATAATGATTGTCTGGGAACTCTTTAAGAGCGGGTTCCTTCTGAGAACAGATTTCAACAGCCATGGGACACCTTGAATAAAAGACGCAGTGGTCGAAACCCGCCGGCTCACTCCTATTTTCAACGGTTCGCTGAAAAATCGGCGAACCGAATCCGGAGTCTCCCAAGGTCAAACTGGGAAGACTGGAAATCAGCGTAGCTGTATACGGGTGTAATGGTCGACCAACAACTGCGTCAATGGGTCCTCTCTCAACCACTTTTCCCCTGTACATCACGTATATAGTGTCAGAGATAACCCTCGCAGTGGTTATGTCGTGGGTTATGTAAATAATGGACAATCCGTGCTCATCACGGAGTTTCTTCATAAGTTCGAGTATACCCGCCCTTATGGACACATCCAGCATGGAAACGGGTTCGTCGGCTATCATCACCTTGGGTTCAACCGCCAAAGCCCTCGCAAAAGAAACTCTTTGACGCTGACCCCCGCTGAGTTCATGTGGATACTTATCCATAATTTGCTGCGCGGGCGTCAACCCAACCAGTTCAAGCACAGACTTGATCTGGGTTGTCTCTTCAAGTTCGCTGTTTGAGGGCCTGTATAGCCTGAGAACCTCTTGTATGAGCGTTCTTATCTTTTTGTTGGGTGGCAAAGACGAAAATGGGTCTTGAAAAACGTACTGTATTTTCTTGGCTATTTCTCTCCTCCGACGCCCACGCGGAGTTTTTGTAACCGAAGTTTCGGCGAAATGAATTTCACCAGCATCCAGTTGATACACTCCTGCGAGCACTCTGCCCAAAGTGGTTTTCCCAGATCCGCTTTCTCCAACCAAAGCCAAGATTTCACCTTTGAACAGTTGCACATCAACCGAATCAACGGCGCGTATCTTGGTTCTTTTGAACAGTCCAACCTTGGCGTCGAAGTGTTTGGTTATCCCTTTGCCTTCGAGAATTACCTCGCTATGCATCCGATTCGCTTCCATGACCATACAGAAAGCATCTTACTTGGCGCCCACTCTCCAAGAGCGACAAAACAGGCTCCTTTACCTCACAGATATCCATCCTGAATTTACATCTCGGATGGAAAACGCACCCCAGCGGAGGATTTATCAGGTTGGGGGGTTCTCCCGGGATACTCAACATCTTCTTCTCACCGACCAGCTTGGGTATACTCGCAACCAAACCCATTGTATAAGGGTGCTTGGGGGAAGTCAATATGTCTTTTGTAGGACCAGCTTCAACGATCCTCCCAGCGTACATTATGAGCAGGTGGTTACACACTTCCGCAAGAATGGACACGTCGTGCGAGATCATTATGAGCGTCAGATTCATTTCCTTTTTGAGCTGCTTGAGCATGTTGATGATTTCTTTTTGGGTCACCACATCAAGAGCGGTGGTGGGTTCATCCGCCAGTATGAGTCTAGGCTTAAGACATGTAGCCATGGCTATTATCACCCTCTGCTTCATACCGCCACTAAGCTCATGCGGGTAAGCGCTCAGCACGGTGTCCGAATCCAATCTTACTTTTTCAAGAGAACCACGAATTCGATCCAAAATTTCGCCGTCGCTTGACGCGCCCAAATGAGACCGGATTATGCCCAAAAACTGGTCTTTAACACGCATCACAGGGTTCAACGAATTCATCGAGCCCTGCGGAATATAGCTCATCTTTTTCCATCTGATTTCCCTTAATTCTTGGTCGGACAAGTCAAGAATATTTTTCCCTTCGTATACCACCTCGCCCTTAGAAATGGCTGGGGGTTTGAGCAATTTCAGAACACCGTTAGCCAAAGAAGACTTTCCACTGCCAGACTCTCCCACTATGCCAATTACATCTCCTTCATTCACACCAAAAGAAACGTCCTCGACGGCTTTGAGCAGACCGGTCTTCGTCAAATAACCCACTGATAAATTCTTGACTTCTAAAACCAGATCACTCATTGATAGGCTAAAACAAACAGCTCCCGCATAAAGCTTTCAGTTGATATGGTTGCGTATGGAAAACCAGAACGATTTGCACTAATTGCACAGTCAGCGGGTTGATTAACGATTCGTGGAAAACTTGGAAACGCGTTCATTTCTAACCAACCTTGACCCGTAACATGGTTTGGCAGTTTCAACCCATGAGTGCCACGCCTCAATTTTTTGTTGAGAACCTCGGATGATAGGTGGACTAGTCACAAACTGGCTGTACCCGCAAAATTTTTGAGGCGTTTTGCCGTTTCACCCCAAGATAATACGTGTTATCAAACATCAGTTCCGCATTCAGGAACTACGAAAAACTGGAAAGAAATTCTTGGAACTTTATAATTGATATATGTCAAGTGTCAAAAGAATTTGCAAAAGCACAAGGTTTAATTAAGAGTGCCTAATGTTAGCTCAATATCGACTACACATGATACGGAAAGGGAAATTTTCTAACAGAAACCTTCTCATCGTGTCGCCGATACTGGTGGTCGCAGTTCTTCTTGCGCTGAGCTCATTCTCCAGTGTATACGCGCAGAGCCAAACAACCACTCCGGGAATAGTGTATGGTGGAACAGTGTACGTGAGTGGGGGTGGAATCGGACCTTGGTCCGACAACTTCAATCCGTTTTCACCCACAGCGGTGGATCCCGCCACAATAGGACTGTTGTATCAAACGCTTATATACTGGAACAACGCCAACGGCTCACTCAACCCGTGGCTAGCCACTGGCTGGACCTTCAACAATGCAACAACTCTGACGATGAACATCAGGCAGGGAGTTCTATGGAATGATGGAGTCCCATTCACGGCCCAAGACGTAGCCTTCACCTTCAACCTCTTAAAGAAATATCCGGCGCTGGACACCTACGGCGTGTGGAGCGTTCTGTCAAGTGTCACGGCACCCAACAACGCCACCGTGATCTTCAAGTTTTCCAAGCCCGCTACGCCGTACCTGTTCTATATAGGCTACCTAGTCCCAATTGTACCAGAGCACATCTGGCAAAACGTGAGCAACCCAGTTACGTTCAACAATCCCAACCCCGTTGCGACTGGACCCTTCAAGCTTTACTACTTCTCTCCCAACGAATACATTTTGACCAAGAACACTGACTACTGGATACCTGGTAAGCCATATGTGAACTATGTGGTGATAGTGTCCGCCCCTTCAAACACCCAAGCGTTCCTAGACTTGAAATCGGGTCAGTTCTCCTATGTTCCAATGTATGCTCCAAGCCTCAACGCAACTTGGGTGCAGCCCGACCCAGAATACCACTACTATTGGTTCCCTCCGGTTGCGGGTTATCAGTATGTTCTTCTCAATGACCAGATGTATCCGCTTAACCTCCCACAGGTAAGACAGGCCATTGCATACGCCATCAACAACACACCCGTGGACCAAATCGCGGAATCTGGGTACATGCCACCAGTGCTTTCAATAGGACTAAACCAGTATGAATGGCCCAGCTGGGTCAATTCAACCGTTGCCCAACAATACAACTATTCGTACAACCCAAGCATGGCGTCGAGCATCCTTAAAGGGCTGGGGTTCACTATGAACTCCAACGGCGTGCTACAGACGCCGAACGGCACCACGCTTTCATTCAACTATGTTGTACCTTCAGGATTCACGGACTGGGTATCCGCTGCTCAAATAATCAAAAATCAATTGGCTAGCATAGGAATCCAGATAAACGTTGTGGGAACATCTGTCACTCAGTGGGTAAGTGATGTACAAGACGGACAGTTCGGTTTCTCGATGGAAACCGTGGTAAATGGACCCACACCCTTCTACGCTTATAACTCGTTGTTGAACAGCAACCTATCCGCCCCAATAGGTCAAACAGCCACGGGAGACTATGAGAGGTTCTATAACAGCACAGTCAACCAGCTTCTGCAGCAATGGTTCTCGTCAATCAACTCCACCCAAGAACTGCAATACGCAAGCAAAATAGAAGCGATATTCGGTCAGCAAATGCCGGTTATACCCGATGTGGCCAGGGTTCCGTTTGGAATATTCAATTCCACGGTGTTCACAGGCTGGCCAACTCCCAGCAATCCCTACGCAAGCTCTGAGCCTTGGCAAGAGGAAGGAATGGACGTAATATTCCAGAGCATACATTTGCGGCCTCAATTCGCAAGCCTAGCAAACGTTGCGCCTTCGATTCCGAGCTCTTCAGTGACAACCAGCAGCACGATGCCTCCAACGAGCACCACGTTTTACACTACCAGCCCCACCAGCGTAACTTCGGCAACTACGTCGTCCACACCACCAACTAGCACCACGACGACCACTACGTCGAACACGGCTCTGATAGCCGCTGTAATAGTGGTGATTATCATAATAATAATAGCTGCAGCGCTGTTGCTGAGAAGACGGAAATGATTCGGGACAATAAATCCCCCCTCTTTTTTTGAAAATGCCCAAACGAACAAACTATTTGGCGAAGAAAACCGCTTATCTACTCGCCGAAGTATGGGTTGCGCTCACACTCAACTTCGTGATCCCCAGACTCATGCCGGGCGACCCTGCCCGAGTCTTGTTGTCAAGGTACCTGGCTCAGGGAATAGTGTTTCCTCCCCAGACCCTTAAAGCGTTTGAAGCTCTTTTCGGAATTTCTCATCAGCCTTTATACGTTCAGTATGGTGAATACTTGGTGAACACCTTAACAGGCAACTTGGGAACGTCCTTTACGTATTATCCGGCAACCGTTTGGAGTGTGATAAAATCCGCGGTACCGTGGGACATAGCACTTCTTGGCGTGGCCACGTTTCTGTCCTTTGTAATCGGAACATTTCTGGGACTTTTGGTCGGGTGGTCAAGAAGCGGCAAGCTGGACTCTGCGGCAACATCGGTGTTCAGTTTTCTGAACGCCTTTCCCTACTTCTGGGTTGCGCTCGGACTGCTCTACACTCTCAGCTTGGTCTACAAACTGTTCCCAGTGGGACACGCCTATTCGATAAACATCCTACCAAGCTTTTCGCTAAGCTTCTTTGAATCCTACGTTTACCACGCTTTTCTACCCGTTTTCACGCTTCTTATAGTGTCCCTTGGTGGATGGCTTCTTCTCACCCGGAACACTGCTGTGACAAATCTTTTCGAAGATTATATGACGTTCGCCCAGGCCGCCGGCTTACCCAAAAGAAAAGTGCTTTTCTACTATTTAGGCAAGAACTCGATTCTGCCCAGTTTGACCAGTTTTTCCATATCACTTGGACTCATAGTAGGCGGGGCCATTCTAACAGAGATAGTTTTTTCGTATCCCGGAATAGGATATGTTTTGTATCAAGCGGTTCTCAACGACGATTACCCGCTGATCCAAGGAGTGTTTTTTGTGATCACACTCGTAGTTCTTGTGACCAACTACATTGTTGACCTAGTATACGGTTTCATCGACCCAAGGGTGACCGCCTCTGGCTAGCAAAAACCGCCTTCGAGAAAGCAGCATTTGGCTGGCCCTTTCAACGGTAAAAGGGAGAATAGGATTCGGGATTCTGTTAGCCCTAGTTATCATAGCGATCGTATCACCCTATATTGTGCCGAGTCCAAACAAAACATATACGCCTTATCTAACACCTTCCCAAACACATTTGTTGGGCACAGATTATTTTGGATACAACATACTGTCCTGGCTACTGATTGGAACACGGGTGTCCCTGTTCGTGGGTTTCTCAGCCGGAGCCGCGATAACGCTTTTAGCCCTTCTTATGGCTGTTGTCAGCGGTTACTATGAAAAAAGCTTGGTTGGCGAGCTGTTCAACGCGATCATAAACATATTCTTGGTTATTCCAGCCCTGCCTCTGTTAATAGTGATAGCCTCATACATTGTGACCCGGAACATTTACCCCGTGATACTGGCTATAGTCATAACGAGCTGGCCTTACCCCGCTAGGATTCTCAGGTCGCAGATTCTCAGCCTTAAAAGCCGAGAATTCGTATTAGCCGACAAAGCACTCGGATTAGGAGACCTAGAAATCATTAAAAGCGATGTTTTGCCAAGCATGTATTCACTAATCTTCTCCATCTTCCTTTTCGGAACAATAGGAGCCATTCTAACAGAGGCGAGCCTGGAGTTTCTGGGTTTGGGTGACGTGTCCGTTATAAGCTGGGGAAGCATGCTTTACTGGGCTCAAAACGAGCAGGCGCTGATTTACGGTGCATGGTGGTGGTTTCTACCCCCCGGCGTCATGATAGGTTTGGTGGGCGTAGCGCTGGTCCTGATAAACCTAGCACTGGACGAAGTTACCAATCCAAAGCTCCAAGCTCTGAAGCTGGCGAAGAAGGCGAGCCAAATGCAAAAAACACTCGGCTAGACTCCTCGATGGTTGAGCAAATCCAACTCAGATTATTGGGTCCACGGCGATGCCAACAAGTACAAGACGGACACTCAAGCATTTCCACTTTGCAGTCGCAATCTTTTCTGTTTTACTCACGGAATCACGTTGAGACTTGTTTCCAAACAAAGCAGAGACTTGACTGCGGGGAGGCAATCATCTATTTTGACGACGTGTGAGCACAACGAGAAGACTTATCATTTTCCGTTCTTGGTGTGTTTGGAGGCGTAGCTTTAGCTGACAGTCAAAGTCAGGCTTGGAATAATTGGCTGCGGAAGAGTTGCCAGAAATGCTCATCTGCCGGCTGCAAAGGCATTGGTCAACGAAGTCGACGTCGTCGCGTGTTCCGACGTGGACCTCCAACTGGCCAAGGCTTTGGCGTCTCAGTACGGAATCCAAGGCGTGTACGTTGACTATTCGAAGATGATTGAAAAAGAGAACTTGGACGCCGTGGTCGTCGCCACACCCGCCCATACCCACACAGAGATAGCTGGGGAAGCGTTGAGGGCTGGCTTGGACATTCTCTTAGAGAAACCCATAGCCTTAACGCTAAAAGACGCTCGGTTACTGGTGGAGCTTTCGGAAAGGATGCGGCGAATACTTCAGGTTGGTCACTGCCTCCGATTTTGGCCAGGTTACAAAGAAATCAAAGAAATCGTTGATAGCGGGGAAGTGGGTGAACCCGTCGTCGCAAGAGCTCACAGATGGGCCACCTCTCAGCCCAGTTGGTACAAAAATGTGAATCTCAGCGGGGGTGTGGCAGTGGACATGGCCATTCACGATTACGACTATATTCGGTGGCTCATGGGTGATGTTCGCCGAGTCTACGCGCAGGGAGTGTTAGAGGGCGACACACCAGTCCACGTTCAAGCCGTGCTGGAACTCTCCCAAAAAGGGCTGGCATACGTAGACTCTTCTTGGCTGTTTCCGAACACCTTCGACTTCTCAACTCATTTCGAAGTGGTGTGCCGTAAAGGCATGTTGCTGTACAGTAGTGAAAAAAACATAGTACAGAAGATTTATCTCGGCTCTGAAAAACAACAGATCGCACTCGACGCTTCAGACGCATACGTCGCGCAGCTGAGAGCATTCGTCAGAGCCGTGAAGAATCGTGCTACGGTGCACTCTGCTTGGGAAGCCTACAAAGCTTTGGAGCTCTCCTTGGCGGTTAACAAGAGTGTTTCGTTGGCGGTTCCAGTGGAACTGGGTGGTTCTCAAAATGATTAACCTAGCGGTCGCCTCCCTAGCACATGTTCATGCAGCCGGTTACCTCGAAGGAGTCAAGGAGCTGGAATCGAGGGGAACGGCCACCCTCTATGGTTTGTTCGACGACGACAAAGCAAGACTGAGACGCGCGGCGAAAGCCTTCAAACCCAAGAAGGTGTTCGGTGACTTCCAAGATATGGTGGATGACCCCGAAGTCGACGGCGTTGTAGTTTCTTCTGAACACGCAAAACTCGCGAAATTTTCGGTTCCGCTGCTCAGAGCTGGGAAACACGTCTTGGTCGAAAAGCCCATGGCCACGGACTTAGAGGAAGCGTTGAAGGAGGTCCGAACTGCTAAACAGAAAGGCGTTAAGCTGGCCGTAGCGTTCACCATGCGTTATCACCAAGCCACTGCGAATCTGAAAAACTGCATTGAAAGAGTCTCACCAATCAAAGTGATCACATCTACTAATCACGGAAGCTATCCTGGAGGCTGGTTCGGGGAACCAGAGCTATCGGGTGGAGGTGCCGTGATGGATCACACTGTGCATCTGGCGGACCTGATAAGATGGTACACCCAAAGCGAATTCGATGAAGTCTACGCTTTGTCTGGCAAAAACATCAGGCTAAGCCTCAAAGTCGAAGATAACGCCATCATACTCGCAAAGATGCATGACGGAACACGTGTTTCAATAGACTGCAGCTGGAGCAGACTCGAAGGCTGGCCCACTTGGGGAGGAGTGGACCTAACAGTGGTTGGGGCCAAAGGATGCGTCAAAGTGGAAGCATTCAACGACTATGTTTGGAAGGTCGTGGAAGAAGGTATACGGTGGCACTACTGTGGACCCAACGCAGTAATACCTCTGCTTGAAGATTTCGCTGAATCCATAAAACACAAAGAGAGACGACCTCTTGCGAGTGGTTCAGACGGTGTCAAAGCTCTTGCGGTCGCATTGGCCGCCTATTCGTCGATAAAGAGCGGCAAAAAAGTTACTGTTGAAGAACCCTCTTTTTGAGCCGCGGATTCGCCCGTAAATGCCGCTCGAAAACCTTGTTTCCGCGTCAAATCACAAACCTCGCGGGTTCTCAAACCCAGAGTGACGCTTTGAAACACCAGCAAACCAAGCGGGTTCAACCAACCCAATCGTGTGCACCAATGGCTTTGCCACTTTAAATGTGTGTTAATACGCATTGTTCCCCTGTGTCCAAGACGCGCTGTGACCTAGTCTTTTTAACAAGCGAATTGTCATAAACATGTTGAATATCCTTCCGATTCAGGTCAATGCGTTGAGTATTCGTCAACACAACGACGCTGAAAGCACCAAATACTTGATTCCAACCCTCAAATTTGTGTGCAACCGTCAACAGTGCACAATTACTCGTGAAAAGCTTTAGAAGAGAGGTTGTTGTTTGCGTGGTTATGTTGGAGGAGCTGGGCGTAAAGCCGATTATAAATGCGAATGGCACACTGACGGTTTTGGGCGGTTCCACGATTCCCGACGAAGTGTTTGAAGCGATGCGAGAGGCATCAAAGGTTTACTTGGATATGCCCCAGCTTCACGCAAAAGCGGGTGAATTCATAGCAAAACTGTTGAAAGTGGAGTCTGCATACGTGGTCAACGGTGCGGCCGCGGGGCTCGTTCTTTCAGCAGCTGCGTGCATCTCGCAAGGTGACCCAAGCAAGGCTGCACTGCTTCCCAAGACACAGGGGCTAAAGAACGAGGTGTTGATTCAAAAGCTTCACCGAAACATGTACGACCACAACCTAGAGCTTGCTGGTGCTAAGATAGTCGAAGTTGGTGGTGACCATGAAACAACGGAGGCAGACTTGGAGAACGCGGTTAACCACAACACCGCCGCGGTCGCCCACTTTGTTTATGACCCGCAAAAAGGTGTTTTACCGCTGGACAAAGTTATAGAAATAGCTCACTCACGCGGTATACCCGTGATCGTCGATGCGGCAGCCGAGCTACCCCCCGTCGAAAACCTGACAAAATTCTATAAAATGGGCGCGGACCTAGTTGTTTTCAGCGGTGGCAAGGACATCGGCGCACCCAATGACACAGGTGTGATACTGGGTCGAAAAAAGTTGGTCGACGCATGCGTAATGCTGGGACCACACAGCTACATAGACGTGAATTCAAACACAAAGATTTTCATAGGTCGGCCCATGAAGACAAGCAAAGAAGACGTATTGGGATTTGTCGCAGCCCTCAAACGATACGTTGAACTCGACCAAGTCGAAAGAATGCGTGAGTGGCAAGGGAAGGCCAATTACATCGTGGAAGCACTGGCTCAAAACGGTTTGGTAAAGGCTAGGGTGATAACCCCAACCAAGGGTTCTCCGAGGCCTTTGTGCATTCCAAGAGTCGAGATTGAACCGGCGTCGCCTAATGTATCAGCCGGGGAACTGCTCGCAAAACTCAGAAACGGTTCTCCGCCGATTTACGCTTACACAAGAGAAAACAGGCTTTACCTTAACCCACATTGCTTGAAAAAAGATGAAGAAAAGATAGTGGCATCGAGGCTCCTTGAGATCCTGAACACTCTTTGACTCTTTTCCCTCCGTGCCCGCCTCCCAACGTTTGAGCGCACACTTCAGATTGTAACAAAGTTCTGAGGGATACGCCCAACAAGCAGTGCGGTATCAATAGCCCACGTTTCTGAATACTCTCGCTTTACACGGTGTATCTGCAGAATTCATTCTGACAAGGATTACCCTTTGATATCCAAGCTTCCCGCTTTTCGGATATGTAAATCATGCCGTCGAGTGTTCTACTCCAACGCCACTTGGGTTTAGAGGGGTTTGGGTGAGCGCATATTGTGTTGGGTCTGTTCTCATGGTCTCTGAGGAAGTTTTGTAGCTTAGACAAATCCAGCGATCCTTTGTTCTGGTTCAGAAGCTGAGCCATTCTGTCGCATCTAGCCTTGCTGTTGGCGAGGTACGCATCTGTTTTTGACTCGTTGAATCCGTCGGTGCTACACAAATAGTGGTTTGCGTGGAACAGGACGTTTTGGGATTTGGTCAACTCAAGTTTCAAAGGGTTGGCTTCGATGTTCACTATTCCCTCAGATGAGCCGATCATGAAATTGAGCGCAAAAGCTCTGTCGGCTCTTTCAATCGCGTTGACAGCGTCCCCTAAAGTGGACTGATTCAAAACCTCTCTGACAACGCACAACATGGGCACTCCCACTTTGGGTCTGTCGAACCCCAAGGCGTTGATGCATACGGCCAATCCCTTAGAATTGATACCCATCATGGCGGGCGCACCCGCATACGTATATATCAGCGCGTCGGGCGCGTCTTTTTGTCTGTATCTTGTGAGCGTAGTGCATTCCCCGTCCAGCCACGGGTCGATTCCTTCGTCGTTGTTTTGACCAACGTAGGTTAATCCGTCAGTCGTGGCTCCACCTCTCACCGAAAAAGCGGTGCACGCCTTGGAAAGCCTAGGATAAAACACTTCGTTGAACGCAGCTATCAACAGGATCTCGTCAATGGACACACTCGCCCCCTCGGCTACGCCCTTTAACTCATCGGCCACGACCTCTGAGTACTCATTGAGGGGCGCGATATACTTCGAGGCGTCTCTCAGAGCTTCTTGTTTGGAGGTCTTCAGGTAAGTCGCGTAATACCCGTAGTGCGAATCAATGAGCCTTCGAATCAAAGGTTTGTGATGAACCCCGTACTCGAACCCTCGTTCATAGGCCCCGCCGCTCACCTCTAGCACCGAATACTGGTTGGTTCCCAAGAGTTTAGACATACAATCATACATCATACCAACAATATAATTCTTTCAGACCCGCAAAGTTTTCAGTGAGTGTCCACATAAACCGTCCGTTTTCCAATGATATTTCCAAGTACAATACTGATGTCCAAAAAGAGCCGTCGCGGTTATTTACTCGAAATAGGGTTTTCAACGATTTTCAAGGCGAAGTGACACGCAACCAAATGGTCGCTGTCCACTAGTCTGAGTGCGGGTTCCTGCGTTTTGCATATGTCCTCTGCATAGGGGCAACGCGGATGAAACCTGCACCCTGAAGGGGTGTAAATCGCACTCGGGACTTCGCCTCTTAGCGCTTGAGCGCCCACCTTCTTTTTTTCGGGGTCAGGCTCCGGTACAGAGGCAATCAGAGCAATGGTATAGGGGTGCAAGGGCTTCTGCAACACGTCTCTGCTTTTACCTACCTCAACTATTTTCCCACTGTACATAACCGCTATCCTGTCGGCCATGTAGCGCACCACGCTCACGTTGTGTGTGATAAACAGATAGCTTAGTTTCCTTTCCTCCTGGATTTGGCGTAAAAGGTTGAGGATTTGGACTTGAATCGAAGAATCGAGTGCGCTGGTGGGTTCGTCCAGAACCAAAAACTCGGGGTTCAGCATGAGCGCGCGTGCAATGGAAATTCTTTGGCGCTGTCCCCCGCTGAACTCATGCGGGAAACGCGTGAGCGAGTCTTCGGGCAATCCCACCGAGCGAAGCGCACCTACGACTGGGTCATAGCCACCGTCTGATCCCTCGACTCCAAACGCTTTGAGAGGTTCGGACAGTATATCCTTTACCCTTTGCCTTGGATCCAGAGAGGCCGTGGGGTTCTGAAACACTATCTGAATTTTTCTTCTCATCTGCCGTAGTTCTTCGCCGGACAGTTTGACAACATCCTGATCTTTAAAAAACACCTGTCCCGACGTGGGCCTCTCCAATCTAAGAATGGTTCTTCCAAGAGTGGTTTTCCCAGAACCCGACTCGCCCACTAGCCCCAATGTCTCGTTGAACCCAACACTGAAGCTCACGTCGTCCACCGCTTTCACCCACAGCTTCTCTCTCCTGAACAGGCTGTCCAGCAAGCCGTGTCTTACAGGGTAATACTTTACCAAATGATTGACTTCAAGAATATTGTCCAATCCTCACGCACCTAGTGTCTCAGAAAACAGGCTACTCTACGGCCTTCTTCAACTTCAAGAAGAGGTGGATGTTCCTTAGAACACCTATCAAAAACGTATTTACACCTGGGATGAAACCTGCAACCCGACGGAGGTCTCCTCAGGTCTGGTACATCCCCAGCTATGGCTTGCAGTTTTCCTTCATCTTTATACTTGCGCGGAAAAGACTGAAGAAGCCCCTCTGTGTAAGGGTGGAGTGGCTCCCGAAAAATCTTTTTGACCTCTGCGTGTTCAACGATCTCGCCCGCATACATCACCACTATTTCATCGGCTATCTGAGCCGCAACAGCCAAGTCGTGGGTGATAAACAAAATCGAAGAACCCAAGTCGTCGCGTAGACCACGCATAAGGTCCAGTACCTGAGCCTGAGTGGTCACGTCCAAAGCCGACGTGGGCTCGTCGGCTATGAGCAAAGTCGGCTTCTCAAGGAGTGCACCCGCAATCATAACCCGCTGCGCCATTCCACCGCTCAATTCGTGGGGATATTTGTCCACCACACGTTCGGGGTCGCTTATCTGCACCTTCCTCAGAGCTTCAACGACCTCTTCGGCATAGCCCACTTTTCGCTTTCCGCGCGGAAGCCTAAAACCCACAAGTCTGGAAACCATTCTGTGGTCTTCTTTGTCTGGCTCCAAATCGGTTCTGAAGGGTCCGTAGTTCCTAGTGGGCCTTCTGCCCTCCCTTACATTTATGGCCTCGGTCAACTGTTCGCCCACCGTGTAAACAGGGTCAAGCGAGCTCAAAGGCTCCTGAAAAATCATGGATATCCCAGTACCTCGAAGCTTGGTGATCTCGGATTCCTTCGACTTCAACAAGTCGGTGCCCAGATAAACCATTTCTCCGGACACCACCCGAGCCGGCGGAGTTGGAAGCAGACGAATGATGCTCAAACCAAGCGTACTCTTGCCGCAACCAGACTCACCCACTACGGCCACCACTCTGGAGCGCTCAACATTCAAGGTCACTCCTGAAAGAGCCGTGAGTTCGCCTCGGAAAGTGTCGTATCTCACAGTGAGACCCTTAATGCTAAGAACCACTGAGCCCCCCGACCGCTCTGAGACAAGTGTTCGCTCAGCCATCTAGCTGAACGCACCTCTTATCTTGGGGTCCAATGCGTCTCTTAAGCCGTCGCCGAGAAGGCTGAAACCCGTAGCCACAATCAGTATTGCCACTGCAGGTGCTATCGGGTTCCAAGGCGCACTCTGCAGGTACTGCTCACCTTGAACCGTTAGAAGCCCCCATTCGGGTGTGGGCACCTGTGCACCCAAGCCAATGAAACTCAAAACAGAGAAAACCAGTATGACGTTTCCCACGTCAAGCGTGGCGTACACCAACAAAACTGGTAGAATATTGGGTATTATGTGGTGTAGCACTATGCTTCTGTCGCGTTGACCGACCGCTCTGGACGCTTCCACGAACTGTTGAGACTTAACGCTCAGCGCCTCTCCTCTCGCAAGTCTAGTATAGGTGGGCCACCACACTGGCGCCAAGGCGTATATTGAATGCAGAATGCTTGGTCCAAGCGCGGCCACTATCGCCAAAGCGAGAACCAAGCCCGGGAAAGCAAGAAAGATGTCAGTTATACGCATTACAACTTCCTCGAATCTTCCACCCTTGTAGCCCGCCACGCCGCCAACTAAGAGGCCCAGCACAACCGCTAAACCCACCACTGAAAATGCCACTTCGGCGTCTATGGGTGCGGCTGCTAGCACCCTGCTAAGAATATCTCTACCCAAGGCGTCTGTTCCCAACAAATGTTTGAATGAGGGAGGCGCCAGCAGTTGGCTCGAGAACTGGTAGGGGTTGTAGGGCAAAACGGCGTTGTTGGTCACCCAAACCAAGAAGGCTGTGACAACAAAACCCACGGAGATCACCGCACCAACCAGAGTCATAGGACTCGAACGGATTATTCTGAGAGTTATGTTAACTTCGTTTTTGTCGATTGGTAGCTGACGCCTCTTTGTTACAAGCAATTCGATCAACCTAAACCTTGATACGCGGATCCAGAACCGCGTATAAAATGTCCGCGATAAGGTTGGCTATAACCACGCCGAAGGTGAACAAAACCGTGACACCCATCACCGCCGGAAAGTCGAAGTTTTCAATCGACTGCACCGCATAGTAGCCTATGCCAGGCCACAAAAAAATTGTTTCAATCACAACTGTTCCGCTCAGAAGAGCACCCAACAATAATCCCAAAACGGTTGTTGTGGGTATCATCGCGTTTCTCAAAGCGTGTTTGTACACAACGGTTCTTTTGCTGAGACCCTTTGCAAAAGAAGCCCTGATAAAGTCTTTTTGAAACACTTCGAGCATAGAAGACCTAGTTATTCTCGTCACTATTCCAAAATAGGTTAAGGCAAGCGCCGTAGCGGGCATCACTATGTGCCAAACTGCGTTCTTAAAATCCACCCAGTTATGAGTGAGAAGGCTGTCCACTATATACATACCTGTGATTCTTGTAGGAGGCGCCAGTGAACTGGACAGCTCCCCTTGAGTGGGAAACAGGTTAAAGTAGTAACTGAAAATAAACAGCATCACCAAAGCCACGAAGAAGGGCGGAGATGAGAAGCCCGCCAAGTACAGGAAGCGGATTGAATGGTCCACTTTTCTGTTGTGGTAGAGAGAGGCAACCACTCCCAACGGTATACCCACGATTATCGTGATTATTATCGCAGCTATTGCGAGTTCAACTGTTGCCGGAAAATACAGCATAATATCGTTCAGAACGGGTCTCCCAGAGGTTGGAGAGATGCCCCAGTTACCCGTTGCCAAGTCACGCATATAATAAAAATACTGAATGTACAGAGGCGCGTTGAGGTGGTACCTAGCAGCCAACGCAGCTACGGCGGACGGAGTGGCCCGAAAACCCGCCCATGCCCTAGCAGGGTTGGGCACAGCAACGCGGGAAATAAAAAAAGTAATGAAGGTTACGCCGAGCAGGACTGGGATCAGTAGCAGGATTCGCCTGATTACGTATCCAACAAACCCCATGCCCACCGACCCACTCGCTCACACTAGCTCGGCGTGCAGGTGTAGTAGACTGTGTTGAAGTCCACGCCGTTGAAAGCCGTACTATACCACATACCAGACAAACACTTGTTCCAAACAGTTGGTCCGAAGCCCCCGCCAGTGTCGTATAGGTCCACGTCTTGCCCCAGCCAAATCACCGCTGCGTTTTGTTTGACGTCTTGGGTTATCTGAGATATTTCCTGCGCCCTGAGGGTTGGGTTGAGCTGTGTGTTGCTTTCGAGTATCAGTTGATTGATGGTCTGATTGTTCATAAAGAAGAACGCTCCCAGCTGCTGGTCCACTATGAATTCGTATGCGCTGAAGTCTGGGTAGTAGGTCCACGAACCATAGTTGAGTATGGGAGCCGTGGAGTTGGAGCCGGGTACAAGCGAAATGCTGAGCCAAGTGTCATAGGTGACTTCCTGCGGTTGCAGCACTATTCCCACCTGAGCCAAGTCTTGCTTCATAATTTGCGCGACCAGTTCGAGGTAGGCGCTCTGCGGAAACACAAAGTTGATGGGCGGCAAGCCTTGGCCGTTGGGGTAACCCGCTTGTTGCAACAATTGCTTGGCCTCCGACACATTGTATGCCGGAGGTTGGATGGAGCTGTTATACCCGAAGAATCCCGAAGGGTCGGGTCCAACGAATGGAATGGCGTAACCCTCGTATACGGTTTGCTCTATCTGAGTAATGTTTATCGCGGCGATTATGGCTCTTCTTACCAGAGTGTTGTTGGTGGGCGCCTTTTCAGTGTCGATGGTAATGAATTCAAGCGAACCAGAAGGCCCGGTGTTGGGAATGTACAGGTTCTTGTCCGCGCTCAGCACATTTGAAATGTCGTTGAAGGTTATGATTGCGGCCTGTGCCTTGTTGCTTTCCAAGTCCAAGGACCTGGTGAGTTCGTCTGTTTTATAGTTTATCACCACCTTTGGTATTCGGGCTGGCTGGAGAACGAAGTTCGAAGTTATGTTTTGCGCCCAGTAGTGGGGGTTGGCAACGAGAATTGCGTACTGGTTTGGAACCCATATCTGGGTGATGTATGGTCCGTCGCCAACGGTTGTCGCGTTCTGAGCCATCCAAGTGTTGGGTTGACCCGCCACAACTCCGCCGTGTTGTTCAACCTCGTGTGGATCAACAAAGACCCACGGTGATGTGCCAATGGTGGACAAAAAGGATACAAAGGGATTCGTCAGGTGGAATTGTACAACGGTTGAATTAATCACGGTCACGCTATTGTGGGGATTCTGCATAATGCTGAGTAGCGTACTGTTGGTGGGCGTGTTCTGTGGGTTGTTGAATCCGTTCACGTCGGCTACGGTGACACCTGTGGTGTTAAAGTATAGGTAAAAAATGAAGTCCACTGCCTGATTCATGAAGAGGTCCCGATAAATGTTGTACCAAACCACGTAGGCGTTGAATTGGTCCCCGTTGTTATAGTAAACACCGTTTCTCAGGTAGAACGTATAGGTAAGGCCGTTGGAACTTTCGGTCCACGACGTGGCAAGAACGGGGATGATTTGGCTGTAATTCGTCTTGTTGAAGAAAATAAGCGGTAGATTGGTGTTCTGTGCGAGCTCCAAACCGTTGTTGTCTATTACAGTGCCCGGGTCGTCACTGGACGGATTCGAAGCTTCGTCTACTATTAGCTCGTTCGTCGAAGAATTGGTGAACACCACTGGAGAAGTGGACAAGGATTGCGTAGAAGTGGTCTGTGAGCCGGAACTCGTCGAACTAACGGATTTGTGGTTCACTAAAGCCGGCACAGCGAGACTAGCTATGATTACGATGACGATGACCGCTATTATTACAGCGACCGCTTGATTCCTTGAAACACCTTTAACGTTTGTTCTCAACGTTTAGCCATCTCCGGCTATCAAAACATGTTAATAAAGATAATGCTAGTGTAGCATTTTCACTCACGTGTACAATTGTGTTTCTTTAACGGGTTCTACGAAACACTTTTCAAAGAATATTCAATCAATGAACCGTTTAATATAAATCCCCAGTAAACTTGGATACTGCGTACAGCTTGTGCCCGCAAACCAAGGAGCCGACGCCAAGTGGCACCGCCGAGATGGCACAGGCCTTAATCACAAAGCAGCGAATCCGTCAACGAGACACCGTAACGAGCGCTACCCGCAACTCGCCAGCCGAACCAGTAATCGAAGGGGAGCACACAATTGAGACACAACAAATCTTTTATCGACTCGCACGGGTTGATAGTTGAATACATGGTGGCGCAATGAAATTGGTGTATGAACCATGAAATATGTTGAAGGTTCAAAAAAGGTGTTCATGGAAACGGGGACCAAGTTTCCCGACAAAATGATATGGTCGGTTGCACTCATTAAGCGGTGCGCCGCTCAAACCAATGTTTCACTTGGCCTTCTTGAACCAAGAATTGGTGAGGCAATAATAAACGCCTCGGAGGAAGTGATGCGTGGCGAACACAACGACAAAGTGTTGGTCGACGTGTTTCAAACTGGCTCCGGCACGGGAATAAACATGAATCTCAACGAGCTCATCGCGGAAAGAGCTTCGGAGATGTCCGGCCTAAGCATTCACCCAAACGACCACGTAAACATGGGTCAATCGTCAAACGACGTTGTCCCAACGGCCATACGTGTAGCAGCTGTCTCAGCTGTGCAGGAAGACCTGCGACAAAGCCTCAGAAAGATTGTGGGTGGCCTAGAAGCACTGGCTGAAAGGTGCTCCAACGTGTATAAAGCGGGCAGAACGCATTTGAGAGACGCTCTCCCTGTAACGATGGGTCAGGAGTTCGGAGCCTACGCGGACGCGTTCCAACACGACGAAAACTTGGTGGAGGCAGCGCTCTCATACGTTAAAGAGGTACCCATAGGCGGCACAGCCGTTGGAACTGGTCTCAACACTCACCCCAGCTTCGGTGAACTCATGGTAAGGAGTATAAACGCTGCCACTGGCCTCGACTTCTCCTCTGCGAAAAACAAGTTCAGAGCCGCCAGACTCCTCTCCGACATGGCGTCGTTGAGCTCTGCCCTAAGAATCCTTTCGCTTGACTTGTACAGGTTGTGCCAAGACCTGCGTCTGATGTTCTCTGGTCCCATGACTGGTCTCAACGAAATAGACATCCCAACCCAGCAAGAAGTGGCGGGTAGTAGCATAATGCCTGGCAAAACCAATCCGGTCACGGTTGAATCCGCCATGCTTGTCTGCGCGCAAACAATTGGATTGGACCAAGCCAACCAAATGGCTTCGTTGATAGGCGAATTCGAATTGTCAATGGGTGTGCCGCTGATGGGATACAACGTTGTTACTCAGATAAGACTGATGAGCGAAGCGCTTAGCAAAGTGTCCGACGTGGTGCTTGACCACGTAGAACCCAACACGCAGACAGCAAGGAGATACGCCGAAAGCAGCCCCGCGTTGATAACGGTTTTGTCACCCATAATAGGTTACGACAAGGCCTCCAAAATAGGCAAAGAGCTGGTTAAGGGTTACTCGATAAGAGAGGCGCTCGCTGAAATGGGTTACAACGAGGCACAGATCAATGAAATACTCAATATTAAGAAACTAGTGGAACCCGGAATACCTGTCAAAGAACACGAAGAAAGAATCGAAAAATAGATGATTCCAATAAGTACAAGAGGACACACCCCCTTAGGGGACACGACGGTAACGTTTGTGTTCCAAGATACACGGATGCGTAAAGCGCGGGCGTTGGGTACGATGGGGGCCATAAAGCAAATTTGACTCGTCTTTAGCTTTAAAAAAGTTGAGACAGTTCTTACTGTTTCCGTCAATGACGGCAGACAAAGCAATCACTCTCTCTGCAGATTATCAAATACGAGAAGTGGTTCAACAGTTTTTAAAATTCGCTTTGCGCGACCAGTGTCTCGGTGGGACGCTACATCAAATTTTATACCTCTCTATGAATTTTAAATGTTCGCGGCTCAACATGCCACGCGACATCGAACTCCGCCATGTGCCTGTATTGCCTTCAGCTTTCTTTCGAATGTAAAAAAATGAACGAATGCAATGCGTTGCTGGAACCCGCTTAGATTTGTGCACCAATCGGGCTCCGCATTAGGCCTCCGCCACTATGCGCCAAGCGGGCAACTTCTTCTCTATGAACCAGTCCAAGCTGTAGTGGCTTGGTCCAAAAGCTGCGTTCACTATAAGCAGAAAAATGAACACGAAAGCGTAGATTACACCTGTGCCTATATCGGTTGAGCCAGGACCGTAGGGACCGCCGAATCCCTCCGGCACACTCCATATGAGCAGGCTCAACAGGATACCAACCAAATAGGCGGTTTTACGCATCACTCCCAGCATTACGGCCAAGCCCAACAAGACTTCGCCGGCTCCAATCAAATAGGTCCAAGGTGCAGGGTTGGCTCCTACAACGCTCGCCCAGAAGCTGAACCAAGGATGCAACCAAGCGGGTTGCCCCTGCCCCGCGGCCACAATCATTTGGGGAAAAGCCTGCGACATTCCGGGTTGAAACTTTAAATAGCCGTCCACCAACCATACAAAGCCGAAAACGATTCTCATAAAACTTTTGAGTCCATCAACGTTACGTACCAACCAGTGATTTCCTCGAACAAGTGTTTTGTTTCCGTCGACACTCATTTCTTAGCACCGAATCTGTTGTGATTCGGCCGATTTAAACCAGTGTGCTGCCAAGGCTTCATCGTCTCATTTTTGTGTACACTTGTACTTCAAATATATACGCCCAAACCAGCATCCACGGTGCCCAAAGCGTAAAGAGATGATAGAACCAAAGAGATACTCATAAGCAGAGTATTAACTCAGCACACACCGAGCGCTTGTTACATAGCCTGTAGTTCAATCACACCTTACCAGTCCCAAACCCAGAAACAAAAGAGCGAGGAGGGGTTTGAGGCAGCCAGTTGCGTTTGAACACACTTAAATCCCCGACGTAGTTTGCTAAAAACATGGATTACGACGCGATAATCGTCGGCGCCGGCAACAACGGACTCAGCTGCGCCTGCAAACTTTCAATGGCGGGTGCACGTGTGGCTGTACTTGAAGCAACAAGTATAGTTGGGGGAGCGGCGCGCACCGAGGAGTTGTGGCCCCAGTTCAACGTATCCTCCGCAAGCTACGTGTTGAGCCTGATGCCACCGCAGTTGATAAACGAGTTTGGCTTAAAGGAGTACGGCCTTCGAATGTTGCTCATGGATCCCTCCATGGTTCAACCGTTTCCAAACGGTAAACAGTTGACCATGTGGCGCGACCCACTCAAAACGCTTGATGAAATAGCCAAGTTCTCCGAAAGGGACGCTGAGACAGCTGTAAAATACTATGAGGTTTGGGACAGGTTCTTTCAGGTGTTCGACAAACACTTGCTCACACCGAATCCCCCTATGCTGGGTCAACTTGAGGAAGAGTTGATACATGCGGATATGGCGCACCTGCTCCCCCTTATGCTCTACGGTTCCATGGGTGACTTTTTGGACGAATACTTCGAATCCGAAGAGGTTAAAGCTGCGCTTGTCCCGGAGGCGTTGATTGGCTCGTTCACTGGTCCCTATACGCCGGGCAACATGGCCAACATGATTCTACACAGCATGGGGATGTCCACGGGCGTCAGAGGCGCATGGGCCTACGTCGAAGGCGGCATGGGCGCCGTGTCACGGGCTCTGAAAAGCTGTGCGGAAAGCCACGGTGCCAAGATTTTCACCGACTGCGAAGTATCAAGCGTGATTGTTGAAGGGGAGAGAGCTAAAGGGGTTCGCCTCAAAGATGGAAGACTTCTGAGTTCCAAGGTAGTGATTTCAAGCGCTGATATAAAAAGGTCCATCCTAACACTGCTTGGCGAAGACCAAGTTTCTTCAGAAGACAGAAGAAGAATCAGGGCTCTTAAAAACGAAGGTGTTTCAACGAAGATTCACCTCGCGTTGAGCCAGCTTCCCAGATTCCGAGAAGGCTTGGACACTAACACGGTTTCATCGTCAATAATACACATAGGCCCCAGCCTGACCTACCTCGAAAGGGCCTTTGACCAAGCCAAATACGGCGAACCCTCACGCGAACCATTCGTATCACTGGAGTTTCCAACGGTACACGACAAGACGCTGGCGCCTCCCGGCAAACACATTGCTTCCATGTTCGTTCAGTATACGCCGTACACCCTAAAAAACGCGCAGTGGGATCAAATAAAGCAGGACTACTTGGATACCGTTTTGGACACTCTGACGCCTTATGTACCCAACATCAGAGAACACATAATCCACACACATATGTATACACCAAGAGACCTCGAAAAAACCATCAATATAAGCGGCGGAAACATCCATCACATTGATGTGAACCTAGCCCAAAGCTTTGGTAACAGGCCACTGCCCAGCTGGGGTTACACCACGCCAGTCAAATCCTACTATCTGTGCGGCGCGGACACATATCCAGGCGGAGGAGTTTCGGGCATCAACGGTTACAACGCGGCCACCAAGGTATTGTTGGATCTCAAAGGTGCCTGACAGTTTTGAGCAAGGCGGGAACAGTCATCGACGGCGAAATACGGGTACAAAGGCCCGTTCAAAGAGTATTGGAAGCGTTGGGTAACATAGAGAACATGGACAAGCTGACGCCTGGGGTGGAAAAGATTCTCGCTGTGGACAGGGCCGCTTCCACTGCGCTGCTCAAAGTCAAAATGTCATTTGGCTCTGTGTCATTCGATAAAGATGTCAGAGTCACACTCACCAAGGAAAACGAGGTGATTAACATGCTGGTTCAAACCTACGGATTAGAATTTACGGCGCGAGCCAGAGTGAACGGCGACACCTCAACCAGTACGGTGTCATATCATGTAGAGGGCCGCCCCACCAGCCCAGCGGGCAGGATTGTTCTGAGATTGCTGGGAAAGGAAATCGTCGAAAAATTCTCCGAAGAATTCAAACAAAAGCTATCATTTTTCACTGACACCGTTTAGCGAAGCAGGCTATAACACCTCTAACTCATGAAGGGACGCCGCGAATCCAAAGATGGTAGGCAGCAAGACACGCCGCACCAAGCACACCCATAATTATATCGTCCACCGCGTAAATTGGCATATCGCGTAGCTCGGAGGCTATGTCTGAGTCGAACACTAGCAGTACGACGGACGAAATCATGAAAACCCTTCTTCTCGACAGAAGCCTTTCAAGTTGTTGAGGCAATACGTGTTCAGCACATCAGGCAATCCCAAAACCCGTTTATAAACATGGGTTTCCCGAGAATAAGGAGAACCCACGGCCGCTTTTATTCGTTTTCTCGGCAACTAGCCGACACGGATTAGTTCGCATAATTGCGCTGGCTTGTCCGCCCTTCTACTCCCACTGTCACGACCTATAGGTTTGCAGCGTTTACACTAATTATTTGTTGAAAAGACTCGAATCCACACCTTATGGGTCCAGACAGCCAAAATGGAACAAATCTATTTCACAGTGATATAGACCCATGCGTAGACCTGTTTAGCCACCCGTGGATTTCTTGGTTTTTCGTATGATATGAAGCAGTGTGTGCAGTCGTGAGGATTGAGGCAATATTAGGACTATACCTTATATAAACCGTTTATACCCAAAATGATACACTATTTTATATGCATTCTACCAGACTGCAACTTCGTTAAAATTACGTAATCGTTTATTTGGGAAATAACGAACAACCACTCGAACCACAGCGAAAATAAAGTCGTTGGGACCCACTCGAATTCTCTATTCGTAAAACCAATACTTAATTTGGATACAGCATTTACGAACCAGAATAGTAAATTGTGTTGTACCTATAACCCGATAGTATATTGTATACGAACCCCTGAACGTAAGGTTGGAGAAAAATGTATACGTACGCATTCGGAAGCCATACGTAAGGGGCGTAATTATATGTGATATTATAAATCTGAGCCACAAGCTGCACCTGTTGTGTCTCATTTGTTAAGAATGGCAATGTAGCCATCATTTGGTTCACATCTGAAAGATTCATCCAAGCTTGAAGGTAACTGGTGGTTGTGACGGCCGGAGCTATAAGCTGAAGTATTGGGTCTGACCAGTCGGGTCCCCACTCCAAGTCAACAAAATTAGGTGTCGCCTGAGGCGTAGTCCAATCGCTGAGCACTGATAAAGTGAATCCTTGGAATCCTACGTTCAGTCCAAGCTGCGACAACCCGCTCTGAATCACCTCGAGCTGGATTTGGGTAACCTGACTCTCTGGCGCCAAATAATAAAGCGTCAGCGGTTCAAGCGCTGGCGCGCTTACGTTGCCAAGTATCGTACCGTTTGGCATGGTTACAGAGAAGCCCTCCTGTTCACCCGCCAGATTAAGGTAATTAGCGGCAATTTTTAGATTAAAGGAGTACATGGGCAGGTTTCCAGGGTTATAGAACGGGGAGAAGCTAGGGGACACTGGTCCCACCATTAACTGGCCGAGAACACTACCGTTAAAGTTCAGCGACTCGTCGAGCATCTGAGTATAGTTTATTGCGTGCTCAATGGCGAGTCTAAAGTTCACATTATTCGTGGGATACTTCTGAGTATTCATCGAAAGATAATAGAACCCTGGATTCGGTCCAAAATTTTTGAATATCTGGTCAAATCTATAGTATTGCTTGTATTCATAGGCGCTGTAGAAATCGTTGAACAGGCTGGGTGAATCTGCAAGTCCTATCTGTGCCTTATTCGTACCAAAGTCTTCTGTCCTAGTGTTTTGAGAAAGGCCATAGTTTACTATGATGACGGGTATATGCGGTACTTGCGCAACAGTGGGAACGTCGTTCGCGTTTCTCCCCCAATACATGGGATTGGGTTGAAGAACTATTGTGGAAAACGATGCACCCACGGACCTTATCTCGTAGGGACCTGTGCCTGGCCCGCCGTTTACGTCAAAGTAGCTGTTGGGCGTGTTCGCCTGCACTCCTCCATGGGCATCGACAAAAACGGGGTCCACTATTGCTCCCCACCAGAGCGCGATGTCCTGAAGGAAGAAGCGATAGTGAACCATGAGGTTAACTTTGAAAGTTAACTGGCCAGCGACAACGTAGGCTTAATCAGGGTAGGATATTATTCTTTGAATTGTTGAGTTAGATGAGTTAAAGTTACTTAATATGTTGTTTAGCACAGCCTTTGTTACGTTCGGGTTTTTCACAGCAGGCAGGCCCGTTACGTTCTGAATAGCTTGTTGAATTCCCCAAGGGATTATGAGCCCCGTAGCGGCTACGGTAGAAGTGTTTACAGTGAGTTCAGCGTAGTTTGAGATGCCGACGGCCTGACCCAAGTATACTTCACGAACAAAACTGAACCACACATCGGCAGCTGATAATGTGTCACCGTTTGAAAATTGCACATTTGGCCTTAACGAAAACACATAAGTCTGATAGCCGTTTTGAATAGTATAGTTTGAAGCCAGAACAGGCACAACCTGAGACACGCTTGAACCATTGAGTTCAACAAGCTCCTGGAACACATTGTTGAACACTGCGGTGTCGGGACCGCTGAAGCCTGTTGCAGGGTCGAGCGCATCCGGTGCAAGATCGCCGGGGAAGGGTATTCCAACATCGTCAACAAGAACACTTCTATTAGGTGGTCCAAGTGGTCCAATCTGAGCGCTGGTTTGAGTGGAGGATGACGGAGTCGAAGAAGACGGAGTCGAAGAAGACGACGTGGTTGAGCTTACTGGTGTTCTACGCATAAGCAGTACCCCCGTCGAGATCACTATTATTAAAATAAGAGCCACTATACCAATAATCCCAGCCCTGCTAACCGCTGCCCCCGCTCTTAACGTGCGCACATAACCAGTGGATAAAGAGCGGGTATTAAACTTTTTTTGTGTTGTGCCTTTGCTTTTGATCGCGGTAGGATGGTGAACCCGCACGCTCTGACCCTTCTAGAATGCTTGAGAGGCAAGCGGCTCATGAGGTGTACGCAACTACAGAAAAACCGGAACAATATGGCTTAGTACACTTAGCTACGATCAGAAATTTTCAACGCATGGTAAGTACTGATATATGTTGCAAACAATCTTTTGACTAAAGCTGTCCTCGTCTGGAGGCAAGGCGGATGAAATTCAGTGACTGTGCGTGTGGGATAACTCCTAAACTTTCCGCAAGTCAGCGTAAAATTGTTTTCATGCACAATAACTTTCCCCTTTGCCTGAAGATGGAAGCAAATATCCTAAGTCTCCCCTGCCATCTGGGTCGCATATAAAGTTTCAACTTAGTCTTTAGTGATGTAAAGGCATTCAATACGTTGTTGTGCGCTTCAGTCAGCAAATCTGCAAGCCTTTCGCGGACGAAGTTTACACCGCGTGGTTTAATGGCTGCGCCAGAATGTCAACATGTACCCAGCCAAATCCTCGAATTGCAATAATTAAAAGAAGTGTTTGCCTAATTCAGATAGGCGCTATAAGATTCGAAACATACCTTCTTGCATGGTCTGTCTTTCAAATAAACGTTCTAATTCTTACCGAGTGACCAAAGCTCTCTTTCACTCTGTGAACGCCGAATCCTCTAAACTCAACGCTTAGTCATGTGTTATAATGCGAAAAGTGTGCAAGGCGCCCCGCACAAAGGCTACAGGCTTGATTTTGAGCAAATCAAAGCGACCTCAAACTGTAAATTGGCCACAAACAGAGGATTAAACAACCGCACTGTCGTTGGGCATCACAGTACAAAGTTGGTCTAACGTTTAAAGCGGTGTGCGCCTTGAAAAAAGAGTTGATAAAGTGGTTTATTGTTGGTTTCCAATCGTTCTCTTGTAGAAGTTCAAAACTCTTTGCCAAGCTTCGTGGGCAGCTTCGGGACGATAAGTGGCTTTGTTAGTGTCATTAAAGAAGGCATGGGGGCAACCGGGATAAATTCTCATTTCGAAATCCTTCTTGTATCTTACCATGGCATCCACTAGGTCTTTTAGACCCGCGTTTATCCGCGTATCTTCTCCTCCGTATATACCCAACACAGGTCCTGTTATTTTTTCTACAAGATCCACGGGCTCAGGGTTTTGACCGTAAAATATGATGCATGCATCAGTAGGTGTGGCGCAGGCGAGTCTGATTGACATGGCTCCGCCGAAGCAGAAACCAATCGAACCCACTTTGCCTGGCTTGACGAAGTCCATTGACCTGAGTTGTTCTACCACTTTGACGAGGTCTTGAGTCATCTTGTCGTAGGGTAAACCACCATACATCAGCTTCATAACTTTACTTATTCGCTCCCGTTTCTCTGCTGGCTGGTTTGCCAAAGCGGACTCGACATAGGCGGAGTCGCGCATTTTGGCTGGTTCGATTGTAGACATAAATGAAAACATTTCCGAAACAGCTTGAGGCGTCATAACCGGTGCAACTTCTGGTCTGGACATCAGGTTTGGGGCAACTGCTACATAGCCTTGTGCCGAGAATCTGTCCGCCACGTCCTTTGTATGATCCACGAGACCGAATATTTCATGAATCACAATCACCGCAGGCCACGGTCCATTGGTTCTGGGTTTCGATATGTAACCTGATAGTTCACAGTCTGACCCTTTAAAGGTGGTCATTGTTCCGGAAAATTTAGTTGACAAGTTGATCGATTCAAAGATTCAATTATAAACATTTAAGTGTTAAACAATATTGGAGGTTATCCGAACAATGTGTTTAAATTTTGGCGTTTTCGGACTCGCAACACGCTTAGTATATCTTTTATATCTGGATTATTAAGTAGTTAACTAATATGGTCGAGTATAAGTGGGTTGCTCTCTCGAACACCACGCTGGGAGTGCTCATGGCTGCTATCAACGGCACAATAACGCTGATTTCTCTGCCCGCTATCTTCAAGGGAATAGGCATCAATCCTCTGAATTCGTTTCAATATCTGCTTTGGCTGTTGTTCGGATACAGTGTTGTCACAGCAACGCTTCTCGTCACGTTTGGCAGAATATCCGACATGTTTGGACGTGTTCGATTCTACAACATAGGCTTCATGGTGTTCACGGTTGGCTCAATATTGCTGTATCTAACCCCGGGAAAGGGGGACCTTGCGGCGGACTACCTTATCGTGTTCAGAGTAGTTCAGGGGATAGGCGGCGCGTTCCTGTTCTCGAACAGTGCGGCCATCCTTACCGACGCGTTCCCCTACAATGAAAGAGGAAAAGCACTGGGACTCAATCAGGTGGCCGCATTGGCGGGCTCGCTAGCAGGTCTGATTCTCGGGGGTATACTCTCAGCCATAAACTGGAGGTACGTGTTCTTGGTGAGCGTTCCCGTGGGTGTAGCGGGCACTCTGTGGTCTTACTTGAAACTCAGGGAGCTGGCAACTATCAGGAAGAACCAGAAGATTGACGTGTACGGTAACGCATCATTCGCGGGGGGACTCACTTTGCTGCTTGTGGCCGTAACGTATGGGCTGCTACCCTACGGCTCCTCGGCGACGGGATGGAGCGATCCATGGGTGATAGCCGGTTTGGTAGGAGGCGTCGTGTTGCTGGGGGCGTTTCCCTATATAGAGTCGCGTGTCCCAGACCCGATGTTTAGGCTGGAGCTTTTCAAACGGAGAATATTTGCAGCCGCGAACTTCGCGGGCCTGCTTGGCTCCGTCGGTAGAGGAGGCGTCATGTTGATGCTAATAATTATGCTCCAGGGAATATGGCTCCCCCTTCATGGATACAGCTATGCATCGACACCGTTCTGGGCGGGAATATACATGCTTCCAATGATGCTCGGATTCGTGGTTATGGGTCCTCTGAGCGGGTGGCTCTCTGACCGATATGGCGCCAGGCTTCTTGCTACGACCGGTATGGTTGTGGCCGCCGCGGCTTTCCTCGGGTTGTCTACTCTGTCATACAACTTTGATTACCCTGAATTCGCCTCCATATTGTTTGTGATGGGGGTGGGGAGCGGAATGTTCGCGTCGCCCAACACGGCGTCCATTATGAACTCGGTTCCACCAGAGCACAGGGGTGCGGCCTCTGGTATGAGGGCGACGCTGCAGAACACGGGTCAAACCATCAGTCTGGCCATCTTCTTCACGATTGTGCTTGAGATTCTCGCTGGCAAGCTTCCGTCGGTGCTTTCGAGCGCAGTGGTTTCGGCCGGGGCACCCAGCGCACTAGCATACGCTTTCAGTAAAATACCTCCCACGGGCGCACTGTTCGCAGCGTTTCTGGGTTACAACCCTGTTTCATCCATCCTCTCACAGTTACCGCCGAGCATAAGGTCCGCAATATCCAATTCGACACTAAACGTTTTGACTGGTAAACACTGGTTTCCGACGGCCATAGCTCACCCTTTCATGCAGGCATTGGCTGTCTCCTTTTACATCGGGGCGGGCATATCGCTGGTGGCTGCGGTGTCTTCAGCGCTCAGAGGACGTGTTTACATATACGACGTAAACAAAGAGGTTGAACAGCCACCCTCGTCTGGAAAACTCGAAAATCCCGCGGTGAGTGAAGCCGACGCTAAACTCAATACGCGGTCCGACGAAAGCAGAGGGGGGAGATCGGGGTGACGCAGCGCATGCTTGAAGCGGAGGACGCATGGAGAGCTCTTTCAAACACCTCCAAGAAAGTCTGGAAAACAGTGAACACTCGACTCGCAGAAATGGATGTCTCCGTAATCGAGGCTAAAGTGATGTTCATGCTGAAGAAAGAGAGAAGGGCTCCGATGGCAAGGTTGTCCACGGAGCTTATGATAACCCCAGCGGGAGCGACCATGGTCGCGGACAGACTCGAAGCCCGAGGACTTATACGCAGAGTAAGAAGTATCGAAGATAGAAGAGTTGTGAATGTCGAGCTAACGCGACGCGGAGAAGCAAAACTTGAAAAAGCCATAAAAGTCTACAACGATGTGATCCAAAAAGTGTTCAATGGCCTCTCCCATAATGAGGTGGAGTTGCTAATTTCGATAACCGACAAGATAAACGCCCTTCTCGAGTCCTCAACTTTTTAGCAGTCACGCGGACGCTTGTGCTAGTGGCAAGTTTATATGGCTGTTTAATACGAGTGCGTAATCCGCGAACAGGTCGAGCGCTCCCCTTGTAGCGACGCCAAACCTTGCGTGGTGCCAGTGACACGTCAATACACCCTCGCGCAGGGTACCTTTGCTCAGCGGGTAGCCCGTGTGGGGACACTTGTTATCGAAGGCGAATACATCTGCATCTTCACTAAGAAATACTACTATCGAGTTGCCCGCTACGGTCATCTGTAGAACTCCCTTACTTCGCAATTCCGTGAGATCACACAGCTCGGTGTAACCCGCCGGAACGCTCTCTGAAACATCTTTTTCGGCTGGCTTGGCCGCGTCCTTTGTCGTATCGGCCAACAAACATGATCATCTACAAAATAGGGTTCGACCTCACTTATACGCTAAACGGTTTTCAAAGTTTATAAATTATCACCCGGGGAAAGGTTCTGTATTAGACTTTATTAGACTCTCTCGAAAAGGGTTGCTACCCCCTGTCCCACGCCTACGCAAAGAGTTGCGAGCCCGTATTTGCTCCCTCTCCTGCGCATCTCGTGAAGCAGAGTGGTCACAATTCTCGCACCGCTGCAACCGATTGGGTGACCCAACGCTATGGCGCCGCCGTTGGGGTTGAGTCGGTCGGGTTTTATTGGAAGCTGTTTGAGAACCGCGAGAACTTGGGCGGAGAAGGCTTCGTTGAGCTCAATCAAGTCGATTTGGTCCAGTTTTAACCCAGTCTTTTTGAGCAGCTTGTTTGTGGCCGGAACGGGTCCCATGCCCATGTAGCTCGGATCCACTCCTGCCACGGCGGATCCGGCCAGTTTGGCGAAGGGCTTGAAACCGAGTTGTTCACACCGGTCTCTGGACATCAGTAAGACGGCGGCGGCTCCGTCGGAGATTGGACTGGAGTTGCCAGCGGTCACAGTTCCACCAGCCTTGAATACGGGTTTGAGCTTCGCGAGCGCTTCAAGACTAGTGTTTTCGCGTGGGCCTTCGTCTTTGTCGAGTGTCAAGGTTTCACCATCCTGAGAAACACCGATTGGCACAATCTCTTCTCTTAGCCTTCCGGACTTGGTGGCATCCACCGCTTTTCTATGGCTCAGAAGCGCGTATTCGTCTTGCTCGGCTCTGGATATGCCGTATTTGACCGCCAAGTTTTCGGCTGTTTCACCCATTGAAAGCGGAGGATAAGTTTTTGTCATGTTTGGATTGATAAATCTCCACCCTATTGTGGTGTCGAATATTTGGGGCGACCTATCGAACGGCTTTGCGGGTTTGGCGACTACGTACGGTGCACGCGTCATGCTTTCCACGCCTCCCGCGACCACTACGTCGTTTGAGCCCACGGCAATGCTGTTTGCCGCGTCGTTTACAGCTTCCAGTCCCGAACCGCACAGCCTGTTGACGGTGGCTCCCGCCACGGTAAAGGGCAGACCTGATAGGAGAACTGCCATTCTGGCAACGTTTCTGTTATCTTCGCCCGCCTGGTTTGAGCAACCGAAATAAATGTCCTCGATGATTGAGGGGTCGAGTTTGTTTCTGCTGACTAATTCCTTGATCATCAACGCGGCCAAGTCATCGGGTCTGATGCTTCGTAGTATTCCCCCATGTTTTCCCAAAGGGCTTCTTACAGCATCTACTACGACAACGTCCTGTAATTCCATAATGCGCCAAGCGGAACCACGGCGTCTAAGGTATTAATCCTAGCGTCGAACAGAAGGCTTATGGCAGACAGTCAACCAGAAAAATTTCACGGTTCATTTCGAAAAGCTTAGGGACTTCCCTCCAGAACCGCCGATACTGCGCTGACCTCCACGATATTGCCTTTACCAGTTCCTTTGGGTTTATCTTTAAACCCGAAAACTCCGCATGACACTGTTATTGAAGATTTCTTTATTCACACCAAAGTCTCGCTCAGTTAGGATACAAGTTATATGGATAAAGAATCCACCATGCATGGGAGTAGAGGAAAACCGGCGTGATCAAGAACACAAACATCGTCTTCTGTGCGATGCTATCCGAAATGACTCCAGCTTCCGCCGTGTACTTTGTTTTCGAGACCTCTTTTTCATCTGCACTATTTACGGCTCAATTTTTAGATGAGGTAACGTGCACGTCGTCATGAAAAGACGTGCCTTACCAGTCCAACAATCCGCGTTCTGCGCTGGGGACTGGTAATTGATACAGCGTCGAACCCAATAATCGGTCTGTTCACTGCGAGTCTGACTCTTATAGACCATTCGGTCTAAGAAAATCGCCAACCCACGCCTCAGATACAATTGCTATAGTAGCCAAGATTAAGGTTTGAGGACATCTATTTACAATAGTTGATATAACGTTTTGGTTCAAACTTTGTCACTGGTGCTGACTGCGAATATATCTCCGTGCATAGCGCGGACTTATTTACCGATGGTGCCATCCGCCATTCGCATCGTGTTTGAACTTTGACGACATTTTGGAAAACACGTTGATTTTGGAGCTCATTATCCCATTGTAATAACCAGCCGGAAGAACTTCGCTACCTCCGATATCAGTGTTTGCTTGAACGGTTATCGGAAGATGTTGAACTACCACAGAGGCCAACAGAATTATTGCAAGCAGCATATCCCTAGGCTTTACGGCTGGATGCATCTTAATGACATATGCAGTGCTGAATTTAAAGATTTTCCAATTCCAAGCTTTGTGAACTGATTTTTGTTTGTATAAAAATACAATAGAGGAATTGGTATCTGTACAGACATTCTGTACAAATAAGATTCACACACAAGTGGTGCTTCGGCGACAGAACGTGTCCAGAAATCCGGCGTAGACCAAGATTATGGATTTCTTTGGGTTTACGTTTTTGTAGAACCTTTTGCTTGTGTCTTTGGCGTATCCGAAGCACTCAACTCTGTCGCGCAACCCGAAGGTCTGGTACACTTGGGGAATAGAAACCCGTCCCTCACGCATAACGTTCTCACCGTACAGCACTCACGGTTGGTGAGCACGGTGGGCGACTTACCAATGCACTCGGTCCCCACCCGTACCAAGAATCTGAGGGCGTTGAAATGTAAGCGTGTAAGGCTAGCAGTCAAACGTATGAGCTTTTTTTGATGTACGCGTCCACCGCCAGTAGCTTACATCTACACTGGTTGACCCAAGGGTTGGGCAATATTTCGTGCACGGCGATGACTTTGTGCCACACGGACTCGGTTCAAAACGCAGCTGGCGCCTTGGCTGTTGGACCCTAGCACTAACAGCTGATCTGTTTGCCCTAGCGCAGAGGGAACTCGGCATTGTGGGGCTTGGTTAAAAGTTGAGCCGAAGAACACTGTAGCAGTTCAACACTTTTTATTAGAAGAAGCCTTCTTGTTCATCTGAGGAATTCTTGAACCACTCGAACACCGAATACATGTCGGTCCTTGGCTTCATGCCTCTCAATCTTGCTTGAGGGTTCGCCACACTTAACCCCTACCAAATCCTCATTCACACAGCATTCATAACTAAAGCTAGTTATATTGGCATACACCTTTCGCCGAAGCTTGAACCCCAGACCATTCTGAGTCTAAAAAAGGCTGGAAGAGTTGACCGAATGTTCCTAGATTAATCAGCGCCTCGCTGAAAGGTTTCACTGGGCTTGTTGGCTTAGTACACTTAGCTTCTGACTGTCGCAAAATGTTAAAGGATTGAATAGCCGATTCGCTGTTGATAGATTCACTGCCATGGCTTACCCCTTTTTCTTATCATCACCGTTCGCTTGAACTCCATTACCTGAACCCCTCCTTGTTTGAATCCCTTTGTTCTGAGCGTGACAATGCCCATGTTGGGATGCGACCCAGACTCTCTTTTCTCTAATATTTGGGACTCGGCGTACAATGTATCACCAGCAAAAGTTGGATTCGTGATCTTCCAGTCTGTTATTCCAAGCATTATGCCTGTCCTGCTAACATCCACCACACTGAGACCAACCACTATGGACAACACAAGGAGTGAGTTCACGACGAGTTTACCGTTAAAGGGTGGATTTGAAAAATTTTTTTCGGCGTAATCCCTGTTAAAATGGATTTGGTTGGCGTTGCAAGTAAGAAGCGTGAACCAAATGTTGTCCGTGTCCGTGATTGTGCGCCCTTGGGAATGCTTTAGTACTTGACCCTCGACTAAGTCTTCGTAAAAAGGACCCTCGCTAATCGAATAACCCAACTCAACCAAGCATCGAACACCTACTTACACGGATTTCGGTCTCCAGCTTTTGAAGCTTTTGTAGGCCGAGTTCATACTACGAGCCCCTCTGGATGGCTAAAACAAGGCTTGCATCGCAACGTTACGCCAAGCAACCACTAGCGAATAGTTGGGGCAAATTTTGAGAACCAAGATGCCCAAAGATTAACATATGTCTGATTGCGAACCAATGATTCGTAGTTCAGATTAGCGTCTTTACCCCCTTATGAAAGGGAGTGCATTCGCCTTTAAATAGACTTGACATCAAATCCAGCTCTGGACAAGCCTGCGGTGCAGGAAAGGTTCAAGGCAAAGTGTTATGAAGCCCGATTGTTTCTTTCTTCAGAGGTTCGGGTTTTGGGTTGGTTTCTGCGTTCAATCATCCAGTCATCCCAACCCGTCACAGGCGGGTCCACGTTGAGTTGCCAGAGGAGTGCGTTGAGTTCGCCTCTGTGCTGAAGTTCTTCTTCAACCATGTGCCACAGAACCCATTTGAGCACAAGTGAAATTCTCCTCTTTCCATTTTCAGTGTCTACGTCACGAGTTACTACTTTATCAAGCAACTCATCCGAAACCCCGCTCAAATAACTATGAACTTCGCGGTCCACAAGCTCACTGTACTGCTTAAGCGAAGCCAAGTCATCCGGCGACCTAGTCAGCAGTGGATGATCCTCCCCGTTGTTTTGCAGGAAAACCGTGAACCACCACTCATAGGCTTCCAACGTGTGATGCACGATTTCGATCAGTGAGGGAAAAGATGCGCCTCTATCTTTTTTCAGTTCATCGGGAGAAAGTTTTTCGAAAGCTTCCAAGTATTTTTTGCGAACGTTCGAGTTATAGGCGTACCACGCACGTATTTCGTCGGACACACTCATAGCGCTGAAGCCTTCGCTACAAAATATAAGGTCTTCCTAAAACACGCATCCCAGCAGTAGGCAAATCGCCTTCGGCCATACTTCAGAATTGTTTAGATACACCTGCAACTTTGTTCAGATGCTAAGAGCGGTTTAGTACAGGTTGCCTACGACGACGTAATCGATGATGTCCGTCGCCGCAGGCGACGCTATTCCTGCGTCCGCAATAAACATCTTTCGATTAGAGAGTAGCGGGTATCCTTGAAAAGCCTTCTTTCCGTCAGGTTGGCTTTCTCATCCCCTTTTCGCGGATTGGCCTTATTCCAGTTTTTGCGGTGTATTCGTTAATCACGGCCTCCAATATTTTCGATGGACACCTGAACAGAATGAAGGTGTAAAACATGTCTTGACAATCGTTTTTTCGACCGGTTAGATTATTCTCGATTTTCTGTGTTACAGAAAATTCTGAGGCGAGCAGAAAAAGTATCCACTATACGCGTTGACGTGGTCACTCAATAACTGGTTTGGCCCGCACGCAATCGATTCACACTCCAGTTAATCACAGCCTCATTTGAACGTGCCCAAACCTGTAGAAAATATTGGTCTTAGGCCACTTTAAGCAATACGGCGGAAATTTCAGAATAACTTGAACTTTGAAGACCTGTTGTATCCAACCACCATCGCTTCCTCGACTCACTCAGCCAACGCTACAAAGCTTTGAAACAATATTCAGTCGCGGCCGTCTATCCAATCAAAAAGGTTTTAACAGTCGAATTTTATGCTTACGGGTGCCCTATTTAAGACAGTTTTTGAACGAGGAAAAAAGCTGTACCTCTTATATAATAGGTTGCCCGACTTCGGGGGAGGCGCTTGTTGTGGACCCAAAAGAGGATATTCGAGAATACCTAGTGTTCACTCAAAGCATGGGCGCGAAGATCACTCGGGTAATAGACACCCATATTCACGCTGACCACTATTCGGGAGCACCGAAGTTGGTCAAGGAAACTGGCGCGGAACTCCTACTTTTCGAATCAGCAGAGGTGAACTTTGAATACACCCCGCTCAGTGACGGAGAAGTGGTCCGTATGGGAAACGCTGAACTCAAAGTGATGCACACCCCGGGGCACACTCCCGAAAGTATGTGTCTAATGTATGTGGACAAAAAGCGTAGCGATTCTGTGTGGGCCGTGTTAACAGGCGACACACTGTTTGTGGGCGACGTGGGAAGACTAGGCCTAGTCGGCGGAGGCACAATGGAAGACATGTACTCAAGTATATTCAACAGACTGCTCAGACTGGAAGACTACACTGAAATCTACCCGGCTCACTACGCTGGCTCCGCCTGCGGCAGAGGTATGAGCCTCAAAACCTTTTCAACGATAGGATACGAAAAGAGATTCAACCCTGCCCTTAAAGTCAAATCCTTTGAAGAGTTCAGAGACTATATTGAGACCAACCGTCCAAGGCCCATTCCCGACCACCAAAAGATAAAACGGTCGAATATGGGCTTATGACCCACAAGGATACCCCGCTCTCAAACACTGGTTCCCGCAGAAGCCCACTTCAACATTCTGGGTTTCCCTCTGGACACACATGCGGCTTACCAGCCGCATCGTAGAGCTTCTTAACCAGAGATTCGGGTATAGCATAGTCGAAGTTGTGAATGCTGCTGCAAGATTCTTCAGGAGCCAAGTCTTGCCTAGCAAAGATTGTTTCAAGACTTATGTGTGCAAGCCTGAGAGCTTCCAGCACCGCCAGACCTTTCTGAGTCAGCGTGATGTAGCCTCGTTTGTTCTCGACAAGGCCCTTAACCGTTAGGTGTCTGACTTCTTCTAGTGCGCTGGGTGTTGACACTCTGAGCTCTTCGGCGAGTTCCTTAAGCCTGACGCGAGAGCCTCCGAACTTCTTTAGGGCTTTGACGTAGGCAGCCTCCCTGTTGCTCAGACCAAACAAGAGCTTCCACATCCATTCTTTGTACACGGTTTTATAAAAGTGACTGGGTGAACCGTTAACACATTTGGTGAAACAAGTCTGTTCACTTGGGACGCCTCTATTTGCTCAAGAGTTAACATGAGTTTTCTACAACTCCAGCGAATCTACGCCTTGATTTGGCCCTTCTGCTTTACTTTGGAAATCTCGCTGAAAGACTTGATAATGCTGGTTATACCCACTCCACCCACTACGCCCACGACTAAGAGGAAGCCAACGTTGATGGCGTTAAGGTTGGGTATTGGATTCCCAGTGTAGACCGCGAATGCGTCTATGCTTGGTAGTAGCAGAATCAATAACCCAACCAATGCGAATGCGATCCCTCCGTAGTAGAGCGTTCTTCCAGCGGTCGCCGTACCCACATATTTGACTTCTTCTTCGCTGAGTTTCTTGGCCCTAGCTATGTTCGCAAAGATGGCTCCGAAGACTATTTGCATCGCCATTGTACCTATGCCGAAAAACACGCCGGGTAAAGGCGCGTAGTACACGGAAGGAACCTGAGGTGCAAGAATAAAGGTTATTATCGTGGCGTATGCACCGAAACCAAAGCCCGCGACCAGACCGTGAACCACCGTCATTTTAAGCGGCACCTCTTTGAGTTCGGCTTCGTGAATCGGAACCCTTTCGGGTTGAACCGAATGGTGTCTTCCACCTCGTAGCAGGGCATCTATGGGCAAATGCAGGTATTTGCCTTTGAGCACATAGGAGCCAGCAACCGTCATAACGAACCCCACGACAATGTATACCGGGCCATCCAAACTGTATTTCTGGTAGAACGCGGCGAGTCCCAAGAACCCAATCGTAGTAAGGAACGCGCGCTGAGCGGTGAAGCCAGCCGAGAAGAGCAGTCCAGCCTTCATACCGGACTTCGTTGAGTACTTGCCTATCGCATAACTGAAGGTTATGGGCCAAGTGTGTTCATCCGGTGTGGCTCCGTGCATCATTCCGAGTATAAGAGATATTGCGAGTATTTCTAAGAGTGGGAGGCCCGAGGGGGGGTTGAGTATTTGTGTGAGATTCATTTGAGTCTATTAGGGTTACCCTAATGATTTATATAAGCATTCCCAACGACAACGGTCGGGTTGCAATCCAAGCTCGACCACCGACTGACAGCCAGTCGCGCAGAACCAGCCAACTTCCACGAATACTTGTAAAGCCAACCCGAACCACCTGAGGTGCTCAGATAATCTCAGCCTAGGTTTCACTATAAGATGAGTGTACGCATTCGGCGCATATTTGGAGACGAGAATGAACACAGAACACTGCACCGAAATGGTTGCAGCAAAGCTGAGAGCCGATTCATTCGCTTAGCTGGTTACACCCGTCACCGACGAATCAATATACAAACAGCTCCAGGGATTTAGCCGGGAGAACTTCGAAATTTACCAAAGATCAACTTGGAAATATCAATGTTTTGAAGAAATTTGCGTCAGTTGCTCCAAAACATCCTTTGGAACGGATGTGTCCATCATTTTACAGTTTTCTTCTACTTGTTCGGGACTAGACGCCCCTGTAATGGCGGAGGTCACCGCTGGATTCACCAGAATCCAGGAAAGCGCAAGTTGAGACAGCTGAAAGCCTGCACTGTCCGCGATTTTTCTGAGCTGGATTACCGTGGAGAAACTTTCAAGGTTTTTTATTTGCTCCCAATACCTAGGGTTTCGTTCCCCTCTACTCCCCTCTGGTGGACGCTCTTTGTTCGTGTATTTACCGGTTAGCAGTCCGCCCATGAGTGGGCTATAGGTGAACACACCCAGTCCTCTGCTTTCGCAGTAAGGTAAAAGGTCCACCTCAACTTCTCTACGCAGAAGGTTATAGCGTGGCTGAACGGCCACGAGTCTCTCAAGGTCCAGGCTCTCGCATATCTCCTGAGCACCGGCAACCTGAGAGACTGTGTAGTTTGAGCAGGCAACGTATAAGACCCTACCCTCCTTCACCAATTGATCCATTGCGCGTAGTGTTTCTTCCAAAGGGGTTTCGGCGTCGAATCTGTGCAGGTAATATATATCGATATAATTGGTCTGCAACCTCTCCAAGCTCTTCGTCACCTGCCAGAAAATGTGTTTGCGAGACAAACCGCTCTGGTTGGGCCTTGGCCCAGCATCCATACCAACTTTGGTGCACAACAGAATTTGGTCTCGGCTACCCTTCAATGCTTTCCCAATTATTTCTTCGGATTTACCACCCGTATAAATGTTTGCTGTGTCAATGACGTTTATCCCCAAATCCACCGCTCTGTTTATTATTTGAATAGAAGTCTGCTCGTCCACTTGGGCTCCGAAATTGTTTGTTCCAAGGCTAAGCTGCGATATTTGGACACCTGTCTTCCACAATTTTCTGTATTTCATAGCACACTTCAATCAAAGGAGACCCAAAAAACCTTCGGCGGGCCAACGAATTGGGACACAAACGCAATCAGGTTTCTATGTCCAAGAGCCTAGTCGACTCAGTGGCCGCTTTACGTGTGGGAGCTACAGTCCTGAATCCTAGTTTTCTTACTGCTTCGCAGACTTCAAAGATTGGTGGGAACACGTGAACCAGAACGCTGATAATCAAGCTGTTAGTCCAAATTCAACGCTTGGCCAACGACACCTTAACGTACTGGGAGGGCTTGCATGTTTGAGATTTGGAATAATTGTCTTGGCGACTCGCCCATACAAGAAGCGGCAAAATCGCCTCTCTGAGCATCACCCCATTTTGGGTAAGACTATATTCAACTCTCGGAGGTATTTCGGCATAACACTTTCTGTTAACTATTCCACGTGACTCAAGTTCGCGGAGAATATAGGATAACGTGGAAGGCGATATGCCGCGCAGCTCATCGTAAAGCTCTTTGAATCGAGCTGCTCCATGGTTGCCTATGGCGTTGATGGTAAACAACGCCCATTTTCTTCCTAACAGGTCCATTATCCCGTCCAGCGCGCACACGCAAACGTCGTCTTCTATACTCTGATTATTCATAGTTACTATAACTCTTCGAACTCGACAATATAAATACTTCGAATTGTATAGTATTGGCATGAAATACGAAATCAAGTTCTGTGCAGGCTGCTACCTTTCGAACGCGATGAAATTGGCCAAAGCACTTTTGAAGAAACATTCGCATGATGAGAAGTTCACGCTAAAACTCGTGCCGGGAGAAACTGGTCAATTCGACGTTCAGCAAGAGAAAACTGGGTGCCGCAAAGTGGAGACCTGTGGACTCCCTGCCTCCAGAGATGTTGAGGCTGACCCGCCACATTTTGCCAGAGTGCGACCGAATTCTTCAGCCGAAGAGTCCTGCGGTTGCTGAACCCTACACAGAAAGTGTCCTAGTGTTCCTGATTTTACGCAGGGTGTCACACGAGTGGATCCGCGTAGTCTTTCTTTACTCGACAAATTGCTACCTTTATGGATATCGGTTGCGATGGTGGCTGGTATCCTAATCGGCTACACGTTTCCAGACATGGGTATTCTTATTAACAGATTTCAGATTGATTCGGTTTCTCTACCCATCGCCGTCGGATTAATCTGGATGTATCCCCCACTTGCTGCCGTGAATTACCGAGAATTGTGAAAAGTTGGGGGAGCGAAGAATGTGATGAGCTTTCGCTTTTCTTGAACTGGGTGGTGGGCCCCTTCCTTATGTTTGTGGTTGCATGGTTTCTCCTACCAGACATGCCCTTGTTCAGAGAGGGGTTAATCATTGTTGAACTCGCGAGATGTATTGCCATGGTTCTCGTGTGGAATATGCTGGCAGGTGGCGACAACGAGTACGCCGCCGTCATAGTGGCGCTCAACGCGGTGTTTCAAGTGGCTTTGCACTCTGTGTACGCATACCTCTTTGTAACGGTTCTCCCCAGATGGATTGATCCTTCGTCTGTTGTTTCAACTATGGACGTGAACCCTGTTGATGTCGTCCGAAGCGTAAGCGTGTTTCTGGGCGTGCCCCTTTTGATGGGTTTAGTAACCAGGCTTCTGCTTGAAAGAAGGAAGGGTTACAAGTGGTACCAAAACGGGTTTCTGCCCAAGATTAGACCCACTGCTTTGATTGGGTTTCTCTTCACACTTGTCGTCATGTTCGGTATGCAGGGTCACTACTCCATAACTTTGCCCTTAGACCTAATCAGGGTAGCTGCTCCGTTGACAGCATACCTTGCAATCATGTTCAGTGTGGCCTACTTTTCCTCGTGGAAGTTTGGGTTCACGTATGAGGAAACTGTTACTACTTCGTTTACCGCAGCGAGCAACAACTTTGAGCTCGCAATAGCTGTTACCGTCTCCGTCTTCGGTTTGAGCTCAAACCAAGCTTTCGCTACAGTGGTCGGACCGCTTATAGAGGTGCCCGTAATGATGGGCCTCGTCCGCTTGACGCTATGGCTAAAACCAAAATGCTGGGCTACGAACGGGCAAGGGTCACTCGCGCTTTCGGCATCTGCACCGAAGAGGGCCCAGTAAAATGAGGGTTCTTTTCGTATGCGTCGAAAATGCCGGCAGAAGTCAAATGGCTGAGGCCTTCGCAAAGAAACTCGGCCTCCCAGCCATAAGCGCTGGAACACTGCCTGCGAACAAAGTGAACCCAAAGGTTGTCAGAGCGATGGCTGAGAAGGGAATAGACCTCGCGAATGCGTCCCCCAAGTTGCTCACACAGAAAATGATTGACGAGGCAGACCTAGTTGTCACCATGGGGTGTTCAGTTGATCAGGTGTGCCCCAGACCGCTTCTTCAAAAAATGAAGAAGAAACTGGTTGAGTGGGAACTCGAAGACCCCAAGAACAAGTCTATCGAAGAAGTTAGAGCGATCAGAGATGAAATAGAAAGAAGAGTAAGGAAGCTCGCGGAGAGCGGGTTCGCAGACATCTGAGAGCGACTCATTAACAAAAATGGTTTCCAGCTCCTACCCTCCTTTATGCTGTGTAAACCCATAACATTGCCTTCTGATACAGTACATAGTTAAGTCACTGCAAAGTAAAAGTCTTCCTAAGACCATGAAAAAACTTTACTCAGCCAGATAATGGTTAAATATATCGTTCAACAAAGACGAAGATAACATGCACACTATACCGACGCGTTCGGGGTTGAGCAAACCCACCTTACTGGGATTAATTATTATACTCGTCATTATAATTCTATCAGCGGCTATTCTTCTGCGTCCAGTTTCACACAGCATCTCACCGACTTCTTCATTATCCAGTCAGAGCACGCTGCCTCCAACATCGGAAACCCTTTCCTCTACAGCAGCAGCGGTTAATTCGACGACGATTGCAACTGGTCCCGCTAACAGTAGTCAGCTTGTTGTGTTGGAGACAAGTATCCCCAATTCAATCGACCCAGCAACAGGTTTCTTCAGTGGCGAGGACGAGGTGATGACGAATGTGTATCAAGGATTGGTCCTGTACAATTATACGAGCTTTTCGACTTTTGCGCCCATTTTGGCATCGAACTGGACAATTTCGTCTGCCTACACAAACTATACTTTTACGTTGAGAACACAAGCCGATTTCGCCAACGGCGATTCATTCAACGCTTCCGTAGCTTGGTTCAACTTTTACAGGACAATTGTCATGAATCAGGCGGGCGCGTCCTACTTTACCAATTTGTTATATAACGGCTCGCAGGCCTTTTCAACGGGCTATGCGCTTCCCCGAGGAATCGTAGGCGCACTTCAGTCCGTGGGTTACCAGTTCTCCGACACAAACTCAACTCTAAGACAGGAACAAGCCGCGCAAGTACTTGCCTCAATTCTCAGCAACTTTGACACCTCCAACACGACAGTGAAGGATATTATGAGTTACCCCCACCAAGCGGTGGTCGTGTTGAGTAACTATGATGTAATGTTCAACTTGGTTAATCCATACGTAGACTTTCTACAAGTGCTGGCTACGCCGGGAGCCTTTCAAGTGGACCCTACGTTCGTTGACCAACATGGCGGAGTTGCTCCCAACCAGCAAAACACGTATCTTAACACTCACACAATGGGAACAGGACCCTACCAAGTCAAGAGCTACGTGCAGGGCCAAGTTTTGACAATGGTACAAAATATGAATTACTGGGTAAAGAAGCTACCTTCTTCTCAAAGCAACGTGATGCTTACTGAACCTCATATACCAGTGATCATAATCGAATACGAGACATCGGCTTCTCAGCTCACACAGGGGATCAAAAGCAATTTTGCTTCATTACTCGGTGGCCCACCCATCCCCGCGCTCTCGGTAACCGACATTCCTTCTGTGATGAATTATCCCGGCGTCGACATTGTGAGTCTCCCAAACGCTGCCAAGTTCCTCTTTCTTATGGCGGTCTTCGACACAGAGCAGTACCCTTATAACATAACCAGCTTTAGAGAGGCTCTGGCTCATGCAATAAACTATACCCAAATCATTTCTTCAGTCACCAACGGCTACGGTCAAGCATACGTTGGACCCATCAGTCCGGGCCTCCCCTACTATAATCCAGGCGACCTTGAGCCTTACACCTATGATCCAAGCTACTCGATTCAACTTCTGAGTTCACTGGGATTTCGCTTGAACCTACCCAACGGGACTACAATAAACGCGAACGGACCAGCGCCGCATTTGAGCATAACATACATTTCAAGCGACGCCGCCGAAGCCAAAGTGGCCCAAGAAATGCAGATAATGCTCTCCCAAGTGGGCCTGCAATTCAGTTTGAACGCGATCACATCGTCTACGTTGTTCAGCTCTATATCCCAGCCGGGAACCGCATCAAGCTACCCGGGATTCCTGCTTTGGTACTGGTTCCCCAGTTGGCTTGACCCCGTCTACCAAGACTTGGTGGTGCAGACCAATGTGCAGTACGGAGGAATAGGAGGCGATGTTTCTTGGTTCAACAATTCGGTGGTGAACAATCTCACCGCAAACATTGCCTTCGAGACCAACCCATCCGTGATTAATAGAACGGTGGCGCAAGTCTACAACATTGTTTACAAAGAGGTTCCAGACATTTGGCTATACGCCCTTGTACCCTACTGGGTTCAAAGATCGTATCTTTCAGGGGTCATCTATAACCCTGGCATACTTGGCTTCTACTACCCGCTCATGTATTATAACACGGTTTAGACCAAGGACTCCCAGTCGAACATGGTGCACTAGGCTTTGACAGAGTTACCTTTAAAGAAAGATGACGTAAGAAAACACTTAGAGACTTCACTTAACCACTGATCCACAGAGCGCACTATTCATGCGTAATCCTCCTTGCTGCGCGACGCTAAGCAAGGTACGCTAGTAATCTCCAAGCCACATCAGGGTCTCACCCATTATAAATGTTCTAAGAGAACAAAGACAACTCCATAACAAAAATCTTCACGGAGACAAACACTTATATCCTTCTTAAAATGGATTGCATCGAATTCATTGTGTCAAACGTATTAGAAATAGGAAATGTTTCTGCAAAGCCCGGAGAAACCAAGTATGGCTACGCGACCTCTGTAGAGCTACGCGATGGCACGCAGGTGGGCCTCCCCGTCATCGTGGCCAACGGCAAGGAGGAGGGGCCGCTCGTGGTTATAAACGGAGCCACTCATCCAACAGAGATGACTGGACCAGCTGCTATTCAGATTTTGCTAAGAAAAATTGTGGACCCGGCTAAACTAAAGGGCGCCGTAGTCGGTTTTCCCATATCAAACCCGCTTGGCATGCAGTTTTCACAGTACGTATCACCACACGACGGAATCAATCTTGGCGCGGCATACCCAGGTGCCAAAAACGGTAGTTTAACACTTAGGATAGCCAACTTCATTTGGGAGAGCGCAGCAAAAAAGGCCGACTTGGTTCTTGACCTTCACGAAAATGTCAAACCGTGTTTGATGTTTAGCATAGTATCTGCTTCTCAAAACAGCCGTTGCGAAGCAAAGGCTTTGGAGTTGGCTGAAGCGTTTGGAATAACGGTAATAAGGTCGTTTGACACAAAATTCCCCCTACCAGGGGTGACTCCATCAAGCAAGGGAATCACATCGCTGGCAATGGAGAAAGGTATTCCCGCATTCACACCTGAGTTTGAAGCCACAACTGATGTCACATTTAAGGAAGAAGAGCACAGTGTTAGAGTGGCGACCACCGGTTTGGTCAATGTCATGAGAAAACTCAGTATGATACCCGGTCCAATAGTTCCCCAAAGGGATATCCAAATCCTTAAGGGCAAATTCAAAGCTTGGGGCATGCCCCTCACTTCTCGTGGAGGAATACTTCACCGAACCGCGGATGTAGGCGTCAAACTTTCCAAGGGAACACCCATTGCAAAAATAGTGAACTGTTTTGGTGATGTTATCGAAACCGTAGAGATGCCAGTTGACGGCTATATATGGGGGTGGAACGTGGGTGTGCCGCCTTGGTTCAATTGGAGTTTGGACTCTGGCGATCCAGTGGCGTTTGTGTTTGAAGAATACTGATAAACCAAGGGGACTCGTACTAAATTTCACGATAAAAACTCATCCGTGGACCATATCCGCTCAGAATTGTCCAACCCATCGAAGAATTCGGAAAAGACAAAAAAGTACCCATTTTTATCCCTTACCCAACTGAAATCCGGAAAGACCGCGTTCGCGCATCACTAATCACCAGTTTGTGAAACAACGGTTTGACTGGGCCGCTCACCTTTACCTATTGTTGAAAGACGTGTTCGAATCTTCGAAATCTTTTCCTAGTTCGACAGCTAAGCGTATCTCGGATGCCCCGCACTAAGCCGTTAAAACGAGGATTCAAACTTGACGGCGAATTAAGGAGCCACGGGCCCCGCTTGTAACACTCATCAGCAAACCTTGAAAGAAAGGACCGAGTTCTATGATGTTCCAAACAAATTTTGAGGTTTTATTCACTGGTGGCCTTGTGGATGCGCTGCTTAACATCTTTTTTGATGTCACCAGCCACCGACTTTGCCTTTCCAGCAGCTTCTTTAGCCCCCATTTTCACTGTTTCGGCCTTATCCTTTAGTTTATCCTTACTCACTTTTTTCATAAATATAATAAGATTCGTACTTAGTAATAAGCATTTTTAGAATACAGTCAATTAACCTATAAATACCCTATGAACCAAATCCACCGAGCGGGTTCGAACATTCATTGTAAGAGCCTTGCTACCTTTGAGGTATCCAAGCTTCGTCAAGTAAGGTGCTTATGCAAAGCTTCAATGCGGAATCATGCAGAACGGATAAGCACTCAACTGGCCGCGTCTCGAACCTTTGTCGCAAATTACATAACGATTCTTCCGAAGCGGAGCCTGACGTGTACATAGGCGCACACAGCCCCGATAAGAACCGCGACCAACACAGCGACTACGATGACATGAGGAACCAAGAGTTTCAGAGGAGAATACAGCATCCTTGCTTGGTACACTACGAGTAAAAGTCCGAAGAGCATTGCGGCCAAAACATATGGTTTCATTTCTCCGCTGACCCTGCTTTGAAGCCTCCTCCGCCAGAGTTCGCCCACAGAGTAAAAAAGCAGAATTCCCACCACCATTGGACCGAATCCCATAAAAGCTGTTGTAAGAAGCTCCTTCAACCATTCCACCACACCCATACCCGTCTGTTCATATAAACCAAGAAGAGTTAGGGAGAAGTAAAATGTAAACCAGTCCGCGAATCTACTGTTTTTAAAGGGTCCGTAGACCCTTCTCCACGGCGTGGGAGTGTACTCCCACAGGTCATAGGCCACCGTTTCGACAAGCATGTCAACGGGGTCTTCGAGGAACCATAGGAAACCCTTTCCAGCCTCTCCCTTCCCCTTATAACTCAGCTCAAATTGCTTCACGATTCTGCCCAGCGGGAAGAAGAGTTCAACTCCGCGGTCGGTGGGAGAGGTAAGAAGGTCCAAACCAATGTGCAGAAGCACTCCCGCGCCCAAGTAAAAGTTGAAAAGCAGAACAGCAAACGCGAAGAAAACGTTGTGAGTTAAAGCCCTGTGCAGTTGATGCTTGGTGATGTTAAGACCAGAGGTGAACTCTCTATCTAGGTCTGGCAACGCGGCACCCACTCCTACAAGAACCCACGCTGCCGGCGAATGGAAGACCAGTGTACTCACTGCGACCCAAGCACTATGTGAGTGTTAAGGTTCATAACCCATTAGGAAGAGCCGAACTTATAAAAACCTATTCATAAGCGCGTCTAGGAGCCACCCTCGATGCAAGGACCCACGAATTGATACCGACATCTTGAAATCCGTGGACCAAGCCGGCTGAGTGAACCACGAATTGGAAATTTATTCAAGCCACGAGAGTGGCTTATATGCACATAAAAGTGTGTTCATTGAAAAATGGGTGTTTACTCACCAATCCTTTTACATTACCTGAAACCACTGCACTTATTGCGTATTCTATATGAGACTTGTCAATCGTGGGTTCTTTGAAGACCCGACCAACCGTGTGCCCAGTACAACAAGGACTTTGGTGTAGTTCAGCTGACCAAGTAGGTCACCTGAACCACCATTGTGTACTCGGACTGTCCAGCATAAATTGGCGGTGGGCTGATCGAATACGCTGCGTTGGGCACTGCTTGATATACTTGTATGTTGGAAAATTGTGGATAACTGGAACTCAACACGGTTATGCTTTGCACCCTCACTATTTTGAGACCCACTGCCGAAGCTGTTTCCTGTGCGGTAGCGTTGGCGTTGCCCACCGCATTCTGTAGTGCCTCATGTTGCAAGAGCGCCTGCTGGGCGCTTGTCAAGGCGAAACTTACACTGTTCACTTGGTTTGCGCCCGCAGCTACAGCCGTGTTAATCACTATTCCTATCACAGTCGTGTTGGTAGTGTTGAGCGTTATCTGCACTGTGTCAACCACTTGGTAACCAGTTAGGGTGGGCGTGGGGTCATTGTAGTTGTATTGCGGATTCACGCTAAACTGAGTGGTCTGAATTTGGCTTGTGTCGATTCCCAAACTCTTTAGAGCCGCAATAACAGAGTTCATCGACTCGTCGTTTTGACCAACCGCAGTGGTCACATTCGAAGCGTTGGAGACGACCCCCAAATCAATTAGGGTTTGGCTTGGCTGAACGTACACTGTCCCGACACCCGTCACAGAAATAGTGCTTTCAGAAGTGTTCGAAGAGGGGTCGGATGCAGCTACCGAGGCGCTGACCGGACTGTGGAGCCTTAAAGTTTCCATGTAAACCGTTGTCACCGAGGCTGTCACCGCCACCAAGGCTACGATGAGTGAAAGCGCAACCAGTTTGGCTGACAAAGACGAATTTTTTTCGCTCATACCCACGCAATTCAGCCAAAGGGTCTTAAGGAATGCTCAAACACCAGTTTGACCCAATGTAGGACACCGATAAATGAACCCTCCGGTGTCTTTGGTTTCCTTGTCGGTTAACGTTAAACCACTTTGTATTCATACACTCAAAAGCGTCCGACCCCATTTTGAGCGGAGAAATCAAACCAAAACCAAAATAAAAGTGGTCGAAGATTTTGGTATGACAGACCGTGTCGATGACACACAAGCCAAGAAGACTCTTTGCAGCTTTGCTAACCATCGTCTTGACGGTGACTGTCGCGGTTACATGGTGGTATAACTATGAATCAAGCATAACGTTTGGCGGCGTGGACCGATTCGTCTTAAACAGATACTTCAGTGGTGCACCGCTTCCAAACTCGTACACACCCCGCGGCGTTCTACGAACACAACACCACCGATGAGTTCACCGTAAAATACGAGTTGACCAACTTTGAGTACGTGGTCACGGTTAATAACGTACTTGGATCTTTTAGGTTGGGTGTGTCCTTTGCGCCGAGTGGCTCCATTTATGTGCCGGATGCGCCGCCAGATTCCCGCGCTGCACCCGTAGTAGTGATTTCTCTTCTGAGCGCCAAGTACCGAGAATTCGGATTTCTGGGTTTCAAGGTTCAAAGCCTAATCGCGGATAGCGGCCTCCAAAAGATAAACTTCGCTTCTACATTTAACCCCTTCCTTGTGAATTTATGGGTTACAGGCGGATTCGTCAACGCGACCGCTAAACAAGAGGTTGATGAAACACTAGGCACAGTCTACAATCTGAACCCCCAAATAACGAATTCCACCCTGACGCTGATATCCAACTATGAACCTGGGCAGTACTATCTCAGCGCGGTGCTCAACCTTTACAGGATTACCCCATGGCACAACTCACACATCGGCGAGCTCAACATAACGGAGCCCTGGCTCGACGTGCTGAACTGAAGCCTTATCACCTGCAAGCGGAAAGACCCACGTGCTTTAGCCGTGGGAGGACGTTATGTAAAAACCCAACAACTCTAACCGTGATTCGTCATATGACCTATGGTTCACAACCTAGGAGCGTCCAAGAGACCATAATTTCAACGCAGGTCGATTGGTTCGTCGAGTGTGAGCTCATCTAGTCTTCGGCGGCTGAGCAACAGCTAAAACGCGTTTGCTTCAAACTCTCTTGTCTGGGAACGGCGAAGGAGTCCCAAAATTCTGGACGGAGCAGCGGTCTACACCATTAGAGGTCTTATCTGTGACCACGAACGGGTTCACACTGCAGCCTCAAAGTGTTTAAATCGCAGTGCGGATAGTCCGAATCGAAGTTCTTGTATAGCATGGAAAACTTGGTCATCAAAGGCCATCAAGGAAAACTGGTCCCCAACACTTTTTTCAGGCATAAGGGGGAAACGCTGAGTCTAGCGGTGGTGTATCCCGGGTATACATACAGATGTGAGATGCCGATTATCTATTACCTAACAGGCGTGCTGGTGGCACACGGATTCGACGTACTGTGGGTGCAATACGCGTATGACAAAGAGCCAGACTTTGATATAGACACCTCGGAAGGCAGACGCCGCTTTGCTGGTGACGCCTTTTCTTCGTATCAAGCAGCAAATAAGACCCGTTCATACAGAAGAGTGATGCTCATGGGAAAATCGATTGGCACGTTGGCCATTGCGGATGTCTTGCGTCTCGGCGCGTCGACAAACAGCACGGAAACCGTTTGGCTTACCCCGCTCTTGTCAAACATCGAAGTCAGGCGAAGCCTTGAAACCCTGAGTACCCACTCAATAGTGATTGTGGGCACAAGCGACAGTCTTTTTGATGAATCATTCATTGCAGAGATAGGCGCCAAACCCAACCTAGAAATGGTGATTGTGGCAGAGGCGGACCACGGACTAGAACTTATGAACAATCCACTTGAGTCCGTTGAAATCTTGAAAGGCTTGGTCAAGGTTTTCGACCGCTTTGTGGCAGCCACCGAAAAAATACAGTAAAATGAAGCCAATACCGTGGTTAACCCTGTTGTCTGCACATCGCGGGCTTTGGTACACACGCGAATAACTTCGAGATGTTCAACGCTCACCCCAAATAAGATGAATGGTCACCCGTTCGCGTTACTAGTGAATAGATCATGGTCAACCAAGCTGGTCAGGTCTTAACAGAGTGGACAAACATTGATTAGCTAGTCTCCCAGTTGCCCCGCCGAATTTGTCAATAGAATTGGGTCTGTGTCTCTTTTCCCGTTGCGTGAAGTCCTCATCGGAAAGCCGTACGCATGGTCAACTTTTCTGGGCCAATAGTCGATTAAATCCTATAGGATGCTGACCTTCGAACTTCGTTGCTCCATTTTATTTTGGCTTGTAACGTTGATTCTTCGTCAATGAATAACAAAACGCGTCGTAGCACTGCTACATCAAAAAAGTCGTAGCCGTGAAAACCGTTAATACATGGAACCACTGAGAGCCCGTATGGTCGGTCTTGGTATCCCCCAAGTAACAATATCAGACATAGAAGACGCTCGGCAAAGGATACGAGGAATAGCTTGGCGCACCCCGCTTGTTCCAGCGTCGCGCTACGACGACGGCAAAATATACTTGAAACTAGAATGCGTTCAGCGAACCGGGAGCTTTAAGATTCGAGGCGCTTGGAACAAGATGAGCAGGTGCACACAGGACGAACTAAGAAAGGGGTTCGTTACGATTTCCGCTGGCAACCATGGGCAAGCGGTTGCGTGGTGCGCCGAGCGGCTTGAGTCGGCATGTACAGTCTACGTCCCCGAGGCCGCGGTTGAGAGAAAGGTTAAATCCATCGAGACCATGGGTGCGAAAATAGTGAAACGCCCAGTCCGCGAAATCATGGATTCCATGTCGGATGACAGGATGTACAACCTAGGAATGACGTTTGTGCATCCATTTGCGGACCCCTATGTTATCGCCGGACAGGGCACCGTGGGACTCGAAGTTCTGGAAGATTTGGAGGAAGTTAAAACGGTTCTGGTTCCTGTTGGTGGGGGTGGTCTCGTGAACGGAATAGCTATAGCTTTGAAGGCAAAAAAAGCGGGTGTAGAGGTGTACGGGGTTCAAGCCGAAGGCGCGGCGCCTCTACCCTTATTCTTCGAGACTGGTAAAGCGGAGGACATAGGCGAAATTCGTACTATCGCGGACGGCATAGCAACCACCAAGGTATTCCCGTACATGGCGGAATTGTTCAGGCGGAACTTGACGGGTGCTTTAACAGTGAACGACGAAGAAATAAAGTTGGCCATGACACACATACTAAATGAGTCACATGCAGTCGCCGAACCCGCTGGCGCGTCATCCCTCGCCGCAGCTGTGAAATATCGAACCCGACTTAAGGAACCCATTGTGTGTGTTGTCAGCGGTGGCAATGGAGACCCAGAGCTTCTCTCACAACTCATAAAAACATAGGAGACTGCCCGAGATGGGTAGCAACAAGACAAGCGGCATCTACTTTATGGTTTTGACACATCACCCACTTGGCTGAAAATAGCAGTCACTTGTATGCTCCTCTCTCCACTCCCCCCCGCTATTATTTCATTCTACTGAGACCATTGGTAACAACATCCATACTCCCTGTAGCGGCCAAGCCCGTGAAAGCGTGAATCTTAGACATCTGAGAGAAATTGGCTGAGGTATTGAAGACTCAACGCAACGACATTCTCCTTACAATTCTGGGTCGAAGCTATAATTCAGCCGTCATGGAGACTCCTGATAACCCTTTCATTTCTCGTGGCTCTAGCAGGCGCACTAGTGTCCCTGAAGAAGCAGCTCAGCTTCGCTAAGCTCGGAGGAAAAGACTTGCGCTTCTGAAAACGATTCTTTTGATGACTGGTGGTCACACCACTGCTAACTGTATAAAAGCGTTGAGCGAGGCGATTCACCTAGCTTCAACCTTTGCGTGGAGAATATGCCATTTTGTACATGTTTGAAATACGAATTCGACTGAAACACGCCTAGCGTCGCCACCAGATATCTCCGGTCACAGCAATTTCGACTCCACCCACGATTCTTACACTCAACACCATTAACGAACGATTGGTGGTATCCACTTGGTGGGCCGTGGCGTATGCAACGGTTTTCAACACTGTTGCTCCTTTCATCAACTCTGTCATAAACACTCCTAGCATTCGAAATGACAGTGGCGACTTCCTTGTTCCGTCCGTCTCAGAGAAAAGCTGAGCGCTCTTCCCCAAACGGGAGCCACGTTGATTTTGGTATCCTTTTTGATGTTTAGGTGTTAGGCGTTAGATTGGAATCCGAACGGGTTGTTAAGTGTTCAAAGTATAAGTGCATTCGAGGGCCGGAACCCAAATACTCGGTGACTGTATCGATCCAATTCGTATGGCTCTCGGTGATTCAGTTATCAAACATTCAGTTGGTAGCGGGTCGAGCAAACAAGTAGGACTTTGAAAAAGGCGTGACTCACTTTCGGGGATTCTAAAGAACCACATTTGATGCATCCTTTAAAACCAAGTTGATTTCCTTTCTGAGTTGCTTCACGGATCGAAAGGTGATGGACCACCTTATCCCCACGCGCCTAGCGCCTTTCACATTCTCTTCTCTGTCATCTATAAAGACTACTCGCCCAGGTGGAGCGTCGATTTCTCTGAGAACGGACAGGTACGCAGCGGCATCAGGCTTCATCACACGTAGCTCGCACGAAGAAAAGAAACGGTTGAACATTGAAACCCAGCCCCTTTCCCTCATAACCTCCAAATGTGGAAAACATGTATTGGATAGAGCGTAGAGCAGATAACCCTTACTTTTCAGTTCATCGATTATCTTTACCGTACCCACTCTGAGTTTCGCCCTTTGTTCAAACGGATACTTCAGAAGCCAAGTACCTGTCTCATCATTGCCCATTTCTCTGCCCAAGCTCCTCAAAGCTAGGCGAACGCGTTCATCGGAGTCTCCCTCTCCCCTCTCAAGTCCACGGATCTCCGAATACAGTGCGCTTTCCACTAAACGTCGGGGAAGATTATATCGTTCAGCAATAAAATCGTAGATATACCTGCTCCCTTTCCACTTGATCACTACGCCGCCGATGTCAAAGATAAAAATAGGGCGAACCCCGGTTTCAGAACCCTCCGATTCAACCAACATCGGTGCTCAAACGTTGAAGCGGACCATCAATGTAAGCTTTGGCACATCCATCCATTAAGCTGAAATCACCAGCTGGGAGTGCACAGAAAAGTGCTCCAACCAGCCAAGTTTACGACAAGCCAAACACCCGCGTAACGCGTCACTCGAACAAAATGTACCGCGGAAAAGGCGCTTGCTAACTCACGCCCCCAAAACTCAGCGGTGTAATGAATCCCGTTGTGAACCATAATCTATCTTTGAGTCAGCCTACAAGGCTGCGACCCAAGAATCCTCTGAGGAGACCGTTGTTGTCGAAGTGCAGGGTCACCGCCAACGAATCACGCATATAGCGCTCGACTGGTAGCGCCGTCGTATACCCATTGGCACCATGCAGCTGAACAGCCACCCTCGTAATTTCAACCGCTGCTTCAGTAGAGTAAAGCTTGGCTTCCTGATGTAAAGTAGATCTTGGGTCGTCGTCAGAGGCTGCGCCGTAAGTTAGCCAACGGGCCGCGTCCAGCTTGCATTTAGCATCCGCTATAGTGTTCTGAATCACCGGGTTAGAACCTAGCGGTTTGCCGCCCACGTTTCGTTGCCGCAGGTGTTCGATGGTTGAGTCGTAGGCCGCCTGCGCGACTCCGAGTGACACTGCGGCGGCACCCAGAAGCACGTGTTTTCCCATGGCGCCAAGCGTTTTGAAGCCTCCGCCCACGCCACCGAGCAGGTTCTCGGACGCGACGGGGTGGTCTTCGAAAACCACTTCACCCCATGATATACCTCTTAAGCCCGACCCAGTATATCTTGAACCAGTTTTAACGCCTCCCAAGCTTTTTTCGACGGCCACCATTGTAAATGCAGCAGGGTTCTGAGGTGTCTGAGCTTTCGCGCCCACTATGAAAACATCCGCCTCCCCCGCCATGGTTATAAAACTCTTTGTTCCACGCAAAACGTAGTTTTCTCCTGTGTTCGCTAGGTTAGTGTCAATATAGGCAAGGTTGGCCCCCGAGCCAGGCTCCGTGAACGCGTAGGTCACAAGTTTCGAGCCTTGGACGAGTTGTGGTAGAAGGCGGTTCTTCAGCCCAGATTCCGCGGTGGCAGCGACTGCATAGCAGCAGGACGCCTGAACCACGCAGAGCCAGCCCAGACTAGCCGAGCGTTTCGATATTTCTTCGATTGTGACAACATAGGATAACAGGTCCCGCGAGTACCCGTGTGGGGCTGGGAGGCTCAGCCCAAACACCCCAAATCCCGCCAGCTCTTCGAGTTCCCGTCTAGGAAAGGAATCGTCGCGGTCAACCGACGCGGCCACGGGTTTGATAACTCTGTCCGCAAACTCCGAAGCAGCCTTCCTCAAAGCAAGATGATCTTCGTCGAAAAGGGCGCACATACCCATTCAAGACACCACGGCGCACCCGTTATTTTAGCCTATGCACATTGACAAACCCAAGAACGAATCCGGAGCACCGCAAGCCTGTGAACAAAAGTTTTTGGGACGCGCGACTAATACCGCGAACGACGAGGAGGGTGAAAACCAAAAGGCTGCTAAGTGGACACTGTTAGAGGAAACCGCTCCCTGAACCTAGGAATCGGCTTTTAAATGATGCCTGTGTATCTGGCGAGCCTCTCCGCGGACCCCTCTGAGAGACCGTTTGAACCCAGAATGGTGTACCAATTCCTCATTTTGTGCGCCATGGTCAAAGCCTTGACAACATCTTCTTTTCTGAGGTCCAGCTGACTCGCAGTTGTCGGAGCCGACGCCGCCTCCAACAACTGCTTGACTTCTGTTCTGTCTCTCGTCTGTAAATATGTCATCATGATTGTTCCCAAGCCGCAGAACTCGCCGTGCAACCCCGCGTCGGACAGTGTTTCCAAAGCAAAGGTGAACAGATGTTCGCTGCCCGCGGCGACACGCGTTGTCCCCGAAAGCTCCATTAGGTAGCCGTCGGTTATTTCCGCTAGAAAAAGGGTTTCTATGCCTATGTAGTTCATCGCGGCCACATCGCTTATCCTCCTTTTGAGCAGCTCCGTGGTTGACCGAGCCACGTTCATGGCGAAGTCGTTGTAGGTTTCGTTTGCCAACCAAAAGCTGAGCCGCCAGTCGTAAAGCGCAGAGTACTTGGATAACATGTCGCCTATGCCCGCGGAGACGAATCTTTTGGGTTGATTCTTCAAAATGTCGTAGTCCCCGATTATTATGGAAGGAACCTTTGTGCGTATTGCTTCGTTGACTCTTCCACTCCAAAGCACGGAGTAACCCGTGGCCATGGCGTCGCTTGAGAGAAGCGTGGGAACCACAACCAACTCCGTGTTCAACGCATTGGCCACGTATTTGGCGACGTCTATGGTTGAGCCGCCGCCCACCGCCAGTAAAACTGTGTTCTCCGATTTCATCCTTCCAACTCTTTCTGTAAGGGAGACAACCTCGCTGAGCCTTGGTTCTACGCCTTCGCTCACCACGGTAACCTCGAAGCCTTCATGAACCAGCGAATCGTGGACATGCCGTCCTGCGAGCTCAAACACTTTTGGTCCACACAGCATCACCACCTTCTTCGGAAGGCTGAATTCCAGCAGGTTCTCCCCAAGTTTGCTTATGGAACCCAGTCCAGCAACGATGTTGGATGAGAAACGCATGAGTTTTATTGGCATAGCCACTCACTGGTCCAATCAAACCGGACTAGGCACGCCAGAAAAAAGGATGAAAGAAGAGTGGTTTTAACCGTGAAGCACCGAGTTCAGAGACTCGAGGTATACGTCGATGCCCCTGTCGATGAGGTCGCTTTCAATGGTTAGAGGAGCCATGTACCGCAACACGTTGGAGTAGTGCCCACATGTGTGCATCAGCACCCCCTTTGAAAACATTTCTCCCTTAACCTTGCTCGCCAAGTCTGGCCAAGGCTCCTTGGTCTTCTCGTCCTTGACAAACTCTGTGGCGACCATGAACCCTTTTCCCCTAACCTCTCCTATCGCCGGAAAATCTTCGGCGAATTCTTCGAAGCGCTTTTTGATGCGTGAACCCTCGGTTCTCACCCTTTCCAGCAAGTCCGAACTCTTCAGGTGTCTGAGTATTGCATCACCAGCTGCAAGCGCCACCGGGTTACCTCTATAGGTGCCCAAGTGGAAGCCAGGCGGTAAATCCCTGTCGTACTCCTTGTTGTACGCGATCATGGATGTGGGGATGCCGCCACCAATGCTCTTGGATATGCACACGATGTCGGGGCTTATACCAGAGTACTCCGAAGCCCAGATACGACCAGTTCTGCCCACACCCGTCTGTATTTCGTCCACGATTAGGGGAACAGAGTGTTTTTCGGTGACTTCTCTCAGCATGGGCAGGAAGTCGTCGGGCGGAACAATGTAGCCACCCTCTCCTTGGACGGGTTCAACCATGACTCCGCCCACCGCACCCGCCCCAGAGTAGGGGTCCTTTATCAGGTATTCGAGCTGATCGACCACCGCCTTGCTCACATCTTCGCTCTTTACATTTATTGGGAACCTATAGGAATAAGGATACGGCAAGTGGTAGTAATTCTGAGATGAAAGAGCGGCGTAGTCTCTGTAGTGATGGTTAGCGGTTGCACCAACTATGTCGCCGGCCACGCCGTGGTATGCACCACCGAAGACCACAATGGTCCTCTTTTTGGTTACGTGTCTTGAGAGCGCGCAAGCAGCTTCGCACGCGTCACCTCCTGTCACCGTGAACATAACCTTGACGTTGTTCTTCAGAGAACCCGGCAGGGTAGAAGCAAGGGTCTCCAAAAAGTTCACCCTGGTCTCGTTGGGCACTTCATTCATGTGTACAAGTTTCTCGATTTGGTCAAGCATCGCCCTTTTGACCACGGGGTGACCGTGACCCAAGTTGAGTACACATATCCCCGAAAACCAGTCGATGAATATGTTTCCATCGACGTCTTCCACGGTTGAACCAGAAGCCCTCTTAATGGCCATTCTGAACTGCTTGGTATAGGTTCTGCTATTCGTCTCATACTGGTCCTGCTTGGCTAGTATCTCCGACGACTTGGGTCCCGGCGGAGGAACCCTTATTAATGGTGCATTCTCAAAGCTAAGTCTACGCTCACTCATTCTTATGACCACTCAGCAGCTACGGGTTAAGCCGCAGCCTGCTCCGAGTCATATCTGCCCGCTCCCATAAGTATTTCCTTTTTCTTTGCGTGGTAGTAAAGCGAAAGAGCTCCGCCTATACCCAAACACCACACAACGCCGAGCACTGGGGCTACGAGAAACGAGAGATTAGAAGCGTTGGGAGCGGACAGATAAGTGGACACCGCGGACTGAATCGAGTAAACCACCACGATTAGGCCCAAGACTGAGGACACCGTTGGGGCCACTATGTGATAAAGAAAGTTGGACTCTTTCTTTGCCCTGAGTTCCCGATAACTGAAGATTGAGAGACCGGTGTTGGCAAACACGTGCACAAAGATGATCGCGATGCCAGCCATCGAAAGAAGAACCAGACCCGCCGTCAGGGGCCCGAATATAAAGCCGAGCACCATGTCCAACACGAAGGATGTCCCCAGCCAGAGAACCATGGCGTTTGAAGGCGTTCTGTATTTGGGGTGCACCTTACCCAACGACTTGGGGAAAACCACGCCGTCCCTCGCAGCCGAAAACCAGATCCTGCTGACTGCGTTGGTTTTCGCGACGCCGTACGAAAAGTAACTGTTGATTGTGAACACCGCTAGCAGTATTAGGCCCACCGGTCCAAGATAACGCTGAAAAACTATGAGTCCGGGGTCGGGCGAACTAGCGTAGCTACCTATATTGGATATCCCCCAACCAACTGTAAGCGCATAAGAGGCTGGGATAAGCGCCAAGCCGGAAAGCAGCCAAGCGATAATAAGCGCCTTCCTAATCCTCTTTCTGGGCTCAGTGATCTCCTCTGAGACCGTGGTGACAGTGCCCAACCCTGTAAAGTCCAATATCGAAAAGATTACTCCGAAAAGCACCAAGGAGAGTGTACCGCTGGGAATGGTGAACGGAACCACGCTGTTCGCGCTACCCACCTTGATTATTATGATTATGGCGCCCACCAGTAGAACCAGTACCTCCATTATCCCCGTGATTGCAACGTAGTTAAGCGAGATCCTGATGCCAAGATAAGGGAGTATGAACATATAAGCGGTGATTATCACCGCAAAAACAATCCATATGTAAGGAATGCTTGAGACCTGACTGGATATTGCGTAAAGAAAAGCCGCCAAGCCCAGTATTCCAAAGGATTGACCAGTGAGGTTTTCCCCCATCCACGAAAAAAGGGTCACCGGTCCCAAGGCTCCGCTTTTTGTCGAGCTTGCAGCGTATGCATAGTAACTGCCGGCGTTGGTTTTATACTTTGAAAATTCATAGGGCGTGATCATCCATAAACCGTATATGAGCCAAGCTATGATCACCGCTAGAGGAGTCGAAGCCAATGCGTAAACAAATGTCCCAATAAGCAGTATGGCAACGTCCGCCGCGGGTCCAACAAACGAAAAAGACTGAAAAACTCCGTGTATCGTTCCCACAGCACCCCTCTTCAGGGTTTGCTCATCACTTCTGTTTGTCAAAGGCTGTTACGCCATTTCACTGTTCCTCAACCTTATAAATAAAAATTATGGTTAAGGCTTTGTCCATGCATTAATGTTGCACAATCAAGACAAAGGATTGTTCACTACAGAGACCCATCGAAAATGTCGGCTCACAGCGATTAGGGCTTCCTGAATCTGATGACCCAGTAATTCCCCTTGGTTTCGACTTTGAATTGGATTCCTCTTCTGGAAAGGACTGTGGGTATGGATGAGGTCGCGGATTCCTCGCTGTCAGTGAGAATCTCTACGGTTTCTCCGCTTGACACTGCACCGAGGGCCCTTACTGCTTCAAACGATGGATATGGGCACGCCATTCCCCGGGTGTCGATTGTTTTCGTACTCTTATTCAAAGACTTTTCCATTGGTCATTCACTCACGTTCAGATAAACAGTACCACGCCACCCTTCTGCGCCGCGGGAAGCGCGTTTTTCAGGAAGCCTATAACGTCTTCTAAGTATACACCTTCTACCACGTTTTCTTTGGTGACGCCCATCTCCTTGAGCATTTGCTGCGAAGGCGCACACGCACATACCCGCACACCCGCCTGTATTGCGTCTCGAACATACTTTTCAATCGGTGGAAGACCTGGCATTGTTATACCATCTTCGGGTTTCGAGTGTTTTTTAACGGCTTCAAGGCCAGACATGGTCGCGTATATGGACACCTTGTTTCCCATGGCCACGCCTCCCAATGCCAGAGTTAAAGCCGGGTAAACTCTTTCAGGGTCCTTTGAAACGAGTACAAGATGAATTTCCTGGGGTTCTTTGACACCGGTTTCTGCGGTGGTTACTGCTGTCATCGCGTGCACTATAGCCCATATGACACTAGTCATATTTAAATACAACGCCGTTGTATACCAAATGAGACCGATGAAAACTCTGGGAATGTCTGACGCAGAACTCAAAGTTGGAAACACTCCCCTGTTTGCACTCAAATCATACTCCGGCCATAAGCTAAGAGTCGCAGCAAAGCTGGAGTTCATGAACCCATTCGGATCACTGAAAGACAGAGCCGCGTTCTGGATGGTCAAAGACGCAGTTCGTAGAGGGTTTCTGGCAACCGCCAACAGGGTCTTGGTGGAACCAACTTCGGGGAACACTGGAATAGCCTTGGCGGGTATAGCGGCACAGTTGGGCGTGAAAGCGGTTTTCGTTGTGCCACAAGCCACAAGCGAAGAAACAAAGAACCGAATCAGGAGTTTGGGTGCCGAAATCATGGAGACCCCCGACGATCTTTGTCCTCGAGTCGGCAAGGGAACGGATCAAGCAATATCTCTAGCCGAGTCACTTGTCAAAAGCAAGCCCAACGTCTACTATATGCCGAACCAGTACTGCAACGAGGCGAACTTTATGTCACACTATGAAACCACGGGCCCAGAAATCTGGGAGCAAAGTCGAAGCAAAATAACTCATTTTGTGGCAGGGATAGGTACAGGCGGAACGTTGACGGGTGTGGGTCAGTATTTAAAGTCGCGTAACCCAGAAATCAAAGTTGTCGCAGTTCAACCTCAAAGGAACCATAGGATTCAGGGCCTCAGAAACCTGGAGGACTCGGCGAAACCCGAACTGCTCAAAAGAAGAGAGTACCTTGTGGATGACTGGGTCACGGTCTCGGACAAGGACTCTTTTGAAGCCGTCAGGAGAATAGCGGATGAGTCTGGTCTCCTAGTTGGTCCCTCTTCTGGGGCGGTGCTCGCAGGTCTCGAAAAATTAAACATAGAGAAGGGAAACGTGGTGGTCATCTTCGGTGACAGTGGAGAAAAATATCAGAAGCTATACACAAGCACTAACCTTTTTACCGAGGCCGAGTACAATGAGTCCAGACGAAGAACAGAGGAAAAATGCTTACGCCAATTGAGATAGCTGCTTCAACGATTTGTCCAGCGGTAAGGGCTACAATAGCTGAGAAACTCATAAGGGAGAAGGGCTACACTCAGAAAGCCGCTGCAGCCAAACTCGGTTTGACCCAACAGTGCATCAGTAACTATGTGGTTGGGTGCCGGGCCACTTCAAAAGAAGTCGTAGAAGTCAGCGTCGTGGAAGACAGCTTAAATGAGGTGGTCGAAGCGGTCTACAGAGGCGCCGACGAGTTCACCATTACCATGATGATCTCAAAAATATGCTTCGACCTTATGTCCAATAAAGCGCTGTGGGCCGGACTCATAAAGGACAAAGATGGCCGGTGCCCTATATGTAAGTCCAAGGATCAGACCAGATGCATCATGGCCGAGAGCATTACCAGTTGACACATCTTCGAACAAAAAACCCATTTTTGAACCAGTGCTGGCTAAGCTTGACCTCCAGGCGGATTGTCCACTACGTAGATTTTGTTTACCAAGGTGGGTGTGCCGTCTTTGGGACAAGCTTTGTCCTGTTTTGATATAAAATCTCCGTTGACAAAGCTTCTCTGATACAAAAATCCGCAGACGGGGCAACGCGTCTCTGTGGTAATCTCTTGGTTATCCTTGGAAGGAACGACGCGCACCAAACTTCCCACCACAGCCAACGCGACCACCAACCCCACCAAAAACACGAGTGTATTACCGCTCAGATTGTATCCGCCGAAACCGTAGCCAAACGCACCACCAACCGAAAAGAATATGATGACTATTATAAGCGAAGCAAGAAGCATTATGAAGCGGCCCAGATCGAATCTATACGCCATCGCAAAGCACCTTCTGTATCAGGGTTAATCTGGAGGAAGCATATATGTAAACTTTATTCTCAACCGATGCTCTCAACCAAACAGGAATAGTTGCGCACCAATTAAAGTTTTATCAAGAAAACAAAATTTGGTGTCTTCGCTATAATAGGAAACCGTTGAGCACAATGCAACGGCTGACCTGTTTGAGGTGGCTTGGAACACACTTTTATGTGCGCGGTCCAAAAGTGGTGATGACAGCGATGAACGAGACCTTGGAAGCCGAGAGCGCCTACTTGAAGGCAGCTCGAAACCAGCCGGTTAAATGGCGCACCTGGTCCAAAGAAGTTTTTGATGAAGCTCAAACAAAAAACAGGCTCATACTTGTAGACGTGGGAGCAGCTTGGGCGCGTTGGTGTCGCATAATGAACACCCAAGACTACTGTAACACTGAAGTAGCCAGAATAATTAATACGCGTTTTATACCCGTAAAGGTGGACCGGGATGAAATGCCCGAAATCGACCGTTTGTTTCAAAGCTTAGTGGGCGGGGGATGGCCCCTTACTGCAATAGTAACACCCGACAAACGAGTAGTGTTCGGCGCCAATTATCTGTCGGTGGAAGACGGCCCAGGGGGCATGGGTCTCAAATCACTCTTGCTGGAAGTCTCCAAGGTTTGGAAAAAGGACAGGGATAAACTACTGAAAAACGCACGTGAAATATTACCTCAACATGTGACAACGGCGCAGCCTGAACATGTGACATTTAAAGCAGTCGACGACGCAGTGGTCAAGCTTCTCACCGATTTTGATTGGGACCGAGGTGGACTGGGGTCCAAACACAAATTTCCACAGCCCTCCGTGGACAGGCTTTTCCTTGAGCATGCAGCGAGAACAGGCGACCAACTGCCTTTACAAGCGTCTCTTATCACTCTTAGAAGAATGTATTACGGAGGCATAATGGATCAGGTGGGCGGAGGCTTCCACAGAAACGCTGATGAATACTGGTTTGTTCCAAGCTTCGAAAAATTGTTGGCGGACAATTCTGAGATTATGGAAGACTATCTGTTGCACTATATGGCAACGGGGGATATGGAATTTCTTGACGCCGTGACGATGACTGGTGAGTACATCGTTCGAGAGTTAGGCTTAGAAGTGGGGTTCGCGGTCAGCCAAGACGCCGAAAGCGAAGGTGTCGAAGGCAAGTACTATACTTGGCTACCCAAAGAGGTAGACGACGCAGTTGGCTCCAGCATGTCCAAGCTTGCAAGAGAGCAGTTCGGCGTGCATCCAGCAATGAATGCACCCACAGGTGACCCCTATAAGCCGTCACAAACCGATGTAGAAGGATTGGTTAGCGGCCGAATGGTACTCAGACGCCGCTTCGGCTTCGAAGAACTGGCCGAAAAACTCAGAACGGATCCGACAACAGCCTTCAAGGTATACGACGAATTAAGATGCAGAATGCGGGAATACCGCGAAAGAAACAGGGCAAAGCCCAATAGAGACGAAAACGCTTACACTCACCCCAACGCTTTGGCGGCACAGGCCCTTCTATACTCGGCCAAACTGGTTAAAGAATATGAAGAGAGGTGGGTAAAACACACCAGAAAGGTGGTAGACCACTTTGGTCGACGCGTGACCAGAAAGTTGCGTAGCGGTAAAGATGGCATTCTAGAAGACTATTCAGCCGCACTCGCCGCCACTATCTCCGCCTACGAGGTATTGAGCGAACCCGTTTACTTGGACGCGTCGCTTAAATTGGCTAGTGAATTAATGAGCTTCGACTTTACAGAAGGCTTTCTGGACACAAGGAGCTCAGTGTTCAGAACTGTCTCCAAAATGGACGCGCCCAATGAGTCCCCGAATTCGCTGGCATTCAAAGGTCTATTCAAGGCCTCTGTTCTGGCTCCTTCAGTCATAGAGTGGGATAAACTCATGAATCAGTTCCAGAGAACCGTATCGGACCTTAAGAGAAGAAAAGAGGAATATGTGGCGGGACTATACTGTCTTATGGACTGGTTCACCAGTGGGTATTCACATGTGGTGATATTGGACATGGGCGACGGTTCCGCCGACATGCTGCACAGAACGGCTCTTTCCAGCTATACTCCGTTCAAGGTCACAGAAAGAATCGGACCAGAGCAAATCGGGGGACACGTCAACACAGGGCTCAGGGAAATCGCCGCAAACTCGAACAGGTCAGCCGCGTACGTCTACTCAGCTGGTAAATGGAGCAAAGCCGCGGACAGCCCCGCCAAACTCAAAGAGCTACTCAAAACGAAGCTAACTCTGAACCAGCAACGCTATATGGGCTTTGTCAACTGAGCGAACTGTGCAGAAAACAGTTGAAGCTTTATGCTCTTATATAGCATGAAAGGAATCTTTTGAGCAACGAAAGCGTATTCATTCATTTATTCATTTCGAGGAGCAAAGGTTTCCTGAGTGAATCAAAACTCTAATGAGATTGGATTATGTTTAGCTTATAGTGGGTGACAACTGTGATGGCTCCGCCAGCTCTTTTTGAGTAAACAAATCCTTAAGCTTGGGAGCCAAAACCTGCAAGGCCAACCGTGACTTCTCAGTTAAAACGTATTTGTTGAGACCAACTCTTCTGAGATGACCGTTTTCCATCATATTGAGAAGAAATGTTTCACTTCTCTTGGATCTTTTACGTAAGGAGTAGAGTCTGCGCACGTCTTGACTGCACACAAACCCTTTCTTCTTGGCCAAGATGAGAACAACCAAGCCGCGAAGACTGAGATTAAGAAAGTCAAATTTGTGAACCGAATTCTGCCTCATACAAATATACTAATTGCATTAATCAACATAAAAACATGACTCAAAGCTGGGTTTTACTCAAAAAACCAGTCCAACCGCTTCGGTCAATTTGTCACAAAGAAAATTTCCAGCAAACACAAACATGACACAGATAGTTATCGGTGCCAATGTGTGGATGCACCGACTGCCCCACGCATTGTGGTTCAAGGATTCATGGCGGCGACCTTATTGCTCCCACGAGAACCACGCTTATATACCAAGAAGCCGATACATCATGAACAAACTGTGGTCGCCTTCTCGGGGTTAGCCGAATTTCAATTTCCTACCCGCAATTATCTGTGAATTTGCAGTTATGCATTGAACCCGCTTCAGTGTAAAGCAGAGGAGAGGAGCAATTCGCTGAGCCGTCATTTCGTCACGCATCGGTTCTCATATTCACTTCGCAACTTGTGAGCACCCAATGTTTGTCTGTAACCGCAACGCTTACTAACAAAGCATTTGAACTGTTCACACGCAAAGGTGTATTCGGCGTATAAGGAATCGGTGGCGACCCGTGGTAATGGATGGGGTCAGTGTTGCGCGCAGTTTGTCCTCACTGCGCCCAGAAATCTTCATTTTCTTATTCGTAACTGCTGAACGGTGTTTCCAATCGGCCCCCTATTTGAGCCTGTAATTTTTGCCCTCATATATATGACTACTATCCAAGTCAACGCACCATTTATATGGTTGATACGCCAAATATTTGGTGGATATGACATATAATTACGACCGAGACCCAGAGTTCCCAGCGAACTCCATTTACCCCATGACTTGGCAGTTCGACGACGAATCACTGAGCTGGAAGCTTTACTCAAGGGCGAAGAGAGAACAGTGGGACGAGGACAAACTCGATTGGTCCAAGCTCAAAGAAGTGGCGTCTGGTTTGGATCGCCGTGAAAGACTGGCCATGGCTTATTGGTGGGCTGTTCTGTCAACGTTCGACAACGCGGCTCCAGTTTTTGCCTACGCTTTGGTCAAAGGCTATGAGCTAAAGTTCAGAACCGATTATCGCGCACTTATAAGCACGGTCACCAGCGACGAGAACAGACACTGTTTGCTTTGCGGCCGCGCCATAGAGTGTCTTATGCCGGGCTTTCCATGCAATTTTAAACCGCAGAATGACTTAGAAGAGAAGGCTCGACGCAATGTGTTATGGACATGGCACAACGGGGCACGTTATTGGAGTGCATACAAAGAAGCCTACAACAAGTACACTTTTGACGTTTTGCTCACATCTTTTATGATGGGCGAAGCCGCAGCAACCACTGTGTTCACCGAGATGGGAAAAAACACCAAGATAGAACCCTTTCAACAAGCGTTTCGTAACGTAGCTATGGACGAAACAAGACACTATGCCTTCACTCACCTGTTGATGCAGGAGGGCCTTTCAGAGATGAGTGAGGAAAGAAAGAAGCTGGTGACCAAACAACTAAGAGCCGGATTTGTTTTTCTTTCACTGATAACTTACAGACCACCCAAAGATTTCTGGCGACTACCCCCAGACTACGAACAAATTCATCTGAGCCTAGAAGACATTGCCAGAGATTCCGGCCTAGGGGTTCCAACATTGGAGGCAAAGGAGAAGGCTTGGCGTGACGCAGTGCTGAGAGTGGGCGCGGCCGTGACCAAGTACGGCGTAAAAGTGCCCGAGATGCCGGAGCTGGGAATAAGCGGTGAGGAAGTGGGCGAAATAACCGAAGAAGACATAATGCCCGTGTTCTAACTTATTTATACGCATATATTTCCATTAGTTGGTATGACAGACAAAGCGGTTCGCAAACTACAAAAAATAAAAGGGGGCAGTTATATGCTCAGTATTCCCAGCGAATGGGTTAAAACCTTCGGTCTGCGCGCAGGGAGCGAACTACTGGTCTACGAAAACGCAGAGACCCTGAAAATAAGGGTTCCCGCAAAACCGGTGGACAAAAGAACAATCGAATTAAAAGACATCGAATTCACCAAATATCTTGTGTCCGTGTATTATATGCAGGGTGTTTCCGAAATAATTGTGCGCTCAAAGGGCGTGATGAACCAAGATTCAAAAAACGAACTCAGAAATCTGCAGCTCTTCCTCACTGGCCTACAGCTTGAAGACGAAGGATTCGATTACATAAGGTACGCCGTGCGGGTGTCCGAAATAAAGGAGCTCGGACCAGAGGTCTCCAAGTTTGGCTCACGCACCCAACTTCTTCTAAAGGACTTGTCAAAAACACTGCTAGCGCCGTCGAGAGAAATGGCCGAGGACATTTCGGTTAGATGTGACGAGCTCATGAAAAGCTACAGACTAATAGTGCGAACCATAGCGCTCGGCTCTCAAAGAGACTTCGAACTCAATCTCAACCTACCAACGAAGGATCTTATCCTTTATGCGGTTGCCGTACGCGACTTGGGTAGAATGATATCTCATCTAAAGAGGGCGTCGCACGCATTGTGCAACGTAGCCACTGGTTCAAAGGAACTCAGCCAAGCGGTTGATTCAACCGCGGAAATGTTTGAAAAATCTCTCAAAATGTTTCTTGACGAGGAATTAACCCACGTTCAAGAAATCAGGAAGACTCAAAGATACGTGGAGGAGTTATGCGTGGCCTGTGCCTCCACGAATCAAGAGTTCTCCGAACTCGCCAAGTCAATAGCCAGAATAGCAAGCTACTCTATAGCCCTGATGGATGACGCGGTTCACAAGAGCGTCAGAGTCTGAAATTCTACACATTCAATGCTTTTATCGCCATTGTCAAACAGTATAGTGTGCATCGACCCAATGGTTCTGAAAAGGTGACGACGTCGAGATGCGTAGGATCCAAGAACTCAATTCGAATCCACTCACTCGGAGCCCGCGTCAAGAAGTTGACAGTCCTCGTCGGTGAGCTGGAAATCCGCCGATTCACAATTTTGTTTGATATGTTCGGGCTTGGAGGCCTTGGGTATCGGCAACACGTTTCCCTTGCTGAGCAGCCAATTCAACAAGATTTGTGCTCTGGTCTTCTTGTATTTACTAACCAATTCGTCCACAACTCTCATTTTGCTGTCTGAACCGCTGACTTTACCTTTTCCCAGTGGGCTATAGGCTATCAGAGTAACGTTGTTTTTGTTACAGTATCCAAGTAGCTCGCGCTCAGGGTTTCTATCAAAATAGCTATAGCTCACTTGGTTGGACTGTATTTCGTATTTGCGCAGACTGCTCTGAGCTTCTTCGAACTGGTCAACAGAGAAATTGCTCACACCAATATACCTTATTTTGCCCGTGTCCACCAAATATTCGAATGCACGCATGGTCTCGGCGATTGGAATGCGGCTATTGGGCCAGTGTATTTGATACAGGTCTACCTGTTTTAGTTCCAGTCTCCGTAGACTGGCTTCGCAGCACCTTATAACATCCTCATATCCAAGGTGTTCCGGAGCGACCTTCGTTGCCACGAATATATCCTTGTCGGCGGAAACATTTTTTCTGAAAAAGCCTATCGCTTTGGCGGTCAACTCTTCAGAGTGTCCATCGCCGTAGGCTTCTGCCGTATCCACAAAGGTTGAGCCCAATTCCATCGCCAACACAATCGCTTTTATAGCTTCATCGTCCTTCGAGGAGTCCTTGGTCCACCAACCACCCCCCAACTTCCAAGTTCCAAAGCCCACCGCAGAAACTTTTTCTTTAACCCTGCCAAAAGTTGTTGAACGCATACGTGAACATAGACGTGGCATCATTTAAGCTGTCATCGAGTATTGAATCACTACAAACCCTGATGAAACTCGACGGGTAAACTCGAAACCTGTCGATTGGTCCAGCATCGAAACGTGCGACGCATTTTGCCAGCAGAGGTTTTAACGGAGAGCGCATGTTGACTACGGTGTTCAGCTTGATTGAATCTTGCGGCGTAACCTTCGATTGGAGGGGAGCCACGGTTGGGTCGGTGGAAGCACTAGCTAAAGCCGCTGACCAACTGGGATTCGGATACATATGGCTGCCAGAGGCTTGGGGGTTAGAGACTTTTTCATTGGCAGCGCATCTTCTGGAAGCTACCAGAAGAATCAAACTGGGAAGCGGTGTGTTAAATGTATACTCGCGTTCAGCTGCCCTGATAGGGATGGGTTGTGCAACTCTGAACCAGATCTGTCCCAACAGATTTGCCTTGGGACTTGGTTCCAGCGGAAAAGCACTAATAGAAAATTGGCACAACGAAACATTTGTTCGACCACTGCAAAGAACCAAGGAGTACATTGAAGTTATACGAAAAGTGGTGTCGGGTGAACGCGTGGATTACAACGGAAAAACCCTGAATCTAAAAGGTTTCAGACTGTTTACGACGCCGATGGAAGCAAGACTCGAAATATTTGTGGGTGCGCTCGGTGACAAAAACCTTGGTTTGGCAGCTGAAGTTGCCGATGGAGCCATTGTCACATTGTACCCTATGTCTCAACTCAGACACGCTTCCGACGTGCTGAAAAGCAGGTCTATCAACGCAGAACCGAAAACTCTCTTCGCGTTTTATCCATTGGCACTCGTGGACTCGGTTACCCAAGAAAATCTGGTTAAAGCCCAGTTCAAAAAATACGTTTCGTTCTACATTGCTTCAATGGGAGAATACTATGCAAAGAACTTGGCTTATCTAGGGTATTCTGAACAAGTAGAGAAAATAAAAAGACTTTATCAAAACGGAAACAGAAAGGAAGCAGTGGATGCGGTAGACGACGAACTGCTGCGCGAATTAACGCTGGTCGGTTCGCCCAGCTGGGTCGCGGAGCAAACGTTGAGTCGTCTCCGCATAGCAACTCCTGTTTTTGCCGTGAACATCGGAGACAAACACGAAACCGAATCTTCGATAAACACATTGAAGAGACTCGCTCAACTTCTGAATGAATAAAAGCACTCGTTGAATGGTCGGTACAAGCTTACCCCAAATGAATCTGTAAGCTTTGTTACGCTTCTTGCAAAAGTGGATTCAGGGTTTCATTCTGCAAAAAATGCTGGGTTATCCAATGATATAGAGAAGAGGTAAGAAGAGCAATATGGTTCGCGACAACTCAATTTTTGAGCATTTTAAAGATGAATGCCCACATAGCCGCGATAAAGGCTACACCCGCTACCACCACTGCCACAAGCAGATACCAATTCGCTATGCGACTCAGGTCAAGATAATCGGTTTCTCCCAGCATCCAAACCAAGATTCTTGGCCCAATCGAGGCCGATGATTTGTTCGCAGCTGATACCAGAGAGGCGAATAAGCCAATAAACGATGGAAACATAGGAAAAATTGAGGAGACACCTTTTCTCTTTTTGGTTGGCTCAAACTTTTGCGACGTTTTCGCGTTCACCGATTTCCACCATATTTGGGACCATACATTTGACTATATTAATTCAACGCTTTTTGGGGCGCAGTTGGCCATGCAACTCAAATATATCCAATGATAACCATTCAAATTTTGCTCGAGTCCGCTGTGGAAGCCTGACGCACGCTTTGACGCAGATCCGAGGCCTTTGCCCGACCCAACTCAGCCGAAGCCTCTTCCCTCACTTGTTCCAAACCACTCTTATACGTAGGATACTTAAAGTCAAAGCCAAACTTCTTTATTTTCTCGTTGGACACGGCCTGAGACACACTGAAAGCGGGTCCCACCAGTTTGTAAGTCGAACCCAGAGCTACTCTGACAAGAGCCAATGGTACATATCTGGGAGGAGGTGCGCCGAAAAGTTGGGCGGCCCGCTCTATAAAATCCTTGAATTGAACCGGCTCATCGTCAACAACGTTGTAGACTTCACCCGCTGAGGCTTTGTGCATAACATGCACAACCGCACGAGCGGCGTCTTCAGCGTGCACAAGACTAAGCGTGAACCTGCCGTTTCCAGGAACGGTTGCACGTTTACGTTCGCTCATAGGACCAAAGAACCTGTCACGCCAAACACCACCCCAACCATAAACAGCACCCAGCCTTGCTATTGCGGCGTCGACACCTTTCTGAACATAATCCTGAACGACCGCCTCCCATCTTTTAAGGGTATCACCAAACCATGTTGACACATCTATTTCATCGTTTTCAACACTCAAAAACTCTCTCCCTTCCCCTTTGTAGCGCTCCTTAACCTTGTAAGCCAATGCGCCGCTGACGGAGACAAACTTGGTTGAAAAAGAACCCCTACTAATTGATTCCAACACATTCCTTGACCCCTCAACCCGACTGCGTTGCATGAGTCCCAAATAATCTTCGCCAACCCTGCCGGAAGGATAACGCTCACCAACCGCAAAAATCGCCGCATCGGGTCTTATCTGGGCAATAGCCTCATCGATGGATTTAGGGTTGAGAATATCACCCAACACAGGTTTTACACCGAATTGTTGAACAATTCTTGAAGATGTCGCGGAACGAACAAACCCGTAAACTTCGTGTCCTTCAGACGCTAAGTACCCCGCCACCTTCGACCCGACGAACCCACTTGCACCGAAGATAAGTACTCGCAATTCAATCAACCTCAACAACAAACAAGAAATATATAGTTTCTGACACCTTCTTACCCCAACACGAACATTTTCAGACTTTGCTGTACGAGCTCGACTTTTGAAAAACACGCTCCCCAAACGTTTGGTGTGAATCAGAAAACTTCCATACCACTTAATCTGTTTAATCTGTTTGAATCAAGCCACTCCTAACTTTTTGCGCCAGCCTCGATTCCTATTAGGAGTATCTTAGCGGGAGTACTGAGCCTTATGGCAAGTCTGCCCCGCTCCATTCTCTCCACTTCGACCAGACCGAGCTCGGAGAGCCCTTTGCTATCCACAGCGCCGTTTATGTGTCGACTAATCTGCGCCTTATCATAACCCGTGGCTATGACCAAGTCTTCCAAGCTGCTCACACTGCCTCCATTCTTCTGTATCGCCTTAATTATTGCGAGCTTTGCTTCAGATAAAGCTTTGTGATAGTGTAGCCTCATAATCGGAAACACGTACACCTTTTGACCGTCGGTCCAAAACGCTCTCATACCGAATATGAACGCAGATGAAAGCGCTGAACACGTCAAAATTTTGTCTCCTTCGGTTAAATTAACAAGGAGTTCGTCATACTCACTGCTATGCTTTGTATAAATATCCTTGATTACATCCAAAACATCTTCAAGCAGAGCCGACCTGACGGGTCTAAGCTCTACTTCAACGTCCAAAGTTTCTCTAACCTTTTCAGCGTACTCTTGCACTCTCTCTTCTGCTTTGAAGCTGGATTCGTCGCTTTTGTAGAGAAGAATGACCTTACTTGAGGGAAACATGCGGAGACCCGCTTTCACACCGTCCAACTTATCGTGGTACAGCGCTATCTGGAGAACCCTCTCCATTGCATTTGTATCTTCTGGCGTTACTCCTTGAGCCACGCATACCTCACCGCAATAGAGAGCCATCCTTTGACTTATAAGGTTGTTTTAGTTCACGACGTGTTATACAAATTAAGGCTCACCTCCAACTTGCATAACGCATACCGAGGCAGCATAAGATGCCAGCATACGTCGAGATGCCAGCCTCTCTTTGAGCACACAGTTTTCCATGGGCCGATAATGGTCGCTGTCACTTGGCTAAACAGTAAGCAATCCGCTGAGACCCACCTTTGAACAACTCAGTTTAACTCAGAACGAAGATTCCTGGTGCTCGTTTTGAAGTATGGTTCAAATGCATTAACACAGTTTTTGGACGCCGCAAGCTTTGTCAGCCCGCCGCTTATCCCTTGGTTGATACAGCCCCGAGAAGTGGTGCTACCAAGCATTGCCTCAATCAAACAAAATACGACGTAGCGCTTTGACCACATCGAAACGCTCCTTCCTCTTTTGGAATACGCTTAATTCTGCGTAAAGACTTCTCAAAATGAGAATCATGGCCAGCAAGTGGCTGAGCGAAGCCGCGAAAAAAGTGTCACCTTACAGTATAACGGAGATTGCTAGGTATGCTAGGAAATTCGATTATGATGACTTTGTGTACCTCAACATAGGCGAGCCTGATTTTGATACGCCGGGCAATATAAGGGAAGCTGCAATGACTGCCATACAAGAAGGAAGGACGCATTACACCACGGACATTGGGATAAAAGAGCTCAGAGAGGCAATTTCCTCAAAGCTACAACGCGAAAACAAGCTGAACTATTCGGCTGAAGACATAACCGTGGTGAGCGGTTCCCAAGAGGGCATCGCTGTGCTGAGCCAGACACTGTTCAGTCCTGGGGACGAAGTGATTCTGAGCAACCCGTATTATCCATCATATGTTCAAAACGTCGAAATGCGGGGAGCAGTCATAAAGTACGTGCCTTTAAACCGAGAGAACGGTTTCCAGATCACCGCTGTGGATGTTGAAAAAAACATAACCCCCAAAACCAAGTCGCTCATAATTGTTAGCCCAAATAATCCCACAGGAGGTGTTCAATCCCTTGACGAACTCAAAGCAATAGCTGAACTAGCTCAGAGACACGACTTGCTCGTGATTTCCGATGAAATATACGAACACATTCTTTATGATGGCAGCGCTCACTATTCTATCGGCTCTCTGCCCGGCATGGACCAAAGAACCGTGACTCAGAACGGTTTCAGCAAGGCATACGCTATGACCGGATGGAGAATCGGCTATGTAGCAACGCCACGTGAGATAACCGCCAAGTTTCAAGAAATTCATCGCGCCACGGTGATTTGCCCTCCAAGCGTAAGCCAATACGCGGCTCTCGCCGCCTTGTCGGGACCGCAGAGCAGCGTAAGACACATGGTTGAGGAATTCCGAAAAAGACGTGAATTTGTGGTAAAACGCCTACGAGAAATACCCCATATACGCGTGTATGAACCGAAGGGGGCATTCTATGTGTTCCCAGACTTCAGCTATTACACCACGGACGACGAAAAACTCGCCAGAGACTTGATTCGCGACGCACACGTGGTCACCGTTCACGGTTCAGGGTTCGGGTCCATGGGCCGGGGTCACTTAAGAATCAGCTTCGCCACCTCGATGGAAAAGTTAGAGGAAGGTTTAAACAGAATAGAGAAACATCTTAAAACCTTGGTTACCCGATGAGCCCCTACTTTATTATATATTGCATTAATTTGCACATGAACACAAAGAAGGCTTTCGAATGAAACTACGCTTGACGCAAGCGCACAGACTCGCATACAGATAATTCTGCTGACCCTGTTATGGCAGCTTCCAGATAACATCTTTTTGGGCATTGATGCCCAAGCATTACCGGTACCTATCTGGGCAACGGGAAGGCTGTTTTTCCGCATGGTTTACATAATATAGTTTTCAATTTTGGTTTTCTTTGCATCATCAATCTTTGGCAATTTATCCGGATTTAGTTTGAGTCTAGGATTTAAGGCTTCTGTACGAAGGCCAAGTTACCCCGAAGCCGTAAGCCCAATCGCCACGCTGCAGTCAAAGATTTAGGCAGTCAGTCATAACTCTTAGTAAGTTTCAGTGTGCATGACGTGGGGTCACCCTTTCAACTGTTGGCTTGACTCTACAGGTATCACTGACGCTTAGCGCTGTGTACAACTCTAAGATGTACACTCCAAGCCACGCTATCGACCCACCGGAGCCCACGAGGCCGATCGTCGGGATGATAAGCAGTGGAAGGAGGCGTGGGGTCGGCCACGAAGCCATCAAGAGGCCGCCCAACACAAAGCACGCGGAGGACGCAACCCATGAGATGCGCAGCACAGTGGGCGACCCAGCGTGGAACACTGTGAGTACGCCTAGGCCAACCGAGACGGCCACCGATAGCGTAGCAGCCGCAAAGCCCAGCACACGCCTACCAGCCCACCAGTGAGGCCTACCCATGGGTTGGGTCGCCTCCCCCATGAGTGGACTACGCCTGTCCTCATCCCAACACGTGAGTACACCGAGTAATGCGAGGATGAATGGCAACTCACCGAAGGGGAAGACGTCTAGCAGTGAGAGGCCGAGTGCGGCCACGAGCATGACCACACCTACACGCAGCCTAAACTTCTTCATCCGCACAACCATAGCACCCGAACCCAAAAACAAAGCTGCAGCAGTTGCCATGAGCGCAAAAACGAGCACCAAGTGGGTTAGACCTCCCTGTTGGAGCCCCTGGGAGACCATCCAAGGCCAAAAAGCCCCCATCAAACCCAGCGTGGCGAAAATTGTGGCCAAACCCAGCTTCCCAGAAGTCTTCATAGTTTGCCTCGTCACCCTAAAAAATCTATTACCCATTGACCAAAAATAAAGTCTACGTACCATGATCACCAACCATAATCAATCTTTGGGTTAGCATTATATCATCTTTTGTAAAAGACCTTTCCATAGAGAATATACTGCACCACGGTTACACCCCCATCTGGACAGCGGGTGGACCCCTGACGCGGCGTGGACCCTCGTGGGAACGTTTGACCTGTGGTGTCTACTCGGCTTCTCCCTATGGCCCTTCAAAAACAGGTTAAGGGTAAAGGTTCAGAGCTTGGCAATCCGCCTGTAAATCTCTATTCTGTCTTTGAGCTCCTTTTCAAGGACCTCCATGAATTCTTCTTTCGGAATCGTTTTAACGCCTTTTCCCTTTTTCCCTGAGCCCATGTTCCACAACATCCTCTGCTGCGGAATGAAGCATCTACTCCCCGCCGGTCTTTTCAAGCGTCTCCCTGTGCTCCCTGATGAACTTACGTATTTCATCTCGACTTACCTTGAAGAATATGGGCTGTGTTTCAGTCTTCGAACCTTTTGAACGGCCTGAGGTCATTTCCCTTCATCCACGATATTATCTCTTCCCGCGTATAAAAACATTCCCGTATCCCCTCCATTATATCGTCAGTTTCCCACAGACTTCTTATTTCCCTGGCCTAAAAAGCCCTCCCTCTATACACGTGGAGGTAGCCTGAGAGCTGGTACTCCTTAACGTAGTTGACCCTGAAACCCACGTGTTTAAGGGTCGGAGGATGTCTTGAAGCCCCCTTCCCCCACCTGTGCTTGTGGAATTCCACCGCCACCCCCTCCGCACCTTTTTCATGGCAGTAGCGGGAGAAGAGGCCTATCTCCGCGCCGCCGTCTATAACCCTGTCCCCTGGCCTTATCTTCACTCTATACACCTCGTGCCTGAATAATTCTTCGCGCACGAACCAGTAAAGCGTGGAGGGGCGTATCACTTAGCCGTCCACCCGATCTTCACGTGGTTGAAGCCGAGTGATGCGACGAGGGGTGCGAGCCTCGCGTTTCACAGCCTGAGTGCGTCGAATATCCCTAGCTCACCAATGACCTCCTCGCGGTTATATACATGTAAGCAAGGAAGCTCCGGCCTTTATGGAGGAGATGAATTGTGAATAAAATATTTCGGCGGAGGTGCAAACTCGTACTATGTATCTATGTACACGCCCATCAATGGTACGTAACCGTTGTTACCATTAGTTAGATAGTAGCTTGCAATCCCAACGTCGTCGTAGAGGTAAACGGTGGAGCCCTTCGGCCCATCAAACTGCACCCATGCAAGTGAAAAACTCGCCGAGCCTGCGGTATAGGTACCATCAATGGATATGGCTGTCGCGACAGCGACTGGTATATCGACGCCCGCAGCCACAAGTAGGGCGCCTAGAGGGACGCCCACGCTTATCCAGCCGTAGTCGCTTGAAGCCAAGGCATGAACGAACTGGTTACTATAAGCTTTGTAATCAGGTGTGGAGTCACCCGTACCAGTCACACTCTCGTAATGGTTAATAGCATAATTATTAGTGAGCTCATTATAATAGAAAGGAAAACCAGAACCCCAACCCCCAACGATATACCCATTAGATGTGGCAACGTTGACGATACCAGTGTCATACTGGTAAGTGTTGGTCGGCGAGTATCCACCAATGCAGTAACCCAAATGTATGTTGTAAAAATTGCACTCGTAAAACTGGAAAAGTTCACCCACAACTTGACCCACAATGTATACGTAGCTCGCCCCGGGCGAGAACTGGTCTACCGTTTGCCCAAAGACAACCGATGTGGTTGTGATCCAAGCGGTACCACCCGCTTCAAAGCTTGGGCTTGAAATGTTTTCGCCACTCCCAATACCCAAGCCAACACCCCACTCCGCATTACTAGCAATACCCAACGCCACACTCACTTGGCCATACGCTCCTCCGCCCAGGTTGTCTATCCATGCGATGGGGATGTTACCTGTTCCCGAGGAGGGCCAGAGGTTGGGGGAACCAACGCTCTTCCAACATGACGGCGATATGCCGCAGGGCGACCCAGGGTTTGGCAGGGTGGTTTGGCTTTGGGGGACAGGGGCTGCTTGGGTGGCTCTAAATGCTCCCTTTGCGCTCACGGTTGGGGGTGCGCTCAGATTGAAGGTTATCGTCTGATAGATCGCTGGACTCTCGAGTAGTTGAGGCACTGTTAGAGCCACCGAGGTCTGCTTGAAGTACACGCCCTTCTGGTTAACATAGGTGAGAAAGACCGGGATTGTAGGGGAGCTCGCGCTTAGGTTGGCTTCACCACGGCTGTTCACCCATTCCGACAAGAGACTCACTAGGTTTTTGACTGCGGCACCACTGAAGGATGCGGTGCCTAAGGTGTTGGTTGAGCTGTTGAACACTGGTAGGAAACCCTGTTCGCTTTCGGGCGACATCATGAAGCCCTGTATCGAAAAGTTGGCCAAAGGGTTCCCGTTCTGATCCTGTACCTTAAACGAGAGGCTGGGCGCACCGTCAGAGGACACCGCTTTGTGCACATACAAGGAGAGTGATATCGCCAGAATCGCGGCCAAGATAACGGCAAGCGTTTTCAACCAGATACCCTTGTCTGAAGGGGTATTAGACATAAGGACTATAATAATAACTATGGCTGAAGCATTTAAGTTTCTGTCTTGATATGCTGTGTTGAATAAATATTATAAAGCGCGGCGATGGTAATAAAAAACAAAGGGCTTTCCCTATGGAACGTATGGGAGATGCTCGCAGAGAATCATGCCTCTACAAGTAACATGCTGGATTACCTAAAAAGTATTCCGCATGTGAAAGCAAGCATAGCCGTTGAAGCGAGAAGCTCCAAACTAACGGACGCGGCAGAAGCCCCCTCCGTAAGAGCGGGGTAGTTCACCGAACCGGGAACCTCCAACCCTTTAGGGTGGAGAGGATGTCAGGGGATGCACCTTCCTGTTCCTGCACTTCCCCTTTTTAACCGCTTCAGAAGGCTGTGAACCACGGAGACACTTGCCCAGCGTATCCTGAAGCTGAACGCTGGCTGCCCTTATCGCTACGGGGGCTACATATGCGTATGGACCTCCCCCTTATCTGCGCAGCATTCCTGTTATACCAAAAACCAAGGCACCTTAGTTCAATGACGCTGAGTGAACCTGTCAAAGATTTCGCAAACTGTGAAATCCGTTATACCAGCAAGTTTTATACTGGCCACCTTGTGAACACCAGTGTTACTCGCTTTTGAAGAACCAACACTATACACCATGGTTTTCAAACCAGATACTTTCAGCAACCACTAGCCTTTTGGAGCGCCCACTTGCGATATATGTGCAACGAACTGTTTCAACCCTTCGACCGAAACGCTTATACTTTTTGGTTTTTGAACGAATTGGAGAATTGTGAAGTTTACCGTATCAGGAGTGTATTCGTCCGCTATTTCAAAAATCCTTGTGGATAAGGGTTATGAGCCCACTCGTCTATCAAACACTATTGTTCAAAGACTTGGAGGAATGGGTGGGGGAGAAGATGAGCCAGACATAGTTATTCGAGACATGTCGCGTTGGCAGGGCGTGGTTCTAATAGGAGACGCCGCTAAAAGTCTAGCGAACGACGTACTTCAAGAAGTGGGCGACGCTGCAATGCTATATTTGCCGCATGTGTACGGAGCCGTCTATAAAGCAAGTGTAATTGAACGCGTAAGAAACGGTGTAATAGTTGACTTAGAGGGTAGAAAGGGATTGCTCAAAACACACAGATATGACGCCGAGGCAGAACTCGTACAGGTCACGGGATACGCGAGGAGCGTTTCGAAGCTGTTGGTCACGGATTCAATAAAGATTCGAAGCGGTGGCGCAGAAGCCAACAGGTGGGGCCGAAACGCTTTCGAGTCAGAGCTTCCCCCAGGTTGGAGGTGGAAGAGGAGAGCCTCCGACGAAGAAAACACGGATGTAGCCGGGAAGGCGAACGACTTAGAGGACATGTTGGAGTCGCCCGAGGTTCCTGAGGGGCGCTGCCTGTTACAAGGAAAAGATTATGTGGAGCTTGTCTTCGGATACGAAGTCAAACCAGTGCTGGATGCTTGGAGAAGAAAGTTGGTGCCCACCATAAACGGTCATCATTACCTAAAATCCTTGGGACCAGAATACTCTGCCCTAGTGGACTTCGCCGAGAGGGTTCAGCCTCTTCTACCCGAAAAACTGGACGACATATTGGCGGAGACGATTGCAAAAGGAGTCTACCCCCGCAACAGTGAGGAAATACGCATTTTTCACATGAAACCCAACGGTACAGACATAGAGCGTTCACCAGCCTATGTTTTGCACAGCGACAACAAAGTAGTGGTCGCAAAAAGATCCATTCGCTCAGCCGGTAAGTACGATGGCTTGGAGGTCGACAAGAGGCCAGGCGACCGAGCAATTTCGGAGTTCAGAGTGGATGAGTGGTACTATGCCACGAACTATTTTAGACGTGACGGCTCCCCAATAGGGAGATACGTAAACATTTGTACCCCGCCGGAGATATCCAAGAGTTTTATCAGGTACATCGACCTCTACGTGGACGTGGTAGAGGTGAATGGTAATGTACGCATAATAGACAAAGACCAACTTGACGAGGCGCTAGAAAATGGTCATATAACACAGAAAATGTATGACAAGTCTTTGAAAACCGCCGAGGAAGTCGCCGAATCCCTGACAAAGGCCGCAGAAGCGGAAACTATGAATGAGCATCCCACGTAAAGCAGCTACCAGCTATAGACGATTACTTAACACGCAGAGTTTATAACCCCTTTACGAATTGAGTTGGAGGGGTTGTTCACGCCTTGTATGTGACATCCAGTGGCACACTGCGGATGGAGCCAATGGATGCATTCGAATTTTATCTGTGGGTATTCCAGAAGAACCGTCCGCAACCCGCTTGGTCGGAGTTCGTTGTAACCCAGAGGATGGGAAATAAATTTTTGTTCAACGCAAACTATACGCTTTTACAACGCAAGATAAAATTTGAAGGAGAGGCTGTTCTGAGCCCCGAAAGATTCATAGAATTCCGCGTACTCAAGTCTAATGCGCCCTTTATGTTGGCCGACCCAGCCCTAATAAGATACGCGCTGCAACCAAGACAGGATTATACACTGGTCACAAAGACTTGGCACTTTATGTTCAAATCCAAGTTAAGACGGACGTATGAATGGCTGGTCGCCTTTCAGCTTAAGCGCCATTTGAAAGAATCCTTTAAAGCCGATTTAACGAACACCGCGGTATGGAGCCAAGAAAGAGAAAATGGAACAAAGCTGCCCGTATCAGCCTAAAATTTTTGGTTGACAACAACGAATCCAGATGCCGGAAGCTCTATTTGGACCCAGCCGAGCTTACGTGTTAACTCCTACTCTTTGAATTCTTAGTGATGCCACTCACCCTTCTGTGAACACTGCGGACAGCGTCAAGCGAGTATCGTTTGAAACCCACGTCAACACCGCGAAACGTTCCATAAAGCACTGACACGGTTTTTTGGGGTGCGTCGTCTAAACCAATTTTAGAAACTAGTCCGCTGACGCTTGACTTAATGTCGATTAATTCGCTCAGAGCGGATGCTGCTGCTCCCGTAGCCGCCACTAAGGCTTTGTCGCATCCCTTTTCGATAAGTGATTCGCCGACGCGTTGTATTTTTTCGAGTCCCCAAAACAGTTTTGAGGACAATGGTCGCTGTACGGACACCGACTCTACCTCTGTAAAGCGTTCCAGTTTGACACACTTGCGCTTGTCGAGCCATTCTTTAAACGCAGCCGCAGCTTTTTTACCCAGTTCCACTGGGTCAACCAAAGGTTCTTTTGCTGCCTTGCTGCTTTGCATAGAATGATTTATACACAATACGGATTAAGATGTTCACCGAAACTGTTTCCCCTCACACTGTTTAGATATTTCGACTGGGAAGCGTTGGACATATCGCGGATTCAGGGTTACCCAAAGTTCTCAGTACATCTGAATGGTGCTTAAGGCACCTTCGAGTCGGCAGAAAAGGTGCAGGCGAGTAAAAAGAGAGGACAAATGGGTTGGTTCTTCGAATTGCTCAAATCGCGAACCATTTTTGCTGAAGAATCAAAATTCTTGAATTGGAAGATGAGTAAAAAAGTTTTGATTTTGTGGTTATTGACAGGCCCACTATACCTCTAGGAACTGGTTTTCGGTGTGTTTTGAATAGGAATGTAATCGGTTATTCTTGTTTGCCTCTCAACACGAAGTCTTGCTCCATCTTCGATGCCGCGCATGAACGAGAGCATCCATCTGAACATCAACACTTGACCCAAGTACCCTATTGCGCCGAAGAACAAGGCGTGGGTCCAGCTGAAACCGTAGACATCCAAGAGTACGTTGTATACTATCCAACCGACTATTGCGTTTACACCCGTGATAAAAATTTCTTCACGCAAAGCTAATCCCAACAGCCTATCAAACAGCAGACGCCGTTTACTGGAAGACATAGTGACTCGATATATACCAACGCGTCAAAGACGATAAACATTTCCTAGCATTGGGTCAAAAGGGGATCTCCTCACTAAGGAGTTTTCGAACAAACCAAAAAGAAAGCCAGAACAACAAACAGACGCCGACGCAGACTTCTAAGCCGTATAACACGCCTTTCGAATCCTTGGAGTTTAGAGGCAAAGCTTCTCGTGTGAAACCGTAGTCTTCCAGCCGGATTGTTTTTACACCTACAAAACCCAGCATTTGAGCTAGAGACGCGACTAGTTTATCGCCGAGAAACCCAACTCGACTCGACTTGACTCGTCGTCCCACACCCCCCATTATGGGGACTGTTCAGTAAGTGACGATGCACAACCATTTGAAAGGCTTATTAAGTCGTTGCTCGAAATGAAGGTAGAAGGTATTTGAGCGGCGAACACAGCGAATCCAGATGGTCCAAAAACGTTAAGTTTCAATTTATTTTTATTTTGCTTGAAAGCGAACGCGCTGCTCTGCTAATCAAAAAGATTTCGAAAAGCAAGTTGAACACTCTCTTTGGCTACCTAGGGATTCCAGTGTTTGTTGGGTTAGCCCTCGTAGCCTTTTACCTTATTCTCGGAAGCTTAGCGGCTGACTTGTTTAACCCCGTGGCTCGAGAAGCCGCTGGAAGTGTGCCGCTTCAGGCCTACTTATTGATTCCCGGTTTTAACCCGTTCGTCCCAGTTGTCTACGGACTCATCGGAATAGTAGTAGCCGTTACTGTTCATGAAGCGAGTCACGGCGTGGTTGCTTGGAGGGAAGGAGTGAAAGTTGAGGGAGCTGGCGTTGTTCTTCTACTCTTTATACCTCTTGGCGCGTACGTTAGACCCTCAGAAAACGAACTCAATTCGAAGTCATTCAAACAGAAAATTGACGTGTTCACAGCAGGAATAACCGCCAACCTTATACTCGCAGCTGTCACCCTGCTTCTTCTTATTTTTGTGGTTATGCAAACAGTCACGGTTCCGGCCGGCGCGTCAAGCGGTGTCGCCGTCTATTCCGTCAACAATGGTTCACCCGCCTATCACGCGGGACTAAAAACTGGCGATGTGATAGTTTCGATGAATGGCTACCAGATAACCAACACAACCGTTCTAAGCAGATTAGAAGCTTCAGTTTTTCGACCGGGACAAAACGTCTCCATTCAGCTGAGCAACGGCACAGTAACCCATGCAGTAATGGGGCAGGATCCATACAATAAATCTGTGGCAATTCTTGGGATAACCACGTTCGACGCGGCCCAAGCATTGGCAACTTGGCGCCACCCATCCAACCTGTTGTTATACTTTGTTCCCGCAACAATAGAAGCCACGCCTCTCAACCCAACGACGGCGATGTTTTACAATTCGTATTTGCCTGGGTGGCAAATCATAGGAAACACTCTTTTTTGGCTTTGGTGGATAAACGTTAACCTAGCCATTTTCAATGCTTTGCCAGCGTTCGCCCTCGACGGCGGCCAAGTGATAAAGGAAGTTTTCACCAAACTGTTTGGACCTGGGGCAAGAGCCGAAACCGCCACGCGACTCGTAACGGCCACGGTTTTCTCTTTAATATTCATGTTGGTGATTCTGCCCAGAATCCTCTGAGAAACCCAAAAAAATGGATGTGTCAAAAGATCCATGAACCGACTGCGTAACTCTACTAAGAATTCATAGCCGATACACTAGGAAGAGCGTGTCCAACCCAGTACAACCAACTGGTAACTTCGTTGACAGCGAACATCCAGTTTCGAACGCAGCACTTGGACTTCGTAGAACCCGTTTCAGATATATCATTTTTTGATGGATTGCCGCAAATAGATTCAATTATCACGCGACAATAGTACAGATGGCGTGTCAGCTTTGGAGCGCATAACGGTTGTCGGTGGAACGGGTTACACTGGGCGTAGAATAGTTGAGATATTGCTTGGTCAAGGAGAGAAAAATGTGAAAATACTCACGGGTCACCCAAACAGGCCGCACGGATTCGGCGGAAGAGTATCGGTTTTTCCTTTTAACTTTGACAACAAAGCCAAGCTGGTACAGATCCTTCGCGAAACGGACACTGTATACAATACTTACTGGGTTCGGTTCAGGCGAGGCTCCGTCGACTTCGAGCTGGCAGTCGCAAACAGCAGGACACTGTTTGAAGCGTGCAAAGAAGCTGGTGTCGCCAGAGTAGTACACATAAGCATAACCAACCCTTCAGAGCAGTCCAAGTACGGCTACTTTAGGGGTAAAGCAATAGTTGAGAAGATTCTTAAAGAAACACTGGATAGCTACGCGGTGCTTAGGCCAACCATTGTCTACGGGACAAGCGACATTCTGATTAACAATATCGCCTGGGTCATGCGTAGATACCGCTTTTTCCCCGTGTTCGGCTCCGGAGAATACAGGGTGACACCTGTATACGTGGACGACTTAGCAGCCAAAGCAGTTGAATCGGCGTTGAAAACCCAGAGTTTTGTGTTGGACGCAGTCGGACCCGAAAGCCTTACCTTCCGTGGCCTTGTAAGCAGCATCACAGAAGCGATTGACGAAGGGATACGGGTGGTCAACACCCCGAAAACCGTTGCGCTTTTACTGGGTTGGATGCTGTCGCTGCGTTTGGGCGAACCCATCGTGACACGGGAAGAGGTTGGGGCGCTCATGGATGAGCTGTTGTTCTCGGAGGCCACACCAATCGGACAGACCAAGTTTACAGACTGGGTCAAACAAAATGCTGGTAGCCTAGGCTTAGAGTTTGTGTCCGAAATAAAGAGGCACTACGTTTAGCCATTCGCTTTAAGCGTGTCGGCCAACAGCTCCACCGTGGAGATGTCCCCCGGATCCAACACTTGAAACATGAAACCATTGACCCCCAAGTCTATCCATCGACCAATCTGTTCTCTGACTTCGTTGGGTGAACCAATAATCAACCCTCTGGACTGAAACTGCTTTTTGAGCGTGTCTATATCACCGCTCAAGCCGCGTTGAGCAGCCAACTCCAGAATCTTTTCATTAAGTGTTTGGGTGCTTTCCGAAATCACGAATGGACCCATCCTAGAGATACGCGCTTGTCCACCTTTTCTGTTTGCAACAAACACCTCTTTTAAATGACTGAATCTTAGCTGATTGGTCATAAAGAAGTTCCATTCGTCGCAGAACTGGGCAGCCACGCCAACAACTTTTTCGTTCACTCCTCCCACTAAAAGGGGAATCTTCGACTTGGGTTTGGGGAAAAATTCAACATGCGCCGAAAAATGTTTGCCGTCATAGTCAACTCGAAGACCCTCAGTGAGTGGTCTGATTATTCGAAGTGCCTCTTCCAGTTGTGAGAGGCGGACAGAAGTTGGAGGGAAGGCTATACCGTACGCGTCGAATTCGTCCTTGTACCATCCCGCGCCAACTCCCAATATTAGCCTACCATCCGAGTACTCAGACAGGGTGCAAGCCATTTTGGCTAGAAGTGCTGGGTTTCTGAATCCCACGGGTGACACAAGTGGCCCAAACTTTATCTTAGAAGTTTTGGCCGCCAAAGCCGAGAGGGTGACCCAACACTCAGCGGAATCAATACCTCTTCTCCCACTTGTAGGCAAGAGATGATCTGACCGAAAAATGGAAGCAAACCCCAACCTCTCGGCTAGCTGCGCCCATTCAACCACCATCTTAGAACTCATGTTTTCCTGTGGTTCAAGCATAAGACCGCAGTTTTCGATTAGACCCATCCATGACCACCCAAACGCTGACCGAAAGTCTTGGAACAACTTTCGGTGGCTTAGTTAGCCCTGCTTTTGTGGCTGACAAGAAGAGAAAACTTGGTGTAACTGTACACCGGAACAATCGTCGAAGTGGATTCGACCCAGTCAATGGTTCTCACGTTTCTCATAACATAATCCAACATCAACCGCTCAGAAGACCCATCGGCTGCGGGTAGACCGACCACCACTAAGGCATCCCACTCGCCTGGTATAAGGTGCACTTCTCTGACTTCTGGCAAATCCAATAGTTTCTGCCTCAGTTTTTCCTCAAATCCCTTTTTGACTCTTATACGGACAAAACCCCTGATTTCTTTACCGTTCATGTCGGCTGGCAACGCCTGTTCTAGCCATACCCGGCCCAATTCGTCTCCCGTAATTCTGCGGCCGTTCGGGGTGACCACGATTGGAAACCTGTCGTTCTGAGAAATGCCCAAATCGATGAGTTTTTTGATCAAACCCTCCTTGGTCACATCTATGACCTCGACATCGTAGCCTCTCTCATGGCACACTTCTTTAACCATGAGCAATTGCGATTTCTGGTCATCCGAGAGAAAATAGTCGTATTGAAGAACCCTTGTGACATTGTCTACTGTAGTGCTCGCTTCGACGCCTGCGGGAACCTTCTCGTGCAGCTCACCCACACCCACCGCAACCTTTTCACTTTTAACATAAACTTTAACTGTATCGGCCATAAATTTTACACTGTTATATGTTTGATTGCACCTATTTTTAAGAGATATGGATTCCCACCGAAAAGGCCAAAATCAGATTACTCACTGGATAAAATGCACACGCAGAAATGCGACTGATTCAGCATTCTGGGAGCGCTGTGTAAAGGTTCGATTTCAACACTTTTTGGCATTGTTGCAACAATATTTGATTGTTTTGGACTGCGGGCTCACCCGTGACGTGCACCTGTGTGATAGGGTCACTAATTTTGGTTGCAGTCAAAGCTTGTGAATTCGTTGATTTGTTGTAAACCGTGAGTCCTTCTTGGTCATTGGGTTTGTTGGTCAGTGTTTTCCCAAGGAGATAAACTTATTTTAATAGCTTTGTGTAACTCGAGGGTAGACAAATGAGAATTCTGCAGCTGGACGTTGACTTTGTAGAATATGAGCTTGTTAAGCCCGAAATAAAAAACTATGAGGAATGTGAAAGTAAAAGGGTTAGGGTCGAGGATGCGTTGGTGCTTTTAACTTCAATAGAGAAGGGGGACACTGAGGAGGAAGCAAGACGGGCCGTAAAAGATGCGGTTGAATTTGCTAATAGCCTGAAACGTGGCAAACTGGTGATTTATCCCTACGCCCATCTGAGCAGTAACCTAGAGGAGCCCGGGAGGGCCAGAGAGCTACTGGAGTCGATGTTGAGCGAAGCCGAAAAATACGGGTTGGTAGTGACACATGCACCTTTTGGTTGGAACAAGAAGCTCACGGTCAGCACCAAATCACATCCTTTCGCCGAGCAGGGCAAGACCTATTCCGTCCTTGTCGACGGGGAGAAGGGTGCGGGTCCAAAGCGGGAATCCGTGGAGAAACGTGCTAAGAGCGCCTTTTCAGCTGAACTCACCGTTGACCAAATGCTGGCTAGGCTACGCAAAAGCGATTTCAGCGGTTTACCGGAAACCGACCACCGAGTGATAGGCGAGAAACTGGATCTGTTCAGTTTTCAGGAAGCGTCGCCTGGAATGGTTTACTGGCATGATAAGGGTGTTCGGTTACGCGACTTGTTGGTCAACTTTATCAAGTCCGAACTGAAGAAACGGGGTTACTTAGAGATTAGCACGGCAGCGTTGGCTAACACGGCTTTGTGGCGCGTCAGCGGCCACTGGGACCACTATAAGGACAACATGTTTCTAACCAAGCTGGGCGACGAAGAGTTTGGGCTCAAACCAATGAATTGTCCTTCAACGTTTCTGGTATACAAGTCAAGAAGATGGAGCTATAGGGACCTGCCTCTCAGAATAGCCGATTTTGACCAGTTGTTCAGAAACGAATTGAGCGGTGTGACGAGCGGTTTGTTCAGAGTGAAAATATTTACGCAGGACGACGCGCACATATTCGCAGCCGAGGGCCAAGTAAAACAGGTTCTCAGTGAACAAATAGAGTTCATGAGGTATTTGTACGGCGTTTTTAAACTGGACTATAAAGTCAAAATCTCAACCATGCCGGAAAAGCGCCTTGGAACCGAAGAGCAGTGGAGTGAGGCGATTGAAACACTCGTAAGCGTGGTCAGAGAAAACGGCTTAACCTACGAAATGAAGGAAGCCGAAGGCGCGTTCTACGGCCCCAAAATAGACGTTGACATAAAGGATTCCATGGGAAGAGAGTGGCAATGCGCCACGGTTCAGCTGGACTACCAGATGCCCAAAAGGTTTGGGCTCACCTATATGGGCGAAGACGGTAAAGAACACACCCCAGCGGTAATTCATAGAGTCATATACGGTTCACTTGAAAGGTTCATCGGCATAATCATCGAACATTTTCAGGGTAACCTGCCTGTGTGGCTGTCGCCAGTGCAGGCAAGGGTGGTGTCGATTTCCGAGGCGACCAACGAATATGCCAAGCGGGTCTACGAACGGCTCGACGGCGCGGGAATCAGAGCAGAGGTGGACGTGTCCAACAAAACCCTAGACTACAAGATAAGAGAGGCTCAACTGATGAAGATCCCATATATCTTGGTTGTGGGAAGAAAGGAGGCGGACAGTAACACCGTTGCTCTAAGAGTGAGAGGAGGCGAGCAAAAGTTCGGTATCCGCCTGGAGGAGTTCATAGAGCGAATCAATCATGAAACCGAAGAGAGAGTTGTGAACGTTAAGTAGGATTTATTAATCCGATATCGGTTATTGATATCGGAGTTTCGATATCGAATGTGGTTTAATTGGCCTGGAAGAAGCAGACACAGAGGTCTACGATGGTGGGTGCTCACAATCCTAGCCCGGAATCCGAAGAACGGCGTTGAAATAATGGACGAAATGGAGGCAATGAGTCAAGGTTGGTGGCGTCCTTCCCCAGGGTCGGTTTACCCTCTACTCGAAGACCTCAGCCGCGAGGGCTTAATACAAAAGAGGGAAGACGGCAGGTATGAACTCACCGATAAGGGTCGCCAAGAAACAGGGTGGAGCTATTGGGGCAGAAGGCCCGAGCCCCACAGTGTCGAAGAGGTGCTGAACGAAATTTCAAGCTACCTTGCCTACCTAGAGGACCTAAAGAAGTCAAGGTCTACAGAGCTCACAAATCAGTCCCAAAAAATCAGAGAGCTAGCCGACAAACTCTCCAAACTCGCGGACTAAGGGTTCCCCGATTTTCAACGGGTCGAACGAATTCATCGGTTCGCTTGGGTAAAACCTAAGGTGAATAGTGACAATGGTTACCGAAGCCGTGGTATGCAACAATTTGAGCAAGAATTACGGCTCGGTCAAAGCGGTTCAAGAAGTCAATCTGTTAGTCAAGTCGGGTGAAATCTTTGGGTTGCTTGGCCCCAACGGCGTCGGGAAAACCACGATTATAAAGATGCTCACGACACTTGCGCCGCCCACAGCTGGTGACGCGGTTGTGGGTGGTCACAGCATTTTGAAGGAGCCATCAGAGGTCAAAAAAGTGATCGGATGGGTTGCTTCCGAGGTCATAGTGGACGACGACCTAAACGCGTTGGAAAACCTTCAGCTGCAAGCAAGACTCCAAGGCGTGAAAGACTGGTTGCCGAGGGCCAAATCTCTGCTCGAATACTTTGGGCTATCAGAGGCAGCAAAGAGAAAGGTAAGGGGATTCTCGAAGGGAATGAGAAAGAAGCTTGAAATAGTAATGGCTCTTTTGCATTCTCCTTCAGTGATATTCATGGATGAGCCTAAGATAGGTCTTGACGTGAGCACTCGGGCTATGCTTTGGAACCTTATCAAAAACTTGAACAAAGAGTACGGCGTAACAATTTTTCTTACCACGCACTATATGGAGGAAGCGTACCATCTGTGCGACAGAATTGCGATAATCAACCAAGGAAGAATAGTGGCTTTGGGTACCCCCGACGAACTCAAATCCAAAGTGGGTGGATACGTCCTCGAACTCGAAACGTTGCGAGAATTGGACCCCAGGCCAATCCAAGAACTCAAAGCCGTCTCTGAGGCAAAGAAGTCGGACGGCAAACTCATAATCACCCTTGCAAGCGGGGACAATGGCGTGGTGGAGGTTCTGAGAGCGCTGGACCTGTCAGCGGTAAAGGGATTAAAACTTGAAAAACCCTCTTTGGACACAGTGTTTCTCAAACTTACAGGGATGCGCATAGAAGAAGCCGAAGAAAAGGTGGACTTCAGAAAGTTCTACGCTGCAATCAGGAGGAGCAGACAGTGATAACCGAGCTTTGGGGGCTGTACTCAAGGGAAACCAAAAAGACGTATAGAAACTTCGCAGTTCTGTTTGTAACACTGGTTCAACCCATCATGTGGCTCGCCTTCTTTGGCAGCAGTTTCAGCGACACACCCAAACAGTTCCTGCAAGGCTTCTTCCACACCAGTAATTACATAGCCTACCTGTTACCAGGCGAACTGTCCACGTCCATGCTGTTCGTGGGGATGTTCAGCTCGCTTAGTCTTATCCAAGACAAAAGATTCGGTTACTTAAAGCGACTCCTCGTAACCAAGGCACCCAAATCCTCAATATTCCTAAGCAAAGTGCTGGGAGCCACCACCAGAGGATTGATTCAGGTACCCGTTGTGTTCGCCACTGCACTGGCCTTCGGCGTAAATCTACCACTTAACCCACTGGGACTCACCGAATCGGTGCTCGCACTCGTCTTCCTCGGCCTCGGCTTATCCTCTGTCTACGTGATGATCACGATGCGATCCGCAGATTGGCAGACGCCGGGAGCCGTTTCAAACTTTATAAACCTACCACTCATGTTTTCCAGCACCGCGCTGTTCCCAAAGACTTTCTTTCCTTCGTGGATGTAATATCTGAGCGACGTGAACCCCATCAGTTTCAGCGCCAACATAGGTAGAGCGTACGTGCTTTCAGGCGACCCAAACTGGACCTACTTAGCCTACCTAGCTGCATTCGTCACTCTGATGATAGCGCTGGGCGCTTCTCTTTCAAGAAAGTGGCTCACAGCCGAGTAACAGCGCTTCCCACCATACGTCGCACAAATTCAATACGAGATTGGCCCGCCCACTCCGGCACGCCCAGCACTCTAACCATAGTGGTCTCAAACAAACCAGCAAAGATTGTGATGTACACAATGAATGGTTCAGATTGCGTAAGCGATGAATCATATGCGTCACCCACAATGAATGGACAAGCATTCGTTCCCTCGAAAGCACTTGAGCTAAAGGCGGGAACACACCGCGTGCGAGCCATTGTTACATCGGGAAAGAGACCCAAATTCACGTAAGATTTATAAGACAAAAATAGGCAATGCAGAGTATTTTTAACACTAAGGTGTCTCTTTGAATGGAATATAAGTGGGTCGTGCTTTCCAACACAACCATCGGTTCGCTTATGGCCTCTATCAATGCAACAATACTGATAATCGCCTTACCAGCAATATTCAACGGTATTAGGCTCAACCCTCTGGAACCAAACAACTTCTCCTATCTGCTTTGGATAATAATGGGATACATGGTTGTATCCGCCGCTTTGGTGGTCACCTTCGGGAGGCTCTCGGACATGTTCGGTCGGGTCAGAATGTACAACTTGGGCTTCATAGTGTTCACTGCGGGATCAATTCTTCTGTCTTTGACGCCAGGCAAAGGTAGCGAAGGGGCGCTTGAACTCATAGTTTTCAGGGTGGTGCAGGCGGTGGGCGGCGCGTTCCTGTTCGCCAACAGCGCAGCTCTTATCACGGATGCATTCACACCTGAGGAACGTGGCAAGGCTCTAGGAATCAACGCGGTCGCATTCACTTTGGGAAGCCTGACTGGTCTTATCGCCGGTGGGATACTTGCCACCGTTAACTGGAGATTAGTGTTCCTAGTAAGTGTCCCAGTGGGGATAGGGGGAACAATTTGGTCCGTCGCCAAACTCAAACCCGTTCAAACACGGGTCAAAGAAAAGATAGACTACTTGGGAACAACCACTTTTTCGTTTGGATTGATACTTCTCCTCGTAGGTGCTACATATGGCATTGAACCATACGGAAGCCAGCCCACCGGTTGGGCCAACCCATGGGTGATAGCTTCACTTGCGCTCGGTACCATTCTGCTAGCACTGTTCATTCCAATAGAGTCAAAGGTAAGGTATCCCATGATTAACTTGAACCTGTTCAAGATTCGACAGTTCTCGGCTGGAATGTTCAGCGCATTCATAGCTTCTCTGGCCCAAGGCGCTGGAATGTTCGTGCTAATCATATGGCTTCAAGGGATCTACCTTCCGTTGCACGGAGTGGGATACGCCGACACACCTCTGTGGGCCGGCATATACATGATACCCATGAGCGTGGGTCTGGGAATTTTGTCGCCGGTTGGCGGAAAACTTTCGGATAGACTCGGCGCACGTGGAATAAGCACGCTTGGGATGGGGGTGGTCGCAGCCAGTTTTATCGCTCTGTTCGCGCTCCCAGCCAACTTCTTCTATCCTTCATTCGCAGTGGTAATATTTACACTTGGAGCTGGTTTGGGCCTTTTCTCTGCGCCTAACACCGCCAGCATTATGAACGCGGCTCCAACCTCTGTCCGGGGCACAGCGTCGGGTATGAGGGCAACGCTCCAAAATACCGGGACACTAGCCAGCTTCGCCTTGTTCTTTTCGCTAATAATCATAGGCATGAGTTCGTCACTGCCCAAAGACCTTTACTCAGGCTTCGTAGCCGCGGGTGTCCCACAACAGGTCGCCTTGGACCTGTCGCACACGCCTCCCACCGCCGCGCTATTCGCAGCGTTTCTTGGCTATAATCCTGTACTGGGATTACCTTCTTACATCGTTTCCCAACTGTCCGCCGCCGTGATAAACAACCTTGAGGCACTTGGTTTCTTTCCCTCGGTAATAGCACCTTCAGCGGTGAGCGGCTTCAAACTGGCATTTCTAGTGGGCGCGGGTCTCGCCTTAGCAGCTGCGGTCGCCTCGGTTCTAAGAGGCAAGCCATATGTCTACGTGGAATCTGTGGAGGCGCAAAAGACGGCTGCGGAAAAATGATACCCACCCGAATGTCTAACACAGATTTTCGCAGGAGTCTTTATTTGCATCCGAATGAGTCATCCCATATAATGCCGCGACTCTCCAGAAGTATCCTCAAAACTCCTTTGGGAATATGTGTAGTAGAGGCTGACACGAAATCTGTTCTAAGAGTTTACCATACGCAAGGCCCCAAGGTTGAGACGAATAGCAGCCAACTCACCGAGCGGTGCACACAGCAACTGAGAGAGTATTTCGCGGGAACCAGAAAAACCTTTGATTTACCACTCGACCTTTCAGCGGGCACGGCTTTTCAAAACAGGGTTTGGAAACAACTTCTAAGGATACCGTATGGGGAAACCAGAACATACAAACAAGTGGCTTCGGAAATGGGTGTCCAAGCATACAGAGCCGTAGGGTCTGCCTGTGGAGCGAACCCGCTTCAAATAGTGGTGCCATGCCACAGAGTGGTCTCGACAAGCGGCTTGGGCGGTTACGCAAACGGGCTAGAAGCCAAAAGGTTACTCCTAAAAATTGAAAATACACCCATCGCATTTAAGGCGTGAGTACGAATTATATCAAACGACGAAGGAACAAGGCAAAGCATTGATAAATGTGTCAGCTACCATGGTTGAAACTGGTGACCTGTAATGGTATGAGTGGCGGACGGCGCATTACTCGCGCCTTGCAAACCAGCCTAAGATGGAATGCACTCAGAGACGGAAGCCGTAGAGAGGTAAGACAAGCCGGGCGTTTCGAGCGAGAGACCAATAAACCCATTCCGGTCCATTGGATTTCCGGTCTTCCCATTTGTCCTGTGGTATCGAACATAAGGGAACGCAGCCTTCAGCGATTGGTTGTTGACCGAATCTGTTTGACCACTTGCTCATAAGCGTTTGCTAGGTCGAAGTCTACGACCCCATTCACAACCCTCTGTGAACCGTCGGGCAAAACAACATCCATAGCGGTGGCGTGATAGGGTAGCTCGAATAGTTCAACTTCTGACTCATTAGGCGTTTCAAAGAACTTGGTGACCACCCGTCCTTCGAAGCGGAACCCGTGAACCCTGACGGGTTTTCTTAGACCCATCCCCGCAGCCCTTCCACCAGCTGCACCCGCAGCCTCTTGCACTTCGATTACGAAAACTGTGTTATCGACAAAGGCGCCTCCGTCAAGTTCATTTAAAACGACCAAAAGCTTTCTGCCAGGCTTACTTATCAGAACCGAAAACTCGTCGGACCCTATCGGATACACGAAATATCAAAGTGCCACCAACACCAGCAACTTAAACCCTTCCAAAATCCACTTGTAATCCTAATAAAACTGTTGTTCCGACGCCGAACAATAAGACTAGGTATTGGAGACCGCGAAAAATATTGGCTTAGTCTTGTGAATCCTTGTCCATTCTCTTGTAGTGCAGGGTTATACCTCCTTCTAGGCCTATAACTAAGATGCTACCTTTAACGCCCACGTTCAATTCGAATTCTGTGAGAATAAATTTCCCTGCGGTCTCCCGTTTTTGAATAGAGCCGACAATCGTGTCCAGCAGATTGGTGAGTTGACGCTCGAATTCCTCTTTCCTTATATAGGTGTCAATTTTATCTTTGATGTCCGCAAAAGCAAGTTTCACCTCAAACTTATCTCCACTTTGAATTACATTATCTGTTGAGGACATGTTTTTAACTATACAGCTAACGATATAAACCTTTTAGTAAACCACCTAGTACTTGGGGGACAGATTTACATCAAGAACTCGAGCAACTATCCACCTTGCCGCTTCCGTCAGTGTGGCTTAAGGCCACATTCACATTTTGAGACCCCCATTTTTGAAACACAGCGTACTTTGCGTCATTCTCCAATAAATGCCAAAGAACTCGGCTAAGTTGGTGAGCCCACAAAACTCTGCTTTATAGCAAACGTTGACTAATTCAAACTCGTGCACAGAAAATGTTTAGAGAAACACGGTAATATTTTTGTCGAATTTTTAGCAGGCTCCCGCCAGTAGATATTCAGGAGTTACCAATCAAACTCTATAAATCTTTGACAAAGATTTTGAAGTGGGAGTTTCAGAAACCCAGTTGATAAAACAACTCGCCCAGTGGGAACCAACGGTCTTTGAGATTTTCTTGTTTCACTGTATCGTAGACTAAGCAAAACAAATCAACACCCACCCTCAAACCGCGTTGACAATGTTTCCAAAAGCGGAAAACAAATTCGGCCTCTACTGAAACATTCAGATGGAATAGAAAGTTGCGATATCTTAATCAGTTTTGTGTCTGGGTTCCGCACTCACCGCGTTTGGCGATGGTGATCTGTATCACAGAACCCCTGCGAACTTCACCCAGAACTCTGTGACCCTTACGCTTGGCCCACGAAAGAACGTCTTGCCTGTTGAGCACATCAGACACCACAGCTTCCACAACTCCTCCAGGCGCCAATTGATTCATCGATTCCTCGAGCCCCGCTATGACACCTTTACAGTCGCGTCTCGTGCCGTCCACAGTTTTCAAAGGTTGGTCTTGCGTCATAGAAAGTGAAACCCTCACAGTCATTGAACCACTGTTCGCTGTGGACCAGCGAACACGTCTATTTCACCAGTCATCCGCAATTCGAGTTCGTGTTTAAGCTTGGCAACAGCCGACGCAACCACTTTTCCGTCTGTTCTGTCCTCGTTGGTGCACACAGCACCTCTGACGCCGACTATGTCGGGGTTTATCCTGGACAAAGTATTCAAATCTCCTATTCTGAGAGAACCCGAAAGTGCAGTACTCATACCGAGTTCTTTTGCCTCATCGACAAGCGATTTGAGCGTATCTTCGGCCATGAAATCAAACAGGTTGCGGCCATCCTTTGTCAACGTGTCTATAAGTATACCGTCGCTTCTACTCTCTTTGGCGAGTTTAACCACCAAGCCGGGGTCCAACCCGTTGAACAAGTGGCTGTCCGCGAAGGTTGCGGCTATCAGCTTCGTATCAAAGCCTTCTATGGCTCTTCTACTTTCTCTGAGTATTCTGAGCGCCGTTTCGTAATCCGAGTTGACGAATCCAACCTTCACGGAAGTGGCTCCGAGCGCTGCGGCGCCGTACACTGCAAGTGACACGGTTCCCGCCTGGTTGGGGACCACGCCGAGCGTCACACTGACATGAATATTTTTGGGAAAAGCGTTTCTTACCTGTTTTATCACTGGCGGAAAATTGGAGCCCACCACGGTTTCTTTCAAGTTCTTAACGTCTACTATGTCCGCGCCGCCTCTAACGGCCTGAAGTGCCTCTTCGAGATCCTGAACGCTCACCATCAACATCATGGCAACTGGTCCACTCAAAGCCTTCATATAAGCTGTACCACTGGCCAGTAGTAATTTCAAAAGCCTTCATCACCCAACACACTGTCGTCAAAAGAGAGGAAGCCAACGACGACCATATCAACCCGCAATCTATGTCAAATAATGAGCTGCCTAGTGGGAGTCCAGTCAGAAAAGCCCAAATCCTATGCATACATAAGGCTATGGTTAAACCCTTGAGCCAAAAGAAGGGTTACGCCATACATCAAGAAAACTTGGGTAGTCCGATACACACACTCAATTAACGCCGCGAAAGCAGAAAGCATTGACTATCAACGAGGCCTGCTCAATTTATCGGGCCTAGCATTCAAACATCTCCCCGACTCCATCAAGCACATGTTTGAGGGGACGACTTCTTTTTTCTTTGCATTGTTGGACCTGCAAAGAATGCTATGCTTCTTTGAATAATATGAGACCCAGTGGGATACGCGGCAAGTCGAACAGGTTTTATCGGTCGCATGTGTTGAACAGTAAAACAACGAAATTCGCTGTCCTTATATGCCCATCCATTTTACTAGCCACACGGAAGAATAGAGACGATGCTTCTACAATTGAGCAGCAAGCAGCGAGTCACGGAACACTTAAGGAATGGGTTTTTGAGTTCTCTACTCGTAATGCATCACCTTTGCCTCTTTGTGTTGAACCATGGTCGGACATCGGATAAAATGCGTGGCGACTCCTGCGTCGTCACAGGGTGGTATAAGTGAACTCGGAGATTTACATGATGGTTATCAGCTACAAACTACGCGACAAATGGTGGTCCAGTGACCCCATCATGAGGTCCAGACTCGCCCAAAGATTAGGCGATTTGGTTACCAATCGAGGCGCCAGCCTAATCATGGCGAGACCCTATAAATCGCTTAGGTGGGACAGCGACTTCGTTTTTTGGTTAGCATCAAAAGAGCCCGAAAGCTTAGGCGACTTTAAACTGGGCGTGAACAGTGTGCTACTCGGCTTTGCGGAGCCGCAGTTCAGCATGCTTTCACTCTACGAAGAGTCTCCGTATCTCAAACAGGGAATGGAGTTGGCCGACACTCTGCGCGGCGCTCCCCAACGTTTCTTCATAGCCTACCCAATGAGCAAAGAGCCGGAGTGGTACCTCATCGATTTTGAGGAGAGAAAGAGGATACTTGCCGAACACATAGCCATCGCCCGCACACACCCCGAAAGCAAAGGGATTAGATCTTACACCACCTATTCTTACGGACTCGGCGACCATGAATTCGTGGTGCTTTACGAAACCGATTCGCTCGCGTCTTGGTCCCACGTAACAGCCAAACTAAGGGAGGCAAGGGCTAGGAAGTGGATCGTCAACGAAGCACCCATTCTTGTCGGCGTACTTTTGGCCGATTTCTCCTTCTTGGAACTAAAGACGCAGCCACAGAGGCCCGCCGATTCAATCGTTTAAACCAGTATTCAGATGAACCGCTCAGCATGCAGACCCACACGCACTTGCCCAGATCACAGCCGCATATGCGGCAAATCAAATAACTAGCTACCCCCGCCGGGCCTTACAGGTGTGCGGAGGGGTTCAGCAGAAAATGATTGGGCCTGCCATGTTGTTTTACTCTTCTATCCAAAATCATAGAAGATTCGGTCTGAGCTTAACGCGTATAGAAACATCGACACGGGCAGAATCGTTTTGTCACCCTCAAAGCCGATTGTGTCAAAACTCAGGATGTAGCCCCTTTCGAGTTTGAGGTCACTCGGCTTGGCTCTTCCCCACTTTACCTCAACTCCGATTTGGTTTGTAACGAAATCGACCTCTTTTCCACCTTTAAAGAAAGTGTAACCTGTGTCTTTATACTCCCGCACGAGGTGTTCGCCGACGATTCCCTCAATTATCCGAGCAACCTCGGAATCTTCGATGAAACCGCTACCTTTCGTGTACCTTTTAATCACCCTGTAGATAAAGGGATCCGTGAAGTAAACCTTTTTAAAAGATTTGTTGTTAACCCTCCCATTTTCGATTTTTCTGAAAACCCTTAGAACAAAGAGGTTCTGCAAGAGCTCCAAATAGGATGCTACCGTGTTATGGGAACCAATCGATGTTTCTTTTGCTATCGTGTTTTCCGAAATCCTCGAGGCGTAGAAATCCACCACCTTTTCGGCCACTTCTCTAAGCACTCTTTCTTCCCTACCAAGCTTGGCAAGGTCGCTTAGTATGGCATCCTTGTAGGTTTCATACAAAGAGTTTAACGGGTCCCCCATAACATAGTTCGTAGCTGGAAATCCCCCCCTCCTCACATACTCTAGCAGCGCCTTGTTGAGCCTGTCTAGGTAAGGTGAAAGCTTAATCGCATTTCTGTAGAACTCATCCACTTGTAGGACGTTAAGGGTGGGAAACCCGATTTTCCCGAAGAACACGTCATAAAATACTCTAAAATTCAAAGGATAAAACACGGCTTTCCTGATTGGTCGACCTGGGAGCGTTTCTTTTTTCAAAGACACTGAAGTTGACCCACTCACGAACACAAGTGTGTTGCGGAAATAGCCCGCATTGAAGAGGTGTAAAAGCGCGGTGTTCCAATCCTTGACAAACGTTACTTCGTCAAGCAGAATGTAGGCTTCCTGCGGATTGATCAGGGTTCGATATTCGTGTAGTAGAGAAATGAGTTGTTCCTTCTCCCGCAGGGACTCACACGAAAAAAATAAAATCTTGGTGGACTCAACGCCTTTTTCCAAAAAACTCATAATGCTTGTTTTCAAAAATGTGGTTTTACCAACCTGCCTTGGTCCCAACAAGAGTACGCTTTCTTGAGGCTGAGGAACTGTAAACCTTGGATTAACCGATAACGCCTTCTTCACTTGGTCATCCTCATAAACGCTCATTTTATTGACCCACCAAGGATTCTGGAAAGTCATTTGAGAGACTAACGACATTCTGATAAATAACTGACCAGATTCATTTAAAACTTGTCATAAGCTGACAAGTTTACTATCTATCCTGTCAATCAACTAACAAGTCTTTGATTGCCTTCCCTTCAGCCACCCCCTGTTCTTAGTGCGAATCGAAAACCTCGTCGCTAAATTAAGAGCAGGAATATGGTTAAAAAGTCCGATTCACTGTTCCGTAAACGTCATAAATCCGCCGACCATTGCTAACCTGTAGCAGCTAGCTTGAATTTAAAAGCGGACTTTCCGGACGCCTCGGACGCCACACCTACAGCCGCGCTCAAGAACGAACCAGCTGGAGAGAGCATAAAGAACCTTGGTATAACCAACCTGATAGCCAGCAACTACTCAAACATTCGGGAATCAGAGCTTGTCAACGGCCTGATAGACATCGCAAAGCAAGAGGATTGGTGGGGACAAAATAGAACCCGAAGCCTACGTCAGCTCCTTTTTCTGCTCCAGGTGTGGGTGGCACAACCAAGACCTGAATGAGGCGAATGTATTCGAGTGCCTGGGGTGCTGGCTCCGAATAGACCACCAACTCAACGCGGCCATCAACCTCTGCGTGTGGATAAGGTTTGGGTATAAGTGAGGAGGGTTGGAGGTAAGAAGCAGGTTAAACTGAGTGTGGAAGATGCTTCCCCGCGTGGGTGGTGAGACAGGATGGTTTTACCCCCCTACTGGGTGGGTGCGTCCCGACGGGGGCGGAGCGGAGTGACCCCGATGAACCCTTGAGGGGTCTGTATGATGCTGTGAAGCCCAAGCTCTACTACGCATACGACAGGTATGCTGATGCGTATCTACCTGTGCCTACGTAGAGTGAAACCCATATCCGACCTCGTGTGGTATGCGTTCATACCCAATAGAGACGATCGCAACAATCGAGGGACTGGATTACCTTTCCCCTATGGTTTTAAACGCCAAGGGCGACCTGTCGGTCTGCGGAGGACTGATCGAAGTGCTTCTAATGGTCGGGTACACGCCCTTCAATTACTACGGCATAAAGGCGTTTGCCCGGATCACGTCAGTCTTAGGAAGCGTAAAGTACGCGATATACGCCATAGTAGCCATTGGGGTTATATTCGCATTTTCGATGCCGTCGAACTACCTGACTTACAAGGGCGGCTTCCTGCCTTTCGGTGCCGCCTGAGTGTTCATCGCGATGCCCTACGCCATGTTTGCGTTCGGCGGTGCCCGTTTGATTCCGACTTTGCTGAGGGGGTCGAAAGAAGGTGAAACCTGATATACGGTCCCCTGTTCACAGTGGCCAAGGAATGCTCACTTTACATTCTCTACGACTTCGCGTTCGTTTCAGGAATTGACTGGACGTGTGTCGGAATAAGATCCGGGAACTGGCAGGCGCTCTTCACAATAGTCGGAAACCCGTTTGTGGTGCTTGCTTCTCACGACCGCGCACTGATTGCTCTCGGCATAGTTCTTTTTGCGGGGATTGTCGGACCCTTCCTCATAGGATACGTGTATATGGGTTCTGACAGCCGGTGCTCTTTGCGATGGGAATGTTGGGGCAAGTTGACTCTTCAATGAAGCGGTTACACGAGAAGTACACCGTGCCCTACTGGAGCTTGTGGTCTTTGCGGTAATGGGTTCGCTCGTTGCGTTTCTTGCCGCACCAATACCCTCGATCTACGGGTCGATAGAGGACGCCACCGTGGCTGGGTACATCGGCTTTGCCACAAATCCGGTTGCCATAATGGTGCCCAAGTTTCAGAAAACGGGTAAGTACAGAATACCCAGAGGTTCGGTGATAGCCCCGATCGCCTACCCCGTCGCTTCTCTCATGGTGTTCTGAAATGGCTGGCCCACGGTTCCCTACTCGGTTGCCATTATAGCCGTGATCTCGGCCGTACTCGCCCGTTTTTCAAAGATAAGCGAAGGTGTGGTCAACTCACTCTGATACCTGGGTACATTGCCTTTTGGTGTTCATGACGTACATGAGTAGCGACGGGGAGCTCAACCTTATCCCGTTTCTTGAAGCGTCGGTTGTAACCGCTATCGCGTCGGTCGCCCTGTTTTACCCGCTTGGGATATACTCTGGGCTTCGGGAGAACAACTATTTTGCGCATTCAAAGGAAACACCGAAGAGACCTTAGAGCGTATACATAGCCGCCCTGCAACCGGCTTAGCCAGTATCAACTGCGGCACACGGGCTCAATCACCAAGGTCCTAGGTTTTCGCGGCTTTGTCTCCCGGGGGAAGGATGGCCAGTCTCTTCGGTTTGCTTTTCAACCAAGGCCCACATTGAAGCCAGACCACCCTTTTGGACCACCCTGAAGCCTGAAAGGATGTCTTCCCACTCTCGGGCGCTGACGGTGCGCGGATCAGAGGCGCGTAAAAACCTGGTTACTCTGATAAACGTCTGAGCATCGGTTTTCATAATCCGCTGGATCTCTGCGACCACCTGCGTATGCGCCGTGGTGCAGCAGAGAAGCCCGTCGGCGAGCACGAAGTCCACGCTCGCAGAAGGTATGTGGCCCAGGTTCGCTGCGGAGCCCACCCTTGCGTCCAAGTTCAGGAAGCCCTTTCTTTCGCTACGTTTCCTGAGTCTTTCAATCGCGGCTTTGTCAGAGTCCACGGCATAAACCTTTCCCTTCGGGTCCACAAGCCTGAGAAGCACTAGTGTGTGAAACCCGGGTCCGCTACCCAAATCAGCGACCACGTCACCCTCTGAGACGTATTTTGAAAGCGTCTTCATGGGCCTCGAGAGCCTGCGTAGCGGGTTGTCCATCAGGAATACTGGTATGTGCCTATCGGGCTTTGTACTCTGCATCAGCTTAGTAAGCACACAAACGAATATTAGCTTCGCGCACACACGCCAAAAAACTCGAAAAGGGGTACAGTCCAAAGCAGGATAATTGGCGTTCAGGTGTCATAAGTGAATACAAAGGGTCAAAATGGAATACACTCTTTTTGTGATATCCCTTTAAACAAACGCATAAATACTTTTGCGAACAGATATCACATGATAAAAACCTGTCAAAGCTGTGGCCACGAAAATCCCGATAAAGCCACCTTTTGTGCATCCTGTGGGGCACGGCTGCAGGATAATCTCTTCAAACCTCAGAGCCAACAGCCTATCGAGTATAACAAATTCCAGCCACAGCGGGAGTTTCAACCACAGGCCCGGTTTCAACCCCAACCTCAAGTAAAGGGAAGGGACGCAGGGGTGTCTGAGACGGACAGCCTTTCGGTTGAGTTACAATCTGGGGAAGATGAAAATGTGCCATCCATAGTATACCTTAAGGATCGGCAGGATAGGCGTGTGATCACCGCAAGAGCCAAGCTTCCTCTAGAGTGCAACTTTGAACTCCTGGATTCAGATGATCATATCCTGGGTTATGTGACGCATGAAGGGACGTCGTCACGTGGCACGTTCAGCGTAACGGACAGTCAACGTACACCCGCTGGCAGGGTCAGGTACAAGATTCTGGGACCACTGACACTCGAGCACGGCTTCTGGATCGAAGACGCAAACGAAAAGAAGGTTATCGACGTTGCCAGAAACATTCCCAAAACCGGCTTCACTCTGACCCTGGGCTCAACCAACCAGACTGTGGCGATGATCAACTCTGAACCCGCAAAAGCGGAGCCAGGAGAACCAAAATCACAGAACCGCGGAAAGTACACTGTACGCCTTTTTGGAAACGAGCTTGGACCACTTCTTTTGGCTGGGTTCATCATAACCATCGAGTGTCTCAAAACACCCCGAAGCACCTAACTCGGCGACCAGTTCACCTAGGGCGCGCTTTCCCTATTTGCTTCAACAAATTTTCAGGCAGGGGTTCCAAGTTCTAGTGCGAACTCCCAGCCCCTGCCAATAACTCGGTTTGGGATGCCTCCAGAGAACGTAGGAACTGCTTCCTGACGACGAGGGAACCCGTTGACACTATTAGCCTTCCAACTTCAAGCACTTAGCATTTTGAAGGTTTGGTCGGTAGGCGCGGTCAATTCTTCTGAAAAGGGCGACACTGTGCAGTCCTATTATGGGCACCGGCAATCAGGTTCTAGGTCTTGTGCAAATTCGCTCTCCATTAGCTTCTCGCTTGCCTTTACCAGTTTCTTTATGAGCTCTGCAGGAATCTGCTTATCCAGAGCATGTTGTACTCCTACTGCTCCCTGCTAAACCCTGCGACGTCCTCTCCGCGTTTGTGCTTGGCAGCCGTGCACTCCGTCTTCTGAGGCTTTAAAAAACGTCCGCAAGTAGAACACAACATGTTACACTTAGAATAAACTTAAAGAAAACACTGTTAGTCTTTGAACCAGTTGCCATCGTCAAATCATTTTCGGCTCTGTTACCTACCGTTCAAAGTCGGCGTCATGTTTATGCTTAAGAGCCCACGCAGAATTGTGGGACCAAATGAAAATTCACTTTTACTACACCGGAGTGCGGGTTAAGGATCTGGACGAGTCAGTGGCTTTTTACACTTCAGTGCTGGGTATGAAACTCATAAGAAGAATCCCCATAAACGCAACCCAAGGAGAAGTAGCTGAACTTGCGAGCGAGGACGGCGGCTCAATGCTTGAACTCAACTATTACCCAGAAGGCACAAAATTTTATACAAAGTACTCAGCTGGTGAAGAACTGGACCACTTGGCCTTCAAGGTAGAGAACCTCGAAGACTTTGTACTAAAGGCGAAGAAGCAAGGGTACCCCGTGGAACTTGAGGTAAAATCCGATTCGAGCAAGTGGGCCTACATTAAAGACCCCAACGGAATATTCATCGAACTCGTCGATTAACCCAACGCCTACGGTGTATGCCCTAGTCACAATGTTTTAACGAATTAAACTAGACCCAGACCCCAGCACCATCATCACCATTATGGGTATCTGGTTCATAATGTTCGACTGGTTTCCCAGCATCTTTCACTATTGACGTTTCGGGTGACCAGTCAGTTCCTTGCTAGTTTTGCAGAACAGACGATTCAGTGGATATACCTCAAGATTCTTGCAGAACTCACGCAATATATTTACCCACATTCTCTCCGAACCCGTGTGCGCAGTCCAAGTCTGCAGCCGCGGCTATGTCGGGAGTGCCCATATCTTCGACCGCTGAAACAGCTAAACCTTTATCCCAGACGCCTGTGCGTAGCTGAACTTTGATGTTAGCCACAACACATCTGAACCGCAAACCTTATCCAGCATGATACGCTCAAGCTAGAGTCTCTTGCATGGAAGTCTCACAAGCCATTACGCGTACCTTCTGATTCAGCGTCCAATAAAGTCTTGTCTGCACAATTCATGGCACATTTTTGACTTAGCGTAAGTATTACTTAGGTCCAGCCACAATCCTCTGTTTACTAGGAAGCAGTTATATCGCCTTGTGTCAAACCATGCTCGACAAGAAACCAAACAGTATCAGCACACACCTGTTATCCTCCACGATTCATAACTTTTACCTTGTGTTACATAATAACTTGTTTTGTATTCAAAGATACAACACAACTTACAACTTCTGCTGAGCTCTTTCACCAAACTCGAGTGTTGATAATACGCAACATTATCCACAAAGAGGGGGTATCAATCATCTGATAGCGATGTCTGACAAGTCGCGAGCGATAAATGACGAAGAACGACTCAGTGTCTTCCCTTAAGATTTATGCGGCCGAAATACATGCGATGGTTCAGGCGTATGACGCAACTCGTGAAAAGGGAAATTCAAAGCCGTTGAACACGGATTAAAGAGGTTAGCACTATGAGCATCTTGCGTCATTACTAGTCGGTGCAAAAAGATGACAATAGTAACAGTACTTGCCGCGTTTGGAAGCGCGGTTTCAGTCGTACTCACATCTGTGGCTACGGCAAACCCAACGGCGATCCATGCAATGCCGCTTGGCCTTGGCGTCGCACTGGCACATGTGCCAGTCTGGTCACATGCACACACAGTGCTAGCGTCACGCGCAGCGCTGTACGCCCAGAATGGAGGAGCTGGAGCTGCTGCGGGAGGAGCCGCGGGCTTCGGCGCAAAGAAGCTCGGCTTTGGAAAGGTGCTCAACCGCTGAGAACAAACAGATTTTTCTGAGTTGGTTTTCAGCCAATTTCGATAAAACCGGAGCGAAGCGTTGTCAAACGTTGTAAAGAACAATCGGATGGCTTTGTGTTACTGCGTTTCTTCTACGTATATGGTAACAACCACAGAGCTAAGAAGGGGTATAATTGGAGAAATTTGTTTGAATCAGCAGCCAAGCGGAGCCACGCTGACGGACGCGGAACAGTTCAACCCAGATGAATTCAGAGTAAGTTGACCAAAACCTTTTGTCCCTTGTTGGGCTTAGAAGAACCCTTGAATACTATGTATCCGTCGACGTTCAAGAAACTCGAAATGGCGCTTGAGGCTTTATACGCAATCTCCGCTTCCCCTTTCTTCAGTCTGACCGTTCTAAAGTAGGTGAAGTTGGGTTTGACCTCCTCGGGTTCAGAGATTAGCGTGACTTCTACCGTGGTCGTGTTCACAGGTTTACCCAGTAAACCGCAAACCAGAGGTTCAAGAACCATGATTGACACGGCCATGCTGGACGCTGGGTGACCCGGCAGACCCACTATCAAGGTGTTGTCCAATTTTCCGAACAAGGTGGGTCTACCAGGACTTATCGCCAAACCATGCACCAACACGTAGCCCTTGCGGCTGACAGCCTGCGCGACGTAGTCCTCGGCACCTGCGGAGGACCCCCCTATAAACACCGTCAAATCGAAACCTACTGAGCGCTGCAGAACGGATGTTACCTCTTGTGGGTCATCTTTGACGGGCTCGGCAACTTTGACGTCAGCGCCGAACCTTTTTAGAAGCGCTGCCACACCCACGCTGTTACTGTCGTATATTTCGCCCTCTCTGAGCACGGTTCCCAGCGCTCTGAGTTCGTTGCCAGTGGGTACTATTAACACACTCGGCTTCCTGCGAACCATTAGCGTTCCATAACCCTGGGAAGCCAATATTGGCAAGTCAGTAGGTTTTATCGTCGACGAAGCCTTTGTCAGCACCTGACCCTTCTTTATGTCCGAACCAGCCCCGTCAATGCAAGAATGAGGCTTAACGCTGCTGAACACATAGACAGTTGAACCTCGCAGCTCCGTGTTTTCCACCATTACAACTGAATCCGCTCCCTTGGGAACAACTCCGCCAGTGAAGATCTTGACTGCCTGTCCTTTTAGCACCCGCGAATTCTTTGGTTCACCCGGCTTTGAAACGCCCACCAAACGGAGTTCCACGGGTGAAGTTTTTGTGGCGCCCTGTGTATCATCGGACCGTACAGCGTAGCCGTCAAAAGCGGACCTTCTATAGGAGGGTATATTCGTCGACGCCAAAACATCCGAAACACACACTCGACCCACCGCTTCACTCAGATTCACTGTCTCAAAAGAATCAATTGTTTTCACGGTTGATGCCAAAATTTTCAGGAACTCTTCGTATTCCATTAGCTTGGTTACCGGATGCATTCCCCCCAGCTTATCCATTGTTACCCACCTTGAGCCGTGAGCACGGTTGTTAGGACTTGTGCGGCAAATGTTTTCCGTGTTTAACGGCGACCAACTCTGCTATTATGCTGGCCGCTATCTCCTGCGGAGTCTGAGCCCCTATGTCTGCCCCGACTGGGGCGTGTACCGCAGACAGAAATTCTTCGCTAACACCCAACGCACGCAGCTTTTCGAAATCGTCTTTGATCCTTGTTCGAGACGCCATGAGACCCACGAATTTACATTTTGCTTTGGATACAGCTTGGAGTGCTTGCGTGTCAAGTCTGCCCCGCGTCACTATTGCAACATAATCACTCGCTTTGAACTCAAAATTGGATAGATCCTCTTCTCTATAAGAGAAGTCAGCTCCCTGAATGCTTTCAGAGGGATCTATAAGATGCACTTCAAATCCCACATCTCTGCCAAACTTGACCAGCCAAACGGCTACGTCGTCGCGTCCACCCTCTGAAACAACCACTAATCTATCCTTGGCGGTATAGGGGTCAACAAATATTTCCATGTTTCCACCGCAATTCGTCTCAACGTGAATCTCATCCGGGTTGTCGCCCTTCACGGCGGCGGCAACCGCTCTCCCCACATCTTCCAAGAACACCTTTACCAAACGCGGCTTCTTGTTTCTAATAGAGTCTAAGGCCACATCGACTATGGCCCCTTCGGGGCACGCCCCTCCAAGGGTACCATAGACCACTTCTCCCTTCTCATCAACCACAATTTTGAAACCCTGTTTCGCAAGAGTGGAGCCAAAGGTTTTCACAACCGTTGCCACGGCGAAAGGTTTGCCCTTTGAAGCCAATTCACCCATAACTTCTGGAAACTTTAAATCCTGCATACAATTAGAGAAGCCTTGGTTGAGTTATTTGTCTTTCGAATTCAATGTTGAACCGCCGAACGCAAACCCGATCAATGGTTTAGAGATGTAAGTGTTCTATTAGTAAGCATGCGCTGCGGGCGTTTTTGAAACACTAACTGGGCTCGTTCAACATATTCGCTTTGTCAAGTAACCTAAGGCACTCTTCTATCGCTCTGTCAAGCTGGGTGTCAACGCCAGCGGCGTAGTCCTGCGGCGCTATTTCCACTTCTATCGTGGGATCCGTCCCATAGTTTTCTACGCCCCACCCCACATCTTTAAACCAGAAAGCGAACTGCGGCTGTGTGACGAAGGTACCGTCCACAAGGCTTATTCGAGGGTTTATCCCGATGACTCCACCCCAAGTCCTAGTGCCTATGAGTGGGCCGAGACCCATGAGTTTGAAAGAATGACTGAAAATGTCGCCGTCTGAACCCGCCAACTCGTTGGTTATCGCAACCAAAGGGCCTTTAACAGAGTCTTGGGGATAGGGTAACGGTTTACCTCTTCTGGGCTTGTCATAGCCAATCCTCTTCCTAGCTATCTTTTCAAGGATGAGCATGGATACATGTCCCCCGCCGTTGTATCTAACATCCACTATAAGACCGTCTCTTTCAGTTTCATAGGGGTATAGTCTGTGAAACTCGGCGTATCCCCTTGGACCCATGTCAGGGACGTGTACATAGCCGAGCCGTCCGTTGGACTTGTCGTGAACATGTTTCCTGTTGTTTTCAACCCATTCTCTATAGAGCAATTGTCTTTCGTCTTGAAGTGTTCTGACAGCCACTTCCCGAGTACCCGTCGAGTCTTTAAACTTTAGAGTGATTTGTTCTCCTGCCCTGTTGAGAAGGAGCATCTGGGGGGTCAGTGTCTTTGAAAGTGGGTCGCCGTTGATGGCCAGCACTACATCACCTTCTTTAAGGCCTACACCCGCAGATTTCAAAGGCGACTTCTCACCTTCGTTGGAAGGGTCGCCCTCGTGTATTTTGATTATCTCATAGCCTTCGCCAGTGAATCTGAAGTCCGCACCCAATCCTCCAACCGGATGTGAACGCTCATCGCCGTAGTCCCCTCCTATCTCGTAGGCATGCGAAGTCCCGAGTTCGCCCTGCATCTCGCGTATAACGTCGGACAGTTCGAACCTTGTGCTTACCCTATCCAAAAGAGAGGAATATCGTTTATAAACAGCCTCCCAGTCGAGTCCCCGAAGGTCCTCACGCCAATAGTTCTCGCGCATCAGCCTCCAAGTTTCACGGAGCATTTGGCGCCACTCCTTAGCGGGTTCAACCCACACCTTCAGACGCTTGATGTCCACCCAACCGCTCTTCCTACCCGGTTCCCTAGGTGCCTTTTCATCGGGTTTTTCACCCGCTCTGAAAATTCTGAACTGGTCTCCCACGCGGACGATGAGGGTGCTTCGGTCTGCGGACGCCTTGAAATCCGTGACACCACTTATCAAGGTGTCCTTGGTAAGGTCGCCCAAATCGTATGCCTCAATTACACCGTTTGTGCGCGGACCCGCGGCAAACAACCACCGCCTCATGGCCCCTTCAACTGGAAAAGACAGATACACCACTTTTCCTTTTATCCCCACAATCTTTGCATAGTCACCCTCGTCAACCGGAAACGCCTCTACCCTTTCGGCGATACCTTCAACATCTACGCTGAAGTCAGGCTTCTCTTGGTCTCCAGCTTTCCCGTCTTTAGAGGGGGGTTTCGGAGTGGGATTGAACGGTGACCCGACGCTTTTACGCAGAGTAACCAAAAAGGGTTTGGCCGCCTTGGGAAACCCCAAGTCGAAAACCACCTTGTCGTATACGGGGTCAAGGTACCTATAAGATAAATAATAAAGATATTTTCCATCTGGGTCAAAGGAAGGCGAATAATCCGACGCAGTTGGAGAAGTGACCCGCACAACTTCGCCCGTGTCAACGTTTACGAGCCGAATACTTGTAGCGTGGTTACTTTCTGGGAAAGTGTAAGCCAGCCATTCACCGCCAGGCGACCAGTCAAAGTCGTCGATTATCCCGTACTCGCTTTTATCCAGTGTTTTTGTTGCACCTGTGTCCAAGTCAACCAAGAACAGCTCAAACCTGTTGTTGCTGACCGCCACTCGATTGTTCTTCGGTGACGGGAGCAGTTTTTCTATGTGGCCCAAGTCCAAATCCAAGGTTTTGGATACATCTGCGGCGGTGTACCAAACTTCTATTCTTTCTTCGCCTGAGGCGTCCGACACTGTGACCACTTTGTTGTCTTCCGCTAGAAAAGCCGTGTGATAGTATCTTACTCCGTTGCGAACGCCCAACTGTTTGACGGGACCCTCCCAGTTACCCATGAGATAGGGTTTACCGCGGGTGGTGAGAATCAACATGTGTCCCATGGGGTGGAGCTTGTAGTCTTGGAGAAACTTTGTGGGTTCAACGAACCTAGGCTCCCTTTGCTTCCTCGGAGACGGCAACTCATATTCAAGCTTTAGTGTTTCTATTCTCGAAGGGTCAAACATGAAAAGCTCTCCGCCGACGTGGTATACTATCCTCTTGCCATCCGAGCTCGCGTTTCTCACATAGTATTCCTTACTGTCACTGTGTTTTTGCATGTCCTCCCCACGCATATTTACAGAGTAAAGGTTCCCAATCCCTTCGTGGTCCGAAACAAAGTACAGTCTTTCGCCAACCCAGTTGGGCGAAGTAAGATTGCCGTCCAGCTCCAAAAACTTGCGGAACCCGTCAGAACCGTCCTGCTCAATCCAAAACTTACCTCTGGTCCCGCCTTTATATCTTTTCCAATGTGTCAAATCGGAAGAGTTTCTTGCCAACACAGTTTTTGGACCAAACGCCACAGCTGTGGCTGGCCCAAACTTTAAGCGCGCGGGTTCACCTCCTTCAACGCTTACAGAAAAGAGTTCCTTCCACCCTCTGAACGGTCGGCCCCAATCACTCGAAAACACGACATTGCCGTTGGGCGTCCAGCCCACCACCTCCGTCGAAACGTTGCCCAAATAGGTGAGCCGTCTCGCTTCGCCGCCCGAGCTTGGCACAACGTATATCTCCGCTACCGCTTGCTCCGATCCTTTCATACCTCTAAAAGCGATCCACCTACCGTCAGGCGAAAACTTGGGTCTACTCACAATTCCAAAACCCACAGTGATTCTTCTAGGCTCCAACCCACCTATCTTAGCAACCCACAAGTCATCATCCGAAACAAACGCAACGTCGTCGTCATGAATCTCGGGGTACAAGTAGTAGCCTTTCATAAATCCGTCACTTCTAAACCCATTTAAGAATTGTGCATCACAAAATCTCCCACTTCTTTAATCCGCTCGAGGCAGGAGAGCCGCCGGGTTTGACGCGGCAGGGCTTAGCACCTTTCATTGTTTGACTGATGGCTACAAACAGGCTTTTGATCCCAGCTTCGAACAATGTACGAGGCGTTGTTTGGGTGACACCAAGCACGCTAGCAAAGAATCATAGGAACAGCCAATTGCTCACTATAAGCAGAACGGGGAAGGAGCGCAGAAAACTAAAGGGATAGGCATACACGCTAGTTCACTAAGTGGCAGGTCGGGACACATGGTACGCAAGCTTATCGCGAGAAAAATTGTGTTAGGTATTCAGATTTGCGGCCATGTCAAGAATCTCTACGGGGTAAAGAGTGAGCTTTCCGGCTCCGAATTGGTCTAGGGTTCTCCACTCGGCCCTAAAGGTTCTTGAACCTTCGCGACAGTTCACCCATCCCACTTTATAGAGAGACCCGTTGACAAAGTTTGCGTCGTAAACGAAGTCAACTTCGTGGAAACGTTGTCCTTCGTAGGTGAATATGTTTTCGATTGCGCCCAGAAAGCGTAGGTCGGCTATTGCCTCACCTGTTTCCTCCATTATCTCCCTCCTAACCGTTTCGGAGCTTTTCTCACCGAACTCAACTTTGCCTCCTAGCGGTCTGTAGAACTCTCTGTTGTTTACGTCGTCGATTCTTTTGTAGACCAAGATTGAGCCTTTATAGCTGAACAAGCAGAAAGCCTTCAAAATAAAGCGTTGGTGATTCAGGGGAGACACCAAGGTGTGCAATATAACCTCACATGTTTTATGCTTTACTTCAAACTCTTTCTGTTGGTGTAGTCAGACTTAGGAACCGTTGCCCCTAATGTTTCAAGTACCTGCTCCGGATTCGTTGTGGGAAGCTCACAGCTGAAGTTTCTGCACACATAGACGGTAGCTTTGTCGTCGACCAGTTTCATATCCTTGGTAAAGGGTGCAAGATGCGCAACTTCGTCCTCTTTTGCTTCTGGGTTCCTAAGAAGAACCACTTTGTTGGGTACAAACACCTCACCAAGCAGGCTGAGTATGGTCTCCGTGCTCCTTTCCTTGCGCTTTCCAACGACCACCACCTCGTATGAAGGCCCTATAAGGAAGTCAAGAGCCATTAAAAACTGCGTGAAGCTCTCTGGCGAACGAGCCACGATTGAGGAGAACGCCGATGCGATTTGCAAAGCCCTTTCCTCATACTTTGCGACGCCTGTCATCCTGGACAAACGTATCAGGTTCAGCATGGAAACAGAGTTACCAGACGGCACGGCGCCATCGTACACCTCTTTTACTCTTGCAAGTGTTTCCTCGGCGAAATCAGCCGTGAAATAGAACCCACGTTTCTCTGCGTCCCAAAAATGGTCCAGCAGCGTATCTGTAAGACGTAGGGCTTCGTTGAAATATTGCGGGTTGAACGTGGCCTCGTACAGGTTGAGTAGCCCCCACGTCAAAAAAGCGTAGTCGTCAAGAAAGGCGGGGATACTTGGCTCTCCCTCACGGTAGCGGTGATACAGACCACCTTCAGGACTAACCATCTTGGACAAGACGAACCCGACGGCCCTTTCGGCTGCGTGGGCATAAGACTCATCGTTTAGAACCGTTGAAGCCTTGGCAAAAGCGGCTATTACCAAGCCGTTGTAATCAGCCAACACTTTGTCGTCTCTGCTCGGATGAATCTTTTTGCTTCTAGCCTCAAAAAGCGCTCCACGTATTCGTTGCAGTCTGACACACAGCTCTTTCTGAGTCAACTTCAGCTCAGAAGCCAAAGCGGAAATGGCTTTGTTTAAATAGAGAATGTTGTTTCCACTCTCTTCTTCTGTGGTCGCCAGGTAATTGCCAGTGGGCGACACGTTGAACACATAAGAAGCCAGTTTTGCATCGTCTTCTTGGAGCAATTGTCTCAACTCGTCTAAGGACCAAAGATAAAATTTACCCTCTACCTCTTCACTGTCAGCATCCAATGCCGTGAAGAAGCCGCCTTCGGGAGCTGCCAATTCTCTTTGCACAAATTCCAGTGTTTCCCGTACGGTTGATGCGTATTCTTCTTTGCGAGTGGCCTGATAGGCTTCGCAGTATGCAAGTACAAGAAGAGCCTGGTCGTAAATCATCTTCTCAAAGTGCGGGACCAGCCATTCGCGGTCGGTTGAATAGCGGTGGAAGCCGAAGCCTACATGGTCGTATATCCCACCCATTCTCATCGCTGTAAGCGTGCGCTCAACCATGTAAAGCGCGCCCGGGTCCCCGTGGCGCTTCCAGTACCTCAGAAGAAAACCAAGCCTGTGCGGGGTGGGAAACTTGGGAGCTCCTCCAAACCCACCCCATTCCTCGTCGAACGCCTCGTACAGCTGAGCATAGGCGTCTCCAAGTGTTCGCGTACCCAGCTCAACTGGCGAAGTCTCTGCGTCCAACCCTTTTAAAGCGGACACAACTTGCTCCGCAGAAGCCGTGATTTCGCCGCCACGGCTAAGCCATATTTCCCTTATACGTGGCAACAGCTCCAAGAGACCAACTTGGCCGAACCTGTTTTTCTTGGGGATGTATGTAGCGGCGAAGAATGGCTTCTTGTCGGGAGTCATGATTATGGTAAGGGGCCAGCCGCCGCTTCCAGTCATCATTTGACAAACCTTCATGTACACGTTGTCAACGTCTGGTCTCTCCTCTCTGTCCACCTTTATGCAAACAAACGCCTCATTGAGAAGATTAGCCACTTCCAAATCCTCGAAAGACTCCTTCTCCATCACGTGGCACCAATGACAAGTACTGTAGCCTATGGAAAGAAAGATCGGCTTGTTTTCTCTCTTTGCTTTTTCAAACGCTTCTTCCCCCCAGGGATACCAGTCCACGGGGTTATGGGCGTGCTGGAGCAAGTAGGGACTCTTCTCGTTTATCAATCTGTTGGGCTTGCTACTAGCAACGCCACCCGAAGTCTCAAACACCTCAAACCACCCGAAAACCTCTGTTACAACACGGGTTCACAGGCGCATCCTAATAAGTCCTTGCAGAATCACTCTCTTCCGCGTAGCAGTGGGCTTCATCGGCCCAAAACGATTGACCTAATATCGAAGCCGAGTTTATGAACACTCTATGAACGATTCGAACATTATCCGCGTGGGCGTGGGTAGCACGAACACGGTCAAAATTGAGGCTGTGAACAGGGGTTTCAGCCACTATTTCTCCAACAGAAAAGTGATGGGTGTCAAAGTTGATTCAGGGGTTAGTTCTCAGCCATTCGGACACGAAACCTACATAGGCGCAGAGAACAGGGCGACAAATATTCTTCGCTCCTCAGAGTTTCACTTCGCTGTGGGCATCGAGGGAGGAATAATAAAGCACAAGGAAACTACATTCGCATTTGCAGTGGTTGTGATAAAGGATTCCTCTGGGAAAACCTCTTCAGCAACAACGGGTATGTTTCCTCTGCCCAAAGAGGTGGTCGAACTCCTATCGGAAGGATATGAATTAGGGGACGCGGTTGACAGAGTTTTCAAACAGAAAAACAGCAAACACGGGCTCGGTGCAGTGGGCCTATTCACAAAAGGAGTGGTTGACAGAACCACTCTCTATGAGCAGGGCGTCATATACGCGCTTATACCCCATGTTAACCCCGAGTACTGCTGGTGAACTTTGAAACCCAGCCAAATCTGGGTTTCTATCTCAAAGCCACCGCTTTTCTATTGTGTTACTGGCTCCGCTGTCACACCTTCAATTGTCAGTCTTTGTTTTAGACCCGAGAATATTCCCCACGGGTAGAACACTATGACCGAGACCAGTGCGACTATCAACGAAGAATCAAGGAATGATATAGTGTTGAGCGCACCGACGCTTCCGATGTAGGACATCGCCGTCAGAAAAGCGATGTACACGATGTACCAAAGTGAGTTTACGAAGTGTTGCTTGACTTTGAATGCGACGCTGAAAATCACGGTCGCAACAAGCAGTATGAGAACCGAGTAGGGCACCGAGGGCCATCCGCTCCAGTACACTATAAGAGACGCGGCTATGAATCCGATGGGCGCAATTATGTTACCCGCTGGAAACCTGCTCTTGGTTACCCCTTGTCTTCTGGAGACCATCATGCTCACAGGGTTCACGGAGAAACCTATGTACCCCGCCACCACGGCGTCTGTTATCAGACTGTAGATTGAAGGAAGCGGTGCCGCCAAAAACGCCACTATCGCGCCCACAATGGCGAAGGCTATGAGTGACCAATAGGGTATTGCGTAGCTTTGACTCAACGTTTTAAGACTCGAATTCATGATGCGCGACCTGCTCATCGCAAACAGGATTCTCGTGCCAGCGCCCTGATAGATGTAACCAGTAACGAAGGGACCAATTATTCCGACTATGGCGGTTATAATAAGGAGGGACTCAACGTTGTATTTGCCAGCTAAATAGATGAATGGGTTACCGGGAACAGTGACAGAGGACCACTGACCCGCTGTAATTCCCAACCTTGCCCAGTTGATTCCCCCTACAAAGGAGGTGTCGAACAGTATGTATATCAGTGTTTGTCCAAGAATCGTAAGCCCTATCGCTGCACCCAGAAACCTGTAGTTTCTGACTTCTTCCGCAAAGTCCGGCAACGCTCTTATCCCGCCATATGCAAACATTGCGAGCGGAATAGCCACGAATACACCGGAGAACCCAAAGGGTGCGAATCCGCCGTAGCCAACAAAGTTTCTGGCGTTAAAGAACACTAGGATTAAGCCGAAGCCCACCGCGCAGTACAGAATTATTTTGGCTATGCCTATCCAGAAAGTGCTCTTTCCAAAAGCCTTTACCCCGAAGTAGTTGAACGGTATAAACACAAACATGAACAAAACTCCCAGAGCCGCACCCGCGTAGGTGGGGAACCCGTTCGAACCTATCAGCGTGGGCACAAAATAGTTAATCCCCTCCACAACCGCCAAAGCCTCAATGGGCGGAATAAATAGATACCAGATGAGGTCCGAGAACGCTCCTATCATGTTAGTGGCTCTTCCATGAGTGTACAATGAATATCTTGAAGGGCCACCCGCCTCAGGGTACACCTGGGAAAGCTCCACGTAGGTAACACCCACGCACGTGTAAAACAGGGCTCCTATGATCCAAGAAAGTACGCTTCCAGGGCCAGCCACAGCCGTCATCTGCGCCGTGCTAAAAAGCGCACCTGTCCCAACTGCTCCGACCACACCGATCACAACAAGCTCGGGAAGACTCAAAGCTTTACGTAACGCAACCTTTGCTTCAGTCATAAATTGCAATTCTTTTACTTTTATATAAAATTTCTTATACCCAAGTTTGCAGCCAGCGCTAACAAAAGGAAAAAGCGGGCACCGTATATGTCGTACGTCGTACACTGAACATCTGAACATAAGACGGCGCCGAATCAATCATTCTGACTTAACACCAGAAACAGGCTAGGTAAAGCTTCCAAAGTCTTGGATGCCACGCTAAGTTGTGAGCGCACCAAGCGTATGCTTCCCAAGAAAATCAGCTGGCAGAAAGAAGAGTGTGTGTATATCACGCATTTTAACGTGTGTCGGACCACATCTTACATAAATCTATATGACAGAAGCCGTGTTTCGAAGGACTTTGTGGACTGAATGCAAGGAAAACCAGCACAACAACGCTGCCAAACCGGAAACATCTTGGTTTCTGCAACACGCAGGACTTGGCTGCCCTGTTATGTAGCCCGCTCTGCCAAAATATCAAAAATTCCCAACTTAAGGATCCAATGTCAACTAAGACGGCTCACTCAACCGTATTTATACTTTACATAATATGAAGTCTCCGATAATTAAATTAAAATTCACAAACTTATGTTTAAAACCTAGTACTCACATACAGTTGAGAGCTTTCGACCGCCCTACCATAATTTTGAGAGGCAGATGAGTGATAAAGTTCAGGCATTATTGTACTTGGCAATTTGTCCAACATGCAGATGAACGCCAGATAAATATATGGTGTCTGCGGGCTAATGAGATCATCTTTTACTCTGTACGCCAATCGGAGGCAAGACCTGTCTGCACAGCGTCAACAACGTATTTGGAGGACACCTGTACCCAGCATTCGTTAAAGTATGCGAAATTATAATAAACTCGAGGATAGGAGTGCTCGAATCCTTTCAGACTTTTATGTATCCAGTAATTAAGCTTCCTTTTAAGTAACTACCATCAACGCTTAACAGTTTACAAGACGCCCAACGGCTTGCTTAGAGAAACCTGTCTAATAAAAACCTGTTAGAACCATGAATGTTTGAATTATCGGACACTTGAGGAACTGATTACTCCGATGCCCCTTCCTTGGCCGCTTCGAAAAGGAAGGGAGATTCTCAGAACTTTTTTGAGGCGTGCGTTTGCCGCATGTGACACTTTTATACAAAGTGTCGAGGCAAAACGTGGAAAATCATGAGCCACGCAAGTTTGGACGAATTCCATACTTTGTGATGAGTGAATCTGTTTTCAACCCATAAGGAACCTAAGTTTTTACCTTGATAAACTGCATTCCTGATGGCCACCCTAGACCATCTGGGAAACCAGATGGACACCTTGGACTTGACTACCGCTGATACACCGCTCTGACAAAACACTCATCACGACAACAGTTTGCCACTTAGAGCAGATCGTCAAAACTACGCAGAGAATATCTTTGTGCTATAGTTTGCACTGGGACTCAATGTTAGCAACCAGCGCAAAACGTCGACCCCAGTTAATTCAGTTCACAGGTGTTCCAGCGGACCCAAGTGACTATTCTACGGATAATATAATTAGGAGATTCGTAATATGCGTTTATGGCTGAATCTTGGAAGTTGTTGGACTATCTGCGTAAATACGACTATGAGAACGTGTTCTATTGCAACGACAACCATACGGGGTTGAAGGCGGTCATAGCCATTCATGACACTACTCTAGGACCAGCAGCTGGTGGTTGCAGGATGTGGACTTACGAGAGTGAATGGGAGGCTGTTGAAGACGCTCTTAGACTCGCACGTGGGATGACCTATAAATACGCGGCTGCAGGGTTGGACTTGGGTGGAGGCAAAGCGGTCGTAGTTGGCGACCCAAAGACCCAGAAATCCGAGGCTTTGTTCAGGTCGCTGGGTAGGTTTATTGAGCGATTACAGGGTGTTTACTGGACCGGTGAGGACGTTGGCACGACGCTGAGGGATATGGAGTACATGTATCGTGAAACCAACTTCGTTATTACTTTGCCGCGGTCGCTGGGGGGAGCTGGTCCGATTGGTGGCGCGACCGCTTTGGGCGTAATCCAAGGGATAAAGGCTGCGGTGAAAAGGCTCACAGACTCGGATAAGCTGGACGGGCTGGTAGTGGGTGTTCAAGGCTTGGGTGCTGTTGGGTGGGAACTCGTAAAGGGGTTGCGAGACGAGGGGACAAAGCTGAAGGTTTGTGATATAGACCCGGAAAAGGTGGCCGCGGTACAGAAAGAGTTTGAGGTAGAAGTGGTTCCCCCTGCTACTGTATACTCTGAGGAAATGGATGTTTTCTCGCCCTGCGCGTTGGGAGGCGTGATAAACGCTGACACGGTACCTCGTTTGAAGTGCAAGGTGGTTGCGGGCTCCGCAAACAATCAGCTTAGAACGGAACAGGATGGGTACAACTTGGAGAAGCGGGGCGTGGTCTATGTACCCGACTACGTTTTGAACGCAGGAGGAACCATTTATGATACGGACCGATTGTTCCATGGGGTTCACAACCACGAAAGGGCGCTCGAAAAGGTTCTACGGATAAGGGAAACCGTAGAACGCGTTTTCCGTTTGAGCGAAGAGCAAGGTGTGCCCTCATTCGTGGCAGCCGACAGATTCGCAGAGGAGAGAATCGCTTCAGTGGCAAAAGTCAAGGGAATCGCGACTCCGAAGAGTCTCCGAAGGTGATGCACACGCTTCTTTCCAATAAGGCTGCCATCGTAACGGGTTCCACAAAGGGAATCGGGCTTGAAATAGCAAAGATTCTGCTTGCAAACGGTGCGAAAATCGCGATAAACTCGAGGAGACCCTCCGACGTGGAGGCCGTGGTCAAAACACTCGGGAAAGACGTGGCAAACGCTTCTGTCGTCGGTGTCCCAGGCGACGTAGGCTTGTTTAAAGATTGCGAAAGAATCGTCGAAAAAACGGTCGACGAATTCGGCACGCTCAACATCCTTGTGAACAACGCGGGTGTGTCAATGATTCATCCAAGCCTCACCCTAGCACAAGCGGACTGGCAAAAGACAATTGACACGAACCTCTCTGGCGTCTTCTACATGTCTCAGCTGTCAGCTCAAAAAATGACCGCAAACGGCGGCTCAATCGTAAACGTGTCTTCTATTCTGGGTGTAGCGGGGTTGCCAAAAAGAGCCGCTTACTGCGCTTCCAAGGCTGGCCTAGTAGGTTTGACCAAGGCTTTGGCGACTGAATGGGCGCCGCTCAACATCAGGGTGAACTGCATTTCGCCAGGCTACATCAGAACACCCATGGACATCGAAGACAGGGTTACAGGCGACTACTCGGACAGCGACATCGTCGGCAGAACTCCGCTTGGAAGATACGGCACAGTCGAAGAAGTGGCCCAGCTCGCCCTTTTCTTGGCTTCGGATGCATCCAGCTATATTACGGGCGCAAACATGGTAGTGGACGGCGGATGGTTGGCTTACGGTGGATGGGACAAACTCCTTGAACAGTTAAGGCACGCAGAACAGACACCCAAATAAGCCTGAGCCGGAAATTTCAAGTTGCGCACAACCAACCTCGAGGGTCAACCCGATTCAATCGTTTCGGCTGCGCCGACGTGGGTGCCGAGAAGGCATCACTATCGAATTCCAGAAACTGGATTAGCGTTTAACTGGTGGCTACGCCCAATCTCACTAGGAACCTGCAAACATCTTTTCCTTCAACTTGTCTGTGAGTGTTTTCCACTTCTACGCCCAGAAGAGCCGAGAAAAGCTGGTTTTCGAAGGAGCAGGCTTCGGTGTGCCTCTTTGCAAGCAGAAATATCGGACAGTTATACTCCAAGAGCTCATACATTTTCTTGGGACCTCTTCTCAGCTCGGCCATGTATCCTTCCTCTGTTCTTATCGCGACCAGCTTGGCTATTTTTTGCTCAGTGTTCAGGCCTCCGAGTTTATCGGTATAACTTCGCATGACCTCGCAGTAACGCTCCTTTAGAAACTGGTACACAACTTCTTTTCCCTGCGTTCGATCGACATAGTTCACCAGGCTGTCAAGTGTGTCGATGAACGAGGAATGAAAAGCTCTTTTTCCTTTGTCGGTGAGCGTGAACCTGAAGCTGGGTCTACCAACGCTTTTCTTGACTATGGTTCTTGCCACGAGGCCTCGCTCCTCCAATTTTACGAGATGTTTATACGCCCCCATCTTCGTTATGCCCAACTGATCCGCAAGTGACTGCAAAGTGAGGCCACTGCTTTTTTTAAGCAGAACCATGATCTCTTTTTGTCTGCCTTGGTATTCGAACAAACTCAAAGCAAAGAATACATAAACCAAGAAGTATATAAAACCACTTATCGAAAACCACCCAGCCGCATTATCGCCATTTGGAGAAAGAGTTAATAGTTAAAACACCCATATTGTCGTGCGCTTTCTTAGAAGGACGAGACCACTGAGGGTACGCCAAAGAGGTTTGGGGTTGGATATGAATGACTGCCGAGTTGCTCCATCACGCTTTGAACACTGTTGAGCAGTTGAGCTCTGTGGGCTCTTCGGATTCAACCGTTCAGCTGGGATTGGTTGATCAAGTGGGCTTGATCCTTCTCATAGGAGTGGTGTCCGCGAGGATCGCCAAGGCCTTCAAAATACCCATAATCATACCTCTTTTGCTCACGGGGATACTGATCGGACCCGCGGGTTTGGGATTCATACAACCCGAAGCATTCGGGTTTTCGCTTTCAAACTTAGCCTTCTTTGTGGTACCCCTGTTCCTGTTCGGCGAAGGATTAAACACGGACCTCCAAGAACTCAGAAATGTTTCCATAACGGTTTTTCTGCTGGTTACCGTGGGCGTGTTGATCACTGCGGTGGGAGCCGCCCTATTCGTCCATTTTGTGCTTCGCCTACCATGGGAGATTTCAATGCTTTTGGGAGCCATAGTTTCGGCTACCGACCCCACAGTGGTCGTGCCCCTGATCGAGAAAGGAAGTGTAAACAAAAAGATTTCCACGATTGTGAAAGCCGAGTCCGCTCTCAACGACCCCACGTCCATAGTCATCTTCAGCATAATACTTCAACTTATCCAAGGAGCCGGAGCGCCGGCTCCCGCCGACGTTGTGACAAGCTTTCTCCGACTATTCTTTGGGGGCGGCGCAATAGGGGTTTTAATAGGCGTATCTTCTCTTGTGTTATTGGATAAATTCGACTTCAGGGAACAACTCAACTACGTCTCCATAGTGATCTTCATCGTGGCATACGCCTTCGCAGAAGCTCTTGGAACAAGCGGCATAATGGCCTCGGTGATAGCGGGAATCATAGTGGGCAACGAAGTAAAACACGGCAAGTTCAATGTTTTAGAAAGAAACGAAGTCTTCTATTTTTGGGACAACATATCGTTTCTCACGCAGATGGTGATATTCCTTCTTCTAGGACTTTACGCCACCAGGGCTATGTTCAGTGGTATGGAAGCAGTCATGAGCGCAGTTGTCACAGCGGCCCTAATATTCGTTATTAGACCAGCGGCCGTTGCGGTTTCAACCGTGTTTGAAAAGATCAATAACAGAGAAAGAGCTTTCATATCTTGGATAGGTGCTCGCGGTGCGGTGCCCGCGGCTCTGGCATCGCAGGTTGTGGGTTACAGCGTGGGCATCGCAGTTCTTTCAACCTACGCGGACACGGTTTTTTCAATAGTGCTTTTTACAGTGGTGGCCACCGTGTTATTGGTAGGGTTCACGAGTGGACCGTTGGCGAAGAAGCTGAGGGTTGAGGGCGTGGATGAACTGGAAGACTATCGAATGGCGAGGGCAAAGCAGCAGGCCATAATGAAGGCGCTTGAAAAATTGGAGGACGAAAGGGCCAAGGGTTACTTGACAGAAGATGTATACCAAAAACTACAGGAGGAATTAATGGAAAAAGCTAGAGCCTATTCGGTTAAGCTACGCGAGACCGAGCAGACCCTGTTCAGCCCCGAGTTCAAAGATGCCCAGGCTCTACGCGAAAAAAGAGACCTGATTCTGACGGAAATCAATACGTTGGGCGAGCTCCGCAGGTCAGGGGAACTCGGGGAGAGGTCATACAGGGGACTCATGTCAGAGCTTCTCCAAGAGCTAGACAAGGTTGACCAAAACCTAAGGAAGTTTCCAAGCGAAAGGTCAAAGCAGTCTGGATAACGCTGGACGAAGCGTTGCAACACTGACTTTTGATTAATAAAGCAATTCATAGGGTTTACTTGGTTTTGAAGAAAGGTTTTTTAACATCTATTAGCTGTACTAAGCATGTCAAAATATATTCTTTTGTCAAGGGTTACGGAACAGGGGCGAAGAACCATCAAGCAGAACCCTGAGAGAATCAAGGAAGTGAACTCTGAGGTTGAGAAAATGGGCGCCAAAGTTTTGAGCCAGTACGCCTTACTGGGCATGTACGACTTTCTAACGGTGATCGAGGCACCCAACAATGAGACCATAGCCAAAGTTTCAGTGGAGTTCAGTTCACGCGGCACAGTGGAAATTCAGAGTCTACCCGCGTTCGAGGTGGACGATTTTATCAATATGGTTAAAAAGCAAGCCAAAGGCGGAGGTAAGCCGAAGCCCAAGTCTTAGTCGAGGAATCATGGTTAGAAGAGTGCACTATTTATTGGTCGCCGGCTGCAAGATTCCTTACGTGCTCCACCCTCCTGACCTCCACTTCACAAAAATTCATGGCTCACGAGATTTGCAGCGACCCACTCACGTGTTCAACTTTGCGGTATATCCAGCTTCATGCGCAACGTCCTAGCTGTGTCGGCCACTCTGGGCTCAGTCTTTGAGCTCTCTTCTCGAATAAATGAACCAAGCGACCACAGCGGAGACGACCAAGTAGCCCACCATTATTAGGAAACCTTCGAGTTCAGTGGGAGTATAGGCCTGGATCATTCTTCCGCCGCCTATGGGTATAGAGGTTAGGTGAGGAGGATAGGTTTTCATGGCGAGATTGGATATGACGCTGGAGGCGTAAGTTATAAGAAACCATGGTTCGGCGTGGTTCACGAATTGCAGGACGGTTTGGATAAGCGGCATAGCCAAGAGCACTATTAACACGGCGACCACGATGGAAAGCGCTTGGCTCTTAAATATTGAGCTGAACATAAGTATGAACATGGTCATGGCCGCCGAGAAAAGTATTACGAACAGCAGGATAGTGCCCATCGACGGCACGAGTTGACCGTATAAGTATTCACTGAGACCCATTTGCAAAGCGGCTGCTACCAACAGGATGACCACGGTGGCGCAGAAAGCGCTGAAGAATCTGGCGGCCATAAGCACGGATCTGCGAACCGGCTGGGTGAGCGTAAAGTAGCCTTGACGAGAGAAATCCCTTGAAATCGCGTCCCCGGCCAGAACCGCTGCTGTGAGCAGCACCGCGGTGTTCACCACGGCCAACACGCCGGAAGTGAATTCGTACACGTCGGCGGGTTTGGGAACGACGCCGGCGACTACGAGTATTGGTTCGATGATGCTGAGAAGCGCTATGAGTGGCAAGAACACTTGGAATCTTTTGGTGCGCAGATAGAATCTGAAGTTTACACTGAAAAGCAGCCCAAAAGTCACTGTATGACCCTCCTGTAGGCTTCTTCTAATTGAAGCTCTGAATCCGAAAAGCTTCTCAAACCCATGGGATACAACGCGTCAAGAATTTCCTTCCTCTTTTCGTCCGACCCGTCGTAGTAAGCGGTCACAGATTTCTCCCCGTCCGCTTCAAACTTTACCCCTTGCAGTTGTGGCAGAACCGTCTTCTTTTCGTAGAACTCGACTCTAAGCGCTTGGGAACGAAACTTTGCGCTTATGTCATCCAAGGTTCCCTGGTCCACTATTTTTCCTCCGAACAGGAAGTAGACTACGTCGCAGACCTGAGACACCTCATAAAGTAGGTGGGAGGACAGCAAAATAATCTTGTCCTTCTTCAGCCTTTTAATGACGTCCCTTAAAACACCCGCCTCTTTCGGGTCCAATCCGCTGCTAGGCTCATCCAAAATCATGATTTCAGCGTCTTGGGCAAGCATGGCCGCCAAATACACTCTTCGCTTCTGACCCTTCGATAGCCCACCAATCTTTCTTTCAACGGGTGGCAAATCGAGTTCATCTTTCAAGGTTTTGACGTTGGGTGAGCCTAGATTTCGAATTTTGGCGGCGAAAACCAAGAATTCTTCTATGGACATGAAAGTGTAGGGTTCGGGGTCCTCCACCAATGAAGAGACGTGTCTGAGTGCTTCGACGGGATTTTTTTGGACGGAAACACCGTTTATCAGAGCGAACCCCGAACTCGGTCTGAGGAGATTAGTAAATATTTTCATCGTGGTTGTTTTGCCAGCACCGTTTGGACCAAGATAACCATAGCACCCAGCGCCGTCAAGTTTAAATGAGACGTTGCTGAGAGCCTGAAAGTCCCCGAACTTTTTTGATAGCTCGACCGCTTGTAACTCCATAATTCAGCCCATTCACCAGCTACACTTAAGGCTTATCTGATACCTTCTCACACCACTTTGATAAATGCGTGACTTCAGCCACATTTGGTAACCCGCGTCACGCAAGCCTGTTCTTGGTTCCGCTGAACCAAAAGCTGTGCGAAAAGCGGCTCCCAATAGAATGCTGAAAACAAAAGTTCGACACGCATCGGTTAACTTTCGACACGCCAAGCCCTCGATTCTTCCCCTTCCATTGAATTCGTAAATCACCAGTTGTAGAAAGACATCTTTTGGGCCACACTGAAAAGGAATTATAATACACTCAAGTTTTGTTCACTGTGGCGATGCATGTGCCCAATCTGCGGACAGACTGAATAAGACAACAAGCGGATAAATCGCTGCTCAACGATTCGAAAAGGTTCAACGGGCTTGCGCCAACCTTACATGAGTGACGTATAGCCTTAGAAAGGCACCTGCGGCGACTGCCGTCTGTTGTCTTCTTGTAAACCAAACTGGCTTGGTAAGCTTTCCATCACGCACATTTGGCCATTATGCGAAAGTCATTCAAGGCGTTGAGATCGGGTTTTGACGTGCTATATGAATCAAATGTTTTAATTCGCCTAAGATAAGCGCTAGACCCGTTTGCACGGAGTCGGGTGAGCCGGGTAGACAAACAACCACTTTTCCGCTGATTACTCCGGCCACAGCTCTCGTCATCATCGCCGCTCCGCCTATTTTTTTGTAACTTTCAGCTCTTAGAATTTCAGAGAAGCCGATAAGCTCCTTATCCAAAAGGGGTTTGACGGCTTCCACGGTCACGTCCCGGGGAGAAACGCCTGTTCCGCCCATCGTCACGCATGCATCGCAGTTGACTTCGAACAGCTGTTTTAGAACGTTGAGTCTTATTGCATGAACGTCGTCATTCACAAGCAACCTTGAGCCCACCTTATATCCGTGTTCCACAAGGATTTTCTGGGCCAAGTCCCCTGATTCATCCTTTACGCTCTGGTTTCTTTTTAACGCGTGATATCTTGAGGAACTTATCACCAACAAGCCGAACACCGGCGATTCAATTGAACGCTCCGCCTCGTGTCTGTGTTTCTCACTGGACGAATTCATTTTTGATCAACCCGTTCTTTCTGTTTCATCACAATTCTGACATCTTCTATTTTTGTTTCCGGGTACTGCCCCAACTCGTCCTTCTCATATTGCTTGACCATGTCCCAAATCGTGAGCAAAGCGATAGAACAGGCAACCAAAGCCTCCATTTCAACACCCGTCTTGTATACCGCTTTGACCCTTGAAACAACCACGACGGAGTCTTCTCGCAACTCACACCGCACTTCGACGGAGCCCAACGGAATGTTGTGGCACATGGGAATCATCTCCCAAGTTTTCTTAGCAGCCAACAGACCCGCTATCTGAGCAGCGCTCAAGGGGTCGCCCTTTTCAACCTTTCTCTTCCTGATAATTTCCACGGTCGTGGGTTTCAACGTGATTGTTCCACTAGCCTCCGCCACTCTGTGGGAAACAATTTTTTTGGATATGTCAACCATTTTCATCTGCGAACAACTCAAACACTTGGTGTATGAGATAAACATTGATATTTTTGAGCCGTTGACCCAGTCGAACCCTTATCTCCCAAATTTTCCTTTGAAGTTTTCAACTCGCCCAGGCGAGAGAAAAACCAGCAACGTCTTGCAGACAGTATACAAATCCCTTTGGAACCGCTCGGCGTCGCCTAGCGATCCACTCCATGATGAGCAATGAAGATGCAAACCAAGCCCAACATCGAAACATTGTTCGGCAACGCAAGCTGTGAAAATTCACCTATAAACATCCCAAGACAAAGAGTCGTACTTAAAAATATTTACAAGCAAAGCGTATGCTCGCGCTCTTTTTGTGGATCTGTGTAGACTGAATTCGCAGTGTAACGTGTGTCACTCGAACACTGGCCGCTGATTGGAGGCTTCTTCGAAGTCGCTGGGAGTGTCAATATCAAGAACCACGCCTTTGTCTTCGACGGCTACATAGGTTGTACTAGAAGAGTACTTGTTGAAAAGAACACGGGCACCGGTGTCACCCGAAAGGCTCAAAACCTCTTTGACAAGAGAGCTACTCAGTATCACAGGGTTGCCTCGTTGCGACTTGTACGACGGTATCGTTATGAGTGCCCCAGTCTTCTCGTGCGATTTAATCAGCGTCCTAACGGTGGAACCACGCACAAAGGGTTGGTCGCCCAGCATCACCACCACTGCATCTACTCTTTGAGCCAAAGTCTTGAAACCCAGTCTAAGAGAGGACGCCATTCCTTCTTCGTGGTCTGGGTTCGACAAAACTGTACACCCAACGAAATCCACTTTGCTGCGAATCGCTTCTTCGTTCGACCCAATAACCACCAAAACCTCTCTGAACTCTATACTCTTAGCCAAGTCCACCACGTGCTGAAGAATAGGTTTTCCAAATAAGTCGAGAATCAGCTTCTGCGTGCCCATCCTTCTAGCTTGACCAGCAGCCAAGATCATGCAGCCGAAAATCATCAAACCCGTTCCCCGCCCACGCAATTATTCTTGTCGGAAAGGAACCTTCAGTCCATAAACAAACAGTTGAAAAAGCTTTGTTGCAAAGCTACAAGAAGACGCGCAAAGCAGCTCTTAAGATGAGCCGAACAAAAATTGGGTCGGCGAAGCAGCTGCCTAGTCAAGTTTCCAAGATATACTCTGCGAAGCTCATTAGAGCAACGGCGTATGCAGTGGTAGCTCTGCTGCTACCCGTTTACCTTTCATACAGAGGCCTCAGCTCGGCCGAAATCGGCGTGGTCATCGCAGCCGTAGCCGTGGGCAACCTTGGATTAACCCTTTCGGCTCCGAAGCTAGTAAAAGGATTCGGCTTCAAAAGGCTGGTCAGCGCACTCCCGCTCACCATGAGTCTGGGAGGCTTCATCTTGCTATTCGGCCAAAACTTTTACTACTATATTCTAGGCTCTCTGATCGGGTCGTTCAGCATATCTCAGACAGAGGCGGGGGTGTTCCTAGTTCTGGATCAAACACTTTTGCCAGAACTGGTGCAGCAATCCAAGAAGAACTCGGCTTTCTCACTTTACAACCTAGTGGGTTACTTGGGAACAATGCTGGGCGCATCTCTGACCTTTTTGAGCGGCCGCTTTTTAACGGCCGGCTCAGAATACACGGTGCTATTCGCAATATACATGGGCGCAGGCGTCGCAGTGTCGCTGGCCTACTGGCTCATAAAAACGGAGCGGGGATTCGAAGTTTTGGACTCGTCCAGAAACATAGTTGAGGTGGCAAAATCCAACCCGTTGATAACGGGTTTGGCTGCGCTGTTCGGCTTGGACGCGTTCGCGGGTGGCCTTACCGTTCAAAGCTGGATCGCCTACTGGTTCTTCATAGTTTACCATCTTCAGCTGGGTGAACTCGGGGGGCTTTTTGTGTTAAGCAATGGCATTTCAGCTGCCTCACTTTTGGTGGCCGGCAGACTCGCGGACCGATTCGGAGTGGTCAAAGTGATGGTTTTGTCTCATCTCCCTTCTAACTTGCTTCTGATGGCCATACCCTTTGCCGGAAACGTTTTGCTCGCGGTTGCACTGCTACTGTGCAGGCAGTCTCTTTCCCAGATGGATGTTCCCACGCGACAGGTGCTCGTGGTCTCAATTGTGTCCCAGAGCCATCGCGCTGGCGCCGCCAGTCTTACAACCGCCACTAGGAGCGTGGCCCAAATTGCGGGAACCCCAATAACGGGGCTTCTCCTTCAGAGCGCCTACCTATCGGAGCCATTCATATTTTCTGGTCTTCTCAAATCGATATACGATGTTTCAGTGCTAATTTTGATGCGTAAGCATCTATTCGTGGGTAAGAAGGCCAAGCGGATAAGCTGAGCCCCGGAGCCCAGCTGGGTTATCCAAAAAGAGTTTTATTCGGGCTCGCGTGGCCTAAACGATGAGCAAAAACATCTTTGTCTCGGTGGACATGGAGGGTTTGACTGGCGCTGTTATGCCCGCTCAAGTGGTGCCTGGCAGAATTGATTATGAACGATTCAGGAAGGTGATGGTCAGAGAAGCCAATGCTGCAGTAGAGGGTGCTTTTCAAGCGGGAGCTGATCGGGTCTTGGTGAACGATTCCCACGACGGGATGCTCAACCTTAAAATAGAAGAACTGGACCCCCGAGCCGAGCTCATATCCGGCTATCATAAATCGCGTAGCATGATGGAAGGCGTGGACCACACCTTCGCATGTGTTTTCTTCATAGGGTACCACTCGATGGCTTCGGGTCCAGGCGTTCTTAGCCACACTATGACAGGCATAGTCTCTAAGGCTTATCTTAACGAAACACCCGCGAGCGAAGGAGTCTTGAACGCGATGCTTGCGGGTTATTACAATGTGTCGGTGGGACTCGTGTGCGGTGACCAGTACGCGGTAGCCGAAGTGAAACGGGTGTGCCCGGACGCTGAGGTGGTTGAAGTCAAGAATGCGATCGACCGTTACTCGGCCGAAAGCAAACCTCTGCGTGAAGTTGAGGGGGAAATCTCCGAAAAAGCGGCCTCTGCGGTCAAAAGGGCAGCCCAGACGAAGCCGTTCAAACCATCAGCACCCATACGTATTACAGTGGAGTATACTCAGCCCAGCATCGCAAAAAGAGCGTCGATGGTTCCATTCGTAAAATTCATAGAACCGCGCACCATTCAAACAGAGGGCCGAGACGGACTCGAGGCCTACACGGCTTTTAGAGCAGCTCTGCTGCTTGCAAACACGGCACACGACGCGGACTATGACTGATTCAAAAGACAAGCTGCAAAACAGGGAGAGCACAGCGTACACAGAACGCTCTGGGTGTCTACGCCTCATTCTGAAGAATCGTGGAGACACCAGTTATTTAGAGCCGCGGCTCATTTATACTTGTTTTCTGCGTAACAGTACCAACGCTGATATTTATCAATAAAGGTTAGCTGACCTCCACAGGTGGGACAGGTGCGCGCGGGCTCTTTCTTACGCGATATTTTCGACGTGATAGAAGAAAAAGGAGATGAAGAAACCTTCTTCTCGGTTTGATCGCTCAAGCCGTCGGCCACTGCAACCTGCTGCGGCAAAGGTTGACCCTGCATCTGAGCCGCACCCGTAGGCTGAACACCTCCGGGCTCACCCTGCTTTAACTCGACCACTTCTTTTAAAATGACTATGTCGCCCACAGCGGCTATGTTGCTCCAAGGCACTCCCTGAATTGTCCTGAGCTTTGTGAGCAGCTGAACCGAAATTTCTCCCGGCCCCAACGGTAAAACCACATCGTGTATTGTTCCCACAAGTGTACCGTTGGGATTGTAAACCTGCATCCCTAAAAGTGTGCTGCGCGCAACCCCTTGCGACGCGGGAGACGCCTTTGAGTCTGACACGTCAGCACTCAGTTTCCGCCCATTAATTATATTTTTTGTTTGTTCACCTAGAACTCGTTCGCTTTGAGACCCGGGCTCCCAGACAGATGCTCTTCTTGTCAACCTTATCTTTGAGACCGAAGAGGCAGCGTTGAAGTTCATTACTCGCTGTAAACGGTTTCTCCTTCGCCAACCACCAGTTTGGCGTGACTGGTCAAGTCGAATGGGTCGGAGCTCCAAACCGTGAAAGACGCTTTAAAGCCGACTTTGAGCTGACCCAATTTTTGGGCTCCCACTATCTCAGCTGACTCCTTGGTCACCTTTGAAACGGCTGATTCTTTAGAGAGACCAAACCTGATAAAATGTCTCAGAGTGTAGAACATGTTTCTCTGAAGAATCACTGGGTGGTCGCTCATCATGCAAAACTTTGCTCCCGACTCCAGCAGCTTCTCAGCGTTTCTCCACGTCTCGTGTTTGAGTTCGACTTTATATGGGAAGGCGTCCATTGGGCCGTATACCACTGGTATACCCGCCTCCTTTACTGCTTTGAAAGCCTCTGTTCTATAGATATCCAAGCCATGGTTGAGGACCGCTTTGATGCCGAATTCCTGCACTAGCTGAATCAACACCATTGCGTCATCTTCTTTGTGTAGGTGAACCATCATCTTTTGTTTTCCGCTGAGAATGTCCAAGAAGACTTCTGTAAGCGGCTCGGCTTCCTCAGGTGTCTTCTTCTTTTTCTGAATCAATCTTTGCATCTTAAGGGCTTTTAAAAAGTTCTCGCGGAGCATGGCCACCGCGCCCATTCTGGTAGTGGGTCTCTTACCTTTCCACTCGGTTGTGCTCCTCGGATTGTATCCAAGCGCCGCCTTTATACCCACATCCATGATGTAAGCTTGCCGGATGTTGTCCGCGAAGTTACGTATCAAAACCGCTTTCCCGCCCACGATGTTACCGCTTCCAGGAAGAACCGTTGAATATAACACGCCGTTCTCCACGGACTCTTTGAATGCTGCGTCGTCCATATACACACTGTGCAAAGCGTTGACGAGCGGGTAGATTGCGTCCATTTGTTCATTTGCTTCGTCTTCATGTGAAGGTTCACCGGAGCGTGCCATCCCTATGTGACTGTGACCGTCGATGAATGCGGGTGTGACAAATCCTTCTTCCAACACTTCGGAACCGCTGGGTTTGCTTTTCCCAATATATTTTATCTCGTCACCTTCAAATCCAAGATAGACATCTCTGACAGACGAAACACCGTCGTACAGAATGTTTGCTTTGACCAATCTCATGCTTCAACCCATATTTACCTACTTAAAATACTTACGTAGGTTCGAAACTCAACCTGTCAAATGGTCAATCAAACCAGTCAAACACGCCGGCGCCAGTGTAACCATCGATGAAATCTAACCAACCAACAATCAGCTTAATCTTGCCCGAACAAAGCTTTAAACCTGGTTGCGAAAACCACTGTTATGACCGCAAAGCTCAGCTGTTTCCATGTAGAGCTACCATTTAAAACGCCGTTTACAACAAGTTTTGCAACAGAAACCACTCGTTCCGCGCTTCTCTTCCGCATGGAGGTGGATGGGGTTACAGCGTACTCGGAATGCGTCACGGGCGACAACCCCTATTATAGCTACGAGGACAACGAAACAGCTTTACACATAATAGAAACCCACTTAGCTAAAATTGTTTGCGGGTTACCGGAACCCAAAGAATTCATGGAACTAAGTGAGCGCGTTAAAGGCCACAATATGGCCAAAGCGGCTATGGAGATGCTTCTGTGGGACTATCACTGCAAAAAACGCGGTGAGCCATTGCATAAAGCACTCGGGGAAACCAAGGGTCACGCCGAAGTGGGCATCTCAATCGGAATGGATGAACCCAGCAGAATGGTTGAAAGAGTTGGGGACGCTTTAAAAAGGGGGTATAAACGTGTCAAAGTAAAAATAGAGAAGGGTAGAGAACTCGAGATACTGGAAGCCATACGCAGCGTTTATCCCGATATACCGCTCAGTGCCGACGCGAACACCGACTATAGAATAAGTGACCTGGAACTTCTGAAAAAATTGGACAGATTCAACCTAGTCTACCTTGAACAACCCCTCCAACACGACGACATAATAGACCACGCCAAACTCGGAAAAGAAATGTCCACTCCGATTTGCTTGGACGAATCCATAACTTCGGTGGAAAAAGCCAGACAAGCGTTTGAAATCGGAGCTGCCGACGTGGTCAACATAAAACCCGGACGGGTGGGTGGACTCACAGAATCTTTAAAGATTGCTGAAATCTCAAGAAGTAACGGTGGCCACGTCTGGATAGGCGGAATGCTGGAAACAGGCATTGGGAGAAGCTTTAACGTGGCTTTGGCGAGCCACAAGCTGATTGATTATCCCGGCGACACTTCGCCCAACGACAAATACTTCCACAAGGACATTGTAAGGAACGTTTTCACGATGGCTGATGGAATCATAAGGCCCAACCCGGGTGCGGGAATAGGCGTCGAGATCGACCACGAATATTTGAATCAAGTCACAGTTAAGGCAAAGAGAATAGTGTAAAGGGTCAGTCAACCTTTTTTTTGCGGCCCGTGTGTTTGAGCTTTGAACCTTGTGTTCTGTAGGTGGATTTGGCCGACCATTCACAGTAATCGTACACTGGACAAACATAGCATTTGGGATGATTTTTGTGGCAAATCGCTCTACCAAACATAACGAAGAGGTCGTTTAACTCAGAAACGTTTCCCGAAGGAGCGTGCTCGACCAAGGCGCTCTTAACTTCTTCGTAATTGGCTTCCTCGGATACTACGCCCAACCTTTTTGCCACGGTGTCCACATGTGTATCCACGGCCACAGTGTTGACTCCGAAAGCGTAGCTCAAGACTATGTCGGCGCACTTCGGACCGATGCCTGGCACCTCCATGAGCTTGGCTCTGTCCAATGGAATTGTTCCTCCAAAGTTGCGCAGAACAAACTCAGCCGCTTGTTTTATGCGTCTAGCCTTCGTCAAATAGAAGTTCACAGGTTTAATCAACTTCTGAAGCTGGGATTCGGAGGCCCGCGCCAATTCGGTTGGCGTTTTGAATCTTTTAAACAGGGCGTCGTAGGCTTCATCCGTGAACTCGTCTCGAGTTCTAGCAGATAGAATACAGCCTATAAGCGTCTTAAACGGGTCACCGCGTATATGGGAAGGAAGATTGCGTTGAAACCTCTTTTTGAGTATACTCACAACTTTCAGAAAACTTCGATTGTCCACAAACACTCGAAAGACGCCTAGACAAAAAAGCGTGACGCATCAAGCTCCAAACAGTGTCAACCACGGTGAGCAACCAAGACGTTCCGATAGGGTTAAATCACGCTGGTTGCCTTATCTCCTAAATTGGCCAAGAAATGCCCCGCATGCGGCTATAAGAACAGCGATTCTGCGGCTGCATGCATTCAATGCGGAAGCTCGCTGTACGATTCAGACGTGTTTCAGCCGTCACCCAGCTCGCCGACAACGCCTCAGCCCGCAGTGCAAACAGGTTCCCAGCTACCCATCACGGTTAGGTCATCTGTGCTTCCAAGCGTGACCACGCTTCTGAGCTGGATTTTTCTGGCGTTTATTTTCGCCTTGAATTTCGCAAGTCTTTACACTTTTGTGAGCATAGCAATCGTAATAGCCATCGGAATCTCGCTGAGTGCGCTTCTCAGAAAAAAGTTTGAGTTCTATGACGATTTTCTCAAGATAACGAACAGATTCTCTCTTCGCGAAGTCCAGTACAGCCAAGTTTCCGACGTCAGTCTGATAAGAGGCCGAATACTTCTTAGTTTGAAAGGAAAGATAAGAGGGGTACTGGTTCCATCGAATCCTCGGCTTCAAGACGGGGACTTGTACGGCTGGTTAAAACAGAAGATTCAGTCAAAACCCGAAACGGACGCGCCGGTGGACGCCGAACAAGAAATATAGATTGCACTCAGAAACAACTCTCTTAGAAGCGGGCAACGTCTTCGCTGCGACAAAGCATAGAAACAGGAAACCAGCGTTAGGCAGAGCTCACATTTAAAGTTTTCAGGGCTCTCCAAATCTTTTCGGATTTCAAGGGCATATCGATGTTCTTAACGCCCAGAGGCCACAACGCGTCCACCACAGCATTCACAACGGCTTCGCTTGACGCTATGGTTCCCGTTTCCCCTATCCCCTTGATGCCCAACGGATTGACATTGGTGGGTGTGACGGTAAAGTCGGTTAAATACGACGGTACTTCTTTGGTGGTTGGAACGGCATACTCCGCCAATGAAGAAGTCAGGAGGTTGCCTTGACTGTCATAAACCGCTTCCTCCCAGAGCGCCTGAGCAACGCCCTGAGTTATGCCCCCGTGAACCTGTCCCTCAACCAGCATGGGGTTGATTTGTCTGCCGCAGTCGTCCACCGCTACATATTTGACTATTTGAATGGTTCCGGACTCTGTGTCCACTTCCACTACGCAGATGTGTGAACCAAACGGGAACACGAAGTTCTGGGGGTCGTAGAAAGTTGTCGCCTCAAGGCCAGGCTCAACTCCCGCGGGCAGGTTTTCGGCGGTGTAAGACTCCAATGCGACTTGTTGAATCGTCTTGTATTTTGCGGGCACACCCCTCACGTATAGCTTACCAGACTCGAAAACCACGTCTTCCTCTTTGGCTTCCAGCAGAGCAGCGGCTATCTTCTTAGCCTTTTCGACCACCTTTCTGCTGGCCACGGCTATAGCGGAACCCGCCACGGACAGGGTTCGACTGCCATAGGTTCCCATTCCGAATGGAGTCACAGAAGTATCTCCGTGCACAACTTCGACGTCTTCAAAGGGTACTCCAAGCTCATCCGCGGCTATCTGAGCGAACGAAGTCTCCTCTCCTTGGCCGTGCGGGTTGGCGCCGGTATACACCGTGACTTTACCCGTGGGGTGAACCCTAACCACCGCGCTGTCCCACAGCCCCAGCCCAAAGCCCGTTGAACGCACGACTTTAGAAGGCCCGAGCCCACACATTTCAACGTACGACGAAATTCCTATACCCAGCAGCTTTCGCCGAGAACCCTTCTTCTGTTGCTCTCGCAGACCCCAATAGTCCACTAGCTTCATGGCCCTTTTCAGCGAAGCCTGATAATTGCCCGAATCGTATTGTAAACCCGTGGCTACCGTATATGGAAAATCTTCGGTCGCAATAAAATTTTTGAGCCTTACCTCTGCGGGGTCCATTCCGATTTCGTGGGCCAGAGTGTCAACCATTCGCTCAACAACATAGGACGCTTCCGGTCGGCCCGCGCCCCTGTAGGCATCCACAGGTGTCGTGTTGGTGAGAACACCGTAAACAACGCAGTCAACGGCCCGCATCTTATAGCAGCCGCTGAGCATCAATCCAAAAAGAATCGTGGGCACACCCGGTCCAGCGGTCGAAAGATATGCCCCCATGTTGGCATAGGTTTTAACCCTTATTCCAAGAATGGTGCCATCTTTTTTGGCGGCCAACTCAACGTACTCTACGTGGTCTCTACCATGCGAAGTGGCCACATAGTTTTCCCGCCTAGTCTCAACCCATTTCACTGGTCTACCCAGTTCCCTTGCGAGCGCGACCACCACCGCCTCAGAACCATAACAGGGTATTTTGCTTCCGAAACCGCCGCCCACATCTGGGGCTATCACCCGCATTTTTTGCTCCGCTATACCCGTCATGCCTGAAAGAAGGAGTCTATGAACATGCGGGTTCTGAGAAGTAATCCAAACCGTGGTCTCTCCCGAAGCAGAGTTATACTGGGCCACCGCACCCCTTGGCTCAATAGCTGTGGGCTGAAGCCTCTGATTTACAAAACGTTGCTTAACGATGACTTCGGCGTCTTTGAAGACTCGGTCCGCTTCGCCACCTGAAACGTGCCACACGAAACATGTGTTATTGGGAATATTGTCGTATAACTGGGGCGCCCCAGGTCTGACAGCCTCTTCTTGGCTCACCACGCTTGGAAGAAGTTGGTATTCAACTTTCACAAGCTCGGCCGCGTCTTGAGCTACATACAAATCTTGAGCTACCACGACCGCTACTGGGTCGCCCACATACCTTACCTTGTCGACGGCAAGCGGGGTGTACCTGGGAATTTTTATGGGAGGATCTGTTGGAACTTGCCAAGCGCAGGGCACTGGACCCAATTTCTGTTCCAACTCGGCTCCTGTATAAACAGCGACCACTCCTTGAACCTTTTTGGCTTTTGAGGCGTCGATACTCTTGATTTTGGCGTGGGCATAAGGGCTTCTAACAAAGACTGCGTGAACCATGCCGGGGAGTCGAACGTCGTCCAAGTAGGTTCCTTTGCCAGCTATCATCCTTGGGTCTTCTTTTCTTTTAATACTTGAACCACACAGCGACGCTGTTGCCAACTCACTTCACACTCCCACTCGCACCCGACCCGCGCATCTCCTTAGCAGCGCTGAGCACCGCCTTGATTATGTTCTGATAGCCAGTGCATCGGCACAGGTTGCCGGTCAAACCACTCCGTACTTCTTCCTCTGTGGGGTCGGGATTGTTACTTAAAAACCACAGCGTCTGCATTATGAAACCGGGAGTACAATAGCCACACTGTAAAGCATGGTTTTCCCAGAACGCCTTTTGTATCGGATGCAGTTCGCCATCTTTGGCCAGACCTTCTATAGTTGTGATTTCAGCCCCGTTTGCTTGAACAGCGAACACAGTACAAGACTTGACCGATTTTCCGTTGAGCAAAACCGTGCAGGCTCCGCAGTTAGAAGTGTCACAACCCACATGTGTCCCAGTGAGCCCCAGCTCTTCCCTGATAAGGTGCACCAACAACATCCTGGGCTCGACATCAACTGAGTGTTGGACGCCGTTGACGCTGAGCTGTATCCTGCTTTTGGTTCGTTCGGTAACCTGAGTCATAGATTTACCACCCATTTAACAGCTAAACCTGTCCAAACAATTCTTAGCCGAATCCCCAACTTTTGAATCAATGTCTTCCCCCAATTTCCGGGCAAACGCGTCGAAACACGGTTTGATGAGTCACCAGTAAAGGAGCAGCGGGAATAGACCAATCCCACTTTGATCGCCTATGACCGCATAGCTTGGGTTGTAATTAATCTTATTTGTCAGCTGGTAAATCGCCAACACTTTTGGTTCAAATGAAGTATTGGCTTAGCGCCCAGAGTTCTGGAACGTGTCATTCACACATTATTTACTGAGAGCTCTGACGGATTCGCCGAGGCCGAACAGTATGCGTGTTCCGTCGAACAAATCGGTGTATTGGAGCGCGGTCAACATGGCTGGAGTAATCGGTTGGTAACTAGGGTCGTCGGCGAGCGGATTAATCCAGATAAAAGCGTTCACTTTGCGTTTGAGTCGGCTCAGGGACTCATTCAGCTTCTGCTTGTCTCCGAGATCCCATCCATCGCTTACAACCACAACGGAAGTTCGCGGGTCCAAGGCATACGGATAACGGTCTAGGAATTCGTCGAATGACTCGCCTATCCTTGTGCCGCTTCCCCAGAGGAGCAACTCCATCGACAGACAGTCGGCAGCTTCCACCAGCGATTTCCCCCTTAGAAACCCGTCGAGTCGGACGAGCCCAGTGCTGAAACCAAAGACTTTTGTGTGCGGAAACGTATTAGAAACATAATACATTATCTCAAAGAGTTTGTTTTCAAAGAAATCCATAGAACTACTTATGTCGCATAAGAAAACGATCCTGCTCCTTACCTTTCTGCGTCTACGACGAACAATTTTTAGAATTTCCCCTTGGTATTTCAGCCCGCGCTTTAAAGTCTCTTTGAGGTCCACGTCGCCGCGAAGAGATCGCACCGGTCTTCGACCATTCAGAGTGGCCAACCTCTTGCTTAGAAGCTTTAGGTTACGCTTTAGGGTATACTTGTCTTTCGCTTCCAAGTTTCCAAAACTCTTTTTGGACAGAATTTCAGCACCGCTGTAAACCGCAGCCCCATAAGAGTTGTGAGGCGTATTTGTGTAACCCCCAATACGCCGAGCCAGAGACCATTGGTTTTGCGCAGGCGGATTTCCTTTTTTGGATAAACCCGCGAGTTCGGGGTTGTGTTTCTCATCGGTGTCCTTGCCGTGTCTTCGCGCTTGCGAAACGAAGGGTGCCCCAAGAGCCTCTGCTCGCCCAACCAGCCAAAAGGAATCGAACAGGGACTCAAACACTGCGTAGAAATCGGGTCTTTTAATCAATGTTGCACGCAGACACTCGCGTAGAACCTTTGCGTCTGAAAAATCCACGTGAATGAGTGCCTCGGCTGCGTCCAAAAACTCCGACGAACCAACCGCCAACCCTGATCTACGAAGCAAGTCGATGAATTCTGTGAGTCTTTTGGCCAAGGTCGCCGGCGTAAAGTCTGAGTTGGAAGCGTTCATGAGCCGCACCTAAGGCTTTAGCATAGATTCAAGGAAAGACGCGTCGAGCCGGAGGGTATCCGGCTCCTTTATCAAGCAGCCCAGTGTTTGTTTGACCAAGGAAGGAGTTAGGCTTTCAGCTCTCAAAGCGTGAAGCGCGTGGGCCCAGTCCAGTGTTTCTGAAACACCGGGCTTCTTTAAAACACTTTTATCACGTCTGAGCTTGGCCGCAAAGTCCACTATTTGACCCGCGAGAATTCGCCCCACCTCGGGCACCTTCAACTCTAGGATCCTGAGCTCCTTCTCAGGCGAAGGATAGGACAAGTAGAGGTATAGGCAACGCCTCCGCAGCCCTTCTCCGAGCTCACGTGTGCGGTTGGAGGTAACCACCACTATGGGTCTGTGTTTGGCTCTGAACGTTCCTATTTCAGGTATGGTCACCTGCCACTCGGCCAAAAATTCAAGCAAAAAGCCTTCGAATTCCTCGTCGGCTCTGTCCAACTCGTCAATTAGCAGAACGGGTGGTTTGGAGCCACTATGCAGGACGGCGTTCAAAATGGGACGCTTAAGAAGAAAGCGTTCGCTGAAAATCTCTTCGTCCAATTCGGCGGAGGAGAGTTTTCCTTCACACATCCTTATTTTGAGCAGCTGCCTCAAATAGTCCCATTCGTAAATCGTTGAACTCGCATCCAATCCCTCATAGCACTGAAGCCTAATCAAATCCGTTTTGAAGGCCTCGCTGAGAACTTTGGCTATCTCGGTTTTGCCGCAGCCCGGCTCACCTTCAACAAGAAGCGGCTTTTGAAGCTTCAGAGCCAAGAAAACCGTGATAAGAATGTTCTCGTCCGCAACGTACTTGGCGTTCGAAAACATTTCTCTTAGTTCGTCCAAAGCGGGCGCCCACTCCCAATTCTGCATACACAACCCAAAAAACTATTGTGACAAGTGATATAAAAGCGCCGTTTGGCACGCTCAGTGGAACCCTCGTGATTCGCTCTTGGAATTAGACGGTGCCCTCCGAACGCTGATTATTCAAACCGATTTTCCAGTGTCGCCATTGAGCCACGAGGCTACTGGGTGACCAATGCAGAGTACACGGGTTTGTTCCGAAACATCACACGTCTCGAACTCCACAGAGCGCAGCTCGTTTCATTAAACACTTTTTGTGAACATTGACGTTTTAAGCAAACCTTAAGAATGTCGCTGTATCCGTTTCTTTTATGGAGCCTGAAGAGAAAACGGTTGTGGGCGTTTTGTTTCTCCTTTTCGGAGTGTCGTGGCTCGCGTATGCTAACACTCAACCCCTAGTACACATACAGGGGACCGTCTGCAGTCTAGGAGGGGGAACCCCGAATTTGCCTTCCTGCACACACCTAGATTACACAGCCTCACTCTTCTATTTTTTGGGCGTTCTGGCAACGCTCATCGGCGCTGTTTTCTTGGCTTGGCGAGCTTATACAAAATACGAACCGACAAGGCCAGCCTCATAGGGACTGAGCTTAGCACGTCGCCAGTAAAACATGTAGAAGGACACGTCCAAGCGTTTCGAGGTTGCATCCATATTCGTCAGGTATGGAACCTTGGGGCTGATCTAGGAATCGGTGTCAAGACGACTTTGCACCTGCTTTATCTGAGCGTCGAGCCGCGAAGAGTCGAGCCCAGCTCTTTGAGCGCAGAAAGCCGCGTCCAATAAACAGTGTAACACGACTTGGCCAAGCGAACACTTTTCGTAGAACACAGCCTCCGCTTCAAAGCGGGCCCCCGCATCTACATATTCACCAAAAGACAAATGGTTCAGTGCCTTCCAAAAGTGTTTTTTGGGCTCATTCATAACTCTTGTTGGCGGGCGTGACCGGGTTACCCTTCCTCTGGGCACCGGCTGCGCCAAGTCCCGATTGGTATTCACATTTGAGAAACAGTAGGGATTCTGGGTAACAGAGGAGGCGTCCAAGTAGAGTGTTTGTCGGACGCCTCTGAGTATATCCGACGGCCTCATACGATTGCCTCTGAGACCAGCTATTCTTGTGACCATGTCCAATACGCGTCGACGCTTGACCAGCTGAATCAAATTCTCCGTTCGCCCACTGGACCAGCTAATCGTGGATACGTCGAAGCGAAACCTTGACGATGATTCTATGAAGTTGGAGAGAGCCGCGGATTCAATCCAAGGCACGTCGCCTGGCACAAAAAGAATGTTTTCACACGCTATTGTACGCAGAGAACTGCAAATACCCAGCGCTGGTCCCCTGCAAAGAAAACTGTCCGCGTCGTCCACCACAAACTTCACAGCCGAGTCCAAAAACCTTTGCAGGTAGACACCTTGGTCCTCCGTGTGGACTGACAGGTAAACCTTGGATGCGACACTTTTCGCCGCATCCAAAACCCTGGCTATAACCGCTCGTCCACCGACCCTTGCGACCAGTTTGTCAGAACCAAATCGATTGGACGCACCGCCTGAAAGTATCACGCAAACGGATTCCTCCAAGACTCGGCGCCACCTAAGAACAGGTTCACGACAAGCGTCCTAGAGGTGGTTCGCTCAGCGAGGCGCCAAGCGAACGCGCTGGGCGCCAGAATATATGTTGTAGCCGTCTTCTCTAGCAAAGCCTATCAGCGTCATGTTGAATTGCCTCGCCAAGTCAACCGCCAAGCTAGACGGAGCACCCACCGATACAACAATGGGCACACCCGCCATAAGCGATTTCTGCACGATTTCGTAGCTGGTTCTACCGCTCACCACTAAGACAGAGTTGCGCAGAGGAATTTTTCCCGACAAAAGTTGTGCACCCACTAGTTTGTCCAAGGCGTTGTGTCTGCCAATGTCTTCTCGAATATCCAGCAGGCTCCCCTCTGTGTCAAAGAGTCCGCATGCGTGTAGACCCCCCGTTTTACCAAAGATTCGTTGCTTCTTTTTTAACTCGGCGGGTAGCTCAATCACCACGTCGCCTGAAACAATGCATTTATCATTAAAGCGTTCGATGGCTGCTTTGACACTCAGCGCATCCAAGCAAGCCTTTCCGCAGACACCGCAGCTTGATGTAACATAGAAGTGTCTGTTCAAAGCGGTGGGATCAAAGCGTTCACGGTGTCGAAGATATACGTTCACAACGTTGAACCACTGCTTTTCTTCAACTCTGGTACAGTAGGAAATACGTTCAATCTGTTGTCTTTGGGTTATTATCCCTTCCGTGAACAGAAATCCCGCGGCTAACTCAAAATCGCTTCCCGGTGTACGCATGGTGATGGATACACTGGTCCACTGCGGCGAAGAATCCTGCCAGTAATGCAATCTTATCTCCATGGGTTCTTCGGTGGCCAGCTCATCTACAACCTCAAACAATCGTCCACTGACAGCTTTGCTGACTCGCACAGCCACCGTGGCACCCTTTTCGTCTGAGTACTCATCGACGTTCAAGAAGTGTTCCCATCAACATCGTTTATCACCTTAATAAAAGGCAATGATTCAAACACGACACGCACTTGGTCTTAAAACACATCTAATCGGGCACGGATTATACGACTCACGCTGTGTTCCAACGAATAAAGAACAAAACGAATTGACCTTCAACAGACTTCGACGTAACACGAATGACTTTAATAACTCTGAACGGCTATGAGTCGCGAATGAATCCATCCGGTATAGTGGTGATTGGAGGAGGGGTTGCAGGCACAAGTGTCGCCTATCAGCTGGCCGCTATGGGCTGTCGAAACGTGGTGCTGGTTGAAAAATCGGTGATCGGTTCGGGCTCTACGTCGAAGTCGGATGGCATAGTGGAGCGGCAATTCGTGGACGAATTCGACATTTTGCTACGGGTCAAAAGCTTTGAAATACTGAAATTCTTCTTTAAAAACAAAAGCGTGGGATTCACACCCATAGGGTATGTGCGTCTATCCTCCGATCCACGCGACATCAAAAGATATGCGTTCAGCGTAAAGGTACAGAAATCGCTGGGAGTCAAAGACGCTGCTGTGCTTGACCGTGACCAAGTCAAAGCATTGCTCCCCTTCATGGAGACACGGGACATTTGTGTGGCGCTTTACTGCGCGTCCGACGGCGTGGTGAACGGCTCTGAGTTGGCGTGGGCCTTCGCGAATGAAGCGAGCAAGTTGGGCGTCAAGATTTTGCAGAACACTGAAGTCCAAAAAATATCGCGTCGAGGAAGCAACAAAGGCTTTATCCTTAAGACAAACAGGGGCGAGTTCGAATATGAGCTGGTAGTCAACGCCGCTGGCCCGTGGGCTGGCAAAGTGGCCAAGATGTGCGGATTGGACATACCCGTAAAACCCTTAAGACGCCAAATAGTTGAATTCCGGCGTCCAACCCAAAAAAGCGGTGACCTACCATTCATCATCGACATGAAAAGCAGATTGTATCTGCACGGTTCGGGTGAAAAAAGAACTGTTTATGCAGGCATACACAAAGACTTCTACGACGAAGAATCTGCGGCGGACCCCGATTCATACAGGCAAGAGGTGGATTTCGAATTTATAGAGCGTGTCAGCTCCGCGCTCTTTGCTAGGGCGCCAGGGCTAAAACACCTAGAACTCAAAGGTGGCTGGTCTGGGCTCTACGAGGCCACGCCCGACTCTCGACCCATTTTGGGCGGGCACCCCGACCTCCCAAGCCTAGTGAACTGCGTGGGTTTCAGCGGCTACGGAATACAGTTGGCTCCAATAGCTGGCAAACTGGTGGCCGAAATGATCATGATGGGCGACGCGGTAACCGTTAAAAACCTCTCGGTTTTGAAGATACAACGCTTTAAAGAGAAGGCCACCTACTCACTGTTTTAACCGAGCTGTACATTATACCTGCAGCTAGACGGAAACTTGGTAAAACGATTTATTCAGATTATTCAGATCGACTCGTTAGAGTCCATCCCAATTCCAAAGAATAGCCAATTGCAAACACATGGTTGCAAAGCCTCTTTTACACAAGATTGTTTAAATGGGTCTTGGTTCTTCGAGGTAAAGGACACTTTTGAAGACCAGAGTTTGTAGGTTGGTGGCTTTGCCTCTCAGAGTTCCTCTAATCGTCCAAGACCTCGAAGAAACCCCAACACGAATCTTATGCCTCTATTTATATCGGAGCCCCCAACTCTCTTAGCAACGCGACCAAACCCATCTTTCTGTTCTTCGAACATTCTTGGGCAGCAAACGCCACCGCACGGCTCAAAGCTTGGATAATCTTCCTAAGCTCGACCATATCTTCTTGCTTTAGAGCCCCGTAGACCTCCGCCAACTTTTAATGAAATTCAGATTGTCCTAGTTGGAGAGCCATTTAGCAAATATGGCCAAAACATCACCGTAGTTTCTAAGGATATCAAGTGCAAACGACATCAAACCTCTTTTATCCAAAAGCTGTGAGCCCCAAGGCGTTGGCAATCGAAGATTCGTTTTTTACAAAGATGCTTGTGAGTTTTCACAAGACTTTTGACTCGAGCCCAGCCTCTTCCGCTGTGTTAGAGAGACGTCAACTTTAAGGGTCTACCCATTTCACTCACCAATAGGGGAATAGTCGCTTCTGGACCACTTCTTCTCTACTTGCACACCCAGTTGAGGGTTTCTGTTACCAAACCTTGGGTTACTTCTGGGGAGCGGCGGTTCTTCGGTGAGGCGTTCCCCAATTTTCTCGAGCCGAACTGGCAACTCTTTATAGGCCGGTGTGCTAGTAGAAGAGTCGCGGGCATCCGAGGTCAACAGATTCACCGCTCTTTCACCTGAGTCGTGGATTGCGAGAAACAATGTTTTACCGTTGACTCTTTGGGTCACCAACACCCTTGCTTTAAGGGAGCCTGTTGCAGAAACCACTCTAACGGTGTCACCATCTTTCAATCCCCGCTCTTCCGCCAAGGAGGGTGGCACTTCGACAAACACTGCTGGAACCTTCTGAGCCAAACCCTTGCTCTTATACGTCATGTTTCCCCAATGAAAGTGTTCGAGCATGCGGCCATTGTTCAAATACAAATCGTACTTGTCATTGGTCTCCAAAGGTTCCGCAAACTCTGTGGGGTAAAACCTAGCCTTTCCATCTGGGAAGGCGAATCGTTCCTCGTACAGATACTCTGTATCCGAGCCATCCACCCCTACTGGCCAAAGAAGACTCCTGAACCCCTCAAGTCTATCGTAGCTCACCCCTGCGAATATGGGTGTTAGCTCGGCCACCTCATTCATTATTTGGGAAGGCTCCTCATAGTTCCAGTCTGCGCCAAGCGCTCTGGCCACCATCTGCAAGATCTCCCAGTCGGCCTTAGAATCGCCCAAGGGGTCAAACACCTTGAAGAGCCGCTGAATCCTCCGTTCAGTGTTGACAAATGTGCCCTCCTTTTCAAGGCTTGCTGCCGCAGGAAGAACCACGTCTGCGAACTCGGCGGTTCTGGTCAAAAACATGTCTTGGACAACCAATAAGTCCAGTTTGGTCAGCGCCTCTGCGACACGACTCTGATTAGAGTCCGCCAAAACCTTGTCTTCACCTATCACGTACAAACCGTGAATTCTCCCATCCAATATGGCATCCACCATTTCAGTGCTGGTCAACCCGGTTTTTGACGGTAGCCGAACACGCCAAGCCTTTTCGAATTTTTGGCGCACCTCATCGTCGTCTACTCTTTGATAACCCGGGAAGAACGCCGGCAAAGCGCCGAAATCACTGGCTCCCTGCACATTGCAGTGGCCGCGTAGGGGATAGCCACCGGTAGCGGGCCTTCCAAAATTACCTGTCAGGAGAAGAAGATTGCAGATCGCGGTTGAGGTTTCGCTTCCGTCTTGATGCTGAGTTATGCCCATTGCCCATAAAATACACATGTTTTTGGCTTCGTGTATCAGTTCGGCGATTTGAACCAGTCTCTCCTTGGACACACCAGTGACTTCTTCTGCATGCTCCAAGGTGTACGACTCCAAACTCTCCCTGTATCTGCTGAAACCCGTGGTGCGCCGCTCAATGAACTCTTTGTCATGCCATCCTTGGTCCACAATATACTTGGACACAGCATTAATGAGAACCAAATCTGTTCCAGCCCTGGGGCAAACATAGATGTCGGCCCTCTCGGCCATTTCGTGTCTTCGAGTATCCACTACAATGAGTTTCTGTCCCCGAAGCTTCTTGGCCGCTTTGACTTTACCAGCCAAAACTGGATGGGCCTCAGCCGTGTTTGAGCCAACAATCATCACCAAATCAGCTTTGGCTATCTGAGCCATTGAGCCTGCGTCAGCGCCATAGCCCACGGTTCTGAACAAACCCGTTGTTGCTGGCGCCTGACAGTAACGTGCACAGTTGTCAACATTGTTGGTTCCCAGCACTTGTCTAGCCAATTTCTGAGCCAAATAGGCCTCCTCGTTTGTCCCGGTGCAGGTAGCGATAATGCCAACCGAGTCTGGGCCATACTTTTCCACGGTTTCTTTGAACCTGTTGGCAACATATTGAATAGCTTCCTTCCAATTTGACCCTTCAAAGCGATTCCCTCTGCGAATAACCGGTCTCACCAGTCTGTCTGAACTATTAATGTAGTCCCAGCCGAACTTACCTTTGACACATGTGGCCACTCCGTTTGCGGGAGACTCGAACTTCGGTTCTACTTTAAGAATTCTTCTGCCTTTGGTCCATACATCAAAACTGCAGCCCACACCGCAGAATGTGCAGACAGTTTTAGTCCTCTTTATGGCAGCATATCTTGTCCTTGCTTCGATTTCGCTGAGCATCCAAAGCGCATCGAAATTGGGCTCAACCGACTTGACCAGACCCACAAGCTTCAGCTTCGTTCGCTGACCAATATTCGTGAAGTGCCCAGCTTTACCGATTAAGGATTTTTCCATCAACGCGTCCACAGGACACACTGTGACACAGGTGCCACAAGAGACACACGAGGAACGGTCGATAGAGGAGCCTTGGTCCCATATTACCTTCGGGGTCTTCAGGTTCCAGTCTATTGAGATCACCTCGTTGACGACCAAATCTTGGCAGGCTTCAACACATCTACCACAGAGAATGCATTGGCTCGGATTGTAAACATAGAAGGGGTTTGAGTCATCCACTGGATACGGTTTCGGCTCAAAATTCTGTTTTTTAACGCCGATCTTAATCGACAGGTTGTGAAGTTCGCAGTCACCGTTGTTGTTGTCGCAAATAGTGCAGTACAAGCTGTGGTTTTTTAGAATTCGGTCAACGGCTGCAAGCTGCGCATGCAAGACCCTTGGCGACGACACAACAATCGAGTGACCCTCTGCGACAAATGCGTCACAGGACCTTGCTAGCGCACCGTTAACTTCTACGACGCATGCATCACAGGTTTTTAACGCACCCAAGTTTGGGTGGTAACACAAGTGAGGAATGTTAACGCCTCTCTTGATCAAAGTCTCAAGGAGATTTTCTCCAGAAACGCCTTGAAATTCCCTGCCATCTACTCTAAAGGTGACAATGGAAGAAACGGTCGTTGCACTCACCGACCCTAAAACTACGCTTTCAGCCTTATTTAATAATCGCCGTTCAAGAAACGCATGAGGAAGCGACTTGGAAAACACACGTGTTCAAATACCGCATTGCAAGACGGCCCTAAACCTTATCGCCTGACACTTTTCCACCTGTCTTAGAAGCATATGGGGTTCATGATACAGAAACCAGCGTTCAACAGCGGTTTTAGCAGCATTGTGTTCATCCGTGTCTTTGGACGCGAATCCAGCACCTCCACTCATAGTGCCTTGCCTCACCCAGTACTTCTGCACCGCCTTGTCCTTGAGTTAGACACGTGTTCAGGAGTTTTCAACCGCGATGTACCGTGTTTCGCCCAGTCAGCTTGCCCAATACTTGCGTAAGTCCTATACAATATCTTAAAGCAAAAGCGTACCCATCGATTCGAGATGCTACGCCAAGGCTCGAAATAAGTCATGTTTAAGACAAATCGGAGTTCAACTCAAAACAGAGTTATCCCTTCTAACGCTGATCGTCGCCGACTCCATGATCCTCTGAAGAATCACCTCCTTTGTGGGATGCGACTCAAAGGCGGCTTTTGCGCCGTCCCAGAAATCTTTGGCGGGCACAACATTCAGCTCGTGAGTCCGAAAGAAAGCTTTGTCTTCCTCTGAAAGGTTGAGATAGTTACTCTCGGGGATAATGATTGTGTCAACTCCGTCAGTGTTCAAAGCGGCCACAAATTTACCCATGCCTTTTGAATCGAGTCCCCCCACCTGGATGAGTTCCCCTTTGGGTGTTATGCCTCCAGTCACAACCACATTTGGCAGAACAGGTTCATGAATCGCCGAGGATAATTCGGCCAAACCCAAGGCTAAACCAGCACTGGGACCCGATATAACTTTTTGGTCCAAACCCTTCGCAAATGTGATAAAGTCTATATAGAATTCGTGGTTACGAAGTTTCCACCCGCACACCTCGTTGAGAAATATTCTCGCGTGCTCCGCACTGGCCTTTATCGAATCGGCAACTTCACTGCCTATCACTTCTGCTCGTCCCTTTTCGCCGAAAGGATTGCAAACACTTTCAATTATGGAGATTATGCCGTCCGTTGGGAGCTGGAACGCCCCTGTAAGAGCCGCCAAACCGTATACCTTTCCCACCGCTGGTTCGGGACGGTTACCCCTTATCGTGCTCATCATCTTTTTTATTTCTTCGAGCGAACCGTCTCTGGACAGTTCAATCGCTTTTTTGAAGTGCTTCAGCGAAAGCCTGTATTCAGTCTGATTCAGAGCATTCAGTTTTTCAAGGTCCAAAGCTGGATAGGAAAAAGTCAGACCAAGGTTTTCGTAGAGTCTCTTTAGATCATCCTCATAGATTCCAAACACCCTAGAGAGTTGTTCTTGGTTACCCTTGTTTTGTATGAGTTTGTCGAGCGCAAGAAGCTCCTTTATTCTGAGCTCTACCGCGTCGCTTATCACCCTCTCGATCTGTGCGGGCGTGACAACGTATTTACCGAACAGTTCCAGTACAGCTCCCGCGTTGACGTCTTCCCCTAAGAACTCGTTGCACTTACGGAGATGAACGTTGATAACCTCCTTCTTTTCTTGGTCGTTTCTTGGCGGGGGTATCTCCACCACGCGGTCGAATCTACCAGCTCTCAGAAAGCCTTCGTCTATAAGGTTGATTTTGTTTGTTGTGCCGAAAATCACAACGTTTTCAAGAGGTTTGGTTCCGCTCATCTCCGCAAGAAGTGCTGTGACCACGTTTGCAGGCCCCCCGTAATCCCTCTTCATCATTAACGCGTCCACCTCGTCTATTATTATGATTGAGGGTGCGTTCTTGCGTGCTTCGTCGAACAGGTCGGTTATCAACTTCTCGGTTTGACCGTAAATAGGCTTCATTAGCTGAGGGGCCCTGATGATGTAAAGTGAGGCGCCGGTCTCATTGGCTATAGCCTGTGCAAGGTGAGTCTTACCCGTGCCAGGTGGGCCGAACAACAGGACGCCGCGTATAGGAGTCGAACCAGCAATCTTCGCTCTCTCATAGTTCAGGGCTATTTCAACATCTTTGACCAAAGACTCCTTGATCCCGTGCAGTCCGCCCACATCCGAAAGAGAAACCCCCGTGTTTACCTTCTGAACAAATCGTCTAACTTCTTTTCTGTCCGACTCATCGTACTCTTTGAGTTGCTTAATGTCCCTAAAATCATCCAAGGTAACAGCAACCGGCTTCACGTCACCAATTATCTTCTGGATATAGGACGACCTACTTCTCCGAGTTTTTTTTGCCACGGTTATCTGAAACGCGTTTGCGACGTCTGCGGGTGTCACTGAACCGTGACCCAAGGCGCGTACGCGCTGCTCAATAATCGATAACACGTCTTGGGGGTTCAATCCTTCAAGGCGATATTTGGCGATGAGCCTTCGTGTTAAATCGAGTAGCATGGGTTTTTCCAGTTCACGGTCCAAGTCAATTGTCCCAGTGCTACCTCTTCTCCTGAAGGCATCCGAGACAGACCCGAACTCGTTTGTGGCTATTAACAAAATACAATTATAGTTGCCACCCTCCAATTCGTTCGTCTTCTCAAGAAGTGTGGTCTGCACATTCAGCGACTCCTGGGCACCGCTGTCCCCTTGGGACGGCGCTGCTTGTGGAACCATTGAGTGCGCCTCGTCTATAAATAGTATAGTGTTTCTTGTAAACGCTCTATCAAAAGCGGAAGCCATATGCCTAGCGCTTTCACCGAACCATTTGGTGTAAATCTTGTGTGGACTAATGGTCTCAGCGAATACTGGAACACCTCTTTCAAATCCTCGTTTGTTGGCTTCATACATTAAGTAGTGCACAAGTGTGGTTTTACCCGTGCCACTGGCTCCTTTAACGATGAATACCTTCGGCGGCGGGACCACACACAACCTCTTGAACTCCTTGTCGTCAAGAACCCAATAATGGATTGCTTCGAGCAACTCATCTACGACGGATTCGTATCCAACAAAGCTTTCGGCTTCCCCTGCGTATGGTTCAACGGTTTTTCGTGCTTGGCCCAGAAGATCTTCTGAATGCGGCTTGGCAGCTGAATAAAGCTTGCGGTATTCATTGTCAGATACCAGCAAAAGTGGATGGTAAATCTTTCTCAGTCGACTCCAGCTGCGCCACCACTTATCTTTCCGCTCCTTTTGAGAAGAAACCGCCATTTCAGCCACCCTTTATCCTCCACGCCAAATGGATCAGCGCGTATCCAAGCAAGTAAACCGCCACTACCATACCCAAAAAGAAGAGACCAAGTGTAAGCATAGTTAACACCGCTCCGAAAAACAGAGCCAATAGAAGTGATGTTTCAGATTTTGACACGACAAACCATATTGCAGAAGACAAAGAGCACACAGTCACAAACATCATCACATCAAAAAATGTGATGTTGAAGCCGGGGAGCCTAATGCCTGTTAGACCGAACAAAGCGTTCCAAGGTCCCCTATTCGGAGCAACCTGCGCGTTCAGCACCACCCAAGACGAACCGGTCAAAGACAGGTTTTCAAAGCTTGTCGCGTCGCTCACATAAACATTAGTAGAGTTGAGAGTCCAAACATACAAGTACACCGTGTAGTTTCCTGCGCTTTTGAGTGTAAAAGTGAGGTATTCTATTCCAGTCGGGTGAGCGAACAGGGTTTCTCCTTGAGACGTGGTGGTTCTCTGCCAAACAATGTTGACGCTTTTGTCAACGCTATAGGATCCGTCTCCCTCGACGTAAAAATAGGATAAATTGGCTGGCGAGCCCACTGCCACTGTAAATTGTTCTCCGGCACTCAGATTAAGGGTACGAGCCGCTATGGCGTCGCTTGGCAAGACGGCTTGAGCGGAACTCCTATCTACAAAGCTGGAATAGTGAGCCAGTCCCACTAAAAAAAGGGAAAAAAGAAGAATCCATAACACACGCATTGCTTAGGGCCCCAGTGAATACCTTTTTTCAAAGAGAGCTTCGAAGACGTGGCTTTCAATAAGACCAATACATTCGAAGACTGTAATGAACGCAAACTTTGTATTGGTCAGCAGCGAACAGCGCGTCTCGCCTACGAATCTGTTATATGTTCCAAAAGTACATAGGTTCTCGACTGAACACAAAGCGATCACTGTTTACAACGCAAAATGGTCTTCCGAGACTATATCATTTTTTTGTAGAACAGTGACATCCTCCCACGGCTAAAGCACGCGGGTCTTTCTGCTCGTAGGTGATAATTTCAGAATAAAGCAAACAATTTGGGTGATTCAGCCGACGAACAGTGGCTTATGCAACGTTCTACAAGGCTGCAAGTTGGGAGGACCCGTGAGGAATTATTGGAGCCTTTTCTACAATCAAGCAAGGTCGACACTTCAAACTGTATGTCAGGGTCCGCAATATTCGAGCGTTTAGATCGGGGCTGCATTGTCGAAGCATCGCACTTAAAGCATGCAACCCTAGCGTATCTTTACACTCATCCATCTCTTACCTTCTTAGAGCAAAATGCAACTCGCACCTCCGTGACAAGACCGAAGCTTTGATAGGTGGGTCAAAAGAAAATGATACCTTAGTCAAGCCGACCTTTTCTGAGCGGAAAGATTGTTCGCCTTCTTGGTGTTTCTACAGGAACTGCAAACCCCTTATATCGACTTCGACTCGAAGGAGACACAAATGACCCATTGAGTTTCAAAAAGGTTTATGTTTGTTTCGGTTGAAGTTCTTGTGTGGTCATCGAACAAGAAAGCCTAGATCTACAGGCGGTATTTAGTAGTTGTTTGAGGGAGAAAAACCGTACTCCGAAAAGGACCGTTGGTGAGTACTGGCCTTCTCAATTATTCGTTTGCATGCGCAAGCAGTACTACTCAATGTTTATGGAAGAGAAACACTCTGAAGCTCAGCTCAAAATGTTTGAAGCTGGAAACCTGTTCCACGAGTTTTTGGCGAATCTGCTCTCAGAGTGGGGTGAGATAAACAAGGTGAGGGTTCTCAAAGAAGTCCCCATACGTATTCCACACCACGAATCGACGGACATAGTCGTGTCTGGACGTGCAGACGACCTAATACTTCTTGAGGACGGTTCACGCCGCTACCTAGTCGAAGTGAAAACAACCAAGAACATTGAATGGTTGGTTGGCAAAGGACTTCTCCCAAAAAGGGAGCACTTAGCTCAACTCAACTTTTATCTTAGAGCCTACCCCAATTCCCGAGGCATACTACTGTACGTTGACAGGTCCACGTTGAAAATGCGTCAGTTCGATGTTGTGTTCGACCAGCAACTATATAAACAGATCATGGATAGAGTGAAAATATTACACGGTTATGTATCACGCCGCATACTTCCTCCGCCAGAGGCCAAAGAGACAGGGCAAGAATGGATGTGCAAAGAGTGTTACTTTACCGAAGTATGCGGAAAAAATCAGAATCCCAAATGATGAATTCTGGGTTTTGCATAGTGTGTTGCCAGCTCCTTGAAACGTAGCTTTGTCAGCCTAGCTTCTGATTTACTTTATTCATCAAATGTATGGACCAACGAGGTGTAAGTATACACAGATACTTATTTTTCTTAGGTTGTTTGAACAAAGGTTTGGATTATCAGTGCTCTGGTGCTAAGGTGTTTGAACAATGTTCGCCAAATCGAAGTTTTTATAGAATTATTTTGATTGTAGTTATATAACTATTAATCATTCAATATACATAAATATCCGCGAACAGTATTAGACTTGGATTACTATGCCCATAAAATTCGAGGAAGCCTTTAAGGACGCAGTGGAAGAAACCTTTTCAGGGTATGGTATAGCGTCCTCAATCATGATAAAGGACATAGAGAAAAGGAACAAACTGAAGTACTCGAAGTGGTGGCAAAAACCGGAACAACTCGATAAAGTACTGATGCAGATTTATGGCGCCGGGGGCAAATCCATTGAGTCTTCTCTCATACAGAAATTGTTAAGCAGGATACCTACAGATATTTGCGTAGACGGCGACTTCACCAAAGCGCTTTTAGCGCTAAAAGAAGCCTCGGAAAAGTCGCCCAAAATTGGCGCACCGCGTCCAGTAGTCCAAGAGAACCACAACAAAACAGCTCTTACACAATCGTAGAGCTTGGATTCAAACCGTTCAAGAATGTTGCAGAACATGGTGGCAGGTGTGAGTCTCGAATTCTTTTCGTGAATTATCCATGTGTGAACGACGCGGGCTTCACACTTCTTTGACCCAACTTGCTCATCCTTCCGCGGATTAGAGATTCAGCCTCCACAAGGGCTAGTTCCAAACTTATCTAAGGCGTTCCCAACCGCATTAACACCCCTTTATCCATGTCACGAAAAGTCCACGCTTCTCCGCCTATAGTAGACAATTAACCGACGCATCTTCGCCCAACAGGAGTCCATTATTGCCGACGCGAGACAGTGGTTCTCAACCATCTCCTGCGCGTTCAGGTCATCGAGCATCCATTCAAGTATCGGGGACACCAATTCATCTCGCCCATAAATGGTGTGGGTTCCTCCGTTTCCCCAAACCTTTCCGTGCGTCTAAGAATATGACAGAACGGGAAAGTGCCTGGTTCGAACCCTGACCTTAAAAACGTCAACAAAAAGGGGGAGTCATTCGGCATTCTTTGTTCTTTGGAGTGCTTGTTTCATCGCTCTCTTAGTGAACACTTTAACCATGGCCTTCTTATATTCGGCGGAGCCACGCAGAGGGTCGTCCGTGGGTTTGCACTCTTCAGAAGCCACCTGAGCCGCCTCCTCTATGACCTTGTCGTCTACAACCCTACCCAACAAAGCGGCTTCTGCTTTGGTGGCACGCATACTCGTCGAAGCAACGGCTGTGAGCCCCAAACCAGCGTAGGTACACGTCCCAGCATTGTCTACTGACAGCTGAGCTGCAACAGCCGCCGTGGCGTAGTCACCCGCTTTACGTTCCAATTTAAGGTAGGCGCCTCCGGAGTTGGGTTTTGGCTTGGGGAACACTATTTCTCGAAGAATTTCGTTGGGTTTCAGTGCACTTTGAAACGTGTCCACAAACCATTGGTCCGATTCAATGATTCTTTCACCAGCCACGCTTTTTGCAATCATTTTGGCTCTCAAAGCCAAACAACACGCACCCATGTCTCCGGCTGGGTCACAATGAGACAAACTCCCTCCCAACGTTCCCCAGTTTCTCACTTGGGGATCCCCTACAACGGAAGCTCCTTCAGACAACAAATACAGGTTCTTTTTGATGATGGGTGATGTTTCAAGTTCATAGTAAGTGGTCAACGCGCCCACCCTAATATTTTCGTCATCAGCTTTAATGTATCTGAGCTCCTTCAATTTTCCGAGATCCACAACATAGGCGGGTCTAAGCAGTCTGAGTTTCATCAATGGTATAAGACTGTGTCCACCAGCGAGAACACGAGCCTCACCAGCGTGCTTGTCCAAAAAGTCAGCTGCCTCATCCAAGGAGTAAGGTGACAAATACTCAAAGCTAGCGGGATACATAACAAATCCCTTTTTCAGAGCATAAACATAAGTATTTCTGAGAGTTCAACATCCCCTCAATCAAAGGCGTCGCAAATATTTCTGGGCCCAATATGAGACGACGATAAGTCTAATTTCCAAACCGTATTCATTTTGTCCGCTGCGCTTGTGCGGTACGTTTACGGTTGGCACAGCAACTCTTCCATCCTTTTTAAGGATGCGCGAAATGTGAACCAATATTAGCAACTAAGTATACTCAGGTTCTCTTCGCACTGCAAGCTTTATTAAAGAATCGTTTTCAACCGACAAATACGACCGCTTTATACATGAGGCTTGCTTATGAAACGGAAGAGCGCTTTGCAGAAACAGAGCCGTTGAATAGGCGTTGCCACCAAGAACTGGTATCGAGTTTGTTTGATGTATTCCGAAACAGGAAATTCGACTTGGTCGTACAATTTGGCTCGAAACATTTTTTTGGACCTGTTTGAACCAAAATTTGACTTGAATCTGCGGTCCCTTTACGGAGCCGTCACGCGACAACCTTTTGAACGCAGCACTAAACCTAAGTGTATATGCGCTAAACAAGTCGTATGGTTGAGTTTACTGGTACTGAGACTGTGTCCTCTAACGTCACAAACGTATGGAACTTTCTGTCCGACATAGAAAAAGTGGGTAAGTGTGTTCCGGGAATAAAGAAAATCGAAGTGGTCAACCAAGACAGTTTCAACGCTGAAGTCGAGATCGCCGTGGGGTTCATAAAGAACACTTATAGGGTCAACGCTACGTTTGTAGAGAAGATGCCGCCACAGTCCGCCAAGCTGAAGATTGAGGGCTCCGGCGGAGGTGGACACATGAACGGCGAAGCGGATGTTTCCCTTTCGGGCGCCAACAACACCACGACGATCAGCTATAAAGTGAATGTCACAGTGGCTGGACCCGTAGCCGGTTTGGGCTCCAGATTCATTAACGGCGCGGCCGAGAAAATTTTTAAGGGACTCTTCGGATGCGTAAAATCTTCTTTAGAGACTTCTTGAAGCTTATTATTCACCCACTACAACTTTTTTTGTGGTTTCAGGCTTGGATTATTTCGAAAAGTTTGTTTTGGGTCAAGGCACGTTCATCGATGACATTAGGCGACCCGACACATTGTATTTAAAAGTGGTCAGAAGCCCGTACGCCCGTGCTAGGGTGCTAAGAGTTAAAGGGGGCATAAACGGCTGGGATTTCAAGGCGGTCATAAGCTCTGTGGGAGAAGGAGCCACGCAGAACGCAGCGGCGGTCCCTATGCCGGTTTTGGCAACGGATTACGTGAGCTTCGTGGGTCAGCCAGTCGCGGCGGTGTTCGGCGAGACAAGGTACGAGGCCGAAGATCTGGCCGAGTCCGTTGAGGTCGACTACGAGCCTCTGAAGCCCGTGGTTGATCCCGCCGAAGCCCTAGCTTCGCCACCGATTCATCCGAACACTTACTCCAACATTCTCGCCAGAAGGCAGCTGGGGTCGGATTTCCGTATAGAGTGCCCCATCATGCTCAGAGACAAGTTGGCGATGGAAAGAGTGGCCGCCAATCCCATTGAACCCAGAGGAGTCTTGGCGCACTATGATGGCTATAAGCTGACAGTCTGGGCCTCAACCCAGTCGGTTCACAGCCTTAAAGAGGGCATACGTAGCTCCCTTCAGCTGCCAAACGAGACGGTCAGAGTGATTCAGACGGACACCGGCGGAGCCTTTGGTACGAAAAGCTCGGTGTACCCTGAATATTTGATCGCGGCTCATCTCTCGATTAAGACGCGCAGGCCGGTGAAGTGGATCGAAACCCGGTCGGAGCATTTGCTCACTACGTCGCATGGTCGTGGGGAGCGTGCCGAAGTCGAGCTGTACGCCGAAAGAAGCGGCGTGGTGGTGGGCGTCAAAGCAAAGGTGTTGGGAGACGCAGGCGCCTATGCTGGGTTCGGCTCCTTTGCGCCCAGTTTTATAGGTTTTCAGTTCACTGGACCGTACGCGGTAAAGAACGCGTATGTGGAGGCCACCTCCGTTTACACCAACAAGGTTCCGATGGGACCTTATCGAGGCGCGGGAAGACCAGAGGCGGCCTTCTTCATGGAAAGAATGATGGACATGCTCGTCGACGAGTTAAAAATGGACCCAGTAGACGTCAGACTCGTGAACACAAGCACTCAGCCTTTCAGATCTCCACTAGGGCTTGAAATAGACGCCTCGAAGCCTTTTCTTGAATCAGCCGTCGAAGGTTTAAGGTACCGTCAAAGATCCGAATCGGGCAAAGTGGGTTTTTCCCTCTTTGTGCTGGTCTCCGCAGCTCGTCCGGGCGAAAGCGCAAGAATAATGGTGAAAGACGGGCGAGTAAGGGTATGGCTGGGAGGGAACTCTCACGGCCAAGCGCACGAGGTACTCGTCAAGAAACTGCTTAGCGAAGAGTTGAGCGTACCCGAATACCTAATAGACTTGGAAAAGGGCGACACTGACCATTTGAGGACTGGCGTGGGCAGTTGGGGAAGTCGAACCGTCGTCGTGGGCGGAGCAGCGCTCGTGGAAGCCGCAAGAAAGCTGCGCAAAGAGACCACTGAGTTGCTTGGCGACACACTCGGTCCGCAAAAATATTCGCCGGAGAACTTACTTAAAGGAGAGTTCAACGTCGAAATTTTCAGGGAGCAAACCGAGCAACTCAATTCTTTTGGGGCGAACCTCGTCGCCGTCGAAGTGGACCAAGACACAGGCGTGGTCACGGTCAAAGAATGCGCATCTTTTTACGATGTTGGCCACGCATTCAACCCCGCTATGATAGTGGGACAAATCCATGGAGGAGCCGCTCAAGGAATAGGTCAGGTACTTCTCGAAGAAATCAAATACGACGAACACGGACAGCTTTTAACCAGTACAATCTTGGATACGGGTGTTCCTCATTCCGTGGAAATCCTCAACTTCGAAGTTAAATTCGTCGAAAACCCATCAAACTTGCCACATGGTGCAAAGGGTGTGGGTGAAAGTCCAACGATAGGCGTGCCAGCCGCACTTGTAAGGGCCTTAGAAAGAGCAGTGGGAAAAAGAATAACCAAGACTCCTGTTAAAAGCGAAGTTTTGCTCCACAACAATTCCTCCTAAATGCTAAAACCACTTTTTGATTTGAGTAATGACAGCGAACCCTGTCGTCGTACTAGCTCTGAAAGCTTCCACTCTTCTCGATACACTTTCACGTCGGCTCCGACTCCTTTCCGTATGTCTGTGACTCAATGACAGAATGGTTTTGACCAGTTGAATCAGTCGTCGCGAGACTCGTCGGTCCCACAAATTTAGATTCGAACGCCGTTAACCCTCTGAGAGCGCGTTACCGAACCGAGTTTGGTGTATTTTAAATAGGTTTGGCGAAACACATGTTTGGTTGGGTCACGATTGGTTTTTATAGACAGGTTTAATCGACCTATGCTTGGAGCGAGAATATCGCTGAACTATAGCCAGTTCTGCAATTTTGCGTGCGTATTCTGCCACAAGGAAGGTAACAACGTCGCTTTCGGCGTTAACACCGAAAGTGGGATAGCGAAGGCTCACACCGAAATGTTAAAGCAGCAGGTTTTAATGAATGCAGAGGAAATAATTCGTGTTTCAAAGATTTTTTCAGGCGTAGGCATCGTCAGGTTCAAACTCACCGGTGGTGAGCCCATGCTGAGACCCGACATAGTCAAAATAGTCGAGGGGATAGGGAGACTCAGCCCACGGGATTTTGGCATGACCACCAACGCGACCAGACTGTATGCGGTGGCGGACCAGCTGAAAGAAGCTGGTTTGCAGCGGGTAAACATCAGTTTGCACAGTCTTGATAGGGAAAAATTCAAGCGGATAACTGGGGTTGACAGATTGAAAGAAGTTTTGAAGGCGGTTGAAAGAAGCGTGGAAGTCGGATTAACGCCAGTGAAGCTCAACTGCGTTCTTTTAAGAGACGTCAACTTGGAAGAAGTAAACGATTTCATAGATTTCGCGTCATCGTTTGGCCGTGAAAAAGTTGACCTGCAGCTCATCGAGCTTGTTAACGAGGGAAGTGCGTCTGAAAGCGGTTTCTTTGAAAGGTACTTTTACAGCCTCTCCCAAGTAGAATCCCAACTCAAAAGTTCGGCGGTTAAATCCTATGTCAGACCCCTGCAACATAGACCCCGCTATTTGGTGGCCAAGGGGATCTGGGTGGAATTGGTTCGCCCCTCCCACAACTCGGATTTTTGCCTCAACAACGACAGAATCAGGGTTACCCCAGATGGAAAATTCAAGCCCTGTTTACTCAGAGATGACAACTTGGTTGACTTTCTGACGCCTTTGAGAAAGGGTGCCTCAGACGCTGAAATACTCAACCTGCTTTTCCTAGCCAACCAAAACCGGGAACCCTACTATAAGACCGCACATGCGGTGTGCGCGCGGGAAGAAACAGCTCCATTTACAGCATGATGAACCGTGCTCACTCATACCCCATTTGCTTCGGGAGTGTACAAAAAGGGTTCGGTTGAACCTTCTGTTCTGATTTCAGCCGTCAAAGACGAGTCCGGACAGACTGGTGCGTTGCTCAGCTTTGTGGGTGTTGTAAAGGCGGTAGGTGTAAACGGCAAAAAGGTCTCCAAAGTCGTCATGGAAGCCTACGATAAAGAAGCGAACAACGTGATCACGGCAATATGTGTAGATCTGGTAACAAAATACGCACTTTCCGGGGCTTATATTTACCACTTTGTGGGCGAATTCGGCGTTGGCGACCCCCTAATTGTTATCGTAATAGCATCGAAAAGCAGATGGGAGGCATACGACGCGATGAAAGAAGCTGTTCACAGATACAAAACTGAGCCACCCATATGGAAAAAAGAGGTCTATGAAGACGGTTCGGGACAATGGATAAGCGAGGAATGAATCATTAAGAACTGAATTTTTTTCACTGCGCCCATTGACAAAACACGAAGATAAAGCCACTAAAGGCCATCTGCCTCAAGAAACCCGTGGATTTTGTACAGATGCACACCAGTCACCGCGACCACGGCTTGATATGACCTTGTTTTAATATTTGACACTTGGTTGAAGTTTTTCAGTGGTCTACATGCCAACTGGTACCTATACAATATTTCCTTCCTGAAAAGTTGTATACACCCCTAAGGACACGCCGTGCAATATTTTCAAAAGAATCAAAAAGAATAAAACGCAGTCCCTATGATTGGGATTCGTCAGTGAACCGACTTGTCCTCTCAAAACGAAAGTAAACACTCGGTTTTTACAAGGGAAGCAACCGGGCTTGTGAGAGAAATGTCCGCTTTCGACATAGCTTGGTGGGGAATAGCGGGCACAGGGGGGATGTACCTCCTGTTCTATTTTATGCCTTATGCACAGGAGTTTCTGCCAGGGTCCAATCTCGGTCTAGCAATCGCGCTTTGCTTACTCATAATGATTCCATTGTACGCATTGTACTCAGCTTTGGGATCCGCCATGCCAAGAGCCGGTGGCGACTATGTTTACCAAACCAGGATTCTGCATTCCTCAATAGGTTTCGCATTTCCATTCAGCTGGTTCACGCTCGTGTGGATCTCGGTTTTTGTGGCTTTCGGCGGATTCGTGGTGGCGAATCTTGGTCTTGCTCCAGTGCTTTTACTTTTGGGTTCTCTATATGGGAACGCAACTATTTCTTCTTCAGCAGTCTGGGTACAATCCTCTTTGGGCAACTTTGTGGTTTCATTTGCGATCGCTCTGCTAGCCCTAAGCATCACGATTTATCCGATTCGCTGGTGGAACATCGCGCAAAAATACGTGTTCTTCCCTTTCACCCTGATTTCGACGAGCGTGCTGATTTACTTGCTCGGCACCTCCACACAAGCCAGCTTTTCCAAGGCTCTGGATTATTGGGGAGCTTTGATGGGAAAACCGGGACTGTATCAAAGCATTATCGCAGCCACAAATTCGTCATCCTACTCAACTCCTGCGTTCAGCCTCTATAACACCGTACTGCTGATGAGCGTTTTGAGTATATACCTAGCATGGACCATGTGGTCTGCGCAGGGAATGATGGCCGAGGTAAAAAGCGCTGGCAACATGCGTCGACTGTTCACGTCCTATTTGGCAGCCGGGTTGTTTCTTCAATGGTTCGTACTGTTTGTTCCAATAGTCTTGTTCCAACACGTGTTGGGCTGGGATTTCATGAACAGAATCGCCGTTGCGTATTATTTGCCCAACAGTGTTGTTCCGTTTTACCCAACCATAGGTCTACTTGCATCGATGCTTACTACGAACCCAATTTTAATAGTGCTTGTATCCCTAGGAATAATGGCAGGGGGCTTCTTCATTGCTGCCAGCGAGTTTGTCATAGTTACAAGGATTTGGCTGGCAATGTCGCTTGACAGGTTGCTGCCCGAGTGGTTCGGACGAGTGAGCCAGCGCACCCATACACCTGTGCAGCCAACAATACTGTGCATCGCAGTAAGCATAGTAGCAGCGTATCTGTTTGATTTTTGGCCTCCGTTCTATTCGGTCGTAACCGTGGGATCCGTGATGGGTCCAGCGGCGGTTGTGTTTGTCACGTCGATAGCTGCATTTCTTTTGCCAGTCAAACTAAAATCCGTGTATCAATCCGCCCCAATCAGCAAATACAACATTGGCGGAAAGATTCCTCTTATTTGGGTGATCAGCATAGCAGCAGCAGTCGCAACCTTTTTCGTGGACTTTGTCTATCTCACGGCGCCGGCTCTGGGATACAATGCGCCTGTACCCGTAGCGTTTACAGTACTAATACTACTTATCGGCTTCGCCATTTACGCGGCAAGATACGCCTATTTGAAACGCACAGTGGACCTGAACAAAGTGTTTTCTCAGATCCCACCCGAATAGCCGTCGGCCCACTCAGAGGGCATTTCCGGTGACCATTCCGCCTTTTGCGCAGCAAGGCGTAAAGGGACAAAGCGAGTCAAGACTGCATTATAAGGGCTTTGACCACTTTGTTCATGGCGGATTTCGCGGCTTCCAAGGAAGCGGATTCATGGTTGTTCAACTCACCAAGCAAGACGCCCGCTGCGGTATAGTGAAAGGTTGAACCTTCAAAGCTGAATTTCACGGCCATTTCACCAAAGCGCTCGGCATTACCAAAAACCTTCTTAGACTCCTCGAAGACTCGCTCAACTTTCAAGCGGGTTCTCAGCTTAACCATCATCAACCTTTTTTCGCTGCGCATACACATTTCAACAGGCTCAAAGCTCACCGACGGCAGCTGTTGATTTTCAGAGGTGCAGCCTGGGTTTTCCGCAAGCTTGATTTTGTCTAAGCACATGTTTTTCAAATCTATGAACAAAAGAGTGTTGAGAAGAGTTGGTTCGCCCGTAATCAGCCTAACGGCTTCCAAGCTTTGGATTGCACCCACGACTTGTACCAACTGGGGAAAAACACCTGCTACCGCGCACGTTGGAAAATCGCCGTCTTTTAGGCCGGGGTAAACGCATTCCAAACAGAGACCCTGCCACGGCCGAAACACGCAGACGTTTCCGTATTCTTCTATGGCGGATCCAAAAACAACCGGTTTTCGCTCTGTTTTACATGCTCTGCTTAGGGAATATTTTGCAGAGAAGGAGTCCAGTGCATCCACAACTACGTCCGCACCGGATACCGCATCGGCGGCGTTGTTTGGCTCCACTAGTTCGCATAAGGCATCCACGACAACCGATTCGTTTCTCTTTCTGAGCGCCTCCTTGGCTGCTTCGACCTTTGCGTGACCCAAGTCACTTTCCGAGTAAAGCGTCTGCCTGTGCAGATCCGGAAGAGACACCACATCGAAGTCGATAAGCTTCAACTTGCCGACACCCATAGCAGCCAGACCCATAGCCACCTGTGTACCAAGCCCGCCCAGACCCACCACTGCCACGCTGCTGCGCCTCAGCCTGTCTTGTCCCTCGAAACCAATCGCTCGAAGAGCAATCTGCCTTGAATAGCGCCAAAAATCTCTGCGTTCGCCGACGCCACTCGTGTTTTGCGTCATAACAATCCCTTAAAAGCGAATCCAGATTCGCATACCATTAACCACTCTGCAAACACCTAATATGGGTGTAACGCATATTCGAATTTATGAGGGTGATGGTCAAATACTTTGCCCAGTTAAGGGAAGTGACTGGTAGAGCCGAAGAAGAATATACTTTGGAGGACTCTGCGAAACTTGGCACACTTATCCAAGGCATCATACACAAGTGGCCCCTCGTCGGAACCCTTATCCTTGAAACGAATACAAACAGTCTCAAAGGGTCGTATCAAATCTTAATAAACGGAAGAACAACGCGAAATTTTGGAGAAAGCCTTCACCACGGAGAGGAAGTTGCCATAATTCCACCCGTCGCCGGGGGCTAATCGCACACTCTAAGACCTATGCTTGACCATGTACACAAAGGCGAGTCCGAGCGGAACCACGAAAACCAGCGTTGTCAAAAGGGATGTTGCTCTATCAAACTCTAGAACCCACATTGAGTAAAAGGCGTAGGCTGTGGCGAACACCAAACCTATGCCTATTACAATTCGCAAAAGCGGGTTCAAGTCAAATCCTACCCTTCAAAATAGAATTTTGAAGCATGATAACTTAACCCGTTTGAAAGTATATTTGACACAGTACATACAGCCATGCTGAGAAAAGATATACCGTTTCCTTGGCAACTCGGGCCTTTACAAATAAATGAGCAAGAAAGCTCCGACCTTTATTCTGGGAGGAGATGAATTGCGAAAAATATATAGACCCCTATTCCAGAATCTTTCTGTGGAAAGCCCTGTGGACTCCAGAGAAGGCGTACAGGATACTTCCACGGCAATACCTGTGAACAACTGGTTTGGAATGCCTCCACAGCCCAGGGTGCTGTGGGTAAAGGTGTATCCGAATTGCGCGTAGACAGAGATGCGTGTAAGGGGAGCGCTGATACCCCCAGAGAGGCGACTCTGAGAACGACGGAGACCCCGGAACCTCCGAGCTTCAGCGAGGAGAGTATGTCAGATCTGTCATGCCTTTGTTCTCTATCTTGTTTTGACTACGCGGTGCTTCTGTGTAAACATGTTTTCCACTCCACTTAGAACGGTTTCTAAGGGCTTCGTCAGCCGGTGCATCGAGCCCAAGACCCAGTTTGGGAAACGCGAAGCTGGTAAGCGCATGGGAAAAGACTAAGCGTATTTCTTCTTGGACGCGCGTCTTTAGAAACACAATCTCTAATTGCAACTGTGAGGCAATTGTTGTATCAGTCCAACTTCAGAATACAACCAGCAAAAACGACTCATAGTGCCCGTTACGTTTACCAGCAACCGTAGCTCATCGCCGTAGCTACTTAGTAGTACTTTGCTATGTTAAGGTTTTAACGCTGTCCCGACAGAGGAGACCAGCGACTCCGAATAGTTGTCCTGAACCTTCCGAGTGAGTCTCTCGAGCAGCCAAATGTTCTGATACACATCAAGCTTAGCTCGTCCAATCTTATTCTAATGCCGTGGGACAAGCATTGCGGGTATCCAGTTACAGCCGCATCAAGTTTGAAAAGCGGGACTCACCATGGGATTCTCTGATTGCTGCCGCCTCTGCTCGGCCACGTTCAGCCGTTCAGAACGAACCGCGTGTAGTCCAGCGTTACTCAGAAGAAAGGAGTTGTAAACCGCGACTTGGAAAACTGAGCGACCCGCTCTGCGCCGCCGCGTGCATACCGAAAACCACTGTTGCCCGTACAGACCGACAAAACCACAACAACACCATGCACATAAACCTCGACCACGAACAGTAAGGGAATCCCACCCAAACAAGGGAAGCATGATTCTAGACCATAGTTGGAATATGACCGCGACCTAGTAGAGTCCTCAACTTGTATGCCTGTCGTGTTATCCCTTTGACGAAGTGACAAGCTCATCTAGTTTAGGAACAGGTACTGCGGGAGCGTAAGAGGCATTTATCCATGCCTTAAGGTTGGCACAGTCCCTGCTGAGCGCATGGGTGGACAGCAAACCAATCCATCCCTAATATAATATTAAAAGCCGATAGCTCATACTGTTGCTGTAGTAATAAGACCGATTTGATCAGCTTGACGCATCCTGCTACCCCACCCCCCTTTTTGTCCATATACAAAGCTTAAGGGTGAGATGATAAACTGAGGCACTCTTATAGTTATCCGCGCATGAGCCAACCAAGAAAATGGGCCGCCACACAGCTCAAAATCGGTTCCATCGCACAACCCGCACTCATTCATCTACAAACCTGTATCATTGATACAGGCGAACTTTCACCAGACAAAGCTCCACATACCTTTGGTACACGTTTCCCATAACACTAGCACCATTGATTGTTGCAGACGTTCACCTCTAAAAGGTTGACCAAGTGTTGGCGGTGGACAGCGGACCTTCGCTGCTTGGCTGCTAAGTGAACCATCCAAGCAAATCCAAGGAAAATAATACACCGGTAACCGTTAAGGCTTAGTACAGGCCCTATTTCAACTGTGCCCCGAGAGCCTTGAGCCCATTCTCTGAATGTTCCCGCTTGAAATCCAAAAAATTCGTGCTCACAGTGGCAGAGAACATTTGATTCTATAACAGGCTGCTACGTCTAACTGGTACTCGGCAACATGTTCGTAACAGTTCGTCTGAGCCAGCGCCTCCAAGCTGACAAATACGTTTTCAGAAGGTTTGACTTTTAGACTCTTTTAACAATAGCGACGCTAGCCTCGTCGCGGAAGGAATCTTTAAACGTCTTATTTCCTCAAAAAGGCTTTTGGCGATCCCCAGCCTTTTGGTTCGCATGTTACCCATGGCATCCTCTTCCGCTGCCCAAACCAAAGCTTCGAGCAAATCGGCCGCCTTATAGATTCTTGCTTCAAAGAAAGAGCCTTTAGCATCTTCCCAAGCATTCATGTAGGTCGACCTTAGTTTTTGGGGCAAAGGGGACACCAGCTCAGAGTAGACCTCTCGTCCTATACTGGAAATCGTTGAAAGTATCTTTGGGTTCGCGTGTTTCACTGGGCGAGGTATGTCGCTGACCCTAGCTTCTTCCAAGTCGTGCAACAAACAAATTCTGAGAAGTTTTGTCAGGTCGACTTTTTTCCCCCTCCTTTCTTCCAAGTCACACAGAAGCATTGCGTAGAGAGTTGTATAGTAAGAGTGCTCCGCGACACTCTCTAACTGGAAACCGCGAATAGTGGTGAATCTCCTTACAAGCATTAGGTCGCGAACGTCGTGAATGAACTTCCGAATCCCCGATCCTTCTTCGCCGAACACAGAAAAGGTGTGTTCTACACATCTAATAAGCATTGTCAAATGGCTCAAAACTTGTGCATCTTTCTAGTTCATTCTGAGTGGTCGGCTAACCATGAAAGCGGTTCAAGTGGGTCACAACAGTTTGAAAACTACAGCCCTCCCTACACGAAACTTTCGAGACACCGTTCCAAGCGCATTGGTTACATTGGAACACCTTGAGTCTACCTGCGGGAATACATCTCCCACAAAACTCGGTTGGAAGCTTACCTCGCTGTAATGGAACCCTCCGTACCAACACGTCCTACCTCTCTTTTACAATAAGCCGTCCACGGCATCCAAACACCTCAAGGCTCGAAACCAGCCTTCCACGGCTGAAACCGGTGTCTCCCAGTAAACCACTGAGGAGCCAACGACATTACGAGCCCAGAAACAAAAATGGACTCACGAACGGAGATTGTAACGTTGCTATGGACGCGAAAGACAATGTTGCGCAATAACACAGAAGACTCGGATTGTTTCCGGTTGACGACATTCTACATAGTTTAGACTTTGACCCGCAGAAAGATGTGTTATTAACAGCAAAACATGGTATACCTTAGTAGCTCTGCTCCGCAATTCTTGACGCCCACATTGGCCCAAAGAATTGGAATCCACAACTAAGTGTACGCCGCGGATTTTGATGCAAGCACATTTGGAAAACTAAACCAGAGTCAAAAACATGAAAAAGTTGTTGAAACACATTTGACCTCTGCGGCCCCCATGGAATTCATGTGTGACTTTATGGAATTTGTGCTTCCCAACCATCTACTGTGTCACCTAGTTGACCACTAGGGCGCCGCAGATAAGATAAAGCGAATAACGGAGAAGTCGAAGCGAGCATATCTCAGTTTCTCGTGCCTTGCAAAAAAGAGGAACCAGCACACCGTGAGTTGGCGGGAATGCGAAGAAATGCTTTGCCGGTTTACAACACTCGAAAAAGAGACTCTTGACTCAGAAGCGTACTGCGGTAGCTCCATGAACCAGATGGTGAACCAATGTTTCCGCGACATGACCCGTTGTTTACGGCCTAAACTGGGCCACCACTTCTGGTTTAGAGGTGACTGTCGGAGGACTTCTTCATCTGTGTGAGCCAAAGTATTCCCTTTTCTCTGCTCAACCTCTTGGAACCATTTAACTCGCCTTGAATATCTCTGATTTTTGCGATGATGAGCAGATAGCTCGCAGCTACTACGCCAACAGCCCCGAACAAGTCAAGAAAGGTGATCATTTTCGACCACTCCAGATTCGTCTTGAAACTATTTAAAGCGGGTGAAAAATCCGCATCGGCGTATATATTCATGGTAATGTACGATATATCAAAAACTGAAAAGTTATAGTTTTTCTAGACTTAGGGAGAGGTCCAGAATTCGGTAAGCCAATCACATATCTAGGAAGTAGGTTTCTCGCACACTATATTGAACCCGTCTATTCCGTTCAAATTGAGTATGGACCGCATCCATGAGTCCACGCTCCGAGTTGGCCCTGAGGTGCTTCCCATGGCGTTGAATAACCAAGACGGGCCATTCTTATCAGAATCATGCATCCTGTGACCCACACTCTCCGAAGACGCCACTCTCACCGATGGCATCTACGCAGTGCATCCATTGGGTTGATAAATACCGCCTTCGTCCGTTTCGTAAATCGTCAAAAGTATAACCACTGCAATGCGCATTCATTAGTGCCACTTCAGGGCGATTCCTAGAAGTCTCCCGGAGTGCAACATGTATTCAGCGCGCACACACTAACCGCGAAGACACGGATCCATTTCATCCGTAAACGCTCATAAATTCTTTTCCAAACACCTCCAAAAGTTAAAACACTTTTTCGCAACTCGGTTGTACATCCTTCGCTTTAATCACAAAGAACTCAGAGCTGAGCCCTAGTCACTAAGATGTTGTGAAACCACGCCAAGCGAAGAGTGAAAATCAAGGCGCATTACAGAACATTTCGCTTGGCTTTGCGTTTCGATGTAACTCGCCTGTGCTTTGTTTCGTGGTCCCTTATCATAAAGTTGAGCCGGTCCTGATACAATGAGTTTAGTACTTTTCCGCATTTGGGGCAAAGCCACGAATTTATCATTGCACCCACCAGTACAGCACAATGCAGAGGATACTTATGATAGTAACGGTTCACCCATACGATTGCAAATGTATATAATAGTAGAATATAGAATCAATTCACGAGTCTAGAAAACCATATAATTCATAGAGTAAAGCATGACCAGAGACGATTTGAAAGCGTCATGATGGGTGGACCAACCACGTTTACAATATTGCTCTAAATTGATAACCCTGAATCTTTTAAAACCGTGGTCCCTCAAGACAATTTCTGTGCAGAAGGTTCTAAAACCTGGTTGCGAATGTGCACCACTTGTGATGCATGGTACTAGCGCCCAGTTGAATCTTCGAAGAGTACCTCAAACACAATACACCGACTTCATTCATCGATTCTGTGCGCGTACATGTAAAACCTGTTGGACAAACAATTATGGTATCCAGATAAAAGGTCACGCGTACCCGCATCTACTCCACGACAAATATCACTCTGATATGGCTCTGGGAGATCGAAAAGTCGCTCGGAGAGGCCAAACTTGGCGGTGGCGTTGTCGTGTGGGAGGTGCGCATTCTGTCCTTAAAGCAGCCCTAGGACGCCCAGCCACTGAACTCCTCAACCCGAACACCTAGCACACATGCCTCCTGAAGCTAACACTCATCGCATATTTACACCATTAGAACCCATTGTCAACTCAATTCGGCGAAGGTTGAGGGATCGTACACCTAGGAAGATACTTATACCACAACCTATCCAGAAACCAGAGGGCGTTCTACAGTAACACGGATCCTAGCAAGGGCTTAACACTATTTTATCTGTTTTCTTGAATCATTCGTAAGGTGGCACACCGTGCTGAGGTGATGTATATGACCATTTATCCTGACACAATCCAAAATGGTACCAAGAGATTTTTATGCTACTCGAGACCTTGTGGTCCACATGGCATCATTCATTCTGAGATGGAGCGTTGTCAGACCCGTCTTCGTAATCTGACGAAGTAACTCTTTCGCTCTTTGGGGGGTTGGGTAAAGTGAGAAACACACCAAAGGCAGCCCCGCTCATAATCAACCCCAACCCAGCCCCAACCGGCACCCAGCTGGGCACAAATCCATTGAACGAAGACTGATTTGTCACATACGCGTCAACTCCCAGCGACGCGAACAGTAGAGCCGAACCCGCCAAGGCCACTGCAATGCAGACTTTCCTTATCAACCGCAGAATTCCACGACCCAGATAGCCTTGATTAGTTTTGGCCATGCCGCTTACTGAATGTCCACATGCTTGAAAGTCTTTCGGGTATCATAACGAGCAACTCCACCATACGAACAGGCGACGATCTCACGTCAATAAGCCAACTGTTATAAGAAGCGACTCACTGGACAGGATAAGGGATGGATTCGAATCAGACTTTACACTCTTTCAAAAAATGTCTCAAAAATTTAACTACTCTTCCTAAAGACTTTCAGGGTGATACACCCCAGCTTCAAGCTCGGATAGTGAACCGTCAACGGTTATACGCGGTTTCTTAAGAATCCGCTCAACTTATCTGTGTTTGACCAAAAATGACGGGTTACAAAGCAGATTTAAAACAGGTTTGCGGATGCGGCATAAATGTTCAGGGGCAAACCAAAGACGAGTTGGTTGGACACGTAAAGACACACGCCAAGGAAGTACACAAAATAGACGAAGTTCCCCAAGAATTAGCCGCAAAACTGATGGCTGCTATAAAGGAAGCTTAAGCAAACCGGCTTGACCCTTATCTTTTTATTTTCGCAAGACCCATGCACTTTTAAAAATCCTTTCGATGCACAATCTAGGCGAATCAAATTAAACAATAACTCTTAAGTCTACGGCCGTCGAGCACCAGTCGCCAAGCATCGCCAGCAAATAATGTTGTCCCTCGCACCGTAAAACTCGACTGGGTTCGCGTGGGGTCATCTGATTTTAAATTCGAAGATGGTGGATTGAACGTTTGGAAAACAGGGATTATAAAATCGGATAAGCGAAAGTATAGGGAAGTTTAAAGGTGGGACACCGTTTGAGGGTTAGCGGTCTGGATATGGTTTTGCCGCAAGCGGTGATTGATAATCCTTGGATGTGCGCCACATGCAAGGGGACGCGTCATCTGTGCGGAGAAAGGGTTTGCCCCTTGATTGCCGAAGTTTTACACGTCCAGCGAATAAACCGGTCCTTGGGTCAAGCTGTCTTCGGTTCTTCTCCCCCTTCTTTGTTTGTGGGTGAAAAGGGTTACCCCTTTGTCTACACTGGTCCAATGGTCCCAACTTTCAGAAATGACACTTCGCTGTACGAAGATTCAAGCAAATGGATAGACTTGGACTTTTCCCAGCTGGTTTCAATGCGTTTGTCACTTATAAGAGGCATGTTTAGAATCGACTCTTCAAAACCCACCGAGGGACAGGCCTCTTTGATACAGGAACTGGCTATGAGTTCTCGCCCAGTCGACGCTGAACTCAAATTGGTTAAGCCGCCGGGAAACACGCCCAGTTTTAGTTTCTATACCGCTCCCATGGGACCGTTCGCTCCACTCGAAAGAATTGTGTATATAGACAACCCACGAGTACCCAAACCAGTTGAAAGAATCGTGGGCGACGCTGAGCTTGGAGCTGCAGAAGCCATGGTTGAACTTTGGAGATGTGGAATAAGCGACGTCCATATAAACAGGCTTCTCTCAGTGGGACTGCTCGGCCGCAAAAGAAAACTGGTGCCCACTAAGTGGGGTATTACAGCAGTAGACGATACGCTCTCCAAGCGCGCCTTGAACCAAATCAGAGACTTTCCACTACTGGACAGATACGCTACGGGCCGATTTAAAGCTCTGGGCAACACCTTCTCGGTCATACTGATACCTTCTAAGTGGAGATTTGAAATGCTGGAAAGCTGGATTCCCTACTTGGGAATAGTAGACAGAGGAGAAAGTGTGATCCCCTGTGATTACGAAGGGTCAACGGGCAGAACCAGATACGCGTATTCGTTGGGAGGCGCGTATTACGCGGCGAAATTGGGCGTGGTTGAGGCACTTCAAAGACTGGGTCGCCAAGCGGCCGCCTTGGTTTTAATGGAGGTGGACCGCGGGTGGATTGCACCACTAGGTGTCTGGCGTATCAGAGAGGGTGTTAGAAGAGCCATGACTACACTCAAATTTTCAGATTCATTCGAAGAGTCGTTTAACGAAGCAGTTAAGGAGATGCAAACACACAGGAACAGCTGGATTAGAAACAGCGCGGTGTTACTGGAAACGCTGAAAAGTGTAAAGCTTGAGAAATTTTTTGATCAAAGCCACCCCTCATAATAACACAACTCGAGCCAAATAGAATTTACAAACAAAATCCAAAATTCTTGTAGCCACATTGGAAGCCAAGCCAAGCCAACAAACTAGTAGTCTATTTTCTCATTTGGATGCACCCGGAAAGAAACCCAATTTATCCCGCTACAAGTAAATACGAGATGTCTATTCTTTCATTACAACCACCGCTTGCGTGCTAGTTAACTGACTGTTCATCTTGTACTATTAACTATGCCACGGACTCATATTGGTCGCTTGATTCTACTCGTAAGGAATGCTTCACTTGAGATTCAAAGTGTTTCATGAACACGTTCAAACCGCAACAAAGTGCCAGCGCTTATAAAAGGATGAAATACTGAATAACATTTCATCGTGGCCAATACTATGTAGTTCATAGTATTAAAAGGTAATTCATTTATATATGACCAAGTACTCCAATTATAATTGTCTAAGACCAGCGGGGGAGGTGCGCCGACGTGTTAAAAGAAATAGACCCTTTAAAGGATTTGTTTAATGAAAAAAGAACGAGAAGGACGAGTGCTGAGATCATCTGCGATATACTCTTGGCAGCTCAAAGTGGAGAGCGAAAAACCCGTATAATGTTCAAGTGTAACTTGAATCCCGCTGTGATGCAAAAATATCTCGGCTTTCTCATAAAAAGAGGCTTGATAAAACAGAACGGAAAAGAGTACGTCACAACGATTGAAGGCACTAAATTCATAAACTGCCTAGAAAAAATAACAGAGCTAAAGCAGAGAATGGGTCAGGTGGAAGAGGAACTGAGCGGATTATTGGCTGTAAGCAAAATCAAAGGTAAAAACTCGGCTTAATAAATGCTGAGTCGCCCGCAAATCTGTTTCGACACCAATTTTTGGAGCTCAAGGCACTCTATCAGCTGTGTTAAAGCTAACATCGCCGCTGACTAGCTTTCATTCTGAATCTTCTAGACATTGACGGGGTTTTCAAATCTAGACAGTTTAAAGCACAGACTAGTCAAATATTTGACCCGTTCGTTTCGAAGCCAAGCCTGACACAGATTCAGAACGTATGAGGCGTGAAAGGAAACAGAAATGATTACCTCTGTTTCTTGTTTTGGAGCTCAGCCAGTTTTCTTTGTGCGTATTCTTTTACCTCTTTTTCTTTGGTTTTCTCGATTATCAGCATAAGTGAAGATGTTCCCTCATTTCCATAAGATGCGATGGCATCCAACACTTTAATTTTTACGTCTAAACCCACTTTTTTGTCCAAAGCCTTCTTGGTGAGCTGCTTGAGACCCAAGCTTTCAATCATCGTTTTTGTTAGGTCACTCAAACCGTCCAGAAAATACGCCAAATTGTACACCGCCCAACCAAACACTTACAAGTATTTATAGTGTCCCAGAAAATGTGTATCACTACGGAGTTCAGCCGTTGCCTGATCTTGGCTCCGCAACAAAAAATTGTTTTTTGACCTAGATTAAGGATTAGTGTTTACTGATTCGGATTCTCCGAAGTGGATTTGCCCTTTTCGACCAACTCTTTAACACTGTAGTAACCATAAGGCGGCATTGCGCCAGCCACTCCAGCTGTGGGAATGTTTGTGGGTATCAGCATTATTGTGTTTTTGCCTTGCAAGCCTAGCTCGTAGATTATGTTCATCCATCGTAACTGGAAACCTCGGTCGTTGTCTTTGTATAAGTCTGCTGCTTCAACCATTTTCTGGGCTGCCTCATATTCTGCGAGCGCAAGCGTTACCCTAGCTCTCCTTTCACGTTCAGCTTGGGCTTGTCTGGACATCGCGTCCTGTAGGCCTGGGGGAATGGCTACGTCGCGTATTTCAACCGTTGTTACCTTTATGCCCCAAGCTTCGGTTTTACTGTCGATTATTCCACGTGCATATGCCCCAACTTTCTCTCTTTCTTGGAGAATCTCATCGAAAGTGGTTTGTCCTATAACTTCTCGAAGAGTTGTTTGCGCCGCGAACTGAGTTGCCAAAACATAATTCTCAGCTCCCAGAACAACCTTCTGCATGTCCACCGGTTGGAAATACATGACGGCGTCCACCACAACTGGAACATTGTCTTTTGTAAGAGTCTGCTCGGTTTTGAAGGAAACGACCTGGAGTCTGCTGGATATTACAAAGGGAACTTTACTTATAAAGGGATAAACGTAGATGACACCGGGACCCTTCAAGCCCCTATATCTGCCAAGCGTTAACACAGGAGCGCGCTCCCATTCTTTCAAAATCTTGATGCCGCTTAGCAAAATAGCGATTATAATAAGAGCTATGAACACTAGAATTCCGTCAACAACGTAGTTCACCATATAGACACCCTCAGCTTCACTTTGTTAACACCTATTCCACTCTATTAAACATTCCGCAGCGACCAATATGGTTGAATCTGTAATACCGGTGCTTTGACCATCTTCTTAAACGGTCAAAAGCATTCAACCAAAAGTGATACAGAATCAGAGAAAGCTATTCTATGTTGACCACTGTTTCCTTGTTTCCGGTTAAACAGCTATTAACCTTGGCAGCACATATGAATACTCTTCTTTGCAAGATACACCAACTGTTGGCAACCAGTGACCTTTTGTCTTCCACGTTTCTGAGCTCCTCGCCGTTTATGGTTAGGCGTTTGGGAGGCGTGCTGACTTCAAAGCTGAAGGTGAAATTCGAACACTCAAAAGGCGTGGTCAGTCTCAGAGTGTTGTTCAATGCCTTAAATCTGGCACAACTTGTCGAGGCCACATATGAGGCAAGCTCGGAGCACTTGGTCCAAACTATTGCACCTCCGAACACAGAGTTGATACGGTTCACCAGCTCTTTTAGACCATCCAAACCGTATAGCTTACCGCTTGAGTAAAGCGATTGCCAGTGCGTAACTATGGCCACATGGCTACCGCTCAGCACCAACCTTTCTAGTCGTCCGCCTCGACCGTCTTGCGGCATAAAATTCGCAAGACTCGACTCTATCCATTCGGTCTTTGGTTCATCGGTTACTTGGGAACTCCAGAAAGGGTCACCATAGCAGGCAACTATGCTAACCACGGCCTCTCCCCTAAGAGCATTCAAGTACATGGGTTCGTGTCTTATAAAGTCCGAATCACTTTCAACTCTGAGAAAATACCATGCTACCTTGGAACCTAAGACACGCTTGCTTGCGTCCAAGACAGCCTCCGCATAGTCTGCCTCTACCTTTTCACCAAAGTTACACGGAGAAGTGACCCCGCTCGGCTTTAAACCAGCTCCTCTTAATATTTCCAGCGACAAGGCAACGTAGTTGGCGAGCGTTTGGGTGTTCTGGGTTTGTGACCAATCGTGTTCGCTGACACTTTTGAGCGTGAATGTTTCAAGGTCAAGGGCGTTGGTGTGGGTCAAAAGTTCGCTTGTGACGTCCATTTTCTGGCTCATCTTTTCGTTGATGTTGGACAAAAAGCTTTGCAACTGTTCCTTTTTAACGCCTTGAACATGTTCGTCGACCCTGCCCAACCCTGCTGGGAAGGGAATAACCGAAATTTTACCTTTGACATCGGTCGACTGTATCCAAGAAGCCAATTCGTCCACAAATCCTTCGTCGATCTTCTCCACTATGGGGTGGCGGAAGGCTGTGTCATGCTCAAAAAACCATTTTCCCTTAAAAGAAACATAGTGGTAATCCACGGAACCAGCCGGAACTTGAGATGCAAAATAGTAGAGCGGGTTTATACCCGGCACACCGTCGTCAATAAGAAGCGTAAAAGGCACTCTGCAAAATGGGTTCTCAACCCTAACGTCGCCTATAATGGGGGACATGTAGTATCAACTCTTTTTACGAAACCGTTTGGGGACGCTTAAGGTTTGCCGAGACTTTTAGAAACAACTTGCTGGGACTGAAGACCAGCTAGGCAACAAATCATTCAGAAAATATTTTGAGCGAACTCAACTCATTTTGAGTTTATCCACTCTGTCGTCGAGCAGCATCACTGAGATACGTTGAAGCGAAGCCTTCGAATATGCATTGCTGAATCAACCAAAGAGATAATAAGTTTCAAAACACATCGTTAGCTCATGGACCACGACTTATTAAAACAACAAGAGAAGCCTTTTGTGGATGGCGATATGCCTTGAGCGGCTTTAAACTAACCATTATTGGCGCTGGTAGCATAGCATGGTCGTCTAGGCTTATCAGAGACCTGTGTCTGACCAAACTCAACAGTGTTTCGGTCACCCTTATGGATACGGATCAGCGACGTCTGAGTCTGACTTACAGATTTGCGACAAGGTATGCCTCCGAACTCAAATCCAACTTGAAATTTGAAAAAACCCAAGACAGAAGAGAAGCTATAGCAAACGCGGATGTCGTGTTGAACACTGCTATGGTTGGCGGCCATCAATACTATGAGGCTATGCGCAACGTTTGCGAGAAACACGGTTATTACAGAGGTATAAACAGCACTGAGTGGAACATGGTTTCGGATTATCATACGATATGGGGCTATCACCAATTAAAACTCATGCTGGAAGTGGCAAAGGACACGGAAGAGCTGAGTTCAAACGCTTGGCTTATCCAAGTGGCGAATCCCGTGCTCGAAAACACCACGTTGATTCACAGAAGCACCAAAGTCAAAGTGGTTGGCATGTGCGACGGGTACCTGAACTACTATGCGGTTCCAAAAATCCTAGGGCTCGACCCGAACCGCACAAAGAGTAAATGTGTCGGTCTGAACCACGACATTTGGCTGACCCAATTTAGCAGCGATGACATAGACGCCTATCCACTTTTAGACGAATGGGTGAACAAAGAGTCCGAAAAATATTTGCAAAGGTGGCGCCTTGAACAGACGAATCCGTTTGACATACGTTTTTCACCCGCAGCGTTGGATATGTATAAAAGGTTCGGCGTGTTTCCCATAGGCGACACTGTAAGAAACGGAACCTGGAAGTATCACTGGAGCCTAGAAGAGAAGAAGCGGTGGTTTGGACCAACGGGTGGACCCGATTCGGAAATAGGTTGGAACTCGAGACTTGAGCATCAGCGTCAAATCGTCGACTCGCTTGAAAAGGCGGTTCGTGACGAGTCCACGGTGCTGACAGAAGTGGTGCCACCGTGGACTGGTGACGACCCCGTTGTACCTCTTGTCGCTTCTCTTCTGGGACTAGACAGCGGATCCGTCCACCAAGTTAACATAGCCAACCAAGGAGCTTTAGCGGGAGTCCCCGACGATGTCGCAGTAGAGGTACCCGCAAAAGTTGATTCAAAAGGCGTACACCGCTTGGGCGTGGACCGTTTACCGGACCCCGTTATGAAGTATGCAATTTTGCCCAGACTCATAAGAGTGGAGTGGGCTCTCCACGCCTTCTCGGAGGGGGGATACGATTCCCTGTTCGACTGGATAATAACGGACCCTAGAACGAACTCAAACAGACAAGTGGACGACGTGATTACCGCGTTACTATCAATCCCCGAAAACGAGGCCTTGGCAAAACATTTCAAATAGGCGTTTGTGAACGAGCCGAACACAATTTTTATCGCTGGGTTAAGCGGTCGACAACTTGCACCTTTGCCAACTCAAAGGGAAGTGTGTAAATGCATATAACAACCCGCTTTAAAATATTGGGAGCCGAAGTTATCTGTGCAGCCGCTCTTCTGTTGTTTTTGGTCCTCTTGGAACTGTACGGCTATCACCTCTTTCACGGCCTGACTCCTTTGGCTGTGTCGCAGCACGTCGCTTGGCTGATAATGGTTCTATCGGTTGCTCTGATCCTTGTAGGAATAGAAGTTTTCGAGTATGTAAAGGAGCTAGGGAACGGTTTGAAAGCCTTGAGACACTCGGCGACTAGAAGATTCGGTAATTCATGTTGCTTCCATGTTTCGTTGTGAACACACGGCAGCCAGCGTGGTCAGCGCTGCTAACATTCTCTCTTCCATAAGGGTTGGGGTTCACGCTCCAACAAGGAGCGGCTCTTAGACCACCATTACAAAACCCTACGTCGCAGCTCTCTTCCACAGATGCGAATACGGGTGTCCCTCGCCCCGCTCCCCCCACTCCACCAGTGATTCCCGCGGACCCAGCGTTAACATTAAACGCTTCCACTCCTTGCTCTTCACCAAAGCACCGGCGTCCTAAGGAAACCGCCTGAGCCACCAAACGGGAAATTGATTGCGCTAAGCAAGGGCTCAATCCGTGTTACAAAACGGTTTGATGGACGCCTTAGCCTTCGGGCCAAAGGTCGCAATGCAGTTGCTGCGGCTCAAGTACTCTAAAAGCCTCCCCGTACTTGTAGCCGGCCATCTTTCCGTATCGAATGGCAGTGTGAAGCAGCGATTTTTTATACGCAGCGGGGTCCCGAATCTGCGAGGAGTGGCAAATGACAACTTCGACCTTCTTTTCAATGGTATCTTCGATATTAACTATTACGTTGGGTCTGTGAGTGGCAGCCAATGCAAGATAGGGTCTCTTGGATCTCTCGACGGGGTCGCCACTCGCAATCGTTGGGTGATGCAGCAATAGGACGGCCTCCATTACCGCGATGCCAGTGTAAACATGGTCCAAGTGGGCTTCGTTGGGCAAAGCGGGGTCCAAAGTTACAACCAACTGTGGTCGGAATAACCTCATATGGCTCATCAAAAGATCCCTCATAATACGGGGCTGTGGCACTTCGGTGTCTTTGTACCCCAAATACTCTGTTTTTTCGGCACCCATTTTTTTGGCCGCCATTTCCTGCTCTTGACGCCTCTTTTCCGCCACTTTTTCCTCGTCGGTGGCGTCATGGGAACCCTTTCGGCCGTCACTGACAACCACTATCTTGACCCTCGCGCCCCTGTTAACCGCTTGACACAGGAAACCACCCGCAAATTCCTCGGAGTCGTCAGGATGAGGTGAAAAGGCCAGTATTTTCGAAGAGCTCTGCATAACGGCTAGTTTACTCTTTGAAAGAGAGACTCGAACAGACCCCTTATTGTGTTCAATGGAAACCAAACTCGCTCAATCCACAAACAGAAACGAGTGATTAAAGTGTTTTCGAATAAGAGTTAAGAAAAAGGTCTGCTAACGTCAACTCCTGGGCACACAGTTGGACCATAAATCGAAAAAGTGTTCGCCGAATCTTAAGAGTCCGCAGCAAAGATTCTTTCCAGTGTTCCCAAAGCTCTTTTAAGACCTCGAATCGAACACGCTGTTTGTGCTCACCTCTTACAAACTTCACCCAAAGCGCAAAAACACATCGATTGAATGCTAGCCGGCAAAAAAAGCTTCTATGAATAAAGGACACAGGTCAGATTTGACTTCAACAGTCCGAATGAGTCCCAGTTCATTCGAACACAGCCTCTTCGCTTCTGACGTAAAAAGCGGCTTTGCACCCCTTTCTCAAACGACTCGGCAACTCGACAAGTTTTTGGGAAAGCGCCCAAAAAAGTTGAATCAATAACATTGATTACACTGCTGGCATCGGTTTGAGTGAGCCTTATCAGCTGGTTGAAAATCGTTTTTCTGCTTTGAAAATGACATCATACATCACCCACCTAATGTGCAGCAGGTGTGGCTTAAAGCACGAAGCAGCCAAAGTGCAGACTGTTTGCGTTAATTGCACGGGAACCCTTTTTGCTCAGTACGACTTAGAAGGCGTCAAAAACAGTCTGCGCAAAGATGAGTTACCTAAGAGACCCCCGTCGATGTGGAAATACCTAGAAGTGTTACCGGTTCAAAGACAACAAAACATCGTGTCGCTGGGGGAGGGTTTCACGCCCATAATCAGAATTAAGAGCTTGAGCCACAAATATGGCCTAAAAAACCTTCTCTTAAAAGACGACGGCTTAATGCCCACCGGGTCATTTAAGGCACGTGGCATGTCCTCGGCAATTTCCAAGCTGAAAGAGCTTGGTGTAACCAAAGTCGCTTTGGCGTCCGCGGGCAACGCTGCTGGGGCCGCGGCTGCGTACAGCGCTAGAGCCGGAATAGAAGCGCACATCTTCGTTCCCAGAGACGCTCCCGAAATCAATAAAAAGGAGTGTTCGCAGATGGGGGCACACGTCTATTTGGTGGACGGCCTCATAAGCGACGCAGCCAAAATCGTTTCTTTGAACTGCGAAAAACGTGGTTGGTTCAACTTATCAACTCTGAGGGAGCCCTATAGGGTCGAAGGCAAGAAAACAATGGGGTACGAAATAGCCGAGCAATCGGACTGGGAGCTACCAGACGTAATAATTTATCCCACCGGCGGAGGAACCGGCTTGGTTGGCATGTGGAAAGCGTTCGACGAACTCCAAAAGTTGGGTTGGACAAAACCCGAAAAACCCAGAATGGTCTGCGTCCAGTCTGAGGGTTGCGACCCAGTGGTGCTGGCATACGAATCACGCAGGGAATCGGTGGAACCCTTTTTGAGCGCACACACGGCTGCAAGCGGCTTATGCGTCCCATATCCCTATGCGAGCGAGCAAATACTGCGGGTTATAAGACAAAGCGGAGGTACAGCTGTGGCTGTGAGCGATGAGGAGATCATCGAGTCCATGAATCAACTGCACCGCGAAGGACTGTTTGTGTGCCCCGAAGGAGCGGCTACTTTAAGCGGCCTTCTTAAATTATTGGACACAGGCTGGCTGGATAAGAATGAAAAAATCCTGCTGTACAACACTGGATCGGGACTCAAATACCCTCATCTAATGACAACTCGCAGTTTTCCGCTTCTACCCAAAGACACCAAAGAAATAGACTTGAAAACAAAGTGATTTAAGCGACGAGCACCTTATTTTTAAAGGACAGCTGGTCCGAAACGAAGGCCGCAGTTTTTTTGGTCTGCTGAGTCCATTAAATGGACCCGCTCAACTCTTTTGCGTCACCCATAACGAGAACCTTTTGAAACACAGTGTTCTTTGCATCTCTGACCACGACGATCATCCGAACAGGCCCTCATCGGTTTTTGGAAGCGTTGACTCAGCAGATGTCAGTGGGTTTCAGTTGAGTCAACACGTAAAGGGCAATCAGTGCTTACATCATTTGACCCATAATTACGCAGGCTCGGTGTGGAGTTAGACAACCATCTTTCTCGGACTATACGGGGGCGCGGGTTCAGTGTTCGGCATAATTTATATTGTTTGGGCGAGTCTTTCGAGCTAGTGTTCATTAGAGCACTGTGGCAGAGGGGAGAACATGGATTTTAAAGGGAAAACCGCCATTGTAACTGGCGCGGCTAGTGGGTTGGGCAAAGCGATTGCCAACAAGCTAGCTTCAATGGGAGCCACGACGATCATCGGGGACACCAAGGACGAAGTAAACCTTGTGGCGAAGCAAATAACACAAGATTTTGGGACCAACTGTTTGGGACTCAAAGTGGATGTGAGCAATTATGATTCTTGCAGGGAGTTCTACGAGCGAGGAATTGAGATACTTAAGGTGGAGGGGGTTGACGTCTTAGTGAATAACGCGGGGATAAACAGAGACAGTTTCTTCTTAAACATGACATATGAGCAATGGGACCAAGTCATAAAAGTGGACCTATACAGCATGTTCAACTGTACAAAGCAGGTTGTGCCAGCCATGCTCAGAAAGGGTTACGGGAGAATAATCAATATTTCTTCTATGAGTTGGCTTGGAAACATTGCTCAAGCCAATTACTCAGCAGCAAAGGCTGGGGTAATAGGTTTTACCAAGGCTCTGGCAAAAGAGTTGGCGAAGAACGGTGTAACGGTGAACGCCGTTTGCCCCGGCTTTATTGATACGCCGATGACGCGCTCTGTGCCTGAAAAGGTTCGCCAAAAGTTTTTGAACCGTATCCCCGTTGGCAGAATCGGTGTGCCAGAAGACGTTGCCAACGTGGTGGTTTTTTTGGCGTCCGATTGGGCGTCGTACATTACTGGCGAGTTGATAAACGTATCAGGAGGACTTACGATGTGAAGACTCAGGCAAAACTTTTCGAAGAAGCCATGGTTAACTTCGGCGAAAACACGCTGCTAAAATATTTCGGATTCGAGTTGAGTTATGCGAAAGCCGGAGAAATGGTTGATTCTTTGGCCGCCCAGATGAGCCAGTACGTTTCAAAGGGCGATGTGGTGGCCGTCTCCATTCAAAACGTGCCCCAGTTCGTTTTGGTTGAATACGCAGTATTCAAACTCGGCGCAGTCCTTTTGCCAATTAATCCCGCATTGACGCCCAGAGAAGTCAGCTATCTTTTGCGGGACTCAGAATCCAAAGTAGCCATTTGTCTCTGCGAGTCAAGTGAAAAAGTTGAAGCTGCTGCCGAAAGTTTGAACCGCAGAGTGGAAGTGCTCAAAACAAATGCGAACACGTTTAGCCGTGTTCCGGAGCCATACGCAAAAAAGTGGTGTGTAAAAGAGTGCCAAGAAGAACTTGATATGAATGGTCACTCTTTCCACTCTGTGTATGAACCCGGGATAGATGACCCCGCCATGCTGGTCTACACTTCCGGCACCACGGGTTACCCAAAAGCCGCTGTGATCAAACACAAAAATATCTACGCTGGCTCGACCATCTACAGGGATTGGTTTAGGGTCTCTCACCGCGACAAGTTTCTGGGTGTGGCCCCTTTCTTCCACATTACGGGGCTCGTGTTTCATATTGCGACCGCCATACTTACGGGCGCGAGCATCTGCTGTTGCTATAGATTCGAACCCGAACTAGCCCTGAACACGGTTGAACGCGAAAAAACCACTTTGACCATGGCAGCCGCAACAGTTTATACCGCTTTTCTGAATAGCTGCGACGTCTCTGAGTTCGACCTAAGCAGCATGCGGCTTTGGTCGTCGGGTGGAATGGCCGTTTCAAAGGCTTTGGAGGAGCGTTGGAGGAAAGCCACTGGCAAGTGGATATATGTTGCCTGGGGTTTGACGGAGACCACTTCTCCCGCCACTCTGTGGCCCTACCCCTACGAAGAAAACGGGTTACCGCTGGATGAGGAGACAATGGTTGTGTCTTCGGGTGTGCCCGTTTTTGACACACAACTCAAACTCATAAATGATTCTGGACAAAAGGCTCAGGAAATCGGTGAAATCTGTGTAAAGGGACCCCAAGTGATAGACGAATACTGGAAAAACCCCGAAGCCACAAACAAAACCATTATTAACGGATGGCTCTACACTGGCGACGTGGCCAAAATTATTCGAAACTGGGTTTTTATAATCGACAGAAAGAAGGACTTGATCAACGCATCCGGCTTCAAGGTTTGGCCCAGAGAAGTCGAAGAAGTGCTGTGCGAGCACCCAGACGTAGTCGAGGCGGTGGTTATAGGTGTTCCAGACCCATATCGGGGCGAAACCGTTAAAGCGTTCGTAAGACTCAAACACCCAGTTTCCGACGAGGAGTTTCGTAGGCACATAGAAGCGTTCTGTAGATTGAGACTTGCACCTTACAAAGTCCCCAAGGTGATAGAGTTCGTAAACGAAGTTCCCAAAACAGCCTCAGGCAAGATTTTAAGAAGAGCCTTCAAATTGAACCGTACATCTGAAAGTGGTTCCCCTTGATATCTGGCTTCGCTGGTAAAATCTTCAAAAAATTTGAAGGCTCAGCCTTTGAGTTAATGGGCGAGGTTGTTCGAGAGGCGCTTCAAATGGCCGAATTAGAAGCAAAAAACATAGACGGATTGGCGACAACTTTTCTCCCAGGAGTCTTTGACGGGAAAACCCATCTACACTTTTTTAGCAATCAGCTCCAACAATACCTTGGCATCAGAGCAAAGTACATAGACCTACTGGACTTCGGCGGAGCTTCCGCCTTAGCGATGATTCACAGGGCGCGCAGAGCAGTGATTGGCGGAGAAGCCGAAAACGTACTATGCATAATTGGGGGAAAAGCTTCAAACATAAGAACAAGCGGCGTGACCGTTGACAGCCTTGACAAGGTTAGACCAGAGGTTTCAATAACACCATTCGACCAAATATTCAGGGTTTACGACGATATGAATCCCGTTTCCGATTATGCCCTTGTGGCTAGCCGGCACTCAAAGCTGTTCGGAACCACCGATGAACAAAGAGCACAGGTTGCCGTGCACCAAAGAAGAAACGCCAAAAACAATCCCAAAGCGCTTTACACAGAAGAATTAACAACCAAAAAAGTCTTGGATTCGCCGCTCATAAGCGACCCTCTGCGCCTACTAGAGATCGTTTACCCCGTAGACGGTTTCCACGCTTTTATTGTCAGCAGAAAAAACAGAACTTTGAGAAACCTTGACGTATTGGGTTACGGAGAAGCTCACTGGCCCGAATTGCCCTGCGAGCTATCCGACATAGTGTACACACCAGCCACAGAAAGTGCTAAAAAAGCTTCGTATAACATGGAGAAAGTGGACGCATTCGAACTTTACGACTCATTCACGATAACCGTGATGCTGCAGTTGGAGGACTTGGGTTTGACAGGAAAAGGTCAGGCGGGAACATTCGTTGAAAGAACCGATTTGGGCTACAGCGGCGAATTCCCCGTGAACACAGGAGGTGGAAGCCTCAACGTTGGGCAGCCCGCATATATGAGCGGCGGTGTGTTACTGGAAGAAGCCCTCCTGCAGTTGAACGACATGGCCTCTGGTCACCAAGTCAAAGATGCAAGGGTGGTATGTTTGAACGGAATAGGAGGATGGAACAGAAGTCACTCAGTCACGCTCATATTGGGTGAACCCAAGTGAAACTATCGGAAATAATCGAAGCCTACAGGGATTATTTCGAACGTGGCGAGCTCCCATATATTCTGTGTCAAAGTTGTGGCTACGCCTTCTACTATTGTCGAGACTTTTGTCCAAAGTGCGCGTCGAACTCGATTGTAATCCGGAGGAGCGTTGGGGAGGGCAAAGTGTTCTCAGCCACCCGAATCCACACAAAAAACGGCGGAAAAATAGCTTACGGCATAGTCCAACTACGTGAGGGCTTCAGAATGTATTGCAACCTCGACGAAGAACAGGAAGAGGCACGAATAGATGCCGCGATCTCAATAATCTTCAAAGAAATAAACGGCAAAAAATATCCTTACGGCAAAATCGTGGGGAAGTCCTCCAACTCTTGAGTGCCAACGCTTCAAACCTAACAAGAAGTGAATTCCGGGCCACGGAAGACTGGAAAAAGGTTTAGGTCTGTGGCTTGGCTCTTCTTGTGATTCCGGCAGCTATGAGTATTATGGCCACTATTATCAAGATCGCTACTAGTATTAAGGGACCGCCGATGCCTCCCGTCTTCGTAGTCGGGCCCGTGGTGCTACTGATGGCTGACTGCGTGGTTACGGACGAACTCGGTGATGAAGAGACCGAAGTTGCTTGAGCGGGCGGAACAACCATAAGTGTTGCGTACTGGTGAAGCTCATACTTGTTGGACGAGGTCTGACCATTTCCGAAATACGGATACTGCGCACCAGTCCAGTTGAGCTGTGCGACAAGAGTATAGGCGCCCTGTGACAATCCAGAGGTGCCTATTTGAGCCTGATATGTTCCGTTCCCCATGTACTGCAGAGGATACGTGGCCATGGTCTGCAAAGTGTTGTTGTTCAATACAAAAAGTGTGCCGCTAGCACCGTTCACCGGACTGTAACCGCCAAAGTAACCGTTGGAGTTTGATACAAACAGGCTCGAATTCCAAACCAACGCCTGCATGGTGAACGTGGCCGACTCGCCTTGAGCAGCGGTTATCTCGTTGGTCAATGGGTTAGCAAGAAAATAGGACGGGAAGTAATTCAGGTCAGCATAGTTTTCCGAAACACTCCAAGCCGAGAACGAGTATGGTCCCGACCAAACTGATTGCTGCAAGTATTGAGAAGCCGTTTCCAGCGCGTAGGTTGAGGGCTGTACCGACGCTAATACGTGTTCCGGCATAATGGGTATACCGTAGACGTTGAGCAGGTTGAAAACGGATGATGTGTTAAAGTACATCGTTAGCTGGTAGGGATCGTTGGGCGGTACGTATGTGTCCACAAGGGACGGCGCGAGCCCGAAATAATCAAACGACGGATTGTTGACTTCTGCCGTATAATTCACAGTTACGCCCGGATCAATTGTGATTGTGTCAGAGGACGGGTCATATGGATTACTTGAATAGCCCCCGACGTCGAACCACCAAAGAGTAAAGTTATAGTCCACCGCTGTCATGGGAACTCCGTCTTGCCAAACCAAGTTAGGCAGGAAATTCATCGTGATCACTGTGCCATTATATGGATGGCCGTTGGGAGTGGTCCCAGAGCCCGTGGACACGGAATAGTTATAGGCGGCGTCGGCAACGAGTTTGAGCGGATTAGACGGGGAGACCTGCAGTGGAAGCGCGTATTCGTTTCCCAGAACTTGGAAATCGTAGACCGAGGAAGCTTCGTAAACATTGAGTGTGTCGGGTGGACTCGGCATTCCAAAGCGGTATAGCGACCCGAAAGTCGCATTTGCTGGATGAATCTCGTATGGTGGAGGAAACAGTATGCCGTAGGGTGCCTCCGACGTGTAGCCCTTCCAGTTGGCAACATTAACCGGCAGGAGATTGGATCCCCAGTCGAGAATGACCTCTGGAACCTGTTCTTGCAGATATGTTGCGGCGGCTACAGCGTTGTTGTAAGCAGCTTGAGGTGAAGAAGAATCGAACTCCAAAGTGTTCAGCAAAGCCCAAGCATGCGGGTCACTATAGTTGTCGCTGTAAACAGTGTTTAGCGGAACATCTCCGAACAATCCATAGAGCCAAGTGGGATTGGGAGGGGAGCCAAGTATCCACCCAAGCGTGTACATCTGATAGTTGCCGCTTGGCTCCAAGTCGTCGATAAACGTGTTAAAATCTACCGGAACAGTGTAGAGGGACAGGTTGATCGCCTTGGCATTACCCACAATTATGTTCATCAACTGCAACGCCAAGTGGTAGCCAGGGCCCGTGGGTACATCGATACTAATCGATGAAACCTGTGTTCCGTTGGGATATGTCCAGTACCCCTGCTCCGGATGATCCACGAAACCCGCATCTGCGAGTTCCTGAATGGCATGCGTAGTGTTAAAGGCACCGTACTCTTGGTAGACTTGGGCTTCTTGTGGGCTGAAGTAGGATCCGTACACCTGCGGGAAGAAGTAGTAGGGTGAGGCTATTCCTAAGATACCATTAAGAAGCACGGAGGCAACCTGTTGATAGTTCACCAAATCTTGGATCGCCAATCTAAAATGATAATTATTGAAGGGATATATTCGAAGATTGAACCCCGCATACGAGAAGCTGTTGCTGGGGGTAATGTTGATCGCGATTTCCCCACTTTTAACATAGGAAAGCAGCTGATTGTACTCCTGTTGGTTGGACACACCAGCTTCGTCGAACTGGATATAACCAGTGACCAAAGCCTCCAAAATGGCTTCGCTGGTGGTAAACCACGTATAATATACAGTGCCTATATAGGGTCCCCAAAGCTCAGCGGTGTTGTTCAGAACAGAAACCCCGCTTGGGGGGGACGGCGTACCATAAACAGAATAGGGTGGAAGATATGCGTTTTGAGCCGAAGCCAGACTTACTGAGCCAGCAGAGAACACGCCAATCACAATCGTTAACACCAAGGCAACAGCTGTTAATGTTAACCAATTGGGCTTATGAACCATGCGCAGTTTTTCATACAGTCTTATTTATATCTTCTGCATCTTAAAAAGTGTCTGAATAAGTCTTAAGAGTGGCGAGCGCCGTGACCCAGAATGGGCGACGGGACATGGCCGTCGAGAACTTGGATTATTTGAGAATTTAATTTAGAGGTTTTCACGGGGAACAATAGGTCTGAACTCGGACCACAATTGTTGCGTCCTACGCCTTCTGCTTCACCATAGGGGAAGGTCTAGTGCTTTCTTAGACCACTCTCAGAGCGAACTCGCAAGTCGAATGTGCGTGGCGGACCAAAAAGGAGAAGAAGGCGGAGGCTCCACTTCTCACCCAAACCATAGAGTAAATAGTAGCAGCAGATTGGACTGTTGTAAAATCAATCGAGGGGCAAACACTGTGCGTGAACCAATGACTTTGTCTTATGCCTAGAGCTACACTACTCAACTCACGTGTCTGTAAGTGGATGCGTTAGGAAGCGAGCTTGACGTATACCGTGTCTCCGTCCACTTTTACCTCGTAGGCCTTCAGCGGCACATCCGTGGGTGAACCGGGTAAAGGCTTTCCGTTTGTAACGTCGAACACCGCCTGGTGGTAAGAACAATAGAGGTACTTACCGTGGACTTGACCGAATGCAAGCAGGCCTTCGGCATGCGGACACAAACCATCGAAGCAGAGGTAGGCACCGTTGTATTCCACCAAGACGTAGTGTTTACCCTTAATTCTAAAGGCTTTTAGCTTGTTTTCTTCAAGTTCCCGCCTCTTTGCAACGGGTAGAAACTGTTCGGCTCCATCCATTTTAATGGATGATGTATAGAAACCTTAACTAAAGAGCTGCGCTCTGAGAGCGCGAACACCCAACTTTGAGCGTACTATACGACATGGGAAATCGTTAAGACGCGGTTCATCTGTTCCCCATAAGATAAGACAGGGTTACGTTTCAGCCTCTCAAGCGAACCAAGTGTAGCCATCTAACACACTGTCGAAGGACACGGCTCAACCGCTGAAACTACACACTCCAATTTGTCATCTTATGTGTCAGAACGCTTAAGTTTCGCGTTGGAGCCGATAGCGAGAACACGTGTTGAAAGCTGAAGTTTCTAGGCCAATTTACGTGCCGTCGGGGGTGTCAAGTTTCTTTGAGATATGCGATTCCAATCCCGACGGTTCCAAGATCAAAGACGCCTTAAAGATAGGAGCTAGAGGCGGAGGGTTCAAAATCAAGAAGGGAACCGTGACCATCGCCTCCGCCAACAACTCTGCGCAATCGGACACAGTTGTGATCAATGGCAGACCTGTGTCGAAAGCCAGGGTCACATCAAAGGTTTTGGAGCTAATGAGGACAAAATTTGGGTTTGGAGCCGTCAGAATTGAGCATCGAGTCGAACCTCCTATCGGCGCTGGGTTCGGAACAAGCGGCGCGGGAGCTTTGGGCACAGCAATTTCGGTTTCAGACCTGTTCGATTTGAATCTGACCCTGGCTCAAGCCTCAGCCTTCGCACATATTGCAGAAGTTGAAAGTCAAACGGGTCTCGGAACAGTTATCTCCATTGCTTCAGGGTGTGGCGCCATCGGGCTGGTCACCGAACCGGGGTGCTTCTCCGTGGGTCGAGTGGACGCCTTACTAGAGGACGCAAATGATTTCACGCTCATATGCGTGTATTTCGGTCCAGTTGAGAAGGCTACCGTAATAAACAACGCGAAAAAACGGGAAATGGTGAACAAGTATGGTAAAAACACGCTGAAAGCGGTTCTTCGGGAACGCACAGCCGAATCGTTGCTGACCCACTCGAGGCTGTTTGCGGAAAACACTGGCCTTGCGTCCAAGAAGCTGCTAGAATTGACAGACAAGACAAAGCAGCTTGGCGCAGTCGGGTCCACTCAGAACATGATAGGAAACGCTGTACACTGCCTTGTACCGAAGGCTAAACGCAAATCTTTTCTGAATTCATTAACCAAGCTGGTGGGAAAAGACAAAATATTCGAATCCGAACTCTGCCAAAGCGGACCAACCTTTCTTAGAGACAGGTGGCCCCGCTGATATCGGCAATCTGGCTTTGCACGGCATTCCACCCAGAAACAAATCCAGCTATTGTTCGGTGACTCAGCTGTATGTTCGGCTGGTTCCAAGCTTTCCTATAATTTTGGCGGGGAGTAAGAAAGAGCTAAGCTTCGATAGTATCTTTTCCTGCAACATAAGTCTCTTTTGAAAGCGCTATTCCGACCAGCATTACGACGTTTGCAATAAAGAGATTCAGTAACCAAGAGCCCAGAAGACCAGTGAATACGCTAGTCGCGTAAATTATCGAGACCGCGAACCCACCTACTATGGCTCCTCCGTTATAGGTGAAACCTATTGCCGTGGCTCTATACTTTTTACTGAAGGTTTCAGCCAGAAACGACGGCAGAGTAGCGAAGATCATGGCTTCAACGAATGCTTGAGCGCTGAACAAAGTGGCTGAAAGACCCGAGTTTCCGTGGTAACCGAAGTAGGTGAAAGGCAGAATCGTTATCAAGAACAACAAGGCGTACAAAAACATTGGTCTCCTTCTTCCGCCTATTGTATTCGAAATGTATCCTCCAAACCATATACCAAACAATGAAACAAGGTTGATGATGCCCACCAATTCTCCCACCAAAGTGGCCGAAAATCGGCTCTCCATGATGGCGGGGTAAAAGCTGAACGTTGCGGTGTTTATGTATAGAAGACCAGTTGTTATTAGCAGAGTGTACACAACCCTTGAAGGTGAGTCGCCGAACAACTTCATAACAGGGGTTCGAGCCAGCTCCTGTTTGGATTTCATGTTTTCAAAGACGGGGCTCTCATAGGAGGCGAGCCTTATTATCAAGGTTAACAAACCGGGTATAATAGTTGTGAAGAACAGGATACGCCAGCCCAACTGAGCAAAGCCAGTTGGTCCGAAGTACGAGGAAAGCCCTGCAAAGACAAACGCAATTATAAAGTAGCCGGTACCGAATCCGCTTTGCACGAACGCTCCTATGAACCCTCTTTTTTCGGCGGGAACACTCTCCATGGAAAGCGCGGTTCCACCTCCATATTCGGCCCCCGCGAACATACCTTCAATAAAGAGCACAATATACAGGAGCAAAGGGGACAGGACACCCACTTGGGCGTACGTGGGAAGCAGCCCCTTCGAAGCAGCGAAAATTGAGAAACCCAGTATTGTCAGGGTGAGCATAGCTTTCCTGCCGATCTTGTCACCCAAAAAATTGCCAGCGACAAGTGAACCGAAGGGTCTTGCCAAAGCCTCAACCGCAAATCCTCCAAAAGTGGCTATCAGCCCCAGCAGACCAGCGCCGTTTGGGAAAAATATCTTCGAAATGGTAACAGCAACAAGTGCGTAGGCTATCGTGGTGTATCCGTCCATGAGCCACCCGCCCCACGCTGCAAATATTTGTGACCACTGCCTACTACTTAGACCGTAGACCGTTATCCTTTGAGCGCTCATATTGGGCGTCAGACTCGCTTGCCTCAAAGTCGAAGGAGCAAACGTTTCATAGTCATTGCTTCGCCGCGGAACGGTTCTGCCCAATTTTTGTCCAAGCACAATTATCAACAAGAAGTATATTAAGAGGTTCTCTAAAATATTTATAGGACTTTAAATATGCAGTTCCGCAAGGTCCAGCAGATGGGCGGAGCCAGCTTTTTGGTGTCGCTGCCCAAGGATTGGGCGAGAACAGCCATGCTCAAAAAGGGTTCACTGGTCTCGATAGACACCACAGCCGACGGCGGCGTTCTCATCTACCCCGTCAATGTAACTCTAAAAGAGGGAGGGGACAGTGAAATTGAAATTGATTATCCATCAAAGTTTGGCAACGAACAGATACCTAAAGAAATAACGGCCGCATACCTTCTGGGTTACAATGTGATACACCTAAGGGGTAAACGTGGAATCGCACCAAAAGACCGAGAGAAAATAGTGCATTCTTTAAAACGACTCATAGGCCTAGAAATAGTAGAAGAAGACAATCAAAGTATCACAGCCCAGTTTTTGGTTGACGACACTGCGGTTGAGCCAAACAAGATCTTCAAAAGGATAAGCATGCTTGTAAAATCAATGATTTCCGATACATTCAAACAATTCCTCTTTGGAGAAAAGGTCCAGTTTGAATCGATAGCTCAACGCGACGATGAAGTGGATAGGTTACACTTTCTGCTTGTGCGGTTACTAAGAGCCGCCGTCAGACAACCCAAAATCGCGAACAAGTTTGCTTTAACCGCCATAGACTGCTTGGACTATCGTGTAGCGGCCAATTCTTTGGAAACAGCTGGGGACTGCGCGGTTGAGCTTTCAGCTGTGCTTTCAAGTATAGACCTTGTCGACGAATTCATAAAAGAGGGTTTTACGCGTATCGGTGACGCATTGGATTCAATTCAGTTGGGAGCTACGAAAAGTTTTGTTGACAAAGATTTCGATAGAGCCCAGAAAGTGCTTGAACACTGTCAGACTCTGGAGCAGTTGTTAGGGTCCTTTAGAGAAAACATCTTAAGGGGAGAGGCGAGTTTCGTGCGCACGGCTGAAATCTTAGAGAGAATTTTGCGGTGTCAAAGAGACATCGTCGACCTAGTTACCCCGTTGTAGTCAAACGGATTACCCGACCGTGGAGGATCAAGTTTCATTCGACGCCGAAAGGCTTTGACGCCATCAGATAAACAAAGGATACGATACGCTAAATCCTTCAACTCATCTAGGCAATCTATGTTTCAAATCAATGAGCCTTAAGCGCGGATATAGTAATCCGCACACCGCATTATGGGGCCAATTAAAAATTTAAACCCAAATGGATGAGAAAACACTCATCATGAACGCCTTATTTGAGCCCAAAGTTGACGCTTGCCCCAGAGATTAAATGGCTAGCCGAAAACTACTTTAAGTCTGCAACAGTGAAAAGAAAGATAATCATCCAAGAGTGGTTGTGTTGCCTCCCCCAAAAATTCCCAGAGGTGTACCCATGACTTGCCCTCGCTGCGCTTATCGCTGGGAGTACAATCCCAGACGCATCGACCCCCTCTACGTTCTGTGTCCGCATTGCAGGGGATACTTTAAACCCACCAAGGAACAGAGGGAACAGCTGGTGCGCAGAAGAACAAGGATACTACTCTAGAATTTGACGGTTACATGGAATCTGCAAAAACTCAACTAGGCGTCGAATCTATTTTCAGCAGACTGTGGCAGTGCTGCCAGAATGTGGGGTACAGCGATGTCGCAAGTTCAAAGCTGACAGTATCAAGTATCGGATTCGACCGCCACAGCATATTGGGTCACATAATATCTTCGAATTTTCGAGTACCCATAGCATCGAAAGCCTAGTCGGGGGCCATAATCCTCAGTATGCATTCAAGGTTTCAATGACAAAGGGGTAACACTTTATAAAAGTGTTTGAGCCTTCTCAAATGAGGTATGACTGACTGCCTGACTGCCTTACCTCATCATCCGACGCCCCTGAATACCCGTTAACATTCGAGTGGTCGCTCTCACAACCATGAACCGATGATCGGGTGGTCGCAATTGCTTGAGCAAACTTAAGTGTTAAATCATCCTGAAGTGATAGGGTCAATATGTATGAGCAGTTTTGTTTGGAAAGATGGCAGTCTCTGCGCGATTTCAGGGCGCACTATAACCTTTCCGAGAGCGGAATTGAACCGCTAAGAATCAGTGAGCTCGGCGGCATCGAGGATGCTGGCATGAGTTACGGTCATACAAAGGGGGTACAGGAACTGAGGGGGCTGATTGCATCACAATATGAAGCCTGTGATTCTGAAAACGTTTTGGTCACGAACGGGGGGTCCGAGGCCAACTACGTCGCCACTGTCTCGACGATTCAGTCAGGTGACGAAGTTGTCGTTGAAATGCCAAACTATATGCAAATAGTGGGTCTCCTCAAGGGTATTGGGGCAAAGATAAAATATTTTTGGCTAAAAGGGGATGAATTTCGGTTCGACGCCGATGAATTCTCCAGACTGGTTACCACCAACACAAAAGCCGTTTTTCTAACAAATCCCAACAATCCCTCGGGCACTGTGATTCAAGAAGAGGAGTTAAAGGTGATCGCAAAATCGGCAAGGGAGGCAGACGCCTACGTGATTTCAGACGAAGTTTACAGAGGACTGGAGCACCAAGGCGATATTACTCCTTCAATGTTGGATTTATACGAGAAGAGTTTGGTGACATCAAGCCTTTCCAAAGTCTATGGTCTACCGGGCCTCAGAATAGGCTGGGTGGCGGGTCCACGCGACGACATCGAAAGAGCTTGGGAAGTGAAGGATTATACATCCATTTCTCCCGCCATTCCGAGCCAAAAGTTGGCTGTAAAAGCTTTGGAGAGGCAGTCCAAATTTATAGAGAGGGCGAGAACAATCATAAACACAAACATGGGGCTTGCAAGAACCAAACTGGAACAAAGCGGAGCTTTTGTCTGGCGTACACCGGCAGCCGCACCGTTTATATTGGTCAGAACGTCCTTCACTTCTGATACTCTCGGCTACTGTGAGTACCTGTTCGAAAAGGGAGGCGTGCTAATAAACCCCGGCGAATGCTTCGAGATGCCGGGATATGTAAGAATAGGATTGGGCAGTTCAGACAAGCAATGGTTGAACAAGGCGTTGGGGCAGCTGGTCAACTACACAACCGAATACATCAAGAACACGGCGGGTGCGCAAATAGCAAAATAGCAGTTGGTCTTATTAGGGCAGCGTCAAACAACGTTGGTCACAATTGGGATCCACAGACTTACAAAAACACGTCGGTTAAAGCACTCATAGCTAGCGGTCAATCCGTCATAGACGACTCAACCAACACACAACATATATTTTGTACGCGTTGTGTTTGACCCATGGACCTGATTGAACTCATGATGGTTGAACACGTGTCTCTCAGGGTAAGGCTCGACGAACTACAGTACCGTCGTGAACCCGACTTCTTTATCGCGATTAACCAATTTGTTTTGAATTGTCACGCCAAAGTCGAGGATGAAGCAGTCTTTCCAAGGCTCAAAGCGATTTTAACGGGGGACCACGAACTGCTGAACACGACCTCTAAGATAGAAGCGGACCACAAGCTTATTTCAACGCTGGGTGGAAACATGGAGAAATGGATCAAAGACAAGGATTTGTCGCTGTTTGAAAGGAGAATCGAAGTGTACTCGAAAACCGTGGTTCAGCACAACGCTATGGAAGAAAGCCTAGTGTTCCCGTTCTGGGGAAAAGTGAGCGCTGAAAAAGCGAGGTCTGCACTCGAAGAAGCAAAGAGAATAATCAACCAATTCGGACAAGACAGATACTTCGAGATAACCGGAGTATCAAAACACCTTTTCAACAAAATATGGCTCGATGAAACCCAGTTCTGATGTATCACGTGAACCACCCAAAAGACAGTTTTACGATATTTGAGTCGCTTACTTCAGTTTCGCCCAAAGCAAAGAATCATGATTCCGCAACTGGCACTCCCAAACCTTTGAAAGAGCTGACTATCTGGCTCGTCTACGCTTGGTCATTATTCGTTTTGAATTGCCTTGTAGCTGAACCACTGCTGGCGCGAATTCGCATGATTCATCTTAACCCCAACCTGCTCCAGTTTGAATCGTACGAGCAACTTCTTGTCTCGCTGGGGCCTTCCCCTGCCTGTTTCCACACATTCGTGAGCCCTCCCGTTTTGGTCTTAATTATACGCGCTTTCTGCGTTGGTTTTCACCTATCCTTTCAAAGGCCGACTTACATACTTTAGTCTTAAACTCAACCTGTGTATGGAGAACGTGGTTGAATCCGCTTTTGGTAAACACTGTTTGAAATGTTAGCCAGTCAGCGACCAGATAATTGAAATAATGAAAAGACGGGCCACCGCAAGGTTCATGTATAAAACTATTTTGTTGTTAGAATTGGTGATTCAAAGGTGACTAACACTCCCATTCCAAGTTGCAGTGGGTCGAATCTAGGAGTTGCGACTGAGCCTATTAAGTGGGAGGTTGGAGGATTAATTGCAAAGTAGACAAACCGGAAAAGATGTGAGCGTTATAATACCCGCGCTCAATGAAGCTCTGACAATAGGACGGGTTGTCCGCACAATTCGTGAAAAGCTGCCTGAAGCAGAGATCGTGGTTGTCGATGGAGAATCCTCTGACGGGACGGCGACAGAAGCGAGTAAGGCGGGTGCTAAGGTGATACTCTGCGGTCAACGAGGATACGGCTTAGCGATAAGACGGGGGATCCAAAGTGCCAGCGGCGACACCATTGTTATGGTGGACGGCGACAACACCTACGACCTTTCGGGGCTTGAGGAACTGGTGACGGAAGCACGTCGAGGCAGAGTCGTGGTGGGCTGCAGGTTCCACTCTAAGCCAAGCGGGATGTCGCTCATCAGCTTTTTCGGAAACTGGGTGATAACCAAGCTTTTCGGCCTAGTTTGGGGGTGCCGCATAGCGGACTCACAGTCGGGGCTTAAAGCGTTTCCCAAGCTGTTAAGCAGCCACCTACGTGAGTCAGGTATGACTTTCAGCACCGAAGTGCTTATCCGAGCCAAGGAGACAGGGATACAAATAAGCGAGCTAAAACTTAGCGACTATAAAAGAAGGGTTAAGGGTTCAAACTCTAAGCTAAGGGTTTTACAAGACGGATTAAGAATCATTGTATTCATAGTAAGAGAGAGATTGACCCAGCATGAAAATTGCGTGTTTCCTTGAAAGTTACTTGCCGCATTTGGGCGGCTCGGAAATTCGAGCCCACCAACTTCTCAGTCGATTACCCGACAAATGGGAAATACACGTTTTTACACCGCGATTTGACGGTTCTCCGAAAGAGGAAGCGTTAAAAAGCAATTTGACGGTCTATAGACTGGGGAACTATTCTTCTCAAAGATATTTTCTTGACTCAAGAAGACCCTTACTGGATTCCTTGAAGTTTGGTCTCCAGATCGTTAACGAAGCACGTAAAACAGACTTTTACGACGTCGCATTGTTCAGTGAATGGAACCTCTTGCACTTTTGGGTAGCACGCACACAAATTCGTGCGCCCAAAGTCGTAGATTGGTGCGAGGTACTAGCTTCTAGTCTGCGGGGCGTAAAGGGTGCCGTAGAAACATATTTGGAGCGATATGTGGCCCGCAACGCGGATCATCACATAGCAATCAATTCAAAAATCTGTGAGAACCTCTTTAACTTGCACGGCGTATGTCGCGATAAAATTTGGGTTGTCAGAAACGGGGTGGACCGAAATTTCTTGTCAGAAAAGCCTCCAGTTAAAGACGCTGAAACAATTCTCTATGTCGGCAGACTCACACCGCACAAGCAGTGCGACAAATTGATAAAAGCCATTCAGAGATCGGTTCATTCGAAAACGGCTACGCTCAGAATAGTGGGTTCGGGCAGCCGAGATTATGTCGCATACCTGAAGTCGATTTCTTCTCCCAATGTTGAGTTCCTAGGAGAAATACCTAGTGGGCAACTGCTCCAGGAGTACCGCAGGGCCTCTGTGCTGGTGTTGCCTAGCAACCGGGAAGGCTCTTCGCTGGTAGCACTCGAAGCGATGGCGAATCACACGCCCGTATTAACTGTTGACGCACCCCTCAACTATTCGCGTTTCGATATGGTCTTTCACGGCTTTAACGGCTTGGTTGTCCAAGATTCCGTGGCTGGCCTGACTCAGGGCATCGACGTTTTGCTGGGCGACTGCGAAACCTACAGCCGTCTTTCAAAAAATGCATATATTACAGCAAAGAGTAGAGTGTGGGGGGAGAGTGCCAGTAGACTCGCCGAGGTTCTAAGAGATGCTGCAGATAAAAGAATTGGTGAAACGCAGCATTAGACGTGCACTATTCTTCTCTGTTATCGGTGGACTGGGTTTCTTGGCTGCCGAAGCGATCATTTACTTTGGCGTGCGCCTTACGGGACTGGACTACATTGTACCGATCAATGTAGTCGCGGCTCTAACAAGCGTGTCAATTGGATTCTTTTTAAACGAACATCTTACCGTCAGGGGTGAGGGAGACCACACAGGCGGACCAAAAGGCGTACTATACAGACTCCTAAAGTTTCAGCTTATATTCGCGCTAGGAAACGCAATCTCCATTTCGGTTCAGCTTCTGCTTCTGAACTGGTTCGGGGTGATTCCAGTCATTGGAAACATTGTGGGAGCCATAGTGGCTTTTCCTGTCAACTACTCGGTGAGCATGTTGTATGTCTGGAAAATTAGGCCGTAGTCATAAACGTTGGAATACGCTGTTTTTGGTTTCCGCGTTTTCGTTGGCAGTTGTATTGCGTTTAATAGTGGTTTCAACGCCTCCACGCTTCTACACCGCATCGGATAGCGGCGAGTACGTATCCTTTGCAAGAGAGCTAATAGCAAACCATTTCGCAATCCCCAAATTCAACACACTGTATTACCCCGGAAGCCCTTGGATTTATCCGCCAATCGCCATAGAATTCTTTGCGATGCTGGTTTGGCTCACCAGAGCCTCGGGTTGGACACCGTTCTATTTGTTGACCGCCATTATGGTGGTTATCGACTCGCTTACCATAATTCCTGTCTTCCTAGTCTCAAAGCGTGTATTCAACGAATTTGCAGCGGTTGTCGCGGTTCTGATATACGCGGCTTATCCCCCCGATTTGTATGCTTTAACGTGGAGCGGTTACCCACAGATCATTGCCACGTTTCTACTGGGATGGATAATCTACTATTTTCTGGTTACGGTGGACTCGCCAAATTGGGGGTCGCCGATAAACATCGTTAGCCTCGGTCTTATTACGGGTATACTGGCCTTGACACATGATTTGACAATATTCGTTGTGTTTTTCACAGCAATGTTCTATTGTGTATTTGTTCTGTTGAGGAACGTTCGTGTACTTGTCTCCTCTAACGGTCCGCAGAGACGAAATGTGATGACCCGCGTTTTTAAAATTGTGGCCGCAAATTTGATTGCTCTACCCTTCTTTGCTTACTGGTATCTGCCAAGGTGGCAATGGGTTATGAGTGCAGCATCGGTGATGCCAGGAGCAGGCGAAGGGTTGATTTCTGTGATCACCAACTTTTTCTCTAGCATAATTCAGCCACTCGGACCATTCTATGATTTCCCAATCATATTCGCTGTACTACTTCTTTTTTCCTTGTATCTGATGGGTTCCAAACGGAACGGCAAAGCGTTCGACGTTGTGTTTTCATTTCTAGTCGCACCGATTCTACTGATACTGGTTGAGCACGGAAACGGTGTTTTATCGGCACGTCTATCTTACTATATATTCTTCCCCGCTTTAATACTAGTTGCCTACTCCCTGTCGTCGGTGGTCACCAATCTTCAAGGATTACGGCTCAAGGCTGGCCGCCTAACAAAATTTAATGGTGGGGATCTGGTTTCCAGAAAAAAAATCGATAAACCAAAGATGGTGGCCTACGGCATCGTCTTCGTGTTGGTCGCACTAAACGCAATAGGCACAGTCAGCTTTAACATGACCAGCCACACATACTATGATAAATGCTTTTCGTGTGACGCAACCAACGTACTGATAACGAATCTGCCCGTTCTTGCATGGATACATCAGAATATACCTAACCATGCGGTTTTTGCAGTAGCAGGTGACCTAGGCTATTACGTTTCGGCGTACGATGGGAACCCAGCAATCGTGTACCACAGTCTTCAGTATCTGACGCAACAGACTGAGCGCCAAGAAAGCTTGGCTGCCTACTTCCTCGTGTATGAGGCGTCAACCAACCTAACGCTCGCGTGGAACTATATTCACTATTACAATGTATCATACGTAATTGTCTATAACTCACCCAACACCACTCTGCCATACTTCTATCAAACCGTATATTCGGACAATCAAGTCTCCGTTCTACGTATAAGCACTGCACAGGTCATTCAAAGCTGAACACCTATTGACAACGTTTGCATAGAGGTGAGTGGCCAGTTCATTGCTAGTAAATGAACCATTGAAACAAATAGCCTAGGTGGGACTCGAACACGCAACGATGAGTTGGTGTACGCCTCATTATTTGTAGTTGAGCTTTGCCCCATAAGCGGGCTTCCGCTCGTCTAGTAAAGCAATTTAACCCTGAGGACTTTGTCGCTTTCCTATAAGTGCGGACAACGTCTTTATTCCCCAAAGTTATAAGACGGGAAAGCGTGTACACCCTTTCATACCTCGTATACAATTCTATATAGACTATATATTTTATTTACATAAATATATACTATTTGGCAAACCTTTATATTATTTGAACAAGTTAAACATTCAAGGTGAAACAAAATCCATGGACGTAAAATCTGAAGTGCAACCGTTCAGAGAAATAGATGAACTCAAGCTTTCCTATAACCACATAAGGATCTGGTTTACAGCGGGCATGGGATTCTTTACCGACGCCTATGACCTTTTCATCATAGGCGCGGTTCTCGACGTGTTCAACAAATTCAGCGTACCAGGCTTTGACTCGTCAACTCTAATACTGGGTCTTCCAGCCGCCGGATTTATAGGCGCGTCAGCGATTTTCGCTGCGGTTGTGGGCCAACTGATTTTCGGTTTCATAGCCGACAAGTTTGGCAGAAAGTCTGTGTATGGTATTGAAGCTACAATTCTAGCAGTGGGCGCGGTTCTATCAGCGCTGTCACCCAATCTTTACTACTTGATTGCATTTCGATTCTTTCAGGGAATCGGAATAGGCGGGGACTACCCTATTTCCGCCACAATAATGAGTGAATACTCAAACAGAAAGGACCGTGGGAAGCTGGTTGCGCTGGTGTTCGCAAATCAGGGAATCGGTAGCGTGGTCGCGGTTGCCGTGGGAGTCGCTTCCGTAGTAGCCCTTCCACCGCAGGTGGCTTGGAGGGTTATGCTCGCTCTCGGAGCGATACCCGCGGCTTCCGTGATATACTTAAGGCGAAAAATACCCGAAACACCCCGCTACTCTATGCTTATTCGCGGCGACGCAGATGAAACCCAAAAATCTCTCAAAGCCCTTGGCGTGTCCGGACTCGTAAAAAACGCTGTTTCAAAGAGGTATTCGTTCTCGGAGTTCTTGAAAAAATATGGCACCACACTCTTCGTAACTTCGGTTTCATGGTTTTTGGTAGACATGGCCTTATACGGCACAGGTGTGTTTTCGGGTCCCATTGTGAGCTCCATACTGCCCATAAGCTCCTCTCTACCGCCAACACAGCAGATATCAACACTGATACTCGAAGCAGGGATCCCATTTATCGTGGGATTCTTCGGTTACTTTACGGCCGTTGCTTTAATGGACAGGTTGGGTCGCAAATCCATACAGATACAGGGATTTGTGGCCATGGCAGTGCTTTACGCCGTGGTTGCCCTTATAATGGAGACACACGGAACCAAAGTATCTGGCTTCCTGATACCAACATCGATAGCTCTCCTGTTGTATTCATTTACGTTCTTCTTTATAGACTTTGGTCCAAATACAACAACTTTCGTGGTTCCTTCAGAAGTTTTCCCAACGAACTATAGAACAACTGGACACGGAATATCTGCTGCATCAGGGAAGCTCGGAGCAGCAATAACAACGTTTCTCTTTCCAGTGCTACTTGCAACAATTGGCGCCAGAGACATAATGTTGCTTCTAGTGGTGTTTTCGATTCTTGGGGCAGTTGTGACGCTCCCACTGCGCGAACCCAAACGTTCGGCACTAGAAGGGGCATCTCAAGAAACACTTGAGCAAACATACTGAACTTCCAAAAACTTTAACCTTTTTTCACGCTTGAAACTGTGAACAACCCTCTAACACATTAAGACCAACCCTAAAATTTGGTATACGCTGAACAGTAAGGCTTCAGACAATAATGTGTGTCACTTAACTATTAGAACGGAGCAATTCGCATGGGTCGCCACACCGTTTGACACGCTTCCTAGCAGGAGCTTTTTGAACCCACTCAAGCCCCTTGAACCCACAACCAATAAGTCAACCTTTTCCTTTTCAACGTAGTCGACAATAGCCTGCGTAGTTGAGGCATAGTCATCGATGAGAATCGTCGCTGTGTCCACGCCGGCATGTTCACTTTTGGATGATGCCTTATTCAAGAGCCTTTTAACAGCCTTCAAAGCGTCGTCGAAAAAAGCTTGCATCACACTCGACGACATAGCAACACTTGAACCTTCTCCGTATAAGACGGGTAGTGTGAGGACACTCAATATGAATAGCTTCGAGTTATGGATTCTCGCCAACTTTATCGCTAGGTTCAACGCTTTTTCAGCGTGCTCCGAGCCGTCTATCGCCACAGCTATTTTGCCGAAGACTTGCTCGGATTTGTTGCTTAATGTTGAGGTTTTTGCTGGCATAGGTGACCCATGTGGCCGCATAGATAACCATTTCTTATGATAAGTGTCAAACAAAAAGGATCTGAACTCGGCGAATATAAAGAAAACATAAAGCTGATTAGGTCAAAATTTTTTCCTTACGTGATTCGCTGAGCCGCCCTCCCATGTTTCGAGCACGCTGCTTTGACAGCTGCTTGCCCAACCAAGTACCCGCGTAACCACCCAAGAATGCTGCTATCACCACTGTTGCGATAAAGAAGGGTGTAACAGGCATCATATGATTTTCACAACTAGTATTTTCAAAGCGGCGAATTAAACCCATCCGTGCATTCGTGTATATTTGTACACAGTTGACCACTGACGGAGCTAGCTGCTTTCGGGTTTGGCGACGTCTGGCGTCTTGGGATCGGTAACATTACTGAATGTAACCCGACCAATGATAACTAACATTACTAAAGGTTCCGGACGTTTGTCCAACCATGTTTCGATAAGTAATTGGGTCAACGGGCTAACCAAGCTTCTCTAACGCCCTAGCACCAGTTTTGACGGCAACAACTTTCACGAAACCCCTTGAAACTTCTATGTCTTCTGTTTCACACCCATAGGAGCTGAGAAACCCTTTGATGCCTGCGGCTGTGCAACGGGAGGCTTCAGGGCTGTAGCCGGTACCAGTCATCACCACCTCGATTTCGTCGTCTCTTATTTCGAGCTGCAGGAGACTCGGAGGTATAAGCGTTTTAAAATTTTCCAAAATCAACTTAACATCGTCGATTTTGGGTGCAAAGTGTTTGAGAAGTTCGCCCACCACTACACCTTGTTGTTCCCATGCTTTGAGTGTTTCATCCTTACTACACTGAGAAGCTATTCTGAGGGTTTCATCGAGAAGTACCTCGGGTACTGGAACCACCGAAGCCGAGTCGTATATTTCGAACAAGCGAAGCACGTTGATGACGGACTCAGCCGTTTTCCCAGACCCGAGTATGTCCAAATAAGTTTTTATAGCCTCATTGGTAATCGCATAAAGAGTCTTGTTCTGTTTTCGGGCCTCTTCAGAAAGAGTGGAAACCAAGGAGTCGTCAGCCGCTAGATTAATTCTGCCCATTTCATTCTCTTAGTACAAACTGCTTAAAATATACCTTTCGACACAACCCGAACATTTGCGTATCGCCGACCTTGAGAAACTCTTTCGAAGGTGTCAGACGGCTTCGGAAAAACGGAATTCAAAAGAAGTCTGTCGCGGCGACATTTCTGGGCGAAACCTGTTCCTGTGCTCGTCTGAGCAGCTTGATATAGTAATCGGCGCTTGCACCGCTGTATCCCAACTCTGCAAAGTATAGTTCGGAGCCTTGTATCACTTGTATGCTTGGCGGCGAATGCGTCAAACCCAAAGACCTTCGCTTGTCAATTTTGAACCTGCGGGCCCCGCGTATTGTGAAGACATAGTCTTTGGGTTCTATCTCCCCGCGTTGAATTCGGTCTATGTACACCTCAAAGAGGTTGATTGCGGCACCTAGTTGGTCGATGAACTCAGACTTGGTCTTAGCGTGTGCCAATAGACGCATGGCTTCTTTTTGAGCGCGTCGAACAAGGGGAGGCGAATCGCTTCTGATTGAATCAACTCCCTTTGTTTTGAGCCTTCCTGTGTTAAGCCTACCAAAATAGCGCGCAGTTGAACCCAACTGTGAGCCCTTGTTGTTGACGAACACAACCCAGTCATACATAGCTTCTAATTTCATGTTGAGCCCCGTTTCGCTTTGAATGCTCAGCAAGAGTTCATTGTACTCTCGCTCAGTGCAACTTTCCTTAGAAACAAAAAGGCTGTCCACTATGACATGGTGAACATTGAAACCCGATTCAGTGGCCACCCTAATCGCTTTGTCCATATAGTATCTGGAGAGAGCTGTTACGCATTCATACGCCTCAATTTTGCCGAACTTGGAGTTCCTGTAACCCAAATAACCAAAAGAAGCTACCAGTAACCATTTGATCGCAGACTCACGGAGCCTCTGCTCGGGGTCACCCAATTGAGCCAGTCGACGCGTTTTATCCCTTCGGTCGACAACTTGTGCCATGGCTTCGGCCACCAATCCGCGTCTGCCATATTCGACGCGGTGCATAGAACCGGGTATTTCCATGGATTCGGCTGAAGGATTGTTCACTGTTTCCGGCGAAATGTTCCACTTGGAGATTATGGATGGATACATTGAAGAAAAATCCAGTTGGGCCACATTAAAGTAGACGCCTGGACACGGACGGAAAGTCGTGCCGCCTCGGTCGTGTTGGATCAGCTGTTTCAGCGACTTCCACTTTTCGACTCTACGCGTGTATTCGGCCACCAAGTATCGACGCCGGAATGCCAGTCGTGCCTCATTCGCGGTTAATGGTTTGCCAATAGAAGCATCAAAGAGTTCCCTGAGCGGCATAAAGCTGATCCTGCTCCATTCAACCAGCCTTGTTAATTCTTCTTTAAGCGAAGAGGCACCAAAACTCGTACCGTGTACAACCAGTGGAACACTTTTTGGGTCAAACCCTTCCTCCATAAGTAACCACTCAAAACTTTTCGGATAACTCACAAGGTCGAGCTTGGATACACCAGCCAAACAGTGCCCGAGTCCTCCGATTCTGTCAGAAACCCTTGCAGTGGAACCTTCTCTATGCAGCCTGAGGTTGAACCGCTGAGGCTTCTTTTTTAGCCGTGTGAAAATGGTCTCTCCAAACCAGTCAAAGAATCTGAACTCCGCCCAGCTGTAATTCGGCGCCTCGTATCCCACGTTGATAGAGTCATCAACTGGAACAACTTCTGAACCGTTCACATCAACCTTAGCAGTCGCCGGATACCCCTTTCTAATGAACGCCTGTGTTACAGGGTCCGGAAAACAGTTATACAACTCGCCCAATTCCTGACTGCGTATTAACTCTTTGACTTCGAACAAACCGTGGAGATCGGAGAAGCCGACGCGGTGAACAATCGCTTTATAATCGTACCACGGCGGCGCAAACCACTCCTCTTGAACCACACCAAGAACAGAAGGGTGCATACACAGCTGATCCGTTAATCCAGAGACACGCGGCTTAACGAGCAACTCGAAGTCTGTTTTCAAAATCGCATCAACTCTCTCCGAACCGTTTGACACTGTGAGCCTTAAGCCGCCGTTGATGGGCACAGCATCGAGTATCCAGCCCCTGAACGTGGTTTCTTCACCTTGGAATCAAACTTCTAACCAAAATAAAAATGTACCGTAAAATACGGTAAAAACTTCGAACAACGGTTTAACGTCGTATCTGTGTCATCACCTCTATTCGCATAATCGTTGAACCCGCGCACTCAGCGCCTGACCTTCCCATAGCAGCCAAAAAGTATTATGAGCCGAGCTGTGCTGATTTCTGCGATACCCCACATTTATATGGATACTGTCGTGCAACCAGAAAAACTGGGCGAAACACTTTTTTGGTTTCCGTAAATACATGAAAAAGAATCGGACCAAGATCTAACATGTCAACAGCTACCATAACCCGGAAAAACTCAGTGGTATATTATCTGGGCCCTAAAGGCAGTTTCTCTCATGAGGCGGCTTTGAACCTGAGTGGCGAACACAGAGAAGCGAACACGATTACCGATGTGTTCAAAGCCGTACTGACACAATCGAACGCGTTCGGCGTGGTTCCAGTGGAAAACAGTTTAGAGGGGCCAGTAAACGAGACACTGGACAACCTGTATTTCGAAGACGAAATTTTCGTAGGAATCGAAATTCAGAAGAAGATAGACTTGGTATTGGCCACCAAAGACGCAGCCGGAGAAATTAAGAGAATATACTCCCATCCGTACGCTCTGCGAGAAGCCCAACACAGCCTGTCCAGAATCTCAGCCCAGCTGGTCCCAGTTGAAAGCACCTCGAAAGCTGCTACGCTAGCACTCCAAAATTCGGAGTCGGCTGCGCTGTGCTCCAGATTCGCCGCGAAGCTATATGACTTGAAGGTAGTTCATGAAAACCTTCAGGACGGCGTCAACATCACTAGATTCGTTGCCATATCGCGAGAAATCAGCAAAACAGGTGAAAAAACCATGCTGTTAACCACTGTGCCGCACAGGCCCGGTGGCCTCTATAGACTGTTGGAAAGGTTCTATCACGCAAACATAAATCTCACAATGATTTATTCCAGACCCATAAGAAACACTCCTTGGCACTACTATTTCTATATTGAGTTCGACGGAGAAATCGACGACAGAAACGTGTCCAGCTGCTTGTCTTCTTTAAGCGAAGTGGCAAACGTGTTGAAAATAAAGGGTAGCTACCATACCAAAAAAGCCTAGAATCCATGGTCGAAGATTATAGCCGAGAGTAAGGTTTGCAGCGCATTTATTTAGAGACGAATACACGCAGCGCTGATTTGTGTGACGTCCTCCCACGCCACGGCTAAAACGCACGGGTTTTCCCGCTCGCAAATGATAAAGAGCTTGACATAAACTTTTTAACTGTGCTAAACGAAGAACCTGCATGCGCGTTTGGCTACTTTTTGGGTTTGTGGCCGTCTTAATGCTTGTGCCGGTGGCTTTAGCTGCTCAGACCACGCAGGGATATGTGACCTACCGACTAATGGCCACTGATCCGAGTAACTCCTATACCGTGACGCTGAATGAAACGGTGAATCCGTCTCATCAGCCCAATCTTTCAGTGATGACCCTGAGCATATTTTCAAACGGTTGGAACCTCAGCTATTCAAGAGTGGTAAACTCGTCGACTCAACTCTTTCCGTACCTACCCGCTCTCGGCAATCAATCCGTCGCCTATTCTTCTAAGAATTATTCTATAAGACTGATTTTTGAGCGTGTTGGAACGAGCGAAGTGGGCTTCAACGGTAAGCAATACCAGTTGACCCAATACGCCTTTTCTGCGTTGGCCAATTCCGCGAACCATACATTCACAGCAAACGGAAACGTGTCTACAATGCCCTCGGGACTTGTGTATTCGTTGTCCGCGGACTTCAACGGAACAGTTGTTGTGAACGCCCAGCTAATAGCCACAAGCCTGCCCCTAAGCGATTCAAACAGTCTGACGCAGACGACGGCTATGACGGCTGCTGGAATGGCTTCGGTGACCGCGGCAGCTGTTGCCGTGCCTTGGGGTATACGGAGGCGAAGAAGATCCGCAGAGCCTCCAACAGGTTCCAAACCTTTGCATTGGGTAGACTGAAAGTTAAACAGCGGTGTTATAGGATTGGCGGAGGCGAAAATCGGATTTGCAGTCGCCGTGAAAAAATATGGAAGTAAAACAATTGGCCCAATAACGTTTCAAGTCAGCAAAGGGGAAATCATGGGTTTCCTTGGACCCAACGGTTCGGGAAAAACTACGTGTATAAGGATGCTGCTGGGCTTGGTTAGGCCAACTTCGGGTTCCGTGATGCTTCGCGGATTGGACCCGCTGCGGTGTCATTCGTCCGCTCTTAAAAACGTTGGATACTCACCAGAACTACCAAATATTCAAACTTTTTTGACACCCGAAGAACTTCTGCTGCTAGTGTCACGGGAAGTCGGCTTGGGTCCAGACGAAACACGCAAAGAAGTTGGGCGTGTTTTGGATCTGGTTGGGTTATCGGAGTATCGACAAACCAAAGTGGGTAGGCTCAGCAAGGGAATGGTTCAGAGACTCAGTTTGGCCCAAGCTTTGGTTGGCTCACCAGAAGTGTTGGTGCTGGATGAGCCGATGATCGGCATAGACCCCGCAGGCACAGCCCACTTCCGAGACCTGTTCAAACATTTTGCGCTTGAAGGCGGCGCAATCTTGTTGTCGTCGCATATGATGGCAGAGGTACAGTCACTTTGCGATTCTGTTACGATGATACATGCCGGAAAGATACTCTTCAGTGGAAATCTCCAAGATGTATTGAGAAACTCGCTTTTGACCACTCAAATAGTTGTGGAGGCTCACGGATTAACAGAAGAGTGTATTGCGAAGATAGCGAGCATCGATGGGGTAACATCCATAAGCAGAGGCGACGGTAAACTGGGGATCACGGTTTCCACCAAAGCTGACATCAGACCCGTCATAGCCGAAACAGTTGTACGTTTCGGAGCCAGATTACTCACTATAAAACAAGAGGACAACCTGCTTGAAAAGGTTTACATCGACCGTTTAAGACGTGAGAAAAATGAAGGTTGATGCGGTATACGTTTTCGCAAGATATGAACTTAAACGTGCGCTCGCCCGCAAAAAAGTGTTGGCGTTTGCGCTGTTCACGCTTCTTATAGACACGGCTCCCTACTCTGCCTTGGCGTCAACCGGCGCTTCTTTCATTCCCAGAAACGAATATCCATATCTCTGGGTAGCCGGAGTTTTTCTCCCTCAGTCCCTTTTCATTCAATTCGCGGGAGTACTAATAGCAGCCGGCGCCATGTCCGAAGAATACGAGCAGGGAACCGCAGAACTCTTACTCTCCAAGCCAGTCAGCAGAAGCGACTACTTTATTGGGAAGTTTTTGGGAGGATACTCCCTGCTTCTATCCATAATAGTGCTCAACTCGGCTGCCGTCCTAACAGTGACAACAGGGATCTTTGGGGCACAACAAAACATAAGTCAACTCCCCAACATCGTTGTTTTACAAGCCTACTCTTCACTTTTGTTTTACTCCTTCGCGTTTATGATGGGCGAATTGATAAGACGTTCTTCCCTTTCGTATATTATAGCTTCCGCAGTGTTCTTCGCAAGCCAGCTCATAGGGGTTTATTTAAGCTTGATATACAATCTAACAGGTGAGCCACTTTACAAAAGCATCAGCGTATATCTGCCAACATCCGCCGTAAACTCCTTGCCTCTTGAATACGCTCGATTAAATCTGCCTTCAGGCGCCCAAGAATTACTGTTAATAGCGAGCCCACCGGGGATCATCGAACACTCCACTGTATTTTCCTCCCTTGTCATACTATTGTATACATGTGTTGCTTTAATAGTCTCTCACTCATACTTCAATAAAGTAGACATAGCAAAAAGAGTGAGCTAACACATGTATCCAACAATCTATTGAATGGGTCAAATCTCTGATATCCAAATCAAGTAAACACAGTGGCGTCGAAAGCGTGTTTTCCAAGTGGTTCGAAGCCCAGACGGCCCGTGGGTTTAACCGTCGAATAACAGCGAGCCTTGATTTTCCAAGGCGTCGGCAACGAAAATAGCTGATGTTGAAACAATAAAAATATGGGAAATGGTAGAACAGCGCGTTATCAATGATTCACGCGAGTTTTAGAACCAACCCTTCTTGTCTTTTATTGAAGCCTTAACTTTTTGCATCACTTCTGGTGATATTTCATTCATGTTGTGGGCTTCTTTGGCGTGCTTTGCGATTTGTGTCAACAATTCCTCCTCAGTTTTGGCTTTGGCTTTAAAACCACAGTTCATGCCGATATCTTTGCACGCAAACTCCTTGGCCATTAAATTCAAAACAATATACTCACTCCAATATATAAACTCATATGAACCCTTTCTATAATTAACTCCATAATGTTTGCCATTATTTTCAGCAACCAACAAAACATGTGAGCATTCAACAAATCTCTTGCAGTCAGAACCACTCGGAGCCCTTTGTATGAAGACTTGTATACCAGTAGCAGACGACGACAGAATGAAAGTCGCGACAGAATTGAGCCAAAAATAAAGTGATCGTCAAAAATTTTATCATTTAGAACAAGGCGCCGCCCATAAAGCTGATTAAGGATTTGGCCAACCCATCACTAGCAAAAACGATTCAGCGTCAAGAGCTTCAACTTTAACGAAGTCGCTTCTGATAGAACAAACCTTATGTGTGACCGTCAATGTAAAACAGAGGCGTGGATGTTCAACCTTGATAAACCTTGGAATCCTGCGACGCTTTGGTCCGGGTGTTAAGACCAAGCTGGATACAAGGAGAGAGGGCATAAGAAGCCTTGTTCGACTCATCTTTTTGCTGTACGCCCTTTTGGCTCTGGCCGCGCTGCTACTCAACGTGCAATCCAGCCCCTTAATCAAAACGCTTCAGTCTTTAACGGGACTTCTCATTTTGCAGTCAAAGTATGGATTCGCGATCAACCAGTTCTTTAACGAATTATACCAAGATTTGGCTGGTAAAATGATGGTCTAACGGCTTATTTATCCAAGTTGATTGTTGGTTTCATGCGGGAATTGGGGACACCAGTGCGCTTTCCCTCTCCAATCCGTAGCGTTTGACTTTGTCTGTGTCCAAGCCCCTCTTCCTGCAGATGGACTCCACCACTTTCATCATAACCCATCCACCAAACCTTATGATGCCCGCGGTGCCCATCCTCACAAAG
>Ga0080006_1149742_pt1 | contig 208869 bp, 196 predicted proteins | sample RS3BMetagenome_FD_69209 | JGI IMG/M metagenome (GOLD analysis project Ga0080006, IMG submission 69209) | Ferric oxide microbial mat and aquatic microbial communities from Rainbow Spring, Yellowstone National Park, USA - RS3B (SPADES... ...
GTGTTGGGTGTACGTGAGCGGGGCATGGAACCACCCTTCCTGTTGAGGAAGAGCCTACCACCACAGTGTCACGTCTACAAGCGTAACTCGTCATTACGCCACCAAAATGGCCAAACACGAGGGGCGGCCACCGAGGTGGCCGCCATGAGCGCCTCCTCGGCGCTCAGGCCGGCGCTGCGCAGGGCGGTGATGTCCTGGGCGTTCCTGCCGTGCTCGCGCATCGGCGCGCCGACGAAGTCCGACCCGGACGCGATCGGCACGCCGGCGCGGTGGGCGAGGCGCACGCTCTCCACCATCGCGTCCATCGCCTCGGCCTGCTTGCGCCGGCGGTAGGCCGGCATGTCGACGCCCTGGGCCAAGGTGGTGTGGTAGACCTCGGACAGGACGAAGGTCGGGACGAAGATCGTTGCGTGCCGCAGCATCGCCTCGACGGCCGCCTCGTCCAGGTAGTAGCCGTGCTCGATCGTGTCGACGCCGGCCTCGACGGCATTGCGCACGCCGACCGCGCCCTGGGCGTGGGAGGCGACGCGCCGGCCCAGGCGGTGCGCCTCGTCGACGATCGCCGCGATCTCCTCCGGCGTGTAGTGGGCATCGTGGGGGCTGTCGAACTCGCTGCCCACGCCGCCCGTCGTGCAGATCTTGATCAGGTCGGCGTCGAGCCGGCAGACCCGGCGCACGGCCTGGCGGCAAGCGTCCGGGCCGTCGGCGAGGAGCGAGTCCTCGACCGTCTCCATCCAGCGAAGCGGCAGCGAGTGCACGTCGCCATGGCCGGCGGTCTGGGAGATGATCGGCCCGGCGGCGAGGATCCTCGGTCCCGGCAGGGTGCCCTCCGCCACCGCCTCGCGCAGGCCGAGCGCGGTCGCGCCGCCGACATCCCGGACCGAGGTGTAGCCGGCCTGGACCAGACGGCGCAGGTCCTCCACCGCGCGCGCCGTGCGCAGGGCGGCGTGCCCCGACTCGTGGCCATAGGCACGGGTGCCCGACAGGTGGACATGGCAGTCGATCAGGCCCGGCACGAGGGTGGTGCCGGGGCCGAAGTCGACGCGCGCCGTCGCCGCCTCGGCCGCGAGCTGCGCGCCGGTGCCGACGGCGACGATGCGGCCGTCCTCGACGAGCACGGCACCGTCGTCGATCGTGCCGCCGGCGTCCCCGGTCCACACCCTGGCCGCCGCGTAGACGGTGCGCTCGCTCATCGTGCCGCCTCCGACTGCGCTACGGCGCCCAGGTGGCCGCCGAACCAGCGCTCGATCTCGAGCAGACGGTGCACCCGGTGCCAGGGCTTGCCGCCGCGGCTCATGCCGTGGAACTCGTCCGGGTAGCGCACGAACCGTACCTCGCGGCCGAGGAATTTGAGCGCCATGTACAGCTGCTCACCCTGCTCGATCGGGCAGCGCAGGTCCCCCTCCTGATGCTCGATGAGGAGCGGTGTGCGGATGTTCGACGCCCACATCAGGGGCGACTGGTGCAGGTAGGGCTCGATCGACTCCCACCACGGCCCGGTGCCGAACTGGCGCGTGCGCAGGTAGCCCATGTCCGACGTGCCCATCGTGCTCAGGCGGTTGACCACGCTGCGCATCGTCACGGCGGCGGCGAATCGGTCGGTGTGGCCGACGATCCAGTTGACCATGAAACCGCCGTAGCTGCCCCCGGCGACACCGGTGCGGGCCGGGTCGATCTCCGGGTGGCGGGCAAGCGCGCCGTCCATGCAGGCGATCACGTCCTGGTAATCGTGGTTGCCCCAGTCCGCCATGATGTCCTTGCAGAACGCGTCGCCGTAGCCGGTGCTGCCGCGCGGGTTGGAGAAGGCGACGCCGAAGCCGCGCGCGCACAGGAGCTGGAACTCGAAGTGGAAGCGGTAGCCGTACATCCCGGACGGCCCGCCGTGCACCTCCAGCACCGCCGCGTGGCGCCCATCGGCGTCGCGCGTGGCGTCGCTCGTGGGCGGCATGTACCAGGCGTCGACCGCGGGACCGTCCGGGGCATGCACGGTGTACCCCTCGGGCCGCGACAGGCTGCCCACGAACGAGGATTCCCAGTCCGGCGTGGCCTCGTGCCGGGCGATCGTGGCCTGCGCCGTCTCGAGCGACACGTAGCCCGGATGGAGCGGGTCGCCCGCGCACACCGCAAAGCGACCGTCGGGCAGGCAGACGACGCCCCCGAGGCCGCGGTCGCCGCCGAGCACCTGGACGATCCGGTCGTCGGCGTCGAGCCGGGCAAGGCCGACCCGACCCGCCTCGGACCACGACCCCCACGGGCGGTCGTCCGGGCCGACGAACATGACGGGACTGGCCGGCATGCCGATGTCGGCCGCCGTCTCTTCGCCGAAGCAGCCGCGCTCGCGCCCGGTCAGGTCCTCGGCCGCGCGTCCGTCCGGGGTGACGCGGAACAGGTGGCGCTGGGCGTAGCCGCACTCGCTCGGCAGCGAGGCGAGCACGTAGCGCTCCCCCGACGCGGTGGCGAGCGCCTCCTCGACGCCCAGGCCGAGGTCGGTCAGGCGCTGGGGCCCGCTGCCGTCGTGGGGCACCCGCCACAGGTCCTTCACCGGTAGCTCGCGATCGGGATCGGCGCCGCGGTTGGCGATGACGACGGTGGCGGCGCCGTCGCCCTCCACGTACGCCAGCTTGTGGTCGAACGGCCCGCCCGCAAGGAGCCGGACCTGTCGGCTCTTCAGGTCGAGGTGGCACAGGGCCGAGCGGCGCCGGCCGAAGTAGCCCTCGCCGTCGAGGCGGTAGTACATCCGCTCGATCACCTTGACGTCGCGGTTGTACCGCACGAACGGGTCGCTCTCGGTGGCGTCCGGGTCGGGCTGGGGGACGAGCCGGTCGTCCTCCAGGCTGGCGATGAACACCAGGCCCGAACCGTCGGCAAGCCAGGCGAAGTCGCGCACGCCGCCGTCGAGGTCGGTCAGGCGCACCGCCTCGCCGCCGTCGAGGGGCAGGAGGTAGATCTGGCGGAACGGCTCGCCGCGGCGCGACAGGAAGGCAAGTGCCCGGCCGTCCGGGGCGAACGCCGGCTTGTCGTCCGACGGGCCGCGGGTGAGCGGGGTGGGGGTGGTGTCGGGGCGGGTGACGGACCAGCGCACGATGCGGGTCGTATTGCGGTTCTGGTCCGGGTCGATGCCCTGTTCGACAAGGGCGATCCAGTCGCCCGACGGGGCGAGCGCGGGCGCGCCGTACGTCCGGATGGCGATCAGGTCGCGTGCGGTCAAGGCTGGCATGGCGGTCCCCCTCGAGGTGTGCTGTGGGTCCACTTCGGGGGACGGGGCCAGGGTCCTGTCGCGAGCAGGGCTTGCGCGGCGCGCGCACGGGCGTGAACGGTGGTTACCTCATTGACCGAACGTGCGCCACGGGGTACGTTTGCGGTAATGGACCGACGGGGCGAATTCGCCGGCGGCCGGACAGGATGGGGGGATGCGCGTGGAGCGCGCGGAGCGGTCGATGGACACGCTGACCAGGGCAGCCTGGTGGTACTACGTGGACGGCTGGACCCAGGAGGCGATCGCCGACCGCATGCACGTGTCCCGGGCGACCGTCGTGCGCATGCTGCAGCGGGCCCGCCAGACCGGGATCGTCGAGATCCGGGTGCACGGCGACCGCCTCGCCGACATCCGGCGCGAGTCCGAGCTGGCGTCGCGGTTCGGTCTGCACGAGGCGATGGTCGTCGCCCCCGACGACAACCCGGGCGGCATCCGCGAGGGCCTTGCCCGGGCGGCGGCCAACTACATGCAGACGATGCTGGCCCAGCAGAGCCGCCGGCGCCGGCGCGGCGCCTACCTCATGGGCATGGGCTGGGGCCACACCCTGGGCGCGGTGGCCCGGTACATCGACCCGCCCGTGGGAGGATTCCGTCACGTCCGCATCGTCGAGATGATCGGCGCTCCGGACGGTCCCTGGAACGGCTCGGTGCGGGCGAGCCTCAAGCTGTCGGAGCGGTGCGGCGTGCCGGCCGTGTACATGAACGCGCCCGCGGTCGCCTCGACCCCGGCGATCCGAACGGCCATCCTGGCCGACGCCCAGATCCGGCGCACCCTGGCCGAGTGCCGCAAGGTGGACGTGGCGTTCGTCGGCATCGGCAGCCTGGCCAAGGACTACGGGCAGCAGAGCTTTCGCCTCGTGAGCGAGCCGGAGGCCGAGGCCCTGCGCCGCCAGGGCGCCGTCGGCGACGTGCTCGGCCAGTTCTTCAACGTCCAGGGCGCGCAGGTCGACGGCCCGGTGGGCGACCGTACGGTCGGCGTGGACTGGCAGACGCTGCAGGACATCCCCATGGTGGTCGGCGTCGCCGGCGGGCCGGGCAAGGGGCCGGCCGTGCTGGGCGCGCTGCGCAGCGGTCTTCTGAACGCGCTCATCACCGACCAGGCGACGGCGGACTTCGTCGTCGCCGCGGCGGGCGAAATGGTCGCCAGCGCCGTCCACGCCGAACGGGGTGTCTGATCCCGCGGACCGCGCGACGCAGGCGCGCCTGCGCGAGGCGGCGGGGCGGGCGCTTGTCTACGCGTACGCGCCGTACTCGCGCTTTCCCGTGGCCGCCGCCGTGCTCGGCGCGTCCGGCCGCGTGTTCACGGGCGTGAACGTGGAGAACGCGTCGTACGGGCTGACGATCTGCGCCGAGCGCAGCGCCGTCGTGGCCGCGGTGGCCGCCGGCGAGCGGCGTCTTGGGGCGTGTGCCACGACCAGCCGGCGCGGCAGCTCGGTGCCGTGCGGCGCGTGCCGGCAGGTGCTGGGCGAGTTCATGGCCGCCGAGGCGCCGGTGTGGTACGTGGTCGACGGCACGCCAGCCTCGCTTCGCTTGGGGGACCTTTTGCCGCACGCCTTCGACGTCCCGGCGGGCGACCGTCAGGGCGACGCGTCGTCGTCGCCGCCTTCGTCCCCATCCAGGTAGGGCGAAGCGCCATCCGGATACTTGGCCATGGCGGTGCGGTGGCGGCGGTAGCCGAGGCCCCGGTAGAAGCCCTCGTGGCCGAACGTCGCCGTGAGATACAGGCGGGCGCCGGCCGGCACCGACCCTTCCAGCGCGGCCATGAGGGCCCGGCCCACGCCGCGTCCCTGCCATGCGGGCGCCACCGCGACGTCGAAGACGGTGGCGTAGTACACGCCGTCGCTGACGACCCGGCCGATGCCGATGAGGCGGGCGCCGTCCCAGGCGGTGGCCACGGCGTGGCTGGCGCGAAGGGCCGCCGCCAGGCGCGCCGGCTCCTTCGTGCCGAGGCCCGCGTCTGCGTACAGGCCGATGGCCGCGGGCAGCCAGGACGGGTCGAAGCCCAACACAACGTCCACCGGGGGTTCCCGTCCTCTCCCGCGCCCGTGCCCCGGCGACGGCGTCCCTAGTCCGTCGCGAGCCCACCCAGCGCTACGTCGCAGTGGGCCTGGGCGGCCGCGACCAGGCTGGCGTCCTCGATCGCGGCCCGCACCGCCTCGATGTCGGGGGCGAGGGGCCGGTCGCCGGCCAGTGGTGCGACGAGCCTACGGATGCGCGCGTGGGCCGCGGCGGTCGCCGGGGAGAGGCGGTCGCGCCCGACCAGGTCCGCCGCCTGGGCGGCCGTGACCAGCTCGATGGCGAGCACGTCCGCCAGCCGGTCGGCCACGGCGGCCGCCTTGAGCGCGGCCGCCGGTCCCATGCTGACGACGTCTTCCTGGCCGGCCGAGGTCGGGATCGAGTCGACCGAGGCCGGATGGGACAGGCCCTTGATCGCGCTCGTCAGGGCCGCGGCCGTGTACTGGCCGACCATGAGACCGCTGTTCAGGCCCGGCTCGGGCGTGAGGAAGGCGGGTAGGCCGCCGCTCAGGGCGGGGTTCACCAGTCGCTCGGTGCGCCGCTCGGAGATCACCGCCAGCTGGGCCATCGCGATCGGCAGGAGATCGGCTGCCACGGCCACGGGGGCGCCGTGGAAGTTCGCGCCGGAGAGGATCGCCGCTCCGTCCGGGTCGTCCAGGCCGACGACGAGCGGGTTGTCCGTCGCGCTGTTCATCTCGACCTCGAGCACGCCGACGACGAACGACCAGGTGTCGCGAAACGCGCCGTGCACCTGGGGCACCGCCCGCAAGGAGTAGGCGTCCTGGACCCGTACGTCGCCGGCCCGGGTGGTGAGAGCGCTGCCGGCGAGAAGGGCGCGCAGGCGGGCGCCGGTGCGAAGCGCCCCCGGGTGCGGACGCAGGCGAAGGAGGCGGTCGTCGAAGTCGCTGGCGATGCCGCGCAGGGCCTGGAACGACAGCGCGGCGGCCAGGTCCGCGGCCGCGCCGAGGAGATCGGCGCGGCGGGCGGCCAGCGCGGCCACGGCCGTGGTAAGCTGGCTCCCGTTGGTGAGCGCGAGCCCTTCTTTGGCCGTCAGGTCGAGCGGGGCCATGCCGGCGGCGCGCAGCGCCTCGGCGGCCGGCAGGCGTCGCCCGCCGACCGTCGCCTCGCCCTCGCCGACGAGGCACAGGGCGACGTGGGAGAGCGGCGCGAGGTCGCCGCTGGCGCCGACCGAGCCCCACTCGGGGACGACCGGCAGCACGTCATGCGCGAGCAGGGCGGCGATGCGCTCGACAACGGCCGGGCGCACGCCGCTACGACCCAGGGCGAGGGCGTGGGCGCGCAGGGCCAGGAGCGCGCGCACGGACGGCGCGGGCAGGGCCGGGCCCACGCCGGCAGCGTGGCTGCGCACAAGGTTCAGCTGCAGGGCGGAGACCTGGTCGGGCTCGATCCGCCGGTTGGCCAGATGGCCGAAGCCGGTAGAGACACCATAGACGGGGGCCTCGCCGGCGAGCGCCCGCTCCACGGCCGCGCGGCTGGCCTCCATCTGGCGGGCGGCGTCGGCGGACAGGCGCACGCCGCGGCCGGCGCCGACCGCGGCCAGGGCGGCACAGTCCATCCGATCGCGCCCCAGGGCGAAGGGGTCAGCCTCGGGCAAGAGAAGACCTCCCAGACGTGATGCGTGGGACAGCTACGGCGGTATGGCGAGTTCGGTTCGCACCGGGCGGGATGGGCTCCTCCCGCGCCGGTCGCACGATCGGGGGGGCTTTCGCGGGTGGCACGCCGGAGGCGTAGGCGGCTTCGGTTCCGATGGTCGGTGCGCCCGCTCGCGAGCGCCCTCGTTCTGGCCGCGCTGCTGGTCTGGGGCGTGCGCGCCTCGGCGATCTTCGCGCCGCCGCCACGGGCGGTCCTGTCCCTTCGCGGCCTTGCGGCCGTGCCGGGCGACGCGGTGCCCGGCGGCCTCGTCGGGTCGGTGAACAGCTATGCCCTGACGGTCGACGGCGCAAAGGTGCTGGCCGCCCTGCGTCCGCACGGGATGTACGCGATCGCCTCGACGACCAAGATCATGACCGCCTATCTGGCGCTGACCCGCCTGTCGCCGACCACGACCCTCGTGGTCAGCCCGACCATCCTCGCCGGCACGGCCGCGCAAGCGGCCCAGGGGGGCGTCGTCATGCCGCTCACGGATGGCGAGCGCCTGACCCTGCCGCAGGTGATGGACGCCCTTCTCCTGCCGAGCGCGAACAACGCCGCGCTCCTCCTCGCCCAGCAGCTCGACGGCAGCGAGGCGGCGTTCGTCCGGGACATGAACCGGACGGCGGCGGCCATGGGCCTGCGCGACACGCACTTTGCCGATCCGAGCGGCCTCAACCCGGCGACGCAGTCCTCCGCCCTCGACCTCAGCCGGCTCGCCGCCCGGGCCCTGACCGTGCCGGCCTTCGCCGCCTACGTCACCCGGCAGTCGGCCCAGGTGCCCGGCTGGTCCACCGTGCACAACCTGAACCAGCTGCTGACGACCTATCCGGGTGCCATCGGGGTGAAGACCGGAAACACCGACCAGGCGGGATTCTGCCTGGTGTTCGCCGCCCGGCGCGACATCGACGGCTCGACCGTGACGCTCGTCGGCGCGGTCCTCGGGGCGCAGTCGATGGACCGCGCCTTCGCGGACGCCACGCGCCTCCTGAACGCGGGTTTCGCCACCAGCCGGACGCGCGAGGTCCTGGCTGCCGGGCGGGTCGTCGCGACCCTGCGCCGACCGGGCGGGCCGCCGCTCGCGCGTCTGGCCGTGGCGCAGCCCCTGCGCCTGCCTGGATACGATGCGGCCCAGGGCGAGCGCCTTGCCCTGCGCGAGGTGCGCGCGACGGCGGGCGACCCGCGCTGGCAGCTGGTCGTGCAAGGGGCAGGCGGGGCCGTCCTGGCCCGCCTGCCCCTTCGCGCGACGCCGGTCGCCTAGCGGAAGCGGGCCAGCATCGCCTCGACCTCGGCGCGCGACGGCGGCGCTTGGTGGGCGATCGGCACGTCCTGGAAGCCCGGCACGAGCTCGTCGTAGGCGGGCAGGGAGTCGTCGCGCAGGAGCACGCCCGTGACCATCTCGTCGGTCCGGGTCAGGAGGTCGAAGGCGCGCGCCCGGTCGTCCGCCACGTAGGCCGGGTCGTCGTCGAGGTTGCGCAGGTTCTGCTTGTACCAGTCGTAGGTGTTCAGCTTGTTGAACGTGACGCACGGGCTGATCACGTTGAGGAACGAGAAGCCGCGGTGCGCGATCGCCTGCTCGATGAGCTTCACCAGCTGCGGCTGCCAGGACGAGAAGCCCTGGGCGACAAACGTGGCGCCGCCCGTGATCGCGAGCGACAGCGGGCGTACCGGCCGCTCGATCGAGCCCCAGGGCGTGCTCTTCACCTTGGCGCCCCGGTCCGAGGTCGGGCTGTTCTGGCCCTTGGTCAGACCGTAGATGTGGTTGTCCATGACGATGTACGTCATGTCCACGTTGCGGCGCACGGCGTGGTTGAAGTGGCCCATGCCGATGGCGAAGCCGTCGCCGTCGCCGCCGACGGCGATCACGTTGAGGTCGCGGTTGGCCAGCTTGACGCCCATCGCGGTGGGCAGGGTGCGGCCGTGCACGACGTGCAGGTTGTACGAATTGATGTAGTTGCCGATCTTGCCGCTGCAGCCGATGCCCGCCACGAGGGCGACGTTCTGGGGCTGCATGTCGAGGTTGACGAACGCGCGCTGGAGCGCGGCGAGGACGCCGAAGTCGCCGCAGCCGGCGCACCACCACGCCTTCTCGTCGGTCTTGAAGTCGGCCAGGGTGGCCATCAGCGGATCGCCTCCTGTGGGGCCGTCTCGGCCGCGGCGCCAAGGGTCGCCGTCGCGACCACCTCGTCCGGGGTGAGGAGCGTGCCGTCGAACTTCAGCAACGACGACAGCCGCCCGTCCGCCACGCCGGCCTGCTGGAGCAGGGCGCGCAGCTGGCCGGTGGCGTTGTGCTCGATGACGAGGACGCGCTCGGCGCCGGCGAGGGCGTGCTCCAGCTCGGCCGTGGGGAAGGGCGCCACCCGACGGACGTGGACGTGGCGCGTGCCGATGCCCCGGGCGTTGAGCGCCTCGGCCGCCTCGCGCACGGCGCCGTAGGTCGAGCCGAAGGCGACGAGGGCGAGCGTGCCGGTCGGGTCGCCCTCGACGCTGGCGCCCGGGAAGTCGACGGCGCCCAGCTTGCGCAGCCGCTTGGTCATCATGTTGACCCGGTTGGTCGGATCCTCCGACACCTTGCCGAAGCGGTTGTGCTCGGTGCCCGTGGCCAGGTACTGGCCGTGCGCCATGCCCGGCACGCTGCGCGGCGACACGCCCGTCGTGGTCACCTCGTAGCGGTGGAAGCCCCCCGGTCCGAGGGCGTCGAGCTCGTCCTGGCTGACGAGGGCGCCGCGGTCGACGCGCACGGCGTCGAGGTCGATGTCGTCGGGGTCGACCGTGGCCTTCCACTCGGCCAGGGCGAGGTCGGAGGCGATGATCACCGGGCACTGGAACCGGTCCGCCAGGTTGAACGCGGCCACCGCGTCGGAGAACGCCTGCTCGTGGGTGGCCGGGCACAGGACGATGCGCGGCGCCTCGCCGTGGCCGCCGTAGACGAGCGCGAGGATGTCGCTTTGCTCGTTCTTCGTCGGCATGCCGGTCGATGGCCCGCTGCGCTGGCAATCGACGAGCACGAGCGGCAGCTCGGCGGTCGAAGCGAGGCCCAAACCCTCCTGCATGAGCGACAGGCCGGGGCCCGAGGTGGCCGTCATCGCCCGGGCGCCGGCGTACGCGGCGCCGGCCACCATCGTGATCGAGGCGATCTCGTCCTCGGCCTGGACGACAACGCCGCCCACCTTGGGCAGGAGGTCGACGAGCGTCTCCATCACGCTCGACGCCGGCGTGATCGGGTAGCCGGCGAAGACCCGGCAACCGGCCGCCGCCGCCCCGATCGCGAGCGCCTCGTTGCCGGTGAGGAGGAGCCGTCCGCGCCCGTCGGCGGGGGGGAGGTGCAGCGGCGACGGACCACCCAGGGCGCTCAGCGCGGCCGCGTGGGCCTCGGTCAGGGCCTGCCGGTTCTGGGCCACGACAGCCTCGCCCTTGCGGCCGAACTTTTTCGCGACGTAGTCCTCGAACGCGGCCAGCGGCAGGTTCAAAAGCGCCGCCGTGGCACCCAGTGCGGCCATGTTGCGGTAGAGGATGCCGCCCGCGGCCTTGGCGATCTGGGTAAAGCCGACCTCGACCAGGCGAAGGTCGTCGCGGCCCTCGGGAAGCTTGGGACTGAACTGCGCGTCCGCGACGATGAGGCCGCCGGGCACGAGCTCGTGCGCCTCGATCCGGATCGTGTCCTGGTCGAGCGCGACGAGGACGTGCAGATCGCCCGTGGCGCTGCGCACGGGCCGGTCGGCAAGGCGCACCTTGTAATGCGTGTGCCCGCCCTTGATGCGGGACGAGAACCACTTGTATCCGTATACGTGATAGCCCATGCGGCACGCGACCGTGGCCAGGATGTCGCCGCACGAGTCGATGCCCTCGCCCTGCTCGCCGCCGATCTTCCAGGATAGCTCCCGGGTCGTTGCGGACATGGAGCCCCACCTCCGTCCTACCTACACTACGCCGGGCTGCGTATAATGAAAAATAAAACTTGGTTATCGGTTGCATAACCTTGCGGAATCGAGGCGAGCATTGCTCCTCGAACATCTGGTCACGTTCGCGCGCGTCGTCGAGACCGGCAGCGTCACCCAGGCGGCGCAGGAGATGGGCCTGTCGCAGCCGGCCGTGACCAAGCGGCTTGCCCGCCTGGAAGAGGAGGTCGGCCACCGCCTGCTGCGCCGCGGCGGCGATCGCGTCGAGCCCACGCCGGCCGGCGAGGTCGCCTATCGCCACGCCCGCCGCATGATCGACGAGGTGCAGGCGCTTCAGAGCGACCTGCGCGCCGTCGAGGCGCCGGGCAGCGGCCACCTGCGCCTGGCCGCGGTCGACACGATGGTGCTGTACGTGCTGCCGGCGGCGCTGGCCGAATACCGGCGGCGCAACCCACGCGTCGCCCTGCACGTGCGCATGGGCTCGATCCAGGAGACGGTGGACCTTGTCCTGCGGGCGGAAGCCGAGGTGGGACTGACGACCGCGCCGGTGGACGAGCCGCGCCTGGTCGTCCACCCGCTCAACCGCGATCCCCTGGTGGTGGTGGCGGCGCCCGACGTGGCGGCGGCGCTGCCCGACCGGCCGGCGCTCGCGGACGTCCAGGCGGCGGGGCTTGTCACCTACGCCGCCGGCTCGCGCTTTCGCGCCTTCGTCGACGCCATGCTGGCCGAACACGGCGCGCGCCTCACGCCGACGATGGAGTTCGACAGCCACGAGGCGGTGCGCGTCATGGCGCTCGCCGGCTACGGCTGCGCGCTCGTGCCCGAGACGGTGGTGCGCGACGACGTCGAGGGCGGCCGCCTGGTCCGGATCGCGGTCATGGGCCTGCCGCCGATGGTCCGGACGAGCGCTCTCGTCTACCGCCGCGGCGCCTCGCTGGCCGCGCCCGCGGCGCGGTTCGTCGAGCTCATGCGCGCCCGCTTCCCGGCGGGCCCGGCGTGACCCGCGCCGCCCGGATCGCCTCCCGGCTCGAGGCCTGGTACGCGCGCGAGGGGCGCGACCTGCCGTGGCGGCGCCGGCGCGACGACCCGTATGCGGTGTGGGTGTCGGAGGCGATGCTGCAGCAGACCCGGGTCGAGACCGTGCTCGGCCGCTACGGGGCGTTTCTCGATCGCTTCCCGGACCTGGCGTCGCTTGCCGCGGCGCCCGAGGACGCCGTGCTCAAGGCCTGGGAGGGCCTGGGCTACTACCGGCGCGCCCGGCTGCTCCACGCGGGCGCGCGCGCGGTCGTCGAGCATGCCGGGGGGCGCCTTCCCGACACCGTCGAGGGGCTGCGCGCCCTGCCCGGGTTCGGCCCGTACATGGCCGGGGCGGTGGCCTCGATCGCGTTCGGCCGCCGCTGCGCCGCGACCGACGCCAACGCGGTGCGGGTGCTGGCGCGACTGGAGCGCCTGGACGGCAGCCGGGGAGATCCGGCCCTTACCCGCGCCGTCGCGACCGCACACGCCGCCCTGGTCGAGGCGAGCATCGATCCGGGCGCCCTGAACCAGGCGGTGATGGACCTGGGCGCGCGGGTGTGCGTGCGTCGGCCGCGCTGCTCCCTGTGCCCGGTGCGCGATCTGTGCGCGGCCTTTGCCGACGGCGGCGAGGCGGCGGCCGCGCGCTACCCGGCGCCGCCCGCCCGGCGAGCGCCGCGCGACGTGGCGGTGGCCATGGCGGTGGTGGCCGACGGAAAGGGACGGGTGCTGGCGGGGCGCAGGCCGCCCGGACTCCTGGGGGGACTGTGGGGCCTGCCCCTGGGCGAGGGTCCGGACGCCGGGCAGGCGGCCGGGGCCCTGGTCGCCACCCTGCACGAGGCCGGCGTGCCTGCCGCGGACGATCTGCGCTCGGCCGGGGCATTCGACTGGGCGTTCACGCACCGCCGCTGGCACGTGGAGGTTCTGACGCTGGCGGCGGCCGAGGCGGTGCCGACCGGGTCGTGGACCTGGCTCGACGCCACCGCCAGGGCCGACGCGGCGTTCGGCGGACCGTTCCGGCGGGCGCTCGCGACAAAGCCCCCGGGCGAGTCGCCCGGGGGCTGAGCGGGGACGGGCGCAGATCGCCCGTCAGGCCTGCCGGTGCGACCGCTTGGCGCGGGTGTGGCGCAGCCTGCGGACGGTCCGGTCGGGCAGGCGCGACGCCGGAACGACGCTCTGGTTGAGCGGGCCCGTGACGAGTGCCGGCGGCAGGGGTCGCTGGCCCAGGTCGAGGGCCGCTCCGACGCTGGTGGCGGCGGCGACCGTCGGGTTGAGGGGCGCAAGCCGGGCGACCTGGTCGACGTACTTCAGGACCGAGGCGAACGACATCGCCGTCGCGTCCACCGCGCCCGCCTTCGCATACGGCGAGATGATCAGGGCCGGTACGCGAAAGCCCAGGCCGAACGCGTTCACCTGCCGCGGCGCGACCCCGTCGTACCAGCCGCCGTACTCGTCCCAGGTGACGACGACGACGGTGTCGCGCCAGTACCGGCTCTGGCCGAGGGCGTTCACGAGGTCGGTCACGTACCACATGCCCAGGGCATTGTTGGCCGGCGGGTGCTCGCTTTCGATCTTGGTCGGGGTGATCCACGATACGGTCGGCAGGCGGCCGGTGCGCAGGTCCCGGAAGTACTGGCGCGTCCACGCGAGGTGGTGGCGCAGGGCGGCGCTGCGCTCGAACGCGGAGAATCCGGGAAGCGGGTTCCACAGCCAGAAGGCACGCGGGTTGAAGCCGCTGTAGTAGGTCCAGGAGGCGCCGTGCGCCTGGAGCTGGCCGGGCAGGGTGGCAAAGCGGAAGCCGCACCCCGTGGGGGGCTGCCACATGTTCCAGATCCAGCCGCCGCTCGACCCGGCCACGGTGTACAGGTGGTTGGGCAGCGACGGTCCCATGACCGAGGAGAAGAACATGTCGGCCAGGGTGTAGCGCGAGGCGTAGTACCAGTAGTTGGGGATCTGCCGGCCGGTGTAGTAGCCCATGACGTCGCGGGTGCCGTCGGCGTACACGAAGCCGGACATCGCGCCGCGCGCGTACGCGAGGTGCGCGTTCCCCCAGGTGTGGCCGAGGTCGCGACCGATCGGCCCGGCCAGGGGGAAGGGGGCCACGACGGGGCGCCCGCCTGGCCGGCGCGGCAGCCGTACGCCCGCACGCAGGCCGACGACGCCGGGGTAGGCGCCGAAGTAGTTGTCGAACGAGTGGTTCTCCTGGACGATGAAGATGACATGCCGGATCACACCGGTCGGCTGGGCGGGCGTTGTCGCCGCCGGCCACGGTGCGCCGCCGGCGACGTGCACGCGGCTTGCCCATACGAGGCCGTCGCGCAGCGTGCCCGCGACGCGGAGGGCCTGTCCCGCACGGGGCGGGGCGGCGCCGGCCGGAAGGTAGACGGTGGCGATCGTCCCGTCCGCCATCTGCACGGCGACGATGCGTCCGGTGACGTTGACGACAAGGCCAGAAACCCCCCGGTCAAGCGAGGCGCTCGACGAGGGCAGGGTGACGTGCGTCTGGTTCTCCTTGCGCGGAACGCTGCAGACCCCTGGCCGTGTCACCTGGGCCGCGTGCGCGGGGCGAGCCGCGCCACCGCCGACCGCAGCCCAGACGACGAGGCCGAACAGGGTCGCGGTGCCAACCATCCGGATCGGGCGCACGGATCACCCTCCTGCTGGTCCGCCTGCGGGGCGCGGACCTCGACGCATCGTCGCCCGATCCGGGCCGCGAGGCATCGGCAGAGGGTGAGGGCTTGATGAGGACTACCTGAGAATGGCAGGCATGGGTCGCAAGGGCCTAGCCGCCGTAGTGCCAGCCCAGCTCCTTCAGGGTCATCGCCTCGCCGGGCGCGGGCAGGCTGGCGCCGACCACCTCGCCGACGAACACGGTGTGGTCGCCGGCCGCGTGCACGCCGACGACCCGGCACTCGAACGCGGCCGCGGCGTCGGCCAGGATCGGCGCGCCGGTCTGCGGACCGTCGGTCGCGGCGACGTCGCCCAGCTTGTCGCCGGCGCGGCACTGCGGCTTGACGAAGTGCTCGACCAGGTCCTCGCGCCCGGCCGGCACGACGTTGACCGAGAACACGCCGCCCCGGTGGAGGAGGTCGCACGTGCGCGCGTCGTTCTCGATCGCGACCTCGACCAGGCACGGGTCGAACGAAACCTGGGTGATCCAGTTGGCGGTCATGCCGTTGTGCTCGTCGCCGGCCCGCGCGCCGATCACGACCAGCCCGTACGTGAGGGCGCGCAGGGCCGCCTCTTTCGTCTTGGCGTCGTAGCCGGGGGAAGGGGCGGACGCCGTGACCCGCGCCGCCGCCCGGTCGATCGCCTCGGCCAGGGCGACGTCGGCCTCGGTCACGCCGCCGGCGTCGTGGCTGGTGAGGCGCACCCCGACCCGGGCGTACGCCACCGACAGGTCGGGGTGGTGGTCCATCGCCTGGGCCAGGGCTGCGATCCGGTCGACCAGGTCGACAACCTGCGGCCAGGCGCCGGGAAGGTCGATCGTACGGGTCAGGTCCTGCGCCGTCACCGTCCATCTGTCCAGCCGCCGCGCCGCCGCTTCGCGCTGTGCGTCGTCGAGCCTGTCCACCGCGCGCACCTCCTCGTCGATCACCGGCCACGCGTCGCCCGGCCGGCGCGTTCGTGGCTACCGTAGCACAGGCGACCGGCCGGCAGGGGGGGCGGGACGCGGCCATGGTACGGCCTCGACCGTGGCCGGCGCGGGGAAGACCCGGTCGGACAGCCAGGCGGACAGCAGGGAGAACGCGCCCACGACCGGCAGGAGCGTGGCCGAGGCGAGGACGTTGAAGAGGATGTGGGCGTTGGCCAGGGCCTGGGCGGCGTCGCGCGCGGCGAAGCCGGCCACGGAGACGAACAGGGGAAACGCCGGGATGACCCAGAGCAGGCCGGCGACGTTGATCAGGGCGTTGGCTACGGCAAGGCGCCGGTCGAGGCGGCTGCCGGGGATCGAGGCGATGAGGGCGAGCGCGCCCGAGCCGACGTTGGCGCCGGCAATCACAGCCGCCGCTGTCGACAGGGGGAGGAGCCCCTGCCGGCCGAGCTGCAGAAGCAGCCCGTTGGCGATGCCGTTCGACTGGACGAGGGCGGTGAGCACGCAACCGAACACGCCGGCGCCCAGGGGCGAGCGGCCCAGGGCGAGGAGGAGGTGCGCCGGCGCGGCGGCGGTGGTGAGGGGGGCGGCCGAGGCGGTGACGAGCGCGATGCCCAGGTAGAGGATGCCGAACCCGACCACCGCGGTGCCGGCCGCCCGCAGCCGGGGCGACATGCGCACCGGCGCCAGGCGCAGGCACAGCCCCAGTGCGACGATCGGCAGGGCGAGGTCGTACAGGCGCAGGGCGAGGAACTGGACCGTCAGGGCGGCGCCGACGTTGCCGCCGACGACCACCGCCACCGCGCTGGGAAAGCTGACCAGGCCCGCGTCGGCGAACTCCATGAGGACCACCGTGACGAGGCTCGACGACTGCAGGGCGAGCGTGAGCACGAGGCCGGTCGCCGCGGCGGCGACCGGCCGCCGGGTGAGGCGGGCGAGCACGGCCCGCACCGCCGGACCGGCAAAGCCCGACACGCCGCGCCGCATCACGGCCATGCCGGCGAAGAAGACGGCGATGCCCAGCCCGAACAGGGCGACGCCACCCGCCGCCGCCAAGACGCCCGCCACGGCCCGCCCCCTCGCCCAAGGGGTACGCGCCCCGGCCGGGTTCCATGTGGTCATGGCGCGGTTGTGCGCCGTGCGTTGGCTCGGGTAGACTGACTTGGAATCGCTTGCCCTCGGGGGCGCCGCCCGGCGCCGACCCGGGCGATTGGGATGCCCGATGCCGGATCGACCAAGGCGGAGCCGATCGCGGGGCGGTCGGCGCGGAGGAGGCGTGGCATGGCCAAGGCGGTGCCCGAACGGGCGCACGAGTTTGCCATGGAGCAGGTCCTGGCCCCGAACGGAAGGGTTGTCGGCGACCTGCCGACGATCGACGACGACACGATGCGTTCGCTCTACCGCAAGATGGTGATCGCCCGCGTGTTCGACCAGCGGGCGCTCAACATGCAGCGGCAGGGGCGCATCGGCACGTACGCACCCGTGAGCGGCCAGGAGGCGGCCCAGGTGGGAAGCGCCGCCGCGCTCGCCGCCGATGAATGGATGTTCCCGACGTACCGCGACTATGCCGCCATGTACATGCACGGCATGCCCCTGCGCCGCCTGATCCAGTTCCCGATGGGCCATCCGGACGGGGCGATCGCCCCGTCCGATGTCGCGATCTACCCGGTCTCGATTTCGATCGCCTCGCACCTGCCGCACGCGGTGGGGGCGGCCTGGGCGTCCAGGCTCCTGGGCGAGCACCGTGGCTTCATCACCTACCACGGCGACGGCGCCACGTCCGAGGGCGACTTCCACGAGGCGATGAACTTCGCCGGCGTGTTCAAGGCGCCGGTCGTGTTCGTGTGCCAGAACAACGGCTGGGCGATCAGCGTGCCCCGCCACCGCCAGACCGCGGCCCGGACGATCGCCCAGAAGGCGGACGGCTACGGCGTCCCCGGCGTGCTCGTGGACGGCAACGACGTGCTGGCGGTGTACGGCGCCACAAAGAAGGCCCTCGAGCGGGCCCGCAGCGGCGAGGGTGCGACCCTGATCGAGGCCGTCACCTACCGCCTGGGTCCGCACACCACCGCCGACGACCCCACGCGCTACCGCTCCAAGGAGGAGCTCGAGCGGATGGAGACGCTCGACCCGATCGTGCGCATGCGGGCGTTCCTCACCGAGCGCGGCCTGTGGGACGACAGCGCCGAGCGCTCGCTCCTCGACGAGGCGCGCGAGGAGGTCGGCCGGGCGGTGCAGGAGGCCGAGACGGCCCAGGCGCCGGTGCCCACGTTCTTCTTCGACACCGTGTATGCCCAGCCGACGCCACCGCTGGTGCGCCAGAAGGCCGCGTTCGTGCCCGAGGAGGGCGAGTAGCGTGCGACTGACGATGGTCCAGGCGATCAACGACGCCCTGCGCACGGCCATGCGCGCGGATTCCCGCGTGCTCGTGATGGGCGAGGACGTGGGCCGCAACGGCGGCGTCTTCCGCGCCACCGAGGGCCTCATCGACGAGTTCGGCGAGGACCGCGCGATCGACACCCCTCTGGCCGAGTCGGGGATTGTCGGCACCGCCATCGGCATGGCCGCGTACGGCCTGAAGCCGGTGGCCGAGATCCAGTTCATGGGCTTCCTCTACCCGGCGTTCGACCAGCTTGCCTCGCAGGCGGCGCGGCTGCGCTTCCGATCGATGGGCCGCTACGCCTGCCCCCTCGTCGTACGTACGCCCTACGGCGGCAACGTGCGCTCGCCCGAGCTGCACTCGGACACCCTCGAAAGCCTGTGCGTGCATAGCGCCGGCCTCAAGGTCGTGACGCCGTCCGACCCGTACGACGCGAAGGGGCTCCTCCTCGCGGCGATCGAGGATCCCGACCCGGTGCTGTTCGCCGAGCCGCTGCGGCTGTACCGCTCGGTGCGCGAGGAGGTGCCGGAGGGGCACTACGTCGTGCCGCTGGGCAAGGCCAAGACCGTGCGCGAGGGAAGCGATGTGACGGTGATCGCCTGGGGCTCGCTCGTGCCGGGCGCGCTCAAGGCGGCGACGGAGGCGCAGGAAGAAGGGATTTCGTGCGAGGTCATCGACCTGCGCACGCTGTCGCCGTTCGACGCCGACGCGCTCGTGGCGTCGGTCGAGCGCACCCACCGGGCGGTCGTCTGCCAGGAGGCGCCGCGCACGGCCGGCCTTGGCGCGGAGATCGCGGCCACCCTGCAGGAGCGGGCGATCCTCTCGCTCGAGGGCCCGATCGTGCGCGTGACGGGCTACGACACGCCGTTCCCCCTGCCCGTCGTGGAACGCAGCTACGTGCCGTCGGCGACGCGGATCCTGGCCGGGATCGAGCAGGCCGTCGGCTTCTAGCGGCGCGCGAGCGGACAAGCGAGCAACCTACCGGGAGGGAATCGGATGGCGGTGGAGTTCAAGATGCCTGACGTCGGCGAGGGCATCACCGAGGGCGAGATCGTTCACTGGCTGATCGCCGAGGGCGCGCCGGTGAAGGAAGATGACGCCCTGGTCGAGGTCCAGACCGACAAGGCGATCGTGCAGATTCCGTCGCCCGCAAGCGGCGTCGTGCTGCGTCACGGCGCGGCGGAGGGATCGATCATCAACGTCGGGTCGGTCCTGGCGGTGATCGGGGCCGAGGGCGAGTCCACAGCGCCGCAGGCGGCGGCCGCCGCGGCACCGGCGGCAGCGTCCGCCCCTGCGCATGCCCCTGCCGCCCCGCCCCAGGCCGCCCCGGCCGCCCCGGCCGGCGCGCCGGCATCGGCGCCCGCCGCGCCGTCGGGAGAGGTCAAGGCCACGCCGGCCGTGCGCCACCGGGCGCGCGAGCTGGGCGTCGACCTCGCCGCCGTCGCACCGACCGGACCGGGCGGCCGCGTGACCCGCGAGGACGTCGAGACGGCTGCCGCCGGGACGGGCGCGCCCGCGACTGCCGCGGCCGCCGCCCCGACCCCGGCGGCCCCCGCCCCGGCGGCGACGTCGGCGGCAGCGGCCCCTGCCGCCGCGCCTGGCGCCAGCGCCCCGGCCGCGGTCACGTTCGCCGCCTCGGAGGGCGACCGGCGGGTGCCGCTGCGCGGCCTGCGTCGCACCATCGCGCGGCACATGGTCCAGTCCGTCTCGACCGCGCCCCACGTCACCACCCTGGACGAGGCGGAGGTGAGCGCGCTCGTCGCCCTGCGCGGCCGGCTGAAGCCGGTGGCGGAGGCGCGCGGCGTCCACCTCACCTACCTGCCGTTCGTGATCAAGGCGGTGTCGGCGCTCCTGCGCGAGTTCCCGATGGTGAACGCGTCGCTCGACGACCAGAGCGAGGAGATCGTCCTCCACGGGGACGTTCACGTCGGCATTGCCACCGCCACCGAGGACGGCCTCATGGTGCCGGTCGTCCGCCATGCCGACCGCAAGTCGATCCTCCAGCTCGGGGCCGAGGTGCGCGAGCGCAGCGAGCGCGCCCGCGCGCGCCAGAGCCAGCTCGACGAGCTGCGCGGGTCCACGTTCACGATCACCAACATCGGCAGCGTCGGCGGGCTGTTCGCGACCCCGATCATCAACCACCCGGAGGTCGCGATCCTGGGCGTGTACCGGATCGCCGACCGGCCGGTGGTGCGCGACGGCGCGGTCGTGCCCGGCAAGGTCATGGGCCTGTCGCTCACGTTCGACCACCGCGTGATCGACGGCGAGCTCGGCGCCCGCTTCCTCCACCGCCTGGTCGAACTGCTCGAGAGCCCCGACCGGCTCGTCCTGGAGATGGCCTGATGGTTGTCGGGGAACTCACCGTCGACACCGACCTGCTCGTCCTGGGCGGCGGTCCCGGCGGCTACGTGGCCGCGATCCGGGCCGCCCAGCTCGGCCTTGACGTCACCCTGGTCGACCGGGACGGCCTCGGCGGTGTGTGCCTCAACCGCGGCTGCATCCCGTCGAAGGCCCTCATCACGATGAGCCACCACGCCTACCAGGCGCCGCGTCTGGGGGCGATGGGCATCCATGTCGACGGCGTCCGGGTCGACATGCCCGCGCTGCAGGCCTGGAAGCAGGGCGTCGTGGACAAGCTCGTCGACGGCGTGCGGGGCCTTCTCGAGGCGGGCGGCGTCGCCGTCGTGAAGGGTACGGCCCAGTTCACCTCGCCGCACGAGGTGCGCGTCCAGGCCGAGTTCGAGTCCCAGCGCATCCACTTCAAGCAGGCGATCATCGCCACCGGTTCGCGCCCGGTCGAGATCCCGCCCCTGCCGTTCGACCACGAGCTGGTCGGCGACTCGACCGACGCGCTGGCCTGGCCCGAGGTCCCGAAGCGCCTGTGCGTGGTCGGCGGCGGCTACATCGGTCTCGAGCTCGGCACGACCTACCGCAAGCTCGGCAGCGAGGTCACGGTCCTCGAGGCGACGGGCGGACTCCTGCCAGGCACCGACCCGGGCCTGGTCCGGGTTGTCGCGCGCCGGCTCAAGGACCTGGGCGTGCGCGTCGAGCTGAACGCCATGGCCACCGGCGTGCGGCGCGAGGGCTCGGGCGGCGTGGTCACGGCTAAGGGCGCCGCGGGCGAGATCGAGGTTGCGGCCGACCGCGTCCTCGTCACCGTCGGCCGGGCGCCTCTGTCGGACAACATCGGCCTCGAACTGACCGGCATCCAGCCCGACGCCCGCGGGTTCATCGCCGTCGACGCCCAGCGCCGCACCTCGGTGCCGCACATCTTTGCCATCGGCGACGTCGCCGGGGGACCGCTCCTCGCCCATAAGGCGTCGCACGAGGGCAAGGTGGCGGCCGAGGTGGCGGCGGGCCACCCGGCGGGCTTCGACGTGCGGTTCGTGCCGGCGGTCATCTACACCGACCCGGAGATCGCCACGGTCGGCCTCACCGAGGCGCAGGCCAAGGAGAAGGGCTACCAGGTGGCGACCGGCCGCTTCCCCTTCGCCGCCCTTGGCCGGGCGCTCACGACGGGCGAGGCCGACGGGTTCGGCCAGGTGGTGGCCGACGCCGCCACGGGAGAGCTCCTCGGCCTGCATATCGTCGGTCCGGAGGCCTCGAACCTCATCGCCGAGGGGGCCCTCGCCCTCGAGATGTACGCCACGCTGACCGACGTGGCGGAGACGATCCACGCCCACCCGACCCTGCCCGAGGTGATCATGGAGGCGGCCGAGGGCGCCCTGGGCCGTCCCATCCACCAGGCGCCGCCCAAGCGCCGGCCGGCCGCCCAGGCCTAGTCCGCACCCCCGGCCCCCCGCTCGCATACCCGGCGAGCGGGGGGTTCGTCTTGGTTCTCGGTTCGCGCCTGACCGTTGTCATTCCGGCCCACAACGACCTTGCCACGCTACCCGAGGCGGTCGCGTCCGTACGCCGCCAGTCCCAGCCCGTGGCGGCCTGCGTCGTCGTGAGCGACTCCAGCGACGACGGCACCGGGGCATGGCTGGCGGGCCAGCCCGACCTCACCTGGCGGCAGGTCGACCTGCGCTCGCCGGCCGGGGCGCGCAACGCCGGCCTGTCCCTGGTGACGACGCCCTACGTGGCGTTTCTCGACGCCGACGACGTCTGGCACCCGGACCGCGTCGCCCTTGCCTCCCGCCAGGTCGCGGCACGTCCCGACGGCGTGGTCTGGGCGTGCGGCTGGCGGCGCGAGGGTAGGCCCCTCGACGCGCTGGCGGCGGGTCCCATGGCGATGCGGCGGGTGGACCGGCACGCCCTCCTGTCCCTGAACCGGTTCCAGACCAGCTGCGTGGTGGCGCGCCGCGGCGCCCTGGCAGCGGCCGGCGGGTTCGATCCGGGGCGCGACGGCGCCGAGGACTGGGACCTGTGGTTGCGGCTTGCGGCCATGGGGACGATCTGGCTCACCGACGTGCGGATGGTCACCTACCGCTCCGGCCGGGAGCGCGTGTCCCACGACGCGCTTCGCGTCTACCGGCAGGGCCTGGCCATGCTCGAGGGGCAGGGCGCGGACGCCGTCACCCTGGCGTGGCACCACCGGCGTTTCGCCTACGCCCTTCGCCGCCGCGGCCTTGGGACCGAGGCGGCCGGGGCCCGGGCGGCCGCGCGTGCCATGGGGGCGGTGCCGGCCGGTGTCGCCGAGGCGCGCCTGGCCGCGTTTCTCGTCCGCCGCGGCGTGCGCCGGCTCAGCGACGCGCGTACCGGGCAGGCGCCGGACGGTCTGCCGGATCGCCCACGATCCGGGCCGTGACGCTCCAGCCGCGAACCCACGCGTCGACGTAGACCGGGCGGGGACGGGTGTTGCGGAAGCGGAAGTCCAGGTGCGCAAGCCAGGCCGGCGGGTGCTCTCCCGGCAGGACCACGGTCGCGTCGCGGCCCGACGGGACGTAGTGCACGGGCAGGGCGTGGTGGTGGCGCTCGACCACGTTCAGGCCCGCCGCACGAACGGCGTTGTAGAGCGTCGACGACAGCTGGCACACGCCGCCGGCGAGCCCCGGCACCATCTGCCCGTCCTGGATCGTCGGCGCCAGCTGGTAGCCCTGGGCGCGCGTGCCCGGCCCGATGGCGGCAACGAACGAGAACACCTGGCCGGGCAGGACGAGGCGCCGCCGCACCAGACGGCTCGCGAGGGCGATGTTGCCGCGCCGCTCGAGGCTGCCGTCGATCCAGGTGGTGTAGGTGCCGAGGGTCGCGGTCAGCCGGGCCAGGTCGGACGTGCGCCAGCGCGCGTGCACGGGGCGACGGACGGTCGCGACGTTGGCGAACGGGGCCGCCGCCAATAGGGCCGTGCGGGTGGCCCGGCGATCGATCGCCAGGCCGTCGCGGTCCGGCACGACGGTGCCGTGGGCGCGGTCGAGCGACGCGTCGATGGGCGCACGGTCCTGGGCCCGGGCGAGCTGGTCGAGGAGGATGTCGACCTCGGCGGGGAGGAGGCCGCCCGCCGGCAGGCCGTCCAGGCGGACGTACGGGCGCACCCCCCGGAAGAGGCGGGTGACGCTTCCCGCCGGTGCCGGGTGTGCGAGGCCGTGGGACATCACCCGGTGCGCCGGCGTGGGCGTAGCGGCGAGGGCAAGGGCGACGGCGACGGCAGCGAGGGACATGCCTGCACCTCCTGGGCTAGGATTCCCCCCCGGGGCCGGGCCGTCTCCGTCCTAAGGCGGATAGTCAAAATGCGATGTAGGGGTAACATTGTTGCGGGAGGCGGTACATTTTGCTGGAGGCGCCGCAACAGTGCCCGGCCTGTCACGGCGAGCTGCGGGCCGTGCGTCTGCAGTGCGAGCGGTGCGGCACGGCGGTCGAGGGCAGCTTCTCGCTCGGCCTGCGCGCCCTGGGCCCGGATGACCAGGCGTTCGCGCGCGCCTTCCTGCTCGCCCGCGGCAACCTGCGGGCGCTCGAGCGCTCGTTCGGGCTGTCCTATGCGGCCCTGCGCGGCCGCCTGGACGGGCTCGTGCGATCGCTGCGCGACGACCCGGAGGACCCGGACGGGGACGAGGTCGCGACGCCGCCGGTCGTGGACCCGGTGGACGAAGTGCTGCGCGCGCTCGAAGCGGGCGAGCTGGCACCGGACGAGGCGGCGCGCCGCCTCCGGGAGGTCGGCGGTGCCAGGCGGTAGGACGTTGAGCGGAGGTGTCGGGGTGGCACAGGGGCAGACGGGGAGCGAGACGCCCGTGGAGCGGATCTTGCGCATGGTGGCGGAGGGAAGGGTGACTCCCGAGCAGGCGAGCGAGCTGCTCAAGGCACTGCCCCGCGACGAGGCGGCGCCCGGCCCGGAGGGACCGGCCTGGCGCTGGAACGGGCGCACGGCGGGCGGTGCGAACTTCGTCGGCATCGACCTGGCCGAGCTCGGACGTCTGGGCCGCCAGGTCGCCACCCGCGTGGAGCGTGAACTGGACGGCCTGGAGCGCACGGCGATGCGGGCATGGCAGGACATCGACGGCGACGACGACGGCGTCGAGCCCCTGCTCCAGAGCGACGCCCCCGCCAGCGGGCGGGTGGAACTGGACGTGGAGATGGCGACCGCCGGGCTGCGCCTGCGGATCGATCCGGAGGCGACCCAGGTGCGTGTGGCCTACCGCACCGGCGAGTGGCGGGGTTTGCATCCCGATCCCCAGGTGCCGAAGGCGACCTGGCAGGGGCAGACCCTGCGCATCGAGCAGTGCGGTCCGCGCCGCATGATCCTGGGCAGCCTCTTGCGCATGGAGCGCGTCGATGTCTGGCTGCCGCCCACGGTGGGCGTCGTCGGCGGCACCGTGCGCTGCCACAACGCCGCGGTGCGGATCGACGGCATCGCCCTCGACCGGTTGGAGGCGTCGTCCGCCAACGGCCGGGTGGCCGTGCGCGCCCCGCGCGCCGGGGAGCTGCGGGTGGAGTCGCTGAACGGCCGCGTCGACCTCGACGTGACGACGGCCAGCGCCGTGCAGGCGATGGCGCGCAACGGGAAGGTGACCGTGCGCGGCGCGATCGCCCGGCTCGAGGCGCAGACCGGCAACGGCCGGGTCCAGGTCTGGCCGGTCGGCCTGACCCAGGACGCGATCTGGCGGGTGAGCTCGGGAAACGGCGCCCTCGACGTGGTCGCGCCGGCGGCGCCGGTCGGGATCACCGCGCGCCTGCGTAGCGGCATGGGCGGGATCGACGTCGACGTGCCGGACGCCGCGGTCCGCTGGCAGGGCCGCGGACGCCTGGGCGCATCGGCGGAGGTCGAGCGGTCGCGAGGTGCCGGCGCGGCCCAGCTGACGCTTGACGCCCAGACCGGAAACGGCCGCCTGCGCCTGCGCGGGGAGGCGGATGCGGCCGGCACCGACGACGACGGCGAGCAGGCCGGCGCCTAGTCCGGCCCAGGTCCGAAAGGGAGCACGCGCTGGCTGTGCGGCCGGATCGGCCGGCGCGGCCGGCGCGCCCGTATCTCCGGGGGCGGCCCCGACCGACCGGGGCGGGGGCCCGCCGGCGTCCGCCTACGCCAGGCGGGCCCGGGCGCGTGCCGGGCCGAAGGCGCGCGGCCCGAGCAGGGCCACCATCGCCGGCACGACGAACGTGCGCACGACCAGGGTGTCGAGGAGCACGGCGCTGACGAGGCCGATGGCGAGCGTCTGGAGGACCTCGAACGGGCTCACCAGCAGGGCGGCGACGACGGCGACCATGATCAGGCCCGCGCCGGTGATCATGCCGCCGGTGGTGGCGACGGCGTGGCGGGCGGCCGCGCCGGCCTCGTCGCCGGCGTGCATGCGCTCCTGGATGCGGTGCAGGAGGATCACCTGGTAGTCCATCGACAGGCCGAACAGGATGACGAAGACGAGCGGCGCCACGGCCATGTTCAGGGGCTGGGCGACGAGGCCGAAGGCGCCCCGCTGGATCGTCAGCACGAGGATGCCCGCCGTGGCCAGGGCGACGAGCGCGTTCAGGCCGACACCGAGCAGCGCCTGGAGCCAGGAGCGTGTGGCCGCGAACAGCACGAGCAGGGCCATGAGGGCGGTCGTGAGCGCCATCCAGGGCAGGCGGCCGTCGATGTACCGGTCGAACGCACGCATCGCCGCGACCGACCCGCCGACCTGGGCCGAGACCCCGCCGACGGCGGCGACGGCGACCGGGATGCGCCCCACCAGGGCCTGGGTGGCGGGCGCGTCGGGTCCGCTCCTCGCCGTCACGAACACGTCGACCACATGGGGCGAGGCGACGAAGGCGCCGAGCGGGCGCTGCGGATCGCCCACGGCGCGCGCCAGGGCGGCGGTGCCCATGCCCAGGAGGGTGGGCGACGCGATAGTGGCGACGTCGGACAGCGCGCCGATCCGCCGCGTGGCATCCGCCACCGTGCGCCAGGTGGATGCGCGGCCGAGCGACCCGGCCACGTGCAGGGAGACGACCAGGGGGGCGATGCTGCCGGCGCCGCGGGCCCGCTGCACGGCGCCGTTCGCCTGGGCGAGGGGGGCGCTAGACGGCAGCATCGAAGCCACGTTGGCCGGCACCTGGGCGCGCACCGCCGGCGAGGCCAGGGCGGGCAGGACCAGGACGCCCAGACCGAGCGAGAGGGCGAGCACGGGGCGGGCCGTGGCCCAGCCGGCCAGATCGCGCCACAGGGTCCAGTGCGGCATGGCGAACGGCACCCGCCCCACGCTCACGCGCCTGCCCATGATCGCCAGTAGCGCGGGCAGGAGGGTGTGGGTGACGCACAGCACCGACGCCACGGCCAGGCCGCCGCCAAGCGCCAGTCCCCACCAGTACGTCGTGCCGCCGATGAGCAGCGCGCCCATCGCGAGGGCGACGGCGATACCGGAGAACAGGACCGAACGGCCCGAGGTGCGCATGGCCTCGCCGAGCGCCTCGCCGACCGGTACGCCGGCCTCTATGCGGGCGCGAAACCGGGTCGAGACGAACAGGGCGTAGTCGACGCCGACGCCCAGGGCGAGGAACGTGACGATCTCGAGCAGGTAGACCGACAGCGGCACGAAGCGCTCGACGATGCTCACGAGGGCCAGGCACATGAGCGTGCCCACGCCGGCCGTGACGAGCGGCAGGAGGGCGGGGAAGAAGGCACCGAAGACCAGCGGCAGAAGGACCAACAGGGCCGGCACGGCGACGATCGTGCTGCGCTTGAAGGCGGCGACGGCCTGGTCGCTCACCGCCTTGCCGATCGTCGACGCGTCCACGACCTGCTCGTGGCCGCCGGCAGCGGTCGCCCGGCTGAGAAAGCGTCGCGCCGACGCGGCGTTCGCGCCGGGGATGAGGACGCTGCCGGCCCGCACCGCATGGAGCCACTCCTTCGGCATGCCGCTGTCGACGGCGAGCGCCTGCAGGCGCGAGGCGGTCAGGCCGGTCACGAGCGTGGCGGGAACGCTCGCGGGCGGGCGCAGACGCGCCGTCGTCGCGTCGGCCGCGGCGGCGGCGCTGCCCGGGGCGGTAAAGCCGCCGGCGCCGAGGTGGCCGGTCACGCCGGCGACGAGCGGCAGGCACAGGGCCAGGACACCCAGCCACAGCGCGACCACGAGCCAGGGACGGCGACCCATCAGCGGCAAGCGCGACACCTCCTGGCGCGGGCGCGGTTCCCTCGGGACAAGCCTTCCCAGCATGCCACTGTCCGGAGCCCGTGTCCGCCGCGCCCTTGGCCCGGCAGCGCCGCCGTGGCTCGACCACGAACGCGCCCGCGCCTCGATCGGGCGCGGGCGAACCAAGGCGGCCATGAACCAGGACCCGGGCCATCGGCGCGGGGCGAAGGCGGTGCCCGGTGGGCTTACGCGGGTGTTGGCCAGGCGGCGGGCACGCGGGCACGGCGGTGCTCTACGGCCACCTCAAGGACGGTCCGGGCCGCCTCGACCATCGCGTCAAGCGCCACCGACGGCGTGTCCTGCCCCTTGGAGGCGGCCTGGGCGGGCAGGAACGGCAGGTGGAGGAAGCCGCACGGCACCTCGGCCCGGCCGGTCGTGGCGAGGTGGTGCAGGCTCTGGTACATGCTCTGGTTGCACAAGAAGGCGCCCGCCGTCAGCGAGGCATAGGCCGGAATGCCGGCGTGGCGCAGGGCGTCGACCGTCGCCGGGACCGGCAGGGTGGCCCAGTAGGCGGCCGGGCCGTCCTCGACGATCGGCCTGTCGCGCAGGCGCTCGCCGACATTGTCCGCGATCGGGAAGTCCTGCAGGTTGATGGCGATGCGCTCGACCGCCACCTGCGCGCGCCGGCCCGCCAGGCCGCAGTGGAGGATGGCCGCCGGGCGCAGGTCCCACAGCGGCGCGAGCGCGTCGGCGAGGCCGTGGGCGGACACCGGCAGCTCGACGGCATGCACCGGCAGGCCGCCGATGCGGGCGCCGGAAAGGGCGCGGGCGACGAGGCGGCTGGGGTTCTCCTCGTCCCCGCCGAACGGGGCGAATCCGGTCAGGACGACACAGGCGGCATCGGCCGGCACGGGCATCCACCTTTCGGGCGCGGTTATCGGGGAGTTGCACGCGTGGCGGTCAAACCCTGCCGGTCGCGTTGACCGCGCCGTCGGCTGCGTCTACGCTAGGCGGCGAACGCCGGGGAGGTGCGCCGATGGAGGTTCTGAAGGTGGTGCCCCGGGGCTACTGCTACGGCGTCGTCGATGCCATCCAGGTGGCCAGGCGCCTGGCCAAGGATCCGCAGGCCCGCCGCCCCATCTACGTGCTCGGCGCGATCGTGCACAACCGCCATGTGGTCGACGACCTGCGCGCCCTGGGCATCGTCACGGTCGAGCAGGCGGGGGCGAGCCGGACCGAGCTTCTCGAGGCCCTGCCCGAGGGCGGCGGCACGCTCCTGTTCACCGCTCACGGCGTGTCGCCGGCGGTGCGCGAACGGGCGGCGGCGCTGGGCTTCGACGTTGTCGACGCCACCTGCCCGGACGTCGAGCGTACCCATGCCCTCATCCGCGAGCTGGTCGCCACCGGGCGGGAGATCCTGTACATCGGCCGGCGCGGCCACCCCGAGCCCGAGGGCGCGATGGGCGAGGGGCGCGGGCGGGTCCACCTGGTCGAAGGCGTCGACGACCTGAACGCCCTCGAGGCGCACACGCCGCTCGGCGGCAGGCCGCTCGCCGTCGTGACCCAGACGACGATGAGCCTGTGGGACACCGCGGCGGTGATCGCCGAGATCCGCCGCCGCCACCCGGAGGTCGAGGTGTACAACGAGATCTGCCGCGCTACCCAGGACCGCCAGGAGGCGGCGGTGGCGGCGGCGGCGGACGCGGACCTTGTCATCGTCGTCGGCGACGAGCGCTCGAACAACACGACCCGTCTGGTCGAGGTCGTGCGCACGGTCGCCCACCGGCCGGCCTACCGGGTCGACGGCGTCGAGGAGGTGGATCCGGCGTGGCTGGCCGGACTGCACCGCGTGGCCGTGACCGCCGGGTCGTCGACGCCGACCCACCGCACGCGCGAGGTGATCGCCTTTCTCGAGGCCTACGAGGACGCGCCTCCGGCCACGCCGTCGTAGGCGGCTAGCCGGTCGTCGACACGGGCGTTCCGGTCGGTACGAGCTCGATCCAGACCGGCGCCGCGGGCAGGGCCTGCGGCGTCGTTCCGTTCGCCGCGAGGATCTGGAACGGCTGGCCTTCGGTGCGCTTCCAGACGACCGGCAGGAGCCGCCCGTCCGCCGCCACCTCGCCCTTGCCCTGGCCCGTCATGAGGAGCTTGATCGACAGCGGCGTGTACGGGTCGGGATCCGGCGCCTCGCCGACGAACAGGACGACAACGGCGCGGGCCCGGATCGGGTTGCCGGCCAGGGTCTTGTCCTCGGTGGCGCCCTCGTAGCGGGTGTACATGCCGCCCGCATACTGCCAGCGCGCCTGCTCGACGCCCGAGAAGTCGATGACGAGCAGCGATGCCGCCTTGCCGCCGCTGACCTGGCCCCGGCTCCAGGCCGGGACCGGTCCCAGGGCGAGGCCCAGCGAATGGATCGCCTTCACGATCAGGGAGGTCGAGGTGTACAGGTTGTGCGGCGCCGGGCGGGCGCTCGTGCGGTAGAAGAACGGCGCCGCGCCCGGCGTCCAGATCTCGTCGATGTTCGAGATGTGCAGCGGCCCGATCGCCTTCAGGGCGTCGACGTTGCCGCCGGCGTGGGCGAGCGGCAGGTCGTACGACTGCGCCAGCTGGTCGAAGTAGATCCGGGTCGACCGGACCGGGCCGATCTGGTGCGCCGCCTGGGACCAGAAGACGGCGAGGAAGCGGGTGATGCCGCCCTCGGCGGGAGCCTCGAAGACGAGGTCGGCGCGGCTCAGGCCGCTCTGGGGGCGCGCGTAGGGGTCGTTGTCGACGGTCACCGCGAAGGCGCCGCCGAGGCCCGTCGGGGTCGGCGCGGCGTTGCCGCGCACCTCGACCGGTCCGGGCGACTTGGGCGAGGCGACCTTGCCGCCGTGCCCGGGTGGGGCCGGCGCGGCCGCGAACAGGCCGCATCCGGTGAGGAGGACGCTGGCAACCGCGGCGACGAAAGCGATGCGCGCCGCCCGGCGCGCGCGTGCGCCGGCGGGCGATGCGGCACTGGCCATAGATCCTCCGTTCGCGTCGCGGGGATGATCGCGATCGGTTCGCCCATTCTACAAGCGGAACCGCAGCACCTACTTCGCAATGGGGGGCGCCCGGTTGGAGGAGGAGACAGGTCGCGTCCGCACGCTGACCGCGCTGGAGCCGGGGCAGGGCGAAGCCGAGGGCGGGGCCGCCGAGGCGGCCGCGCCGGACGCCGGCGAGGGGCGCGAGGAGGCACCGGGTGAGGAGGCACGCGCGAACAGCCCGATCCACACCCTGTCGATCATCGGCCAGATCGAGGGGCACATCGTCCTGCCTTCGCAGTCGAAGACGACCAAGTACGAGCACGTCATCCCGCAGCTTCTGGCGATCGAGCAGAACCCCGAGGTGCGGGGCCTGCTCGTCACGCTCAACACGGTCGGCGGCGACGTCGAGGCGGGCCTTGCCATCGCCGAGATGATCGCGTCGCTGCGCAAGCCCACGGTGTCCCTGGTCCTGGGCGGCGGCCACTCGATCGGCGTGCCGATCGCGGTCGCCACCAGCCGCTCCTTCATCGTGCCGACGGCGACGATGACGATCCACCCGATCCGCCTGAGCGGGTACGTGATCGGGGTGCCGCAGACGTTCGAGTACCTGGACAAGATGCAGGACCGGGTTGTGCAGTTCGTGTGCGCCCACTCGCGGGTGAGCGAGCGCCGCCTGCGCGAGCTGATGTTCCGCACCGGCGAACTCGCCCGCGACGTGGGCACGATCCTGGTCGGCGAGGGGGCCGTGCGCGAGGGCCTCATCGACGAGGTCGGCGGCCTTGGCGCCGCGCTAGCCGCCCTGGGCGAGATGATCGAGCACCCGGCGCCGACCGGCAGCGCGCGCCGCCGCCATCCGGCCGGCCCGGACGCGGACGGGAGGAGGCGAACGCTACGCTCTACACCGTTGTCGCACCGGAGGAGGTCTGGTCACAGCCCGCGTCCGGCCGGACGCTGACCCGCACCTTCCGCGGCCGCACGGTGGTCGTCGACGTCGGCGACGACGGCACGCACCGCCTGCGCCAGCTCCTGTCGACCGAGCCGCGCGACTTCCTCGACGCACGCTTCGTGCCAGGTAGCGCGGTGCCAGCGTTGGAGGGATAGGGCATCGGCGGGTGTCTCGCGGCGTACGGTCGTCCCGGGGGATGGCATGGGCATCGCGGCGGCGCTCGCGCTCGGCGTCCTGCAGGGGGCGACCGAGTTCCTACCCGTGTCCAGCTCCGGGCACCTGGTCCTGGCGCGCGCCCTCCTGGGTGTGCACACCCCCGGCGCGGTGCTCGAGGCGTGGCTCCACCTGGGTACGCTGGCGGCGGTGCTGGCCGTGTTCGGCGGCCAGGTGCGAACGCTCGCCGGGGCCGCCTCGGCCGACCGCGCGCGGTCACGACCGGCCCGGCGGGCCCTCCTCGCGCTGGCCGTGGGCAGCGTGCCGGCGGCCGCCCTCGGCCTCGCCGCCCGCACCGGCCTGGAGGCGGCGTTCGCCTCCCCGCGCTCGGCGGCATTCGGCCTTCTGGCGACGACCTGCGTGCTCGTGTCCATGCGGTTCTCCCCCCTCGGCCTGCCCGCCGGGACGGCCGGCGACCCGCCCCAGCCGGGCGCCTGGCGCGCCCTTGCCGTCGGCGCGGCCCAGGCGCTCGCACTCCTGCCCGGGCTGTCCCGCTCGGGCGCGACGATTGCCGCCGGTCGCTGGCTGGGCCTGTGCGGGTCCGACGCGGCGGCCTTCTCGTTTCTCCTGTCGGTGCCGGCCGTGGTCGGCGCGGCCGCGCTGGAGCTCGCCGGCCACGCCGGCCCGGTCGTGAGCGCATCCGCCGTGTTCGGCGCGGCCGCCGCGTTTGCCGTCGGCTATGGCGCCTTGCGGGCGGTCCTGGCGCTCGTCAAGGGCGATCGCCTGTACCTGTTCGCCCCGTACACCCTCGCGCTCGCCCTGGTCGTTCTGGTACGTACGTAGGGCGGGGATTCTCGCCCCGGCGGCGAACGCACCCAGGTACGGAGGTGGCGGCACGGCCAAGCGGCGCAGCAAGGCGCGGCCCGTCCCGAGCAGCGGGGGGCGCGAGGTGTTCGAGCTCGTCGAGCTCGCCCTCGTCGCCTATCTGCTCGTCGACCTGGCCCAGCCCGAGGGAGGCATCGGCCGCACCCTGAGCACGATTCTGCACGCCGCCGTCGGCGCGGGGGTGTGGCCGCTCCTGCTCGCCTGGGCGACGCTGGCCGTGGTGCCGCTCCTCGGCCGGCCGTCGCCCGAGGGGTCGCGCCTGGCCGGCGTCCTCGTGTCGCTCCTGTGGTTCCCGGTCGCCTTCGCCGCCGTCGCCGGTCGGGCCGGCGGCGGCGATGCGGGCCTGTTCGCCTGGCACCACCTGGCCGCGGCGCTGGGGCGGGTGGGCGCCCTGCCGGTGCTGTTCCTCTGGCTGGCGATCGGTCTGTATCTGGCCTTCGACGTCTCGCTCGCCCGCCTTCTCGCCGGTGGCGCCGTGCGCGGGGCCAGCGCGGCGGGACGGGGCGGCCGGGCCCTGCTCGACTTTGTCGCGCCGGCGGTGGAGGAGGAGGAGGACGAGCCGGCGCCGGCCGCGCGCCCCAGACGCCCGTTCGTCGTCCCCGACCTGGACGAGCCGCGGCCTCGTGCCGGCCGCGCCGCCTCGGCCGCACCGCAGGCCGTGGCGGTGGCTGCGCCCGTGACCCTGTCCCACCCGGAGGAGGCGGCCGCGCCGCTCGACCTGGTCGCGGCGGCCGTCGAGGCCGAGCCCGCCGCGCCGGACATCGACCGCGTGGCGCCCGTGCGCCCGCCTACGGTGCGGCCCCGCCCGGCGTCCGCCCAGCTTGCCCTGGAGGTGGACGCGCCCGTCGTGCCGCCCACGCCGCCCGGCGCCGATGCCCCGTTCCGGCCGGCACCCCTCGCCCTGCTCGAACGCAGCCCGCAGCACGCCGTCGCACGCGCCGAGGTGCGAGAGCGCCGCCAGCGCCTCGAGCAGGCGCTGGCCAGCTTCGGCGTCGAGGTGCGCGTGCTCGAGGCGATCCAGGGGCCGGCCGTGACCCGGTTCGAGCTCCTGCCCGCGCCGGGCGTCAAGGTGAGCCGCATCCTCTCGCTCCAGGACGACATCGCCCTCGCCCTGGCGGCGCCGCGGGTGCGGATCGAGGCGCCGATCCCGGGCAAAAGCGCCGTCGGCATCGAGGTGCCCAACCTCGAGGTGTCGTCGGTGCGCCTGCGCGACATCCTCGAATCGTCGGCCTACCGGTCCGACGCCTCGCCCCTGGCCGTGGCGCTGGGCAAGGACGTCGCCGGGAGCGCCATCGTCGCCGCCCTCGACCGCATGCCCCACCTGCTCATCGCGGGAGCCACCGGCAGCGGCAAGAGCGTGTGCGTGAACGCCCTCCTGGCGAGCCTGCTATGCCGGTCGACGCCCGAGCAGGTGCGCATGCTCCTGATCGATCCCAAGGTCGTCGAACTGCGCCAGTACGATGGCGTGGCCCATCTTCTCTCGCCGGTCGTCACCGACCCGCGCCAGGCGGCCAAGGCCCTGGCCTGGGTGGTCGGAGAGATGGAGCGGCGCTACCGCCGCTTCGCCGACGCGGGGGCCAAGGACCTCGTCCGCTACAACGCCCTCGAGCTGGACGAGCCGCTGCCGTACTACGTCGTCGTGATCGACGAGCTGGCCGACCTCATGATGGTGGCTGCGCCCGAGGTCGAGGACGCGATCGCGCGCCTGGCCCAGATGGCGCGGGCGGCCGGCATCCACCTCGTGGTCGCGACCCAGCGCCCGTCGGTCGACGTCATCACCGGCCTGATCAAGGCGAACATCCCGTCGCGCCTGGCATTTGCCGTCTCGAGCCAGGTCGACTCGCGCACCATCCTCGACACGGGCGGGGCGGAGAAGCTGCTCGGCCGCGGCGACATGCTGTTCTCGCCGATGGGCTCGTCCAAGCCCATCCGGGCCCAGGGCGCGCTCGTCACCGAGGGCGAGCTCGAGGGCGTCATCGCCTACGTCCGCGAGCAGCGCAAGCCCGCCTACGCCCAGGACCTGCAGCGCACGATGAAGCAGGCGGCGGACGAGCGCGAGTCCGGCGCCGGCAGCGGCGACGACCCGCTCCTGTCGGAGGCCGTGCGGGTGGTCATCGAAGCGCGCGGGGCGTCGACGTCGCTTCTCCAGCGCCGCCTGCGGGTCGGCTACTCGCGCGCCGGCCGGCTGATGGACCTGCTCTCGGACCGGGGGTACGTCGGGCCGCCCGAGGGGCCGTCCAAGCCCCGCGAGGTGCGGATCTCGGCGGCCGAGGCACAGCGCCTGTTCGGCCCCCACCCGGACGGGGAGGGCGGTGACGGGGAGGCGGGCGGCGATGCCGGCGCGTAGCGTCGTCGTCTCGGGCGCCGGCACGGGCACCGGCCGCGCCGTGGCGGCGAGGTTTGCGGCCGCCGGCGACGCGGTGCTTCTCGTCGGCCGGCGCGGCGATGTGCTGGAGCGGCCCGCGGCGGCGATGGGTGCCGCCGCCGCGGGCCGTCGCCGCACCGTCGCCGCCGACCTGGCGACCCCCGAGGGGGCGCAGCGGGCGGCCGCGGCCGCGATCGGCCGGCCGGTCCATGCGGTCGTGCATGCCGCCGGTGGCGTCGACCGGGCGGGCACGCGGACCCGGCGGCGATCCCGGCCGGCCGGGAGCGGGACCTGCGCGCCAACGTCCTGACCGCGGTCCTCCTCACCGGGGCCCTGCGGGGACGGCTGCGCCGGCCGGGCGGGCGCGTCGTCTGTTCAGCTCGATCGCCGCAGTGCAGGGCGGCGGCGGCTCGTAGTCCGCGGGCAAGGCAGCGCTCCATGGCTGGGCCGTCAGCCTGGCCCAGGAGCTCGGCCCGGACGGGATCACGGTGAACGCGGCGGCGCCCGGCTACGTCACGGACACCGAACGCTTCGGTGCCTCGATGACGCCCGAGCGCCACGCGCGTCTGGTCGGCCGCACGCTTCTCGGCCGGCCGGGCGCCCTCGAAGAGGTGGCCGCGCTGGTCGCCTTTGTCTGTTCGCCCGAGGGCGGCTATCTCAGCGGCCAGGTCCTGCACCTGAACGGTGGCGCCGCCTTCGGGCGGTAGGACGGCCGGTGTTCGCCGCGCCCCCGGTGCCGCCTAGCCCGAAACGAACGGCAGGCGCAGTCCGGCGGTCTGGGCGATGAGGACGATGTTCAGGAGCACGATGACCCCGGCGCACAGCCACGTGAGGCGGGCGGTGAGGGGCGTGCCGACCATCTCGCCCATGATGTCGCGGCGGGCACCGAAGTGGGCGAGGGCGACGATCGGGATCGGCAGGGCGAGGCTGAGCACGACCTGGCTGAGGACCAGGGTCTGGGTCGGGTTGACCCCCAGCGCGACGATCACGACCGTGGGCGCCATCGTGACGACGCGGCGCAGCCAGACCGGGATGGCGAAGCCGACGAAGCCCTGCATGATCATCTGGCCCGCCATCGTGCCGACGGCGGAGCTCGACAGACCCGAGGCGAGGAGCGAGACGAGGAATACGCCGGCGGCGGCGGGCCCGAGCAGGGGCGTGAGGGTGCGGTAGGCGGTCGGGATGGTGGCGACGCCGGCGTGGCCGTGGTGGAAGACGGCGGCCGCCATGTACAGCATCGCCATGTTGATGAGGCCGGCCACGGCCATGGCGAGGAGGACGTCGATCTTTTCGTAGCGGAAGATCCGCCGCGCCTCGGCCGGCGATCGCGGCACGATGCGGGCCTGGGTGAGGCCCGAGTGCAGGTAGACGACGTGCGGCATCACCGTGGCGCCGACGATGCCGACCGTGAGGAGGAGGCTTGAGCCGCCGCCCAGCCAGGGCACGACCGCGTGGTAGGCGATCTGTCCGACCGCCGGGTGGGAGAGCATGCTCTCGACCAGGTAGCACAGCGCGATCACGCCCACGAGGGTGGCGATCAGGGCCTCCAGCGGGCGAAAGCCGTACCGCTCCAGGGCGAGCACGCCCAGGGTGGCCAGCGCGGCGACGCCTGTCGCCTCCAGGAGCGGGATGTGCAGGAGCAGGTTGAGCCCGAGGCTGGCGCCGAGGAACTCCGCCAGGTCGGTGGCCATCGCGGCGACCTCGCTCACGGCCCACATGCCGTACACCAGGCGGCGGTCGAGGTACCGCCGGCACAGCTCGGGCAGGCTGCGGCCGGTGGCGATGCCGAGCTTGGCCGACTGGGTCTGGAACAGCATGGCCATCAGGTTGGCCATCACCACCACCCAGAGCAGGCGGTAGCCGAAGGCGCTGCCGCCCTGGATGTTGGTGGCGAAGTTGCCCGGGTCGATGTAGGCCACCGCCGCGATGAAGGCCGGCCCGATGAACGGGAGGAGCCGGGCCACGCCGCGCGTGCGGCCGGCCAGCGCCGCGCGCGCGCTTGCCTCGGTGCGGTCGGTGAGGACCTGGGGGGACAGGGGGAACGGGGACACGTTCACGTCGACCGCCCCCTCCGACGCGCCGGCGTCGCGACCCGTGGGCACGGGCGACGGGCCCGCCCCGGGCGCGGGCCCGTCACGCAACGCCGGCTTACTTTGTTAGCCGAGGCAAACCCAACGTATGGGCCCGCCGGAGGGGGTGTGCGGCGTGAGGGCCATAGGCTATGCTGGGTAATGCGCTTGACACGGCATACTGCGGTGCCACGCGAGCGAGGCTTGTCGGGTTGGACGGAGGGGGTACGCGATGCGCCAGGTGGTTGTCGAGGCGTTCGGCGCTCCCGACGCGCTCGTCGTGCGCGAGCGTCCGACGCCCGCGCCGGGGGTGGGCGAGGTGCTCGTGGCGGTGGGCGCGGCGGGTGTGAACTACATGGACGTGCGCCAGCGGGCGGGCTCGTACGGCGCGACGCTGCCGTTTGCGCCGGGCGCGGAGGGGTCGGGCACGGTCGCAGCGGTCGGCGAGGACGCCGCGCCCTGGCGCGTGGGCGACCGGGTCGTCTGGACGGGCATCCCCGGTTCGTACGCGGACCATGTCGTCGCGCCTGCGGACACGCTCATCGCGGTGCCGCAGGGCCTCTCCCTGGAGACGGCGGCGGCGGTCCTGCTGCAGGGCCTGACGGCTCGGGGACTCCTTGAGGTGACGACGCCGGTGCGCCCGGGCGACAGCGCGCTCGTGCACAGCGCGGCGGGCGGGGTGGGCCTCCTCCTGGTACAGATGCTCGTCGCCGCGGGCGTGCGCGTCATCGGCGCCGTGTCCACGGACGGGAAGGCGCAGGTCGCGCGCGACGCGGGCGCGCACGAGACGATCGTCTACGCCGGTACCGACGTCGCGGCCCGGGTCCGGGAGCGCACCGGCGGCGAAGGGGCGGCGGCGGTCTATGACGCCGTCGGCGCCGCCACGATCGCCGGCAGTCTGGCGGCGGCGCGCAAGGGCGGCAAGGTGGTGACCTACGGGGCGGCGAGCGGACCGGCCGGCCCGCTCGCCGTGGGCGATCTCCCCCCGGGCGTGTTCGCCGGCCGGTTCGCGCTGCAGCAGCACTACGCCACCCGCGACGCACGCCGGGCGGCCGCCGCCGCCCTGTTCGACGACGTCGCCGCCGGCCGGCTGCGCGTCACGGTGAGCGGCCGGTACGCGCTCGAGCAGGCGCCCGCCGCGCACGCAGCGCTGGAGTCGCGACAGACGACGGGCAAGCTGCTCCTGGTGCCGTAGGGCCGACGTCCGCAGCCATCCCGCGCCGCCGCCCCGACCGCTGCCGGTCGGGGCCGTCGGTCGACGTGGACCCGTGCCGCAGGGGCGGAAGCGGTGGCGATGGACGCGCCCGGCCCGTCCCCGCATACCATCGCGGGGAAGGGGGCGGGGCAGGTCGGCGATCTGTCCGTCTGGATCGTGCCGGTCCTCCTGGTTGCGATTCCCGTCTACGGCCTTGCCCGCGGCGTGAACGTCTACCAGGCGTTTGTCGACGGGGCGGCGGACGCCTGGCCGATCACGCGCCAGCTCCTGCCGTACATGGTGGCGATCTTCACCGCCATCGGCCTGTTTCGCACGAGCGGCGCGATGACCGCGTTCGTGCGCCTCGTGACGCCGCTCGTCGCCCACCTGGGGATCCCGGCCGAGGTCGTGCCGCTGGCCATCGTGCGGCCGCTGTCCGGCAACGCCTCGCTGGCGCTCGTGATCGAGCTCATCCGCCGGCACGGGCCGGACAGCCTGGTGGCACGGATCGGCGCGACCATGCAGGGCGCTGCCGACACGACGTTCTACATCGTCGCCGTGTACTTCGCCCACGTCGGCGTGCGTCGGACGCGCTGGGCCCTGCCCGTCGGGCTCATGGGCGACCTGGCCGGGTTCCTGGCGGCGGTATGGATCTGCCACCGGGTGTTCGGCCCGGGCTGAGCGGGCGCGCCGTCCGTACCCCCGGATGGCGCGGGACGCGGGCGAACCCCTCCAGCAGGGGGGATCGGTGCTGCGCCGCGCGGTTCTCGCCGGGGTCGCCGCCGCTCTGGTGCTTGCCCTCGCTGGCGCTGAAGCGGGCGCTGCGGCCGGGCCCGGCACGCTGCCCAACGCCGACGCGAGCGTCGCCGTCGGCGGCGCGCCGCGGCCGCTGCCCGGCGGCTACGGGTTTCCCGTCGCGGGCGCCGCGTCGACGCAGGGGGCCTGGGCGAGCAGGCCCCTCCTCCTCGGCGACGGCTCGACGGTCGCGTACCTCGCCGCCTCGACCGGCATGTGCGCCGGCGACGCGCAGGAATGTCCGGCGACGGGCGAGATCCAGCGCTTCCCGGCCGGCGGCATGGGGGGCTTTGGCGCGCCGGAGTGGACGTACGCCCTGCCGGCGAATCGCGACGCCAGCCAGCCGGTATGGTCAAAGGGCGCCATCGCCTTCGCCACCACGCCCGACCAGGCTGGGGGGCCGTATGCGCCGGTGCCGCCGGTCGTACTGACGCGCCTGTCCCTGTCGGGCGCGGTGCTGGCGCACACGCCCCTGCCGCTCGCGCCCTCCCTCGCCGCCGCGAGCGCCGGCAGCGTGCTGCTGAACCTCTACCCGGCCCAGGGCGGCCTGCTCCTCGACGAGACGGTTGTCGACGCGACCGATGCCGGCCGCTCGCCGTGGGCGCTCGAGAAGGTCACGCCGGCCGGCCGCGTCGTCTGGGCGCGGCCGACCGACGGGCAGGTCGCCTGGTCGCGCGGCGCGGTGATCGCGCTCGTGTCCGGACCGCCGGCCGGCGACCTCGTCGTCCAGGTCCTCGCGTCGGCGACCGGCCGGCCCTTGTGGCGCGTCGCGTTTCCGGGCCACCGCGAGGGGGCCGGGGTGCAGGTGGCGGTCGTCGGCCGCGACGTCGTCCTCGCGTACACGCCGCGGTGGGGCGGGCCCCTCACCCTGGTCGCCCGCGCGCAGACGACCGGCGCCGGCCTGTGGTCGCGAACGGTCGACGGCGCCGCCATGCTCGCCGGCGTCGGGCCCGTGGCCGCGGCGGGCGCGGTCGTCGCGTGTACCGGCCGCGGCGCCGGGGCCCCGGCCAGCCGCGCGCGGCCGGTCTGTCGCGCCTACGGTGCGGCCACGGGCGCGCTCGTGCACGCCGTGGCCGTGCGCGCCGCCCCGCCCGGCTCGGTTGTCGAGCCGCTTGCCGCCTCCGCCCGCTACGTCCTGGTCCAGGTCCTCGCCGCGCCGTTCTCGCCCCGGGTCAAGGGAGGCCGGTGCGGCGCGCCGATGTGGGCGGGCTGTACCCCCAGGCGCGTCCTGACCGAGGCCGTTCCCTGGTCGGGGAGCGGACCGGTGCCGATCTCGCCGGGCGCCGTGCAGATGGCCCTCACCTACGACGTTGCCGCGTCCGCGATCACCGTCACGGGACCGGCCTCGGGCTGGCTGTGGGGCAGCGGCCGCGGTCTGGGGGTCCCCGGCGGTGCCGCGCACCGGCCGCCGCCGAACGAATAGGCGGCACCGGGCGGCAGGGCCGGCGCATCGACGGCGCGAACGACCTCGCGATGACCACCCGAGCGGATGCCCCCGGAGATGAACGCACGGCCCTGGTCGTTCTCGACCTGGACGGTACCCTGTACCGCGGCGGCGCCATCCTGGCGCGCTACGCGCGCGAGATCGCGGCGCGGATGCCGTGCCATGTCGGCGGCGCGGTGATGATGGCGTGGGCGGACCACGCCGGCGGCGGCTACCAGCTCGAGGGCAGCGACGACTGGCAGGCGCTGGCGGGCTTGGCGCGGCGGGTCGGAATCGTGCCCGAGGCGTTGCGCGAGGCGTTTGTCGCCACGCGGACCTGGATGGTCGAGGGCGATGCGGCCTTCGACGCCGCGGCGGGCCTGGCCGGTTGGCTTGACCGTCTGCGGCGGCACGCCGTGCTGGCGGTGGTGTCGAACAGCCCGGCCGCGTCCGTGGCGCCGGTGCTCGCCCGCCTGGGCGTCGACGACCGGGTCGACGCGATCGTGCCGCTGGCGGGAAAGCCTGACGGCCTGGTGCCGGCGGTGCGCCGGCTCATCGCCGGGCACGGCCTCGACGGGCGGGTCGTCCTGAGCGTCGGCGACAACGCCGTGAACGACGTCCTGCCGGCGCTCGCCGAGGGGTGGGCGGCCGCCTACGTGCATGGCCGCCGGCCGCCGCTCGCGGATGGACCGGCCTGTCAGGGGCCAACCCTGGAACAGGTGATGCGGTGCGTCGAGGGCTGGCTAGCCCGGGCGCTCGGCGGCGTTTGAATCCGGCGGCCTAGGGGGGCTTGGCACGCGCGAGCGGCTGCAGAAGATCCTTGCCCGCACGGGCGTCGCCTCGCGCCGCGAAGCGGACGCGATGGTCGCGGCCGGCCGCGTGCGGGTCGACGGCAGGGTCGCCCTGCCGGGCGAGCGCGCCGACCCCGGGCGCGAGCGCATCCTCGTCGACGGTCGCCCGCTGCCGGCACGGCCGCCGACCCGCGCCCTCGCCCTGCACAAACCGTTCGGCGTGGTCAGCACCCTGCGCGACCCCGACGGCCGGCCGACGGTCGCGGACCTGCTTCCGGCCGGTCAGGCGATCGTGCCGATCGGGCGGCTCGACCTGGCCAGCGAGGGTCTGCTCGTGTGCACCAACGACGGCGATCTGGTCCAGACGGTGGGCCATCCGTCGAGCGGCGTGGTCAAGGTGTACCGGGCCTGGGTGGCAGGGGGGGCGGTCGACGCCGCCTGCCGCGCGCTTGCCCGCGGGGTCGTCCTCGAGGACGGCCCGGCCCGGCCCGAGCGGGTGCGCCGGCTGACGCCGGCCGAGGCCGGCAGGGGTCTCGTCCTCGACGATCGGCCCCGCGCCCGCGCGGCCACGGCGGTGGTCGAGGTCGCGCTCGTCGAGGGGCGAAATCGCGAGGTGCGCCGCATGGCCGAGGCGGTAGGGCTCGACGTCCTGCGCCTGGTGCGGGTGGCGGTGGGACCGGTGACCTTGACGGGGCTCAGACCCGGACGGTACCGTTACCTGTCGGAACAGGAAGTGGCGGCCTTGGCAAGGCCCGCGGACGGTCGCGCGCAGCCCCGCCCGGGGCGGGCGAGCGGGTCCGGCGGGCGGGCGGCCAGGAGCGGAGGCCATCGTGCCGAGACGTAAGACGACGGTGCTGCCCCGGTACGAGGAGATCGCCATGGACATCGCCTCCCGGGTGACGACCGGGGAGTATCGGCGCGGCGACCGCCTGTTCGGGCGCAGCTCGCTCGCCGGCCTGTACAAGGTCTCGCCCGAGACGATCCGTCGCGCCGTGGCCCTTCTCCACAGCCGCGGCGTGGTCCGCGCCGTGGCGGGCAGCGGCATCGTGGTCGAGTCCGAGGGCGCGGCCTCGCGCTACCTCGAGGAGTCGAAGATGGGCGCCGCCCTGCTCGAGCTCGAGGAGGAGATCGAGCGCCTCCTCGGCGAGCGCAAGGCGCTGGAGGCCCGCCTCGAAGAGGCGATCGTCAAGGTCCTGCACTACACGTCGGGAACGATCACGACCATGCGCCATGTCGAGGAGGTCATGATCCCCGCCGATTCGGCCCTCGTGGGCAAGACCCTGGGCGGCGCCGACCTGCGCAACAACACGGGCGCCACCGTGATCGGCATCGCCCGCCAGGGCGAGGAGATCTTCTCGCCCGACCCGTCGATGCCGATCCGCGTCCAGGACCTGCTGATCGTCGTCGGCTCGACCGAGGCCAAGGACCGCCTGCGGGCGCTGGTCGGCATGCCGCCGCGGGGCGGCGACTCGGCGTGAGCGAGGCGGACCGACGGCCCGTGCCCCCGCTCGTCGACTCGATGGCCGCCGTGCGGGCGTTTGGCGCCGCGCCGGGCCGCACGCACACCTCGGCAGACTGGGGCGAGATCGCGTCGGGCGCCACCGCTGACGTGTACTTCGCCCGCGGCGCCGACGTCCTGCGGCGCCTGGGGCGGCTCGACACGCCGGTCGTGGCCGAGGTGTTCTCCCAGGGCGAGGGCATCCTGTGCGGCGTCGACGAGGCCCTGTCCCTGCTTGCCGGCCATGCGGTCGACGTAGACGCCCTGCCCGAGGCGCAGCCGTTCGGCCCGAAGGAGCCGGTGATGCGGGTGACCGGGCCGTACGGCGCGTTCGGGCTGTTCGAGACGGCGATCCTGGGGTGCCTCGCCAGCGCGTCCGGCTGGGCCACGGCGGCCCGCCGGGTGCGCGAGGCGGCGGGGGACGATCTCGTCGTGAGCTTTGGCGCACGCCACGTCCACCCCGCCATCGCCTCGACGATGGAGCGCGCGGCGGTCATCGGCGGCCTGGACGGCGCGGCGTCGGTCTTGGGCGCGCGCCTGGCCGGCCAGGAGCCCCTCGGCACGGTGCCGCACGCGGTCGTCCTCGTCGCCGGCGACACGGTCGAGGTGGCGCGCGCGCTGGCCGCGGACGAGGTGGACGGTCCGGTGACCGTGCTCGTGGACACCTTCCACGACGAGGCCGAAGAGGCCCTGCGGGTGGCGACGGCGCTCGGGCCGGCCCTGGGCGGGGTGCGCCTGGACACGCCGTCCGAACGCGGCGGCGTGACGCCGGAGCTGGTACGCGAGGTACGGGCTCGACTCGACCAGGGCGGCTTCGGGCATGTCCGGATCTTCGTTTCGGGCAGCCTGACTCCGGAGCGCATCACCGTCCTGCGGGCGGCCGGCGCGACCCGGTTCGGCGTGGGCCACTACGTGTCGGCGGCGCCGCCGATCGACATGACGATGGACCTCAAGGTGGTCGACGGCCGGCCGGTGGCCAAGCGCGGCCGGATCCCCGGGCCGACCGCGACCGACCGGCTGCGGCCGGCGCTGCGGGCCGGCCGCCCGGCGTAGGCGGGCGCTCCGGAGGGGGAAGGCCATGCCGACGCGCACCTGCAGCCTGTGCGGCGCCGCCGAGGACGTCGCCAAGTGGCATCCGGACTACGAGCCCCTGCGCGCGCAGGAGGCCCGGGCCGATGCGTCCCGGATCACGGCCCACGTATGCGATCGCTGCGCCGTCCGCGTGCGGGCCGAGGCCGCCCGCCAGACCGGTCACCCGAGCGGCCAGGACTAGCGACCCGGCCGGCGAACCACGTCTTCAGCCGGCCCGGGTCGAGAGCAGCACCAGACCGACGCCGCATGCGACGAGGGCCATGCGCAGCGGCGAGACGCGACCCGCCAGGCCGATGATGCCCAGCGCCGAGACCACGGCAAAGATCGCCGGACCGACGAGGCCGAGCACGGCGTTGATGCCCACCGCCCGCTCGACCGAGCTTCGCAGCATGAGATAGGCGGCGGTCGCCTCGATCGCCGCCGAGACAAACCGGACGCTCGCCATCGCCCGCGGAATCCCCTCGACCGTCGACCTCACCCCCGGGGCGTCGTTGCCCTCGGGCGACTCTTACGCGGGGGCGGCGCACCGTAGAAGGGAGGGGCCCGGTGGCCGAGACGGCGACCGGCGGTGCCTCACGGCAGGCGCAAGGCCCCGACGCGACGGTGGTGGGCCTCGTCCTCGACGTGGGCGAGGGCCTGCTTTCCGCCGGCGCGGAGACCGAGCGGGTCGAGGACACCGCGGTCCGCATCGCCAACGCGTACGGCGACCGGGATGTGGACGCCTTCGCCGTGCCCACCGGCCTGTTCGTCTCGTTTGCCGGCGGCCGGGCGACGGGCATGCGCCGGGTGCGCAACCGGGGCATGGACCTGGGCCGCCTGGCCGACTGGAACGACCTCGCCCGGCGCGTGTGCGAGGAGCGCCCGCCGGCGGCGACGGGCGCGGACTGGGTGCGCCAGGTAACGGCCCGCGGCGAGCCCTATCCGGCCTGGGCGGCACCGGTCATGGCGGCCGCGGGCAACGCCGCGTTCACCTACCTGGTCGGCGGGCGGGCCACCGAGGCGGCCCTGGCGGCGCTGTCGGGCGTCGTCGTGCAGGCCGCCGTACGCGGCGTCGGCAGCCACTTCACGCGGCGCTTCTTCCACGCCGCGGCGGGCGGCTTCGCGGCCGTGCTCATCGCCGCCGCGGGCGCGCACGTGCTGCCGGGCGTGCGGCCGGTGATGGTGGTGACCGGCGGCATCGTCCTGCTCCTGCCCGGCCTTGCCCTCACGGCGGCGGTGCGCGACATGCTGACGGGCGACTTTCTCGCCGGCGCGGCGCGCAGCCTCGAGGCGCTGGTCACGGCCGCCGCCCTGGCCGCGGGCGTCGCCCTCGCCTCAAGCCTTCTCCTGTCGCACGTCCTCGGCGGGGGACCGCTGTGAGCGCCGCCGCGCTCCTCGCCTCGGTCGGCTACGCAGCCGCGGCGGCGACCACATCGGTGGCGTTCGCGGTGCTGCGCAACGCCCCCCGCCGCACGCTCTGGGTGTGCGCCCTGGCGGGCCTCGCGGCGTGGGCGGCGTCGGCGCCGATCCAGTACCTGGGCGAGACTGCGCCGGTGTTCCTGGGCGGCGCCGCCGTCACGGCGGTTGCCGAGGTGGCGGCGGCGCGCCTGCGCGTGCCGGTGCTCACCGTGCTCGCGCCGGGGATCCTGCCCCTGACGCCCGGCCTCCTCGCCTACCACAGCATCCTGGGCCTTGCCACGGGCGGCTACGACGTAGCCGTGCGCGACGGCATCCTGGCGCTGTTCTGGGCCGGATCGCTGGCCGCCGGCATCGCCGCCGTCGGCCTTGTGGCCCGGGCGCTGCGGGGGCGCCGGCCGGCCGCTCCGACCGAAACCGGGGTGTCCGCGGACCGCCCCTGAGCGCCGCGTTTACAGGGCGGGGATGCGAATGGTACGTTCCACGTGGAGCGAGGGGAGGACGCGCGCAGTGCGGGGCATTACCGTCACCATCGACGGCCCGGCCGGCGCGGGCAAGTCGACCGTGGCCCGGCGCCTGGCGGACAGGTTGGGTTACGTCTACCTGGACACGGGCGCCATGTACCGGGCGCTCACGATCGGCGTCGAGGCGGCCGGCATCGATCCCGACGACGGCGACGCCGTAGCGTCCGTCCTCGATCGCGTGCGCATCGACCTGACGCCCCAGGGCGTGCGCCTGGACGGCGTCGACGTGTCGGGCGCCATTCGCACGCCGGCCGTCGACCGCCAGGTGAGCCAGGTTAGCGCACACCCCGCGGTGCGGGCGTGGATGCACGAGCGCCAGCGCGAGCTGGCCCGGGGCGGCGGGGTCGTGATCGAGGGGCGCGACGCCGGCACGGCGATCGCGCCCCAGGCCGAGCGCAAGTTCTTTCTCACCGCGTCGCTGGGCGAGCGGGCCCGGCGCCGGGCGGCGGACCTGGCCGGGCGCGGCATCGCCGTCGACCTGGCGGGGCTCACGGCGGACATCGAGCGGCGCGACCGGCTCGACTCCGAGCGGACAGTGGCCCCGCTCGTGGTGCCGCCCGACGCCGAGGTGCTCGACACCACGGGCCAGGGCATCGACGCCATCGTCGGCGTCCTCGAGGCGCGGTGCGTCGAGGTGGCGGGGCGCCGGTGAGCGGCGGCGCCGGGCTGCGTCCGAACACGGGCTTCACCCCCGGCTACTTCGCCTTGCGGGCGATCGGCCGGGCGTTCTTTCGCGCCCTCTACCGGGTGCGCGTCGAGGGTGCCGAGCACATCCCGACAAGCGGCGGCTACATCGTCAGCCTGAACCACACCCACGCCTTCGACCCGCCGCTTGTCGGCACGATCGTGCCCGTGCAGATGATGTACATGGCCAAGCGCGAGCTGTTCCGCACCGCCCCCCTGGCCGCCGTCCTTCGCGGCGTCGGGGCGATTCCGATCACCCGCGGCGAGCCCGACCGGCAGGCGATGAAGAGCTGCATCGAGGCGCTGCGGGCGGGCTATCCGCTGTCGGTCTTCCCCGAGGGCACGCGTCGGCTCGATGCGCGCGGGCGGCCGCGCGGCGGTGCCGGCTTCCTCGCCCTGCATGCCGGCGTGCCGGTGTTGCCCGGTGCGATCCTCGCACCGTACCGCGTCGGCCGGCCGCTGTGGGTGCGGTTCGGGCCGCCCATCGACTGCGCCGCGCTGGTGGAGCGCGACGGCAGCGGCCATGACCGGCTGGAGCGCCTGTCGGCCTACATCATGCGGGAGATCGAGCGCATCCACGCCGAACTCGTCCGCGACCACGGCGACGACCGCCCGGCGTCCCGGACGGCGCGGCGCGTCGAAGGCGCGCGCTAGGCGCACATGGGGCGCGACAGGACCATAAGCAATTGACAACAATTGACGGCTGTACGGGTGGCCGATATAGTTACTATGCGCTTTGCGGCGGGCGAGTTGTCGGTCGAAAGGCAGCATCCCCATCCGACGGGCGAGCATCTCCGGCGAGCGATCGCCTAGAGGCTACTCGCCCGTTTCGGCTTCGGGACGGCGCTCCGGCCGGGTCAGGCGCTCCCCGAGGCGGCGCGTGCGTAAGGAGGTAAGCCCACCCATGTTCCAAGAGGGCGAAGACGAGCTCGACGAGCAGCAGGGCGGCGCCGAGCCGGCGCAGCCGGGTCCCGCGGAACCGGTGGCACCCGTCTCGGAGCCCGAGGAGCCCGCACGCGCCGAAGGCGAGGCCGGCGACGGCGGGTTCGACTTCGCCGCCGGTGTGCCGGACGTACGCAACGGGGAGATCGTGCGCGGACATGTCGTGGCGGTCAACCAGGACAGCGTCCTGGTCGACGTCGGCTACAAGTCCGAGGGCGTGATCGCGCTTGGCGAGTTCACCTACCGGCACGTCGCCGACCTGAACGAGATCGCGCACGTCGGGGACGAGGTCGAGGCGATGGTCCTGTCCGTCGACCGCGAAGAAGGCACCTTGCGCCTGTCCCGGCGGCGCGCCGAGGAGGCGCGCGCCTGGGGCCGGCTCAAGCAGTCGTTCGAGGCGGGGGAGATCCTCGAGGCGCCGGTCGTGGAGGCCGTCAAGGGCGGTCTTGTCTGCGACGTCGGCACGCGCGGCTTCCTGCCGGCCTCCCAGGTCGAGCGCGGTTACGCCAACGACCTGCAAAAGTACGTCGGCGAGCGCGCGCGGGTGAAGATCATCGAACTCGACCGGGCCAAGCACCGCGTCATCCTGTCGCGCCGGGTCGTTCTGGAGGAGGAGCGCCAGCGCTCCCGTACGGCAACCTGGGACACCCTCCACGAGGGGGCCGTCATCGAGGGCACGGTCAAGAGCCTGACCGACTTCGGCGCGTTCATCGACCTCGGAGGCCTCGACGGCCTCCTGCACGTGTCCGAGATGTCGTGGGGGCGGATCACCCACCCGTCGGAGGTCTTGCACGAGGGCGAGCACGTGCGCGTCCAGGTCCTGCGCCTGGACCGCGAGCGCGACCGCATCTCGCTTGGCCTGCGCCAGGTCCTGGCCAACCCCTGGGACGACGTCGAGGGCCGCTACCCGGTGGAGAGCATCCACGAGGGCCGCGTCGTCCGGCTGGCCAACTTCGGCGCCTTCGTCGAGCTGGAGCCGGGCATCGACGGCCTGGTCCACGTGAGCGAACTGTCCGAGCGCCACGTTGCCCGGCCGAGCGAGGTGGTGGCGGTGGGCGACCCGGTCACGGTCCAGGTGCTCCGGGTCACGCCGTCGGAGCGTCGGGTCAGCCTGACCATGCGCGGCGTGCGCCAGACGGGCGCCCTCGAGGCGACCGACCTGCGCCGGCGGGCCAACCCCTCGCCCGTTGCGGCCAGCGCCGAGCCGGCCTACACGATCGGCGACGCGCTCGGGCGCAGCCGCGATGCGGACGCCGACGACACGGACGACACGGAGGAGCCCGGCGAGGGCGAGCGCTAGACCGATCCGGCGGACGGCCGTCCCCCCCCCGCGGGGACGGCCGCTCTGTCCTCAAGGCGGGCGGACAGCCGATCGGCACCCGCCCCGGCGGACCTGCCGGGCGCGCGCCCGGCCGGGCCGAGGACGTCGCCGCCCGGGGGTGCGCCGCCTGCGTCGGCCGGCCGCATTCCGGTCCGCAGATGCGTTCAGGCGCGGCAGACGAAGGCCGCCCACTGCGCCCGCCGCGTCTGCGGGACGAAGCCGGAAAGCGCCGCCTCGAGAATGCGCATGCGGGTGGCATAGTCGAACGGTGGCAGGATCGGTTCGGTGAAGACGGGGATCCGCATCCACGCTTCATGGGACGCCGGGTCGCCCGCGACGTCGCACACCGCCTGGCGGGTCAGCTCCAGCCGGGCCGCCGAGAGCATCTGCCGCAGGGCATCGACATGCACGGGCCGCGTCGCCGTCGGACGGGGCGTGGGCACATAGTCGTGGTCCAGGATGGCGGTTGCGAGCATGCGCAGCGCCAGGGACGGCCGGTCGTCGCCCGCCTCGGCGGGGAAGACACCGGACACATAGGCGCGCGGCAGGTTGAAGACGAACACGCCGCCGGGACGAAGCACCCTCTTCACGGCGGCGAAGAGTTCGGGCATCGGCATGTACCACACGGCCGCGTTGCACAGCACCGCGTCGACGGGCCGGTCGAGGGCGGCGTCGAGCGTCTCGCCCGCGGCCCGGCGCCACGTAACGGCGTCGGCGTGTGCTCCGACATGTTGGCGCGCGAGCGCGAGCATCGGGTCCGAGGCGTCTACGCCGACCACCCGGACGCCGGGCACGCGTCGCAACAGTTCGGCGGTCAGGACGCCCGTTCCGCAGGCAAGGTCCACGACCCGCGCATCCGGGGAGAGGCCCGCGAGGTCGACCAGGTGCCGCGCGGGCCCCCCGTAGACGTGCGGGAACCGGCGCGTGAAGGCGTCGTAGCGTAGGGCGTTGTCGCTGTCCTGCCAGGCGGTCGATGGCGGTTCGTGCACGCGATCCCTCCGCCGATGGGCCGCTTCCGTCTCGAAGTTTCCCGCTTGCCGCCTGTGGACGGCAAGTCGTACAGCCTGTGCGGATCGTGTGGACGCCCGGGCGGGGAACCGGGCGTACGACCGGTCCGCCCGGGTCCGTCCACTCCGTGCGCCGCCCGCAGCGGCCCGGCGACGAGCCGCAGCCTGCATACCGCCCCCTGCCCCCGGCCACCATCGGGAGGGAGCAGGAGGGGGCGGTCGTCATCGGGGTCGGCGTGAGCACGACGCGCATCGAGGCGTGGGACAAGGTGTCGGGCGTCGCCCGCTACGCGGCCGACCGGCCGACGGCGGGCGTCCTGCGGGCGGTCCTTGTCACGAGCCCGCACGCCCACGCCCGGATCGTGCGGGTGGAGACGGGCGAGGCCCTGCGCGTGCCGGGCGTGCGGGCGGTGGTGACGGGCGAAGATGCCCGCGACATCCTGTGCGGCGAGGTTGTCGCCGACCGGCCGCCGATCGCCCGGGGCAAGGTGCGCTACCACGGCGAGCCGGTGGCGGTCGTGGTGGCGGACAGCGAGGACCAGGCACGCGCCGGCGCGCGCACCGTCACGGTCACCTACGAGCCGCTGGCGGTGGCGAACAGCCCGTTGGACGCCTTGCGTCCGGACGCCCCGCTCGTCCACGAGGACCTGGGCGGCTACACGATCGAGCAGCAGCCGTGCGCACCGGAGCCGGGCACCAACGTGGCCGACCGGGCGCGTCTGCGCAAGGGCGACATGGCCAGCGCCTGGGCCCAGGCCGACGTCCGTGTCGAGGGGCGGTTCACCCTGCCCCAGCTCGACCACGCGGCGATGGAGACCCGGGCGGCGCGGGCGGCGATCCTGCCCGACGGCAGCGTTGTCGTGCACAGCGCAACCCAGGCGCCGTTCGAGGTGCAGCGGATCCTGGCCAAGCTGTTCGGCCTGGGCGAGCATCAGGTGGTCGTGCACGCGCCGCTCCTCGGCGGTGCGTTCGGGGGCAAGGCCGCGGTCCAGCTCGAGGTCCTCGCCTACCTGGCCTCGCGCGCCGTGCGCGGCCGGCCGGTGGCGATCGCCAACACGCGCGAGGAGGATCTGCACAGTTCGCCGGTGGGCGTGGGGCTCGAGGCCGAGGTGCGCCTGGGCGCAACCCGCTCGGGCGAGCTCGTCGCGGCCGACCTCACCTTTCACATGGACGCGGGCGCGTACGCCGACTCGGCGCCGCGCGTGGCCCGCGCCATCGCCTCGGCCTGCACCGGCCCGTACCGGCTCGAGAACGTGCGCTGCGACGTCGTCGTCGTCTACACCAACCACCCGTACTGCACGGCGTTTCGCAGCTTCGGCTACATGCCGTTCACGTTCGCGATCGAGCGTGCCATGGACAAGCTGGCCGACGCCCTGGGCATCGACCCGGTCACGCTGCGCCTGCGCAACGCGGTGCGCGCGGGCGACACCACGCCGACGCGGTTTCGCCTCACGCGCAGCATCGTCGGCGACCTGCCGTCGTGCCTGCGCCGCGCCGGCGAGCTGATCGACTGGGACCGCGGCCGGCGCGAGGTGCTCGACGGGGACCGGATCGTGGGGCGGGGGATCGCCGCCCTCTGGAAGACCTCGTCGAGCCCCCAGAACGCGATCTCGTCCGCCATCGTCACGCTCAACCAGGACGGCAGCGCCGTCCTTCGCGTCGGCGCCGTCGAGTGCGGCGCGGCGACCAAGACCACGGCGGCGCAGATCCTGTCCGAGGCGCTCGGCCTGTCCATGGACAGGATCCGGGTCCACCTCGACGTGCGCACCGACGTCGACCCGGAGCACTGGAAGACCGTCGCCTCGATGGGCACCTTCATGGTCGGCCGGGCCGTGATCGAGGCGGCGCGCGACGCCACCCGCCAGCTGAAGAGCATCGCCTCGGTCGTCCTGCGCTGCGCGCCGGGCGACCTGGCGGTCGACGACGGCAGGGTGTTCCTGCGCGACGACCCGGCCATGTACCTGCCGTTCGCCAAGGTCGCGCACGGCTACCAGTACGCCGACGGCAACTCGATCGGCGGCCAGGTGATCGGCCGGGGCGGCTACATGGTCCGCCACCTCACGCCGCTCGACCCGCACACCGGCGAGGGCATGGCCGGGCCGTCGTGGACCGTCGGCGCCCAGGCGGTCGAGATCGAACTCGACCGCCGGCGCTGGACGTACCGGCTGGTGCGGGCGGTGACCGTGATGGACGCCGGCCGGATCGTGAACCCCGCGATCGCCCGCGGCATGGTCATGGGCGGCATGTGCCAGGGCCTTGGTTACGCCACCCGGGAGTGCCTCCTCTACGACGAGGAGGGCCTCGTGCGAAACGGCGACCTGCGGCGGTACAAGGTCATGCGGCCGGGCGAACAGCCCGAGTACGCGGTCGAGTTCGTCGAGACGCCCCAGGTGGACGGCCCGTACGGCGCGCGCCCGGCGGGCGAGCACGCGATCATCGGCATCCCCGCGGCGGTGGCGAACGCGCTGTCGGCGGCGAGCGGCCTCGAGCTCGACGATCTGCCGGTGACGCCCGAGGCCATCTGGCGGGCGGCGCGGCGGGCGGGGGTGGTGCGGGCAGACGAGCCGGCGCGGCGGGCCGTGGCAGGCGTCTTGGGAGGAGGGGGCCGATGATCCCGTTCGAGTTCGACTACGTGCGCCCGGCCCAGGCGGCCGAGGCGGTCCACGCGGTCTGCGCGGCACGTTCCGACGGCCGCCAGGCGGTGTTCTACGGCGGCGGCACCGAGCTTCTCACGCGCGCGCGCCAGGGCAGCGCCCGGTTCGACCGGGCGGTCGACCTGAAGGGCGTGCGCGAGTGCCAGCCGCTCGGCCTGGAGGGCGGACGCCTGGTCGTCGGCGCGGCGCGCACCCTGGCCGAGGTGTGCGAGGCCGACCCGTGGCCGTTCCTGTCCGCGGCGGCGGGGCGCGTCGCCGATCACACGATCCGGCGCCAGATCACCTTCGGCGGCCATCTGGGCGGCCGCATCCACTACCGCGAGGCGGCCCTGCCGCTCATGCTCGTCGGGGCCGAGGCGCTTGTCGCCGATCCGGACGGCCTGCATACGGTGGCCTTCGACGACGTGTACGACGGCAGCCTGCACCTTGCCCCCGACGCCTTCGTCGCCCAGGTCCGGGTCGACCGCGACGTGCTCGACTGGCCGTTCTCCTGTGTCAAGCGCACGCGCCTGGACTGGGTCGACTACCCGCTCGTCACCCTGGCCGCGGTCGACGACGGGGACGGCGTGCGCGTCGCGGCCGCCGGCCTGTACGACGTACCGGTGCGCCTGACCGAGGTCGAGGACGCGCTGGCGGACAGCGGCGGGTCGCCCGCCGAGCGGGCGGCGCGGGCGCTGCGCCAGCTGCCCCGGCCGCCGCTCGACGACGTGCACGGCACCGCTGCCTACCGCGCCTTCGTCCTCGAGGGCATGCTCGCCGACATGGTCGCGGAGCTGGGGCGCTGATGCGCACCCATCCGGCGCGCACCCTGGTCGAGCTCGACGTGAACGGCGAGCGCCGCACCGTGCCGGTGCGGGCGGCCGACACGCTGCTGGGCACCCTGCGCGAGCTCTTGGGCCTGACCGGTGCCAAACCGGGCTGCGAGGACGGCGACTGCGGCGCCTGCACCGTCCTCGTCGACGGCGGGCCGGTGAAGTCGTGCCTGGTCCTGGCGGTCGAGGTGGAGGGACGGCCGGTCCAGACCGTGGAGTCGCTCGATCCCGACCCCGTCCAGCGGGCGTTCGTCGCCGAGCACGCATTCCAGTGCGGCTACTGCACGTCCGGCTTCGTCATGCTTACCCAGGGCCTTCTTCACGCCCACCCGGGCGCCGACGCGGCGACGCGGCGGGAGTGGCTGCGCTCGAACATCTGCCGCTGCACGGGCTACGCCGAGATCGAGCGGGCGGTGGCGCGGGCCGTCGACGCGGCGGGCGACCGCCCGGCCGCGCCGGTGCGGTAGATGACGCTCGCGCAGTGCCTGTTCGGGGCGTTCGCCGTGGGCACGGCGGCCGGGCTGTGGCCTGGCCTTCTGCGCCGGCTCGGGCTGCCCTGGCTGCCGGCCTGGGCCGGTGCCGCGGCGGTGCCGCTCGGCGCGGGTGTTTCCGGTCCCGGCGGCCTCAGTGTCGGCACCGTCCTCGTGCCGGTCGTGGCGGGGGGGGCGCTTGCCGGCGCCCTTCCCGCCGACGAACGCCGGCGCTGCCTCGAGGCGGCGCTCCTGTGCGGGCTGGTCCTCGTTCTGGCCCGGGCCGTGTCCGACGGCATCGCGCCGCTGCCCGCCGGGATTCTTGCCGGCGCGTGCGCGGCCGCCGTGGCGGTGCATGAGCGCACCGCCCTGGCGGGAAGCCTCATCGGTGCGGCCGTCGTGCCGGCCTTCGCCCGCACGGCGGCGGGGACGGGTGCGCCGACGACCGGGCCGGACGATCTGGCCCTGACCGTTGCGACCGCCGTCGCCGGGGCCTTTGCCCTGGGCGCGGCGGTGCGGGCGGTGGCACACCTCACGGGAGGGATGCGCGGTGAGCAGTGGTGGTACGGCCCCGGCCGATTGGGCGGCCCTGATCGTCGGCCTGTCGGCTGGCCTGGCCTGCCGGCTGGCGACCTTGGACCGGGACAAGCGGCACTACCCGGGGTGGCCGTCCGGCTACGTGACCCAGTTCACGATGGGCGCCATCGCCTCCCTCATCGGCGGCACGATCGTGCCGGCGCTGGTGGCGAAGGAGTGGACGGCGGCAACCTTCCTCACGCTCGCCGCGACGCAGTTCAACAGCGGCCGCCAGACGGAGATGCAGGTCCTCCAGGGTGAGGAGAAGATGACCCTGGTCGAGCGCGGTCCGGCGTATATCTCGGGCCTGGCCTCGAACTTCCAGTCGCGCAACTTCCTTGCCATGCTGGTCGCCGTCGTCGCCGCCCTGGGCACCCACCTGTTCAAGCTCGATCTGGGCGTCCTCATCGCCATCGTCGCGCTCGTGGCGAGCATGTGGCTCACGTCCGGCTCGACGGTGGGCGAACATGTGCGGGTCCGGCCCGGCATCGTGAAGTTCGAGAAGGGGACCCTCCTGTTCGTGGACGACGTGATGCTGATGGAGGTCGGCCTGCCCCACTCGCGCGAGCGCATGCTCGAGGAGGGCATGGGCGTCGTCCTCGAGCCGCGCAGCCCGCGTGGCGAGAGCATCCTGTGGAACCTCGGCCAGCGCCAGGCGATCACCCACGAGGCGGCGGCCGCCGTCGGCGTCCAGCAGGACGTCGGATATCCCGAGCAGTCGCCGCTCGTGCGCATGCGCATGCCCTACCCGGACGGCACGGCGGCCCTGTTCATCCTGCCGGTCGTGCCGGACATGGACAGACTGCGGCGGGCGATCGAGCACACGCCGGTGCTCGAGTCGGTGCGGTCCCAGAACTGGCCCGTGCCGCACGTGCGCAAGAGCCGGATCCAGCGCGACGACAGCCCGGTCGGGATGAAGGCGGCGAACGGGCCCGCCGGCCTCGTCGAGAGCACAAGCAAGTCGTAGGCCGCGGCGCGCCCGCCGGGCGCGCAAGGCGGCGAGGGAGGCACAGCCATGGCGGACGCACCGACCCCGCAGATCTTTTGCGTCGTCACCACCGACGCGACCAAGGTCGCGCCCGGCGGCGGGGCGACGGTGCTCGTCGCCAAGGACGAGGATGAGCAGGCGCGGATCGCCATGTGGATCTCGCGCACGGTCAATGCGGCCACCCATGACCTGCACAACGGCGTGTGGCTCCTGACCGTCAACGCGCCCGAGGGAGGTGGCAGCGCAGGCGGCTAGCGGGTAGGCTTACAGGGCACGGCCGCCGCGTCACTGCCGGCCGATCTCGCGTCGAGGGGGACTCCGGTTGCTGGTGGCCCTGGTGGGGCGGCCCAATGTGGGCAAATCGACCCTGTTCAACCGCCTCAGCCAGCGCCGCACGGCGATCACCGAGGCGACGCCGGGCGTCACCCGGGACCGTCTGTACGCACGTGCGCGCTGGCGGGGGCGCTCTTTCACCCTGGTGGACACGGGCGGCATCGCCCCCGGCGGCGAGGGCGGCATCGAGGCGGCAGTCCGCGAGCAGGCCGACGTGGCGATCGCGGAGGCCGACCTCGTCCTGCTCGTCGTGGACGCACGCACCGGTGCCACGCCCCAGGACCACGAGGTGGCGGAGATGCTCCGGCGCGCCTCGCGTCCGGTCGTGGTCGTCGCCAACAAGGTCGACGCGCCCGGCGTGACGCCGCTCGTCGCCGACCTCTACCGGCTCGGCCTGGGCGAGCCGATGCCGGTGAGCGCCGAACACGGGCGCGGCACCGGCGACCTTCTCGACGCGATCGTCGCGCGCTCGCCGGCGGGCGCGCCCGCTCCCGCGCAGACCGGTATCGACGGGGACGCCGCCGACGGCGAGGGTTCGGCGGACAGCGATGACGACGAGCTCGGCGGGCCCGGCGAGCGGCTGCGGGTGGCGATCGTCGGCCGGCCCAACGTGGGCAAGTCGTCCCTGGTAAACACCCTCCTCGGCCAACCCCGCCAGATCGTCCACGATGCCCCGGGGACGACGCGCGACGCCGTCGACGTGGACGTCGAGGTGGAGGGGGAGGCGTTCACCCTCGTCGACACCGCCGGCATGCGCCGCCGCAGCCGCATCCACAAGGGCCTCGAGGGCCTGTCGGTGATGCGCTCGCTGCGGGCGATCGAGCGGGCCGAGGTGGTCGTGCTGGTGGTCGACGCGCTCCTCGGGCCGGTCCAGGAGGACCAGCGCATCGCCGGCTTTGCCCTGGATGCGGGCAAGGCGATGGCCGTGGCGCTCAACAAGTGGGATGTGGCCGCCGACGAGCAGGACGCCCAGGAGGCGGTCGAACGCGCGCGCGAGCGCCTGCCGTTCCTTGCCTTCGCGCCGGTGCGCACCGTCTCGGCCCTGACCGGACTGCGCCTGGTGCCGCTCATGCGCGAGGTGGCCGCGGCCGGGCAGGCGTTTCGCCGCCACATGCCGACCGGTCCGCTCAACCGCCTGATCGAGGCGGCGATGCTGGCCGCGCCGCCGCCTTCGGGCGGGGGCAAGACGCTTCGCATCTACTACGCGACCCAGGTGCACACCGGTCCGCCCGCGATCGCGCTGTACTGCAACCACCCGGACATCGTCACGCCCAACTACCTGCGCTACCTGGAGAACCGCATCCGCGAGGCGTTCCCCCTCGGCGGCACGCCCCTGCGCCTGTACCCGCGCGCGCGGCGCTAGCGGCGCACCGCGTCTCCTGCCCCGGCCGTCTCCTTCGCGCAGTCGGGCAGTCGGGCCGCCGGCCGATCCGTGCCAGGGCCATGGTCCGTGCGGCGCGCTGCGGTCCGGCCCCGCGCCCCGCGCGGGCATGGGCACGTCGCGGCGGGACGCTTGACGACAGACGGGAAAGACGGGCCGGCCATCCAGGCTGGCCCATCGATATCCGGGAGCGTGCGAACGGCGCCTTGGCGGCCCCTGGTGGCCACCGTGTGTCCGCGTGCGCCCTCCCGGGTAGTCCAGGGAATCGTCGCGCCGGTTTCCGGCACGTTCGCCTTCGCCGCGCCCGCCACGGCATCGGTTGGCCTACCCGCGCCCTGGCCGTCGCTGTTCAGGCCGGTGCAGCCGGACAACGGACGGATGCGGTCGCGGGCGTGCTCGCCGCCGTGCCGGCGCCCGCCCCGGCGCCTGAGGTGGCCCCGGTAGGCGAACGCGCCGGCTCGGGCGACAGGGGACGGGATGGGCCGCGGCGAGCCACGACCGCTCCGGCCGGTCGCGTAGACGAACGCACCCGCCCGTGCGAGCTCGACCGCGATCGCCCGTCCGGCGCCGCGCGTCGCCCCCGCGACGAGCGCCGTCCTGGCGTGGAGCGGCCTTCGTGCTGCCGCCGTCGCCCTCGCTCCTACCGGGAACGGACCGGCGTCCTCCCCGCCCGGGCCCCGGCCGCCGTCAGGCGGGCGCGCCCTGGCCGCTGTCGGGAACCTCGTCCACCGTCGGCCAGCGCAGGCGGCGAAGCGGCGTCAGGCCGATGAGGGCGGTGCCGGCGAGGGTCACCGCGGCTACGCCGAGAATGGCCGGCACGACGCCGAACACGCGGGCGGCGACGCCCGCGAGGAGGGCGGCGACGGGCATGCCGCCCATGGCGACGAGCATGCGCAGGGCGATGACGCGGGCGAACTTGTCCGTCGGCACGCGCGCCTGGGTGGTCGTGAGGACGAGGACGTCGAACGGCGTGACCGCCCCTTCCATGCCCGCCTGGCCGACGGTCGCCTGCTCCCATGCCCGGCTGAGGGCGAGGAGCGCCATGCCCAGGCCCGACGAGACCAGGATGGCGCGCAGCACGGCCGGCGCCGACACGCGCCGCTCGAGGGTCGGCGTGAACATGCCGACGACGGTGGTGGCGACGCCGGCGAGCAGGTTGATCAGGCCGACGCGGCCGGCGCCCAGGTGCAGGTTGGCACGGTAGAAGTACACGGTGAGCGCGCTCACCCCGGCCCAGGCCGAGTTCCAGAACAGGCCGAAGTACGCCAGCCAGAGCAGCTCGCGGTCGCCGCGCAGGTAGGCATACGCCTCGCGCACGTCGTGGACGGGGTGCTGGCGGCGCGTGCCGGGCGCGGGCGGCACGGCCGGCAGGCCGAGGGCGGGTACGATCACGACCAGGGCCGAGGCGGCGGCCACCCACAGGGCGAGGCCCGGCCCGCGCAGGGCGATGAGCAGACCGGCCAGGCCCGGCGAGACAAGCCATGACACGTTGAACACGGTCATCTGCCAGGTGTTCAGCCCGACCCGCGCCTCGGGCGGCGTGAGCGCCACCCGGATCACGTTGTTGCACTGCATCTGGAGCTGGGAGAACAGCTGGGCGACCAGCGCCAGGATCACGATCACGGTCACGGAGGCGTGGCCGCCGGCCGCGTCGAGCGCCATGCCGGCGGCGCACGCCGCCTGGCCGCCGATGGCGACGAGGGCGCCGTACTTGCGGTCGATGCGGTCGGTCACGACCGACACGGGCGAGCCGAACCATACGCCGGCCATCTGGGCGAACCCGAGGACGCCCATGGCCGCCGGGCTGTGCGCCAGGTTGAACACGATCCAGGGCGCGGCGTGGCGCATCAGGCCCGTGCCGATGCTGCCGGCACCGAGCGCGCCCGTGTACACGAGGAGCGAACGCGGCACCTGGCGCATCGCCGCGCCCGTGCCCAGCCGCCGAACGCCCTGCATCGCCCACCTCCGCCCTACGCTGCCCCGCGCTTCGCCGCGACGACGGCGTTCCTCCTGCGCCGGACGGCGCATAGGCACCCCCCGACCTCATATAGATGGGCGAGGCCGGTCTACCCGCGCGAGCCGGACCCGTGGGGACAGGGCTTTTCACGCGGACGGGAGGGAACGGATCAGCATGGAGAAGTTCGACATCTTCCGGGACATGGCCGAACGTACCGGGGGAGACGTGTACATCGGGGTGGTCGGGCCCGTCCGCACCGGCAAGTCCACCCTGATCCGACGGTTCATGGATCTCGTCGTCCTGCCCAACATCGCGGACGAGAACGACCGCGAGCGGGCACGCGACGCGATGCCCCAGGGTGCGGCCGGACGCACCGTGATGACGACGGAGCCCAAGTTCGTCCCGGACGATGCGGTCGAGGTGCGGATCAAGGACCAGATCAGCCTGCGCATGCGGCTCGTCGACTGCGTCGGCTACGCGGTGCAGGGCGCCCTGGGTTACGAGGAGGAGGACGGGCCGCGGATGGTCCGCACCCCCTGGTTCGATGAGGCGGTGCCGTTCGAGCAGGCGGCCGAGGTGGGCACGCGCAAGGTGATCGCCGAGCACTCGACGGTGGGCCTGGTCGTGTCGACCGACGGCTCGGTCACGGATCTGCCGCGCGAGTCCTACGAGGAGCCGGAGGAGCGGGTGGTCGGGGAGCTGCGCGAGCTGGGAAAGCCGTTCCTGGTCGTGCTCAACTCGACCCACCCGTACGCCGACGAGACCCGCGCCCTGGCCGACGCGCTGTCCGAGAAGTACGACGTGACCGTCGTGCCGATGGACGTGTCGACCACGGGACCCGACGACATCGACGCCCTGCTGGAGCGCCTCCTATACGAGTTCCCGGTCCAGGAGGTGCGGGTCGAGATGCCCGACTGGGTGGCCGCGCTCCAGCCCGGCCACGCCCTGCGCGACCAGTTCGACGCCGCGATCGACGCCTCCCGGGAGGGTGTCACCCGCCTGCGCGACGTCGACCGCGTGATCGACCGCCTGTCCGGCGAGGAGGTCGTCGACGGCGTCGTCCTGCGCACCATGGACCTGGGCACCGGCGTCGCCACGATCGAGACCAGCGTCCGCCCCGGCCTCATGTACGACGTGATGACCGACATCGCGGGCCAGGACGTCTCCGGTCCGGGACCGCTCATGGGCCTGTTCCAGACCCTCGTGACGGCCAAGCGCGAGTACGACAAGGTCGAGGACGCCCTGCGCGACGTGCGTGCCGCGGGCTACGGACTGGTCGCGCCCGGCCTCGACGACATCGACTTCGCCCAGCCGGAGCTGATCCGCCAGGGGGGCCGGTTCGGCGTACGGCTGCGGGCGCAGGCGCCGTCCATCCACATGATCCGGGCCGACGTCCAGACCGAGGTCGTGCCCGTGATCGGCACCGAGAAGCAGGGCGAGGATCTCATGCAGTACCTCCTCGACCGGTTCGAGTCCGACCCGAGCAAGCTTTGGCAGTCCGACATCTTCGGCAAGAGCCTGTCGGACCTCATCCGCGAGGAGCTCCAGTCGAAGCTGGTGCGCATGCCGGACAACGCACAGGACAAACTGCGCGAGACGCTCGAGCGCATCGTCAACGAGGGCAGCGGCGGCCTCATCTGCATCCTGATCTAGGCCGGCGGCGGCGCCGACAGGGGCGCGGCCCGGGCCGCGCGAATCCCTGGTCGGCGCCGTGTGCACGCCGGAGGTGGATCGTGTCCGAACGGGGCTGGGTGACGTTCGACCTGGACGGCACGCTGTTTGACAACACCCTGCGCCGTTTCATGGTCCCCGGCCTGGAGGGGGCGCTTCTCCCCCGGCGGAGGCGGCGTCTGCGCCGTCGCGCCGGCCGCGCGCCCAGCCGTCTGCGTACCCTGCGCAGCCGGCTGGGCGCGCCTTGGCTGCGCGCGATCCGCTCGGTCACCCTGCGCAGCGTGGTGCCGCGTACCTTCGTCTACCCGGAGGCGCTGACGGTGCTGGAGCGGGTGCGGGCGATGGGCTTTCGCACCGCGGCCGTGACCAACGGCTACCTGGTCTACCAGGAGCCGCTGCTCGAGGCGCTGGCGATCCGGCCCCTGCTCGATCGCCTCGTCGCGCCCGAGCGCGTGGGCGTGGCCAAGCCGGACCCGCGGGTCTGGACCGAGGGGCTGGCCGGCGAGGCGGTGCGCCTGCACGTCGGCGACCGTCTTCTCGACGACGTCGCCGGCGCCCACGAGGCGGGCATCGCGGCGGCCTGGATCCACCGCCGCCCCGGGCCCCTGTCGCGGCGGATGCGCCGGCGGCTGGAGCGGGTGCGGCCGGAGGTCGTGGCGACCGATCTGTGGGGCATCCTCGCCTACCTGGAAGGGCAGGCGCACGGCGCCGCCGCCGGCACCGGCCGGGGCAGCGGCGAGCCGCCGGCGGGCGACTAGCCGCCACCGCCGCCGGCCGGAGCGAGCCGCTCCGCGAGGTCGAGGGACAGGGCGTGCACGCTGTCGACGTCGTCGAGGTCGGTGACGATGACGATGTCCGCGCCCGTCCCGGGCTGGCGCACGAGCTTCGACGCGAACCCGGGCACCCAGCCGCCGTGGCTGAACGCCGGGCGCCCGGCGACGGTGCGCAGGGCGATGCCCCAGCCGTAGTCCACGGCCGTGCCGTCGGCAAGGCGGCCCGTCGTTTCGGCCAGCGTATGCGCGCGCGGGCCGAACCGCCGCGCGTTGCAGGCCAGGTTCCACGCGGACAGGTCGCGCGCGGTCGTCCACAGGCCGCCGTCGCCCAGGCTGCGCGGCGGTGCCGGACGGCCGCGCAGGACGCGCAGGGCGGGCCGGTCCGGATCGGACAGGAGGCGGCTTGCCGCCATCGCCGCCGGCGCCAGCAGGCGGTCGTGAACGAGCCCGGCGAGCGGCCGGCGGGCGACCCGCTCGAGGGCGGCGGCGAGGCAGATATAGCCCAGGTTGGCGTAGCTCCGGCTCCGGCCGGGCGGCTCCAGCGGCACGTCGGTGCGAGACAGCCAGGCCAGGACGGCCGCGTTGTCCCACGCCTCGTCGTAGGCCAGACCCGCCTCGCGCAGCGTCGGCGTCGACGGCAGGCCGCCGGTATGGTGGGCGAGCTGGCGCGGGCTGACCGATCGCGCCCACGCGGGCAGCTCGGGCAGGAAGATCGCTACCGGCGCGTCCGGGTCGACGGCCTGTTCGTCGACGAGGAGGGCGAGGAGCAGGCCGACCACCTGCTTGGTCAGGGAGGCGGCGTAGAACGGCTCGTCCGGGCCCGCCCCGGGGCCCGACGACCAGGCCGCCGTTCGTCCGGCGCCGTCCCGCACGACGATACAGGTAGCAGCGGCCGCGAGCGGCGAGCGTTCGCACGCCGCCGCGACATCGGCGTGCAGCGAGCGGGCCATGGCGTCACCTCGCCGCTCCCATTCGCCGCCGCCGGGTCGGGCCCTGGCGCCGTCGTGCGTCGCCAACTTGGCCGGATGGGGCAAATCGGCAAGGGGACGGCCGTCGCCGGGCGAAGCCAGCGCGACGGCCGGCGACGGGCCGTCTCGGGACACACCCCGCCGGCGCCGCGCGAACCGGAATGAGACAGGGGAGAAAGGGGCGTTGGCGTTGGCGTTTGGCTTGCGATGGCGTCTGGCGCCGGTCGTCTACGGGATCCACCGCGGCCTGGCGCGGCGCGTGGTCGGGGCTTCGGCCGCGTTCGCGGCCGCGGTGGCGCTCGCCCTGCCGGCGACGGCCCCGGCCGGGGCCGCGGCGCCTGCGCCTTCGGTCATGACCGTGCGCGGGACGCCGCTGGCGCTCGCGACCGTGGCGCAGATGCCCGGCGCGACGCATACCGTCCTGGCCGGCGGGAAGGGCCGGATCCTGGTCAGCACCGACGCGGGCCGGATCTGGCGGGTGGCCTGGCGCGGCGCGGCCGGCGTCACCCAGATCGACGCGGCGAGCGCGACCGTGGCGTACGCCGTCACGACCGACGGTCTCCTGCGCAGCACCGATGCCGGCCGCACCTGGTCGCCCGCGGGCGAGCCGGGCCGGGGCCGCACGACCTGCGACGCGCTGCCCGCAGGGCCGTGCGTCGACAGCGTCGCGTTCGCCCCATCCGACCCGGGCGTGGGCTACGCGGTCGCGGCCCCGGCCACCAGCGTGGGCAGCCAGCCGGCTGCCGCCGCCCTTTCGCCCGACGGGAAGACGCTGTACGTGAGCAACCTGAGCGGCACGGTCAGCGCCTACGACCTGGCCTCGCACGAGATCGCCTGGCACGTCGCGGTCGGGGCCGCACCCGGCGGCCTGGCGGTGTCCGCCGACGGCCGCTTTGTGTACGTGGCCGACCAGAACGGGTTCGCCGTCTCGGTCGTGGACACGCGGCTACGCCGCGTGGTCGCGACCGTGCCCGTCGCGGCGAACCCGTGCGCGGTCGCGATCGACCCGGCCACCGGCCGGGTGTACGTCCAGTCGGCGTCGGCCGGGATGGACGTGCTCCGGCCCGGCGCCCACGCCGCGGTGGTGGCGAGGATCGCCACCTCGGGCTCGTGCGGCATCGCCTTTGCGCCCGGCGGCGGGCGCCTGTACGTGGCGGCCGACGAGGACAACACGATCGAGGTGGTGGACCCCGCCACCAACACCCTCGCGACCGCCTTCCCGCTCGCCGGCAGCCCGGCCGGCGTAGCGGTGTCTGCGGACGGCCGCCACCTGTACGCAACCGTGACGATGGCGGGCCGGACGGTCGAGCTCGACGCCGCCACCGGCAGGATCGTGCACGCCTGGGCGGTGCCGCAGCTGCCGTACGGCATCGCCCTCGACAGCCGGCGCGGCCTCCTCCTGGTGGCGGGCGGGGACTTCGTCGAGGCGATCCCGACCGGCGGCGGCACCGCGCGCAGGCTGCTCTTCACGACCTCGGTGCTGGGCGGCGCGGCCGACGTCCTGGGCGGGCCCGGCCTGTTCGTGCCGACGCCGCGGGGCGTGACGCTGGTGCGTCTGGGCCGCTACCCCCGCCTGGCGACCGCCGCCCTGGCGACCTCCGGGGTGGCGACGGCGGCGACGCTCGGGGTGCCGCTCCCGGACCAGACCGGCAGTTTGTTCCGGACGGCGGACGGCGGCGCCACCTGGCAGCGCGTCGCCGGCGCGCCGCCGGTGCAGAGCGTGTGCGTCGGCGCCGGTGGTCGGGTACTCGCGGCCGCGGGGGCGACCGTCTACGGCGCCGGCCCCGCCGGTACGGGCTGGCACGTGGTCCTGCGCGCCCCGGTCGCAGCGCAGCCGGGCGGCGAGCCGGGGATCGCGGCCCGGGTCGCCTGCCGGGGTTCCGACGCCACCCTGGAACTGGCCGGCGGCGGCGCGGCGATGGGGCACGCCCCGTACCTGGCGCTCGCGTCGACGGACGCGGGCGCGCACTGGCGGCCGGTGATCGAGGAGAACTACACCCACATGGCCAGGCAGGGGGTGAACGCGCCCGAGGGCCCGGGCACGTACCCCGGCCCGTTCGCGCTGACCGCAACCGGCACGCCCGTGTTCGCGGGCTCGACGCCGCCTGCGGGCACGAGCGCCATCGCCGTGCCGGCCGGCGCCGGCGTCGCGGTGCGCGGCGTCTCCGGGGCGCAGTCGATCGCCGCCGTGGCGTTTTCCGACCCCGCCACCGGCTACGTCCTGACCGGCCAGGACCGGGTCCTTCGGACCGCGGACGGCGGTCGGACCTGGCGCCAGGTCTACCCGGTCGGGCCCGCACCGCTCGCCGTCGTCTCGTTCGTCACGCCGACCGTGGGCTACGGCCTGGGCACGGGCGCAAACGCCTCGGCGGTGCTGCGCACGACCGACGGCGGGCGGGCATGGCAGGTCGTCGGCATGCTGCCGTCGCCGCCGGCGCCGTACGGCGGGGGCCTCGCCTTCGCCGGCGCCGGCGTGGGCGTGGCGGTCGCCGCCAGCGGCGCCGCCTACCGGACCGTCGACGGCGGCCTGCGCTGGACACGCCTCAAGCTGCCGGCGCGCGCGTCGGCCGACAGCGTGATGTTTGACGGCCGGGACGGCTGCCTGTCGGGGTCGAGCATCTGGCGCACGACCGACGCCGGCCGGACCTGGCAGACGGCCTCCGGGGCGGGTGCGGGCGACCTCGCCTGCGTCGCCGCCCTCACGGGCAATCGCGCCTACGCCGCCCTCGGCCCGCCCGGACCCTACGGCGCGGCGGCCGTTGTCGCCCTCACCGGCCGGGCGAGCGCGTGGGGCTGGGACGGGCAGACCCTGTACCGGGTAGCCGCGGGGGGTGCCCGGGTCGTCCGCCTGGCCGCGCCGCCGGCCCAGCTCGCGACCTTCGCGCCCGTGTCCTGGTCGTTTCCGACCGCGCAGGACGGGTACGTCCTGACCGTCGCCGGCGCGCTCTACGCCACGGCGGACGGCGGCCTCGTCTGGACCCTCGTCGACCCGCTGGCCGCATGAAGATCCATCCGGAGGTGCGCCCGATGGTCCGTCGCCTGCCCGTCCTGGCGCTGGTCGCCGCCTGCCTCGTCGCCGGGCCGATCGCGGCGGCCCAGGCCCGCCGGGCGCCCTCCCCGTTCCCGGCCGCCGTGGCCGCCGCCATGAAGGTCGCGGCGGCCTCGGCGCGCGGCGTCGCGCTCGTGGCCCCGACCGACCTCGAGGTCGGCATCGCGCCGAGTCGCACCTGGCATCTCGGGGCGCTGGTGACCGCGAAGGCGGGTAGCTACGACGTCGCCTACGAGTGGACCTACGTGGCCCTGCCGGTGAACAGCCCCCGCCTGTACCAGGGCAAGTACGCCAACCTGACGGCGCTGGGCATCGTCGGCGGCTTCGGTGGCCGCACGTACCCGACGGTGGCCAAGGCCGAGGCCGCCCTGGCCGCGGTCGCGCCCGTGCCGAGCCTGCCCGCCGGGAGCGCGTCGAAGCACGTGGCGAAGACCCTCGCGCCCGGCGTGCGGGCCCAGGTGTGGGTCCATGCCGGCACCGTGCTGTGGCACCAGGGCGAGGCCACCGTGCTCCTGACCAGCCCGGGTCTCACGCCCGACCTGGCCACCTCCCGGCAGGTGGCGCGCTGGCTTACCTCGCTCCCCTTGCCGCGCGCACCGCTCGCGCTCGACGTCGACGAGGGCGGCGACGGCCAGCACACGACGGTGGCGTGGCGGGTCGGCCGGACCGTGTACACGGCCTGGAACTACCACGCGGCGGTCCTCGCCCTGCGCATGGCGGCCCGGATGCGCCCGTGGCGCTGAGCCGGGGCCGGCCGCGCGGACACCCCCGTACCGCCCACGGGCGCCACGAATCGCCTCGCATGACGAGCACGGGACGCCATGCCTGGACGGAGGTCGCGCGCGCCCTGTGCATCGCCGCCGGGCTCGGCCTGGCCGACCTTGTCGCCGGGCCGGCGGCGCGGGCCCAGGCAGGGGCGGCCTGGCGGATGACCGCCCGGCTGGCGATCGCCGGCGCGTCGGTGGTCGCGGTCGCGCCCGATGGCGCGCTCGGCGCGGCGCTGGTGTCTCGACCCGCGTCGGTCGTGTGGATCGACCTGCCGTCGGGACGCATCGCGGGGCGCGTCCGTCTGCCGGCGCCGCCCCGGTACGCCACGTTTGCCGGCGACGGACACAGCCTCGTCGTGACCTACGCCGACTGTGCCTTCGGGCCCGAGCCGTGCGGCGACGCGACGACCGCGAGCATCGTCGCGGCCGGCGGCCGCGCCGTGCGCACGGTCGCGGTGGGTAGCGGCGCGGGCGTCGTCGCGCCGGTGGGCGGCGGCCCCGACGTGCTGGTCGCGGCGAGCGGGGCGGGAACGCTCGATGTCCTGGACAGCGCGACCGGGCAGGTCGTGCGCTCCTTCGACGTCGGCAGCGGCGTGCTGAACGGCGTCGCCGTCGACGCGACGCAGGGGCTTGCCGCCGTCGCCGACGCGACGGCGGGCACCGTGACGTTCGTCAACCTCACCGCCGGGACGGTGGGGCCGGTCGGCCAGGTGTCGTACGAGATCGGCGGCATCGCCTTCCACACCGGCCAGCCCTACCTGTTCGCCGGCCAGGCGCAGGGGGAGGTTGTCGACATCCTGCACACCACCGACGGCAGCCGGCCGAGCGACATCGGCGCGGTGAACGGCGTCGGTCCGCTCGTCTACCTGCCCCGGGAGGGCGTGCTGGCGGCCGGAGGGCTGCGCGACCAGACCGTGGCGATCATCGCCATCCAGGCGCCGGCGGCGCGCGACGGCCAAAGCGCGTTCGGCGGCGTCGCCCAGGTGCCGATCGGGCCGCCGGCGGCGGGCGCGGTGGGCGCCCTCGTGCCGGCGCTGGCCGATCGCGCCCTCCTCGCCGCCGCGCCGCATGGCCTGGCCGTGCTGACGGCGCCGCGCTTCGCCGTCGCCCAGCGCTTCCTGCCCGGTGCCCTCGGCGGCGTACCCACCCAGGTCGCCACGGGCGATGGCGCCACCGCGCTCGTCGTCGCCGGTACGTCGGTCGACGTCCTCGCCGGACCGACCGTTGCGGCGGTGCACGGGTGAGGCGCGGGCGGACCGGGCGCGGCGCAGCCGGCGCGTTGGCGCTGGGCCTCGCGCTCGCGACGGGCGCCGTCGCGGCCGGCGCCGGCCAGCCTCGGGCGGCGACCGTGCCGGCCGGTCCGGTGCTGACGCTGGGCACGTTGTGGGGTCCCGACTTCTGGCAGGCGGTGCGCCAGGGCGGCCCGATCGCCTACACGGCGTCGGGCGACGCCCTTGTGACGACCGGCGGCCCGTACACCAACAACCCGACCCTCGAGGAGCTCTCGCCCCAGGGCGCGGTTGTCTGGTCGACGACGGCGTTCGGTCGGGTGGGAAGCCCCGTCGCCCTCGGCGGCGGCCGCGAGATCGCCCTCGAGGCGCAGCCGATGGCCGGCGGCGGCTGGGGACCGGGCGCCCTGTACCTGTTCGACCCGGCCACCGGCACGCTCGCCCGGGCCCTGGCGGTTGCGGGCGGCATCGAACCGGCCGGCGACAACCTCCTGGGTCTGGGCGGCTGGCTGAACGGCGTCGGGTTCGCCGCGGTCTACGACCCGACCGGTCACCTGCTGACGTCGCTGGTCCTGCCGAACACGAGCCAGGTCGTGGCGACGCCCGCCGGGTCGCTTCTCCTGCTGCCGGCGGGGCCGGGCACGCTCGCGGTCGACGCTGTCGACCCCGTGAGCGGCGCCATCGGGCAAGTCGCCATCTGGCGGCGGGCGATGCCCACGTCGGTCGTGGCGGCCGGGGCGCACGCGCTCCTGACCGTCCAGCAGATCCCGTTCGGCCCTGGCGCCGTGCTGGGTGCCTGGCAGGTGGGCTCGGGTTCGGTTCGGCGCCTGTGGAGCTGGGGTGCGGGCGCCGCCGTCGGTGGCGCGAACGGCGATCTTACGCTGACCGTGACGCCTGACGGGACCGAGTTCGCCATCGCCATGGGTGCCCGGACGGTGATCGGCGCCACGGCCACGGGCGCCGTCGTCGCGCGCCTGGCCCAGCCGGGGTACGACCTGTATCCGGTCGGCGCGCTGCCGGACGGGTTCGTGGTGCGCGAGGTGCCGACGCGCCAGGGCGACGGCGTACCGCTCCCCGAGCGTCTGTCCACGTACGACCTCGTCGGCCGGCCGGTCGACGTCGCCGTGCTGCCCGCGGGCGCGAACCCGGTGAACGAGAGCTTCGGCGCGCGCAGGGTCGACGCAGGCGGCGTCGACCTCGTCGCCACGACCGGCGCGGACGACCTCGTGGCCGTGGTGCCGGCGACCCCGGCCGCGCCCCTGCCGGCCGGGCTCGCCGACGCGCCGCTGACCCTGGGCGCGCCGCCTGCCGTGGTGTCGACGCTGGCGGTCCAGGCGGGCGGCGTGCCCGTGGGCGCCACCCAGCCGCTCGTCGTGACCGCCAAGACGGCCGGACGGCCCATCCCCCTGCGGGTGGTGGCCCTGAACGCGGCCGGCGCGCAGGCGGCATCGTCGAGCATCGTCAACTTCAGCCTGTCGGACGGCGGGCACGGCGGCACCTTCTCGCCGGGCGCGACCTGGGGGCTGGCGCAGGGCGACAGCGATGTCGTCATGACCTACACGAACGCGACGCCGGGAAGCTACGTGATCACCGCCACGATCACCCGCCAGCCGGCGGCCGCGCCGCTGTTCACCGTGCCCAAGGCGGTCGCGGCCGGCGCGCCGTTTACGGTCACGGTACGCCCGCCGGGGACCAGCGTGCGCGCCACGAGCAGGCTTCTGGTTCGACCGGTGGCCGGCTCCGACGTCGCCGCGGCCACGCCGGTCACCGCCGTGCCGGCCGGCGACGGCACGTACACGGCCACGTTCACGGCCGGCGCGACAACCGGCGCGGCTGCCTTCGAGGCCATCGTCCAGCCGTCCGGCCACGACCTCGGAGAGTCGGCGATGGTGAACGTCGGCAACATCGACCCGCCCCTCGTGACGGTGGCCGCAACGCCGTCCGGCCGCACCCTGACGATCGCGCCCGGCAGCGCCGGCGATCGACCGATCGGGTTCGTGGTCACGCCGCCGGACGGCGTCGCCGAGGTCGTGCCGTACGGCACCGCCCCGGCCACCGTGTCCGTGCCGGCGACGGGGGCGGTCGAGGTGCGCGCCGTCGACGCGGACGGGGCGCAGAGCGCCGCCGCCACGCTGTCCGGGACCGGCTGAGGCGGGCCGGCGGCGCGGGAAGGGGGGCACGGCGATGCGGCACGCGGGGCGCGGCGCGACGGCGTGGGCCGGGGCGGCGCTGGCGGTCGCCCTGGCCGTGGCGCCTGGCGCGTCGAGCGCGGCCGCGCGGGCTCCGGCCGGGCCGCCGGACTGTACGGTCGCGACCGCCGCCGCGCCCGTCGCGTGGCGCGCGGGGGCGGCTGGGGCGCCCGCTCCGGCGGGCGCCGTCGGGATGGCCTGCGAGCCGCTGCTGGTGCCGGTCGCCGGGTATGGCGACGCGTTCGCCCGCGCCTGGCCGGACGGCGTCGGAGGGATGAGCCCGGTGGTCTTCCTGCCCGACGGCGACGCGGTGGCGGAGGTCGCGCCGCCGCCGCAGGCGCCGGGCGCGCCGATCGCGCCGGGTGCGCACCCGGTTGTGCAGGTGCTTGCCCCGGACGGCAGGGTCCTTTGGCACGTCCGGCTCCCGCAGCCGGGCGACCTTGCGGCTGGCCCGGGGGTCGTGGCGGCCCAGGTCGGCGGCCACCTCATGGTCGCCAGCCTGGCCCGCCGCCACGTGACCTGGCTTGGCGACGGCGCCACGTTCGGCACCTCGTACCAGGTGGCGGTGGCGGGCTCCGCGGTGATCCTGCTACGCACCAACGGGGCCGGCGTGGCGTGGGCAAGGCCGCCGACCGTGGTCCGCATCGGCGCCCAGGGCCAGGTGTTGGGCCGCACGGCGCTGGCGACCCGCAATCCTCTCGCCGTGATGGTCTCGGACGGCGCCTTCGCGTATGTCCTGTCGGGCGACCGGCTGTTCCGGGTGGCGCCCTCCGGCCAGGTCGACGGGCCCTACCGTCTGGCGGCGTCGTACGACCAGATGGACCTTGTCGGACCGGGCGAGGTCCTCGTCCGCTCGCCGGCCGATAGCGCACTCGTGCGGGTCGGCGCGGCGGGCGCCACGACCGTCTGGACGCTGCCCGTGCCCGAACAGGCGGTGGTCGCCACGGCCGGCGCCGAGGTCGTCGCGGGTGCCGACGCGAGCGGGCCGATGTACAGGTATCCCGATCTCCTGGTCTGGGACGCGGCGACGAAGGCGGTGGTCAGGCGTATCGCGCAGCCCGGCGAACAGCTTCTGCCGCTGGCGGCCGGACCGTTCGGCATCCTCGCGCTGGCGCGCGCGTACCCCCAGGCTCGCGCGGGCACGGCACCTGCACCGGCGCGCCTCGAGCTGTTCGGCCACTCGTTCCGGCTGGTGTGGTCGCGCGACCTCGGCGGCCATAGCTTCCTCGCGGGACAGGCGGGTCTGGCCTGGACCTACGCGCTTGCGAACGCGACATTCCTGACGACCCCGTTCGCGCCGGGCATGGCGATCGTGTGGCGGGCCACCGTGTCGGCGGTGGCGACGCCGGGCAGCGCGGGCGCCTACCTGCCCACGGGCATGGCGCCCGAACTGCCGCCCGCCCCCCCGACGGCGATCGCCGGCTACGCCGTGTTCGACGGGCAGACGCGGATCGACGCGACCCACCCGCTCGTCGTCGACGCGGCCGAGGCAGGTCAGGCCATCCCGCTCGTGGTCAGCCCCGTCGATGCGGCCGGCCGGCCGCTGCCCGCCCGGTCGCCGGTCGCGGTGGCGGTGACGGACGGGGGCGCCGGCGGCACCGTGACGTCCGGAACCGGCACGGACGTCGCGGACCTCGGCGGGGGCTGGTCCGGCGTCGCGATCGCCTACGCCGCGCCGCGCCCGGGCCGCTACGTGCTGTCCGCCGCACCCGCCGCCAACGGCTACTCGGGACCGGTCGACGTGGCGGCGCCGCCGGCCGTGCTGGCCGGTGCGGCGATCCCGGTCGAGGTGCGCGTCCTCGACGGGAACGGCGTGCCCGCGTCGCTTCTGCCGGGAACCGTGGTCGAGGCCATGCCCGGCTCGAGTGTCTCGGGATCACCCGTGGTCACGCCCACGTCGACGGCCCCCGGCGCCTACGCGGCGACCCTCACCGCCGGCGCCGCGACCGGCGCCGCGACGATCGGACCGACACTGCCGCAGCGTCCCGGCGGCGCGCTGGCGCCGCCGTTCGACGTGGCCACGGTGCCGGTCGCGGACCTTGCGCCGCCGGTGGTGGCCGCGACGGCGACCGTGGACGGTGGGGAGGCGCTCGTCATCACCGCGCCGGCGCAGGGCGATTCGCCGGTCGGCTACCTGGTCGTGCGCTCGACCCCGTCCGGGCCGGCGTCCGGGTCGGGTCCGCTCGATCGCGTGGTGGGCATCGTCGTGGCGACGGGCCCGACGTTGACGTTCGTCCTGCCGGCCGGTACCCGCCCGGGGGACTACGCGGTGGCGTCGCTCGACGCCGACGGCGTGGCGAGCGCCCCGGCGGCCGCTTCGGGGTGACGGACGGGAGTCCGCTGCCCCGTCGCGCGTCGCGCCGGCGCCGTCCCGGGGGGCGGCCGGTCGCCACGGCGCGGTCGACGCCTTGTGCGCGGGGGTGCGTCCGCCTATAATCACGAGGTCCGGGCTGTGGCGCAGGGGTAGCGCACCGCTCTGGGGGGGCGGGGGCCGTGGGTTCAAATCCCACCAGTCCGACCAGGTTTTCCTCTTTCGGGGGCGGCTCGCGAGGCGGGCCGCCCCTGTTCGTGCCCGGCGCGCATCGGCGCGACCGCGGCGGGAGACGCTATCGGTTCGGAGGCGAGAGGCGGTGGCCGGGGGGACGAGGGAGATGCGCGTACGGCCGGCCGAGGCACGGCGCCGGCGCCTTGCCGGCGCGCCGCCGACGCGCGGGCAGCTCTGGCTCGCGACCGGTCCCGGGCGGCGGCCCCTGCTGTCCCGGCTGCACCATCCGGAGATGCCGGCGGCGCTGGCCCACGCCGCCCTGTCCGGCTCGTCGCGCGTGCGCGAGCACAGCCACGGGCCGTGGCGCTACATGGTCGTGCCGGCGCTGGCACCGACCCTGGCCGGGCGTCCGTCGCGGCGCGAGGGCGAGCTCCTGAGCGTCCTGGCCGCGCCCGGCGTGCTGGTGCTCCTGGCGCCGACGGCCGACGGGCCGGCGGCTCGCCTGGCCGCCCAGCTACCCGCCGTGCTCAACCTGGAGCCGGTCGGCAACAGCCGCATCGCGATGGTCGAGCGGGCACCGGTCGGTCGGGCCCTGGCGACCCTGCTCGGACTCGCCGTAGAGGACGCCTTCGCAGCCGCCGACGGCCTTTCGGCCGCGGCCCACCGCCTCGAGGGCTCGGCCGTCCGCACGGGCGACGGCGGCCCGGTGCGCCCGGCCACCGGCGTGCTCGCCCTGCGCCGGCGGGCTACGGCCGTGCGTGCGGGCCTGGCGACCATGCGCGACGCCATCGGTATGCTCCGGCGCGACCCGCCGCGCGGCACGGGGGCACGGTTCGCGATCCGCCTGCGGGATGTCGAGGAGCATCTGTTCCAGGCCTTCGAGCAGGTCGACGCCGCCCGCGAGCAGCTGGCGTCGGCGCTCAACTACCAGCTCGCGGCGTCGCAGGGCAAGGTGAACGAGGTGATCAAGACCCTCACCGTGCTCGCCACCGTGCTCACGCCGATTACGGTCATCTCCAGCATCTACGGCATGAACTTCTTCATTCCCGAGACCCAGTGGCGGTACGGCTACCTGTTCGCCCTCGGCCTCATGGCGGCGTGCGCGGGCGGCCTACTCGCCTATTTTCGGAAGCGCGGCTGGCTGTAATGCACTACAATCGCTGCCATGGAGGTGGCAGCAATCGGAAACGACGAGGGCGAGGAGCTTCTCGCCCGGTTCGGCCGGTTCGTCAACCCGGGCATGGCCCGGACCTTCTCGTTCATGGGCCTGGCCCATCCGGAGACGCGCGCCGAGGGCAGCTGGATCGAGGACGAGGATGGGGCCCGCTACCTGGACTTCGGCGCCGGCTACGGCGTGCAGGTGCTGGGCTATCGCCACCCGCGCCTGGTCGCGGCGGCGGTCGAACAGCTCCGGAGCGGCATGGCGCTCAACTCGCGGGTGCTCCTGTCCCGTCCCCAGGTCGACCTGGCCGAGCGCCTGGCCGAGCTGTCGCCCGGTGACCTGGAGCGCACGTTTTTCGTCAACTCGGGCGCCGAGGCGGTCGAGGCCGCGATCAAGTTCGCCCGCCTGTCGACCGGCCGGGTAGGCATCGTCGCGACCGTCGGCGCCTACCACGGAAAGACCGTGGGGGCGCTGTCGGTGAGCGGCCGGCCGGTCTACCGGGAGCCGTTCGAGCCGCTCATGCCGGGCGTTAGCCACGTGCCGTTCGGCGACGCAGCGGCGCTCGAGGCGGCCGTCGGGCCGGACACGGCAGCCGTCATCATCGAGCCGATCCAGGGCGAGGGCGGCGTCATCATCCCGCCCGACGGGTATCTGGCCGACGTGCGGCGGATCTGCGACCGGGCCGGGGCGCGGATGATCGCCGACGAGATCCAGACCGGCATGGGGCGGACCGGGCCGCTGTGGGCGGTCGAGCACGAGGCCGGCGTCGTCCCCGACTACCTCCTGGCGGCGAAGGGACTGGGCGGCGGCCTGGTGCCGATCGGCGCGGTCGTGGGCCGGCCCGACGCGACCGCCTTCTTCGACCCCATGCCGCTCATCCACACTTCGACCTTCGGCGGCGGTGGGCTTGCCTGCACGGTCGCCCATGCCACGCTCGACCTGTGGCAGGATCTCGATCTGCGCGAGCGCGTCGAGACCTTGGGCCGACGCGCGCTCGAGCGCCTGGAGGCCCTGCGCCAGCGCCACCCGGAGCTCATCGGGGCGGTGCGCGGGCGCGGCCTCATGATGGCGGTGGAGGTGGCCGCGCCCGGCGTCGCCGGCATGGTCATGGCGGGCCTGTTCGCGCGCCGGGTGCTGGTCGCGCATACCCTGAACAACGAGCGCGTCCTTCGCCTCCTGCCGCCGCTGCTGGTCACGGACGAGGAGATGCAGACCGCTCTGGCGGCGTTCGACGGGGCGTTTGCGGACGCGGCCGAGGACAGCGCCGACCTTGTCGCCGAGGAGGACATCAGCCTTGCCTGAGGTCGGCGTAACGGCCCGGCTGGCGGCGACGCCGGCGCACGTGTGGCGGATCCTCTCGGACATGGAGGCGTTCCCGCGGTTCATGAACTCGGTCGAACAGGTGCGCGTCGTCGAGCGCGGCGACGGCTACACCGTGACCGAGTGGGTGGCGCGCTTGCAGGGGATGCGGTTTCGCTGGACGGAGCGCGACGACTTCGACCCCGGCGCGGGCACGATCACATATCGCCAGGTGGCCGGCGACCTGCGCCGGTTCGAGGGGGCGTGGACGGTGACGCCGGCGCCGGGTGACGCCGAGGCCGCCGACGGGCGGACCACGGTGACGCTGAACGCCATCTTCGACTTCGGCCTGCCGATGCTGTCGGCGATGCTCGATCCGGTGGGGAAGGTCGTTTTGCGCCGGAACGTGGAAACGATGTTGAAGGGCCTCGAGGACGAGCTGGGACGCACCGGCGACGATTCCTGAGTGCATACGGCGGCGATAGCGCGAGCAAACACGAGCAATCGGGGGCCGGCATCGCACGGCCCCCGATTTATGCGCGCTCCCGCCGAACTTTGTTGACATCCGCAGCCTATCTCCTTACACTCCGATTGTTGAATCGGGCACAAGGAAAGGGGCTGGGAAATGAAGGCATTGGGCCGGCACATCCTTGCCGAAGTGTTTGGGTGTGACCGTTCCGTCCTCGACGATCCGCAGCGGGTCGAGAGGATCCTCGTCGACGCGGCCCTCGAGGCCGGGGCCGAAGTCCGGGAGGTAGCCTTCCACAAGTTCAGCCCACAAGGCGTGAGCGGCGTGGTAATCATCTCCGAATCGCATCTGGCGGTGCACACGTGGCCAGAGCTTGGCTACGCGGCCCTCGACGTGTTCACCTGCGGCGAGCGAGTCGATCCGTGGGATGCCTGCCATGCGGTGGTGGCGGGGTTTGGCGGTCAGAACGTGACCGCGACCGAGACGCTGCGCGGCATGCAGGCCGGCTCCGGCGCGAATCCCCTTGCGCCGACGGCGGTGGCGGGTTAGCGCGCGCGGGTGACATCGGGGGTGGCGGCTGGCGCCACTCCTTCTTTATGTCGATCGGACCCTGAGCGTTGGAGGTGTGACCGTGGCGATCGAACGGACGCTGGTGTTGGTCAAGCCGGACGGCGTGCAGCGCCGGCTGGTGGGCGAGGTCATCGGCAGGCTGGAGCGACGGGGCCTGCGCCTGTCGGCGATGAAGCTGGTTCGCCTGAGCCGCGAGCAGGCGGCAAGGCACTACGATCCCCTCAAGGACAAGCCGTTCTACCCCGGCCTCATCGACTTCATCACGGCCGCGCCGGTCGTGGCGATGGTCTGGGAAGGGCCGCGGGCGATCGCCCTCGTGCGGGCAGCGATGGGCGCCACCGATCCGCTGGCGGCCGCGCCGGGGAGCATGCGCGGCGACCTCGCGGTCGACATCCAGACCAACGTGGTCCACGGCTCCGACGGCGACGAGTCGGCGGCGCGCGAGATTGCGAATCTGTTCACACCGGCCGAGATCGTCGGCGTCGCCTTGCCGGACGAGGCCTGGCTGTACGGGGGCGGGTAGGCTGGGCGCGCCGCTCGGGCTCATCGGCGGCAGCGGCTTCGAGGACCTGTTCCCGGCCGCGTCCGTCGAAACGGTGGCGACGCCCTACGGGCGTGTGGCGCTTCGCCGCCTCGTCCTTTCCGGCGTCGACGCCCTGTTCTGGTCGCGCCACGGCGAGGGGCACGGTCTTGCGCCGCACCGCGTGCCGACGCGGGCCGGTCTGTGGGCGCTGCGCCTTGGCGGGGTGCGCCGCGTGCTGGCGACGGCGGCCGTCGGCTCGCTCGCGCCGGCGCGCCTGCGCCCCGGCGACCTGTGCCTGGTTGGCGACGCCATCGACTGGACCCGCGGCGCCCGGCCCGGCACCTACTTCGACGGTCCGCCCCTGCCGGTCGTCCACCTCGAGGCGAGCCGCCTGTACTGCGCCGATCTCGCCGCGCGCGTGAACCGCGCGGCGGCGGCCCTTGGCCGGGAGCCGCTGGCCGAGGCCGTCATGGCCGTCACGGAGGGGCCGCGCCTCGAGACGCCGGCCGAGATTGCCGCGCTCGGGCGCCTCGGGGCCGAACTCGTCAACATGACGGGCCTGCCCGAGGCGGCCCTTGCCCGGGAGCTCGGCATCGCCTATGCCTCGATCGCGGTCGTGACCAACGCCGCGGCCGGCCTTGCCGGGGCGATCGACGGGGAGGAAATCGGTCGGCTCGCTACGGACGCGCGCGGGCGCGTCCTGGCCCTGTGGGAGCGGGTGGCCGCGGACGGGGCCGGCGAACCCTGGCCAGACGCCTGTCCCCAGTGCCCGCCGCCTGCCGGTGCGCCGCCGTTTCCCTGGCCCGTGCCGGGCGCCTCGGGGGGGCACGCCGGTGGGTAGCGCGGGCGCGCCGGCGGTGCGCCTGCGGGCGGGCACCGCCCTCGACGCCGACCGCTGCGCCGGGCCGTGCGACGTCGTCGTGCGCGACGGCCGGATCGCGGCGATCGAACCGTTCGGCTCGCCCGCCGCGCCGGGCGAGCGGGTCCTCGGGGGGGAGTCGGCCCTCGTCATGCCCGGCCTCGTGAACGCCCACACCCACCTGGCGATGACCCTCCTGCGCGGTGTCGGCCCGGATGCCCCGCTCGACGTCTGGCTGCGCAGCCACATCTGGCCGGCGGAAGGCCGGATGACCGCCGAGGACGTGTACTGGGGCTCGCTCCTGGGCGCCGTCGAGGGCCTCCTGGGCGGCACCACGGCGTTCGTCGACATGTACTTCCACGAGGACCAGGTCGCCCGCGCCTGCCGCGACGCCGGCGTGCGGGCCTCGCTGGCGATCGGTCTCGCGGGCCAGGGGGACGCGCTCGCAAGGCGCCTGGACGCGGCCGGCGAGACGATCGCGACGTGGCGCGCGGGAGCGGCCGACGACCGGGTGGAGATGCGGCTCGGACCGCACGCCCCGTACACGTGCCCGCCGGCGGCGCTACAGACCATCGCGCGCACGGCCGAGATCCTGCGCTGCGGCGTCCACATCCATCTGGCCGAGACGCGCGCCGAGGTCGACGAGGCGCGCGCGGCGCATGGCCGGACGCCGGTCGAACTGGCGGCCGAGGCGGGCCTGTTCGGCGTTCCCGCCCAGGTCGCGCACGTCGTCTGGCCCGCGCCGGGGGATGCCCGGCTCCTCGCCGAGGCAGGCGCGGTGGTCGGCCACTGCCCGGCGTCGAACCTGCAGCTGGGTAGCGGCGTGGCGCCGGCGCTCGACCTGGTCGATGCCGGGGTGCGGCTCGCCCTCGGCACCGACGGGGCGGCGAGCGCACCGGGCCTGGATATGCTCGACAACCTGCGCCTGGCCTGGCTCGTGGCCAAGGGGCGGGCGCACGACCCGCGCCGGCCGACGGCGCGCGAGGCGTTCGCCTGGGCGACACGGGGCGGCGCGGCGGCGCTGGGCCGGGACGACCTGGGCCGGCTCGCCGTCGGGGCGACCGCGGACCTCGTCGTGGTCGAGCTCGACCGGCCGGGCCTGTGGCCGCTGCCGGACGACCCCTACGCCCTCGTGGTCGAGGGCGTGCGGGCGTCCGACGTGGCCGCGGTCCTTGTCGACGGCATCGTGCGCGTGGAGGGCGGCCGGCCCGTCGGGATCGACCTCGGGGCGCTGCGGCGGGAGGTCCTGGCGCGGGCGCGCCGGCTGCGCGCCGGCTAGGCGGCGGGCGTCACAGGACGAAGCGCGGCGGCCCGAACGGCATCGCCTGCAGGCGCGGCGCCACCTCGTGGCGGTCGAGGTCGGCACAGGCGGCGAGGTCCGCGTCATATCCCTTGGCGGCAAGGGTGGCGCCGTGCGGCGCCTCGACGAGGGCGGCGTGGGGGTCCTCGCGGGCCGCCAGCCAGGCCCAGCGGGCGAGGCAGGCGAGGTCGTCGAGGGCCCACTCCTGGGGCAGGCGGTCGGCCAGGCAGCCTGCCACGAGCAGGTCCTCGGCGGCCGGGTGCCCGTCCTGGCCGGCGCAGACGATCGTCACGGTGTCGGCCCCGGGGTCGGCGGCGGCGTCCTCGACCGCAGCCGCGACGGCGGCGACGTTGGTGAGCGCGCACGCGAGTACCGGCCAGTCCCAGTCACCGCCGGCGCGGGCCGCGGAGAGCCGGGCGGCGGCCAGGGTGCCGTTCGTGGTGGTGAGGACGATGCCGCGCCCGGGGGTCCGTTCGGCTGCCTCGACCGGCGAGTTGCCGAGCGCGAACCCGGGCAGCGGGTCGCCGTGGCGCTCGCCGGCGAGAAGCGCCTCGGGCAGGGCGGACGCCCGCGCCCGGGCGGCGTCGACGGTCTCGACCGGCTCGACCCACAGCGCCCCCGCGCTCAAAGCGGCGACGATCGTGGACGTGGCACGCAGCGCGTCGATCACGACGGCCGGGCCGGGGGGCGGCGCAGCGTCCGGCGAAAGACTCTGGGCGGCGGGAACGACGACGATCCGCAACGGCAGTCCCTCCTTGCTTGGCGGGCGGGGCGCGGACAGCGAACGGGGGGAATCGCGTGGCGCTCTTGTTCTTGGTCCGGCACGGCGAGACGACGTGGAACCGGGACGGACGCTTCCAGGGCCAGGCCGACGCACCGCTGAGCGATGAGGGCCGGGCGCAGGCGGAACAGGTTGCGGGGCGCCTGGCCCGGTCCGGCGTCGACCTCATCGTGGCGAGCGACCTCAGTCGGGCGCACGACACCGCCCTTCGCGTCGCCGCCGCCACCGGCGCGCCGATCGAGCTCGAGCCTGCGTTTCGCGAGTTGTCGTTCGGCGCCTGGCAAGGCTACACCAAGCGGGAGATCGTCGAGCGCTTCGGCGACGCGTTCGGGCGGTACATGGCCGACCCGGTGGCGGGGCGGCCGGACGGGGGCGAGAGCTTCGGCGACGCCATGGCGCGGGTCGGGGCGGCGGCGAAGCGGCGCCTGGCCGAGCGCCCGGACGCGCGGATGGCCTGGGTGATGCACGGCGGATCGATTCGCGCGCTGCTGTGCGCATACCTGGATTGGCCACCCGTCAACCGTGGGGTGTACCGCGTGGACAACGCCAGCATCACCCTGCTCGAGGTCCGCCCGCCGGAGCGGTTCGTCTCGCTCCACTATCTGAACGACACGCACCACCTGGGCGGTCCGACCGACCGACCGGGCGCCAGCCCCGGAGGCGATGCCTTCTGATCGTGCTGTGTACCAACGACGACGGCTACGACGCCCCCGGCCTGCACGCTCTCGCCCACGTGGCGCGCGGCCTGCCCGACGCCGAGGTGTACGTCGTCGCACCCGACGTCGAGCGTAGCGGCAGCGGCCACTCGATCACGCTGCGCCGCCGGATCAGCGTCGACCGCCGGGACGAGCGCGGCTGGGCCCTGGGCGGCACGCCGGCCGACTGCGTGCGGGTCGCCCTGCACGCGCTCCTGCCGCGCCGGCCCGACCTCGTGCTGTCCGGCGCCAACCGGGGCTTCAACCTGGGCACGGACGTGTACTACTCGGGCACCGTGTCGGCGGCGATCGAGGCGACCGTGTCGGGGATCCTGGCGGTGGCCGTGTCCCAGGAGGACCCGGGCGACCGCCAGACCCTGCTCGGGCCGCTCCTGCCCTGGCTGCCGCGGCTCCTGCGCGGCGTGCTCGAGCGGGGCCTGCCGCCGCGCACGCTCCTCAACGTGAACGTGCCCCGGCGGCGGCCGGTGCGGGGGATGCGCGTCACCCACCTGGGCGTGCGCCAGTACGACGACCGGTTCGAGGCCCAGACCGACGAGCACGGCCGGCGCTACTTCTGGCTCGGCGGCGGTCCGGCGCCCACGCCCAACCGCCGCGACAGCGACGTCGAACTGGCCGGGGCCGGCTTCGTCACCGTCACGCCGATCCTCCTCGACCTGACCCACCGCGACCTCCTGCCCGTGCTCCGGGCCTGGGTGGAGCGCGAGGGGTAGCCCGCGGGGCACGACCTTGGAGTCTCGGCACCGGGCGGTCATGGGCCCACCCCGGACGGGCATAGGGTAACCGGGGTGAGGCGATGCGGGAGCGTCGGGATGGCGCGGCTCCGGTGGTGGCCCTGGCCGAGGGGTGGTTCGCCGGCGTCGTCGCCTACCTGGTCACGCTCGCCCTGGCGACCGCGGCCCTTCTCGTCTGGCCCGTTCCCGCGGCGATGGGCGACCGCGTGGGGGCCGCCCTCGTCGCCCTTGCGTGCGCCTACGGCGGCGGCCGGGCGGCCCGCCGGCACGGCCACCAGGGTCTCATCGTCGGCCTTGTGACCGGCGGATGCGTCGCCGTCGCCCTGATGGTGCCGTTCCTCCTGGGCGGGCACGCAGCCGGTGTCTGGCACGTGGCCCTGGGTGCGGGCGCCGGCGGCCTCGGCGGCGCGATCGGGGTCGGCGCCGGGGAGACGCGTTCGTGAGCCGGGCAAGGCGACGCGAGGCGCTCGCCCTGGCCACGGCCGTGGTGTGCGCGGTCCTTGGCGGCGGCGCCGCCCGCGCCACCGGCGCGCCCGCCGCCGTGCGCATGCGCAGCGCCGTCGACCTCGGCACGGCCCTGGTCCTCGCCGGCAGCCGCCTGCCTGTCGGCGACGTCGAAAGCCAGGCCCAACGCGCCGCCATGACGGCGCTCGGACGGCGCCGCGCGGGCGGCCTCGTGCGGGTCGTCGCCCTGCCCGAACTGCGCGCCGGCGCGACCGGCAACGTCGTCGCGCTGGCCCAGGCCCGTCTCGAGGGCCTCGGCAACACGCTCGCCGTCGACGGCGACTTCGGTCCCGTCACGCGCGCCGCCGTGATGGCGTTCCAGCGCAGCGTCTCGCTACCCGCGAACGGCGTCGTCGACGCGGCCACCTGGCGCGCCCTGCTCGGCCTTCGCGTGCCCGTGGCGGGGACGAGCGTGTGGGCGCTGGCGGCCGCCTACGACACGTCTCCCGCCGCCCTGAGCGCGTGGAACGCGGGCATCGGCGACCTGCCCGCCGACTGGACGCGTCCGCTCCACGGCACCGTCTGGGTCATGCCCCCGGACGTGCGTCCGTCGCGTCGCCTCGAGGGCAGCGGCGTCCTGCCGGCAACCGGCGCGCCGTCCACGACAGGCACAGCGCCGACGCGGTCGACCGGAGCCGGCAGTCCCCTAGCCGGCGGCAAGGCCGGCACCGCCAAGACGTCCGCGACCGGCACGCCGCCGGCCGGTGCGCCGGCCTCCGGGCGGGCCCCCGCCGCGCCCGGCGCGGTCCTCGTCGCGCTCGACGTCGTGGCGCCCGCGCCGGCCGCCGCGCTGGAGCGCCTGGCCGCGTACCTGGGCGGACGGGCCGCCCGCCTGACCGTGTTCCTGCCCCCGGCCGCCCTGTCCGGGCGCGGCGCCGCCGCCCTCACCCTGGAGGGCGAGGATGTCGGCGTGGCGATGCCCCAGCGCGCGAGGGCAACCCGGATCGGCGCGGCGCTCGCCGCCCAGGCGAGCGACACCGGCAGCCGCAGCGTGGTCGGCTGGGCGGGCGCCTACCCGTCCGCCGCCACGGCCGCGCTCGCCGCCCGCCTCGGGCTCGCCCTGGTCGTCGGCCAGCCCGTGGCGACCGCGGCCACGGCCACCGTCGGCGACCTGGTTGTCCTGACCGGCACGCCACAGGCGCTCTTGCGCCAGCTTCCCGCCGCCCTGGCGACGCTCGCACGTCGCGGCGACACGCCGTCGGCGGTCGGCCCGGGCCTGCGCCTGGCGCCATGATCCCTGCCCGGCTAGGATAGGGGACAGGCTTCCAGATCGGAGGGGCAGGCATGGAGCGCGAACGACCGACGGCCGTCGCCACGAGCGACGCGCCGGCAGCGATCGGACCGTACAGTCAGGCGGTGCGGGCGGGCGGTTTCGTCTATGTGAGCGGACAGCTGGCGATCAACCCGGCCACGGGCCAGATCGTCGAGGGCGATGCGGCCGCCCAGGCGGCGCAGTGCATGCGCAATGTCCTGGCGATCCTGGCCGCTGCCGGCGTCGGCGCGAACGACATCGTCCGGTGCGGCATCTTCGTCACGGACATCGGCCAGTTCGCGGCGGTGAACGAGGCCTACGCGGCCGCCCTGGGCGACGCCCGGCCGGCGCGCGCAACGGTCGAGGTGTCGGCCCTGCCGCGCGGCGGGCTGGTCGAGATCGAGGCGGTCGCCTGGGGCGGGGCGTCCTAGACGGCGCTATTGACGAGCGTGTGCACGCTCGGCACCAGGGCGTGCAGGAGGGCGACGGAAAGCGTTGCCTCGATGCCGGCCGCGACCGCCAGCACGCACGCCGCAACGAGGGTGCCGGGCCAGATCGCAGGCTCGATCTGGGCGAACGCGCGGCTCGGGTCGCCCGTGCCCAGCCACAGGGACGCGAACCGGACCGGCAGCATCAACACCCAGGCCAGGGCGAAGATCTCGAACAGGCCGTGGGGCACGAGCGACAGCCATACCCTGGCTGGCGCCAACCCGTGCTGGTAGGCGACGACGCCGACGACGACGCCGCCGGCGCCGATGTTCGACAGCCAGAAGAAGGCGTCGATCGCCAGGACGAGGACGAGGAACAGCGTCGCTGCCGTGCCGCGCACGCGCGCCGGCCAGAACGCGGCCAGGGCGCCGGCCACCGCGAACCCGGCGAGCGGCTCGAGGTTGTGCGCGAAGATGCCCAGGGCGAGGCGGTACCACGGGTGCAGGTGGGCGAGCGGCACGAACGTCCGGTCGAGGCGCCTGAGGTAGGCGGCGAGCCCGGCGTGCAGAAGCGCGGGCGCGTTCATCGCGACCGCCGTGGCGACGACCAGGACGAAGACAAAGAAGGCGAGCTCGGTCGCCAGCGCCCAGACCAGGTGGCTGCGGACGGAAGGGGCGGCAGGGGTGGTCGTCGTTCGGCCCCCCTCGACGAAGTGTGGCGGCGGGCGCGCGGCCCGCACCGGCAAGACTTGGGGTTCGGGCCGGTCCTAGCCGTTCCTGCGCAGGCGGACGTCCGCCGGATGGTTCCGGCGGACGCCGCCGGTCGGCGGACCGGCTGGACGCTGGCCTACCGCGGCTCGCCCCAAAGCGACGACTCCGCGTACCGGATCATCAGGCGCACCATGCGACCGCCGATGCGGCCGCCGATGGCGCCCGCGTCGCGGGACCGCAGGTCGCCGTTGTAGCCGCGGCGAAGCGGGATGCCGAGGTCGTCGGCCACCTCGAACTTGAACGCGTCGAGCACCTCCGGCGAAAGCAGCTTTTGGCCACCACGCGCCATCGATTCCACCTCCCGACCAAGAGTGTGCGCCCCCGGCCGGGGTACCATAATGGCAAGTCGTGCGCGCGGTGGGCGCCACCCCGGTGACGGTGGCGTCGCTGGCGGGAGACGGGCCGACGGCCATCCGGTGCGGGCAGGATCTGGCTCCGGTGGCAGGAGGGGCGACATGGACGAACCGACGAGCGGCGGCGGGCGTAGGGACCGCCCGCTGGCACCGGTCCACACGGAACTTCCGGTCATCGCGCGCGAGGCGTTCGCGTCGCCGCCGCCGGCCTGGCGGATCGTAACCTTCCTCAATCGTGCCCTGAAATCGCGCGGACTCATCTTCGGCGTCGCGCACGAAGACGGCATGGACGTTGTCACCGTCTACGACAGCGGCTCGACGTCGTCGCCGACGCCGACCGATCGGGCGCACTGAGGGCGCGGGCCGGTCGGAGGCGCTACCCGTCGCGGCGAACGCGGCGCGGGCCTGGCGCGCGGGCGGGTGGTGCGTGGTCCTTAGGTCGGCTCCTGTGCGATCTCCCAGATGTGGCCGGACAGATCCGCGAACGCGGCCGTCCGCATGCGCCAGAGGCGATCGATCGGCCCGTTCAGCACCGCCACGCCCGCCGACGGCAGATGGCCGCAGCGTTCGTCGACGTCGTCGACGATGGCGGACATTTCGACGCAAGCGGGCGCAGTCCGCGTGCCAGGAGGCGGCCGCCCCGGGCGGCACGGCGCCGGTCCCGCCGGACCGCGGCCTTGCGGCGTGCGCGCGCACCGGGCGGTAGCACGCGGGCGCCCGGCGATGGCTCGCCGGGCGCCCGCAGGGAGCTGGGGACTAGCCGCCGCTGCCGCCCGAGTTGTTCCCACCGCCCGCGTTGCCGGAGTTGTTCCCACCGCCTGCGTTACCGGACTGGCCACCGCCGTTCGACGACGAGTCGCCCTTCGCGCCGCCCAGGACCCGGATCGCGGTCACGTCGAGCTCGCCGTTCACCACCTGCCAGGTCGCCTTCACCTTGGCGTTCACCGTCACGTCGGTGAGGGAGCCCGGCTTTCCGTCGCCGACCGTCACCACCACCTGGGGATCGAGGGTGCCGGTGACCGTGGCGGCGTTCGTCTGGATTGTCACGGTGCCGTTGCCGATGGCCGTGACGACGCCGCGGATCTCGTACCAGGACGCGTGGTTGCCGGTCATGACCTTCACCTGGGTCGCGTCCACGCCGCCGGTCGCCTGCGCGGTCTGGACCTTGACCAGGCTGCCGACGAGACCGGTGGCGAGGGCTGCGCCCGTGACCGTGAACCGGGTGGTCGACAGCACCGTCACGGTGATCTGTCCTTGCGCCCCGGACAGGACGGTCAGGGTCCCCACGGGCGTGCCGGCCTGGGCGGCGCCGCCGCCGTCACGGTGCTTGGCCGGCGCCTGCTTGGCGGTGGACCCGGACTTGGTGCCGTTGCTGGTCGTGGTGCCGCCGGGCGTGGAGCTGGGGGCGGTCAGGGCGAGCTTGACCACGACGCCGTCGATCTGGTTGCCGCCGCCGTGGTCCGCCAGGGCCACCGCGGTCGTGGTGAGGATAAGCGCAGCCGCAGCCGCACCGAATGCCGGTAGGAGTCGTGACCGTGCCCGCACCCTGCCGCCTCCTTGCCCAAATGCCGTGCCCGCACCGCGAGGGCGCGCTGGAAATGTCGACCACCGCTGTCGCGGGCTGCGAACACGGTGGCACAGTCCGCTGGGAAGGTCAACGTCTTTCGCACCGCCCCGCCATGCCGTCTCCCGCCCGCTGCGGCCGTGCGGACGGTGACGGGTCGCTCGGCGCTCGCCGGCCGACGCGTCGCGGGCGCCCGTTGCGCGGTGGGCGAACGCGTGCTGCGGTGTCGCCCACACGACGCAAGGTGATGGCGCGTGCTGGGCGTGGGTTCGCGCGACGGCGCGGCCATCGTCTTCCTCACGGCCACCAAGGCGAGCCTCTAGCACCGACCCAGGGGGGAGTGTGTTCCCTGCGGAGGTCGGTGCCGGTGGTCCGGGCACGTCCGGCGCTTCCGGCTCGTGCCGGAGGCGCCGCCTGATCGTGTCTGCCCGGCGCCGCCCTCGTCGAACGCGAAGGCGACGACGGAGGATGTGCGAATGCCGATTCTCCATGAGAGATGCGCCGCATCGCGAAGCGGCGCATCCGGGGGCTGAGGGATCCGAGCGCGTGCGGTGCGCCTGCCTGGACGAGGTTCCCGGCTACTACCAGGGCCCGTACGGACAGCTGCGCAAGTGGATCCTCGACCGCATGGTCGACGTGGGCGGGGCGCGGGTGCAGATGGTCGACCTGCCCTGGTTGATCGAGGGCGCGAGCGAGGGGCGGGGAGACGGGCGTGCCGTGCCGGCGGCGGTGCGGGCCGCGGACGCGGTGATTTCCGTGTCGCCGCGCTCGCGCCCGGCGCCGCCGGCGCGATGACGGCGGTGTGGCAGGCGCTCGAGGCGGGCGGCGTCGACCTGTCGTTGGCCGCGGTCGCGCCCAAGGCCCGCCTTGCCGATGCTGCGACCCACCTCGCGGCGGTGCGGGCGGCATCGGGCGGCCGCGAGCTGGTCGTCTCGTCGACCCGGACCGGCGCCGGGCTCGCCGATGTCCGACACCCGGCCTGGCGGCTCACCGGTCTCATCCGGGTCTTCTGCCGCCCGCGCGGCGGACAGGTCGCGTCGGCCGCGGTCGTCCGGGCGCGCGGCGCCACGGTCGGGGCGCTTGCCTGCGCCCTGCATCGGGACTGGGTCGGCCAGCTGCGGGGGCCGCGCGTGACCGGGCCGAGCGCGCGATTTGTCCGCCAGCAGGTGGGCGTCGATCACGCGCTCTCCGACGGCGACGCGGTCGAGCTTCTGCTCTCGTAGTGGGCCCTGGCGCCCGGCGTCCCGTCCCGGTAACGTCAGGGGCGACAGCCGCCGGTCGGCCGGAGGGCCGGCGGGACCGGCAGGCGGCGAAGAGGAGGCGGACGATGGCGACGACGTACACGGCCGCCCGCGACGTGACGCGGGCACCCGAGGACCTGGCCAACCTCATCGACGGCAGGTGGGTGCCGGCCCAGGCGGGCGGCGTGGTCGAGCACCGTGACCCGGCGACCGGCGCGGTGGTGGCGCGCGTGCCCGAGTCCACCCCGGCCGACGTCGAGCTGGCGGTGGAGGCTGCCCGGCGCGCCTTTCGCACATGGCGCCTGACGCCCGCGCCGCGCCGGGCCGAGGTCCTGTTCCGGGCGGCCGAGATCCTCACCCGGCGCAAGGAGGAGCTGGCCCGCCGGATGACCGAGGACATGGGCAAGGTCCTCGAGGAGTCCCGCGGCGAGGTCCAGGAAGGCATCGACATGGTGTACTACATGGCCGGCGAGGGACGGCGCCTGCTCGGCCAGACGATGCCGGCCGAACTGCCGAACAAGTTCGCCATGGTCGTGCGCGACCCGGTCGGGGTCGTGGCCGCGATCACGCCCTGGAACTTCCCGTTCTCGATCCCGACCTGGAAGCTGTGCCCGGCCCTCGTCGCCGGCAACACGGTGGTGTTCAAGCCGTCGACCGACGCGCCGCGTCTGGCCCGCGACTTCATCGAGATCCTGATCGAGGCCGGCCTGCCCGCCGGCGTCGTGAACATCGTCTATGGCGCGGCGCCGGCCGTGGGCGACGCGCTCGTGCGCCACCCGGACGTGAACGTCGTCTCGTTTACCGGCTCCACCGCCGTCGGCAAGCAGGTCGCCGCCGCGGCCGGCAGCCTGATGAAGCGCGTAAGCGTCGAACTGGGCGGCAAGAACGCCGTCATCGTGCTCGGCGACGCCGACCTCGACCTGGCCGTCGAGGCGATCGCCTGGGGCGCATTCGGGACGACCGGCCAGCGCTGCACGGCGACCAGCCGGGTGATCGTCGAGCGCTCGGTCCAGGCGGAGCTGGAGCGGCGCCTGGTCGAGCGGGCGGCCGCGCTCAGGGTCGGGCCCGGGCTCGAACCGGGCGTCCAGGTGGGACCGGTGATCCACGCCGGCGCCCTGGCCAAGATCGCGCAGCATGTCGAGGCGGCGAGGGCCGAGGGCGCGCGGCTGCTGTGCGGCGGCAGCCGCGTGACCGACCCGGCCCTGACCGGCGGGCACTTCTTCGCGCCGACGATCTTCACCGACGTAACCCCCGGCATGCGCCTCGCCCGCGAGGAGGTGTTCGGGCCGGTCCTGGCCGTGATGCCGGTCGACAGCCTCGACGAGGCGGTCGACATCGTGAACGGCGTTGCCTACGGGCTGTCCGGGTCGATCTTCACCCGGGACGTGAACCGGGCCTTCCGGGCCATCCGCGACGTTGCGGTCGGCATCTTGTACATCAACGCCGGCACGACCGGGGCGGAGATCCAGACCCCGTTCGGCGGCACGCGCGAGACCGGCAACGGCCACCGCGAGGCCGGCACCGCCGGCATCGAGGCGTTCACCGAGCTGAAGGCCGTGTACGTCGACTACAGCGGACGGCTGCAGCGCGCCCAGATCGACCTCGACCTCAGCTGAGTCAGGGGACGTACGGCGTCACGGCGAGCGGCGGCGCCGTGTAGTCGGGCGCGGCCGGCACGGCAAGTCCCCCGGCCAGGCGCGCGGCGGCGCCGGCGAGCGCCTGCGTGCCCGCGGCGGTCGACGCCCGGCAGGCGATCGATCCGTCGGCGGCCCCCAGGGCGACACCGCCTCCCGGCGGCGGGCCGAGGCGGGCGAGCGCCCGCGCGGCGTCGAGTCCGCACCGGCCCGACGTGGCGCCGGCCTGCCAGCGCACGAACGCCTCCGGGTGGGCGAGGTCGAACAGCACGGTCGCCTGCGGCGCCTGTGCGCCGGGCCGCAGCCCGACGACAAGGGCGGTCGCGGCCGGGGCGTCGGCCCGAAGGCCCGCCGCCAGGCCGGCGACGAGCGCCCGCGCCGGACCGGTCGGTCCGTCCGGCGCCTCGGCGGCGACGACCGGACCCGGCCGCGCCGTCGCCTCGGGTCCGCCAAGCGCCTGGCCCAGCGCGGCGCCGGCCAGATAGCTGGCGTCCTGCCACCGCAGGGACAGCCCGCGCGCGCCGGGCACGGCGGCGGCGAGCCAGGACGGCCCGACGCCCAGGCCGCGACAGGCGGCGAGGGCGCGCGCCGGCGGCACCCACGGACGCAGGCGGACGAGGGCGCGCCCGCCGTCGTCGCGCACCGCCCGGGCGAGCGCCTGGGCCCAGGGCGCGTCCGAGGCGAAGGCGCACAGCCGCCACGTCGGCGGGCGGGCGCCGGCGTGGCGTGGTGGGGCCGTGGCGGAGAGAACGGCGGCGGACGCCGCGATCGCGACGGCGCGGGCAAGCGGCAGATGTGGCATGACCCCAGGATGGCCCGGCGGGCCGGGCGGCGATGCGTCAGGCGGGGCGATACGGCCGCAGGTAGGGATCGGCGTCGGGCCCCGGGGACGCGCCGGGGAGCGCCCGGCCGAGGCGGCACAGCCGCTCCAGGTGGGCGAGGACGGTGCGCTCGGCCACCCCGGCCGGGCCGAGGATGCGGTTGTCCTGCGGGCCGCCGTACAGGGCCGCGACGAGCGCGCGCGGCGAGGGCGCCTGCGGCAGCAGGCGGAGGATGTCCTCGTCCCGGCCCAGGCGGCGCAGGCGCAGGGCCTCTGCCGCCTCGCCGGCGGGCGCGCCGGCCGGACCGTGGCCGGGGGCGAGGCGGGCGCCCGCGTACGGCCCGGCGCGGTCGGCCAGGCGGGCGAGGGTGTCGAGGTAGGCATCCAGGTTGCCGTCGGGCGGACCGACCCAGCTGCTGTGCCGGCCCACGACGGTGTCGCCCGTGAGGAGCACGTCACCGCCCGGACCGCGCACCAGGGCGCACAGGCTGCCGGCGGTATGGCCCGGCGCCGGCACCGGTACGAACGAGACGCCGCCGCCGAGGTCGAGCGCCCGGTCCGCCGGCAGGGGCGTGAACGCCAGCCGGGGCGCGTGGCGGCGGGCGCTCTCGCGCTCGGCCTCGAGCAGGTAGAGGCCCAGCCCGTACCGGCGCGCCAGCGCCGGCAGGCCGCCGACGTGGTCGCGGTGGGCGTGGCTGGCGACGAGGCCGAACGGCGCCCCGGCGGGCGCGAACGCGTCGAGCATGGCGGCGAGGGCGTCGTCGTCCCCGGGCCGGCCCCAGCCGCTGTCGAACACCAGCCAGGCGCGCTCGCCGGCAACGCAGTAGGCGTTGGGCGGGTCGGCCGGCCAGTCCGGGTCGTCGGCAAAGGCGACGCCGCGAACGTGCGGTCCCAGGTCGATCGCGACCGCCTCGCTCACGCCGCGCGCTCCAGCACCGCGGCGATGCCCTGGCCGCCGCCGATGCACAGGGTGACGAGGCCGTAGCGCACCTGGCGCCGCTCCATCTCGGTGAGGATCTTGGCCACGAGGATGGCGCCCGTCGCCCCGACCGGGTGGCCGAGGGCGATCGCGCCGCCGTGTACGTTGGTGCGCGCCGGATCGAGGTCGAGGTCGCGGATGACGGCCAGGGACTGGGCGGCGAAGGCCTCGTTGAGCTCGATCAGGTCGATGTCGGGAAGCGACAGGCCGGCCCGGTCGAGCGCCTGGCGCACCGCCCCGACCGGCGCGATGCCCATGTGCAGCGGGTCGACGCCGGCCAGACCGTGCCCGCGCAGCACGGCGCGGGCACGCAGGCCGTCGCGTCGGGCGCGCTCCGCCGATGCGACAACCACCGCACCCGCCGCGTCGTTGAGACCCGAGGCGTTGCCCGCCGTCACCGTGCCGCCGGCGCGAAACGCCGGCCGCAGGCGGGCCAGCCCCTCGAGCGAGGCGTCCGGCCGGATGTGCTCGTCCTCGGCGAGCCCTGCGACCGGCACGATGTCGGCGGCGAACCACCCCGCCTCGCGGGCGCGGGCCGCGCGGCGATGGCTCTCGACGGCGAAGGCGTCCTGGGCCTGGCGGTCGATCGCGTACTCCTGGGCCAGGACCTCGGCCGTCTCGCCCATGTGGACGTGGGCGAAGGGATCGACAAGGGCGGTCGTGAGGGCGTCAAGCAGGACCGTGTCGCCCATCCGGGTGCCGAAGCGGGCGCCGAAGGTCCAGTAGGGCGTGCGGCTCATCGATTCGGCCCCGCCGGCGAGCACGATCTCGGCCTCGCCGGCGGCGATCAGGCGGCTGGCCTGGACGACGGCCTCGAGGCCGCTGCCGCACAGGCGGTTCACCGTCAGGGCGGGCACGCGGTCGGGCAGTGCGGCCTTGCGGCCGACCGCACGGGCCAGGTACGCGGCGCCCTCCTCGGCGTGCAGGACATTGCCGAACACCACCTGGTCGATCCGGTCGGGGGACACGCCGGCGCGCGCCAAGACCGCCCCGGCTGCGGCCGCGCCCAGGTCGGACGGCGGGGTTGTCTTGAGGGCGCCGCCATACGTGCCGATCGGGGTACGCATGGCGTCCACGATCACGGTCTCGGTTGCCATCCGGACACCTCCTGACGTGTGGGTCGCGTTCAGACGCCCGGGGCAGGCGCCGCGCGGGCCGTGCGCCCGGCGCGCAGCTGCACGGCGACGAGCGGCAGGACGCATGCCGCCTGGGCGGCGAGTGCGGCGGCGATGCCGAAGCGGGAGAGCAGGGCGACCGCGCCCAGCTCGAGAGCAAGGCCGCCGGCCAGCAGGGCGAGGCCGCGGCCGTCGCGTTCGGCCTGGACGCGCGTGGTCCAGACCGCGAACACCGCCACCGGGATGCTGGCGAAGGCGAACAGGCGCAGCGACGGCAGGTAGGCCATGTACCGCCCGGCGAACGCCACGGCCAGGATGCGCGGTGCGGCGAGCGCGATCACGCCCGCGACGAACGCCACGGCGAGCGCGGCCAGGCGCGCGGTGGCCGCGAACACGGCGCCTGCGTGGGCGGCGGGCGAGGCGACCAGGCGTGCGTACAGGGCGAACGACAGCCAGCCGCCGACCTGACCCTCGGCTCGCCCGAGGAGCGACATCGCCGCGAGCGCGGCGTAGGCCGTCGTGCCCAGGCCCGGCCGGAGCAGGAGCAGGGGCAGGACGGGCAGGGCGGCGTTGAGCGCGCCGCCGGCGACGTACAGGGCGAGGTCACCCGGGCGTCCCGGGTCGGCGACGCTCCCCGCCGGCCGGGCCGGCGCGACCCGAAGCTCGGGCAGGAGACCGGCGGCCGCGGCCAGGGCGCCGGCGAGCACGGCCCACAGCGGCCCCCAGAAGCCCATGCCGGCCAGAAGGGCCGTGCCGGCGAGACGGGCGCCGTTCTCGACGATGAACGAGACACCCAGGGAGACGTAGCGCTGGCGGCCCTGCGCGATGCCGCGCAGGCCGGCCAGGACGACCCAGACCGCGGTGATCGCGGCGGCGGCCAGGACGGCCGCGACGGGCACCCGCAGGGCGTGCGCGAGGACCGGCGCAAGGGCGGTCACGACCAGGGTCGCGGCCGCGCCGACGACGGCCCCGAGGCGCCACGCCGGCCCGGTCGCGCTGCCCGCCGCGGCGGCCCGGGCGGTGAGCAGCTGGACGCCGCCGGCGATGACGCCGGGCACGGCAAGGACGCCGATCATGGTCTCGAACGTGCCGTACGCGACCGGGTCCAGACGGCGGCCGATGAGCACCTCGTAGGCGATCGAGGCCGCCCAGGCGGCGACGACGAACGGCAGCAGCACGCCGTGGGCGACGAGCGTGCCGCGCGCGGCCTCGCGGCCCGGGTCGCGGGACGACGCGCTCAAAACGCGGTCGTGCGCGGCATGGCGAACGCGCCCGGGGCGAGCGTGGTGCCGGGCCCGATCCAGCGCGTGCCGGACGCGGTCACGACGGCGATCGGGCGGGCGAAGCGATCGTACAGCACGATGCGCTGCCACTGGGGCTGGGATGTGGCCGGCGACGGCGGCGGCACGATCCAGGCGCGCGGGCGCTCGGCGAGGAAGATGCGGCTGGTCGAGCCGTCCGACCAGTCGATGGCGGCAGACGCCGCCTGGCGGGCCAGCGTCTCGTCGTTGACGTAGGCGACGAGCACGGCCGGGCTATTCAGCACCTGGGTGACCGAGACCGGCTGACCCTGGGTGGACTGGGCGCTCTGGCCGCTCAGGACGACGTCGCTGCCGGTGCCGGTGACGCCCAGGCGAGCCTCCCAGATGCTGTACAGGTCGCCCTTCGAGGCGACCGCGATGCTGGTCTGGCCGAGGTGACGAAAGGCGAGGATGTCGGCGCCGGGCAGCTTGCGCGTCACGGCGGCCTGGAGCTGGCTCTGGGTCGGCGCGGCGAACGGCGAGCCGGCCGGCGGCTGCCAGAGGTTGCCCAGCCCGTAGCGGCTGAGCGCGGCCCCGCAGGCGAGGATCACGAACGCATAGAGGAAGGTCGCCCGACGGTCTCCGAGCCGGCCTCGCGCCGTGCGTCCCATAGCCGCCCTCCTTCTGCGCGCATTGTACACCGGCCGGCGCGGCCGGCGCCCCAAGGCATGACCGGCGGCGTTGACAGGTTCTGGACCCTACCGCATACTGCGCACGAATTTGGCCGGACCTGGCGATCGCGGGAGGAGGAGCGGGCGGCGTGGCGGACGCGGGCGACACGGGCGCGACGGCACCGATCGCGGTTCTCGGCGTCACCGGGTCGGTGGCGGCGTTCAAGGCGGCGGACATCGCCGCCAGGCTGCGCCGCGCCGGCGTGCGCGTGCAGCCCGTCCTGACCCGCGCCGGCGCCCGCTTCATCACGCCCCTCACCCTGTCCGCGCTGGCCGGCCGGCGCGCCCTCGAGGACCTGTGGGACGAGGGCGAGCGCCCCCTGCACCTGGAGCTTTCGCGCGCCGACCTGGTCGTGATCGCGCCGGCCACGGCCGACTTCATCGCCCGCGCCGCCCTCGGCCGGGCCGACGATCTGCTGTCGGCGCTGCTCCTCGCCCGCGCCCCCGGACGTCCGGTCCTGTTCGCGCCGGCGATGGAGACCGAGCTGTGGCGAAACCCGCTCACCCGGCGCCACGTCGAGACCCTCGAGGGCCTGGGCGCGCACCGCATCGGGCCGATCGCCGGGCCGCTCGGCTCGGGCGGCACCGGCATGGGGCGGATGGCCGACGTCGATGCGATCGTCGCGGCCTGCCTCGACCTCCTTGCGGGCCCGCGCGACCTCGACGGGATGCGCCTTGTCGTCACGGCCGGACCGACGCAGGAGCCGATCGACGCGGTGCGCTACGTCGGCAACCGGTCAAGCGGGAAGATGGGCTACGCGCTCGCCCGCCGGGCCCGCGCGCGCGGCGCGCGGGTCACGCTCGTGAGCGGGCCGGTGGCGCTCGAGGCGCCCGCCGGCGTCGACCTCGTGCGCGTCGCCCGGGCGGCCGAGATGGCCGAGGCGACCGCGCGCCTGACGGCCGACGCCGACGCGATCGTCGCCGCCGCGGCGGTCGCCGACTACGCCCCGGTCCAGGCGCGGGAGGACAAGATGCGCCGCGGTCCGGGCGGTCTCACCCTGGAGCTGGCATCCACCCCGGACGTTCTGGCCGGCGCCGTCGCCCTGCCCGGACGCGAGCGCCGCGTGTGCGTCGGCTTTGCCGCCGAGGTCGGCGACCCGGCCCCGAGCGCGCTCGACAAGTGCCGGCGCAAGGGCCTCGACCTGTGTGTGGGCAACGACATCGCCGATCCCGACACGACCTTCGGCGCGCCCGACAACCGGGTCGTCCTCGCCTACCCGGACGGGCGCCTCGAGCGTCTCGAGCTGATGCGCAAGGAGGAGGTGGCGGACCGCATCCTCGACCGCGTGGCGGCGCTCTGGCGCGAGCGCCGGTGAGCCGTGCGGACCGCCTTCTCGTAGCCGTCGACGTGGGCAACTCGACCGTTGCCGTCGGCGTCTTCGCCGGCGATCGCCTCGTCGCGTCGTGGCGGCTTGCCGCCCGGCCCGGGCGCAGCGCCGACGAGTATGCCGCGTACCTGCGCGCGCTTGTGGACGGCGCGGGCCTCGACGCCGGCGCCGTCGCGGCGATCGGGGTGTCGTCGGTCGTGCCGGCCCTCGTCGCCACCTGGCGGGAGGTGGGCGAGGCGGTGTTCGGCCGGCGCCCGTACGTGTGCCAGGCCGACGGGCCGGTGCCCATCGCAGCCCGGGTCGACATGCTGGTCGGCGACCTCGGCAGCGACCGGCTGTGCGACGCGCTGGCCGCGAGAACGCTCTATGGCGCGCCTGTCGTCGTCGTCGACTGCGGCTCGGCCACGACCATGTCGGTCGTCGGCCCGGACGGCGCGTTCGTCGGCGGCGCCATCGCCCCCGGCCTGCGCACGGCGGCCGATGCGCTCGCCGCCCAGGCGGCGCTCCTTCCCGGCACCGACCTCCTGGCGCCGGCGGCGGCCATCGGCCGCACCAGCGTCGAGGCGGTCCGAAGCGGGCTCGTGTTCGGCGCCGCGGGCCTCGTGGACGGCCTGGTCCGGGCCGCGCGGCGCGAGCTCGGCGCGCCGCAGGCGCCGTCCGTCCTGACCGGCGGGCTGGCGCCGGTGATCGCGCCGCACATGCGCACCGCGCCCGTGCCCGTGCTCGATCCGTGCCTCACCCTCGTCGGCGTTCGCCTCGCCACCCTGGCCGCGCCGGCCTGACGGACGCCGGCCCGAGCGGGGAACCCTAAGCGCCAACGCGCGGGCCGGGGAGGAAGAGGGTGCCGGACACGTCACGACCTGCCCGGGCGCCCTGGTCGGGCACGCTCACGTCGGTCCACGTGGTCTTCGTCGCCGGCGTCGGCCTGTCGACCACGTTCGTCAATGTCTTTTTGTGGCGACACGGCGGCGGCCTCGGCGTCGTCCTCCACTACCATGTCGCCCTGTTCGCCGCGTTCATCCCGGGCGGCGCGGTGGCCGGTCTGCTAATGCGACGGACCAGCCGGGTCCTCGCCCTGCGTTGGGGCGTCGCCCTGCACGCCGTGTTCTTCGGTCTCGTCCTGTTCCTGGGCTGGCGCGCGCCGGCATTCGCCTGGGCCCTGGGCGCCCTCATGGGCCTGGCGATGGGCTTCTACTACGTGGCGGCGAGCGTCCTCGTGCGCGACGTAACCGCCGGCGGGAGCGCCAGCCGCCAGGTCGGAGCGATGGACCAGGCGAGGCTGGCGGCGATGACCGTGACGCCGTTTGCGGCCGCGCTCGCGATCGACCAGCTGACACCGGCGCGCGGCTATCCGGTGGTCTTCGCGGTGTCGTTCCTGCTGTTCGTCGGCGCGGCCTTGTGGAGCGCCCGCCTGCGCGGGGCGGACAGCGCCGCGCCGTTCGCCCTGGACGTCACGCTCTGGCGGCCGCCGCCGGCGTGGCGGCGCTTCCTCTACGCCCAGGGACTGCGCGGCGTGCGCGACGGCGTGTTTCTGTTCCTGGCCGGCGTGCTCGTGTTCGAGCGCACGCGCAGCGAATTCGAGCTCGGCCTGTTCGCCCTGGGCAGCGGCGCGCTGGGCTGGATGGCCACCCGCTGGGTGGCGGCGCGGGCGCACCGGCGCGACACCCGCATGGCCCTCATGGGCGTGGGGGCGGCGCTGTCGGTGGCGGCCGCGGTCTCCCTGGCGGTGCTGCGCGGGCGGACCTCGGTCGTCGCGTTCGGCCTGTTCGAGGGGCTCGCCGTGCCGCTCGTGGCGGTGCCGTTCTCGACCGAAAGTTACGCCCTTGTGGAACGCGACCCGCGGGCCGGGCGGCGTACCTTGGGCTACATGGTGGCGCGCGAGATCCCGCTCAACCTGGGCCGGCTGGCGGGGGTGGCGGTGCTGCTTGCGGTCGTCCAGGGGCTCGACCGGCCCGAGGGCCTCGGACTGGTGCTCGTCGGCCTCGCCCTGGCCAACGTGGCGGCATGGCTGGTGCTGCGCGGTCCGGTCCCCGGCGCGGCCGGCGGCACCCCGGTGGGACGGGCGGTGTCGAGCCCGGCAGACGGGCGCGCCGACACGGAGTAGAACCCGGGGCCGGCCGGGAACCGTGCCGGCGCCGGGTCCCGCCCGGCCAGGGCGGCGCTACCGTGCGCCGACCGCCCGAACGTCCCCGGTTACGCCTTGTGCCGACGCGGCGGGAAGGAACCACGCCCGCGAGGCGTCCGCCCGGACGAGGACCTCGTGGCCGGCATCGATGCGGTGGCGGTGGGCCAGGGTGAAGGTCACGTCCGGGCAGTCCGGGCTGCGCAGCTCCACCTGCCAGTGGCCGCCGGCGTAGGCGCTGCGCACGGCCTGGGCGCGAAAGCCCGGCACGCCCGCGACCGGGCCGTCGTCGCCGATGGCCAGGTGCTCGGGCCGGACCACCCAGAAGCCGCGCGCCCCGTCCGTGAGGGACTCCGGGCGCCCGCGCGTCGGCACGGTGCCGAAAGGCGTTGCCAGGAGCGCCTTGCCGGCCGCGTCGCCGCGCCGCTCCACGCGCGCCGGCACGAGCGCGGCCGGCCCGAGAAAGGCGGCGACGAATGGGCTCGCGGGCTGGGCGTAGATCTCCTCCGGCGTGCCCAGCTGCGCCACCCGGCCCGCCTCGAGGAGGGCGATGCGGTCGGCGACGGACAGAGCCTCGAGCCGGTCGTGGGTCACGTACACGGCCGTGACGCCCTCCTGGCGCAGCGTCTCGGCGATCTCGAGGCGCATGCGCTCGCGCAGGCGCGCGTCGAGGTTGGACATCGGCTCGTCGAGGAGGATGAGGCCCGGGTTCGGCGCCAGGGCGCGGGCGATCGACACGCGCTGGCGCTGTCCGCCGGACAGCTCGTGCGGATAGCGCCGGCCGAGCCCCTCCAGCCGCACCGTCGCCAGGAGCTCCTCGACCCGGGCGTGGCGCGCCGCGGCGCCCATCCGCCGCATGGTCAGGGGGAAGGCGATGGTGTCCTCGACGGTCATGTGCGGCCACAGGGCGAAGTCCTGGAACACGAGGCCGATCTGTCGGTCCTCCGGCGCGATGGCAAAACCGGGGCGCGACAGCACACGTCCGTCGAGGCGGACCTCGCCCTCGCTCGGCTCGATCAGGCCGGCGAGGATCTGCAAGAGGGTCGTCTTACCGCTTCCGGACGGACCCAGGACGGCGAGGATCTCGCCCCGCCCGAGGGTGAGGTCCAGTCCCTTGAGGGCCTGGAAGTCGCCGTAGCGATGGCCAAGGGCGACGATCTCGAGGCTCATGCGTTGTCACCTCCGGCGGCAACCTGGGCCACGCTGTGCAGGTAGCTCTCGCCGCCGTCGGCCAGGACGCGGCCGCGGGCGGCCGTCCGGGTCCCGGCCCGGGCCCGGGTCCGGGAGCGCAGGAGGGCGAAGAACAGGCCGGCGACGAGTGCCACGACGCTCGTCGAGATCACGGTCAGGGCGGCGGCCACGCCGAGAAGCGTGTTGTGGAATTGGTGGACGATGCCGATGGCGATGGTCGGGCCGCCGGGGGGGTAGAGCAGCTGGCTCACCGGCAGCTCGAACATGACGCCGGCGAACAGCATGAGCCAGATCCGCACCCAGGTGTCGCCGAGCATCGGCACGATGATCCGCCGCAGGGTGGTGAACAGGCCGGCGCCGGAGGACCGGGCCGCAGACAGCGCGCTCTCCGGGATCTGGAGCATGGCGCCGGTGGCGATGCGCACCGAATACGGCATGCCGCCGGCCAAATAGGCGAGGAACAGGGCCGCCGGGGTGCCGTACAGGACGAGGTGGATGCGGTTCAGGAAGGGCTGGTCCCAGAAGAAGATGTAGCCGGCGCCCAGGACGATGCCGGGCACGGCGATCGTCGTCGTGAGGAGCGCCTGCAGGACCGCGGTGAGCCAGCCGCCGCCGCGCCGCCAGGCGAGGGTGACGACGAGGCCGAGGAGGACGCCGGCCGTGGCGGCCGCGACCGCGTACACGAGCGAGCGGACGAAGGCGCCGAAGCCGTAGCTGATGTGCAGGGCGGCCGCGTAGTTGCCCAGGCCGAGGCCGTGTGCCCAGTCGAGCCCACCCGCACCGGATGCGACAAAGCTGGACAGGGCGGTGGCGCCGGCCGGGATGACGAACGAGATGACGGCGAGCAGGATGACCGCCGCCGTGATCCAGGGGCGCGAGCGCCGCAGCGGGATGGGCGCAAGCGTTCTGCCGCCGCCCACGCGCGTGGCGTACAGCCGTCTGCCGGTCGTCGCGCGCTGGCCCCACTGGGCCAGGCCCACGGCCGCAACGAGGAACAGCGAGGCGGCCGCCGCCTCCGAGAAGTTCACCGGGAACTGCTCCATGGCGGTGTAGATCGAGTACGTCACGAGGGGGAAGTTGGCCGTCTGCGCGAGCGTCGCGGCGACGCCGAAGTCGCTCAGCACCTCGGCGAAGATGATGAGCGCCCCGGCGACGATCGCCGGCGCCATGAGGGGCAGGAGGATGCGCCGCCAGGTGGCGGCCATCGAGGCGCCGGCGAGGCGCGAGGCATGAACGCTGTCCTGGCCGAGGCCTTCGAGCGCCGGCACGACGGCCAGGGTGGAGAACGGCCACAGCTTGAGCGCCAGTACCCAGCCGACGCCGAACGGCGATAGGAGCGTGTTTCCGAGCACGCCGCCGAGCGCGCCGCTGGCGAGTCCGCCCGGGCTGAGGAGCAGCTCCCAGCCCTGGGCGAGAAGGAACGACGGGGCGATGAACACCATCCAGGTGAGGCCCCACAGGACGGGCTTTGCCGGCACATCGGTGAGGACCAGGAGATACGCGACGCCGACGCCGAGCACGGAGGCGACGACGGCCGTGGCCGCGGACAGGACGAACGAGTCGAGGCCGGCGCTGAGGGTGTAGTTGTCCGCCATGAGCGACTGCACGCCGGCCAGCGAGGGGGTGGCGCTGGGCGGCACCGAGAACAGGTCGGGGAAGGCGGCCTGGGCGAGCAGGGACAGGAGCGGCAGCGCGATCAGGACGATGACGGCGAGCGCCGCGACGCCGCCCAGCGAGCGAAAGCCGATGCCGCCCGACCAACGGCCGCGCCGCCGCGGGGGCGCAAGGCCCGGACCCGCGGCGGCAGCCGTCGGCTGGGGGACCGGCCGGTCCACCTCGGCCGATCTTGTCATGGCGCGCTACCGCACCACGTTGTTTGTGAACCAGGTGACGATCGAGGCCTCCTGGGCGCCCCACTGCGGAGCGTTCAGGTTCACCCACTTGACCCCGCCGCGCTCGACGATCGGCTTGAGGCCCTTGGTCACCGGCGCGAACAGCGAGTCGGAGCCGGCCTGCTTCTCCTGCTGCATGACGAGCTGGCCGTGGTGGCTGAGGACGAAGTTCACGAACTTCTTGGCCGCCGCCATGTCCGGCGCCTTGGCGTTGATCGCGATGTCGCTCGGCAGTTCGACGACGCCGCTCGCCGGGTAGACGATCTTGACCGGGTCGCCGGCCAGCTTGGCCCCCCAGGCGGCGCTGTCCTGGACGATCGCGGCCTTGATCTTGCCGTCCAGGAGGGCCTGCAGGGTGACGCCGTTGGTGGCGCTGACGAGAAGGCCGTTCTTGTGCAGGGTCTGGAAGAACTGCTCGCCCTTGGCGGTACCCATCTGGTCCAGGATGCCGGCCACGATCGGGTACGTCGGGCCCGACACGGCGGGGTTGTTCATGCCCACGCCGTTCCTGAAGAACGGCTTCTCCAGGTCGGTCCAGGTCCTCGGCGCATCCTTGGCCGGCACGGTCTTCGTGTTGTAGATGATCACGCCGGCCGCGGTCACGCCGGTCGGGAAGTACGCGTGGTCGGCGGGCAGGAGCGACTTGCCCAGGGCGTTGTAGTTCGACAGGCTGGACGGGCTGAAGTGGCGCAGAAGCATGCCCTGGCTGTCGAAATTCGCCATCGCGTCGTTGCCGTCGAACCAGATGACATCCCACTGCGGGTTCTCCCGCTCGGCCGTGACCTTGGCGAGAAGCGGTCCGGTCGACATGTCGCTCAGCTCGACCTTGATGCCGGTCGCGTTCTGGAACGCCGTCGCCTCGGACTGGTCGTACCCCTGGGCGGAGTAGAACACCAGCGTCTGCTGCGGCTGCGCGAACGCGGAGGCCCCGAGTCCGAGCGCGACCGCGGCGACAGCGGCGGTGGCGACGGCGGCGAAGCGCCCTTTGGCCATCCCCCAAAAACCCCCTGCATGGCTAGCCTCGAACCATCGCCACCGTAGGCCTGGCGTGTTAAGCGTCGGTTAAGGGGTGGGGGGGGGGCCGCGATCAGGGCGCGCCGGCACCGAGGGCGGCGACCGACCGCTCGAGGTCGCGGACCAGCTCGTCCAGCTCGATCGCGACGGCGGCGTCGGCCGGCGTGCGCGCGCCGCCGTCGAGGCGGCGCACGGCCTCGTGCAGGCGGCGCACGGCCACGTGCACGCGGTCGGCGCGGGCACCGTGCCGGGTCTGCGCGGCCGCGGCTGCCGCGGTCCGCGCCGCCTCCGCCAGCGGTCGCGCGAGGGCCGACGTGTCGACGCCGGCATCGGCGGCCACCCGCAGGACGCCGCGCACGTGCAGGGCGACGGCGTCCACGGCGCGGAACGCGGCCTGGAGGCGATCGAGGTCGGGCCGCCGGGACTGGCGCAGGGGACTGTAGCGCAGGGCGTCGAGGGCGAGCGCGATCGCCTCCTCCGTCTGGCGCTGCAGCGGTCGCAGCCGGCGCGCGCGGCGCCAGGCCTGGGCGAAGGTGGGGGCGGGCGCGCGCCCCGCGCAGCGGCGGGCGGCGGCGTGGAGGAGGCTTGCCCACGCCGCCGCCATATGGCGCACGGCGATCTCGGCCCGCCCGGTGTAGTCGGCCGGCGCGAGCAGGGCGTGGACGACGAGGGCGGTGGCGGAGCCGATGAGCGTGTCGAGGATGCGCTCGACGGCGTAGCCCGGGGTGTGCGCCCCGATGGCCATGACGAGGAGGGCGCTGATGGCGATCTGGGAGGTGGCGACGGGCGGCATGCGCGCGACCCGGCCGATGCCCATGGCGACAAGGACGACGCCGCCGACCGGGATCGCGCCCGTGCCGACAACCCGCGACGCACCAAGGGCGAGGACGATGCCCACGGCCACCCCGATCGAGCGCTCGACCGCCCGGGACAGCGACGCCGCGACCGTCGGCTGGCTGGCGAGGACGGCGGCGAGGGGCGCGAAGTAGGGACGGGCGCCGACCAGCAGGACGGCCGCCTGCCAGGCGACCGCCGCCGCCACCGCCGTCTTCCACACCGCCGCCTCGGCGCCCACCAGCCCGCCGCCGATCGCGCGCACGATGCCGCCTGCGCCTCGCATACCGCAAGCCTGCCCGGCCGCGCCGGCCGCGAGCCGCGCCGCTCGTCGCTAGCGCCGGGCCAGCACGCCGTCCAGGGCGGCCTCGGTGATGGCGCCGTGCGAGGCGTGCCAGGCCACCCGGCCATTGCGTAGGAGGAGCACCTGGGGCGACCGGTGGGCGAGGCCCACCAGGCGCGCCAGCGACTGGCTCAGGGCGCGTTCCTCGACGACCCGGACCATCGCCAGGCGCGGACCGTCCGCCGGCACCCGGGCCGCCCAGGCCTGCCACGCGCGCAGGGCGGCGGCACTGGTCGGGCAGCGGGTGGAGTGCTTGAACACGAACACGTCGCCCTTCGTCGCGAGCAGCATCCGCAGTGTGCGGCTGTCCCGCACCGTGACCACCTGGGCCGTACGACCGCCCCCTTGCACCCACGCCGGTCGGAGCAGGGTACGGCGGGGCAGCGCCCGACGTGCCGGCGCAGGGTGCGGGCCGACGACGGCGAACACGCCAGGATGCGAATCGACATCGCGCTGTTCGACGGCGTCGACGAGCTCGACGCCGTCGGGCCCTACGAGGTGCTGGCGAGCGCGGCGGGCAACCTGGACGGCTGGCACGTCCGGCTCGTGGCGCTACCCGGGCGGCAGGCGTCGGCGACGGGCGCGCACGGCCTTGCCCTTGCCGCCCACGGGCGGGCGGGTGAGGCGTGCGACGTCCTCGTCGTGCCGGGGGGCGGCTGGGGCCGTCCGGAGGGACCGGGGGTACGCGCAGAACTGCGCGACGGCACCCTGGCGGCGCTGGCCGCGAGGGCGCATGGCGAGGGCGCGGTCGTCGCCTCGGTGTGCACCGGCGCCATGCTTCTCGCCGCGGCCGGTCTCCTCGCGGGCAGGCCGGCGACCACCCACGCCAGCGCCCGCGACGACCTTTCCGCCGCGGGCGCGCGCCTGGTCGACGCGCGCGTCGTCGACGACGGCGACGTGATCACCGCCGCGGGGGTGACCTCGGGCATCGACCTCGCCCTGTGGCTGGTCGAGCGGTGGGCAGGCGCGGCCGTGGCGGAGCGCGGGGCGCGCCGGCTCGAGTACGTCCGGGCGGATGTCGCCCGGACCGGCAGGGGAGGGCGGTCGTGAGCCGCGTCACGGTGTTCGCCGCGGTGCAGGTGATGGACGGCACGGGCGCGCCCGGGTTCGTCGCCGACGTGCGCGTGGCCGGGGAGCGCATCGCCGATGTCGGCCCGTGCGCCGAGGCGCACGTCGCCGACCGCGTCGTCGACGGCAGCGGCCTCACGCTCGCGCCCGGGTTCGTCGACGTCCACTCGCATGCCGACCTTTCGCCCTTCCTGTCGATCGACGACACGACCAAGCTGCTCCAGGGCGTGACAACCGAGGTGACGGGCAACTGCGGCGCGAGCCTTCTCGCCGGGCCCCTCGCGGCGGAGGACCGGCCGCTCCTCGAGCGGGCCGCGCGGGCGGCCGGGGCGGGCCCCCGCCTGGACCGCCCGGCCGATGTGCTGCGCGCCCTCGACGGGGCCCGGCCGGTGACCAACCAGGCCCCGCTCGTCGGCCATGCCGGCATCCGCCGCCGCGTGCTCGGGGACGTGCGCCGGCCGCCGACCGCGGCCGAGGCGGCGGCGATGCGCGGCCTTGTCGACGAGGCGCTCGACGCCGGCGCGTTCGGCCTGTCAAGTGGTCTGTTCTATGCCCCCGGGGCATACGCCGAGCCGGATGAACTTGCCGGCCTCCTCGAGGGCCGCCGCGGACAGGCCGTCGTCTACGCGAGCCACATCCGCAACGAGGGGTCGGGCCTGGTCGACGCGGTGGCCGAGTTCCTCGCCGTCGGTCGGGCGTCGGGCGTGCGCCTCGAGTTGTCCCACCATAAGGCGGCCGGGCTCGTGAACTGGGGTGGGACCCGGCAGACCCTGGCGATGGTCGCGCAGGCGCGCGCCGAAGGTGTCGAGGTCGCCCTGGACGCCTACCCGTACGGCGCCTCCTCCACGTCGGTGTCGGCCAACCTGCCGCCCTGGGCCCTGGAAGGAGGGCGTGACGCGGCGCTGGCGCGGCTTGCCGACCCGGCGACGCGCGCGCGCATCCGGCACGACTGCGAGGCCGGCCTGCCCGGCTGGGAGAGCATGGTCGCGGAGACGGGCTACGACCGGATGATCGTCGCCCATGTGCCCGACCACGCCGGCGAGGGCCGGACCCTCGCGCAGATCGCGCAGGAAGCAGGCGTCGCGCCGTTCGATGCGATGGCCGACGTCCTCGTGCGAAGCCGGCTCGAGGCGATGATGATCGTGCGCAGCATGGACGAGGCCGACCTGCGCCGGGTACTTGCCGACGGGCAGTGCTGGATCGGCTCGGACGGCACCGCCTACCACGAGGACGGCAAGCCGCACCCGCGCCTGACCGGCACCTTCCCGAGGGTGCTGGGCCCGGTCGTGCGGCAATGGGGAGCCTTCTCCCTCGAGGAGGCGGTGCGCCGGATGACGTGGGGGCCGGCGCAGTGGTTCGCCGTGCCCGATCGCGGCCGGATCGCGCCCGGCATGGTCGCCGACCTGGTCCTGTTCGACGCGGGGCAGGTGGCCGACGGCTCGACGTTCGCGTCGCCGCGCCTGCCGCCGGTGGGCATCGCAGGGGTGTGGCTGGCGGGCCGGCAGGTCGTCGACGGCCGCCGCTTTCTCGGCGAGCGCCGCGGCCGGCGGCTGCGGCCGGCGCAGACGTGAGCGGGCCCGCCGCCGAGGGGGAGGGCGCCCAGGCAGACGGCGCGTGCATCCTGTGCCGCGGCCGGGACGGCGACGCGGACCTGGGCCGGGTGGAGATCTGGACCGACGGGGTGTGGCGGCTCACGACGGCGCTCGAGGGACCGGCGGTGGGCCTGTCCTATCTTGAGCCGGTGCGCCACGTGCCGTATGTGACCGAGCTCGCCGGGATCGAGGCGCAGACCCTGGGCGGCGTGCTGGCGCGTGTGACGACGGCCCTTCGGGACGCGGCCGGGGCGCAGGTCGTCTACGTGTACGTGTTCGGCGACGGCATCGCCCACCTCCACCTGCACCTGGCCCCGCACCGCCCGGGCGACGCGTGGAACGACGCGCTCCTGCGCGGCCGCCTCGAACAGACGCCGCTGCCGTCGGGGGCGACGGCCCTGCGCAGCCTGGACTTCCCCGACCTGCCGGCCGCCGACCACGACGCGTTCCTCGGACGCCTGCGCAAGCGTCTCGACAGCGAGGCGTAGCCGGGGCCCATGCGGGCGGCGACGGACGTCGGCATCGACGGGCGAGGTCCGCACTGCCCTCGCACGCGGCGGCAGCGCGCGCGTCGACCGACGTGTCCACGCCGCCGGTACGGTCAGTGTCCGGGTGCTTGACGCCTCAGTGCCAGGTGACGACCCAGCTGGCGGGCGGGTGCCAGCCCGGGTCCTTGGCCGTGTCCGACGCGACCGTCAGGATCGCGCCGACCATCGACGCGGCCGTGCTCGCGCCGGTACCGACATTGATGCGCGGCACGCGGTCGGCCGGCGCGCCCGGCGCGACCGCCCAGCCGTACGTGGTGAAGTCGACGGTGAAGCCTTTCCTGGCGATGTCGGCGAGCAGGAGGGGCGTGTACTGGCCGAACGGGTCGGAGAAGTACGGCTCGGGCCGTCCCTCGTACGACCGGATCGCGGCCTGGGCGAGGGCCGCATCGCGCGTGACGCGGGCGTTGTACTGGGCGAGCGTCTCGCTCGTCTTGCCGTTCCAGGCCCGGCCCACGTCCGCCGGCTGGCTCTCGCCCGGCCCCACGGCGATGCCGTTGTGCTCCTGGTACGTGTGGCTGCCGATCGTGACGAAGCCGGTCTTGATCATGGCCCGGATCTCGGCCGCCGTGAGGAAGTCGGAGTGCACGCCGGTGCGCCCGAAGATGGGGAACAGGAGGATCGGGTAGCGATAGCGCTCGAGCACGGGCAGCGCGTAGCGGTAGACGCCGAGGGTGCCGTTGTCGAACGTGAGCAGTACGGCGTTGTTCGGCACCGTCGCCTTGCCGGCGAGAAACGCCGCGAGCAGGCTCGGCGCGATCGGGTGGAACCCGTCCGTGCGCAGGAGCTGCATCTGCGCGGCGAAGTTTGCGCTCGAGATCGTGTCGTAGACGCCCTTGGGCTCGACGTCGTGCCAGGTCAGGACGACGACCATGTTGCGGTAGTAGACGCCGCCGTGACCGCCGACGTACTGCGCCACAGGGGCCGACGCCGCGCGCGCGGCCAGCGGCATCGCCGCCGCAAGGCCGGCAAGCGCCGCCGTGGCGAGCGCCGCAGGCAGGCGTAGACGCATGCTCCCCCTCCTTTGTCGAAGCGATCATACACCGACGGGGACGACCGCTGGCGACGGAAGGTCTTGACACCTGGCGCGGTCCGGGCCACAGTGGGCGTGCGTAGTGATACTGAGTATCATGTTTGTGATACAAGGTCTCGGCAATCCGAGACGGTGCGGGGGTGGCAGCATGGCTGACGGGGCGGCCGGCAAGAGCGTCGATCTGGGCGGCGCCCTGGCCTTTCGCGGCAAGCGGGTGACCGCGGCGCGGCGGGCGATCGTCAGCACGATCGAGGCGTTCGACGGTCCCTTCTCGGCCGGCGAGCTCACCGACGCGGTGCGCGCGGCCGATGCGAGCGTGGGCCGCGCCTCCGTGTACCGCACGCTCGCCCTTCTCGTCCGCGAGGGTTGGGTGCGACGCCTACATGGCACCGGCAAGGAGCGGTACACGGTGTGCGCCGAGCGCTCGCACCACCACCACGTCACCTGCACCGACTGCGGCGCCACCGAGGAGTTCGTCCTGACCGGCATCGACCGGTTCGAATGGGCCGTCGACGCGGCCGTCGGCGCGCTGGGCTACCGGCCGGTGACGCACGTGCTCGAGGTGTACGGGCTGTGCCCGGCGTGTCTGCGCAGGCGCGAGTCGCGCAGGCCCCGGGCGCTGCCTGCGCGGCCCGATGCCGGACCCGGTGGGGCGGAGGAGCGTCGATGAGTGTCGAATCGGTCCGTCGGCGGCGCGGCCTCGCGGCCGCGATCGCGGTCGCCGCGGTGGCGGCCGTCGCGGCGGGCGTGCTCCTCGCCGGGACGGGCGCCCCGGCTGCGCCCGCGGCGGTCGCGGGCGACCGGATCCAGGTCGTGGCCGCGGAGAGCCAGTACGCGAGCATCCTGGCCCAGGTCGGCGGCCGCTATGTCCAGGCCACCGGCATCATGTCGAACCCCAACGTCGATCCGCACACGTTCGAGGCAAGCACCCTGGTCGCCCGCGAGGTGGCGGGCGCCCGGCTCATCGTCCAGAACGGCCTGGGCTACGACGCGTTCATGAACCAGATCGAGAACGCGTCGCCGAACGCCCAGCGCATCGTCATCACCGTCGCGGGCGCGCTCGGGTACGGCCCGCACACCCTGAACCCGCACCTGTGGTACAGCCCGGCGACGATGCCGCGCGTCGCGGCGCTTGTCGCCTCGGCCCTGGCAACGATCGCGCCCAGGCGCGCGGCCTACTTCCGTGCCAACGCGAGCCGGTTCACCGCCTCGCTGGCGCCCTGGAAGGCGGCCCTCACGCGACTCGAGACGGCGTTTCACGGCGCCCCGGTGGCGGTGACCGAGCCGGTGGCGGATGACCTGCTGCAGGCCGCCGGCCTGTCGATCCGGACGCCGTGGCCGTTCCAGGCGGCGGTGATGAACGGTACCGACCCGTCGCCGGAGGCGGTCGCGGCCGAGACCCGGCTGCTGTCGGACGGGCCGGCCAAGGTCCGGGTGTTCGTGTACAACCAGCAGGCGGTCGACGCCACGACGCAGCGCCTGCTCGCACTGGCCAAAGCGCATCACATCCCGGTTGTCGGCGTGTACGAAACCATGCCGCCCGGCGACGACTACCAGACCTGGATGGTGGCCGAGACGAACGCCCTGTACAACGCCCTGAGGTACCACCGGTCGGAGGCGACGATGTCTTGACCACGCCCGACACGGTCGCGGCCCGCCCCGAGGTCGTCCGGCTCGAACACGTGACGGTGCGCTACGGCGACCGCACGGTGCTCGAAGAGATCGCGTTCGCCATCCCGCGCGGCGAGTTCGTCGGCCTCATCGGCCCCAACGGCGCCGGCAAGACGACCCTCCTGCGGGCGATCCTCGGCCTTGTCGCGCCGACCGCGGGCCGGGTGCTCATCAACGGCCAGCCCGCCCGCCGCGGCAGCCGGCGCATCGGCTACGTGCCCCAGGCGTTCACCGCCGACGCCGACCTGCCCCTGCGCGCGCGCGACCTCGTCGCCCTCGGCCTGGACGGCGACCGTTGGGGCGTTTCCTTGCCCAGCCGGGCGCGCCGCGAGCGGGTCGACCGGATGCTCGAGCACGTCGGCGCGTCCGCCTATGCCGACGCACCCGTGGGCCGGCTGTCGGGCGGCGAGCGCCAGCGCCTGCTCATTGCCCAGGCCATGATCACCGAGCCGGATCTGCTGCTTCTGGACGAGCCTTTGTCCAACCTGGACATCCGCAGTTCGCGCGAGGTTGTGGAGCTCGTCCGCCACGTTGCGACCGAGCACGGCGCCGGCGTCCTTCTCGTGGCCCACGACCTGAACGCGCTCCTCGGCGCCATGGACCGCGTCCTGTATGTCGCACGCGGGCGCGCCGCGATCGGCACCGTCGACCAGGTGGTGCGCACGGACGTGCTCAGCCGCCTGTACGGCTACCACGTCGATGTCCTGCACGTGCACGGGCGGATCCTCGTCGTCGGCGGGGACGAGCGGGAACCGGTCGGGCCGCACGAGGACGAGCCGCACGAGGTGTCGGCGGCGCCGCTGCACGGATCCTAGCGCGGTCGCGGCGAAGCGGGGGGAAACGACGATGCCCTGGTGGCGGTACCTGTGGGCGCCCGGCCTTGCGACCTCGGGCCAGGTGGAGCTGGCCCTCGTCGTGGGCACGACCGTCGCCGTCGTGTCGGCGGTTGTCGGCTTCTTCGTCGTCGTGCGGGCGCAGGCGTTCCTCGGCCATGCCCTCAGCGACATGGGCGCGACCGGCGCGGCCGGGGCGGCGCTGGTCGGCGTGCAGGCGTTGTGGGGGTTTCTCGCCGGCGGGCTGGCGGCGGGCCTCACCGTCGAGGCGGGCAGCGAGCGCGCGCACGACCGCGACCTGGCCACGGGCGTCACGCTCAGCTTCACGCTCGGCCTGAGCGCCCTGTTTCTCCAGCTGATCACCCAGGACACCAGCCACGCCGGCGTCACCCAGGCGATCCTGTTCGGCTCGATCTTCACCGTCGCCCCGTCGATCGAGCCGGCCATGATCGCCCTCGGGTTGGCGGCGATCGCCCTGGTCGCGGTCTTGTTCCGGCCCTTGCTGTTCGCCTCGCTCACACCCGAGACGGCACGCGCGCGCGGCGTGCCCGTGCGCCTCGTCGGCATCCTCTTTCTCCTCGCGGTGGTGACGGCGGTGGAGCAGTCCGCCCTGGTCGTGGGCGCGCTTCTCAGCACCGCCCTCCTGGTCGGGCCGGCGGCCGCCGCCAGCCGGCTCACCGACCGGCCCGGCGCGGCCATCGCCGTCGCCGTCGTGATCGCCGTGGGCGCGGTCTGGCTGGGCGTCGGCCTGGCCTATGACAGCTACTTGTGGCCGCCGGCGGGTCGCGGCTGGCCGGTCAGCTTCCTCGTCACGGCCGTCGTCTTCCTGGTCTATGTGGCGACCCGCCTGGGCCGGCGTGCGCCGACCGGCGGCGCCGACCCGACGGAGGCGGTGTAGATGGGCGCGTGGTGGGGCGCGGCGTTCCCGCCCGGACTGTTCACCTACGCGTTCATGGTGAACGCCTGGCTCGCCGGCACGGCGATCGCCATCGCGGCGGCACTGGTCGGCTTCTTCGTCGTTCTGCGCGGCCAGTCGTTCATGGCCCACGCCATCCCCCAGTCGGCGTTTGCCGGCGCCGCCGCCGCCGTGCTCCTGGGCCTCAACCCGCTTGCCGGCATGGCGGTCGGCTCGGGGGCGATCGCGCTGGGCATCGCCCTTCTCGGGCGGGGCCGCGGCGAGGGGATCGCTACAGCCATGGTTCTGGTCCTGGGCCTGGGCATGGGCAACCTCTTCCTCACCATGGCGGGCGTCTACGCGCCCGAGGTGTTCGGCCTCCTGTTCGGCCAGCTGGTCGGGATCAGCGCCGCCGAGGTGCGGGAGATCGCCGTGCTCGCGCTCGTTCTCCTCGGTGCGTTCGCGTTCGCCGCGCGGCCGCTCCTGTTCGCCAGCGCCATGCCCCAGACGGCGGCCGCCCGCGGACGGTCGCCGGCGGCGATGCGGATCGTCTTCGCCCTGCTCGTCGCCCTGACCGCCACCCTCACCGTGCCCGTGGTCGGCGCGCTTCTGGCGTTCAGCCTGATGGTGGCGCCGGCCGCCGCCGCCGCCCAGGTCGCCCGCTCGCCGGCGGCGGCGATGGCGGCCGGGGTGGCGATCGCGCTCCTCAGCGTCTGGATGTCGATCGTCATCGCGTACGACACCAACCTGCCGATCGGCTTCGTCGTGAGCGCCGTGTGTGCGCTCGGCTACGTCACGGCGCGCACCTGGCGGCGCATGCGCGACCGGCGGCCCGGCGCCCTCGCCGGCGCCGCCGCGGCCGGCGCCTAGTCAGGCCGGCGGCCCGGTCCCGTCGAGCCCGCGCAGCATGGGCAGGGCGGCAACCGCGATGCCCAGGGCCAGGGTGGCGGCCCCCGACAGCGCGAACACGGTCGCGCCCGCCATGTGCCCGAGGACGAGACCGCCGCACAGCGCGCCGGCCGGCATGCCGCCCACGATCAGGGCCGACAGCGACCCGGCCACGCGCGACTGCATGGCCCCCGGCACGACGCGCTGCAGCACGGTGGCGTACAGCGCCGCCCACGGGCCGTAGACGACGCCGCCGACAAGGAGCAGCGCGCACGCCTCGGGCAGGCCGTGGATCCGACTCATGGCCAGGGCGACGAGGGCCCACAGGACGATGATCGCGGCAAAGGCGCGCGACGGGGCAAGGCGCCACGGCCGCACCGCATACCACGCCGACGCGGCGAGCGCGCCGGCGCCGAACGCCGTCCACATCAGCCCCAGGGTCCAGGGCCCGCCCAACGTCCGGGCCAGGTTCGGGAGGAGCACCTCGAACGGCCCGTAGAGGAAGTTGAACAGCACCTCCAAGGCGGCGAACGCGACAAGGGCGGGCCGCGCGGCGACGAACGAGAACCCCGCCGCGAGGTCGGCCAGGGTGGCGCGTACGCCCGCCGCCGGCGCCGGCGTGCCCGTCGTCTGCCGTTCGACAACGCTCGCGAGGAGCATCGCCTGGGCCGCGTAGGCGGCCGCGTCGGCCCACAGGAGCGGCACCGAACCGACGGCGGCGACGAGCCCGCCGGCGAGCGCCGGGCCGACGAGGGCGGCCAGCTGTCCGCCCCCCTGGAGGAGGAAGTTGGCCTGGGACAGCTCGGCCGCGGGGACAACCTCGGCGACCAGGCCGACCCGGCCGGCGGTGCCGAACGGGATCAGGGCGCCGGTCAGGACCACGGCCGGGTAGAGCGCCCCGACGGGGGCGCCGTGCAGGCCGCCGCCGATCAAGGCGAGCACGGCGAACATGACCCCGACGGCAGCGCTCGCCGCGGCCATGAGGCGTGCCCGCCCGTAGCGGTCGAGGAGAGCGCCCGCAAGCGGCGCGACCACCACCTGCGGGCCGATGTAGGCGGCCGTGACCAGGCCCACCGCGGCCGCCCCGCCGGTGAGCCGGATGACAAGCCACACGAGCGCGATCCAGCCCACCTGGTCGCCCAGCGTGGCGGCCAGGTAGCCCAGCCACTGGCGCGCGAACGCCGGATGGCGGCGCAGCACCGGCGGCACGAGGCGGCCGAGCGGGCTGTCCCCGGGCGCGGCAGCGGGCGCCGGCACGACCGGCCCGGCTACGGGAGCGCGCCCGCCACCACCTTGCCGCGGCAGACGACGGCGATGAGACGGTCGGCGGTGAGGTCGCCGATCGATCGCCAGGGGGCGCCGCGCACGACCAGGAAGTCGGCGCCGAAGCCGGGTGCCAGGCGGCCCACGCGGTCGCCCAGGCCGACCGCCCTGGCGGCCGCGCTCGTGGCCGCGACCATCGCCTCCTCGTCGGACAGGCCGATCTCGTCGACCATCGCCCGGACCTCGTCCATCTGCATCCCGAACGGCATATGCCGGCCGCTCGAGTCGGTGCCCAGGACGAACGGCGCACCGGCGTTGTGGGCCTGGCGCAGGGCCTCGCGGCGCGCGCCGTAGAGGGCACGCGCCTTGTCCCGGCTGTGCTCGGGCACGGCCGTGTCGCCGCGCACGATGCGCTCGAGGATGAGCAGGGTGGGGGCGATGGTCAGGCCGCGCCGCGCCGCCTCCTCGGCCTGGGCGGGCGTGACCTGGGTGGCGTGCTCCAGGCTGTCGACGCCGGCGGCGAGGGCGGCCTCGATGCCGGCCACGGTGTGGCAGTGGGCGGCCACGAGCATGCCCAGGGCGTGGGCCTCGTCGACGATGGTGTCGAGCTCGGCCGCCGTGTAGTTGCGCCACTCGCTCCGGTCGCCGACCGACAGGACGCCGCCGCTCGTGCACACCTTGATCCCGTCCGCGCCCATCCGGGCGAACTCGCGCACCAGGCGGCGGCAGGCGTCGGGACCGTCCGCGGTCGGCGCGCGCCGCTCGACGTCGGGCGGCGTGAACAGGTCGCTGTGGCCGGCCGTCATGCCGACGATGCCATGCACGACGACGCGCGGCCCGTCCAGCACCCCCTGATCGAAGGCGTTGCGGATCGCGATCTGGCCCCGCTCGCCGGCGAGGTCACGCACCGTCGTGACGCCGAGCCGCATCGCCCGCTGGGCCTGGCTGACGCCATGCAGGACGCGCTCCACGTCGGGCGTGACGAGCGGCCAGGACAGGTAGTCGACCGGCGCCGTGCCGGCATAGCCGAGCAGGTGGACGTGGCTGTCGACCAGCCCCGGCACCACCGACAGGTCGGTGTGGGCGGGCGCGCACGCGTCGATCTCCTCGATCCGGTCCCCCTGCCAGGCGAGGCGCACCGCGCCGATTTCGCGCTCGCCGTCCCACATCCGGATGCCCTTCATCTCCATCGTCCGGTCGCGCTCCCTTGCCCAAGCCTTCCTAGCCCAGACGGAACTCCACGTCGCGCCAGGACTCGACCACCGTCAGGCGGTAGGGGCCGGCATTCGCGTCATACCTCACCTCGAGCGCATGGGCCGGTCCGGCGCTGTTCACGAGCGGCGTCGCCTCGCCCGAGCGGCGCAGCATCTTGGCCGTCTCGAGGGCGTCCTCGTCGCCGCGCTCGAGGTACGCCTCGGCCGCCGTCTCGAGCACCTGGGCCTCGGTCCACGACTCCGGCGCCAGCACGTGCGCGTCGAACGCCCGCGGGCCGTCCGCGTCCTCGAACACGCCCCACAGCGCCCATACCACGTCCGCCATGAAGACACCTCCCGCCTGGCCGTCCCGCCCATCGTAGCCGATTGCCCGCCGTCCGCCGCCGGGGCAGGGCGAAGCGCCCGCCGGAGCGAAGGCATGGCCCGCGGAGGTGGGCTCGTGCGCATCCTGATCCTGGGCGGCACCCAGTTCGTTGGACGGCACATCGTGGAACGCGCGCTGGCGCGCGGGCACGAGGTCACCCTGTTTACCCGCGGGCGCACCGGCGCCGACCTGTTCCCTGACGTCGCGCGCCTCATCGGCGACCGCGACGGGGGCCTCGGGGCCCTGGCCGAGGGTCGCTGGGATGCCGTCGTCGACACGAGCGGCTTCGTGCCCGAGGTCGTCGGCCAGTCGGTCGACCTGCTCGCCGACCGGGTCGGCCGGTACCTGTTCGTCTCGACCAAGTCCGTCTACGCCAGCCACCCGCCGGGCGGCGTCGACGAGGACGCGCCGCTGATCGAGCTCGACGACCCGGCCGGCGCCGACGACACGGTGCGCTACGGCGGCCTGAAGGTCCTGTGCGAGCGCGTCGTCCAGCGCCGGCTCGGGTCGCGCGCGCTCATCCTCCGGCCCGGCCTGGTCGTAGGTCCGCACGACCCGACCGACCGGTTCACCTACTGGCCGGCGCGCCTCGACCGGGGGGGCGAGGTGCTGGCGCCCGGGCCGGCGGGTCGGCCGATCCAGTTCATCGACGGCCGCGACTTCGCGGTGTTCGCGATCGACGCCCTCGAGGCGCAGGGCGACGGCGTGTTCAACGTCCTCGGACCGGCCGAGCCGGCCACGATGGGAGACCTCGTCGCGGCCTGCGCCGAGGCGGCCGCAAGCGACCCGCACGTCGTCTGGGCGGACGACGCGTTCCTCCTCGAGGCCGGCCTTGTCCCGTACCGCGACCTGCCCCTGTGGATGCCGGACGGCCCCGGCCGCGAGGGCTTCATGTTCGCCTCGGCGGCGCGCGCCCGGGCCACGGGCTGGCGGCCGCGCCCGCTCGCCGACACGGTCGCCGACACCCTCGCCTTCGCCCGCACCCTGCCGGCCGACCACGCCTGGCGCGCCGGCCTCGATCCCGACCGGGAGGCGGCCCTCGTCGCAAGGCACGGGCGCCGTCCGTCCTAGACACCGATGCACCTGCCTGGGAGGGGTTCGCGTGGACCTGCGTGACCTGGTTGCGGCGGTGGCGCCCGACATCGATCCGGAGGACATGACCGCGGTCGGGGATCTCCTGGCGCCGATCTGGGCCACCCTTGCCGAACAGATGCCCGGCCTGTCCCTGGACGAGGCGCCGGCATTCGCGTTCGACCCGGTACGCGCCCAGGGCGGGCCCCGGGCGCTGCCGGCGCTCGCTCAGGCCGGGCCGGCGCCGCGACCGGCGAGGCCGGCCTCGGCCGAGGACCTGCCCTGGCTGCCGATCGCCGACCAGGCTGCGCTCGTCGCCGACGGCACGGTGCGCGCGGCCGAGCTTGTCGAGGCGTACGCGGCGCGGATCGCCCGCTACAACGAGGCCCTCAACGCGATCGTCACACCGGTCCTGGAGGCGGCCCGGGCCGCCGCCGAGCGGCCGCTACCGGGCCGCCTGTCCGGGGTGCCCGTGGGCGTCAAGGACATCATGGAGACGGCCGGCGTGCGCACGACCGGCGGCTCGCGCATCCTCGGCGAGCATGTCCCGAGCCGGGATAGCGCCGGCTGGGCGCGCCTGCGGGCGGCGGGCGCGATCCTCCTGGGAAAGACCCACACCCAGGAGTTCGCCGCCGGGCCGACCGGCGAGAACCGGCGCTTCGGCTGGGCCCACAACCCGTGGGACACGGGGCGCATGCCCGGCGGCTCGAGCTCCGGCTCGGGGGCGGCCGTGGCCGCGGCGCTCGTCGGCGCGGCGCTGGGCTCGGACACCGGCGGGTCGATCCGCATTCCCGCCGCGTTGTGTGGCGTCGCCGGGATCAAGCCGACCTACGGCTGGATCGACGCCACGGGCGTCTACCCCCTGTCCTGGAGCCTCGACCATGTCGGCCCGCTGGCCCGCACGGTGCGCGACGCCGCCCTGCTCCTCGACGTCCTGAGCGACGCCGCAGGCGGGCGGATGGAGGCGAGCGCGCTTGCCGGCGCCGGCGGCGATTTGCGCGGCCTGCGCGTCGGCGTGCCGGTCAGCTGGCTTGCCACGGGCATGCAGGCCGGCGTCGCGCGCGCCTTCGAGGCGTCGCTGGACGTGCTCCGCGGGCTGGGCGCGCAGGTGCTGGCGATCTCCCCGAGCGACTCGGCGGAAGATCTCATGGCGCTGAACCGGGCCATCGCCCTGGCCGAGGGGTCGGCCTGGCACGAGCCGTTCCTGGCCGCCGGCCGGGCCGGCGAGTATGGCGCCAACGTGCGGCCGCGCAAGCAGGCGGGGCGGCTCCTCCTCGCCACCGAGTACCTCCAGGCCCAGCGCCTGCGCGCGGTCGCCTGCCGTCGCTTCGGCCAGGTCTGGGACGCGGTGGACCTATTCGTCCTGCCGACGCTGCCGGTCACCGCACCGGCGATCGGGGCGACCCGGGTGACGACCGGCGAAGGGACGACCCGGCCCGTGGCGGCGGCCCTTCTGGGCTGGTGCGGGCCGCTCAACGTGATCGGCGGTCCGGCCGTGTCCGTGCCCTGCGGGCTCGACGAGGACGGCCTGCCGGTCGGCCTGCAGCTCGTGGCGCCGGCCGCCCACGACGCCGTGTGCGTCTACGCCGCGGCGGCCTACGAGGCGGCGGCGGGCGTCGGCCCGCTGCGTCCGACCGCCACACCCTAGCGCGCTCGCGGCGGGCCGCGCATCGGCGTATCCTCGACCTACGACCCGGGCCGGCCGTCCGCGCCGGCCCGGCCGTGTCGCGCGCGTTGGCGCGCACGGGCACAAACCGGACCGCGAACGAGAAGGCTGTACCAGGGTTTGGACCACGGGAGGCGACCGGGTGGGCGAGGCGATGGACGGCGAGGCGCCGGGCGGGCCGGGGCTGCCCGGCCGCTGGACGTCCGGCCAGAAGGGGGGCGTGGGCACGGCCCTGGGCGGCAGCGCGATCTGGTTCACGCTATCCCATGGCATCCTGAACGAGGTGTACGCCGGCCGGATGGACCGGGCGGCGATCCGCGACCTGGGCCTGGTCGTGACCGCGGACGGCGGTTACTTCTCGGAGGAGAAGCGCCACGCCGTCCACGCCGTCCACCTGCCCGTGACGGGCGTGCCCGCGTACCGTCTGGTCAATACGTGCGCGCAGGGCCGCTACCGGGTTGTCAAGGACGTCATCACCGACCCGGACCGCCCGGTCGTCCTTCAGCGCATCCGCTTCGACGCCCTCGCCGGGAACGCTGCGGACTATCGCCTGTACGCCCTTCTCGCTTCGCACCTCGAGAACCATGGCGCCGGCAACACCGCCTGGGTGGGCACCTACAAGGGCGAGGAGGCGCTGTTCGCCCGGCGCGGCGGCGCCGCCCTGTGCCTTCTCGCGCGCGACGGCTTTGCCGCCCGTTCGGTCGGCTACGTCGGCAGCTCCGACGGCTGGCAGGACCTCCACGCCCACGGCCGCCTCGCCCGGCAGTACGCGTGCGCCGCCGACGGCAACGTCGCCCTGACCGGCGAGCTGCGCCTGGCCGGCGGCGAGACCGTGCTCGCCCTGGCCTTCGCGGCGACGCCGGAGGAGGCCGCGCACCAGGCGCGGGCCGCCCTCGTGCGCGGCTTCGACCCGGCCCTGAACGCCTATGTCGACCCGTGGCTGGAGTGGCGCGACGGCCTGGACGGACGGCTCTCCCGCCGGCCCCTGTTCGCGGTGAGCGCGATGGCCGTGCGCTGCCACCGCTCCAAGCACGTCCCCGGGGCGATCGTTGCCTCGCTGGCGGTGCCGTGGGGATTCGCCAAGGGCGACGGCGACCTGGGCGGCTACCACCTGGTCTGGCCGCGCGACATGGTCGAGGCGGCGGGGGGGCTCCTGGCGGCCGGCGACGGCGAGGCGGCGCGCGAGGCGCTGACGTATCTGGCCGCCACCCAGGAGGCGGACGGGCACTGGCCGCAAAACATGTGGCTCGAGGGCGCCCCGTACTGGAGCGGGATCCAGATGGACGAGACGGCGATGCCGATCCTGCTCGTCGACCTGGCCCGGCGCGAGGGCGCGCTGTCGCCCGACGGCGACGACGTGCGGCGGTTGTGGCCGATGGTGCGGCGGGCCGCCGCCTATTTGGTGCGGTACGGGCCGGTCACCCAGCAGGACCGCTGGGAGGAGGACGGCGGCTACACGCCGTTCACGCTGGCGGTGGAGATCGCCGCCCTCCTGGTCGCGGCCGAGATCGCCGGCGAGGTGGGCGAGGGCCATCTCACCCGCTTCCTCACCGAGACGGCCGACGCCTGGAACGACGCGATCGAGCGCTGGCTGTACCGCGAGGACACCGCGCTTGCCCGCCAGGTGGGGGTGCCGGGCTATTACGTGCGCATCGCCCCGCCCGACGTCGAGGACGGCGACGACGTGGTCGCGATCCGGAACCGACCGGCCCAGGACATGCTGCGCTCGGCCGCGGCCGTCGTTTCGGCCGACGCCCTGGCCCTGGTCCGGCTCGGCCTGCGCCGCGCCGACGACCCGCGCATCGTCGGCACGGTGCGGGTTGTCGACGCCCTGCTCAAGGGCGACACGCCGGCCGGACCGGGCTGGCGCCGGTACAACGACGACGGCTACGGCGAGCACGAGGACGGCAGCCCGTTCGACGGCACCGGCGTGGGCCGCCTCTGGCCGCTCCTGACCGGGGAGCGGGGGCACTACGCCCTGGCCGCCGGCGACGTGGACGAGGCCGAGCGCCTGGCCGCCACCCTCGAGGGGCTGGCCGGCGAAGGCGGCATGCTGCCCGAGCAGACCTGGGACAGCGCCGACATCCCGGACCGCGAGCTCTGGCTGGGGCGACCGGCCGGATCGGCGATGCCGCTCGTCTGGGCCCACGCCGAGTACCTGAAGCTGTGCCGGTCGCTCGCCGACGGACGGGTGTTCGACATGCCTGGCCAGACCGTGCGGCGCTACTTGGACGGCGACGCGCACGCGCCCTTCGTCGCCTGGCGCCTGGACCGCCGGGTGCGCCGCCTGGCGGCGGGAAAGCGCCTGCGCGTGGAGCTGCCCGCTTCGGCCTTGGTGCACTGGAGCGCCGACGGCTGGGCCACGCGCAGCGACCTGGCTACGACCGACAGCGGCCTCGGCGTGCACTACGCCGACCTGCCGGTGGCGACGGTGGCCCCGGGCGGCGCGGTGGTGTTCACCCTGTACTGGACCGGCGAGGCGCGCTGGGAAGGGCAGGACTTCCGCCTGGCCGTGGAGGCGCCGGTGCGCGAGGGGGTCGTGTCCCGGCCGTAGGCGGCGCCCGGGTCGGGCCCCACGTCGCGGACGGCGGTCGGGGAGAAGGCTGCCGCCCGGCGGGCGGCAGCCTTGCGCATCCAGGGTGCGCCCGGCGCGCCAGGTGCGGATGCGTGGCGGGGCGGGTGCGGGGGCCGACCTACGTGTCGAGCCAGCGCACCGGCTGCGGCCCCGGGTGGAGGTCGTTCCAGGCCCGGCGGAGGGTCTCGAGGAACAGCGCCGTGGGCTGGGCGCCGGCCACGCCGTAGCGGCGGCCGACGACGACGAACGGCACCCCCTCGGCCCCCAGGGCGTGCGCCTCCTCCTGGTCGGCGCGGACCTCGTCGGTGTACGCGTCCGCGTCGAGGACGCCCTCCACCTCCGCCCGGCCCAGGCCGGCCGCGACGGCGATGTCGACCAGCACGGCGCGGTCGCCGACGTTGCGGTTCTGGCGGAAGTAGGCGTCGAACAGCGCCTCTTCGAGCTCGCCCTGGCGTCCGTGCGGGGCGGCGAAGTGGAGCAGGCGGTGGGCGTCGAGCGTGTTCGCCACGCGCGTGCCGTCGAGGTGGTACTCCAGTCCCGACTGGGCGGCGAGCTCCGTCAGGCGGGCCTGCATCTGGTTCACGTCGTCCTCGCCCATGCCCGTGCGCTCGACCAGCATCGCCGCCACCAGGCCGCCTTCGCGGGGCGCGTCGGCGTTGAGCTGGAAGCTGCGCCAGAGGAGGTCGCACTCGCCGGCGTGCTCGAACTGGGCAAGCGCCTCCTCGAGGCGTCGTTTGCCCAGGTAGCACCACGGACACACCACGTCGGCCCAGACCTCGATCAACATCGCCAGGTTGTCCTCCTTGCCGTCGGCAGGCGTCGGTTGCCGGCACGGCAAGTGTACCTGACCGGCGCGACGGCAAGCGGGCTACGTCCGTCCCACGCCGGGCCCGCGTGCGGCTGCGGCAGGGGCCGGTGCCCACCCCGCCGCGGGGCTCGGCACCACCCCGCCCTGGGCCGGCCGTACCACACACGCCGGCGGCGTGCGCGCGAGGAGCGCCTCGGGCGGCGCGCAGCGCAGCCCCGCGGCGCTCACGCTGCCGTGACCGAGCGGGCCGGCCGCGGTGTAGAGCCGCATGCCGCCCAGGGCGACGGCGGTGCCGGGCGGCACCGTATAGCCGCCCAGTCGCACCGCGCGCAGGAACAGGGCCAGGCCCCCCCGGCGCCAGGTCAGCTGGCGGGCCGGCGCGTACAGGACGCCGCCCGGCACGGCGGGGCCGCCGACCCCGAACACGGCGGCGTAGGGGCCGACGAACTCGGCCGCCGCCGGCTGCCCCGCGGCCAGGCGGGCGACAACCAGGCTTCCCGGCACGGGATTCACCGACAGGTCGACGGCGTGCGCCGCCGTCACCGTGTACCGGGGGTAGGCGACGTGGTCCATGCGCGCGTACGGCGCCGGGCACGGCGCGGCGGCCCAGGACGGCGCCGGGCAGCCGGCCGCCTCGACGTACATGCGCCGCCCCCAGGCGCCCCGCACGGCGACCGGCGCGCGCGCGGCGAACGGGCGGCCGTGGCCGTACAGGCGGACCAGCCCGGGCAAGGTGACCGGTGCCTGCGCGAGCCGGGTATAGGCGTCTCCGTTCGTCCAGCCGGCGAGCGGTCCCGACCGCACGTGCAGCCAGCCGGTGATCGAGCCGGGCGCGCGCCGCACCGCGTCGACGGCGACCACAAGGCCCAGGTACAGGCGGCGGCCGGCGCGCCCGGCGGGGACGGCGCGAAGGGGCGGGTCGCGCAGGGTCACTTCCGCGAACCGCGTCGCCCCCAGGGGGACAAGACCGCGCGGCGGTGTCGGCCTTGGACCGGTCGCGACGCCCTGGATCGCCTCGTAGGGGGGATAGGTGGACAGGGGGGCGTTCCAGCGATCGCGGTCGTGGGCCGACAGGCGCAGCGGTCCGGTGCCGACGACCTGGGCCACGTGGCCCCAGTGGTTCGGACCGAGGCGCAGGTAGCGGAACAGGACGACGTCGCCGCGGCGGAGGCGGGAGAGAGGCACCGGCCGGCCGATGCCCCGCGCCAGGAGGTACGCATAGGCGCGGTCGACGTTGACGAGGTCGGCCCAGCCGGCGGCGCTCGGCGGCGGCGTGGCGATGGCGTAGCCCGCCGCGCGCAAGGAGCGCATCACGTACTCGGCACACTGGAAGTCGGGCTGGAAGAAGCCCAGGCCTGGTGTCACGCGCCCCCGCGACCACACGCCCCACACCCGGCCGTAGTCGCCCACGCGGCCGTCGGCGCGGGTGAGGCGCACGGCCAGGCGGGCGTACGCCATCTGGGCGATGCGCCGCGGCACCATCATGGTCAGGTGCGGCATGGACAGGGACATCGCGACGGCGAGCGCCCACAGCATGGCATCACCGGACCTAGTGTCGCCCGCCCGTCCGGTTCGTTTCCACGGGCCATGCCCCGCGTCGCGGCATAGGCTGGCCGGCGAGCGGGGAGGGGTCGGCATGGGCACCGGAGAGGGACTGACCGGCCGGGTGGTGCGGCCGGGCGATCCGGGGTACGACGAGGCGCGGCTCGACTACAACCTGCGCTTCGACAAGGTCTTCCCGTCGGCGATCGTGTTCTGCGACACGGCGGACGACGTGGCCCGGACGATCGCCTACGCCCGCCGCCGCCACCGGCCGGTGCGGGTGCGCAGCGGCCGGCACAGCTACGAGGCGTACTCCATCGTCGACGGCGGCATCGTCATCGACGTGAGCCCGATGCGCCGGGTGTGGGTCGACCTGCGCCGCGGCGTTGCCCGCATCGGCGCCGGCATCGACCTCGGGACCGTGTACCAGCGCCTTTGGGACGCAGGACACGTCACCGTGCCGGGCGGCACCTGCGGCGGCGTCGGGCTCGCCGGTCTCGCCCTGGGGGGCGGTTTCGGCCTGATCGGGCGGCGGTACGGGCTCACCTGCGACGCGGTGGTCGGGCTGGAGATGGTGGACGCCGAGGGCGCGCGCCTGCACGTCGACGAGCGCAGCCACGCCAGCCTGCTGTGGGCGTCGCGGGGCGGCGGCGGGGGAAACTTCGGCGTCGTCACCGAGTTCACGATGCGCGTACAGCGCGTCGAGACGGTCTCGATCTTCCGCATCCTGTGGCCGTGGGACGCGATCGCCGACGTGATCGACGGCTACCAGGCGTGGGCCAACCCGCAGGTCCTGGACGACCGCCTGACGCCAGTGCTCAACCTGAAGGCGCGCACGGGCGGCAGCGTCGCGGCCTTCGGCCAGTTCCTCGGCCCGGCGGCCCGCCTGTACGACCTCATCCGGCCGCTCGTGGCGGTGGCGCACCCGTACGAGGTGGAGATCCAGACCATGCCGTACATCGACGCGGTGCGCCACTTCGGCGGCACGGCGCCGGGGGGCAGCCGGTTCGCAATGTCGCGGGCAGAGCCGGGCGAGCGGTTCAAGAACACCTCGGCCTACCAGTACCGCCTCTTCGACACGCAGGCGATCGCGACGATCAAGGACCACCTGGCCGACACGCCGAGCGCGGCGTGCCTCATCGGGCTGGACACGGTCGGGGGGGCGGTGGCGCGCCGGTCCGACACGGCGACCGCCTTCGCCCACCGCCGGGGCGTGCGAGCCAGCCTGCAGCCCCAGGCGTACTGGGACACCGACAGCGAACAGGCCGCGCACGTGGCCTGGGTCGACGACCTCACGCGGGCGCTCGGGCCGTTCACCCACGGCGGCTACGTGAACTACATCGACCGGGCCCTGCGCGACTGGCCGCAGGCGTACTACGGGCCCAACCTCGACCGCCTGCTCGCCGTGAAGCGGGCCTACGATCCGTGCAACGTGTTCGACTTCCCCCAGGGGCTCGGGCAGCTGGTGCGCGCGCGCGAGGCCTAGGCGCGCCGCTACGCCTCGCCAGTGGCCATGAACACCGGCGCCAGCGCTGCCAGCCCGTCCGGGTTGCTGACGAGGTCGATGCTGCGGATGCGGCCGTCGACGATGCCGGACACGACGGCGCCCGCCGCGCGACCCCCTGGCGCCCAGACCGCGCCCGGCAGGCCGCCGACGGGGGCAAGGCGGGCGCCCCCGGCCCGGTCCTGGAACGCCCGGGCCGGCGCGTCGGCGCCCCGGAACTCGTCGGCCACGCCCCAGGCCGCCGCCGCGCCGCCTGTGCGCACGACGACGTCGGGGTCGAGCACCGCCAGGAGTCATTCCAGGTCGCCACGCCGCGCGGCCGAGAGGAACGCCTCGACGACCTGGCGCCGGCCCGCCAGATCGACCGAGCCCGTTCGGCGCGAGTCGCGCACCCGGCGCCGGGTGCGGCTGGTCAGCTGGCGCGCGGCGGCTTGTGTGCGACCGAGTATCGGGGCGATCTCCTCGAACGGCAGGGCGAACATGTCGTGCAGGACGAACGCCACCCGCTCCGCCGGTCCGAGCGCGTCCAGCACGACCAGGACCGCGAGGCCGACGGCGTCGGCCAGGAGCGCCCGGGACTCGGGGCCGGCGCCGGCGCCGGGCCCGGGAAGGGGCGGAGCGTCGCCGTCGTCGAGGGGCAGCTCACGGCGCGCCGACCGTGGCCGAAGCATGTCGAGGCAGACCCGGGCCACGACCGTGGTCAGCCAGGCGCGCAGGTTCTGCACGGCCGTCGCGTCCGAGCGGTGCAGGCGCAGCCACGCCTCCTGCACCGCGTCGTCCGCCTCGACCCGCGATCCCGGCAGGCGGTAGGCCACGCCGAGAAGGCGGGAACGGTGGGTCTCGAACCGGGCGGCCAGGACCGCGTCGTCCAGCACCGGCCTGCCGTCTTCGCGCATCGTCACGCCGGGAAGACGACGCGGGCGCTGCGGATGTGACCGGCCGGCACGGGCGAAAGGGGCCGGACTAGAAGGCGGCGGCCTGGCCGGTGTCCCCCCGGGCGGCCCGGTGGCGCCGCTCGACGCGGGGGTAGACGAGCGCGGCGGGAAGGCCCAGGAGCGTCACGCCGGCGCCGAGGAGGAGCGCGGTCTGGCCGCCGAACGCCGCCGCGGCCACGGCGAGGAGGGCGACGACGCCGGCGGTGAGGGCGTTGGCGAAGCCGAGGGTGAGGCCGGAGGCGGTCGCTGCCCGCTCGGGCAGGAGGTTCTGGCCCATGACCATGGTGACGGCGTTGGTGCTCATCGCGAACAGGCCGGAAAGGGCGGCGAACGGGTAGACCCAGACCCCGCCGGCGAGCGCGAACGCCGTCAGGCTGAGGGCCGCGCCGGCGGTCGCGATCGCCAGCAGGCGGTGCGGCGCGATCCGGTCCGAGACGCTGCCGCCGACGACGTTGCCGACGCTTCCGCCCAGGAGCATGACGGCGATGACGCCGGCCGAGCCGAACAGGGAGCTGAGCGCATGGCCGTGCAGGAGCGGCCAGAACGTGGTGACCGCCTGGGTGGCGGTGCCGCGGGCGACGGCGATGAGAAGGACGAGGGCGAAGGGCCCGACCCGGCCGCGCAGCAGCGACCAGGTCGACGTCGCGTCCTGGGCGGCGGCCCGGCTCGCCGTCCGGGCGTGGGCGGCGTTGCGCGGCGCCAGAAGGAGGAGGAGCGCGGCCAGGATGACGCCCGGCACGGCCAGGACCGTGACGCCCGCGTGCACACCGAACAGGGCGGCGGCGGTGACCATGAGTAGCGGGCCGACCGCCCGGCCGGCCGTGCCGCCGACGAGGAACACGGAGGTGAACCGCCCCGGCTGGGCGCCGGACACGGCCCGGACCATCGACAAGCTGGGCGGATGGTAGGCGCCGTTCGCGGCGCCGGCGACGAGGGCGAGCGCGACGAACGCAACGATCGGGTGGGCGAAGCCGAGAAGGCCCGTGCACAGCCCGATCACGCCGAGCGCCACCGGCCCGGCGTAGGGGGTGGGACGGCGATCGGCGAGGGCGCCGAATGCGGGCTGGAGCAGGGAGGAGGCCATCCGCACGCCGGTGATCACGAGCGAGCCGGTGACGAGCCCCAGGCCCATCGCCTGGGCGACCAGCGGCACCAGCGTCGGATAAATGTTGGAGTAGCCGTCATTGAAGAAGTGGCCCGCCGCGGCGAGCGAGACGACCGTCCAGGGGCGCGATGCCCGATCGGCGCGTTCCGACTGCATCCCGCGCCCTTCGCCCGGCCGTGGCGCGATCCCTGCCGGATCCGCCGCCGGCGCCGTTCCCACGCGGCCGCGGCGGGAAGGCGTGCGTCTCAGGGCCAAGCGGGGGCGGTTCGACCGGCGCTCACGACGGCGAGCCCGTCGCTGCCGACGACGGGCGTGACCATGACGCCGTCCACGGTGGCCACCGCGGCCGCGCGGGGGCGGCCGTCCACGCCTGCCGATGGTGCGCCGGCCGCCTACGCGATGGTGACGGGGGCGCCCGCCGTGAGCCGGCCGTGCCGCTCGACGGTGGCGTAGACGCCGGCACAGGGCTCGTCGTGCAGCGCGCCGGCGGACAGGCGGTTGTGCAGGACGAGGGCGCGCAGCACGCCCGGATCCTTGGGCAGGCCGACCTGGGCCACGGTGGTCATGAGGTACCGTACCACGCCCGGTGCCTCTCGCCGGCGGTCGGGAGACGGGCGGCCCGCGGCGTTCAGTCGCCCGCGCGCTCGAGCCGGTACAGATCGGGGGGAACGGTGTCCAGGAGCGGCGTGGGGCGCTGGGCCGCGACCAGCCGCAGGCCGTGCATGGCGCGGGTGACCGCCGCGTACAGCAGGCCGCGCTCGGCCGTCGTGGCATAGGTCGTGGCCGAGGCGTCGTAGACGACGACGCCGTCGAACTCGAGGCCCTTCGCGAGGTAGCCCGGCAGCACCGCCACACCGGCGGCGAGCGCGCTCGAGTCCGCGCTGAGGAGGTGCGCCCCGAGGTCGGGCGACAGCCGCGCGTGCAGTCGTGCCGCCTCGGCCTGGGTGCGCGTGATCACGGCCACGCCCCCGCAGCCCTGCGCGCGCAGGCCGGCCACGGCCGCGACGGTCGCCGCCGTCAGGTCGCTCGGCGTCGGCACCACCGTCACCACGGGCAGCGAGCCCGGCCGGTCGAACGGCACGACGTCTTCCGCGTGGGGCAGAAGGCGGCGGGTGAATTCGGCGATCTGGCGCGTCGGCCGGTAGCTTCGCCCGAGGCGGTAGACGGCCGTCTCGCCGTCCCGCCAGGCGGCCCGCACCGTGTCGAGGTCCCGGATCGCGCCGCCGCCGGCGACGAGCGCCTGGTCGGGGTCGCCCAGGAGGGTGAAGCGGGCAAAGGGGAAGGCCCGGTGCAGGAAGTCCAGCTGGCAGTGGGTATAGTCCTGGGCCTCGTCGACGACGACGTGGCGCACGCCGACGCTCGCGTGGCGACCCCGGACGAGGTCGTTCAAGTAGAGAAGCGGTGTCGCGTCCTCGTACCGCAGCCGGCCCTGCGCGATCGTGTGGCGCGACTCGCGCACGCTCTGGGACCAGCCCTGGGGGGACGCACCGCTTCCCGGTGCGACCGCTGCCGACTCGAGGAAGGTCAGGTACAGCGCCCGCGTGTCGACGAACCGCAGTTCCTCGATGGCGGCCCGGATCCCGCCCATGTCGCGCTCGACGATGCCGCGGGCGAGCAGGTCGCGCTCGCGCTTGTAGTAGGCGGCGCCGTCCGCGTCGTCCTTGCCGGCCGCTAGGCGGTCGTACACCGCCTGCTGTGTCTCCGTGTCGACCAGGTCGAACTCGTCCTCGGGCCAGTCCTCGCGCGCCTCGCGGGCGGCGAAGGCGCGCAGGCGACCGGCGAGCTGCTCGGCCATGCGCTGGACCCGGGTGGCGACCGACGCGCCGCCGGGCGTGTCGGCGAACATCGCCTCGAGCTCGGCGGTCGTGACGATCGGACGGCCCCGGAAAACGAGCGGCCGGAACACCATGCCGCGCTGGCCAAGGCTTTCGGCGAAGCGGCGGATGGCGGCGAGGAAGGCGGCCGACGCCTTGTGGGCGATGGCCGCCCGGCGTGCCTCGAGGGCGGGCGAGGGGGGCGCAGAGAGAAGGGCCTCGAGCTGTTCGTAGGAGGTCTCCACCCGCAGCGAGGTGCCCAGTCGCCGCTCCAGGTACTCCTGGAACGTGACCTGGTGCATGTTGCGCTCGCCAAGGTCGGGCAGGACGGTCGAGACGTAGCTTGCGAACAAGGGGTTGGGCGAGAAGAGTACCACCTGGTCCGCGTCCAGGCGGTCGCGATGGTGGTACAGGAGGAAGGCCACGCGCTGCATCGCGACCGACGTCTTGCCGCTGCCGGCGCTGCCCACGACCACGACCAGGGGGTGGCTGACGTCCCGGATGGCGCGATTCTGCTCGGCCTGGATGGTCGAGACGATGGTGCGCATGGCCACATCGCCGTGCTGGCTGAGCGCCTCGAGAAGAAGGTCGTCGCCCACGGTCAGGTCGCTGTCCACGACCCGGTCCAGGCGGCCGCCCGCGATCTGGAACTGGCGCTTCAGGAGCATGCGGCCCTGGACGGTGCCGGCAGGCGCCTCGTAGGCCACCGGACCCGGCACGGCGTCGTAGTAGACGCTCGCCACGGGCGCCCGCCAGTCGTACACGCGCTGGTTTCCGTCCGGGCCGCGAAACGAGGCGATGCCAAGGTACACGGGCTCGGCCTGGGCGTCCGTCTCGTCCTCGAGGGCAAGGTCGACCCGACCGAAGTAGGGCGACTCCCGCAGCCGCCGCAGGAGGGCGGTTTGCGTGTCCGCCCGGTCGCGCTGGCGGGTCTTGTGGGCGAGGACGGAGCGCTGCTGCTCGGCCTCCGCGGCCGCCTCGATCCAGTCGTCCTGGCGCTTGAAATCCTCCCAGAAGTCCCGGCGCATCTCGCGCAACGCATCGGCATGGGCCTGGCGCTCGTCGCCCAGCTCGTGCAGGCGGGCGTCGATCTGTGCGATCACGCTCGCGAGGCGACTGCGCTCCGCGTCGATCTCCGAACGGGGCAATCCGCCTGCCTCCGCCTGGGCCTGCCGGCCGGTTCCGCCCTCGTGCACCCACGCGCCTCCCTTGATCCCTTCTCCTGGGTTGCCCTGCGGGGACACAGATACGCGCTCGCGGCACAAGTCGCGCGAACGCGCCAGAGGGCGAGGGACAGCGTACGGCAGCGGTAAGCGACCGACAAGTCTTGGAATGGGGGACCGTTCATACTACAATGGTAGTGGAGAAGGGGGGCGCCGCGCGGCGTCCCCCTGGCCGTCGCTCCGGCCGGAGGCCGGCGATGCGACCGAGGCCGTCCATCGTCTTGCGCCCGGCGGGCCGGAGCCCATGTCGTGCGGGCACGCGGCATGCGCCTACGTCCGGCACACCGTCGCGAGCCACGCGGGCGCCCCGTCGTCGTCGTGGTACCGGGTCTGTACCCGCTCCGGCTCGATGGTGTCGACACGCCAGCCGCTGTGCGGCGCGAACGCCGACCGCAGAGCGTCCCGGGTGACGGGGTGGGGACCGGTCGCGGGCCCCTGGTCGCTGAAGCACAGCACGTACAGCACGGCGCCCGGCCGCGTCACGCAGGCCAGGCAGGCAACGTAGACCGCCCGCTCGTCGCCGTCGAGGCTATGAAGCAGCCCGCAGTCGAGCACGGTGTCGAAGGTGCGGCCAAGCCGGCCCAGGCGGAGCGCGTCGGCGAGGGCGAACTCGGCCGCCACGCCACGCTCCGCCGCCTTCGCGCGCGCCCGCGCGAGCGCCGTCTGGGCGACGTCGACGCCCAGGACGGGCAGACCGAGCGAGGCGAGATGAAGGGCGTTCTCGCCGGTGCCGCATCCGGCGTCCAGGACGGCCCCGTGAAAGCCGCCCCTGGCCGCCAGGCGGACGATCGCGGGCTGGGGTCCCCCGGTGTCCCACGGCGCGGGTCCGTCCTGGTACGAGGCGTCCCAGGGCGCGCTCGCCATCTGCTCATGCCGGGTCGGCGGTCGTCCCCCGTACGGGTCGCTACCGTGCCCTGACATCGGATCCGACACACGGGCCGCCTCCTTCGCCCGGGTGATGCTGCCGGCCGGCCGGACCGTCGGGCGCTACCCAGATGGTTGGGCGCGGATGGCTTTGGTTCCTTTCGCGAACGGCGAGGGCGGCGAAACGGCCAGGCCGGGTCCGGGCGTGGGACCGCCGTGGCGGCGATGCGCGTCCGGCGGCATCCGGCACTGCCGCCACCGGGCGCGTTCCGTACACTGGTCCTTGGAGCCCGTTACCTGCGGTTGGGAGGGGTGTGGATGACCGCCCGGACAAGCGCCGGACCGTCGGGTGGACAAGCTCGTTCGCGGCGGCCGCAGGCGCCGTCGCAGGACGTGGCGGTGCTCACGGCCCTTCGCACCGCTCGCGACCGCATCGACGCCCGGTTCGCCGAGCCGTTCGACGTCAGCACCCTGGCGCGTTCGATCGGCTACTCGCGCGCCCACTTCATCCGTGCCTTCCGGGCCGCCTACGGCGAGTCGCCGGGCGCGTACCGCACCCGCCGGCGCATCGAGCGTGCGAGCGACCTGCTACGCAGCACGGACATGGCCGTGACGGACATCTGCCTCGCCGTCGGCTTCTCCAGCCTGGGCGCCTTCAGCTCGCGCTTCTCGGCCGTGACCAAGCTTTCGCCCCAGGCGTACCGCCGTACGGCGCGATCCGAGGCGGGCGCCGCCGCGATCCCGGCATGCTTCGCGCTGATGTGGCGCACCGGCCTCACGGCGAGCGCCCAGGCCAACGCCGCACGTTCGGAGAAGCCGGCGCGGGCGAAGGCCACTATCGTGGATGGGGGCAGCGGACCGGAGCCAGCGGCGGCGACAGGGAGGAAACCGGAGTGATCAAGGGCATCACGATCGTGAGCGTGTGGGTCCTCGACCAGGACTCGGCGAAGGACTTTTACGTCAACAAGCTCGGCTTCGAGCTGACCAACGACATCGTGCTCGACAACGGCATGCGGTGGCTGACCGTACGACCGCCGGGTTACCAGGGCCAGGACCTGCTGCTCATGGACCCGGACCATTCCATGCTGGACCCCGACACGGCCGCGCAAGTTCGGGCGCTGGTGGCCAAGGGCGCACTCAGCCCGGGGGTGATGGGTACCACCGACTGCCGTGCCGACCACGCGGCGCTCGCCGACAAGGGCGTCACGTTCGTCCAGCCGCCCGCGGACCGGCCGTACGGCGTGGAGGCCCTTATGCGGGACGACTCCGGCAACCGGTTCAGCTTCACCCAGGCGTTCTCCCAGACGACGGCGCCCTGACCGCACATGGCCACCGGTGCAGCGCCCGCGTGCGACCGCGCGGCGCCGGCCGTATCGTCACCGCCGCCGGGGGGTCGGCAGGGGGGCGCTACGACCACCGGAAGCTGCCCAGCACCCTCCACCCGAGGGCGACCTGTGCCGCCGGCACGATGACGGTGACCTGGTAGGTACCCTGCTGGGGCGGCACGGTGGCCAGCGCCAGTCGAACGTATGGCCTGCCCGCTTCCCGGATCCTGGCCACGCTGACGACCGTATGGTCCCCCCGCCACCGCACCTTTCCGGGCGGCACCGCGCCCACGGGCGTGTCCGGTCCACCGACCAGGTCGAGCCCCTGCATGGCGTAGCAGCCTACGCAGCCGTTCTCCCATACGGTGACCCGACCGCCCGTGCCACCGGTGGCCTGGACCCCGTAGGAGCTGCCGCCCGGCTCGGGGCGCACCCGCCAGCCTGTCGGAACGTCGATGACGTAGGGGCCGGTGGCGCTGACCCCGATGCGAACGGGCGTCATGCCGGGCTCGCGCCGGACGGGGTGTGGCCGAACCCACGGCACGGCGACGCCGTCGATGACAAGGCCGTCGTATTGCCAGCCGTCAGCGCCTCTACCCGTGGCCACCACGTGGCGAACCGAAGCGACCCTTCCCGCCACGACGTGCGCCAGCGTCCAGGCCCCGCTCGGCCCTGCGACCCCATGGGCGCCGACGTGGTACGCCATCACGGCAATGACGCCATGCCGCACGACGGGCCACGACGTGGCAGGCGAACGCCCCGCGACGGTCACGAGGCGTGTGACCGCTCCCGGGTGGGCGTAGGAGAGGGCCAGGACCTCCGTGTCACCGGCCTTCGTCGTGACGGTCACGACCGCCACACCCTCGCCCGCATCGTCGAGGGTCGCGCGGGCGACATCGGCCCCGAGGACCGCGACCGGTCGGGCGCCGGCGGCCACGTCGCGCGGCTGCCGGCTACCTGGCACGGCGGCACCGGGCGTGACAAAGAGTTCCCAGCGGCGTGACCGGCGCGGCCGGCGGCCGGGCAGCCATGGGGTCGGCGCGGAAAGCCACACGAGGGCGTCGGGAAGCTGGACCGCGCTCACCCGGGCCCCCAGGGTGAGCCAGGCACCCGGCATCCGGACGCTCCAACCGCCCCCCAGCAGCACCACCACGCAGGCCTTGGCAGAAGCGGACTGAAGGGGTCCATTCGCGAGAGGTACGCACGCACCGGCCGCGCGCGCCTCCCGGAAGGCGCCGGCCGCAGAGGCACGCGCCGGCCCGACGGCGCCAGACGCAACCACGGCCGCAGCCAGCAGGACGCGCGCCGCGGCTGCCTTCCCGTAGTCAGGCTGCCGATCCGTCCGTTCCCGTCCCAACCGAGCCACCTCCGTACGACCGGGCACACGGGCAGGCACCGGCCCGGGCTCCAAACCGTTCGTCCGGGCCTGGGCGATGCCGCGCGCCAGCTCCTTGTTCCCGGTAGACCATCCAACGGTGATCTCGGCCCCAGCGCGTCGCGTCACGACACGCCCAGCCAGTGCGTACCGCCGGAGGGACGCCACCACAGATGGCCCAAGGCAGGCGTGCTCGCTGGCCCTGACAGCCCGATGTACCAAAGCGACCCCTGCGGGCCTGAGACGGCCCAGTCCATCTTCGCTGCCCCGGTCGGCGCAGGCACGAAACGCCAGCGCAACGGCCCACGCAGAAGAAGGAGCACACCCCCGGACCATGGGCCGTCCGGCAGTGCCCACGACGAGCCGGCGACCAGGACGCCCATGTGGCCGGCACCCGGGACCCACGCCACCGGACCCCGGCGCCAACGTGCGGTTTCGCGGTCGTATGCGTAGGCGGCGGCTTCGGCCCGGCCGGACGGGAACTGCTCCAGCAGCGCGGCGGTGAGGCCGCGAGGTCCGATGGCTGGAGGCACTGCCGTGATGGCACCCGCGACCTCGGGCAGCGTGACCGTGCGCCAACGTCCGTGTGGTTCCGGCGCGTAGGCGAGGTATGCGCCAAGGCCCCGCTGCGACAGCGCCATCCAGGCGCCGCGCGGGGTAGCCACGAGGGCGGTCGGATAGCCTGCGGCCGGCAGGCCGCGGGCGCCTTGGGGGCGGACCCAATCCGACGCCTCCACGCGCCACCGGCGAAAGCCGTCGGCGCTCACCCACACGGTCTTCGCCATGAGCCCCAAGGCAGGCGTCGAGGTGGACAGCATGCATGCCCACCGCCCCGACGGCGCGAGGGCCAAGGCTACCGCCCATGTCGCCACGCCCCGCGGCGCGATCCGTACCGCGATGGACCAGGGGCTGTCCGCGCCGCGGTGGGAGAGGACGGTGATGGTGGGATGGGACAGCGCGCCCCCGGACTGCTCGATCGCCGCCAGGCACAGTCGGGCGGCGCACGATAGGGAGCCGGTGGTTGCGGCGGTTGGATCGAGGGTGAGGGGAAGCCGAACCTCCCGGCGCGTGCCGTCGGGCCGTACGGTGAGAAGCACCAGCTTGACCCCGGCGGTGAGGCCGAGCAGTCGCAGGGCATGGCGGGGTCCCACGCGGGCGGCGAGGAGCGTAAGGCCTGACGGCCGCGGTGACCGTGCCATCGCGGCGCCGGGCGTCGCGGACCAGACTCCGGCGGCGATCGCGAGGAGAACCGCTGGGAGCCGCGGCGTCATGCAACCACCTCGTGGGCACCGTACCACCGGCCACGGCAGGCTGCCGGTACCAACTTGTACGGGTGCAACACGGGTGCTAGGCGAGGCTCTGCGGCATGGCGCGAACGGACCGCGGCATGGGCGGGCCGTGACGCGGCTTCGGCGACGTTCCCCCATAGGTCGCGCGCAGTCTCCGCCGCCAGGGTTCAGGGGCCGAGCGCCGCGCGCAGCTGGCCGAGCCACTCGATGCCCAACGCGCGCCCGTTCGGCAGCTCGTCGTCCCGGTCCCAACGCCAGGTCGTGATCATGGCAAGCACCAGCAGCCTGCACGCTCTCAGGAGGTCCGGATCGAGGCCCGGATAGTTGTTGGCGACCTCCTCGGGAGCGTGGGCCACGTCGAACTCGACCGGACCGCGACAGCACGTCTCCAGGTCGACGACGAGCACGCCGTCCTTCGTCCGCATCAGGTTGCCAGGGTGTGGCTCGCCGTGCAGCAATTGCTCGGCGGCGCCACGTCCGCCGACCGCCGATGTCAGCTGCGTCAGGGCGTTGCCGAGGAGCTCCCTGTCGGCCTTTGGCAGTTCGGGGGTCTGGCCCGGATCGACCAGCAGTGCCTGTGCCTGCGCGACCCGGTCCGAGAAGTGCGGCGCCGGCACCGCCGGGCCCCGCATGCCGGCATGCATGCGCCTAAGGGCCTCGGCGTACTCGGGCGGGGAAATGGCAGGCGCCAGCGGCGGGTAGTACGTCCAGAACGTGAGGGCGAAGCCGTCGCGCGCATGGACGCGGGGCTCGACCCGAGCATCGAGGGAAGCGATTGGGCTCCCTGGCTGCGCGAGCGCGCGCGCGACCGTGACCTCGAACTCCGCACCGGCCCGATGTCTCATTGGGGCGACGCGGGCGAGCGTGTCGCAAGGCATCAGGCGCACGGCGATCCGGTTCGAGTCGTGGACGACGACCGCATCATCGGCGCGCAAGCCGAGGGCCGTCGTAGTCGACATGGCCGCCCGCACCGCGCAACGACGGAGCGCTGGATCCATCGCCTCTCGACCCTCCCTTAGGGGAAGTCCGACTGCGGTCTCGTCGCCCGGGCGACGGCAGCCGGACCCACCGCGCACCGCCGGTTGCCTGCGCCCAACGTACCTCATCGGCGTGCTGCTGGGGGTCCTGACCGCGCTGCCAACGACGGCCCCTGGAAGTCCGCAGTGTCCGGTGCGAGTGGCTTGAGGCCGTGCCTAGACCCGGAGAGGCCGCTCGCTCCGCGAAAGAGAACGCTCGCTTGGAGGTCTGCGGGCCGCGGATGCGCACGGCCCGGCAGCGGGCCAAGCCAGAGCGAGGCACAGGTGCGATCTCCTGCCAGTTCCCGCGCGAGGTGCCGAGGTGCCGCACTGCCGGCGATTCTCGACGGCCTGCGGCTTGTGTGGCACTGGTGTAGCGCGTTGTTTGTCGATTGTGCGGGCAACGGTGCCGGACCCGTCGCTCTCTGTCGGCCTGACTGCTACGCTGCCAGCGTAAGGCATGTCTGGAAATCCCGGCCAGGGCGCCGGCGGGAGGCATGACGCGTGGCGGGACGACTCTGGCGAACGGCGCTGCCGTGGGCACTGGTGGCGGTCCTTGGCGTGGCGGCGGGGTGGACCAACGCGGGCGCGCTAGCCGACAGCGCCTACTCCGTCAGCTCGGAAGCTGCGCTGGCGAGCGCGATCCAGAACGTGGACGAAGCCGCGACCGGCGCGTACACCATCGCTCTCGCACAGAACATCACGCTGGCGTCCGACCTTCCATGGGTTCACACAGCGGCAACGCTAACCATCGACGGCCAAGGCCACACCCTGGAGGGTGACGGCACCGCGCGCGGTCTGTTCGTCGACACCGGTCGGGTGGTGATCGAGAACCTGGCGTTTGACGGTCTGACGGCCCAGGGGGGCGCCGGTACGGGCGGCGGCGGTGGCGGGGCGGGCCTCGGCGGCGCGCTCTTCGTCGGATCGGGCGCGAACGTCACGCTGGATGGTGACGTGTTCGAGAACGACACCGCGATCGGGGGCCCAGGCAGCACCAGTGTGTCTCACGGCCAAGGCGGCGGAGGAGGCATGGGCGGCCCGGGAGGCCCCGGAGGGCAGGCGAACGCCACCGCAGCGGGCGGTGGCGGTGGAGGGCTCGGCGGGGGCGCGAGCGGGGGCGGACCGTCGGGCGCAGGCGTCGCGGGTATCGCGTACGGCGCCGTAGGCGGAGGATGCGGCGGCAACGGCGGCGGTGCCGGGGGCACGAGCGGCGGTGGCGGCGGTGGGGGAGCGAGCGCCGGCGCGGGTGGTGGCGGTGGTGTCGGCGCCCTGTCGCCGACGCCGGTCCGAGCCGGTAGCGGCGGATTCGGAGGTGGCGGTGGGGGCGCGGTGCAAGGCAGCGGCGGCACCGGCGGATTCGGCGGCGGTGGCGGAGCTGGCGACGTGGGTGGGGCGGGTGGCTTCGGTGGCGGAGGGGGGGCGGGCAGGACCTCGCCGACCCCGGCCCCCGGAGGTTTCGGTGGAGGTATGGGCAGCAGCTCCACGGGGCTCGTTGGCGCGGGTGGCGGTGGCCTCGCGGCCGGCGGCGCCATCTTCGTCCAGCAGGGCGGCAGCCTCACCATGGTGGGCGACCTGAGCGAAGCCGGAAGCCGCGTGGCGGGAGGAGCCGGCGGGGTGTCCCAGGAGGTCGCGGCGCAGGGCGGGTACGGGTTCGGTTCCGGCCTGTTCCTTGACGGCGCCGGCAACCTGAGCATCTCGCCCGGTGCAGGTCAGACCGTCAGCATCGGCGACTCGATGGCAGACGTGTCGAGTGCCAGCGGCGGCGTGGACCCCGGTGCGTGGACGGTGACCAAAGTTGGGGCCGGCACCCTGATCGTCGCGGGCGCGGACCCGCTCGCCACCACGGTTCGCGCAGGCACGCTGATCCTCGATGGCGACCAGACCGCGGCGGTCAACGTGGATGGTGGCGGGCTGCTGGTGGACGGCGTCCTGGCCGCGGCACCGAGCATCACGGGCGGCACCGTCGGTGGCGTCGGATCCGTGCCATCTCTCCTCCTTCCCAAGGGCGCCACCGTCCAACCCGGCGATCCGGGGTTGCCGGGCATTCTTCGGGTCGTGGGCAACGCGACGCTCGGCGTCGGCTCGTCGTTTGCCCTTGCCGGGGGTCCGTCGGGCTTCTCCGAGTTGTCGGCGGGGGGCCGCGTCGCGATCGCGGGGGCACGACTTGTCGCGGCCGTCACGGGAGCACCAAGCATTCCGCAGACCTACACCCTGATCCAGGCTTCCGGAGGCGTACTGGGCACGTTCGCCGGGGTGCCCAACGGCGCAACGGTGGCGCTCGGCACGAGCGCCATGGGTGCCGTCCACTACACGTCGGACGCCGTGACCATGACGGTTACGGCGCGCCCGTCGCCTGCACCGACGCCGGTCCCCGAGCCGGCGCCGTTGCCCACGGTTCTTGTCTCCCGCCGCGTTGGTCCGGCGGGTGGAACGGTAGGCGCGCGTGTGGGTGGCCTATCGATATCGGCGATTGTGCCGCCTGGCGCGTTTGCGACCGAGGAAACCGTCACGCTTTCGACGCAGAGCGCCGGGGCGTTCGCCCGGACCGTCGGCGTGCCGCACGGGCGCCGCCTGCTCGCCGCCGTCGGGGTCAGTGTAACCGGCAGCGCGCCCACCAAGGCCGTCACCCTGGTCGTCGCCGGCCCGGGCATTGCGCGCGCCGACGCGATGGAGGCGTTCACAGGCGGCAAGCCGACACCGCTCGCCGCCAGGGTAGCGTCCGGGGAAGCGTCGGTCAGCCTGGCCGCCGGTGCCGAGGTCGCGCTGCTGGCGCCGGTCCCCGCAGCGTCGCTCCGCCTCACCGAGCCCTCGATGCCGCCCGCCGTGGCGGGGGACAGCTATGCCTTCGCGCTGACGGCCCAAGGCGGACGCCCACCCTACCGCTGGACCGCGACGGGGGCTTTGCCGCCCGGCCTGCGCGTCCATGGCGCCGCGGGGTTGATCGCCGGCGTTCCAGAACGGGCCGGCACCTACACCATTCACGTTGCCGCCGTCGACTCGTCCGTTGCGGCGGTGACGGGGCAGCAGACGGCGGTCATCGTCGTACAACCTGCGTCGGCCGTGCGCGTGGTGTGGACGGGAGATGGACCGGTAGCCGCCCCCGACGCCAACGGAACGTTTGCCTTCGCCCTTCGGAATGTGGGTGGACGAACGACGAGGGTAAGGCTGGAAGTGACCAGCATGCGCCGAGACGGCAAGGATGCGCCCGGTGCGGTCAGCTTCGACGGGTTCTCCATGCTGCTTCGACCCGGTCAGCGGGCGGTCGCCCTTCTCGACTACGTTGTCTCCGCCCGCGCCGCACCTGGCACGTACAACGCGCAGCTTGTCGTGACGGGCGCGGGATCCCAGGCCATCCGCCTGCCGTTCACGTTCACCGTGCCGTAGGCACCACCGGCGGTGGCGAGCCGCGATCGGGCCGCCCAGGCGGTAAGGGGCGGCGATGCGGGCGAACCCCTCGTGGAGGCAGGCCCGCGGCGCGTCGTGTCTGCCGCCCGGTGTACCCGCCACGCGGCCGGCACGCCCGTCCACCGTACCCTCGGGACCACCGCCATGGTGGCCCTTGGGTGGCCCTTGGGTGGCCGTGGCCGCCGTCACCATGCGACGGGGTAGCGCGCCGGGACGCGGCTCGACGCCAACCGAATTTCCGAAACAGCCTGTCCGTGTCTAGCGTGCATCGACAAGCCCCGAACGTCCCGGTAGGTCCAGACCCATCCTGGAATTTCGGTCCATTTACCGCAGGAGTGACGACGTTTGCACCGAATATGGCACCAATGCATGGCGAGCAGGCGCTGCGCGGGAATGGTTTCGCCCCGCGTCGACATGACTTGGGAGGTTGACGTGCAATGAGAGCCTCTAAGCGACTCGTGGGCATGCTTGCGGGGTTGGCCCTGGCGCTGGTCCCATCGCTCCAGGCGCAAGCGGCAACGAAAGTGGCCTTTTATCCCAAGGACATGTACGATGTCTGGCCGCTCTACACCACCTATTTCAGCGACACCAACCCGTTCACGCTCGCGACGTATCCGGCCGTGCTCGCATTCAGTGTGCGAGGCGTGACGTACGGTGGGCGCGATGTCTTTGTGTTTCGTCCCTTCAAACTGGTACAGAACGGAACCAAGGGTGGGGACGCTCCATCCTTCACCTTGGAAATGCAGGCGGCTCCGACGGCGGCCTATCTGGGGCTGTCGCCTGCCCAGCGGCTCGCCGCCAGCGCCTACGCGATTACCCTCCTGAGCCACGCCATAGCAACCTCGTATTACCAGTACGCATCCTACCTGCACTTCCACCGCGTCCAACAAGTGGAAATGACCACGTGGCAGGTCGTGCTCGACTTCGAGGAGACGAGCGAGCACTACGTCAATTTCCAAGTCGAGGACTACCAGTGGAACATCAGCCCCCAGTGGAACGGCACGCGGAGCTGGCAGTCCGCGACCCTGGAGAACGGGCACGTGGTGGCCAACCAGAACCAGGCGGCGGCGGACTTGGCGACGGACATGTACTTCAGCAAGAAGGTCTACCGGTAGCCGCCGAACCGCACGCGGATCGCGGACGCTGGTCCAACTGCCCCCGGCCGGGCGCCGATGACGCACGCCATCCCTGAGGAGTGGCCCGGACGGCGCATCGCCCCCGCTCCGAGGGGCGCGCCTGCGCACGCCCGTGTCATGGCGCTCGCGCGTTTTATGAGCGGCGCGGACGGTGGGGGACCCGCCTTTTGGGCGCAGCCATCCGCGTGTCTCCGACGGGGCTTGCAAGCCGTCGTTCCAGGTCGATGAAGGAGCGGATGACCTCCGGCGCCTCGAAGGCCCGGTTGCGCCGTCCGAGCGTGGTTTGCTTCAGTACGTCGGCGCCGACCAGGCGCGTGACCGCGTCGTTGACCGCCTGAACGCTGCGCCCGGTCAAGGCGGAGGCAACCTGGACGGTGAGGACCGGGGCCCCGGGAAGGGCTTTCAGAATGAGATCGGTGGCCGACTTGCTCCGAACCGGGCCGAGCCGCCGGCGCCATGCGGTCTGGAGGGCGACACACGCCTCTTCAAACGCTCGCACGTCGTCCGCTGCCCGTCGACAGGCCGATGCGAAGAGCATCATCCACCCGTTCGCTCCCACCAGCGCCGGCGCCGCATCGGCCGCCCCGGTGTAACGGGTTTGCATGAGCCCTGTGACATAGTCGCGGCTCCAGGTGCTCAGCACGAGCGATACGGGGGGTAACGTCCGCCGGACCATGCCTCGTCTGCGCAGGACCATGTGGATCAGCGCCCGGCCGGTACGCCCGTTTCCGTCGACAAAGGGGTGGATGGTTTCGAACTGGGCATGAGCCAGAGCGGCCTGGGCCACCGCGGGCAGGTCTTCCCCGTTGCAGAAGGCGACCAGGTCGGCCAGGAGCGAGGGGACAGCCTCGGGAGGGGGCGGCACGTACGCGGCCGTGCATGGGTGGTAGGCGCTGCCGCCAATCCAGTTCTGTTCCCTGCGAACCTCGCCCGCCCACGTCGCGGCGGGACCCCCGGTCAGCAGTCGCCGGTGGATCTCGAGCAGATCGTCGAGTCGTATGTCAGCGCCCTGGGGAGCACAATCGACGGCCCATGCCATGGCGTCGATGTTCGCCAGAACTTCGGCCGCGGTGATGTCGCCGACATCGTGGCCACTGTAGCGGGCTGCCTCGGCCCGCAGCAATCGGCGTGGTCCGACTTCCAGACCCTCGATGCGCGAGGAAGCGACGGACTCGGCTCGCAGCAGCAGCCGAGCGAGCGCCTCCGTGTCGACGAGGGCGCTCGCCAGCCGGTCGGACTCGAGGAGCGCTCGCTCGGCGTCGGCAATGTCCGCGGCAACGTCGCCGTCCAGTGTGATGCGTCTGCCGACCAACGGGTCGGGCATGTAGACACCGTAGGTACAGTCCTGGCGGTCTCGTCGGGGGAGACCGGAGACAAAGGCCGGATGCCACCTACGACTCTCAAGGTGGGCCACGTTGACCACATCCTTGAACAACACCCTAGCCTATTCAAGGTTAGCCACCAAGTCGAACTATGGTGGTTTCGTCCCGCATGGATGATGCACCGCTGCGTTCGAGGGCGGCCGTTGGCGCGGCCGGCCCCCGTTCATCGGGGCCCTGACCCCGACCCTTGACGCGCCCGCGCCCGGCCGGAGCGTGGACCCTGTGACGGGGCACCCGTATCGCCAACGTCGGGGATGGGGCGGACCCGTCAGCGGCCTACGGACCGAGACGACGACCCCAGGCGCGTCGCGACGCGCCTGGTTTGGAACCTCGAACCGTGTCGACGGTACGGGCGGACTCATCGGTTGAGGCGCTGTCCCACGTACTGGAGGATCGCTGCGGCGCAGTGCTCGCAGTAGCCGTTCTCGACCAGGCCCTGCGTGACGAGATCGATCTTCTTCCTCTGCTCGGGGTCCGGGACACGCGCCGAGGTGGTGATCTTCACAATCTGGGCGACGTCCTTGAACAGGCGCTTCTGGACCGCTTCCTTGAACCGCGCGTGCGACTGCCAGTCGAACGTCTCGCCCCTCCTCGTGAGATCGCCCACGCGGGCGAGGATCTCCCGGCGAAACTCCCTCGCGGCCTCGCCGCGCACGTCGATCTCCTGCTCGATCGACTGGAGAAGGTTCAGGTCGGGGTCCATGTCCTCGCCGGTGACCGGGTCGACAATCTTCTCCTGGTTCAGGGAGGCGGCAGCGTTCTCGAGGTAGGCGTGAAAGAGGTGCTGGGCGATGTCATCGAAGCCGTAGATGAAGGCGCGCTCGACCTCCTCCTCGCTTTCCGCGTCGTAGAGTTCCCGCGCCTTGGCGATATTCGCCTCGAGGACGTCGCGGTGGCGCGTCACTTCCTCGCCGACGTGGGAGCTGATGGTGCCCTTGAGCGAGGACAGGAGATCGATCGGGTTCACGCAGGGAACGCTCTTGCGCGCGACGCTCATGGACAACGCGTTCAGCGTCTGGCGGGGGGAGATGCCCTCCATGCCGTCGTTCGGGTAGAGGGTCCGCAGTTCCCGCAGGTTGGCAGGCGTGTACTCGCCTTTGAAGTCGCGGTTGTACAGGCGAAGGCGGATCATCGGCGCAAACTTCGCATCCTGGCCCTCGGGCGCGGCGTAGCGGCTGAGGAGCGTCCAGCGGGCGGCGGCTTTGAGCGCGCCGGGTGCGACGTGTGCGCCAAGGCTCGCGCCCTTCAGCATGTACTGGTAGATCTTCATCTCCGCGGCGAGCTCGAGGTTGTAGGGGACGCGGATCACGAAGATGCGGTTCTGGATCGCCTCGTTCTTCCGGTCGGCGGCGAAGCGCTCGAACTCGGCCAGGTTGGTGTGGCCGATGATCACCGTATCCACGTGAAAGAGCTCAAAGCGTCCCGCCTTCAGCTGCCGCTCCTGGGCCAGGGTGAGGAGCGCGTAGAGGAGCTCCTGCTTGGTCTTCAGGATCTCGATGAGCTCGAGAATGCCCCGGCTTGCCACGTTGCAGGCGCCGTCGAACCGGTAGGCGCGGGCATCCGACTCGGAGCCGTAGCTGGCCATCTTGGACAGGTCGAGCGAGCCGACGAGCTCATCCATCGTCTGGCTGAGCGGATCCTGGGGGGCGAAGGTGCCGATGGCGACACGCCGGTTCTCGTCCGGGTAGACGCGCTCGACCGCAAGGCGCGTGACATCGCCGTCGAGTTCCTCGTCGAGGATGGTCTGGCAGTACGGGCACAGGTAGCCCTCGACGCGCACCCCCAGCGCCTCGCGCAGCTCGTCCGGCAGGGCGTGGAGCGGCTCCTCGTGGTGGGGGCAACCGACGATGCCGTACATCGCACCCTCGTCCGTGCGGGCGTATGCCTCGTAGCCGCGCTTCATGAGATGCACGATCGTGGACTTGGCCGAACCGACCGGTCCCAGCAGCAGGAGGACGCGCCGGCGGATGTCCATGCCGCGGGCGGCGGCGCCGAAGTAGTCGACGATCTGGCGCACGGTGTCGTCGATGCCGAAAATGTCATTCCGGAAGAAGCCGAACACGCGGTTGTCGCCGGTCCCCTCCACACCCTTGGCCACGATGGCGTCGTACATCCGCGCGTGCGCTCCGCGCGCTAGACGCGGACTGGCCTCGACCTTGCGGACGTAGTCCGCAAAGGAGATCGCCGTGTGCTTCGGCCTGGCGTAATCCCCCAGGCGGCCCAGGTCGATCGGGCCATTCGGGTTCGCCATCGGCAACGCCCCCCATCTTAGGCTCCGGTCCTGGCTTTCAGGTCGATCAGGTAGCGCCTGCCTTCCCGCTCCTCCACGAGAAGGACGGCGACCAGGCCGCGAAGCAGGTTGGAAAGCCGCCCTGCGATCTCGGTCGTCGAGGCCATCTCCAGCTCGGAATCGGTGTGTCGCGTCTCCACCTCCAGGACGATGTAGGGGGTCTCGCTTCGGATCGCCAGGAAGACCTCGCCGGGAAGGAACGGCACCTTCTCGAACGCCAGCGGCGTCGATTTGAGACGGTCTTGCATGGCGCTCGTCGGGGCGACGAACGAGCCGTACAGCGTGCGGCCCACAAGGCGGTGGACGGCCTCGCTGGGCGGCCCTGGCGGTTCGCCCAGATCCACCGTGCGCAGGCTGATGGGGACCTGGGTGCGCATGGGGATGCCGGAGTGTGCGGCGACCGTGACCTGTGGGGCGTAGTCGATCCGGCGCTCGATGGAATGTACGAGACGGTCCCTGACGTCGTGCCAGTCGTGGCGCTCGTGGCGCACGGGACGGGCATGGGTGTGCGGGTCGAGCACCTCGTCCGGCTTCCAGGCGTAGAGCCCCACCGCCTGGACGAGCGCCTCATCGAAGCGGTTGCGGACGAACGAGGCGTCGGTCTCGGTGCGGACGATCTCGATCGGGTCAACGCCCCGCTCCTCGAGGTGACGCAGGGCGCGAAACCCCAACGCATACGGGTTGATGCCGAGGGGATGGGGAGCGGCGACGCTGCCGTGAAGCTTCAAGATCTCGAGATACTCGTCGTTGTCGACATCGAGCTCGCGCAGGATCTTCAACTCCACCCAGGCGCTGAATCCCTCGTGCAGGATCTTGGTGATGCGCACGCCGCGGCTGAACAGGTACTGCTCGCGAACGGTGGCGAAGATGTCGCGCTGCCATTCCGGCAGGAGCGGGTACTCGCTGAGCCACAGGAGGAGATCGGTCTCGCCCACGCCGAGGGCGCGTCGTCTCTGTTCGGCGACGGCCCCGACATGCCTGACCAGGCCGCGTTCGTACGCCTCGAGGGCGGACAGCAGGTCCTCGTCCGGGGTGTCGCCGTGCATCGGCCGGCCATGGCTCAGATCCCGCACCGGGATCCTGCGCGACGCCGGCTCCGTCGGTATGGTGTGGTGGCGCAGGGCGTGGGCGAGATCGATCACGGCTTCGACGGCCTCGGGCCCGACAAGCTCCTCGTAGCCCAGAAAGCGGGCCCGGGTGTTTCGGCAGCGCTGGATGAAGCCGGGGGTATGGTAGATCCGGCTAGGCTCGTTGTGGCGGAACATGTGGGCGTGTCCCAGGATGTGGGCGCGGACGAGCAGGTTGTGGGCGGCGGTGTTATCCGTCGATATGTACGCGACAGGGGGCGTGTCCGGCAAGATCACCTCGTAGATCTTGGAATGTCCGCGGTCGAAGCTCTGCTTCTGGAGCCAGTAGTCCCGGCCGAAGGACCAGTGGGCGTAGTTTCGGGGGGCCCCGTAGGCGGCGATGCGGTAGATGACCTCCGGCGGCACTTCTTCCGTGACGACGACGCCCGGATCCAGGCCGACGGCCTCGGCGGCGGCGACAATGTCCTGCGGGCGCACGTCCCGGGCGCGCACCGGTCAGTCCTGGCGGGAGGACGTGCGCATGCCCGTCCTCCGCAGCTCGGCGACTTCGACCTTCCAGTGGCTGCCGGAGGCCGGATCCGGCGCCGCGTCCAGGCTTTCGCCCGGGGGCCCGAACATCGTCCAGAGGTACCCCCGGATCAGGGCAGGGCTGAGCTTTGACCACCGCAAGGTGGCCAGGGCGCCGTTCGCCTTCTCGTCGTCGGCAAACGTCTTGAGGAGTGACGTCGACGAGGCGGGCCTGCGATCGGCAAACCCGATCTCGCCGTAGCCGAGGAGCTCGACGGTGTCCGACAGGTCGCGGACGAGCTTCAGCACCTCGGCGTTGTCGGCCGCCCAGTTCTCCCCGTCGGAATAGAACAGCATGTACGTGTTCGCATCCCTGTGGTCGCGCTGCATGAGCTCCTTCGCCAGCTTGAGGCCCGAGGAGACCATCGTTCCGCCCATGTTGGCCAAAGAGAAGAACTCGCCCTCGCTGACCTCCCGGGCGTCGGTACCGTGGAGGACGAAGCGCGTGGTGACCCGGGGGTAGTTGCGCCGGAGCCAGCGGACCGTCCACCAGGCGGCGAGGTAGACCGTCTGCGTCTCCTCTTCGCCCATGGATCCCGAGGCGTCGCGGATGAAGAACACGACGGCGTCGAGACCCGGCCGCTCCTCCACCCGGAACTGCCGGAAGCGCAAGTCGTCGTCGTGCCACGTGTCGTCGCCGGTGGCGATCTGGCGCCGCAGGTGGCGCATGAGCGAGTCCTTCTTGTCCAGACGCGAGAACTCGCCGCGCTTGTCGCGAGCGCTGAGGCGCAGGGTCTCTTCCGGGTTTGTCGGCGTCCGGCGGGGCGTGACAAGGGGAAGGCGTAGCTCGGCGAACACCCACTGCGCGAGGTCGTCCACCGACATCTCCACCACATAGTCGGGGTCGTGGCCCTCACTGCCGGCCCCGCCCCCGGCACTGCCGGCGCTCCCGCCTGGAACCCAGCCGACCACATCGCCCGGCTGCGACGACCCCTGGCCGATGCCCTCCTCCGGCGCGCGGGCCTGGGGCGTCTTGGGAACGACGTGAATGACCGGGTCCTCGTTGCCGTGGATGGGGATGCGCACGCGCCGGTCGGTCGGACCCGTGATGATGTCCCGGCGCTTCAGGATGTCCGAGATGCCGGTGCGCAGCCTGTCACGGATGCGGTCCTTGTGGCGTTTCTCGTCCCGCGCATGGTCGGGGAACGTAGCGTCGTCGATGGGTTCATCGGGCGCCGCCTGATCCGCCACCGTGATCGCCCCCCCGTAGATGCTATGCGCCGATCCCGGCGCGCGAGGGGGTTGCCAAGCCGACCGCGTTGACGATCCTGCGCCCACCCGCAGCGACGGCGGTCGGGAGGCATGGCCGCGCGGCGGGCGCGTGGGCACCCGTCGCGCCGTGGGTCCGGGCCCGGGATACGCCCCGGCGCCCGCTGGGGAGCGGGCCCGAAGGCGCCGGGGGCGGCCCCCTCGTGGGCGTCGACAGACGATCCCGGCCCGATCGGACCGGGATCGCTTGCCGCCCGTCCGGTCGCATCGAATGCGGGCCGGCGAGGTCGCGGCGGCTGGAGGCCTTACGGGGGCCTGTCCCGCAGGGGCGGACGCCGGGTGCCGCGGTGCACCCTGCTATCCGGCAGCCAGGGTGCGGCCGATGAACGCCGCCAGGTCGGCGCTCTGCTGGCGCCGGCTCGGCTCGTGCACGTACATCATGTGCCCGGCCTCGTAGTAGTGCGTCTCGATGTTGGCCCGCAGATGGTCGGGAATGGGCACGTGGGCGAAGGCGTGCTCTGCGGCAAAGTAGGGTGTCGCGCCATCGTGGTAGCCGCACGCCAGGTACACCCGAAGGTGGGGGTTGTGGCGCATCGCGTCCCCGAGCATCGACGACACGCTGACGGCCCGGCCCTCGAACTCGGCGTAGCTCCACGGCTGCACCCGGCCGGTGAGGATCTCGTACGGGAGGTCGGATGCGTACCCCAGTTCCTGGCGGACATAGTGGTTGAACGCGGCGGAGTAAGGGCCGTGGATGGCGACGTTGCTCGGATCGGTCGACGGCTTCTCGCCGCCGTCGTCCGCGTCGTAGCCGACAAAGCGCCCGTCCAGACGGCCGATGACCTGCCCGCGGTCGCGCAAAAGCTCGCGGAAGAAGCGCTGGTGCTCGATCCGGAGGTTGACCCGGTCCACGTAGGCTTCGGACAGCCCGGTGACCGCCGCGACCCGTCGGACGAGGTCTGCCCGCTCCTCGGGCGTGAGCCGCGCACCCCGGGCGAGCCCCCACAGGTAGTCGCGCGATGCGAGGTCCTCGGCCTGCGCGCGCACGTCGGCCAGAGACCGGTCGCCGTGCTTGCCGTGGTAGTGGGCCAGGGCGGCGTACGTCGGCAGGTAGAGGGCCGTGGGCTCGTCGTTGCCCTCGGTGAACCGGATCGTGCCGAAGTCGATCACCGACGAGATGAGCGCGACGCCGTTGGGGAACAGACCGTATCTCCGCTGCAGGTGGTCGGCAAGGGCGCTCGCGCGCGTCGTCCCGTAGGACTCGCCGGCGAGGAACTTGGGCGACAGCCACCGGCCGTTCCTCGACGTCCACAGGCGGATGAGCGCGCCGACCGACTCCAGGTCCTTCTGAAAGCCGTGGTACTCGCCCGCCTTGCCGCCCTCCACGACCCGGGAGTAGCCGGTCGTCACCGGGTCGATGAAGACGAGGTCACTTACGGCAAGGAGCGTCTCGGCGTTGTCGGCGAGCCCCCACGGCGGCGGCGTCAAGGCGCCCGCATCGCCCATCACGACACGCCGGGGGCCAAGCAGGCCGAGGTGCAGCCACACGCTCGACGACCCGGGTCCGCCGTTGAACGCAAAGGTCACCGGGCGCGTCGACGGGTCTGCACCATCCAGCACGTACGCGGTGACGAACATTTCCGCCTTGGGACGCAGGCCGGTCCACCGGCCCTCCTCGAGGACCTCCTCGCGCAGCACCATCCGGCCGGCGGTGGCGGTGTAGCGCAGCTCCCCGGAAGGCGTCGCGAGGACGTGGCGGGTCGTGACGAGGTCGTCGGCGGGCTCGGTCGGCTGGGACGCCTCGCCCGCCGCGTGGTCCATGGTCTTCGGGGCAGCGGTATCGCCGTGCGGCTCGCTCATCGCTGGACGTCTCCCTCGGTGGTCAGACTTGGGCGCCGGTGCCTAGCGGTTCGGCGGCATCGCCCGTGCCCCTGCACCCGCCCGGGCGGCACGGACCGCTGACGTCCGCCCGCCGCGACGAAGGGATGGGTGCGCCCTGCCGCCAGGGCGGGTGCGTGGAGTAGTCTGGGACCACGACGCAAGAACGGGGGACGACGACCGGTGGGTCGGTACCCGAGCCCGACCGGGCGAAGGGAGGGGGAGGGCGCCCCCGGGCTCCTCTGGGTGCTCGCGGCCGGCCGCCTGATCGGGGTCGCCGGTGCGTACATCGCCATCACGTTCTTCACGATCTACCTGCGCACGCTGCTGCACCTGGGCCTGGCCGCGGTCGGCGCGGTCGCCGCCCTGCTCAGCGTCGGCGCCGTGCTGGGCGGGTTCCTGGCCGGGTGGGCCGCCGATCGCTTCGGACGGCGGCCGGCCCTGCTCATGAACCTGTCCCTCGAGGTCGTGACGTTGGCGGCCCTCACGCTGGGCCGGGGCACCGCGATCGTGGCCGGGCTCGGCTTCTTCCTGGGGATCGCCGACGGCGGCCTGTGGCCGACGTTCGGCGCGGCCGTCGCCGACCTGCTCCCACCCTCGCGTCGGCAGGGGGGATTCGCCCTTCTCGGCGCCGCCGTCAACGCCGGCGCGGCGATCGGCCCGGCCGTGGGCGGCCTCCTCCTGCCCCTGGGGTTCGGTCCGCTCTTCGGCACGGCGGCCGCCGGCGTCCTGGTCGGCCTGGTCGCGCTCGCCGCCCGGCTGCCGGAAACCCGTCCGGCACGGGCCCTGACCCCGGACGCCTCGCCCCCGGCGCGGGCTGGGTACGGGGTCCTCCTGCGCGACCGGCCGGTGCTCGCGTTCTTCGCGCTCCTCTTCCTGCCGCTCGTGTGCATGGGTCTCCTGAGCACGTTCTTTCCCCTTCAGGCAGACACCACGCCCGGCGTCGGACCGGAGCGGTTCGGCCTCATCTACGCGCTGTGGGGCGTGCTCATCGCCGTCTTCCAGATCCCCGTCACGAGGCTGGTCGCGCGGGCCCGCCCGATCACCGCCATGACCTGCGGGTACGTCCTTATGGCCGCCGCGTTCGTTCCCATCGCCCTGCGGCCGGGCGTGTGGGGGTTTCTCGCCGGCGTCGTCGGGCTGGCGTTCGGCAACATCCTCACGACGCCATCCACGGGAACGCTCGTGGCCAACCTCGCCCCGGTCGAGGCGCGGGCCCGCTACCAGTCCATGATCGGGTTCGACTGGTCGCTCGGCGGCATCGTCGCCCCGCTGGCCGCCGGGGTCGTGTACGGGCGCATCCCCCACAGCCTGCTATGGCTCGGCGCGGCCGTCCTCGCCTTCGCCCCGGCGCCGCTCCTGCCGCTCTGGCGCCGGGCAAGCCCCCGCGTCCAGCGCGCCGAGGCGATCGCCCGGGGAGGCGGCGGTGGCGGGGCCGAGCTCGCCGCCGCGCCCTGAGGCCAGGCGACGCGGGCGATCTGCCCCGGCCGCAGGGCCGCCCTCCCGCAGCGTTGGCGCGAACCGCCTATTGACGGCGCTCGGCAGCCTCCTGCACCCTTGGGGTCCACCCCAAACGCCCTGGAGGTCAAGCGATGCAACCGGCAGGCCCCAACGGACGGGGCAGCGAGGCACAGCGCACCTCCGACGTCCACGCCCACTGGCTCGATCACGCGGTGCGGCGCACCGCCATCGGCAGCCTGTCCGTGGCGGAAGACATGGTCTATGGCCTTCTGGGCGTGCTCCTCCTGGCCGCGGCCGTGTGGGAGGGTGTGAACACCGTGGCCACGCTCACGGGCCACGGCGAGATCGTGCAGCTCCTCGACCACCTGCTGCTGATCCTCGTCTTCCTCGAACTCCTCCACACCATCCTGATCTTCCTTCGCACCCACCGCTTCCGGCACGAGCCCTTCCTCGTCGTCGGCATCATCGCCGGCATCCGGCGGATTCTCGTCGTCACCGCCGCGCAGCCCGCGGTGGGCAACCATGACGAGCGTGCCTACCTCCTCGAGCTCGGCGTGATCACGCTCATGATCGTCGCCATGGCCTTCGCGCTGTGGATCAGCTCCCGCCGCGCCGCGGACTGAGTCGCGCCCGCCTTCCTGTGTGGCCGGCCACGAGGGACTGCCGCCCATGGTTGACACCATGGGCGGTCAGCCTGTGGCGGATCGCGGCGCGCCGGAGACCGGACGGGTAGGGACAGGGTGGCGGTCAGCGATCCTGGACCAGCCCCAGCACGTTGCCGTCCGGATCCGTGAAGGTCGCCACCAGCCGGCCGCCGCCCACGTCGTGCGCGGCCTCCCTGACGGTCGCGCCGGCGGCCGTCACCTCGGCGAGCTTGCCCGCGATGTCGGTGACGTGCCAGAAGGCCACGGGCGCCGTCATGGCCTGGGGACCGCCGCCCGGCACGAGCCCGATGTGCTGGCCGTCGGCCTCGAACCCGACGTAGTAGGGAGCGTCGACTTGCGGTGCGACGCCGAGCAGGGCCTGGTACACCGCCTTCGACCTGGACAGGTCGGTCACCGGATGGAGCAGGGTCTTGACGCCCAGCGTCGAGCTCATGCAGGTTCCTCCCTCAGGTACGCGCCTTCAATCCCGCCATGTGCGTGGACACCGCGGTACGACCGATCGGGAACGTGGCCGCCCGCTCATAGAGGCAGTTCCTGGGCCGTGGCCCGCAGGTCAAGGAGCCGGCGCCGCGCCGGGGCGGCGATCGCGCGGAAACCGTCCCGCATAGCTCTTTCCCTGGCGGCCAACCGGGCACCGAATGGTGTCCTATGCAACGATACGACCCCCTTCGGTGGCGCGTCAACCGCCTTCATGGGTTGGCGCCCGCTGGCCGCGCGTCCGGCTTGCGGGTGCGAGCGGCACGGTCGAGCACGGCCGCGGTCCCGTTCGAGGCGCCCCCGGTGGGCAGCAAGCCGGCCTCCCTTGCTTCCAGCCGGCTCCGGCGACATGCTGGAAGAGAGGGGGTTCACGATGGCGGCGCAGACGTGGCAGGCGTGGTGGGAGCAGGCCCAGGACGACGTCCGGACATTTGAGATCCTCGCCACGAGCCGCCAATACGCAGCAGCCTGCTTCTTTGCCCAACAGGCCGGCGAAAAGGCGGTCAAGGCGGTGATGGTGTCACGAAACCTCCGCCCCTGGGGCTACTCGGTGATGCATCTCCTGCCGGCGGCGGGCAGCGGAGCGCCGGTCGACGCGGGAAAGCGCCTCGACTTCTATTACGTCCCGACGCGATACCCGGACGCGTTTCCGGAAGGCTCCGCAAGTGAGCACTTCACGGCCGACGACGTCCTGCAGGCGCGTGCCGCCATGGGGGAGGTGGTGACGTGGGCCTCGACGCAGTTGCCCGGGCCGGACGGTGGGCCCACGCTCTAGCGACATGGTCCGCGCGCGTCGAGGAGGTCGTCGCACCGGACGCGGTCGCCCTGGTCGGGTCGTACGCCCGGGGTACGTTTGTCGACGGCACCAGCGATGTCGACGTCCTCGTCGTCGGCGGTCGGCTGCCCGCCACCCTTCAGGCGCGGTTCATGCTCCTCGCCGGGCTTGCCGCCGACTTGGCGATGCCGATCGAACCGCTCGCGTACTCGACATCGGAGTTCGAGGCCATGCTCGGACGCGGACACGTGGCCGTGTACGACGCGCTGGCATTTGGTTGGCCGCTCACCGGGGTCGGCGCCTGGCAGCGGTGGCAGCAGTCGTTCGCCGCGCTCGGGCGTCGCGGGTTGAGGCGCGAAGGGCACGCCTGGCGTTTGCCGGCGGAATGACGCTCGCCCTGTCACCGCCGACCACCTCGCCGCGGCATCCCCAGCCGCGGCGATGCGGTATCCGAGCGACCGGTTAGGCCCGCGTCCCGCCTGCGCCCAGCGGCGGCTCGACGGCGTCCAGGAGGTCCAGCACGAAGGGGATCGGGCCGGCGCCCTCGAGGCCCCACAGGGCGTCCGCCGCGGCCTGGCTGCGCGCCCGGCCGAGCACCCGGCCGGCGCAAGCGAGGAACTTGGCCTGGACTTCGTCCCGGGTCAGCGGGGACCCCGGTGCGCCCTTCGGGTGCCGGACGGTGCAGGACGGCGCGCACCCGTCCGCGTAGGTGACGCGCACCTGGGCGCCCAGGTCGTCCGCGCCGGTCCGTTCGGTCACGCGCACCTTCTCCATGAGGGCCGACACGCCAGGTTCCCGGATGCGGTCGTCATCGAACGTTTCGATGGTGAGCCCGCCGTCCAGGAGTGCGCGGGCGACGGTGTAGGGAAGGCAGAACTTCCCCTGAAGGCCGGTCGCCGGGCGATCGTAGATGAGGGCCGCCATCTCCCCGGCGGGGACGGACACATCGACCGCGAAGATCTCGTCGGCGCGACGGTGCGACGCGGCCCGCACGGCGAGGGCCGCGTCGACCGACCGGTGGGTCGAGCCGCAGCACGGATGAATCTTGACCGTCAGGCCCGGCGAGGCGATCGAGTACGGCTGGCCCAGGGCGCCAAGGGAGGCGCTCGCATCGCCCTCGAACAGGGCGAACATGCCCATGGGCGCCTCGAGGATGCCCGCGCTGGCGGTGACGCCGGCCGCCGCCAGGCGGGCCGCGGTCACGCCGGAGCTCGCTGCCCACCCCGCATGCAGGGGCTTGGTCATCGTGCCGAAGTTCTGCCGGCTCCCGCCTGCGAACGAGACGGCCATGGCAAGCGCCCGCTCGAGCCCGTCCGCGTCCAGGCCAAGGAGCTTGCCCGCGGCCGTCGCGCTCCCCAGGGGCCCGAGCATGGCCGTCGCGTGCCAGCCCTTGGCGTACGCCCGCGGGCCGATGGCCGCGCCGACCTTGGCCATGACCTCGAGCCCGAGGACGTAGGCCTCGAGCACGTCCGCCCCGGAGGCGCCCACCTGCTCGCCGACCGCAAGGGCGGCGGGCAGGATCACCGTGCTCGGGTGGCCCTGGGTCTCGTCGTGGATGTCGTCGAAGTCCAGGGCGTGGCCGCTCGCTCCGTTCACAAGCGCCGCCGCCTGGGGGGAGGTCCGCAGTCCTCCGCCGACCTGCCTCGCCACGGCCCGCGCGCCATCTTCCCCGACCGTTCTGGCGAGGAGCTGCGTGACCGGTTCGCGGGCCCCGGCCAGCATCACGCCCAGCGTGTCCACGATGCCCCGCGTCCCCGCCTCGACCACGTCCGGGGGAAACGACGCGTGGGTGGTGCGGGCGACCCAGCGGGCGAGCGTCGCGGTCATCCCGGTGCCGTCGGTCATGGGCCCCTCCTTGTGCAGGCGCCCTCGGTCGGTCATCGCCTGTTCGCCCCATCGTTCTGGGGCCGGTGGCGTGTCCCTGCCTGGGTATCGGGGGACGCGCCGGAGGAGAGGGGCGTGGCGGGAGGGGTGCGCCGACCGTCGCCGGCGACGCCGGGGGCCCGTCCTGCGCTACCGGGCCGGAGCGAGGGGGCACATGGCGTGGGCGGACAAGGCGCACGGGAACGGTGTGCCACCCGTCCGGGCCACATCGACGGCGACGGCATCGAACGTGCGGCGCACCGACGGGATGCTACCCGCCGGGGGCGCGAACCGCCCGGCCGCGGCCAGCCAGACGCCGAGCGCGATCGCCTGTCGGGACACCGGCAGGCCGTCGCTCGCGTCGACCGTCGCGCCGGGCGTGATGCGTACGTCGATGCGCTGCCCGGCGACGACGAACATCGGGCAGACGCCGTGCGGTGTGCAGGAAGGGTAGATCGGTGCGGTCTCGATGTCGACGCTCGTGCGATGGACGGCGACCACCGTGCCCTGGACCATGGTGATAGAGACGGGCGGCACCGCGCCGGCCCTGGCCGGTACGGCGCCCGCGCCGGTGAGCATCTCCACAAGGGCCGCTGCGAAGGCGGCGGCGATCACGGTGACGACGGGCCGCTGGCGCTGTCCCACTACCCAACCCCCTTGTCTGGCGCACTCGCGACGGCAACGGGCGCACGGCCGCGCAGCCGCCGCTGGCCAAGGGACGTCGCGGCGCCCGCGTCTGTTGGGTGGCCGGGGCGTGCGCGTAGGGTCCACCGCGAGCACGTTGCCTGCCGGTGCCGGCCGATGCCGGAGGCGGCCACCCCCTGGCCAGAAGTGGCCGCATGCGTTCGAATCGGGAGTCGAGGACGGGCGGCCCCGGGTGGGGCCGCCGCCGGGGAGGATGGCGCGGATGCACCGTGTGGCCCGGATGCCCTGCACCGTCGCGCTGGCCGCCGCCATGACCCTGGCGCTCGTGCCGGCCGACGGGTCGGCAGCGGCCCGGACAGCGCCCACGCCCTGGTGCGTCACGACCAACACCGGGGCCACGGCCGCGGCGACGCCGACCCTGGTCGGCTCGCCCTACGTGCCCCTGACGTGCCGGCCAAGCCTCGTGGCGTTCGACCCGGCGGGCGTCCCGACACCGCCGCAACCGGGACAGGGCGACCCGATCAGCGAGGACGGCCAGGTCGTGGCGACCGCCGCCGGGGACCAGGGCGACATCACCGACCGTTCGACCGGCCGCACAACCACCGTGGACCTGCCGTACGCCCGGCAGGTCGCGCAGGCCCAGACCGGCACCCAGGTCACGGTCGGCACGGTGGGGGACCTCGCCGTGTTCGCCACCTCGGCCATCCAGGGCATGGGCCAGGAGGGCGGCGGCCCTGGCGAGGTGGAGATCTACACCGCGTCGGGTAGGCTGCTTCGCCGGTTCTCCGTGCCGACGCACACGCCGGATCCCGAACCGGACACCCCGTTCGACGCGTTCTGGATCCAGACGGTCGACCACACCCTCTACCTGCTCAGCTCGGACGCCCCGATGGGGGGACACGACGCCGGCCTGTACCGGATCACGCCCCAGGGCCAGGTGCGCGGTCCGGTGAGGGTGCCGACCGCCCTGGCCGAACCGCCCCACACGCAGGCCACGTTTCTCGTCCTGCCGCACGACGAGATGCTCCTTAGCGACTCCGCGACCGCGAACGGACGCACCCAGGCCGGGCTGTTCCGGATCGCGGGGGACCGGCTGGCAGCGGTGTGGCGCCGCGCCATTCCCGGCGGGTCGCCCCTGTACGACGGCGGGACCGTGCTGACCGAGGCGGGCGGCGCGGGCCGGGCCTCCACGGTGCTGGCCTGGATCGACCTGCGGTCCGGCCGGACGGTCCGCCGGGTCACGCTCGTCCACGACCAGCTGACCCCGCTCGTGACCGGCCCCTTCGGCCTGGTCGCGTATGGACACGTGCGCGTCCCGTCCGGCGCCGGGACCTGTGCTGCCGGTGCGGCGTGCCCGCCCGCGGCGCCGGCGCCGGAGCGGGTGGTGCTGCTCGACCCGGCGGGCCACATCGTCTGGCAGGCCGCACTGCCGTCGTCGGTGCACGGCGCGTTCGCGCCCGTCGACACGGCGCTCGTCCGGGAAGGCCGACACTACGTGCTCAGCCTCGGGGAGGTCGACCTGGGCGTGCGCTGGGGCGGCGCGAGCCTGGCGCCCGCACTGGCTTCGACGTGTCCGGCCGGGTTCACGGCTATCGGCACGTCGCCACCGCCGCCGGCGCCGCCCTCAAACCAGGGGGTGACGGGCTACGCCCTGTTCGACCGGGGGCAGATCATCGATGCGGTGCATCCCCTGGTGGTCAGCCACGCCCAGGCCGGGCAGCCGCTTGCCCTGACCCTGTCAGCGGTGAATGCGAGCGGCCAGCCGGTGGCGTCGCCGCACCGGGTCGAGGTCGGGCTGGGCGACGACGGCGCCGGCGGCACCTTCGACCAGGCATGGGACACGGAACTCGTCACCCTGGCGGCCGGGCAGCGCGCGCTGCCGGTGAGCTACGTGGGCTTCCACGCGGGCACGTATACGCTGACGGCCGAGCCGGACCTGTACCTCGATCCGGGATTCGGCCCGGCGCTGCCGCCGTTCGTGCCCGCCGGGTCGACGGTCGCGCTGTACCCCGTCATCGCCGACGCCAACGGCGTGTCCTACCCGCTCGGTCCAGGGGGCGCCGTCGACGTGCTGGCGCGCGGACCCGGCGCGGGCAGCGCCGTCGTACCCGCCGCGCCCCTGGGCGGCGGCCTGTACCGGGCGGTCGTCCCCGCCGGCGAGGCCGGCGAACCGGTGACGTTCGCGTTCCAGGTCGAGGTGAACGGGCATCCCCTCGGGCCGATGTCCGCATCGCGCACCGTGATGGCGAGCGACGACGCACCGCCCGCCCTCGGCGCACGGCGGGTGTCGGGCGGGGTGGCGCTGACGGTGGCCGCGCCCGCCGGCGGCACGCCGGTGGGGTACGCCCTGTTCCGGGCCAAGGGTACTGCACTGCCGGCGACCTCGGCCGCGCCGGTCGCCATCCTCGACCCGTCGTCCGCCGGCGCGCCAGGGGCGAGCTACCTCGATCCCGTCGGCGCCGGGTCGGTCACCTACGTGGCCGTGGCGCTGTACGCGGAGGGCGCGATGGGCCAGCCGTCGCCGCCGGTGCACGTTCGGTAGGGTCCGTTCCTTCCCGGCCGGTCGCCGGATGGACCCAGGGCTCCGGCCGCGGCGGGCGGACGCATCGGGGGACGGTTGCAGGCCCGCGGGCGAGGCACCGGCCGACCAGGAACCACCGACGTCCGTCGTCGGTGCGCCGGTCGGCGCTGGCCGCCCACCGCTGCCGGTGCACGGCCGCACACGCAGGGCCGGGCCGGGCTGGGCGCGACGGCCCAACGCGCAAGAGACTCCGGCGAGGGCGGCCTTCCGGGCCCCGCGGACGCACGTGCCCGGCCGAGTCGCCAACGTGGGCAGGGGCCGCGCGGGCACACCGGATCACACGGTCGCGCGCGCGGCACCGTCGATCCGGTCTGGCACCCGCGGCGCCGCCGTCCGTGTGTGCACGCGGCGGTCAGGAAAGGCGGTACTCGTGCACGTCGGCCATGGGCCTGTAGCCGACCCGCTGGTAGATCCGGTTCGAGGTCGGGTTGGCCAGGTCGGTGAACAGAAACAGTCGCCGGTAGCCGGTCGTCAGCAGGTGGGCGCTCAGGTCGGCGACGAGCGCCGTGGCGTACCCTCGCCCGCGCAGCTCGGGCGGCGTGTACACCGGCGCCACGGGGATGCCGGTGCGGGTCGGTCCCGAGTGGCCGGCCATCGCCACCGCCCGGTCGCCGACCCGCCACAGCCACAGCGCCGCCGCCGGCCCGCCTGGCGCCCGTTCGCGCGCCATCTGGCGGCTGGTATCCGGATTGGAGGTTCCCTGGGTCTCCAGGGCAAAGGCGTCGACCCAGCGGTCGAGGAGGTCGTGGTCGGCCGCACCCGCCCGCTCGATCGCACCGTCCGGCCTCGGCACCGGGCTGACCGTCTCCAGGGCGTAGATCCGCTGGCGGCTGTGCAGCGCCGGCTGGGTCCCGGCCCGCGTGGCCCACAAGGAGGCGAAGGCATGGGCGCAGGCTGGCGGCCCGGACACGGCGGCAAGGTCGGGTAGGCGGCCGCGCGTGTCGCCGACCAGCCGCTCGATCCCGCCGTCCGTCCAGCCCAGCGACAGGACGAGCGGCCGTCCCGGCGTGCGCACCGCGACGGCGCGCACGTTGCCGCCCTCCCGGACGAGGGCAAGTTGGGGGGGGGGTGGGCAGCGGTGCCGCCACCGACCGGCCGATGATACCCAGGATCAGGTTGTGCGCCGCCTCGTCGGCCTCCAGAACGCCCAATGCATCCCCGGCGAAGGCCCGGGGGTCCCCGTACATGACAAGTTCCATCCCGCACCCCCCGCCGTCACGGCCCGTGGCCGCCTAGGGGCGCGTGCGCACCGGCCGCGTCGAATCCGGGGCACCCACGTGGGAGGCGACCCAGTCGACGAACGGAGTCATCCGGCGGAACAACTCCGCGACGCGCCCGCCCGCCTCGGCCGTATGCAGCCAGTCCCCCGGCGGCCACGTGACGCCGGCGATGATCCCCTTGTAGCGCACGAGATCGGCCAGCGGATGGTCCCTTGGGTAGCCTCGCGGGGCCGTGCGCAGCTCGTCCTGGCCGTGCACCCGCACGTCCCGGGCGCCCAGATCCGAGGCGATCCGGGCCAGGGCCGGGCCCGAGGTCTGCGCGATGACCGCGGCGCGATAGCGCTCCAGCTGGTCGGCGCTCATGTGGTGGATGCCGCTGCCGGCGGTCAGGCCCCGCGCCGACATCGAGACATACCGGAAGCCCCCGACCATGGCGGCGACCGACGTCTTGTACGGCCGCTTGTCGGCGCTGAACCGGGTATCGCGGTAGGGTCGGAACAGATGGGCGGGGCCGAACTCCGCCTCGAGGTCGGCGAGGAGCGCCTGCATCGGCGACCGCACCTCGCGTTCGTACATGTCCTTGTGGTCGAGCCAGTACGTCTTGGTGTTGTCCGCCTCGAGGCCCTCGAAAAACCGCAGCGCGGTCTCGGGCCAGCCGCGAAAGCCCGAACCGACGGTTGCCACCCGCCTGCCTCCCTCGCCTCGCCCATGCCTTGTCGCGGGCGGGATTCCTCGCGTCGGGCAAAACCCCTGTTCGGGTGACCGGGAACTACGATCCGGGCGGCGCAGACACGGTGCCCGTCGACGTCGCGCCATCGTGCACGGCGTCCAGCATCGCCCGGAACTCGCGGTACTGGTCGGGCGACATGTCGCGGATGCCGGTCAGCCGCTCCTTGAGGAAGGCGATGTGGGGGTCGTCGGCGGCCTTGTCGGCGCCCGTCCGCCCCAGGAAGAAGGTCGCCACCGAGCCGGTGAAGACGCTGATAAAGCCGATCCCGAGCAGCATCAGGACGACCGCCACGAGGCGGCCGTCGGTCGTCTTCGGGGCGATGTCGCCGTAGCCCACCGTCGTGGTCGTAACGAAGCTCCACCACAAGGCGTCCGGGAAGTTGCCCAGGCCCGGCTCGACCCTGTGGATCACCCACGCGCCGGCGAACACCAGGCCGAACGTGATGAGGAAGATGTACAGGAAGCCGTGGCGCAGGAACACGGTGTGGAAGAAGTCCGAGTACCGCCGCAGCATGACGAACGACCGGAACACCCGGTACCAGCGCAGGAACCCCGTCAGTCCGATGGGCAGGAGGGCAAGCACCTCGAGCCAGTTCGCCCGCACGAACTGGGCCTTGTGTTCCGCCTGCGAGAACCGCACGGCGAGGTCGACGAGGAACACGGCGTAGGCCGCAAGGCTGAACGCAATCGTGTAGGTGAGCCAGACCGAGTGCGACGGAAGGACGTAGGGCGCCGGGACGCTCGCCGCCAGGGCGATGGCGGCGAACGCCATGAGCGGCTCGTATACGCGCTCAACCGCCGTGCGCAGGACAGCGGTCATGGTCAGGAGACCTCCTCGCGCGGTGTCTCCTCCACGCTATCGCAGCGGTAGCGGTGCGTCTGTCGCGGTCAGCCCGCGTAGCGCGCCCGCAGCGCGGCTTTCAGGACCTTGCCGGCGGCGCCGCGCGGCAAGGCGTCGGCGACGACCATCCGGTCGGGTAGCCACCACTGCGGCACCTTGAAGCCGAGGAAGGCATGCAGGGCGTCCAGGTCGAGCGTCCGGCCCGGCCGCAGCACGACCACCGCGAGCGGTCGCTCCTGCCACTTCGGGTCGGCCATCGCCACGACGGCCGCCTCCGCGACCGCCGGGTGGGCCATGATCTCGTTCTCCAGCGCGACCGAACTGATCCACTCGCCGCCGGACTTGATCACGTCCTTGGCCCGGTCGTGGATCGACAGCGCACCGCGGGCGTCGGTCGTCGCCAGGTCGCCGGTGCGCAGCCACCCGTCCGCGGTCCAGCGGTCAGGGTCGTCCTGGCCGAAGTAGGCCCGCGCCACCCAGGGGCCGCGCACCTCCAGCTCGCCCATCGTCCTGCCGTCGCGGGGCACTTCGGCGCCCGCCCCGTCGCGCACCCGGACCTGGACCAGGGCAGGGGGAAGGCCCTGGCTGGCGCGGTAGGCGTAGCGCGCCGGCGCCGGGGCGTCGTCGAGGTCTGCCGGCAGGTAGGCGACGCTGCCCAGGGGGGAGGTCTCGGTCATCCCCCACGCGTGCACGAGATGGACGCCGTGGCGCTCGTCGAACGCCCGGATGGTCGCCTCGGGCACCGCCGCGCCGCCGACCAGGATCATCCGCAGGGCGGACAGGTCGTAGCGGTCGGGCCCGGCGTCGAGCGCGTCGAGAAGACCAAACAGCACAGTCGGGACGCCGCAGCTGATCGTCACCTTCTCGGACGCGAACAGCTCGAGCAGGGAGGCCGGGTCGAGGTGGCGACCGGGCAGGACGAGCGCCGTGCCTTGGAGGAACGCCTGCCACGGCACACCCCAGCCCATGACGTGGTACATGGGCGCGATCAGGCAGGCCACGTCGCGGCCGCTCATGCCCGTCACGTGCGGGTCGACGAGGCCCAGCGCGTGAAGGACCATCGAGCGGTGGGAGTACAGCACGCCGCGGGGCCGCCCAGTGGTGCCGGAGGTGTAGCACAGGGCGGCGGCCTGACGTTCGTCCCGGATGACGAAACGGAACCCGTCCGGATCGGCCTGGTCCAGAACCGCCTCGTACGACAGCGTCCCCGCGGGCGGCGGCCCGTCCTCCCCGACCACGATGACGTGCCGGACCGGGATCTCCCCCCGGATCGCCTCGATGATGGGGTAGAGGGACTGGTCGACGAGAACGACCCGGTCGTCGGCGTGGTTGAGGAGGTAGATGACGTCACCCGACGCCAGGCGCGGGTTCACGGTGTGCACGACGGCGCCGATGCCGGCCACGGCGAAAAACGCCTCCAGATGCTGGTAGGTGGTTGCGCACAGCGTGGCCACCCGGTCCCCGGGCTCCACCCCGAGGGCGAGAAGGGCGCTCCCCAGGCGGCGCGCCCGCTCCAGCACCGCACCCATCGTCGTGCGGTGGATCGACCGATCGAACCGGCGGGTCACCACCGGTCGCGCGGCATGGTACAAGGACGCGTGCCGCCAGATCAACGAGATGTCCAGGGGCGTATCCATCATGAGGCCCTCGACGTAGGCCACCGGTGCCGCCTCCTTGCCACCGTGCCGACATGTCGCCCGAGGCCGCGAACGCACCTCACACACGCGCGCTCGCGATCGGGGGATTGGACGAAGATTCCACTCTCGCCGCACGTCGTCCTTGCGCAAAGCGCCAAGATTCGCGGCATTCGCGCACCCCTTCAGCCCCGCCGCCGGCGTCCTCGGCGTCGGGACTCGAGGGCGGTCTACCCGGCGGTCGTGGCCGGGTCCCCGGGGACCGGCGCACCTGCCGCCGACGGCGCAAGGGTGAAGCGCGGGATGAAGACGTGGGCGAGGGGACCGATCGACAGCGCGTAGACCAGCGTGCCGACGCCCACATTGCCGCCCAGGAGCCATCCGGCGCCGAGCACCGTGACCTCGATGGCTGTGCGGACGACGCGGATGGGGTGGCCCCTTGCCGCCAGACCCATCATCAGGCCGTCACGGGGACCGGGGCCGAGCCCCGCGCCGATGTAGCAGCCGGTCGCCACACCGTTGAAGAAGACGCCCACGACGAGGAAGGCGGACCGCACGACAAGGCCGTGCGGCGGTGCCACCGTGCCCAGGATCAGGTCGATCACCGCGCCGACGAGCACGACATTGAGCAGGGTGCCGATGCCGGGCCGCTGGCGCAGCGGGATCCAAAGGAACAGAACACCGATACCGACCAGGATCGACCAGGTGCCGATCGGGATGCCCGTATGGCGCGACAGCCCCTGGTGGAACACGTCCCACGGGTCGATGCCCAGATGGGCGAGGACCATGAGGGCGTCGCTGACGCCGAACAGGACGAGGCCGGTTAGGAGTTGCGCCAGGCGGCGCGGCAGACGGTCCCGGGACGCCGGCGGGATGAATAGGAGGACGGCGTCACGAAGGCGGCCGGACCACGGCGATGGCACGGACAAGATCACCTCGCGGTCCGGTGGGTGGATGGGGACGGGGATGGACCGGCGCACGACCGCTCGGGAAGGCCGGCGGCCGGCTTAGGCGCGGCGCTTGATGCGCGCCTTGGGGCGCAGGCGCAGGGCGCTCCAGGTGGCGTCGACGGCCACGTTCGTCACCACGCCGAAGGCGGTCTCGGCCTCGACCAGACCGCGCAGGACGTCGCGGTTCAGGTCGCTGGGGACGCCCGAGCCGACCTTCGGGTAGGTGACCCATACGACGGGGTCCGCTACGGTGTTGGCGAGAAGCGGCCACACCGTCTGGCGCAGGGCGCCCGTTGTCGTGACGAAGGCCAGGGCGAAGGCGAGCGGTGCAGCGTCGGCGCGGACCGTCTCGACGCCCAGGCCATAGCCCGGGGGCGCCCCGAGGACAACGGCCGGGCCGCCCCGGTAGAAAAGCTTGCGGGCGAGGTCCGAAGGCAACGGCTGCACCTCCCGGGGAGGGTGGGTCACGTGGGACGGGTGGTCTGGATGCTGTCCGTGTCGCTCGACGGGTTCATGGAAGGGCCGAACCGGGAGATCGACTGGCACGTCGTCGACGACACGCTTCTCACCCACTTTAACGATTGGCTGGGTGAAGCGGGTGCCTTTCTCGACGGCCGGGTCACGTTCGAGCTGATGGCGGGCTACTGGCCCACGGCCGACCGCGACCCGGCCACGCCACCGGCGGTCGCCCGGTTCGCAAGGATCTGGCGCGAGGTGCCCAAGTACGTCTACTCGCGCACCCTCGGCCTGGCCGGGCATCACGCAACGATCGTGCGGGAGGTCGTGCCGGGCGAGGTCGAAGCGCTCAAGCGGCGCTACGCCAAGGACCTGGTCGTGGGCGGCGCCGCCCTGGGCAACGCCTTCCTGAGACTTGGTCTCATCGACGAGATCCGGGTGTACGTGCACCCGGTCCTGGTCGGCCGCGGCAAGCCCATGTTCGAACCGTTGGACGGCCACATGCCGCTTCGGCTGGAGGAGAACCGGGTGTTCGACACGGGGGTCGTCCTCCTGCGCTACACCCGGACGTGAGACCGCGCAGGCCCGCGACGGGGGCGACGGCGAACCCTGGCAGAACGAGGATGGGGGAGGTGTACGGGTGGCAGGCACAACGGGCACCAGGGCGGCCGCACCGACGGCGCCGGGCGCGCTCTCGACCGATCGGGCGGCAAGGGCGCGGGCGGCATGCACGCGCTATCTCACCGGTCACGGCAACCGGACCGCGGCGCAGATGCTCGCGACCATCCCGGCCGATGTGGAGATGGACCACTACGGCCGTGGCGGCGTCGTGACCGAGCTCGAGGCGGAGGTCGCCCGGCTCCTGGGCAAGGAGGCGGCCCTGTTCGTCCCCAGCGGCACCATGGCCCAGCAGGCCGTGTTGCGCGTCCATGCCGACCGGCGGGGACGGCGGGGGATCGTCTTCCACCCGATGTGCCACCTCGACTGGCACGAGGGGCGCGCCTACCAGCGCCTGCACGGCCTGCACGCGATCCCGGCCGGACCGATCCGCACGCCCCTGTCCCTGCAGAGCCTGGAAGCGATCCACGAGGCCCCGGCCGCGCTCCTTGTCGAGCTGCCGCAGCGCGACCTGGGCGGCACGCTGCCTGCCTGGGAGGAGCTCGAAGCCCAGGTGGCGTGGGCCAGGCAGCGGGGCGCCGCGGTGCACATGGACGGCGCGCGCCTGTGGGAGTCGACCCCCTTCTACGGCAGGACGCCGGCCGAGGTGGCCTCCCTGTTCGACACGGTGTACGTCTCGTTCTATAAGGGCCTGGGCGGCATCACGGGCTGCTGCCTCGTAGGTCCGGCCGACGTCATCGCCGAGGCGGACGAGTGGCGGGCGCGCCACGGCGGTCGCCTGTTCGGCCTGTGGCCGTACGCCGCGTCGGCGCTGACCGTGCTGCGCGAGAGGCTGCCGCGCATGGCCCTGTACTACGAGCACGCCCTTGCCATCGCCCGCGCGCTGCAGGGAGTTCCCGGCGTCACGGTCACGCCCGACCCGCCGCAGGCACCGATGATGCACCTCCTCGTCGAGGCGACCCGGGCCCAGGTCGAGGAGCGGATCGTCCGTCTCGCCGAAGAGCACGGCGTATGGACGTTCGGCTACATCTTCTCGAGCGACGCGCCGGGACTGCAGCGGTTCGAGTTTTCCATCGGCGACGCGACGCTCGGGTTCACGCCGGACGAGGTGCGCGATCTCGTGGCCCGCCTCGCGGCCGGCTGAGGCGCTCCGGGGAGAGCGGCACCGGCCCGACCGATGGAGCGATGCCGGCCGATGGCATAGGTGCGATTCGAGCCCGACATGCAGGCGCGCAAGGGGGAGGACCGGTGCCCACGTTCGGGCTTGACGAGCTTGCGATCGCATCGGCCGCCGGCGTGCCGCGTGGAGGCGCCACGGGCCATCGGGATCTCGTCTGCGCTGCGTTTCGCCCACCGGACGGCGGACGCCAGACGGCCGGGAGGGGACGACGTCGACGGCCGTGTACGCGCACGCTCGCCCCCGCCACCGGGACTGGACCAGGCCTGCCGCCCGACCTCGGCGGCGGGACCGCGTGACCATGTCCGGCCCGCGCATGTCGCAAGACTGCCTGGACCGGCTGGCCCGCGCCCTGGAGGACGACCTGCGCGCATCGGCCGCCGCGCCCACGTTGCGCGCACGCTCGCAACCGCCCCCCGCGCGGCCCGGGTGGCATGCGCTCGTGCCCCGCGACGTGCCGGACGCCCAGGGCGCGGCCGGCATCGCCGACGTCCCCCTGCCCTGGACGGGGTTTCACCCCCTGCGGGTGGTCGCCGTCCGCGGTGTGCTGCTGGTGCTTTTCACGTGGGACGAGACGCCCGACGAGACGTACATGCTGCCCATGGACGTCTCGGAAGAGCGCCACGCAACGGCGGCGACCGTGGACGTGTTGGCGATGAACGTGCTGGAGCGGCTGGGTGCCGGCTGGTGGAGGCGTGCGCGCCTTGTCCGGACCGGTGGGATCGCCGTCGTCGGGGACGAGACCGTGGCCGGGGAGTTCCCGTCGTGAACGCCATGGGCACCAAGCGGCCCGCGCGAGGTGTCGCCGCCCCGCCCACGGCGATGGACGGCTGGGTGCCCTGGCTCTTGCTGTTTGGCGGGTTCGCCTGGGGGATCGGCTGGCTCGTGGGCCTGGTGGGCCTATGGGCGTCTCGCGCGTGGCGCGTGCGGGACAAGCTGATCGGCACGCTCCTGTGGCCCGGCGGCCTGGCCCTGGCGGTTGTCGCGCTGGGCCTGCCCGAGGCCGTGACGAGCTGCTCCGGGTCCGGCGCCGTCGCGAGCCACTGCACGACCACCGGATATGTCATGCCCCTGTGGCTCGGCGTACCGGCGGCCCTTGTGGCGCTGTGCGTGCCCGTGGCCGTGGCCGTCCACCTGCTGCGGGAGCTTGGGCGCAAACGCCAGACCCTCGGGTCCTGACGCGGCGGCGCCGACCGGCTGGCGGCTGCAGCTCCCCGGCGGCGGCGGCCGCCGCGGGCCGGGCCGGCGTGTCAGCGCGGTGCGCGGCGCCCGGCGCGGCAGGCGCGTCGGGCACACAGGCTGGGCGGCCGCGCGGTGCGCCCGGCAGGCCGCCGGTGCACCTTCTCCGGCGGGGCCCCGAGCATGACTGCGGGCGGGAACAGCCGGAGGGCGGCAGGAGCGTGCACCCGGGGCGCCGAACGTGTGTTCGTAGCACGGGTCCGGGGGAGGCTGGGCGTTGCTGTATGTGGTCCTCCGGCGGGGCGGTCGGGATTGGCGCGCCGGCGTCGGCCCGCGCGAGCAGTCCGAATGGACGTCCCACGCCGCGTTCATGGACGGGCTGGTCCGGAGGGGAGTCGTACGGCTGGGCGGGCCGATCGACGGGAAGGGCGGCACGCTCCTCGTGTGCGAAACGGCGTCGGAGCCGGCCGTACGCGAGGTTGTGGACGGCGATCCCTGGTCGGCACGTGGCATTCTCGAAACCGAAGCGGTCTACGCCTGGGAGGTTCTCCTGGGCCACGACGTGCCCGGCGACGTGCCGCGCCCGCCGCATCCCTACGTCGCCGTGGTGTTCGAGCAGGGCGACGGATGGACGACGGGCGTTCCCATGCGCGAGCAGCGGGACTGGACGGGCCACGCCGCGTTCATGAATGCCTTGTCGGACAGCGGCTTCGTAGTGATCGGCGGCCCCCTGCGGGCCGCCGATGGCGTCCACCGCGCCCTGCTCGTCGTGCGGGCCGGGAACGATGACGAGGTGCGCCGGCGCCTGGCCGACGATCCCTGGACCGTGAACGACAACCTGCGCATCGGCTGGGCCCGTCCCTGGACCCTTCTCCTGGGGGGAAGCGATGGGTAGGGCCCACTCCGGGTACGGGCGGAACGGCGGGGGAGCGGGAAGGTCACGGGGGCAGCGCCGGTGGCGTTGGACGAGGCCATGATCTCGGCCCTGTGCGCGGCCGGGCCCGATCCGCGCTGGGTCGAGGAGCTCATGCTGTACGGCCGCCTCGTCGGCACGTGGACGATCGACGGCCGGAACTGGGACGAGAGCGGGCACGAGTCGGCCTTGCGCGGCGAGTGGCGCTTCGGCTGGGTGCTCGGCGGTCGTGCCGTGCAGGACGTGCTGCTCACGTTCGCGCTAGGCGACGCCGGTCAGGACACACCCGCCTCCATCGGGACGACGTTGCGGATGTTCGATCCGACGTCCGGACGGTGGCACCTGGCCTGGGCCGGTCCGTCGAGCGGCACGCTGTGCACGCTCATCGGCTGGGGCGAGAACGGCAACATCGTCCAGGAGGGGCGGTGGGGCAACGACGCCGACACGCGCCCATGGCGCTGGACCTTCTCGGACATCACCGCCAGGCGCTTCACGTGGCGCTGCCACATCTCGGAGGACGGCGGACGGACCTGGCGCCTGGCCCAGGAGTTCCTGGCGCGACGCATGGACTGACGGCGCGTCATCGGTCACGCTGTGCGCTGCCGCAGGCGCCGTCGGCTTCGTGCGCAATGCGCTCCAGTGCCGCCGCGACCCGGTCGAGGGGAACGGCAGCGTCGATCACGTCCGTCGCCGTCGCACGCAGGAGCGGTTCGACCGTCGCCACATGGTGGAGGATCGCGGCCAATTCCTCCGGCCGCTGCCCGTAGGGGTTGGTTCGGCGGTGGCGGATGCGGGCGACGAGCACCTCGACCGGCGCGGTCAGCAGGACGATCCGGTCGAACCGGGGGTAGAACCGGCCCTGGTTGGTCTTGCAGCCGGAGACGAACAGGTGCCCGGCGCCGGGCGCGGCCAGAAGCCGGCAGACCGCGCCCGCGCGCCAGATCCAGTCGCGCGTGCCGTCGGGCAGCGTGACCCACTCGCTCCACTCGTCCGTGTCCGTGTCCACGGCGCGATGGCCGCGCGTTTCGAGGGCGACGATGGCGCTCGACTTGCCGGCTCCGGACATGCCCGTGACCAGGACCTTTGCCATGGTCCGACGGTAGCGAGCGGCTGACCGCGGCGTCAACCGTCGTCGATGGCCGGCACCAGGCGAGACGCCGCCGCCGTGCATCGTCGCAGCCGCCCTGCACACCCTCTAGAGGACGGTCGGCCGGGTCCGTGTCGCCATGGCTCCGATGGCCGGCCGCGTGCCCCGGTTGCGACCCTCGGGCCTTGCGCACCTGGGGGCGTACAGGTCATTCTGCACACACAGACAGGGGGGAAGCGCATTGCCCATCTTGGGAGCCGACGTCCGGGACAAGCTGGCCGAACTCTTTTCGGACCTCGCCGGGGATGTGGACCTTCGGCTGTACGGCGGACCGCAAGGCGAGGCGGGCGAGGTGATGCGAGCGCTACTCGGCGAGATGGCCGAGGTGTCGCCGCACCTGCACGTGGTGGACGTGGCGGACGCGCCGGAGGTGGAGCCTGGGCGCCAGACCGACGCCCAGGCGGAAGGTCCGATCCTGAGCGTCGCGGCCCGCGGTGACGACACGTCTCGGGTCCGGTTTCTCGGGGTCACCTCGGGGCACGAGTTCGGCTCCCTGGTTGCCGCGGTGCGTCAGGTCGCACGTGGCGCGACGGACCTCAAGGCCGCGACGGTCGAGGCGCTGGGCACGCTGCGCCATCCCATCCACGTCCAGGTGTTCAGCACCCCTACCTGACCCTACTGCCCCCAGGCCGTGCGCCTGGCTCAAGACATGGCCATCGCCTCGCCGATGGTCGTGGCGGACATGGTGGACGCATCGACGTACTTCGAACTGGCCGGGCGCTACGGCGTCATGGGCGTGCCCGTGACGTTCGCGGACGGACGCCTGAGCCAGGTCGGCGCGGCGCCCGAGGACACGATTCTGGGCCTCCTGCAGCAGGCCGACAGGCTCAAGGCGCGTTCCTAGCCCGCCTGCCGCGGGCGGCCCCGGCGCCGGCGTGGCCCGCAGGACCGGGCGGCGCGACGTTCCTCGCCGCGGCCACTCGCGCGAACCGCGGCACGCATGGCGCGTCGCCTTCGCCACCGTCGCGTTGCCCCGTTCTGGGGCGCGCAAGGGGCACGGGGGCGGTGCGCACCCGTGCGTCGCCACCGGCCGCTGACGTCGGGACACGAGCGAGCCGCGGTCAACGCCGCGGCCCGCTCAGACGTCGCGCCGCCGCACCAACACCGACGACAGGCCAAGAGCCGCGGCCACGTACGCGACGAGCACGACGAACGCCGCGGGCGAGGACAGCATGGGCGCGGTGACGGCGGACAGGGAAGGCGCGCCCGACAGCTCGCCCGCGAGGTTCGGGATCGTCACGGACGAGACGTACTCGCCCCATGGGTTCGGCAGGTGCAGGGCGATGACCGGCACGAGCCAAAGGAACCCCGCGATCAGCGTGACGATCGCGCCGGCCGCTGACCGCAGGATGAATCCCAGCCCCAGGCCCACCAGCGCGAACACGGCGACGCCGACACCGAGGCTGAGGAGCACCGGGATCTCGTGGCCGATCGGTGTGGCAAGGAACCGGATCTGACGGTCGCCGACGATCGCGCGCGTGGCGAAGTACGAGGCGAACATCTCGACCTCGCCGCCGGCGAGGGACACCGCCGCGACGACCGCCGCCTTGGCCGCCAGCACGCCCCTGCGGTCGGGCATGGCGGCGAACGTGGATCGGATCATGCCGGTGGCGTATTCGGTAGACGCGGTCACAACGCCCAGGACGGCAAAGCACAGATCGGCGAGAAGGGCCCCGACGACCCAGAGCGGCGTCACCACGGCGTGCTGGCGCAGTGCAGGGCCCGCGTGGTCCCACATGCCGACGACGTACCAGGCAAGCACGACCGGCAGCGCGATCGTCGCCAAGGAGGCGGCGAGCACGTACCCGGCCGTGCGGGTCGTCCTCATCTTCATCAACTCCGCAGCCAGGGCGCTCCTCATGGGTGCCGTTCACCTCCCGGCGCAGCCGACCGGTCAGCCGGGTGACCCTCGGTGAGCCTCATGTAGGCATCCTCGAGCGAGGGCCGGAGCGGGCGGATCTCGTGCGGCGCGATGCCGGCCTGCCCGGCAACGCGCGCGACCGCTGCCTCGTCCGTGCCGTGGACCGCAAGCCGACCCTGGCCGAGGTCGCGGACCTGGGCCCCGGCGGCGTGCAGCCGGCGGGCAAGCGCCTGCGGATCGGGGCCGCGGACGACGATCTGGACCCCTTCCGCAGCCAAGAGGTCGCGTACCGAGGTGTGCGCCAACAGCCGGCCGGCGCCGATGACGATCAACCGATCGGCGGTGATCTCCATCTCGCTCATGAGGTGGCTGGACAGGAGCACCGCGCGTCCTTCGGACGCGAGCGAGCGCAGGAGCGATCTGAGCCAGCGCACCCCTTCGGGGTCGAGTCCGTTGAGGGGCTCGTCCAGGACCAGCGTTCCGGGGTCCCCCAGCAGGGCTGCGGCGATCGCCAGCCGCTGCTTCATGCCCAGGGAAAGCTCGCCGGCGCGCCGCTGCGCAACGCCCTCGATCCCCGTCCGCGTGACGACCTCGTCAATGCGCCGGGGCGGTATCGAGGCCGTGCGGGCAAGCCACCGGAGGTGGTCGTAGGCTGTCCGGCCGCCGTCCACGGCCGATGCGTCGAGCACGGCGCCGACGACCCGGATCGGCTCCTTCAGGCGCCGGTAGGGCACGCCGTCGATGAGGGCCTCGCCGGCAGTGGGGGAGCACAGACCGAGGATCATGCGAAGGGTTGTCGACTTGCCCGCCCCGTTCGGTCCGAGAAACCCGGTGACGCAGCCGGCGGGCGCCTGGAACGAGAGCGCGTGCACCGCGACCGCCGCACCGTATCGCTTGCTCAGCTGCCTGGTCTCGATCATGGCCTGAGCATGCCGCGCGAGGGGCCGGGGACGCATCGCTCCCGGGTCCGATCCGGGCGCACCGCCCATAGGCCGTGGAGGCCGCCCATCCGCCCGCCGGCACCTACCAGGGGATGACATGCCCAGGAAGGAGGGGCGGCCACGTCGCGAGCGCTATGCTGGGCCGGTGAACCACTCGGAGGTTGCGCCCAGGATCGCCGGTCCGCTGGACGGCCGGCGCGCCGTGGCGCTCGATGCCGTGATCGCGCTTGCCTACGTGGCGTTCGCCGTCGTGCTGGCGTCTGCGCGTCACCCGGCGCACGCCCTGCCCACGCGACTTGGGCCCTGGGAGGACGGTGCGCTCCTGGCGGCCGTCGGGCTGCCGGTCGCGGGGAGGCGCCTGTGGCCGGTCGCCGCGCTGACGGTGGCGGTCGTGGCCTCGATCGGGGCGCTCGCGCTGGGCATGCTGCACGACCCGATGTTGGCAAGCGCGCTGTGCCTGTACACGGTCGCGACGCGCCGGCCGAGGCGGCGCTGGCTCCCGGCGGGCGCGGTCGCGATCGTCGGCGTTGCCGCCGTGGTGGCGACAGCCCTGGCCGGCACGTCGCCGACCGGACGCGGGGCGTGGCTGGGAACGGGCCTTCTCGGCATCGCCCTCCTGGCGGGAAGTTGGCTGCTGGGCCGGGCCGCGCGCACCCGGGATCTCGAAATCGAGCGGGCGATGGCGGACCGGGCCCGGCAGGCGGTCGCCCAGGAGCGCCTCCGGGTGGCTCGCGAACTCCACGACATCGTCGCCCACAGCATGAGCCTGATTGCGGTGAAGGCGGGCGTTGCGCGCCATGTCGCCCGCGAGAGGCCAGGGGAGGCGGGGGACGCGCTCGCGGTGATCGAACAGACGAGCCGCGGCGCCCTCGCGGACATGCGCTCGATGCTCGACGCGCTGCGCGACGGGCGAGGGGACGCCGAACCGGCCACGCCAACGCCCGGCGTCGCCGACCTGGCCGACCTGGTGCGCCACGTGGGCACCGCGGGCGTGCAGATCGACCTTTGCGTGCGGGGCGTGGACGGCCTGCCGTCCGGGGTTGGCCTCGCGGTCTACCGCATCGTCCAGGAGGCGCTCACCAATGTTCTCAAGCACGTCGGACCGACCGACTGCCGCGTCGTGGTGGCGGCGAACGGCGACCGGGTCCTCGTGCACGTCACGGACAGCGGGCCGGGGCAGGCGGGGCAGGCGCGTAGGGCGGCCGTGCCCGGCCGGGGCCTGGTCGGGATGCGCGAGCGGGCCGTCCTGTATGGTGGCGAACTGATCGCGCGGCAAAGGCCGGAAGGGGGCTTCGAGGTGCGCGCAATCCTGCCACACGGCGAGCGTCGGCCAGACGACGCGTGAGCGCTCCGATCCGGGTGCTCCTGGCAGACGACCAGGTGCTGTTGCGCGGCAGCCTCCGCCTTCTCCTCGAAACGACGCCCGGAATGGCGGTCGTGGCGGAAGCGGGCACCGGCGCCGAGGCGGTGGAGCTGTGCCATCGCCATCGGCCGGAGATCGTGCTCATGGACGTGCGCATGCCGGACGTGGACGGCCTCGAGGCGACGCGCCGGATCTGCGCGTCGCCCGCAACCGCCGCCTGCCGGGTCCTGATCCTCACCACGTTCGATCTGGATGTCTACGTCTACGCGGCGTTGCGAGCCGGCGCCAGCGGCTTCGTCCTCAAGGACATGCCACCGGCCGAACTCCTCGCCGCGATCGCCGTCGTGGCGGCGGGCGATGCGCTCCTGTCGCCGCGTGTCACCCGCCGCCTGATCGCGCAGTTCGCCCGCCTACCCGATCCCCGCGCGCCGGCGCCTCAGCAGATGTCCGGCTTGACCGAGCGCGAGCGCGAGATCGTCCGCCTCGTCGCGGGCGGACTGTCGAACGGCGAGATCGGCGAGCGGCTGCGACTGAGCCTGGCCACGGTCAAGACGCACGTCGGCCACGTGCTGGCCAAACTCGCCCTGCGTGACCGTACGCAGCTGGTGATCGCGGCCTACGAAAGCGGACTCGTCGTGCCCGGTGCGCCGTCCGGCCCGGGGGACGGCCCGCAGACTACGTGACCCGGACGTTCCCGGTCGGCTGGGGCCGCCATCCGCAGGGCCTGCCGCACAACCACCTGGCCTCGAGGTCGCGGCCAGGTTGGGAGAGACCGCACGGCGTAGATGTGCCGGCCGCCCGCTAGCGGGCGACGATCTCGGCCGCGTGGCCGCCGCGACCGGCCAGCCGCGCGAGGCGGTCCCGATGCTGTAGCACGCTGGCGCGCGCCTCGATCGCGCCCGGCAAGGTAGGGGCCAGGGATTCGATCCCCCACTGCCGCACCAGCGCGTCGACCACCTGCCCGTAGTACTGACGGATGCCGTATACGCCGTGCTCGGCAATCGTCCGCATCCGGCCCGCGAAGTTCGGCATCCCCTCGCCGGGCATGCGGAAGTCGCGCAGCACGCCGGCGACCGGCCACACGTAGTTGGGGTCGACCTCAAGGTGGGCGGCGACCACGTCGCGGTAGAAGCCGTAGTGGAGGCTTTCGTCCCGCGACAGGCGGCGCAGGATGCGGGCGAGGACCGGATCCTCGCCGGCGCACGCCTGCGCCAGGCTGACGTAGAAGGCCCGCGTTGCCAGTTCCTGCACCGTGGTGTACACCAGCACCTCGATGGGCGTGTCGTACTTCATGGCAAATCCCTGCTCGAGCACGTCGTGGCGCAGGGTGTGCAGGGCCTGCGGGTCGCCGTTGCGCGTCAGCAGCAGATAGGTCTGGAGGATGTCGCTGTGCTGGTCCTCCTCCGCCGTCCACGACCGGACGAAGTCGTGCAGCACGCGGTGGCTGTTCCGGAACAGGGTGTCCAGTCCCGCCGTGAACCACGGGAGATTGGCCTCCGTGAGGAGCGCGGTCTCCACGGCGACGTAGAGCGGCTCGCTGAGCTGGCGCTGGTCGCTTGTCCAAGGGTCGTCCTCGAAGCTGCGTCCCTGCTGCCAGGGCAGCAGCGTGGCGTAGCTCCAGTCGACCTTGGCTGCCGCTTCGCGGTGGCGCCGCAACAGCTCGCGCAGACGGGGCTCGAGGGTGGGGTCGAGACGGGTGAAAGTATGAAAGTCCATGTCCGCTCCAATTTCTGCCCGCGCGAGCGTCGCCCACACCGGCCGACCTGGGACACTCCGGGCGCCCGCCGGTGCGATCTGGCGACCTGTCCGCCGCCGATCCGCCCACAAGGTGCACCCAAGTGTACCGTATGTTGCACGGTTCTCCGCGCGCTTCGTGTCGCTGCGCGTCCAAGCAGTTTCTGGCTTGGCGCCCTCCGGGTGGAAACCCGACCGGGGCCCATCCGCAACCATGGGAGACCCGGGCGAGGGGCCAGGAACCGCGGCCCGGTCGGGCCTACCGGGGCGACAAGCGCAGTCCGCTGCGGCGCCGCGCAGGCGCTCGGCTGGGCATCTCGCCAGCGCGACCGCGAAGTGGCGCGGCGATGTCTGGGCGGTCGAGCGCGTTCCCCGCGATCCCGATCGGGGATCGCCGCCTGATGGCCTCGGTCGAGCCTTCATCAGCGCACGCACGGGGCAGGACACCCCTCGTTCGACCAGCATGGCAGCGGTGTAGGCGCCGGCACGACATGCCGCCCAGGGGCGCCGGCGTGCCGTCCGTGGCGTGCCGAAAGGGGTCATCAGGAGGTGGCGGGCATGGCGAGCGTGAGCGAGTCGAGGGCCAGACTGAGCGGGTACCTCGAGTGCGCGAAGGCTGGCGAAGAGGTGCTGGGTACCGACCGAGGCGGGCCCATCGCGCGCCTCGGGCCCATCCGCCCGATGCACGACGATCGCCACCTGCGCCGCCTGGCCGAGGCTGCGTGGTCACGCTTGCAAGGGAACCGCCTACGCCGGACCCGCTGTCGCCCTCCGACGCGCAAGACCGTACGGGGAGCGTATTGGCGTCCCTCCTGAGCGAGCGCCGGCAGGGGGCCCGACGGCGAAGTGTTGGGACGCGTCGGCGCTCGTGCCGTTGTGTGTCGAGGAACCACGCGCACAGGCCGCTCGACACATGTTGCGGGCCGACCCTGCCGTAGCGGTTTGGTGGGGGTCCGTGGTGGAGGTGACCTCGGCCCCGGCCGGCCGGCGGCGGGAGGGCGACCTGAGCGACCGGTCCGTGGCCGCCGTTTTGCCCGGGCCGGAACTCCTCAGGCGCAACCGGGTCAGGTGTTGCCCAGTGTTGCGCTTCGGCACACCGCCGGGCGACGGCTCGGCATTCGCCCGCTCCGTACCGCCGACGCGCTCCAGATCGCGGCCGCGGTCCTATGGGCAGAGGTGCCGCCCTGCCGCACCGGCTTCGCCACGCTTGACGCCAGGCAAGGCGCGGCCGTCCCCAAAGCGGGCTTGGGTGTGATCGACGGTACGTCGAGTGGCCGCCCACGCGTGACGGTGACCGGCGGACGCACCGGTCGCTCGCCCGCGGACATCGCGTGCGTCGTCGCGCCCCGACCGGTCCGGCAGGGCGTCGCTGCCAAGGCGAGAACTCTGCTGCCGAGGAGGCGCACGCCTTGCCCGAGTTGTCCGAAGGGTCCGCCACCGCCGCCGCGCAGCCGGCCCTCACCGTCGAGGACATCCGCGCCGCTCGATCCCGCGTGTACGAGGTCGCGCTGCGCACGCCCCTCGTCCCGCTCTTCGCGCCGGAACTGCCGCCGGGCCGCCGCATCTACCTCAAACTGGACTGTCTGCAGCCGATCGGCTCGTTCAAGATCCGGGGTGCCTACAACCTGATCGCGCAGCTACCGGCGGATCGGCTGCGTGCCGGCGTCTACACGGCCAGTGCGGGCAATGCGGCCCAAGGCGTCGCCCTGGCCGCCGCCCGCGCCGGGGTGGCCTGCACCGTCGTGATGCCCGACCCGGCGCCCCAGGTCAAGCTGGATGCCGTGCGGCGCCTGGGTGCGCGCATCGTCCAGGTTCCCTGGGACGACGTTTGGACGTGCATGCAGACCCGCACCTTTCCCGGCCTCGAGGACGCCACCTTCGTCCACCCCTTCGACGACCCCCGCGTATGGGCCGGCAATGGCACCTGCGGCCTGGAGATCGTCGAAGATCTGCCCGACGTCGACACCGTCGTCGTGCCGTTCGGCGGTGGGGGGTTGGCCATCGGCGTCGCCACGGCCGTCAAGGCCCTGCGCCCCGCCTGCCGCGTGCTCGCGGCCGAGTCTGTGAATGCCCCTCTGGCCGCCTCGCTGCGGGCCGGCCACGCCGCCGCCATCGAACGGCAACCCAGCATTGCCGACGGCATCGGCGGCGGCAGCGTGATGGAGAGCATCTACCCCCATGCGGCGCGCTTGCTGGACGGCACCCGCCAGGCGGACGAGGACGCCATTCGCGGCGCCATCCGCTTCCTCGCCACGCGTGCCCGTGTGGTGGCGGAGGGGGCGGGAGCCTGCCCTGTGGCCGTCGCCATGGCGGGCGACGCCGGCGACGGCAACATCGTCTGCATCGTCTCGGGCGGCAACATCGACCCGGGCGTGCTCGGCCAGATCGTCGCGGCGGGGTAGGCGAACCGCCTTGAGGACGGCCGGCACCAGCGCGCTGCCGTTCACGCTCTTCTCCGGAATGGTCCGCCGCACGGCCCGCCGGGTACGGCGTGAGAGGGCGCCGAGCCCGACGCCATCGCGACCGACCGCCGAAGGGAGCCGTGTGCGCCCGGCTCGCGCTCGCAGCGTGTACAACGGCGTCGACTTGGGGCGGGCCTTACCCCTTTGGCGACAGGCGACAAAGGCGGGAATGTGATGGGGCCGGACGACAGGCAGGTGACCGTGCGCCTGCCCGTGTCGTTGTGGCATGCGCTTCAGCCCAAGGTCGCGTAGGGCGGTAGCAAGGCCTTCATCGCGAAGGTAGGGGAACGGCCGTTGGCGGAGGAAGCCCAGAACGAGGGCCTCGGGGCGGACGCGAAAGGCCAGCCCGCGGCCCGACGCGGCGGTTCACGTCCGAGTCCTGCGCGACGGGGTCGACGCGCTCCGCGGTGACAGTTCGTGACGGCGGTCCGTCGGCATGCATGCGTTTTTTGCACCATGACGGCTCTGGGTTGCGCCAAGACACAACCGGAAGCGCCCGGCGTAGAGTCACGCCGGGCGCCCCGTTGGCGGATTCCCACAGCCCCACGCTTGGCGCTTCAGGCTAGGAGCACGGGCGCCGCTACGGCAGCCGTGTGATCGCGGCGCAGGGGGCGAAAGGCGATCGTGCAGCCGCGGGCCGGGGCGACCTTGGGCCCGCTAGAAGCTGCGCGGCGCGTCTGCGACGATGAACGTAAAGGCCTGGTCGCTGCCTCCGGTGTCGACCGTGAAGGTCAGACTACCGTCGATGTTCTGGGTGATCGACTGCACCGAAATCTCGCCGGGGCTGCCGTACAGCGACGCGGTAACGCTGGCTGCGCCCGGGTTGTTCAGCGTTCCGGCCGGGAAGCCGATCGTGTACAGGCCGGTGCCGCTCGTGTGCGCGTCGGTCTCCGCGCCGCGCTGGTACACCAATTGCCCGTTTGCGTCCACGATGCCGGTGATCACGACGCTGCTCAAGTTGGACCTCACCGACTGCACCGCCGACCTGTCGACGGCGATCTGCTGCATGTCCGTCTGCTGCTGGGACTGCAGGCCGGCAATGCTCTGCCCCTGCGTGGACTGGCCCGCCTGCAGGTTCGCGATATCCGCCTGGTCGGCTTGCTGCTGGGACGCCAGGGAGGCGATCGCCGACGCGTCGCTCGCCTCCTGGGTTTTGAGCGCGCCGAGCGCCTGCACGTCGGTCGCCTGCTGCGACCCCAACGTGGCAAGGCTGGTCGCGTCCGCGGCCATCTGGGCCTGAAGTGCCTGGATGGCCGTGGCGTCAGCCTGTTGCTGGGACAGGGCGGCGGCCTGGCTCGCCAGCGTGTTGAACGCGGCCTGGCTCGGCCACTGCAAGGTGGAGTCGTTCGCGGCACAGGTACCGCTCGCGCTGTACTCGAGGGCGTCCGCCGGACCCGTCTTGGCGGCGTGTCCCGGACCCTTCGACGAGGGCAGCCCCCCGCCCGCAGCACCTGCCACCGGCGCTCCATGCACGCACGCGGTGATCGTCGACCCCGGTCCGGACTGAGCTGCCGCCGCGGCCGACATGGTGACCAGGCTGGTCAGTCCGGCAACCGCCGCAGCGCGTCGTGCCCACAACCGAAGTCCATTCCACCTCGTCACAGCCATCCTCCTCCCATCACTGGCTCCGCGCACGTACTTCGGCGCGCGGACGCATGCACCTCGATGGTAGGAAAGAATTTCCTCGCGATCCCGTCGTTGGCGGCGTCCGGGCGCGTCCGGGTCGCCGAGTCGGATGGTGGGGGGTTCCCGATGGATGCGCGCAGTGTTTGCCACACGGCGGCGCCCGGGGTGGGAACGTGCATTCCCGGCCGGGCCGAGCCCGATGCCCCGGCCGGTCGCCCGCGGGATGGCCCGCCCGATGACCTCGCTGGGCGGCCGGCCCGGCGCCGACTGGGGGAGGGAGGCGAGGCCGGGGGCCATGGGCCGTTGAGGAGTCGTGCGTGGCTCACGGCCGAACGCGACCAACCTCGTCTTCGGTACAGATCGACCACCCCTGTGCACGACGGGCGCGAGCCTGCACGTATGAGCACACCGAGGCGGGGGAGCGGTGGACGCCCACCCGCCTCGGTGCACAGATGGTCCTCGCCGGTGTCCGGGTTCCGGATGGGTCGGTACGCGAGGCGCGGGTTAGCCGACGCGCTCGCCGCGCAGGAAGATCGCCCCGCTCGGGCCGCCCTCCGGGAAGGTTGCTGCCTGAACGATCCACCCGGCGGCCACGGACGGCGGCACGTCCTCATCGTCGGTGCCGAGCTCGGGGTGCGTATCCGCGCGACCCGGGTCCACCGTGTTGACGAGCACCTTCGTGTCGTGAAAGGCCGCCGCGAGCATCGCGCTGAGGTGGTTGAGCGTGTGCTTGGCGAAGGAGTACGCAGGCGCGCCGACGTCTCCGGGACGCTCCGCCAGGGCGGCTATCTGCTGATACGCGCCGCTCGAGATGTTGACGACGCGTGCCGCCGGTGCCGCCTCGAGCAGCCGGCGCAGCGCCACGGTAAGCGCCCACGGACCCACGACATCGACCGCGAACGCGGCCTGGATGTCGCTGGTCGGAACGTCGAGGGCGGAGCTGGTGTTCGTGTCGGGGAAGACGCTCGCGTTGTTGACGAGCACGTCGAGGTGGCGATGGTCGGCACGGATCCGCTCGGCGATGCGCGCGAAGTCCTCGGGGTCGGCCAGGTCGAGGCGAAGCCCCTCGGCGCTGTAGCCCTCCGCGCGCAGCGCGCGCGCCTGTTCCTCGGCCTGGGCCTCGGTACGTGCGGTCACGACGATGTGGAAACCAAGCGTTGCCAGCGCCCGGGCCGCGGCGAGACCAAGCCCGTTGGATCGACCGGCACCGGTGACGAGTGCAACTTTGTGGCGCATGCGTTTCCTCTCCGGCCCTTGTGTCCCGCGGCCATGGGTCTGGGCCTGCAGGCAGCGCCCGTCGTTCAGTCCGAACCCGGGTTGGGGGCATGTGGCCTGTGCGCCATCGGATTGTCACCGCATTTGGGCCCACAGGGTCAACCGCTGGTGAGGCCGCAATCGTCTCGCCCCTTCTCCCATTCTTCACATAATATCTATTATCGGACATAGAGAACGACGATCTTGAGGTCCGGGAAGTAGCGCCGAACGTACCCCCATCCCTGGTCAGGAGACGATCGGCGCGTCCTTTTCCATGCGCACCGAACATGCTGTCGCGGCTGGTACTCGGCCGCGCACGTCGGACACGCCAGCGCAAAGGACTGACCGCAGGCGGCACAGGCCAGCTGCTGTTGTCGTGCCACGCTGTATGCAGTCGACGCGCCGCCCGCGGCGAACCGGGCCGCCTCCGGGAGGTCGTCGATGCGAACGCCGACGGCACCCAAGAACGCGTCGAGCTCCGCCGGGGCGGCAAAGTAGGCGGCAAGCTCGGCATAGACGATCGGCGACACGACCGTCGGTCCCTCGGCTGCCGCCTGGGTCAGTGCCTGCGTCGACGCCGACGCAAAGGGGTCGGCGTCGAACAGGACGTCAAACAGGATGTTGCCATCAATCGCCGTGGTCACCGGTCGCGCGCCGCCGGCCGGATCTCCCGGCGCAGCACGACGCGACCCTTTTCGATGGCGAACTCGACCCGAGACCCGGTCCTCACCGCGCACGAACTTGGGCAGGGTGATCGGGCCCTTGCGGGTGACAGTCGCCATGGCGCATCGTCCTTCCCGCCGCGCCGCAGACACGCTTTCCTTATCATCAAGGTAATGCGCTGTGTGCCCGTCGTCGAGGTCATCGGACCTCGGGGGAGGCCGGCCCGCCTGCGCCCGTTCGCGTCGGTCGGGCGCGCGGCCCTCAATCGCCGTGCGCCCGGTCTCTCCCCCACCTCCGCGTGGCAGACACGATCGAGGCGGCGCAGGCCCGGCCCGCCCAATGGCTGCAAGCCGGCCGCCTGGGCCATGGGCACGAGGCGCGCCCGGCCCCAAAGCGCGCGCGTCGACGCCGAGCGCTGGTGCGGCCCGTGACTCCGACCTCATCGCCGCCACAGCCCTCGGCGCCTGAGCCGTGTCACGCGCCTGCGATGCGACGCACTCCTCCCGGACGCGGGCGCGTGTGTCGGTGCTGCAAGGTCGGGAACGATGCGAGGCCCGTCCGGGATGGCATGGCGTGCCGGCGAAGACGCACCGTTCCCCGCTGCGCGATCCGCACCACCGCGGCGTCCGCGTCGCCGTGGCGTTGCTGGCGGATGTCGAAGACGACCTTGCCCCAGCAGCAAGGGCACGCTGCGCGCGTGGGTGACGTCTTCCCTCGGGAGAGGGCGCATGCCGGCCTTGCTGCCGGATGAGGGCTGATCTGCTCACCACTTCCCTGCCGGGAGCTCGCCCCGGCCTAGGCACCGCCAACGGCGCCGAGGATGCCTTCATCGGCCAGCCCACGATCGCCGTTGTCACCCCACCCGCCGCCCTGTAGACTTTGGTCAAGCGGGCGGCCGGTGAAGGTCGAGGTCAGGTCGGGTGAACCGTGGTGCATTGGGAAGTCTTCTGGTAGCCACAGGATCCCCGCGCAAGGGCGCTGCGCCCTTGCCGCACGCCTACGTGTGCACGGCGAGTCGAGGAGGTTAGTTGATGCGCATTCTCGTGCTCGGCGGCGACGGCTTCTGCGGATGGCCGACGTCGCTCTATCTCTCGGATCAGGGTCATGAGGTCGTGATCGTGGACAACCTGTCCCGACGCAACATCGACAACGAACTCGAGGTGAGTTCCCTCACCCCGATCACGCCGCTCGGGACACGCCTGCGTGCCTGGAAGGAAGTCAGCGGCAAGGAGATCACCTGGCACCGGTTCAACGTGGCCCAGAACTACCATCGCCTCCTGACCCTGATCAAGGAGCTGGAGCCGGACGCGATCGTCCACTTCGCCGAGCAGCGGGCGGCGCCGTACTCGATGAAGAGTTCCTGGCACAAGCGCTACACCGTCGACAACAACCTGAACGCGACCCACAATCTCCTGGCCGCGGTGGTCGAGTCGGGTCTCGACGTGCACGTCGTCCACCTGGGGACGATGGGTGTGTACGGCTACGGCACGGCCGGCATGCGCATCCCGGAGGGATACCTCAAGATCGAGGTCCCGATCGACGAGAACCGCCGGGTCGAGCAGGAGATCCTCTACCCGCCCAACCCGGGAAGCATCTACCACATGACGAAGGTGCTCGACCAGTTCGCCTTCGCCTACTACAACAAGAACGACCAGGTGCGCGTCACCGACCTGCACCAGGGCATCGTCTGGGGCACGCAGACCGAGCAGACGAGCCGGGACGAGCGGCTGATCAACCGGTTCGACTACGACGGCGACTACGGAACGGTCCTCAACCGCTTCCTCATGCAGGCGGCCATCGGCTACCCCCTGACCGTGCACGGCACGGGCGGGCAGACGCGGGCCTTCATCCACATCCGCAACACCGTGCGCTGCATCGAACTGGCGATCACGAACCCGCCCGAGCGCGGCGACCGCGTGCGCATTTTCAACCAGATGACCGAGACCCATCGCCTGCGCGACCTCGCCCAGCTGGTGTCCAAGCTGACGGGGGCGCCGATCGACCACCTGCCCAACCCTCGCAACGAAGCGGAAGAGAACGACCTGTTCGTCGAGAACCGCCTGTTCCTGGACCTCGGCCTCGAGCCGATCACGCTCCAGGAGGGCCTGCTCGAAGAGGTCACCGACATCGCCAAGAAGTACGCGTACCGCTGCGACCGGACCAAGATTCCGGCGACGTCGCTGTGGCGCCAGCCGGCCGAACACAAGGCGCCCGTCTAGCAAACATCGGCGCGCACCCCAGGGAGGCACGCAGGCGAGATCGCCCGCGTGCCTCCCTGGCGCACCGGGCGGCCCACGCAGACGGCCGCGCCCGGCAAGGCCCCGTTCCCGCCTTCTTGGTGCTCGCCCGTTGCCGAGATTCCCAGGCGGCTGCGCCGGTACGCGACGTCGTGAGGACCGAGAGGCGGTGCCTATGCCTGCCCTACCCTGTCCGTCGGCGCGCCCGGTGCGAAAGCCCGCCTGCGAGGTTCGCGCCGCCATCGGCCCGTGGCACGATCGTGCCCGCCAGGGATCGTGCGCGGCGGAGCGAACTCCGGACCGGAGAAGCGCCGATGGCGCTGCGCGAACGGGAGGCAGGGTCGTGCTTGGGATCACGCCGGGTCACCTGGTGGTGTTCGCGCTGACCGCCCTCGTGATCATCGCGATCCCGGGACCGAGCGTGATCTTCATCGTCTCCCGAGCCCTTGCCAACGGTCGCCGGGTGGCGCTCCTGAGCGTGCTGGGGAACGTCTCGGGGGTGTATCTCCATGTGATCGCGGTTGCGCTCGGCGTCGGCGCGTTGGTCGACCGGTCGCTCACGCTGTTCGTGGTGTTGAAACTGATCGGCGGCCTGTACCTCGTGTACCTCGGCGTCCGAACCTATCTTGCGCGAGGAAGCCTGTCCTTCGTGGGCTCGCCATCCGTCGCCGTGCCGGACGGACGTGCGTTTCGCCAGGCCCTCATGGTCGGTGCCAGCAACCCGAAGGGCATGATCTTCATGGCGGCGATCCTGCCGCAGTTTGTCGTCCCCGCGGCCGGGAACGTCGCCGGGCAGGTGCTCGCGCTCGGTTTCGTGTTCGCCCTCGTCGGCCTCGCGTCCGACACGGCGTGGGCGCTCGGCGCCGGCGCGGCAAGGGAACGGTTCGCCCGGTCACCGCGTCGCCTGGCCATGGTCGGTGGCGGCGGCGGTGTGGCGATCGCCGCCATCGGGCTGGGCTTGATCGCATCGGGCCGGGGGCGTCCGTAGCGCCGGCGCGTTTGGGCCGCGCCGCCCCACCGCCGACGCACACGGTTGTTTGCGCTGCAGCAGACGCATAGAGTCTCTATATGAATGACTCGCCGGCCGACGTGCCCGCCCTCGCCGAAGCGCTCGGCGCCGTTGCCAGCCGGCTCAACGTCGTCATCCGGCCGCCGCTCCTGGCGTTCGGACTGAGCCTGCCGCAGGCGCGCGTCCTCGCCGATCTCAGCGAACGCGGACCGCTGCGGATCACCGACCTGAGCGTCACCGAGCAGGTCACGCAGCCGTCCATGACGGCCCTCGTCGCAGGTCTCGCCCGCCAGGGCTGGGTCACGCGCGAGACGGACGCCGAGGACGCGCGCGCCGTTCGGGTCCGGATCACGCCGGACGGCGAGGTTGTCCTTCGGTCCGCGCGCAGCGCGCGCGCGGCGGCGCTCGCCGACAGGCTGGACCGTCTCACCGAAGACGAGCGGGGCATCCTGCGCGACGCCGTTGCGGTCCTCGAACGGCTGAGCAGCACCCGCTGAGAAAGCGAGGCCCGACCTTGGCCAATCTACCCACCGACAACCTCCGCCCGAACTCGATCTTCGACCAGCCCAAGGCGGTATGGGCCGTTGCCTTCGCCTGCGTCGTCTCGTTCATGGGCATCGGCCTCGTCGACCCGATCCTGCCCGCGCTGGCGAGCGAGCTTCACGCGACGCCCAGCCAGGTGGAACTCCTGTTCACCAGCTACCTGCTCGTCACCGCCGTCATGATGCTCGTGACCGGTGCCGTCTCCAGCCGCATCGGCCCGCGCTCCACCCTCATCGTCGGCCTGGTCCTCATCGTCACGTTCAGCGCCCTTGCGGGCTCGTCGCACACGATCGGGCAGATCGTCGGCTTTCGCGCCGGCTGGGGACTCGGCAACGCCCTGTTCATCGCCACGTCGCTGGCGGTCATCGTCAGCGCGGCAAGCGGCGGCTTCGCCGGCGCGATCATTCTCTACGAGACGGCACTGGGCATCGGCATCGCCCTCGGCCCCCTGGTCGGCGGGCTCCTCGGCAGCGTCAGTTGGCGCGGTCCGTTCTACGGCGTGACCACCCTCATGGCCATCGCGCTGGTGCTGATCGCCGTGCTGCTCGAACCGCTGCCGCGGCCGGCGCGGCGCAGCTCGATCCTCGACCCCTTGCGGGCCCTTCGCCACCGCGGCCTCCAGACCGTCAGCATCACGGCCTTTTGCTACAACTGGGGTTTTTTCACCCTGCTCGGCTACAGCCCGTTCACCCTGAACTTCTCGCCCCTGCACCTGGGCATGGTGTTCTGCGGCTGGGGCATCATGGTGGCGCTGTTTGCCGTCCTGTTCGCGCCACGGCTGATGCGGCGGTTCGGCACCGCGCCGACCCTGTACGCGAACCTGGCGGTGTTCGCCCTGGACATGGTGGCGATCGGCCTGTTCACGCGTTCGCATGCCGTCGTGATCCTGGCCATCGTCGCGGCGGGCGCGTTCATCGGGGTGAACAACACGCTGGTGACGCAGGCGGTGATGTCGGTCTCGACGGTGGAGCGTCCCGTCGCCTCGGCCGCGTACAGTTTCGTGCGCTTCTTCGGCGCGGCGCTTGCGCCCTACGTGGCCGGACGGCTCGCCGCGACGTATGGCGAGCACGTGCCCTTCTTCGTCGGCGCGGTCGCCCTGGTCGTTGCCGGGCTCATCCTGACCCGTGGCCACGGCGACATCGAGGCGGCCGACGCGCGCCTGCGTGCGGCGGGCGCCGGCCACGGCACGCAGGTGGACGACCGCAGCGCGCGGACGGCCACGTCGCGCTGAGCGGTACGCGGCGGCCGGTCCCCCGCCTGCGCCGGGCGACCGGTGGATCGCCGTCCGGCCCCCGATCCTAGCCGACGCTCCGCCCCTTCCCGCCCGGGTGCTCGCGGGTCGCGCGCGCGCGAACGGCGGCCAGGAACGCGCGCAGGAGCGGGTGCAGCTGCGTGTCGTCGGCCGACTGCACCTGGGGTTGAAACGCGGTTGCGACGAAAAACGGGTGTTCGGGCACCTCGACCGCCTCGACGCCCGCATCCGCCGACCGGGCGCCGATCACGATCCCCGCCGCGACGAGCGCCGGCACGTACGCCTCGGCCAGGCCGAACCCGCAGAAGTGAAATCCCTCGAACGGCGTCGTGCCGCAGATCGCTGCCAGGCGGGTGCCTGCCTCGGGCTGAACGGTGCGCCACTCGCCGTACAGGCTGCATGCCAGGGGCGCGATGACCGGATCGGCTGCCTGCGGGTCGGTCTCGGCGTGGGCGGCGTGTGCAAGCCCCAGCCGCGAGCGCGCGAGCGTGACGCAGGCGTATTGGAAGCCCGCGCAGGTTCCGAGGAACGGCGTCGTTGTGGCAAGGCAGTGCCGGATGGCGGCATACGCGGTCGCGTCGTCCCGGTAGGGGCTCCCGGACATGAGCCAGACGCCGTCCGCATCGGACAGGTCCTTCGCACCCGGATCGTCCGTCGCCACCCAGTGTGCGCCCAAATCGGCCGGAAACCGCGCGATCGCCGCGTCCGCGGCGCGGTGGGTCACCTGTTCGGGATCCCGATCGCCCAGGACGACGAGCCGCACCGTACTCCCCCCCTGGAAACGCATCCTACCACCACCCGCGCCGCGTGCCGGGCGGCACGAGTCCGCCGAACCGGCACGGTCAGGGACCGCCTCGTGCGTTGTGTGCGCCCGCGGGCCGGGCCAGCGGGGGGCGAGCGGGTCACGGTCCGCGCATTTGTCCCACTTTTCCGTCGCCAGGCCGCCGGATCAGGGCGGTTCGGTCCTGTGGCACTCGTCCATGTCCATCGCGACTGCCGAAGAATTGCATGACCGCCAGATCCTTCTCGAAGGTTCGGGCACGAAACTGTGGAAACCCTGAACGGGCCGCGCGCCGACGGTATTCGTGTCCCGAGACAGGCGCGCTGCCTGCCACCGCGCTGGGCGCGGCCCTTCCCACACTTTTTCGGGAGGGATCCACACGGCCACGACATTCGAGCTGAACGGCAAATCCGTGACCACGACGGCCGATCCGTCGAGTCCGCTGCTGTACGCCCTGCACGACGAGTTCGACATCCAGGGCGCCCGGTTCGGCTGCGGCCTGGGCGAGTGCGGCGCTTGCACGGTGCTGGTCGGCGATGTGGCCGAGCGGTCCTGCAGCATCCCCGTCTCGTCGGTCCAGGGCCAGAAGGTCACGACGCTTGAGGGCCTCGGCAGCGCCGAGAAGCCCAACTTCATGCAGCAGGCGTTCATCGACGAGTCCGCCGCCCAGTGCGGCTACTGCATCAACGGGATGATCATGCAGTCGATGTCGTTCCTGAAGACCAACCCCCACCCCACCGAGGCCGAGGTCAAGGCGGCACTGCAGTACAACATGTGCCGCTGCGGTACGCACGTGCGGATCATCAAGGCGGTCCTCCGGGCCGCGGCGACCGGGGGGGCCTAGGGATGGCAAACGGCAAGGACGAGGGCAAGAGCATCTTCGAGTCCATTCCGGCGATCACCCGCAAGCAGTTCCTTCTCGACTCCGGCGCGCTCGTCGTCGGCTTCAGCCTGGTCGGTTCGATCCTGGCAAAGGCCGCGCCGGCGCTCGCCGCATCGGCCCCGGCCGGACCGCCCCCGAGCTGGCAGGACCCTGCCGCCCAGGGCATCGCCTCGACGGCCGCCGCGGGTGCCCGCGACGGCGACGTGGGCCAGTGGGTTGCGGTCACCGCGACCGGGCAGGTGCTCGTGAGCGAGAGCCAGCCGGACGTCGGCACCGGAGCCATCACCGGCATGCTGCAGATCGTGGCGGAGGAGCTGTATGTTCCCTTCTCCTCGGTCACGCTCGTGCCGATCACGACCAACTCGGCGAACAACGGCGGCGTCGGCGGCAGCTCCGGAATCTCCTCGGGCGGCGCCATGCTGCGTGCGGCCGCTGCCCAAGCGCGTGAGAGCCTGCTCGCCATGGCCGCCACCAAGTTCGGCACGACGGCCGACAAGGTGAGCGTCAAGGACGGCGTGATCTCCGGGCCCGGCGGCAAGACGGTCACATACGCGGACCTCGTCGCGGGCAAGCGGATCAGCGGAACGGTCAGCCCGACGGTCACGCTCAAGCCCGTGTCCGAGTACACCATCGTCGGCACGTCGGTGCCCCGCGTCGACATCCCGACCAAGGTCACCGGCGGCAGCGGCACGTACAACTATCTCGTCAACGTCAAGGTGCCGGGCATGGTCCACGCCCGCTGGGTCAAGCCCCCCGCCTACGGCGCCGTGCCCCTGTCGGCCGACATCGCGTCGATCGAGAAGATGCCCGGCGTGGTCCGTGTCCTGCCGGTCGACTTCTCCCCCGTCGGCATGCGCGGCTACAACAGCGGCATGATCATGCAGAACTTCCAGGGCTTCGCCGTCATCGCCAAGTCGCAGTGGCAGGCGATCGCCGGCATGAACGCCCTCGCCGCCAACGTGAAGTGGAGCGCGGCGCCCCCGCTCGGCGGGTCGTCCACCGACTTCTCGTACCTGCAGACGCTGCCGGTGCAGAAGAAGGTCGTCAACCTCAACCAGGGCGACTTCGAGTCGGCGTACGGCAAGGCGGCCAAGACCTTCACCGCGACGTACATGACGCCGTACCTGGCCAACGCCCCGATCGGGCCGTCGACCGCCATCGCCGACGTCCAGCCGACCCACGCCACGATCTGGTCCGACACGCAGAACGTGTGGGGCACGCAGGCGACCTGCGCCGGCATCCTCGGACTGCCGGTCGACAAGGTCACCGTGATCAGCTACGGCGGCAGCGGCGTCTACGGCCGTGGCCTCAGCGACGACGCCTCGTACGAGGCCGCCGTCCTGTCGCAGAAGATGGGCATGCCCGTGCGCGTCCAGTGGATGCGCCAGGAAGAGTTCGAGTGGAGCACGTGCGACACCCCGCGCGTGCTGGAGATGCGGGCTGGTCTCGACGCGGCGGGCAAGATGAACGCGGTCAAGATGGCCACCTGGTCGGACACCGCCTACAATGGCAGCTTCGGCCTGGACAACGTCATCGCCATGACGCCGCGCTACACCATTGCGAACCTGCTCGAGTACAACCAGTACGCCCAGAACCCGCTGCGCAAGGGCCTCCTGCGCGGCGTCGGCGGCCCGTCGAACTCCTTCGCCTGGGAGTCCTTCGTGGACGAGCTGGCCGCCTTCGTGGGCGCCGACCCGGTCAAGTACCGCCTGTCCCACCTCACCGACCCGCGCCAGGTGGCCGTGCTGAACGCGGTCGTCAAGGGCATCGGCTACAAGCCGCACACCAAGCCGAGCGGTGCGGGCATCGGCGTGGCCACGTTCGTCGACAACTTCGCCAACACGTACGTCGCCCATGCCGCGGAGGTGACGGTCGACAAGTCGACCGGCGCGCTCCAGGTCCACCGCATGGTCGTCGCCGTGGACTGCGGCCTCGTCGTCAACCCCGACCAGGTCAAGCTCCAGATGGAGGGCGGCACCATCCAGTCGATGAGCTGGGCGACCAAGGAACAGCTCCAGTTCAACGACCAGATGGTCACGTCGAACGACTGGCTGTCCTACCCCATCGTCCACTTCCCCGACGTGCCGACCATCGAGACCATCGTGCTGAACAACCCCGCCTACCCGCCGGCCGGCATGGGCGAGCCGCCCTGTCTGGGCGCGCCCGCGGCGATCGCGAACGCCATCTACGACGCGACCGGCGTGCGGCTTCGCTCCTGGCCCTACAGCCCGGCCAAGATCCTCGCCGGCCTGAAGGCCCTCTAGCCGAATCGACCCGGATCCGCGCAAGGGCCGGTCCACCGCCGCTGGGCGGGGGCCGGCCCTTGCGCATGCAGGAAGCCGGGCATCCTACCCGTTCGGGGCGAAGGGAAACGGATAGATCAGGTCGGTGTCTCCGGGGTCGACGCCGAACATCCGCACGACGACCACGATCTGCCCCTTGTGGTGGAACTCGTGCGTGATCGGATGGGATAGGAGCCACCGTGCCGTGAAGCGTCCGGTGAAGTCTCGGTTGGTGCGCACGAACTCCTCGTCGAGCCGGCCGGCGTGGCGCTCGAGGAGCTCCGCCACGGCGCGGTCGGCCCGCTCGAACGCGGCCAGCGCCGACACCGGATCCGGGTAGTCCGCCGGATCCGGGTCCGGTACGTCGCGCTCGAGGCCGACCCGCTCCACCCAGTGGATGTAGCACTGGGCCATATGCAGGTGCCGGTCGCGCACGCTGTCCCCGGCCAGAGTGGCCTGGGGCGCCGCGTACCGGTCGGCTCCGAGGGCGCCTAGCGCCTTCACCAGCGGCTCTCTCGTCCGGCGCACCCAGTCGTACGTGACAGCCAGTCCTTGCGCCACTGTCCCCCTCCTCCGTGGTCGGCCGGTAGGCGGCGGACCCTTCTATCGACCCGCAGACAGCCGCTCGAGAAATGCCAGCGTGCGCTGCAACAGGAGCGCCGCCGCCTCCGGCCGGTACGACGGCAACGTCGCGTCGGCGAAGTAGTGCTGGTCGCCCGGGTAGAGGAACAGCTCAGCGTCCTTCGCCGACGCGACGATCTGGCGGGCGCCTTCGACGTCGCCCTCGTCGATGAAGAACGGGTCCGCGTCCATGCCGTGGATCTGGACCGGAACGTCGTCCGGCCACGGCCCGAAGAACTCGGGCGACACGCACGCGTAGTAGAGGAGGGCCCCTCGCGCCCCCGGTCGCGTCTGCGCCAGCCGCTGGGCGGCGACGACGCCGAGCGAGAAGCCGGCGTAGACGACGCCGGCGGGCAGCGCCGCCACCGCGTCGCGCGCACGCTCGACGACGCCGTCGGGCATGCCGATGGCCTCGGCGTGCGCCACACCGTCGTCGATCGTCGCGAACGTGCGGCCCTCGAACAGATCCGGCGTGTGCACCGTGTGGCCGGCCCGTCGCAGATCGTGGGCAAAGGCCCTCACCCCGTCGGTCAGTCCCAGCGCGTGGTGGAACAGGACCACCTCCACGCGATCGCCCCCCACTCCCCAGCGTTGACACGCTCCCTCATCTTGCCATAGGCGGCGGGGCATGTCCGGCCAAAGGCCTGCCGGTGCCACCGTCGAATGCCCACCCGAAGCGTGACGGGCGCCGCGCCGGGTCCCTCCCGGCCCGGCTCCGGCGCCCACGAAGGGGGAACGTGCCGCATGACGCCGGGAAGGTCGAGAGTGCACCGCCCGAGCCCGTCCGTCGACGTCTGCACGGGCGTCCAGGCTGCGTAGGGGGCCCTACGCAGGCAGTTCCTTCGCCCGCCGGCAGTCGCGTCCGGAGCGGTCTGCCCGGCGGCAGGCCCGAATCGTGTCGTGCGTGGGAGCGCCCCTCGGCAGGCGGTCGCGAGCTGCGACCGTCGGATCCGTGTTCGGTCCCTCGGGGAACCGCCCGAGCGAGGGCCCGCATGTGACGGCCTGAGGAGGTACCCGCGTGTCCCCGTTTGCGCTCGCGTGCCTGTCGTACCTGAGCCTTGCCCTGCCCGGATCGACCCTTGGCCTGCTGTGGCCCGCGATGCGCGCGACCTTCCAGGTGCCGCTCGCCGACCTCGGCTTCATCCTCGCGACCGGCACGCTCGCCTCGATCCTCGCCAGCGCAGCCGTCCCGCGCCTGATTGCGCGTCTCGGCGTCGGCTGGCTGCTGGCACTGGGGTCGCTCGCCGTCGCCCTGGCGCTGGGCGTCGAGGCCGCCGCGCCGTACCTGTGGATCATCGTCGCCGGATCCGCCGTGTTCAGCCTGGGCTTCGGCTCGATCGACGCCGCCCTGAACGCACACGCCGCGCACACGTTCGGTGCCCGGCAGATCAACTGGATGCATGCCACCTACGGCCTGGGCGCCACGGCCGGGCCGCTCCTCGTCACGGCACTCCTTGGCCATGGCACGGGCTGGCGCGTCGTGCTCGCGATCTTCGCCGCCATCATGGCCGCGTTCGGTCTCGCCTTCGTCAGCCTGCGGGGCGCGTGGTCGCGTACCGCGGCCCTACCCGTCCCGCCGGCCCAACCGCCGACCGATCCCGGGACCGGGGCGACCGCGCGGCCCGCAGGCTTCGCGTCGCTGTTCGCTCCCCTCCTGTTCACGGCGGTCGAGACCGGCATCGAGTCCGGGGCCGGCATCTGGGGCTTCGTCTTTCTCGCCTCCGGCCGCCATCTGCCCCCGGCCGCGGCCGGCGCTGCCGTGTCCGCCTACTGGGCAATGATGGTGGTGGGGCGGGCCGTCCTCGGCCCCGTGGCCGAACGGCTCGGCGCCCAGCGCGTTCTGTCTGCAGCCGTGGCGGGTGTCGCCCTCGGCGGGGCGGTGATGAGTGTGCCCGGCCCAGCGTGGCCGGCCGTGGCCGGCCTCATGCTGCTCGGCCTGGCGGCGTCGTCGGTCTTCCCCCTCCTCACGCTGACGACGGCGAGCCGGGTCCGGGGCAGCCGGGACGCCACGACGCGCACGGTCGGCCTCCAGGTGGCGGCGTCGGCCGTGGGAAGCGCCGCGCTACCCTCGGCGATCGGCGTCGTGCTCGGCGCGGCCGGCGCCGCCGCCCTCGGTCCCCTGCTCCTTGCCCTCGGCGTCGCGATGTGGGCCCTGTACGCACCCGTCGCCCGGTCCGGCGGCCGCGTGACCGCCTGACCGGCGCCGCCTATGCACGCTTAGGTGCCCCCTGCCGGGACCTCCCCGGCAGGGGGTCTTGCGCGTTGGCGCGACCAGGTGTATCGGTGTACCCGTACACCAGTGCATGGGAGAAACGGGGGGATGGCCGTGGCCGTGTGCATCGAGGCGCGGGGGCTGGCCAAGGTCTATCGGGGCGGCCACGGGCTGCTCGGGCTCGATCTGACCGTGGACGGCGGCGAGGTGTTCGGCCTTCTGGGTCCCAACGGCGCCGGCAAGACGACGACCCTGCGCACCCTCCTGGGACTACTCCATCCCACCGCGGGATCGGCGTCGATCATGGGTCACGACGTCGCGCGCGACAGCCTGGGCGTTCGCGCCGCCGTCGGGTATCTGGCCGGCGAACCGGCGCTCTACCCCACGATGACGGGCCGCCAGCACCTCGACCTCGCGCTCGCCCTGCGGGGCGTAAGCGACCGGTCCCGCGCCCGCGCGGTCGAGGAGCGGCTCGGCGTCGAGATGGGGCGCAAGGTCGGTCAGCTGTCGCGGGGGAACCGGCAGAAGGTGGGCATCCTCCTGGCGCTCGCGCACGATCCCGCCGTGCTCCTCCTCGACGAACCGGCCAGTGCCCTCGACCCGCCCTCCCAGGACGCCTTGCATGCCCTCGTGCGCGAGGAGCAGGGACGCGGCAAGACGGTGGTCTTCTCCAGCCACGTCCTGCCCGAGGTCGAGGCGATCAGCAACCGGGTCGGCGTCCTTCGCGACGGCCGGCTGGTCTCGAACGACGCCCTGGCCGCGCTGCGCCAAAAGCGGGTGCGCAACGTCACCCTTCGCTACGACGGTGTGCCGGCGCACCTGGACGACGTCACGGGTGTCTCGGACGTGCGCGAGGTCGCCGGCCGAATCGAGCTGCGCGTCGCCGGAGACCTCGCGCCCCTGCTCCGCCGACTGGCCGACACGCCGCCTGCCGACCTGACGATCCAGGAGCCCAGCCTGGAGGAGGCGTTCCGGTCCTTCTACGGGGGCGGTGCGCAATGACCCTCTACCGGTACGGGCTGCGCCAGGCGCGCCTGGCCTGGCTGGTGTGGACGCTGGTCGTCGTGCTCATCGTCGTCATGGTGGTGTCCACGGCCGCTGCCGTCGTCCAGACCCCGGCGGTCTACACCGCCGTCATGCGCGGCATGCCGGCTTCGCTCCTGGCCCTGTTCGGGGGGGCCGCGCTCCTGCGCCATCCCCTGGACAGCTACCTCGTCAGCAAGCTTCTGCTCTACCTGCCCCTCATCGGCGGGCTGCTCGGCGCGTTCCAGGCTGCCTCGCTCGCGCGTGAGCTCGAGACCGGCCAGGCCGACTTCCTCCTCGCCCTTCCGGTCCGGCGGGCGGCCGTGTTCGGGGCGCGGCTCGCGACCACGCTCAGCGCCGTCGCCGGCCTGTGGGTCGTCACGGGCCTGACGCTCCTCCTGGCGACGCGCTCCAACCACCTGCCGCTCGCCCTCGGACCGGTTGCCCTCCTCGCCTACGCGGGCTTTGTCGTAGACGCGGTGCTCGTCAGCGCGGCCCTTGCCGCAGCGGTCCTGGCGGGTAGCTACCGGGGCGGCCTGCGCCTTGCGCTGGCGATCGTCGTGGCTCCGGCGATCGTCGACTGGGCCCTCAAGATCGCCCTGGTACCGCCGGGCTGGCTGCTGGTTGCGCCCTACGGCTACTACGACCCGGCCCGGATCCTGGTCTCGCACCCGTTCGCCTGGGCGGCCACCCTCGTCCTCATCCCGGCGACGGTCGTGATCGGCTACCTTGGCCAGCGCGTGTTCGAGCGCAAGGAGGTCTGACATGGCACTGGTACGCCAGCACCTGCGCCAGGAGCGCGCCGCGTGGATCGCCTGGGCCGGGGCCATGGCCTGCGCCGCGTTCGGCATCGGCGCCGCCTACGCGATCCTTCCCGCGAGCCTGGCCCGGCAGGCGAGCCCCCTCCTGCAGAAGATCCCGAGCGACATGAATGCCTTTCTCGGCGGCACGGCGACCTTCCTGAGTCCGCGCGGCTGGGCCGACGGGCTCGCCCTCACCGGACTCCTGGCCATGGGCGTCGCGGTATTCGTCGCCCTGGCCTCCCTCTCCGTCGTCGTCGAGGACCGGGACGGCGGCGGCCTCGAGTTCCTCCTCACGCTCCCCGTCCGCCGTGGGCGCCTGCTCGCCGCCCGGACGCTGTCCGTCCTGGTGCAGGTCGTGGGCGTGGAGGCGGCGGTGTGCGTCGGCGTGGCGCTTGGCCTTGGCGCCGTCGGCCATCCCCTGCCCATCGGCCGGCTCGCCGCCGCGGCGCTTCCCGCCGTCCTTGCCCAGACGGCCCTCGCCGGCACCCTGGTGGTGTGCTCGCTCGCCCTGCGCGACCCGACCCAGGCCATGCTTGTCGATCTCGTCCTTGCGATCGGACTGTTCTTTCTCCCGGCGATGGGCGGGCACAGTCCCGTGCGGTTCGTTTCCCCGTTTGCATACTCGGACGCCGGCCTTCTCCTCGGGGGCGGCTTCCCGACCGGCCATGCGGTGCTCCTGGCGGCCTGGACGGCGGTCGCGTTCGTCCTGGCCGGCCTCTGGTTCGCCCGCATGGATACTTGACCCGTGTGGCTTCGCATCGATCCCCAGAGCGGCGTGCCGATCTACCGCCAGATCGCCGACCAGGTCGCCCAGGCCGTGGCCGGCGGGTTCCTCGCGGAAGGCGACCGCCTGCCCGCCGTGCGCGAGCTGGCGGTCGAGCTCGCGGTCAACCCCGGCACGGTTGTCAAGGCGTACGAGGAGCTGGCACGGGCCGGCGTCATCGTGCAGCCGCGCGGCCTGGGGACGTTTGTCGCCGGCGTGCCGCCGCTGGACGAGGCCGAGCGCCTCGCCCGCCTCGCCGCCCTCGCCGCGGATGCGCGGGCGGGGGCGCAGCGTCTGGGGTTCGACGTCGAAACGTTGTGCGACGCCATCCGGGCCGCCGCCGCCGACCCGGGCGGGGCCGAGCGAAAGGGGGATCCCGATGGACGTCGTCGTCGCTGACGGACTCGCCAAGCGGCGCGGGTCGGCCGAGGTTCTGGGCGGCGTCGACCTGCGCGTGCCCGAAGGCAGCGTGACCGCCGTCATCGGCGCGAACGGTGCCGGCAAGACGACGCTCCTGCGCATCTTGGTCGGTCTCCAGCGGCCCACGGCGGGAACCTGCACCGTGCTGGGATGCGCGCCGGATCGCTGGCAGCCGGCCGACCGCCAGCGCGTCGCCTACATCGCCCAGCGGCCCGCGTTCCTCGCCGGCGTGCGCGTGGGCGACCTCCTGCGCGTCGCCGCCGACCTTCACCCGCGCTGGGACGCGTCGGCGGCGGCACGATCCCTCGAGCGGTTCGCGATCGGACCGCGCCTGGCCGTGGCGACCTTGAGCCCCGGCATGCGGGCCCTTCTGGCCCTGGCGATCGCGCTGGCGACCGGGCCCGATCTCCTCGTCCTCGACGAGCCAGCCGCCGGCCTCGACCCCGTCATGCGCCGCCGCTACCTCCAGGCGCTCCTGGACGGGGCAACCGGCGAGCGGCGAACGGTTCTCCTCGCGTCCCAGGACCTGGCCCTGGTCGAGCGCCTGTGCGACCGGATCGCCTTGCTGCACCGCGGCCGGATCCAGGTCGCCGGCCCGCTCGACGGCGTCCTCGCCGACCAGCACCGCCTGCGCGTCGGCGGCGGCCCGTCCCTGCGTCCGACGCTTGGGGCGGTCGCCGGCGTGCGCCGTCTCGAAGCGGTCGGGGGACGCGGCTTCGTCCTCACGGGCACAGCCACCGCCGACGATGTGCGCAGCATCGAGGGCGTCGGCGCGGTCCAGGACGAACCCCTCACGCTCGAGGAACTGTTCTGGAGCTACGTCGCCGACCCCGGCGAGATCTAGGCCCTGGGCCCGGCCGTCGGCACCGGCTCGCCGGTCAGCGTCTCGACACACGCGCGCGCGGCGTCAAGGGCCTCGTCGCCGTCGCGTCCCAGCGCCGTCACGTGTCCGAGCTTGCGCCCTGGCGCGGCGGCCTTGCCGTACAGGTGGACGCTCGCTTCCGCCCGGGCCAGCGCGGCCGGCAGGCGGGCGCGCGGGTCGGCACCGTCGCGCCCGCCCAGGATGTTCACCATGGCCGCGGCGGGCGCGCGCATCGCTGTCGATCCGAGCGGCCAGTCGAGCACCGCCCGCAGGTGGTTGTGGAACTGGGAGGTGACCGAGCCCTCGATCGTCGCGTGGCCGGAGTTGTGCGGGCGAAGCGCGATCTCGTTCACGAGCACCTGGCCCTCCCCTGTGACGAACAGCTCCACCGCCAGGATGCCGCTCGCGTCCAGGTGGCGCGCGATGCCCTCGGCCAGCGCCGCGGCCGTCTTGGCCACCTCCGGGTCGATGCGTGCCGGCATGACAAGCTCGCGACAGATCCCGTCCACCTGCCGCGTCTCGACGACCGGATAGGGCGCCCACTGCCCGGACGGGCGACGGGCGCCGACGACCGCCACCTCCATCGCGATCGGTACCAGCGCCTCGGCGAGAAGGCTACCCGCCGGCCGCCCGGCGCAGAACGCACGCGCCGCCTCCCGGTCCGGCGCGACGAAGACCCCCCGACCGTCGTAGCCGCCGGTGCGCGCCTTGAGGACGAGCGGCCAGCCGGCATGCTCGGCCAGCCGGTCGAGGTCGGCCATGGCGTCCGTGCCGAGGGCTGTGAACACCGGTACGGGAAACCCGGCCGCGGCGAACGCCTGACGCTGGAACAGCTTGTCCTGGGCCGCACGCAGGGCGCCCGCCGCCGGTCGCACGGCAAACCCCTTGGCCGTGAGCGCGGCGACGAGGTCGTTCGGAACGTGCTCGTGATCGAACGTGACCACGTCGCTTGCATGCGCGAGGCGAGCGAGCGCATCGGCGTCGTCGGGCGCGCCCAACAGCGGCGTCGCCCCGGCGAGAAGGGCCGGCTCGTCGGCCGTGCGGGCGAGGACGACGAGCTCGACGTCGAGGTCGACGGCCGCCTGCTGGGTCATGCGCGCGAGCTGCCCGCCGCCGACCATGCCGACGACGGGGACCGATCCGGTGGGTCTCATGTGGTTTGACATACGAAAAAGGTTCCATATACCCTGCCCAGTATGTCAACCGAAACGCGAGCGGCCGCGCCGCCGGTCGAGGTCGTGATGGGCAGCGCCTCGGACCTGGAGACGATGCGCGAGGCCGCCGCCGTCCTGGACGAGCTGGGCGTGCCGTCCCGGATGCGGGTGGTTTCCGCCCACCGCACCCCGGCCGACATGCTCGCCTTCGGGCGCTCGGCCGTCGAACGGGGCACCCGCGTGATCATCGCCGGCGCGGGCGGGGCGGCGCACCTGCCCGGCATGCTGGCGTCGATGACCACCCTGCCGGTGATCGGCGTGCCGGTGCCCCTTCGCCACCTGGACGGCCTGGACTCGCTCCTGTCGATCGTCCAGATGCCCGCAGGCGTGCCCGTCGCCACCGTCGGTGTGGGCAACGCCCGCAACGCCGGGCTGCTCGCCGCGCGCATCCTGGCTTTGGCCGATCCCGTTCTGGCGGGGCGCCTCGCCGCCTTCGCCGAGGCCCTGGCGGAGAAGGCGCGCGGCCAGGACCGTGCGCTCGACGAGTCGGCGCCCTGACCGACCCGCCCGTTCAGGTGGCGGCAACGGCCGCGCGCGCGTCCCACGCCTGCGCAAACGCCTTGACGGCCGGCACGACCTCGCGCAGGTCGAAGGGCTTGGCGAACAGCGCCTGGTAGCACGCCGCCGGCAGCATGTCGAACTCCTTGCGGATCGCGCCGGTCATGAGCACGACGGCGACCCCCTCGTGGCGGGGGTCGCCGGCCAGCGCCAGGGCCAGGCGGCGGCCGCCCGCCCGCGGCATGAACAGGTCGAGGAGAACCACGCCCACGTCCTGCGACGCGTCCCCGTCGAGCCACGCCATCGCGGCGTCCGGGTCGGTGAACGGGACCACGTCGAGGCCGGCCCGGCGTAGGGCCATCTCGAGCACAAGGACGATGTTCGGCTCGTCGTCCACCACCACCACCTTGGCCACACGAACGCCCCGCCTTCTCACCGGTTGCCTCGGGTCGGACCGCGTCCTCGCGCGAAGGGACTCAGGGTCCGGGGCGGTCGGAGGCGCCGACCGGCAGCTCGATGCGGACCGCCGAGCCCACGCCCACCTCGCTATCCATCCAGATCCGACCGCCGTGCGTCTCCAGGATCTTGCGGCTCACGTACAGGCCCAGCCCGGACCCTTGCGGCGGCTGGGTCCCGGCGTGCGCGGTCAGCCGGACGCCCGGCTCGAACACGGCTTCCAGCTGGTCTCGCGGCACGCCGCACCCCTGGTCGCGCACCGTCACCCGGGCCACGTCGCCCGCCCGCTCGACCCGGACCTCGATCGGCGTCCCCGGCGCGGCATACTTGCGGGCGTTGGTGAGGACGTTGTCGAGAACCTGCCGGATGGCATCCGGGTCGACCCGCACCCTCACCGCCGACCGCTCTCCCAGGAGCCGGACCGTTTCGCTGCCCACCGCCTCGAACATCCGGACGGAGGCCTGCACCAGGGCGGCGAGGTCGGTATCGACCACCGTGCCGGGGGTCGCCGGCTGCCATGCATCCCGCGTGCCGACGGCGTAGACGAACCGCTCGAGAAGGCGGTTCAGCCGGGTCACTTCCTCCTCCACCACGCCGAGGAGCGAGGCCGCGTCGTCGGGGTCGTCGCGGATCAGGCGGACCGCCCCCAGGGCGGCCGTCATCGGATTGCGGATCTCGTGCACGGCGACCTGGAGCACCTGCCACATGGTGCGCTGGCGCTCCTCGGCCAGCTGCTCGCGCTGCAGGGCGCGCTCGGCCGCCCGGTGCTCGGTCACGTCCCGCTGGATCTTGGCGAACCCCGTGATCCGGCCGCCCGGACCGCGCAGGGCGGTGATCGTCACGTCGGCGCGAAACCACGACCCGTCCCGACGGACGCGCCAGCCTTCGTCGTTGAACGTGCCGTGCGCCGCCGCCCACACAAGCGCACGCCGCGGACGGTCCGCGGTGCGGTCCTGTGGCGTGTAGAAGCGGTCGATGGGGTGCCCGACGACCTCGTCCTCGCGGTACTGGAGGATCCGCTCGGCGCCCCGGTTCCAGGTCATCACGCGCCCGGCGGGATCGAGAAGATAGATCCCGAACTCGCAGACGCCGTCGACCAACTCGCGAAACCGGTCGGGGTGGACGCGCGGACCGCGCGACGAGTCCCCGCCCCACTCGTCGGAGGCCGGGTCCGTATCCGAGCGGGGGCGAACATAGACGAACAGGAAGTGGCTGGCGGGCGGTCCGTTCCGGTCGTCGCCGAGGCGTAGCGCCAGCACGGTCAGGTAGTCGTGGTCCGCTGCCAGGGCCGGGAGCCTGCAGGTGCCTCGCCCGTCTTCCAGGGCGTCGCGAAAGGCGCCGGCGATGGCGGCGCCTTGCGTGTCCAGCACGGAGGCGAGGGAGGCGCCGAGGAGATCGGCCTCGGTCCGGTTCAGGAGTGCGCACAGGGTCGGGTTCGCTTCGACGATCCGGTGGTACTGGTCGGCGACGGCGACGGCCTCCGGGTTGTCGTGCAGGATTCCCCGAAGGATGTCGCGGCTGTGGTCCACGATGAACAAGGCCTTCCCTACGCGTCGATTCCGCGGACGTGGGCGGGGGCCGCCCTCAGGCTTGTCTACGTTGCGCCTCTTCGGTAGGAGAATCTGTCAGTTTCCGTCGAGCGTTGCGCAATCCATGGCCGGACCGGCGGCCACACGACAGGGCGTGCGCACGCAAGGCCGCTCCCGCCGCACCGCGGCCAGGGCCCCACGGGCACCTGTGCGGTCCACGCGCGGACCGAACGTGTAGGGGTCAGGTGCCGCGGACGAATGCCACCGCTTCCTGCCGGGTCTCCCAGGGCAGGGCATCGCCCGCCTCGAGCATCGCCGGCAATCGGCCGCGCTCGGTCGTCAGGGCCCGGAACATGTCCGCGACGGTGACCTCGTGCGCGGGCCGGCTGACCGTGCGGACCGTGTCCCCGGCGGCGACGCTGCCGGGTGCGATCACGCGCAGGTAGGCGCCGGGAGCCCCGTGCCGGGTGAACGCGCGCTCCCAGCCGCGCACGCCAAGCCAGCCGGCGAAGGTTCGGCAGGGAATGCGCGGGCACGAAACCTCGACAATGCACCGCTCGCCGATGCGCCAGCGCTCGCCGATGCGCGCGCCGGACAGGTCGATCCCCTCGGTGGTAAGGTTCTCGCCGAAGGCGCCGTCGCCGAGTTCCCGTGCCAGCGCCGCCTGCCAGTGGTCGAGGTCCTCGCGGGCGTAGGCGTACAGCGCCTGTTCCGGGCCCCCGTGATGGCGAAGGTCGCACACCTCGTCCGTAGCGAGGCCGCTGCCCGCCGCGCCCTTGGGCCCCGGCCAGCGGACGGCGACGGCACCGGCGACAGGGCGCTTGTCGATGCCCGTGCGCCCGACCGTTGCATGCCCGCTTTGGGTGGCGCGGCCGGCGTTGACCGAGCGTATGCGTGCCATCGCGAACCTCCGTGCGCCGCCCGGATCGCAGGGCGGGTCGATATGGCGACACGGTACGCCTCGTTGCGGCGCACCGGCAAGGGTTGCGCCGCCCCCACGGTCGGAGCCCGCCTCCGCCCGGGGACGGAGGGCCGCGCGCCCCCCTGGCCGTACGCTCGATCCATCACGCTCCGAGGAAGGGTGCCGTGGTGACCCTCGACAGCGCCGCCCCAGCCTCCCGGGCCGGCATCTGGCGCAACCGGAACTTCGTCATCCTCGTCAGCGGCCAGTTCGTCTCCCAGGCGGGCAACACGCTGTTCACCATGGCCGTGTACTGGTTCGTCCTCAGCACGACCGGCAGCCGGTCGGATCTGGGCTTCGTCGGCTCGGTCCTGTCCCTGGCCGGCCTCGGTGGACTTGTCGCCGGCGCCCTGGTCGATCGCTGGAACCGCCGCAGAACGATGATCTGGACAGACGTGACGCGGTCGGCGCTGGCTCTCGCGCTGACCGTGGTGGCCGCCGCGCACGGCGTGCCCCTGCCCCTCCTGGTGGCGGTGGTGTTTGCGATGGGCCTCGTCGGCCAACTGTTCGGTCCGGCCGAGATGGCGCTCATCCCCACCGTGGTCCCGGATGCGCAGCTTATGGCGGCGAACAGTGTGAACCAGGGCGGCACCGCGATCGCCCAGCTCTTCGGGGCGTCGCTGGGCGGCGTGATCCTGGGCGTGTTCGGACCCGTCATCCTGTTCGGCTTCAACGGCGTCGCCCTCGCGGTGTCGGTCGCGTCGCTGCTCCTCTTGCGACTGCCCGCAGCCGCCCAAGTCGGCGCCGGCGCGGACGCCGGTCCGGGCGTGGCCGCGAGGCGCCTTCTGACCGACATCGTCCAGGGCCAGAAGGCCATCTGGGGGAGTCCGTTCCTGCGTCGGGGCGTCCCGATCACTTTGATCGTGAACTTCGCCCTGTCGCCGATCACGTTCCTGGACGTCGCCTGGGTCCGGCAGGTCCTGCATCTGGGCGCCGCCGTCTACGGCCTGTTCGGCGTGGCCATCCTGGTCGGGATCCTGATCGGCAGCGTGCTCGCCGGCAGCCTCGGCGACCGGCCCTCCCTCCCTCCCATCCTGCTGTCCTGCTTCGGCGCCGCGGGACTCGCCATCGCCGCCCTGTCGCGGGTGCCGGTCGCGGTGCCCGATCTCGCCTTTCTGGCGGTGTTCGGCCTGAGCGTCGGGATCCTCAACACCGTGCTGCAGTCCGCCCTGCAACGAGCCGTGCCGGACCGCCTGCGGGGGCGCGTGTTCGGCACGCTGACCGCGTTCGGCACCATGGCCTACCCGCTGGGCGGACTTCTCACGGGCCTTGCGGCCGCCGTGACCTCGGTGGGCAACATCTTTCTGGGTGCGGGCGTTCTGCTCGCCGCGGCCAGCCTGCTGGTGCTCGGACTGCCCAGCCGCATCTCCATCGACGACACGGTGGAGGTCGCCTAGGCGACAACAGGGCGAACCCCCGGGGGGATTCGCCCGTCGCGCGGTGTCGAACGATTTGGTCGAACGGCGACCGTTTGTGCGCAGGGATTGCGCGCCATCTCGCCCAACTGGAATGAACTGGTGCGGGACGCGTACTAGATGCCGGGGTTCTCCGGATCGACCGGCTCCGGCGTGAACATCCGCACATGCCCGCCCCTGGGCTGGACCCGAACATGCGTCACCCCGACGTGGTGCAACGCCAAGCGGGGCATGTGTAGCCGCACCGTCGCGCCGGCCGACCCGGCCACCAGGAGCACGCCAAGGACCGCGGCGAGCGCGGTCCGGGCCATCGTCACCGGACGGGCGAACATCAACCTGTCCACCTCCACCATCTGGGATGTCCTTCGACTGGGGGCGCGGGATCGCACGTGGCCGTGGCACAGACCGAGCTCGACCTTGGGGATCCCCTCGCGGGCGTCGACGCCGAGTTTCGCGTGGCGCTGTCATCCCTGACCGGGGCGGAGCGGCTGCGGTGGGTCCTCGCACTCCATCGTCGCCTGCGCCCCATCGCCCCCGAGCTGGCCGGCCCGTTTTGCCGACTGGCCCTCACCGGGTTTGTTGCCGGGCGGGTGTCGCCACGGGCAACCCGCAGGGCCCGCAAGGCAACCGCCGGGTTCCTCCAGGCGGGACGCTTCGACTGGGCGTGCCGCTCGATGTCCCAGGAGGGACGCCTAGCGCTGGTGGCCGGGGAGTGGGCGCTGGCACGCCAACTCCTTACCGCCGCCGAGCGGCTTGGCAGCGTGGGCACCGCGCGGGTGCCGGCCGACGTCCGCGCCTCCATGCTCAGCAACCTGGCTTCGGCCGCCTGGCACGCCGGCGATTTCCCGGCTGCACGGGCAGCGTGGGAACAGGCCCTCGTCGCTGCCCAGGCTCACGGCCTGCCCTCGTTGGCGGCCGGTGCTCGAGCCGGCCTGGGATTGTGTGAATGGGTCGAAGGGCGCCCGGCAGCCGGGTACGTCTACTCAAGCGCGGCCCTCAATTGGTACCGCGCATCTGGGCGCACCGTCTCCGTGGCCCAGGTGCTGTGCAACGCCGCCATGATGCTGGAGGACTTCGGTCACTGGCAGGATGCCGTGGTCCTCTTCGAAGAGGCGCGCGACCTTGCGATCGATGCCAATCGCGCCCGCCTCGCCGTCGATGCCTGCACGGAGCTCGTCCACGCCTGGATCGCGCTACGCAAGCGGCAACGGGCCCGCGAGGCGCTGGTGCACGCAAAGGAGCTCCACACCGCAGGCCAGCCGCTTCCGGAACGCTGTCTGGCCGAACTCCACCTGGCCGAGGGCCACCTTCTGCTGGTCGAACGGCGTGTGAACGACGCCCTTCGCAGCTTCCGACAGGCCCATTCCATGATCGGTACCGCCCATCGCCCGATTCTCACCCAACGGGTGATGACCGAACTGAACCTTGCCGTCCAGACGGCCGGCGGGCGCCTGCATGCCGTGCAGGAGATGCTCGAGGTTGTCCGGGCCATGGATCGGCGGCCGGTGGTTCGTCCCCTGGCATCTCGCTGACCGCGTTCCAGGCCGCCGCCCGGACGCGGGTCGTTGTCGACCCCTCCCGGCGGCCGACAATGTAGTTCGACGTTTGGTAAGAGATTCCTTCTTTTCCCTGTCGCCCCATGGGCTTTGCCGTCGAAGCCGGCCGTCAGCGGCGACCCGGATCCCTACCCCCACCCCGCCCCCGAAGGGAACGCGACAACCGCCGGCATGGCCGCTTCCCGGCCTCGCCCGGCGCATCGAGCGCCGCAGGTCCGTCGCGGGACGGATACACACGCCGAAGGACGTGGCCACCGCTTCGGTGTCTTCGGGCGTACGCGGCCCGGAGCGAAGGCGTGTCGGGCCGGCGTGCGCGGCAAGGTACGGCCCGGACGTGGATGCCCAGAGCGGCCAAGTGATGGCGAAGGGCGTCGGCGCCCCGGAAGACGCACCCCGGACCGTCCTGGCGCCCGAGCCGCCCGCACATGCGTCTCGCTGTCGGACGAACGAAACCCGGCCCGGCCGGGTCTGCCCGACGGCCGGGGCGGCAAGGAAGACCGCAGGCGCGGGCTTGGCCGCGCCGACACGACAGGACGAGACGATGGCATCGAAGTCGCCTGCGATGCCGAGGCGTTCGAGGTCATCATCGAGTCGCGACGTCGCATTCGTCACGAGGACGACCCTGCACTGGGTACGCACCGCCCGGATGCGTGCCAACACGTCCGCGTCCACCCGCCCGGCGATGCCGACCAGGACCGCACGACGGCCTGGGCGTCCGCGCCCGGGTACTGGGCGTCCAGCCGCGCGACGATCCGCGCCCGCCAGACCTCGTCCGTGACGGCGCCCTTGATGGCAGGCGTCCGCAGGGCGGGACCGAACGCGGCGCGCTGGAGCGCGCCGGCGGGGAGCGGCCCGAGCGCCTCCGCCCGGGCGTCGCGCCGCGCATTCCACCGGCGCACCACGCCGCCGAGATCGATCAGGAGCGCCTGCGCATCCGGCATCGTGTTGCCCCCGCCCGCATCCGGGTCACACCGCACGGCCGGCCGCCTGCACGCACCGCCCCCCTGCCACGCGCGGGTCCGCACGGCCCGCCCTCTGCGTGTCCCGGTACCGCCGTAGGCGGGCGATCAGCCGGCACGCCGGTACGGTCAGACGACGGCGGCGGTCAGCATGCCGAAGTAGGTCGGCACCTCGTAGCACAGGAGTTCGGTGCGACGGGTCCAGCGTTGGAGCACGCCGGCAAGGATCAGGATCTGCCACTGGCCGTCGACCAGGGCCTCGTGCACGAAGGCCGGGTCGAGGGCGCGCAGGCGCAGGATGTCGCCGGCCCCGACGGCCTCGACCACCTGCCTGTCGTACGCCTCCGAGGCGGGGGTGTAGCCGTAGGGGCCGGCCGCGTCGTGCCCGTGGCCCAGGTCCGAACTGGCGACCAGACCGACCCTCCCCGGGTGGGCGTCCAGCACCGGGTAGAGGGCCTCGCCGTAGGCCACCATCGCGTCGAAGCCCAGGTCGGCGCATGGCACCACCTGGACGACCCGGCTGCCACCCTCGCCGGCGCCCAGGAACGCCAGCGGGATCGAACCGCTCCAGTCCATCGGGTAATTCCCGTCGCCATGGCCGACCAGGATCGACGGCACGCCCGCCCGGTTGCCGGCGGCGGTGATCGTGCGGGCCAGATCGCGCTCGACCGGGGCCGAGAACGAGAACGGCTCGCCGCCCTTCCCCTCGGGCTGGATGTGGGAGATCGCGTGCTCGCCGTCGGACACGGCCATGTGCCCGTCCACCCACAGGCCGTGCGGGCCGAGCACCACCCAGGTGTCGACACCGGCCTCGCGCGCACGCGAGCGCAGGTCGGCCATCGCTTGGCGCGTTCCCTCCGCGCGGGCTGCCGCCGGGTTTCCCAGGGACGCGATGCTGACGCCGCCGTGCGGCGCGATGCAGGCAAAGACCAGCAAGGAACGCACCCCTTTCGCCAGCGTGGTTCGCCGGCCGCCATCGGCCTCCTGGCAACCGGCCGCGCGCGCGCATAGCGATGCGCGAGGTGGTGCCGATGCCCGATAGCCAGCGCGTCCACCTGGGACGCGTGGTGTCCATGCGCCAGGTGCCCGAGGGCCTCGAGGTCGTGCTCGACAGCGGCCGGCGCCTGGTCATCCCGCAGCGCCCGGGCCGGCCGGCCGCGGTGGGACCGACCCCGACCGCCGATCCCGGCGGCCCGGCCCAGCCCCAGGGCGCATAGGCCGACACGATGCTCGACACGGCCGCCCGCGGATCGACGCGAAACGCGAGGCGACCGCGCGACCGCGAACGGACCTGCGTCCTTGCCGCGCGGCCCGGCGGACGCCTCCGAGGGAAGGGCCGACGCCCGTCCGTCGCATGGCATTTGCATGCGGGTGCGCCAACTTGTTCCTTGGGCGCGATGTGGAAGGTGCCCCGGTGCGCGAGGAGAACTGCCACCACGTAGCCGGTGCGCCGCTGTGCAGCGGGGCTGGCCGGGGCCGGAAGGGGAACGGCGATGGACGCTTGGGTTCCGCTGGATCGCTCGGGGACGCACCGATTCGAGGCACGTAGCCAGGCCCTGCGCCAGGCGCGCACGGTACCCGCCTCCCCGACCGCCCCTGCGGAAGCCGAGGTCCCGACCCCCGGGTCGCCGCCGGCCCGCTACATGCCCGCCCTGGACGGGCTGCGCGCCGTCGCCGTGCTGGCCGTGATCGCCTACCACATCAACCTGCCCGCCGCCCCGGGCGGGCTGCTTGGCGTGGGCGTGTTCTTCGTCCTGTCCGGATACCTCATCACCGACCTGCTTCTGGGCGAACGCGAACGAACCGGCGCGATCGCGCTGGGTGCGTTCTGGCAGCGCCGGGCGCGGCGCCTCCTGCCGGCGCTGTTCGTCATGCTGGCCGCGGTGACCGCCGCCACCGCCCTGGTCGAGCCCGCCCAGATCGGCGCCCTGTGGGGTGCGCTTGCCGCCGCCGTCACCTACTCGAGCAACTGGTGGCTCATCTTCCACCACGTCTCGTACTTCCAGTCCTTCGGGCCGCCGTCGCCGCTCGGCCACCTGTGGTCGCTGGCGGTCGAGGAGCAGTTCTATCTCGTCTGGCCGCTCGTGCTCCTCGCACTCGCCGGCGCCCTGGCTCGCGGCCGGCGCGGCCTTGCCCTCTTCGTCGTCCTTGCCCTGGCCGTCGCCTCGACCGTCCTGATGGCGATGCTCTACCAGCCGGGGAGCGATCCGACCCGGGTGTACGACGGCACCGACACGCGCGCCGCGGCCCTGCTCGTGGGCGCCGCGCTGGCCCTGGTCTGGCCGAGCCGGCGCCTCGTCGAGCGGGTCTACCGGGCCCGCTCCGGCTGGGCCGACCTCGCGGGCCTGGCCGGCCTCGCCGTCATCGCCCTGATGGTCTGGCGGGTCGGCCAGTACAGCACCTTCCTCTACCGGGGAGGCTTCCTCGTCCTGTCGGTGGCGACCGCCGGCGCCGTCGCGGCCCTCGCCCACCCCGCGACCCGCCTCGCCCGCCTATTCTCGTGGGCGCCCCTGCGCTGGCTGGGCGAGCGGTCGTACGGCATCTACCTGTGGCACTACCCGGTGATCGCCCTCACCACGCCCCTCGCCCAGGCGGACGCGTTCGTGCCCTGGCGCGCGGCCTTGCAGGTGGGGGCGAGCGTCGTGCTGGCCGCCGCCTCGTACGCGTGGGTCGAGCGACCGATCCGCAAGGCGGGCCTGGCCGGCCTGATCCGGGCCGCCGCGCGCCGGCGGCGGACGCGTCCGGCCCGACGCGTGGCCGCCACCGGTGCGGCGGCGGCCGGCTTCGCCATCGGCTGGATCGCCCTCGGTGGCGTGACGGCGCTCGCACCGGCCCCGTCGGCGGGCGCGACCGCGCTCCTGCGGCCGGGCAGGCCCGCCGTCGCGTCGACAGGCCACGCCGACACAGAGCCTGCCATCGGGTTCGCCGTGCCCGCTTTCGGGCCGCCCGCGACAGCCGTGACCGCGCCTGTCGTGACCGCGACGCCGCCCGGAAGCGGGCCGACGCCTCCGGCGGCGCCGCCGGCCGGCTCGGGATCGACAACCGGCAAGGCGGCGCCCCCCGCGACCGGGCCGACACCACCGGCGCTGCCCCCGGCCGGCTCCGCATCGACAACCGGCAAGGCGGCGCCACCGTCCGGATCGCCGCCGCACATCCCGGCGACCCCGCCGGCCGGCACGGAACCGACCGACCGCTGCGCGGGGGTGACGGCGATCGGCGACTCGATCATGGTCGATGCCGCGCCGTACCTGCGCCGCCTCATCCCCGGCATCGTCATCTCGGCCAAGGTCGGCCGACAGCTGGACCAGGCGCCGGCTGTCGTGGAGAAGCTGGCGGCGGCCGGCCGCCTCGGCTCGTGCGTGATCATCGAGCTGGGCACCAACGGCCCGTTCACCACCGCCCAGCTCGACGCGCTCCTCGCCCAGCTCGGCCCGTCGCGACACGTCGTCCTGGTGAACACGCGCGTGCCCCGGCCCTGGCAGGGCGTCGTCAACACCGCCCTGGCCAGCGCCACCGTGGGCCGTCCCAACGCGAGCCTGGTGGACTGGTACGCCGCCAGTGCCGGCAAGGGCGCCTACTTCTGGCCGGACGGCGTCCACCTCGACCCGACCGGCTCCGCCATCTACGCCCGCCTCCTGGCGAGCGCCGTGCAGCAGCCCTAGTTCCTGCCAGCGCCGCCAGGGAAGGATTCGCCGGACCCTGGGTGAACCATACCCGGTCGCCCAGATCAGGCGTCCATCCAAGGAGGCGTAGCGTTGCTCGCGACGCCCGCGGCACCTCCCGGTGCCGCCGAACTTCTCTCCCCCGAGACCGTATCGCGCGAGTGGCGCGCGTTCTGGCGCAATCCCCTCGGGCTCGTCGGCATCTGCCTGGTGCTGCTCCTGGTCCTGTTCTCGTTCGTCGGCCCCCTCGTCTACCGGGCGAGCCCCTATACGACCAACGTCACCGCCATCGTGGCCGGTCCGTCGGCCCAGTTCCCGCTGGGCACCGACTCGCTCGGCCGCGACGAACTGGCCCGGCTCATGCTCGGCGGCCAGTTGTCGCTCGAGGTAGGCTTCGCCGCGGCCCTCGTGGCGATGGCCTTCGGCACCTTCTACGGGATCACGAGCGGGATGGCCGGCGGCTACGTCGACACGCTGCTCATGCGCATCGTCGACGTCATCATCGCCCTGCCCAGCCTGTTCCTCCTCCTGCTCCTGAACTCGATCTTCCGCCCCAGCGCCGTCCTCCTGGTCTTCATCATCGCCTCGACCGCCTGGGTCGGCGTCGCGCGTCTTGTGCGGGCCGAAACCCTCAGCCTGCGCGAACGCGAGTTCGTGGAGGCGGCCAGCGCATCGGGCGCCGGTCGGCCGCGGCTGATGCTGCGCCACCTCCTGCCGAACACGATGGGGATCGTCCTTGTGGCCGCCACGTTCCAGGTCGGCGATTCGATCCTCACCGTGGCCACCCTCAGCTTCCTCGGCCTCGGTCTGCCGCCGCCCACGCCCAACTGGGGCCAGATGTTGTCGGACAGCCTGAACTACATCTTCCAGGGCTCCTGGTGGCTCATCTACCCGCCCGGCCTGCTCATCGTCATGGTCGAGCTGGGCGTCAACTTCGTCGGCGACGCGCTGCGCGAGGCGTACGACCCGCGCCTCCAGGGGCGGGCGGCATGAGCCAGTACCTTCTGCGCCGACTGCTCGAGTCGGTGCCGACCTTCCTCGGCATCACGATCGTCAGCTTCATCATCATCCACCTGGTGCCCGGCAACGTCGCCCAGGTTTTCCTCGGTCCCAAGGCCACACCGTTTCTCATCGCCCAGGTCAACCACGAGCTCGGCCTCGACAAGCCGCTCCCCGTCCAGTACGTGATCTGGCTGTGGCAGCTTCTGCACGGCAACCTGGGCAACTCGTACTTCCAGAACGAGAGCGTCTGGCAGCTCATCCTCACGAACGTGCCGCGAACCCTGGCCATCGTCGGGATCAGCGTCGTGATCGCCGACGCGGTGGCGATCGTCATGGGCGTGTACCAGGCCTACCGGCGTAACTCCGTCCTCGACCACGTGCTCACGAGCATCGCCTACTTCTTCTACTCGATGCCGGGATTCTGGCTGTCGATCGTGATGATCGTGGTCTTCTCGGTCGACCTGAACCTGTTTCCCTCGGGTGGCATCTCGAACCCGCTCATTGCCAATCCGGGCCTGGGCAGCTGGGTGGCCCACATCACCCTGCCCGTGTTCACCCTCGTCCTGTGGAACGTCGCGGGCTGGAGCCGGTACATGCGTGCCGCCACCACCGAGGCGCTGATCCAGGACTACGTGCGCACCGCGCGGGCGAAGGGACTGGGCGAATTCGTCGTCCTCGTCCGCCACGCCCTGCGCAACTCCCTCCTGCCGATGATCACCCTGTTCGGGTTCTCCCTCCCCGCCCTGTTCTCGGGCGCGCTTGTCGTCGAGGTGGTGTTCAACTACCCCGGCCTGGGGCTGCTGTTCTACAACGCCGCCATCCAGCGCGACTATCCGGTCGTGCTTGGCGGCGTCGTGGTGATCGGTACCCTGACGGTCCTCGGCAACCTTCTCGCCGACGTGCTCTACGGGGTCGCCGACCCTCGCATCCAGTACCGCTAGTCCACGCCCGCACGATCGCCGGGCACCGTAAGGAGGAGACCCGATGCACACCGTCTTTCGCAGCGTCGCCCTCGCCGCCACCCTCGCCGGGCTGACGGCCGCCCTCGCCGTGCCCGCCGCCGCGCAGTCGCCCATGCAGGCGGCCAACACGATCGTCATGGCGATGCCGGCCTCGGCCGTCCTCGACGACTACTTCCCGGTGCAAAACGCCACCAACGAGTCGAGCAACAACCTTCAGGCGAACGCCCTCATGTACGAGCCGGTCGTCCTCATCGGCCCCAAGGACACGCCGGTGTACGGCCGCTCGCTGGCCCAGTCGATCGTGCCGTCGCAGCACGATCAGGTGTTCACCATCCACCTGAACCCCAAGTGGCACTGGTCGAACGGCACGCCGGTGACGTCGGCCGATGTCGTCTACACGTACGACCTCATGGCGGCCGCCTGCAAGGCCGGCGCCCCCTGGTCCTACGCCCAGTGCAACAGCGGCGGCATCCCCAACTGGATCAAGAGCTTTGCCGCCAAGGGAGCCGACACCGTCGTCGTCACCCTTGACGCACCGCACAACGCCGAGGCGTTCATCCAGAACGGGCTGAGCCTGATCCTGCCGGTGCCCAAGGCGGTCTGGGACAAGTACCCGAACATGAACCAGGAGCTCAAGTGGATCGAGAAGCTGTCGGCCGAGCCCACCGCGCCCCAGTACAAGATGATCGACGGGCCGTTCTTCTTCGGCCAGGCGGTGCCGAACGAGTACTACACGTTCCTGCCCAATGCCAGGTACAACGGCCACAAGCCGACGATCGCCAAGCTGGTGATGCAGTACTTCGCCTCCGACGAGGCCGAGTTCGCCGCCCTGCACAAGGGCTCGGTCAACGTCGGCTACCTGCCCAACTCCCTGTACGGCGCGCGCGCCCAGCTGAACGGCCAGTTCGTCCTCACGCCGGTGTACGGCTTCGGCTTCACCTACCTGCAACCGAACTACAACCCCAAGGCCGCCAACGTGGGCCCGCTCTTCAGCGACGTCGCCGTGCGTATCGCCCTGCAGGAGGGCATCGACCAGAAGACGATGCTGAAGATCGCCGACGGCCAGGGCGTCCTCGACTACAACCCGGTGCCGCCCCAGCCGGCCAACCCCTTCTTCGACCCGAAGGCGGGACACCCGGTCACGTTCAACCCGGCGGCGGGACGCGCCCTGCTCCTCAAGGACGGCTTCAAGCCCAACGCCCAGGGGGTCATGACCAAGGACGGTCGCTCGCTCGCCTTCACCCTCATCTACACTTCGGGCAATCAGACCTACACCGACTGGGTGACGCTGGCCAAGGAGGACTGGGCCAAGGAGGGCATCGACGTGACCGTCGAAGCCCAGCCGTTCGACACGGTGCTCGCCGACCTGTCCGAGACCCCGGCGCTCGGCCCCAAGTGGTCGATGCTCTTCTGGGGCGGCTGGGGCTACTGGTCGTACCCCTCCGGCGATGCGGTCCTCGGCACCGGCTCGGTGCAGTGGGACGACTACAACAGCGCGGTCATGAACCGGTACATCAACGCCACCCTGGCGCCCGGCACACCGGCCCAGGAGAAGGCCGCGATGAACGCCTACGAGGCGTACTCGGTGAACAACGTGCCGGTGATCTACCTGCCCGAGCTGCCCAGCTTCTGGGAGGTGGCCCCGTACGTGCACAACGTGATCTCGACGATGTCGGCAAACGGCTTCTACTACCCGGAGTACTGGTCGATCTCCAAGTAGCGGCCGGCCGGTCGCAGGCACGGGGCCCCGCCCTGGCCGGGCCCCGGGCCTCGGGTTTGGCCCTTTTAAACTGGCATGTGGCCGCGTAGATGGGCGCTACGACTGCATTTACCGGCGACCCCGGGTGGGGCG